>ERZ794936.6-NODE-6-length-243958-cov-28.052140_pt1 | contig 243958 bp, 237 predicted proteins | sample MGYA00511083_ERZ794936 | MGnify/ENA primary metagenome ERZ794936 (study PRJEB30137, sample SAMN04331409) | food metagenome | isolation source: Y2 must sample point D1 replicate A | place: Australia: South Australia | collected 2014 ... | reverse complement strand
AAGCCGAAGAATTTGAATTAAATAAATTGCTTTCAGCAGGAAGTATATACCAGTCGGATTGAGCGTAGCTACCGTATCGTAGCATCCATTCTGTCTGATCAGCGTAGCCATTTTCAAGTGGCTATTTAAATACCAGTTTATCAGCATGCATCTCGATGATCACGGAATTAACATAGTACCTTGCGCTTAAAAATATGAAGTTGTAATCACCTTATGATTGTATGCATTCAAAGATGATGTTATTAATGTTACCTCCCTGTAGAATCATTAACTATTGAATGTCAGGAGAACATATGCCAAGAGGACTACTATCAGGCCGGGACTACACAGAACTCGATATTTTTGATCCGGTTTTATACCCGAGAATGAAAGAAGAACCACTCCTTGATGAGGACGATTGCATTGTTGTTCCAGTCAGAAATGAGAACACCCCCCATTTCAGAAGAGTAGGAATACCCTCTTTTGGTAACAGGTTAGGCAGAGCCGAGAACAATCCGACGCATGATAATTGTGTGAATTACTTATGTGATAATCTAAACAATGAGAATATTAACTCCATTACTTTCTTTACGTATGTTTTTAATGAAAATAAAGATCGTGAAGAAAAAACTATTTTCAGCACTTTGGCTAATAGTTATTATCAATGGTATAGTGAGGCAGATGCGCGCATCGCATTTCATGATGGCTCTTACATTCAACCTGATATAGGAGGAAGGGATAGAAATAAGTTTTTCCCTCGTTCGGCTTACCCAAATATTATCATAGAAGTTGTACGTACTCATCATCCTGATAAGGATACCTTTGAGAAACTTCTCGAACTTTCAAAAAACAATCACCATATCTATTTTTACTTCATTAACGAAGGAAGTAACAGCTCCAAGCTAAATAGACTATCTGTCAAAAATAACACATTAAAGATCAGAGTGTCATATTACCTTGTCGGTGGTCAGCTATATAAGAACGGAACTCCTATTTATTCTAAAAAAACAAATGAATCTTTCGATCATTGGTATCAATATTTAAAAAATAGCTTTTTTATTAATGCCATGGAAAATGCTTAACAAGAAAAAACGGCTGGATCCTATTACTCTAAGTAATAAATAGTGTTAGGATCCAACAAGCTAAATTATAGTGCTAACATTAAAAAAGATACCTTTCAGCGCTTCAGAATATATGAAGCATCTTAAAAATTAATTATTACAATCAGATAAAATAATCTCCCATCCATCGTATCACCCTATTATATTGATATTTTTCCCACTCACTCTTAACGTACAATCATACTCATTGATCACATATGGCGGACCGTAGCAACGTCGTTATTAACTAAAATTTTCCACGGATTTATAGTTGCTCAGGGGGATCTTTATGACTCAATTAACCTCAAACCTGCATGATATTGATGAGGTCATAACCTGTTTATTGCTCATATTCCCGGGACGATCACCTGCGCTTATCGGCAGGTGATCACTCATCAACGCAAATATTGCCCCGTAATAGCGATGGTCTGATTATCGAAATCAATGCGTATCGGAATTCCCAATGGCAGAGTCAGCATCGGATGTGTATGGCAACAATCAAAACCATCGACCAGCGGTAACGGCTTATAGTCCAACACTTCCCGTAATACATCAGCAGGACGTCGGCCGGTGCCTGCATCATCGAACAGTTCATGTTTACCTAAAATGATCGCTGCTGCTTTATCCAATATACCGTTCAGTTTTAGCATAGAGAATAAGCGTTCAACAGTCGCGATATCTTTCAGACTGTCTTCTATAAACAGGATATCGCCATCCTGTATTTCAGGCATCCATTCAGTGCCCATAATGCCCGAAAGAGTATTCAGGTTACCGCCTGTTACGCGCCCTTCTACGATACCAGCCCCTGTAAAAAGGCAGTTGTTTTCATAGAGTATTTTAGGCCTGACAGGCTCCACGTCATCCCAGTTCAGACGTTCATCCGTCCATTTTTCCGGAAGACGATATTCATAGGAGCCTGTCCGGGGTTGCATCAATAATTCAGAAAACGACTGCCAGGTTTCGTTGACCAGTGGGGGGAATTCGCCGAAAGAAGCTACCAGGGCCGGTCCGTAAAAGGTAATCAAACCTGTTCGGGCGTAAATCCCTGCGAGCAGTGCAGTCGCATCGGAGTAACCAATGATTATTTTCGGATCCTCTGTCAGCGCCTGATAATCAAGATAGGGCAAAAGCGAATTACTGTTAGTGCCGCCGATAACTGACATAATACAGCGTACATCGGGGTCGCGGATCAGCGCATTAAGTTCTTCAGCCCGCTCTTTAATAGAGCCTGAACGATAGTAATCTGACCGGCCAGTAAGACTTCCGGCTTTGAGCTGAAATCCTTTGTTTTCAAGAAACAATTTTGCACGATTAAAACGGTTAGGTGCAGTCATCGTTGCCGGAGATGAGGGTGAAAAAAAACCAATCGTATCACCGGGTTTTAAAGCAGGTGCAAGCAGCTTCGGCTTTATCGTCATTTGTCGGTATCCTCTGTCAGCGCAAATTATATCGTCCCGAACGTTTTCGTCTTAAATAAATTTAACGGCTGTACTATGAACTGAAGCCCGATCATCAGAAGCTGTTGCTTTATCCCGGAGGCCAGGTTATCGCAATCACTATACCGGTGAACAGAGGAGAAGGATCAGCTCTGCCCATAAGTTCAGAGGCCGGACGACCCTGTAGAGTCTGCTTTCTGTTGACTGATCAGGTTAATCAGAGATGTTCCTGACAGCATTTCGGCTGATTGCGGTGAGGATCCTGCACCTTATCAGACCACTGACCGGCCTGATTCGATACCAGTAGGGGGTAAAACTGCGTTTTACCGTAAGACCTTTACTCCACCAGTCGGATCCCTAAACTCTCAAGCAGTGGCAGTGCCTCCCATTTGGTGAACGTTGCCCCGGTCACGATATTATGCCGTACGTCCAGGTTAAAGCCCCACGAATTGGTAAAATCTGCCTTACGCAGGATAGTCTGGTTAAATAAGCTTTCTGAAAAATCACACCCCGTCATGATGGCTTCGGAGAGATCACTTTCTCTGAAGTCTGCCCCGACCAGCCTGCACTCTTCCATTCTCACCCGGTGCAACGTTAATCCCATAAAAGAAGCATGAGTCAGCAGTGAATGGGTAAAACGGAGATCGGGATCCGGATTAAACACCGGCCAGTCTCCCCTCGTCCAGTCGATGCCGGTCAGTTTGCATTCATGGAACTGAATATCATAGAAACGGGACTGCGGGATCTCAACAACCGCGAGGTTGCAATAATTAAAGGTACAACCGGTAAATTTGCACCCGGAAAATTTAGCAGAAGAAAAATTACAATGTGAAAACTCACATTCTTCGAAGATCGTGTCTTTGACACTCAGGCCAGAAAAATCTGTTTCAGTAAAAACCCTGTCCGGATACTCTGAATGACTCTCTATCAGTTGCATAAATGCTCCGACCGGCAATAAAAAGGATACCGGGGTATACGGTACCCGCAAATACCATGGCTGGCGAGAGTATTCGTTCTGTCAGGGATCCTGCCATTGCGGATAGTTGGGCCGGAGATCCGATCATTCAAACCGATACTCATTCTTTCAGTCGACAAGATCAATGAACATATGCATACAGCGAAGCCCGGCCTGAGCGAGTCCGGAAAAATGGTTGTCTTCGCCGATCAATAAGAAGCCATGTTTCTGATAAAATGACTGCGCGTTCGGGGTGGAAGACAACGTCAGTCGTTTAAATCCACGTCGCTGTGCTTCACTTTTAATCGCTTCGATGATCTTACTGGCACAACCTTTCTTTTCCAAAATAGTCCGGTAGCGTGAAAATAGCCTCTACACTTCCGGCGGCCAGATCCAGATATCCGGTAGCTACAAGACCATCACGGGGGTCTTCCGCCACAAAGAAAGGGTTTTGGGTGATCTCTTCCCTGTAATTTTCCGGCATGACGTCAGGGGTCCAGGCATGAATTACCGTGGCGCGATAAACCGCTTTACACCCTTCCCGGATTGCAAGGTTTCTTATATTCCAGCATTCTTCCGCCTCTTCAGCGAGGGCTTGTCTGATTTTCATGGCTATTCCATCTTGATGGTGATCGGGTAGTTATATCTATCACAAAATACCGCCACGTTGATCACCTTATTTATCAAAAGCAACGGGTTACACCCGCCGCCTGGCAGAAAAATAACTGTAATATGATTTTCTCCGCAGGCAGATTGACAGAGAGTGCTGCGGCTTATATCAGGGACCGGATGAAGCGATTTTTCGCGCCCCGCAAAGAACCCACCAGCTATCCCGTCCGCCACCCGCGGGCATCGCTTCAATCATCTTTCTTTCACTCACGGCGAAGCCGCTATGCCTGAATCAGGACCGATATTCCGGTCATAAGGAACCCGGAGAACATCAGGGATCACCCGGCTGGCAGATTTCCACCGCCGTTTAATTACTCCTTTTATTTTATCGGTCTGATATATTAGCGGCACGCATGTATGAACAGTTCTTATTCAGCCTCTGTGGTACTGAGGGCAGTTATTGAATCTGACCCGACAGACTCAACGCTTCAATAAAGGAATTTTACGATGGCACTGATCGACGATCTTAAAAAGAAGTATCCTCAGTCACTGGCATGGGCGTTCGGTGACAGTCCTGAAATGGCAGATGAACTGTCTGACCTGGTCTGTCGGGGATTAAAAACCGCATCCTGCGGGTCCCTGTCTGCATTCCGGGAAGACCCTGATGCGCCGCGACCTGGCAGCATCAATATCATCCTTAACGGACAAGATGTACCGGTCTGTGTCATCCGTACGATATCAACCCGTCTGTTACACTTTTCAGAAGCGACCGAAGCACTGGCCATCAAAGAAGGTGAAGGCGATTTAAGTCTGGAATACTGGCGACAGGAACATAAAGAGTTCTTCACCCGGGAAGGAACCTATTCCGACGATATGGAGATTGTGGCAGAAGAATTTGAAGTTATTGAACTACTGTAATCAGACTCCCGGGGGCTGGTGATTTTCGCCAGCGATATCACTATTTCGCGATACTGGCAGGAATGCCGTGCTCCCGGGGGACCTTAAGGAGTTTAAGATGTTTATTCACTATCCTGAGAGGATAGGGGCAAGGCATGTAATTTTATCTTCACACCTTAATTTACTCAGGGGATATCATCTGTGAGCCACGAAGCCTTTATGTTGCTGGCCTTAGCCGTCTCAGAACAAGCCTTGCCGGACTGTCTGCCTAACCCCCCGGTCGGGTGTGTGATTGTCCGGGACGGTAAGGTGATTGCCACGGGCTATACCCATGCCCCCGGTTTACATCATGCAGAGATGGATGCCCTGTCCAAAGTGTCAGGGTCACTTGAGGATTGTGATATGTATGTCACGCTGGAGCCCTGTTCATTTACCGGCAGAACCCCCTCCTGTGCCAGGGCACTGGTAAAGCGCAATATTGGCCGTTTATTTGTCTCTGTGATCGACCCACACCCCCGTAATCAGGGAAAAGGCATCGATATTGTGCGTAAAGATGTACCACGGGTAGAGATCGGGCTATGTGCATCAGAAGTCAGTACATTCCTTACGCCTTATCCGGGTTAATCACTCACGATCGGCCCGGGAGGCTCCCCCGTAATAGGCTTTCCTTATTTACCTCTGTCTGCCGCTGAGTTATCCGTAATGCCCTGCTATACTTCGCTTTCCCCGGGCGACACTCACTGATCCTCAGTACCCGGGAACTCACTACGACGTCATCTTTACCGGTACAGGGGGTAGCCGTGCCGGGAAACAGTCAGGGAGCCATTATTATGCTAAATAAACATGCCTCCGGGGCGGTCATGATCATCCTGGGAGCCATTTGTTATGCACTGCCGGGCATCATTATGAGTCTGGCCATCGGGCATGGCGCACATATCAGCAATATTATCGCGACTCAGTATTTGTTCTCTTTTATCCTGTTTTTTGTCCTTTCTGAGTTCAGTAGTAATAAAAAAGGCGTTATCTCGCCGAAAGAGAAAGGTATCGCCCTGTTCACGGGAGTGCCGTTATTCGGTGTCACCTACTGTTTTTTCAGTGCCGTCGCCTATGTCGGCGTCCCGACCGCAACGTTGCTGATCATGCAATCTTCCTGGATTGCCCCGCTGATGACCTCTCTTATCAAACGCAGCCGTATTGCACGGCAGGATATAGTGGCACTGCTCTGCATTATCTCCGGCGTGGTGATTGCGACCGGCGCTTTCGGTGGCCATGTCACGCTGAATATGACCGGCCTCCTCTGGGGATTATCCGCCGCTTGTTGCTACAGTATGGTGATCCTCTGTTCCTCACAAATCGCGACCAGTAACCGTGTCACGGACAAGGCAAAGTTACTGACGCTGGGCGCTTTTATTACGGCTATCTGTGTGATGAAGGATCACGTCACTATTTCACCGTTTACTACCGACAGTTTCTGGTCTCTGCTGACGGCCATGTTCTCGTCTGTATTGCCGGTGCTGCTTTTCGGGTTGGGGATGCCGCGGACATCGCAGACACTGGCAGGAATGCTTGTGACCCTCGAGTTACCTGCGGCCTATGTTTTCTCCTATCTGATCCTGGCAGAGAAAATTACAATGTCGCAGATTGTCGGTTGCCTGATTATTGTTATCAGTATGATGATACCTAAAGTTTCCTCTGCACTGCGTCACAGGAAAATGTCAAAAGTCCCTTAATCACACCCGTTATGCGGACGGTGCCGGGCAGTGCCTGTATCACGCTCTCCCGGCCGCCCTCTTGTCGTCCCGCGTCTTATTATCGGTTACGTTTTCATCTGATCACCGCTCCGTGAACGCGCTTGCGGAAAATTTGTTGTCAGCCACGACGCCACCGGGGTTGCTGTGTTCATCCCCCACGGGCCGTTACGTTTCAGCTATGCGCCCCCCGCTGTCTGCCTCCGAAAACCGTTTGATTTTTATTTATTTATTGTTAATTTATTCTTACTTTTTATTATCCCCGTGTTCGCCCGGTAACGGCCGGTAAACTACAGGGTAACCCGCAATATCCTCATTACAGTTACGGAGCGAGTTCAGGGATGCCAGTCAGAAAAGCCACCGTGATCGGCCTGACCGCCGTCATATTATGGAGTACCCTGGTCGGATTTCTTCGCGGAGTGACGCAAGGTCTGGGACCGATTGGCGGCGCAGCGATGATCTATACCTGCAGCTCGTTATTACTGTTCTTCGTGGTCGGGATCCCTGCGCTGTCCTCCTTCCCGCGTAAATACCTGATCCCCGGGGCCGTGCTGTTTGTGGCCTATGAAATCTGTCTCTCGCTGTCCATCGGCTTTGCACAGACGGATGCCCAGGCGATTGAGGTAGGGATGGTGAATTATCTCTGGCCCAGCCTGACCCTGCTCTTCGCCCTGATTGCCGATAAACGGCGGCCCGGCCTGCTGATGCTGCCGGGAATTCTGCTTTGTTTTGCCGGCGTAGGTAAAGTGCTTGGCGGTGAACAGGGTTTTTCACTGCATGAGGTGACCGCGAACATTGCTTCCAACCCCCTGAGCTACGGAATGGCCTTTGCCGGTGCCATTATCTGGGGAATATATTGTGTGCTGACCAGGAAAATGGCCAATGGCAGTAACGGGATCACGCTTTTTTTCGCTCTGACCGCCGTGGCGCTGTGGGTTAAATTCTTTTTTTCCGATACCCCGGCGATGCACTTCAGCCCCGGAGTGCTGGGCTGTCTGGCCGGCATTGCGGTGGCGATGGGGCTGGGATATGCTGCCTGGAATGTCGGTGTTTTACATGGCAATGTCACCCTGCTGGCAGCCGCATCGTATTTTATTCCGGTGATTTCCTCGTTGTTCGCGGCACTGCTGCTGGGGCAAACACTCGGTCATCACTTCTGGACAGGTGCCATTATGGTCTGTGCCGGCTCGCTGCTTTGCTGGTATTCCAGCCGTAGCCCGGCCTGAACAGCCGAAAGACGCTGCCGGCTGCGCATTCTCTGAGTATTCACACCACTTAGGCCGTCGTTTTCACTGGCTATATTTCTTTACAGAAAATACCTGCTACCCTTAAGGCGGCAGCGGCCTGAGGCTTGTCCCGCCGCTGTCTGTCAGGTAAGATCGCCGGGAATTATCCGTGGTAAATTCAGCTCCCGGGCCTTACCCGTTCAAACCTGCCTGCTTCACCGCTAATACGGCTTACATACACAGCTTCCTTGCATCAGGATTTTTATGTCTGACATGAAATCGCAGCCGCGTCATGCTGCTTTGCCGGTCACCGGCATGCCTTTCGTGCTGATCCTCAGCGCGTTAATGGCCTTTACCTCGCTCTCGACAGATATTTATTTGCCGGCATTACCGGCTATGCAGAAAGATCTGCAGGGAAATACCGAACTGACCATCACCGGTTTCTTGCTGGGTTTCTGTATTGCACAACTGGTCTGGGGACCGGTCAGTGACCATCTGGGCCGCCGCAAGCCCCTGATCATCGGCATGGTATTGTTTATTGTCGGCTCCATCGGTTGTTCGTTATCGCACAATATTACGCAGATCGTTTTCTGGCGTGTATTTCAGGCCCTGGGGGCCTGTACCGGCCCCATGCTGGCACGGGCGATGATACGGGATTTGTTCACGCGAACCCGGGCAGCGCAGATGCTGTCGGTATTAATGATGATTATGTCGGTGGCGCCTATCGCCGGCCCGCTGATGGGGGGGCAAATCATCCGTTTCGCCTCATGGCAGGCCATTTTCTGGCTACTGGCCGTGCTGGGCACACTGATGCTGATTTCACTTTACTGGCTGCCGGAAACACTGCCACCGGAGAAACGGGTGAAATCTTCTCCTGTCAGGGCCGTGACTAACTATTATTCACTGCTGCGTAATACTGTTTTTATGCGTTTTACCCTGTGTCTGGCGTTTTATTACCTCGGTGTGTATGCCTTTGTTGCCGGTTCTCCGTTTGTCTACATTAGCTATTTCGGGGTTGACCCGCAGTATTTCGGCTGGCTGTTTGCGGTGAATATCGTCGGGGTGGTCATTATGAGTCAGGCTAACCGGCATCTGGTGCGGCATTATCCGCTGGAGAAGCTGCTGAAGGTTGCAGCGGTCGTTGCTGCGATTGCGGCAACGCTTCTGGCTCTGGTCTCGGCCGGACATCCGGCAGGGATGGTACTGATTGTGATCACCGTGCTGTTCTTCTTTTCGATGAACGGTATCATCGCGGCCGGTTCTACGGCGGCAGCCCTGGATAATGCCGGGGAAATCACCGGTTCTGCCTCTGCCCTGATTGGCTCTTTACAGTACGGTAGCGGTATTTTTGCCTCGTTACTGCTGGCGATGTTCAATGACGGCACTCCCTGGACCATGGCCTGGATCATCTGGGTATTCAGCCTTGCCAGTGCCATTATGGCACTGACCACCCGGGTTCAGCCGCAGAGAGACGAGGACTGACCCCGTACTGCCAGTCGCAACAACAGCAAAGACGCCGCCCGGGGCGTCTTTTTTCTGTCCGGCATTAAGACCTGCCGCCGTCCTGTGCCTCTGCCTGCACCGGCGACAGATGCAGTGTGTGACGTTTCAGCAGAGTGGCAAGCCCCAGCCCCATCATGACCAGTGCTTCAGCCATCAGGAAACCCGACATGGCATGGGCATAACTGCCATTAAGGTGCTGATGCAGATACTGGTAGAGTGCGCCAGCCGCCGCAGGCCCTATCCCCAGACACGCCTGCTGTAACGTACTAAGAATGGCACTGCCTGCGCCCGCATCCCGGGTGGCAATATCCCGCATACCGATCCGGTAAAAACAGTTCACTATTACCGCCTGCCCCATCCCCATCAGTAATGTGCCGGGCGCAATCGACCAGAGCGTCAGCGCATTTCCCTGCCAGGCCAGAGTCGCTATCAGCACCCCGACACCGCTGACCTGTACCAGCACTCCTGCCAGTAATACCGGTGCCGGAGTGTAACGGGCAATCAGTTTTGGCGCATAGAGGGCTGCAATAAAATAAGAGGCTCCGAGCACAATAAAACTGTTCCCGGAAGCCAGTGCCCCCATGCCTGCCCCCGCCTGCAGGGTTAACGCCATACAGAACATAAACCCGGACCAGCAGGTGAAAAACAGCACCGCAATCAATAAGGCGAAGCGTACCCCCGGCAGTTTCAGTAAGCGTGGGGGCAATAGCGGGTTCAGACCGCGCCGTTGCTGCAAAATAGCGCCGTAACGCATCAGCAAACCCAGCGGCAGCACGGCAATACAGGCCAGCTGCATCATCCACGGCCAGTGCATTACCGGCCCAAGAGCCAGCGGAAACAGCAGACAGCAGAGGATCACCGCCAGTAATGCCGTGCCCTGCCAGTCGATACGGGAAGGCTGTTCATTGCGGGTTTCCGGAATAAAGCGCAGACTGAAGATCAGTACCAGCAGACAGATAGGCACATTAATAAAAAACGCATTACGCCAGCCCAGTCCGGCGATATCTGCCGATACCAGCCAGCCGCCTCCGACCTGTCCGATAATAAACGCAAGCCCCCCGATGCCGCTATACAGACTGATTGCCCGCCCGTGGGCCTGTCCTGACAATGTCACGTGCAGAGTTGCCAGAATTTGCGGCACAATCAGCGCTGCCCCCATCCCCTGAACCGTCCTGGCGATCAGTAACTGAGTCACACTGGCCGAAAGACCGCAGAACAGTGAGGCCAGGCCAAAAATAATCACCCCCGTCAACAGCATACGCCTCCGGCCGTAGTTGTCCCCGAGTTTACTGCCCACCGCCAGACAGACGGCGAATGCAACGCCATACAGTGCGACAATCAGCTCCAGGTCTGTGGCGCTGCTGGCCAGTGAACGGGTGATCGATTCCAGTGCTACGTTAGTGATCGAGGTATCGATCAGCGGTAACATTTGCGCCGTCAGTAACAATATCAGACCGGTTTTCCCGGGCGAGGCAGATGTCGCTTTCATGAAAGCTCCGTTGTGTGTTTTATTATCTGCCCGTAGTATTGAGGAATATTTAACAGGGTACCAGTTCCTGCTTATACTGGTACCAGCACTACTATGCTGGAGTACAGAATGACAATGCAGCCCTCCGCTGTGAGCCCGGTGAGACAGGAAAAAAACAGCCGTCAGTTGCTGGCCGCCTTTTTGCGTACCCGCCGGGAGAGTCTGGACCCGCAACGTCTGGGGTTACCGAATACCGGCCGTCGCCGTACCCCCGGCCTGCGCAGGGAAGAAGTCGCGATGCTGGCGGACGTCGGTGTAACCTGGTACACCTGGCTTGAACAGGGCCGGGAAATGAAACCGTCGGCCGCCGTCTTATCGGCGATCAGCAAGGCATTACAATGTACGCCGGCAGAAACCCGTCACCTGTTTATCCTGGCCGGGCTCCCGGTACCGGACGGACCGTTAGCCGCGGAATGCCGGCAGGCAGGCCCGGCCTCACAGCGCTTGCTTCAGTCGCTGATGCCTAATCCGGCGTCGCTGCAACGGCCCAATTTCGATATTCTCGGTTGTAACGCGGCGTTTTGCCGTCTGATGGGAGTGGATCTTGATACGGTGCCAGTCGGGGAGCGTAACTGCATTTATCAGTACCTGACCAATGAACAGTGGCGCAGTCGTCTGTCTGATGAGTCCACGGTGTTGCCCCTCTATGTGGCTTATTTCCGTGCGGGCATGGCTGAATATCGTGAGGATCCGCGCTGGCAAGAGTTACTGGAATGTTTTTTTTCCGTCTCGTCCCGGTTTTATCAGCTCTGGCAACAGCATTATGAAATCCGCAGTATCGAAAATCATATTAAGCATTTTAACCATCCGGAATACGGCCACTTTACCCTGCAGCAGATGAACTGGTTCTCTGCCCCCCGCGATGGTTCCCGTTTGCTGGTGTTTCTGCCACAGGATGCGGAGGGTGAGCGAATACTCGGCAAGCTGGCGCATGGCTGACGGCAAACGGTACCCGGATGGCCATTACCGCTGTCTGCGGGGTGACTGTGCAGGCCAGGAATACCGGGGGCGACACCGGCGGCAGGCATAACGGCTGTGACTGTTCTGCTTTTTAACCCGTCGCTTCATCATAAAGCGACGGGCATAAATCGCCGTCCTCAACCTCAGCCCTGACGTTCAGCCGCCATATCCGCATCCAGCTGTTTGCCGCGGGTTTCCGGCAATGCCAGGCAGGCAATGATGACCAGCAAATACGAGCCGCCAGCCATATAACCAATAGCGGTTCCCAAAGGCATGTGTCCGCTCATATAGCCAATCATTCCCGGGAAGATAGCCCCGACAGCACGGCCAAAGTTATAACAGAACCCCTGCCCCGAGCCACGGATATGCCCCGGATATAGCTCGCTGAGATAGGCCCCCATCCCGGAAAAAATACCGGACAGGAAAAAGCCAAGCGGGAAACCCAGTACCATCATCACCGTATTGGTCACCGGCAGTAAGGTATAGCTGACCACCAGCACGATGGCGCACAGAGCAAACAGAATAAAACAGCGGCGACGGCCAAATGCATCCGAGACCCAGGCGCTGGTCAGATATCCGGCAAAGGAGCCCGCAATCAGTACCACCAGGTAACCGCTGGTATTGAGCACGGACAGGTGACGTTCAGTTTTCAGGAACGTAGGCAGCCAGGTCGTGACCGCATAGTAAGCTCCCTGCATACCGGTGGCTAGCAGACTGGAAAACAGCGTGATACGCAGCATTTTCGGGTGGAAGATTTGCATAAAGCTGCCTTCCGATACACCGGTCTCCTGCTGACGACGGCGCGTTTGCAAGTAAATTTCCGGGTCCTGCAGGTTACGACGTAACCAGACCAGGATCAGCGCAGGTAATGCACCGACCCAGAACAACATTTTCCAGGCCAGTGCCGGAGAGAATGAAGAATAGATCAGCCAGTAAGCAATAGCCGCCACTGCCCAGCCTACCGCCCAGCTACTCTGTACCAGACCTACCGCTTTCCCCCGGTGACGGGCGCGGATCATTTCAGAAATCAGTACGGAGCCGACCGACCATTCTCCCCCGAACCCCAGCCCCTGCATAACGCGGGTAAACAACAGTTGTTCCGGTGAGTGAACAAAGCCACTGCACAGAGTAAAGAAACTGAACCAGAGGACGGTAACCTGCAGCATTCTGACGCGGCCGTATTTGTCCGCCAGGATCCCTGCCAGCCATCCGCCCACAGCAGACGAAATCAGCGCACCGGTCGCGATGTAACCGGCTTCGGTGGTTGTCATTCCCCACAACGCAATAAACGTCGGGATCATAAAAGTGTAAATCATGGAGTCGAAGGCATCGATCCCGTATCCCATAAAAGCAGCGGCGAGTGTTTTACGCTCGCCGCTGTTGGTTTCCCTGAGCCACATAATTATTTACTCTGCAGGTTAATGTATTGACTTAAATGCTGCGCAATCGCAGCGGCTACCGCAGGTCAGTTCTCTTATCTGAGGACCTGTCTTATTAACAAGCAAGCTTAATGCCAACATGGGTAATTAAAGCTCTGTCATTGTCTGGCGCACACCCTAATAGGCTTAAATCTGAATTGCAAATCCGCCCGAAAAGGAACCGGTACCATGAATAACGATTAAACAATCCGGTTAAAAAAACACCGCCGCACTGCGAGATTTTTCCTTATAAACCATAAAGTTACGTTGTTTACTATCATCTGCGTGAGGAAACCCTCTTTCCGGGTTCAACAGGGCCATCTTGTGCCCTCATGACGTTATTCCGGCCGTCCGTGATCTCCGATAACACGCTGAACTTACCGGGGCCAGCAAGGTGTATAAACTGCCGGGCGGCCATACCGGTTCAGAAAGACAGTTAACGCCCCGAAGGCTGCAATAAAGGGGCATATAAAGGGGAATATCGACGCACTTCACGCCGGAAAGGCGCAGGAAAGGTTCGGCTTTCCTGCAAAGAAAACCGACTGACTGAGATAACGACCCTCTGCCCCGTTCACCAGGCAACAGGCTGCATAAGAGCCGGATAATCGCCCGGACTTGCGCCGTAAGAGCCGCCCGGTTTACTGTTAAGGTGAAGTGAATCGCAACAAGCGCTGATTCAGTTGCCTGTTTTCACTGTTAAGACGTTCTATCTCATCCAGTAAGGTAAGCGCCACCGCAATCCCCGGCCAGTCAAGTTCCAGTTCACGGCGCAGACGCTGAGCACGGAGACAAAGTGCCAGCGATCCATCATCGAACTGCCACTGCTCAGAAGCTTCCCCTTGCGGTTCCAGCACACCCAGCCCGATGATTTCGGTCAGTTCTGCCCGGGTTAAGCCGGTGTGCAGACAAAACTCGGTGACGGTGAAGGTGATCCCGACATGACTCATTATTCTTTCCCCCAGCCCCGGCGGGCATCGAAAGCCGACCCGGCGTCAGCCAGTTGCTGCCAGAGCGCCTGTGATTTTTCATCCGGTCGGGGTGGCATAACAATTTTCACCACGGCGTAGAGATCTCCCTGACTCTGCCTGGCAGACAGTCCTTTGCCTTTGACCCGAAGACGCTGTCCTGCCTGAGTCCCCGGCGGTATGGTCAGCAGAATACTGTCCTGCAGTGTCGGCACCGATACTTTGGTGCCCAGCGCCGCCTCCCAGGGGGCGAGCGGTAAAACCACCTCCAGATCATTCCCCGCCACATCAAACAGAGGATGCGGAGCAATACGGATGACCAGATAAAGGTCACCGGCAGGCCCACCGCCACTGCCCTGTCCGCCCTGTCCTTTCAGACGGATCCGCTCACCGTCTGAGATGCCGGCCGGGATTTTGACTTTCAGCGTTTTCGGGATCTCCTGCACGATCATCCCGAAGGCATTACGTACCGGTAAGCTGAACTGAATGGTCCGGGTTTCACCCCGTTGAGCCTCTTCGAGGAAAACGGCAACTTCGGTTTCGATATCCTGGCCGCGTTCCGCGCGGGGTTGCCGGGCCTGTCGTGACTGCTGACCAAAAACGGAGCTAAAGAAGTCAGAGAAGTCTTCCTGTCCGGCACTTCCGGCATCCGAATAGGCCGAACCGGTGGAAGAATACTCATTAAAACGGGGATCATTACGGTGCTGCCAGAGGGTGTCATATTCTTCCCGACGCTCTTTATCTTTCAGCACTTCATAGGCTTCGGCGATCTCTTTAAACTTTGTCTCTGCATCTTTCTCGCTACTGACATCGGGATGATATTTCCTGGCCAGACGGCGATAAGCGGTCTTAATGGCTTTGGTATCATCAGTACGTTCTACCCCGAGAATAGCGTAGTAATCCTTCAGTTCCATAGCATTAGCCTTCGGGTCAGTATGAAGCAAATATTCTGGTCAGGTCAGTCACCAACGACCTGCCGGGTAATAAATAATAAATATAGACCGCAGCCTGCCTGTTTGCAGTGTAAATTCCGGGTCATTCGCCTTATATCAGCCTGAACAGAAGGCCGGAAAATGCCAATAAATACAAAAGATATTCTTCACTAATGTGTAAAAATAACACACTCATACCAGCTTACATTATTTTCTGAAAGCACGGTGAGATCCGCATCAGGAAAAGCTTAATTTTTAAAGTGTTAATCAATAACCCATTGAAAAAAATCTATTCTTATTATTTAACCTTGCTATTTTCAGGGTTATCTGTCTGTTTCCTGGCTCCTGCCCGTTTTACGTTGCCTGCTGAAACCGGCCCTTAAATCCTGCAGGATGACGCTGTTCCCGCAAAAATAATATTTTTTTACGGAATTGTTTCATCAGTGAAACTTATCGATATGCCGTGAATGTTCAGTATGCCACCCGCTATACATCATAGGTTATCAGAGCTACTTTATAGGCCCTTTCGGGCCACTGCACTGGCCTGTGATGATGCCTGACCTGATGCGGGAGAATAATAATGATTGATTTGATTATCCCGGCACTTTTGCCGATAGTCGTCACACTGCTGCTGGGTTTTATTGCCGGCTGGCACCATGATTTTGATGCCGGTCAGGGGGCGGTACTTAACCGGATGGTCATGCTGTATGCCCTGCCGTTAACCCTGTTTGCGGGGATGATGGGCCTCTCCCGTTCGGTACTCCTCTCCCAGGGGTTGATCGCCGTTATCCTGCTGGCCGGCATGGTAGGAGGATATATTCTTGTCTTTCTGCTGGTACGCTATCTGTTTCGTCAGAAACCCGGCCTGGCGGCCTTGCTGGCACTTTCGGTGTCCGGCCCGGCGGTTCCTTTTGTCGGCGTCCCGGTCCTGGGTCATCTGTACGGTACGATCAGCACCATTCCCATCGCCTTATGCAGTATTATTATGAACCTGTTTCAGGTGCCGTTGACTATTCTGATCCTTTCCTCTTCCGACACAGAAAAGAAAGGTGACTCCTTCTTACAGCATATCGTCCATACCCTGAAAGAACCTGTGGTCTGGGCCCCTGTGCTGGCGTTATTTCTCTTACTGTGCAATCTGCATATTCCCGCGGCTTTTCGCAGCGCACTACAACTGCTTGGCGGTACCACCGGCGGGTTTGCACTGTTTGCTTCCGGAGTGATTTTGTATTCCTATCACGTGGTGTTTAACCGCACGGTTATCCTGTCCATTGTGGCTAAAAATATTATCCTGCCGTTGCTGATTATGGCGCTGGCACTCTGGCTGCATACCGACCGTCAGACACTCAGCCTGTCGGTGATCAGCATGGCCATTCCGACCGCCTCTGTCTGTGTCATCCTGGCCGTACAATACAAAACTGCCGGGCAGGAAATCGCTTCCATTCTTTTCTTTAGTACACTTTTCTCGATTCTGACCATGGGCGGATTGTTATATTACCTGGCCGGGTAAATAACCATTCGTGTGCGGTTTTAACAGATAACCGATATCCCGGAGATAATGTATGACCGTTAAAACGAAAAATGTCGCTGAGTTTCTTGTTTCCTGTCTTGAAGCCGAAGGCGTGAAATACGTCTTCGGGATCCCGGGCGAGGAAAATATCAAATTCGTTCGCGCCATCACTGCCTCAGAAAATATCCGTTTTATTCTGGTTCGCCATGAGCAGGCAGCCTCATTTATGGCCGACATCTACGGTCGCCTGACCGGGAAAGCCGGGGTCTGCACAGCGACTCTCGGTCCCGGCGCCATTAATCTGCTGCTGGGAACCGCAGACGCGCAGACCGATTCCAGTCCGCTGGTGGCTATCTCAGCCCAGGTAGGACTGAACAGGATCTATAAAGAATCCCATCAGATTGTCGACCTGACCGCCATGTTCCGACCAGTGACTCAGTGGGCTGATACCCTTTACACTCCCGCCGCCTCGGCTGAAATGGTTCGTAAAGCCTTTCAGATAGCACAGCAGGAGCGGCCGGGGGCGACTTATCTGGCTATCCCGCAGGATGTGGAAGCGATGCCGGTACCTGAAAACCTGCAGCCCATTCTGCCGGTAAGCAGCAGTATTTCTCTTCCGCCGGCTGAAACAGTTTCTGCTATCGCGAAGCTGCTGCGTGAGGCGCGCTACCCCGTCATCCTGGCCGGGCACGGCGTGGCAAGAAACGGTGCCGCGAGTGCGCTGAATCAGTTTACCGAACGTTATCAGATACCGGCGGCCACCACCTTTATGGGCAAAGGGGTGATCAGCGATCGCAGTCAGCATGCGCTGGGTGTGATGGGCTTTATGCGCCATGATTACGAGAATTTTGCTTTCGATAAAGCCGATGTGATCCTGGCGGTCGGTTACGAGCTTCAGGAATTTGCCCCGGAAAGGATGAACCCGGATGCCGATAAAAAGATCATCCACATCAACAGCTTCCTTCCGGATACCGATCGTCACTACCGCACCGATATCGCCCTTGCCGCGGATATTTCACTCACACTGTCCGCACTGAGCGAGGCGCTGGGTGAAGAACCACTGCATGCTCAGCCCGGCAGCGCAACTATCCGCCACCTGCGTGAGCAGGAACTGGAGAAAGGCCGTCATGACGATAGCTTCCCGCTGAAACCACAACGGGTGGTGGCTGATATGCGAAGTGCACTGGATGACCACGATATTGTGCTGGCGGATACCGGGGCCATTAAGATGTGGGTTTCACGTCTCTACCCTACCTATCAGCCCCTTACCTGCCTGACCTCGAACGGCTTATCCACCATGGCGTTTTCCCTGCCTGGCGCGATTGCCGCAAAACTGGCGTTTCCTCAGCGTAAAGTGCTGGCCAGTATGGGGGACGGCAGCTTTATGATGAATTCACAGGAAATTGAAACAGCCGTCCGTGAACGTATTCCGCTGGTCGTGCTGGTCTGGGTGGACGGCAGCTACGGGCTGATCAAATGGAAAATGGACATTGAAGAAGGTGCCCACGATTCGGTCGATTTCGGAAACCCTGATTTCGTGAAGTACGCTGAAAGTTTTGGTGCCCGTGGTCATCAGATCACTTCTGCCGGGGAATTACTGCCGGTGCTGAAAGAAGCTCTGGCGGGCGACGGTGTGACGGTCATTGCCTGCCCGGTAGACTACCGTGAGAACATGGCATTGGTAAAAACGCTGGGTGAATTAACTATCGCACTCTGAGTTTCCGTTGCCCGCAGTTCCTGCGGGCAGCCTTTTATTTCTGATTAAAAACAAAGTGACAACGTCACATAAATGCCGGTTTATTTCCCGGATTTTAGTGCTATGATTATTTTGCCCGCCCCGTCTGCCGTCCGCTCTGTCCGGCACCCTGCTCCGGGAAACACTCCCTGAACCAGCCCCGTCCGGGACTCTCCTGATGTCAGGGATACTGAACACTCCATGCCTCAGGCTGGCTGTTTTTCGATTAAGGCAAAAAATGACTGTGGAACTTACGCAAAATCACGCTCCTTTCGGGACAGTATTAGGTTACGCCCCCGGCGGTGTCGCTATCTATTCTTCTGATTACGATTCACTGGATAGCGAAGAATTTCCGGACGATGCTTCACTGCGTAGTTATCTTGGCAACGAATACATGGGCTATAAATGGCAATGTGTCGAATTTGCCCGCCGCTTTCTGTATCTGAACTATGGTGTGGTGTTTACCGATGTCCGGATGGCTTACGAAATCTTCGCTCTGCGTTTTCTCCGCCAGGTCGTTAATGACGATATTCTCCCCTTACAGGCTTTTGCTAACGGTAGTGCCCGTCCGCCAGTCTCCGGCGCGTTACTGATCTGGCAACAAGGCGGTGAATTTGAAACAACCGGCCATGTCGCGATTATTACCCGCGTCTATGCAGGCAAAATCCAGATAGTTGAACAGAACGTGATCCACAGTCCGTTGCCCGCCGGACAGCAATGGACCCGTGAGCTGGTGCTGCGCTGTGATAATGGCCGCTATGTTATCGAAGACACCTTTGATGATACGGAGATCCTCGGCTGGATGGTGCAGACCTGTGACAGTGTGGACAGTCTGCCTGCCCCGGAAACCGAATCCGCTTATCTGGCTATCCATGCTGAACGCGTACCGGAGGCGGACAGATTTTCCGGTGAGTGGCTGGATAACAATAACCCGGTTGAACATGCGTATATGCAGGCGAATAACGGTGCGGTGATCAATGCGGATCCCTGTCAGTATTTTACGATCTCCCGCAGTGCAGAACAGGAACTGATCAGCGCGACCAACGAACTGCACCTGATGTACCTTCATGCTACCGATAAAGTATTGCGGGACGACAGCCTGCTCCGCCTGTTCGATATCCCTGAAATTCTCTGGCCACGGTTGCGTCTTTCCTGGCAGCGGCGTCGCCATCATATGATCACCGGCCGGCTCGATTTTTGTCTGGATGAACGGGGTCTGAAAGTCTATGAATACAACGCGGATTCGGCTTCCTGTCATACAGAAGGCGGTATTGTACTGGGGAAATGGGCACGCCAGGGAGGTGTCGATAAGGGTAAAGATCCCTGCCGCCGCCTGATCAATACGCTGGCGGATGCCTGGAAACACAGCGATGCCCTGCCGTTCGTACACATTCTTCAGGATGACGATATTGAAGAAAATTATCATGCTCTGATGATGCAGCAAGCATTAACCGATGCCGGCTTCAAAAGCAAAATTCTGCACGGCCTCGGTGAATTACACTGGAACGCCACCGGCCAGCTGATCGACGCGGAGGGTCGCGAAGTGAACTGTGTCTGGAAAACCTGGGCCTGGGAAACCGTGCTGGAGCAATTGCGGGCCGAATGTGAAGCCGAACCGCCGGCCGCTTTACCTATCCGTACCGGAGAAGCCGATCATCAGGTCCGGCTGATGGATGTGCTGCTGCGGCCCGAGGTGATGGTTTTTGAACCCCTGTGGACCGTGATCCCCGGAAATAAAGCGATCCTTCCGGTGCTGTGGTCGCTGTTCCCGCATCATAAATATCTGCTGGATACTGACTTCACCATTAATGAGGAACTGCAACAGACCGGCTATGCCATTAAACCCATCGGGGGGCGTTGCGGCAGCAATATCGGGCTGGTAAGTCACCGCGAACAGTTGCTCGGTGAGACCGGCGGCAAATTTGCAGGGCAAACCAATATCTATCAGCAACTCTGGTGTCTGCCAAAGGTAGCCGGACGATATATCCAGGTGTGTACGTTCACTGTCGGTGGGCACTACGGCGGGGCCTGTCTGCGTTCAGATCCGACGCTGGTCATTAAGAAGGAGAGCGATATCGAACCGCTGAGGATCATCGACGATCAGGACTTTATCCGCTGACTCCTTACAGGCCCTGTCGGGTGGCAGGGCCTGTCTGCCCGTGCCGTCTCGGGGTTCCGTGGTTATCGCTACCCGTTGCCATAGGGGGAGGTTTTCCCTTCGATAAATCCCTGATGTCCTGGTCATAACCATAAGAAAATGACTCTGCGTGATCCCTTTGCAGCCATATAGCGGGTCCCCGGGCAGGACACGATAGGCAGGATTACAGTGATGGAAAAAGTCAGGCGGGGACATCATTGCCCGATCCCCCTTCCTGATGCACAGGCATATAAACAGGACGTCGCATGACATCCTCATCTCCCCGGGAGCTATACAGACCTGAGAATTCCGTTTCGGTATCAGCAATGAATGATGTTCCGGGGATCCGTTTTTATTCCGCAGCCCCTGCCACGAACCTGGCAGAGGCCTTATCACTCCACGGGTTACGCTTATAACAGTGCCAGAAAATGTTCGCCCGCTTTACTGAGGCTATGACGCCGCCAGGCCAGCGCGACCTGAGCTTTCAGCGGTGCGCCTTCAATCGGCAGATAACAGACACTGGCCTGATCTATTTTACTGTGTGATACCGGCACTATCGTATAACCAAAACCGGTCGCCACCATACTGATGGCCGAGGTTGTCTGGGGCGATTGTGCAAACGTCGGCGGTGTGAAGCCCGCCTGATGACAGGCAGTGATCACCGAATCATAGAGCCCGGGCGAGATTTCCCGCGGGAAAATAATCAGCGTTTCATTGCGCAATTCTGCCAGTGAGCTGAGTACAGGGCGCTCTGCCAGCGGATGATTCAGCGGTAATGCCACCACCATCTCTTCATTATCGATGACCCGGTAGTCCACTTCCCGGCTTCTGTCACAGGGCAGACGGATAAACGCGATATCAATGGCGCCTTTCAGCAATTCATTGATCAGCGCTGACATATGCAACTCACCGGGCAGAAGATTGATCATCGGATAATGGTCGCGGAAATTATGCAACAGGGTAAATACCTGCGGATTCAGTGCCGTCGAGGATGCAAAACCTATCCTCAGCGACCCGCTAAGCCCCCGTCCGACGCTGCAGGCTTTCTCAAACGCCGAATCAGACATTTTCAGAATTTTAATTGCATCTTCATATAGCACTTTTCCTGCCGGTGTCAGTTCGACACTGCGGGTCAGGCGGCGCAGTAACGGGCTGCCGATTTCATGCTCCAGCCGCTGTATCTGCTGACTCAGCGGTGGCTGAGAGATCCCCAGGCTTTCGGCAGCACGGGTAAAATTACCCGCATCTGCGACCGCGACAAAATAGCGTAAATGCCGAAGTTCCATATCAAAAACGTCTTAAAGTGAGTAGTGCATCATATTGGAATTATCTTCGCCATCCTGTCAACCTTTAGGCCACAAGGTTAAGTCATAAAACCTCAGGAATTAATCATGGAAACGAGACATTGCGGGTGTTCCTGCATCAGTGATATTACCAGGGCAGCGTTAAAATTAGAAAAAGATCGCGGAGAAAATATTATCTATCAGGCCTCACTGATGAGTGCATTACTCAGTGGCGTTTATGAAGGTGAGACGACTATCCGCCAGTTACTGGAGCACGGTGATTTCGGGCTGGGCACATTTAATCATCTGGATGGCGAGATGATCGCATTCAATAGTGATGTGTTTCAGTTACGCAGTGATGGCAGTGCACGCAGTGCCTCGCCGGATCAGAAAACACCGTTTGCCGTGATGACCTTTTTCAATCCGACACACGAATACACCATCAAAGAACCTCACAGTCGTCAGCAGATCCACGACATTATCGATGCCAATGTCGCCAGTCAGAATATCTTCTGTGCGCTGCGAATTGACGGTCACTTCGACAAAGTAGATACCCGAACCGTGCCGGAACAGCACCGTCCCTATAAGCCCATGATGCAGGCGGTTGAAGAACAACCGGTGTTTCACATTGAGCAACAGGACGGGGTGCTGATTGGTTTCCTGACCCCGGAATTTATGCAGGGGATCAATGTCGCCGGTTATCACGAACACTTTATTAACCAGCAACGCAGTAGTGGCGGTCATGTGCTCGACTATCAGGTCCGGGAAGGCCGGCTCACCTTTGGTACTATTGAAAAACTGGTGATCGATTTTCCTGAGGATGAAGATTTCCGTAACGCCGATCTTAATCCTGAAGATTTGAGTGCAGCTATCCAATCTGTTGAAGGTTAATCCGCTATCGAACAGGCGAGTAAGGATCCTATTGTGAACAAAAGTGATAAAAAAACTGAGTGGAAATGTGGTGCCGACCTGGTCGTTGCCCAGTTAGAAGAACAGCAGGTCAAATATGTGTTCGGGATCCCCGGCGCTAAAATTGACCGCGTCTTCGATTCACTGGAAGATTCTTCGATTATTACCGTTCCGGTACGACTGGAAGCCAATGCCGGATTTATGGCCGGTGCGATTGGCCGCCTGACCGGTAAAGCCGGTGTGGCACTGGTCACCTCCGGCCCCGGCTGCTCAAACCTTATCACCAGTGCGGCCACTGCCACGTCTGAAGGTGACCCCTTTGTGGCTATCGGCGGTGCGGTCAGTCGTCAGGATCACCTGAAACAGGTTCACCAGACCATGGATACTGTCTCTATGTTCCGTCCGGTGACAAAATATTCCGCCGAGGTCACTTCCTCGTCTGCGATTGCAGAGGTTCTCTCCAACGGCTTCCGTGCGGCTGAGTTTGGTCGTCCGGGGGCATCCTTTATCAGTCTGCCGATGGACATTGTGAATGAACCTGCCAACGGACATGTCTTAAGCGCACGGTTACCTTCCCTGGGCACGGCACCGCAGCAAGAGATCAATGAAGTTTCCGCGCTGATTGCTCAGGCGAAAAACCCGGTGCTTCTGCTGGGCCTGATGGCCAGCCAGCCCCGTAACGCCGATGCTGTTCGCCGTCTGCTGACCCGCAGTGAAATTCCGGTCACCAGTACCTATCAGGCCGCCGGGGTGATTGACCAGAACCACTTCTCCCGCTTTGCCGGACGTGTGGGCCTGTTCAATAACCAGGCCGGTGACCAGTTACTGCGGAATGCAGACCTGATCATCACCGTCGGTTACAGCCCGGTAGAATATGAACCGGTGAAATGGAATCAGGGAACCGCCCGGCTGGTCCATATTGATGTCTTACCGGCAGAGACCGACAGCCACTATTCCCCGGACATTGAACTGATCGGGGATATCGCCGGCACGGTGGATCTGCTGGCCGAACAGATTAACCACCGTTATGCACTCAGTCATAGCACAACGCTTATCCTGCAGGAACGTCAGCAACAGCGTGAGTTACTGGCCCAGAAAGGCCGCAGCCTGCAGCAATTTGCTATCCACCCACTGCGTCTGGTACGCGCTATGCAGGACATCGTTAACAGTGATGTCACCCTGTGTGTGGATATGGGCAGCTTCCATATCTGGATTGCCCGCTACCTGTATAGCTTCCGCGCCCGCCAGGTACTGATTTCTAACGGCCAGCAAACGATGGGGGTTGCCCTGCCCTGGGCGATTGGTGCCGCGCTGGTGGATCCGCAACGTAAAGTTGTTTCTGTCTCCGGCGATGGCGGCTTTATGCAGTCGAGCATGGAACTGGAAACTGCGGTCCGTCTGGGGGTAAATATCCTGCATATTATCTGGGTCGATAACTGCTACAACATGGTCGCGATTCAGGAAGAGAAAAAATATAACCGTGCTTCCGGCGTGGATTTCGGACCTATCGATTTCAAAGCCTATGCCGAAGCTTTTGGTGCGAAAGGCTTCGCGGTGACGTCGTCAGAAACGCTGGAATCCACACTGCGTGCCGCTATGGATGTACAGGGCCCGGCCGTCGTTGCCATTCCTGTTGATTACAGCGCCAACGCATTACTGATGAGCCAGCTGAATATGGCTGAGATGTTCTGAGTCACGGCCCAACCTTCAGTCACAGTATAAAACGGGTACCTGCGGGTGCCCGTTTTCACAGCGTCATCCGGAGAGACTCTCACAGATCAGGACGCAGATACTCTGTTACCGGGTAACGCTGTGATCACCGGTATTGATGCCTTCCTGAACACCCGGAATGCGGCTTCGGCGTGAGCCGTCGAAAGCTCCGGGTTTACCGTAGAATATCTCCGGTGATAGAAGAAGATAACGTGTTATTCGCGCTGATCGCGCGCATCTTTTTTCCCGTAAAAACCGGCCCCGTTGAAAATAAAGTGCGGCAAAAAACCAGTCATCCGCTACACTTAACAGTATCTGAGGCCTGAACTGCCGGAGGTATAATTATGATAGCCGGATTCGTCGCACTGATGATTTCTCATTCCCATGTGCTTCCTGTGACCAAAGCACTCTATCCGACCGAAACTCAGTGTCAGTCTGCGCTGAAGCAGGACCAGAAACAGCGTCCGGAGGCTCAGTTGCTCTGTGGCGAGGTTATGCGCAGCCGCCTTCTCTGAGTCATTGCTCTTCCTTTTCTGTCCCCGGGCCGGCGGCAGGTGCCATCCAGGCCCGGGTGAAATCAAACCAGCCAAGATTATTCAAACGGATCCCCTGAGCCTGTCCCGGGCTTTTAAGGCGCATCCAGTGGTGAAACAGCGGCTGTAACCAGCCGTCGTGGATCACCTGCTGAGTCAGTTGTTTCCCCTGCAGAGATCCCGCCCGCCAGGCATGTTGCCATCGGGCAAAGCGTTCAGCATCCCCCCCGGAAACCGAATGCCTGAGCAGCGGCAGACTTAACAGCCACGCACCGGCATTCCAGACTTCAGGGACCGGGAAATTGACCGTGCCCAGCCAGAGATCGACATTCCCCTCTCCGTTAGCCCATTCTTCATAATCCTGCTCCATCAGTTGCAGGATGATCCCCTGCTGCTTAAGCAAAAACTGCATCTCCCGGGCCAGCATTTCAAACTCAGGATGCTGGCGGTGAAACGCCAGCCGAAGAATGTTTCCGGCTCCCCCGACGGGTAAGGATGCCGGACGGATAGCCTCACCTTCAGACATCGCATGTAACCAGTCCGGCATCAGGCTGGCCGCGGGGATCCATAAGGGACGAATGGCCGGTATAAAACGCTGAATAAGCGCATAAGGGTTCAGAATTTCGCGGATCCAGCGTCGTGCCGGACTCTGCTGCCAGTGGGGTGAACGGCTGTCACAGAGCAGAAAATAGCCTCCTTTTTCGGGGAACATATCACCGCTGTCTTCGCCGGGATGCCCGGTGAGGCTGACCGCCTGCCCTGAAATATACTCGATATCACTCAGGCTGGAACTCAGCCATGCGGACGGTTGTCCTCTGACATCACCTTTTCCCTGAGAGGCTTCTGCTGCCTGTTTCAGCGCAGGCGGCCAGACAATTACCTCAATTTCATCCAGCAAGCCTCGCAACCCGAAGTAGTGGTCAAAAGCCCGCATTCTCAGGTGTAGCCGGTTATTTTCCTCCACCCGATAGGGGCCGGTCCCTACCGGTAATGTGGCAAAGTCAGGACGGCTGGCAAAGTCAGCCGGTAAAATCAGCGCCGCGCTGTCGGTCAGCAATAAGGGTAAACAGGCATCGGGCTGACTCAGCGTTATCTCTACCGTCAGACGTCCTCTGGCATGAACCCGGGCTATATGGGAGAACAACGGCTGTGAAACGAGGCGCGCCAGCGATGTTACGACATCGTCACTGGTCAGCTCCCGTCCATCATGAAAGCGTACCGCCGGGCGCAAATGAAACGTCCAGTCACGATAATCACGCTGTGACCAGAAATGTGCCAAATCCGCTTCAGCAAGTCCGGTCTGATCATTGACCCGGGTCAGGCCACTGAATATCTGTTTTACCAGATGGATTTCAGAGCGGCGTAGCGGCGTGCCGGGGGCAAGGTTCGGCATGGTACGGTAATAAGGAATACGCAGCGACTGGTAATCTTCACGGACCTGATACCCCAGTTTCTGACGCAGAAGCCCCGCCACCAGTTGCTGCTGATCCCCCAGCAGCGTGACCGCGCTACGGATATCGCCCTCATCCAGTAGCTGTTCCGCTTTTCTGAACAGCAACTGCGTTTCGCTATAGTGCAGGGTCAGAACCGACTGATGACCACGCCCGACACCAGGCTGCCAGCTCAGCCAGCCGGCTTGCTGCATTCGCAGCAATACCCCCCGCATATGGCGCTTTGAGCAGCAGATTTTATCAGCTAACTCTCCCAGCGTCAGTGTCACTTCACGCTGAGGGTAAAACGCCAGCAGACGCCGGTAATGCTGTTCGAGCCGTTGGACAGTCATAAAAGCGGAACTCCCGGAATAAAAAGACAGCCGTTTTTAACTTCCTCTTTTTAGCCCATTATAAAGATAGCGGCAAGTATTGATACCGTTGCCCGGAGGACAGACCCCGTGTCCGGCTTCCGGTATGGCTGACTGAAAGACAAGGAGCAGTAAATGACCCGTCATCTGAATAAAGATACCACCCTGTGTATGTCTCTCGCCGCGCGTCCAAGTAACTTCGGTACGCGGTTTCATAATTTCCTCTACGATGCCCTGGACCTTGATTACCTCTACAAAGCGTTCACTACCACCGATTTAGCCGGGGCAATCAGCGGGGTACGCGCGCTGGACGTACGGGGATGTGCCATCTCTATGCCGTTCAAGGAGCAGGTGATCGCCCTGGTGGATGAGCTGGATGCCTCGGCGAAAGCGATCCACTCCGTAAATACGATTGTAAATACCGAAGGTTACCTGAAGGCCTATAACACCGATTATATCGCTATCGCGACGCTGCTCAGACAGTACCAGGTCGATAACGGGTTAACTTTTGTGCTGCGCGGCAGCGGTGGAATGGCAAAAGCGGTCGCCTGCGCCCTGCGGGATGCAGGCTTCACCCGTGGCAGAATTATTGACCGGGATCCGGCAAATGCGGCCAGACTGGCCGATCTCTATGGTTTTGAGGCCGGAAGTGATATTGCAGGGCTGCATCCGCAACTGCTGATCAATGCCACCCCGATAGGGATGGCCGGCGGCCACGATGAAAATACACTCGCCTACAGCGAGGAAGAAATCGCAGCAGCGGATACCGTGTTTGATGTCGTGGCACTGCCGGAGACCACCCCCCTGATCAACGCGGCCAGAGCGCTGAATAAGACCGTGATCACCGGCTCTGAAGTCTTTGCTATCCAGGCCGTAGAACAGTTTGCGTTATATACCGGGGTTCGCCCTTCAGATGAGCTGTTCCGGCAGGCGGCAGCCTGGTCACGGCAGTAACGGCTCAGTCTCTGTCCCCCTCTGACAGGCACCTGTTTTTACTGATAATACTGGCCTCAATATAAAAAGGTGTATCTGATGAACGAACGTATCATTGCAGTGACCGCCTGCCCGACCGGTGTGGCTCATACGTTTATGGCGGCAGAAGCCCTGAAAACGGCAGCCGCAAAACGAGGGTTTCCGTTCAAAGCAGAAACCCGCGGATCTGTCGGGGCCCGTGACACCTTCAGTGATAAAGATATCCATGAAGCTGATGTGGTGATCATCGCCGCTGATATCGAAACTGATCTTTCACGGTTTCACGGTAAGCGCCTTTACCGCACCAGCACCAGCCAGGCACTGAAAAAACCGGAAGAAACACTGCTGGAGGCACTGCGGCTGGCAACGCCTTATCAGAATAACACGGTGGACAGTCAGGCGCGGGGGACTGAACTGCCGGCGATTTATAAACATCTGATGACCGGAGTGTCGCATATGTTACCGCTGGTAGTGGCCGGGGGATTATGTATTGCCCTTTCCTTCGTCTTCGGGATCAATGCATTTAAACAACCCGGAACACTGGCTGCCGCTCTGATGGAGATTGGCGGTAAGGCGGCCTTTGCGCTAATGGTGCCGGTGCTGGCGGGTTATATTGCTTATTCCATTGCCGACCGTCCCGGCCTCGCTCCCGGCCTTATCGCCGGAATGCTGGCCTCCGCCAGCGGAGCTGGCTTTCTTGGCGGGATCATCGCCGGTTTCCTGGCCGGATATACAGCCCGGTTCCTGACCCGGAAAATCACCCTGCCCTCGTCTATGGAGGCGCTGAAACCGGTACTGGTGATCCCGCTGCTGGCGACCGTGATCTCCGGGCTGGTAATGATTTATGTCGTGGGTGGGCCGGTGTCGGCTGTAATGAGAGGGCTGACCCACTTTCTGGCCGGTATGACCACCGCCAATGCAGTGTTACTCGGCGTCCTGCTCGGGGCTATGCAATGTTTCGACCTCGGTGGTCCGGTCAATAAAGCAGCCTATACTTTTGGTGTCGGCTTGCTGGCGTCACAGTCTTATGAGCCAATGGCGGCCATTATGGCGGCCGGGATGGTTCCTGCCCTGGGGATGGGCATTGCCACCTGGCTTGCAAAATCCCGGTTCACACCTCCGGAACTTCAGGCGGGTAAGGCATCCTTTGTACTGGGGCTGTGCTTTATCTCTGAAGGTGCTATCCCGTTTGCTGCCCGCGACCCGATGCGGGTTATTCCGTCCACCATGGCGGGTGGTGCCCTGGCGGGCGGGTTATCGATGTATTTCGGGTGTACGCTGATGGCACCTCACGGCGGATTATTTGTCCTGGCCATTCCCCATGCCGTCGGGCATGTCGGAATGTATTTAGTGGCTATCATTGCCGGCAGCCTGGTGACCGGCGGAATGTACGCATTGCTGCGCCGGGCACCGGTACAGAGCGCGGTTCCTTCCTGAACACCAGGGGGGGCACAATGTGCCCCCCCTTCTGAAACTACGTGACCTGCTGCACATCACCGGAATATCGGACAACCAGTCATCCGCTCTGCCGGTCAATGATCCCGTCACGAAACAATGACTCTGCATCGTCTTCTTCCCGGCAGACATAGCGTAATCTTGCTGAAATATCCGCCCCCGAAAAACCGCCACAAAGCATTCTGTACGTTTACAGAGAAACCGGTCTGTGGCCTGATGATCGCTGCAATAATAACCATTCAGCCAGGCCCCGCACAGCAGAACGTTTAACGCGGCTCTGACTTCACCACATCATCACCGCCTTTCCATAGACGATAACTGACCTGTATCCCCTGCGGGGCATACACCACCAGCGGAAGTTTACTGTTATAGCGCAACAGCTTTTCGGAGGCAGCCGGTAAAGTCACCCATCGGGAGGTCTTCTGTGCAGGAATGCAGGCCCGGCGTGTAGAGATAAGCCCGGGTTGCAGCGTGACGCGATAATAGGGATATCCCCATCCTTTTGCAGTTTCTTCGCTGAACGACCCGGCCAGATGTACCAGATTACAGTCTGCCATCACTTTTTTACCGACAATCAGCTCCACACGGTAGTTCTGCTCATGACTGACTGCCGGTAATACTATGACATTACGTTGCATTTCAGCTTCTGCCAGCGGATAGGGTTTCATCATCCGGCCATCATCGCGGGTAGCTGCCTGTGTCATCAGACTGATGCCTGAAAGCGGGACAAGTAATATCATCAACATCAATTTGCGCATAGGATCTCCTGAAATAACCGGTCAGTGCTGTCCGGGAACCCTACCATACCGTGACGTCCGTGGCGATATACCGCTTAATGGCATCCTGACTGTGAACCGCATCCCCGACATCCCCCGCAGGCTGAGACCGGCACAGATGGCATGGAAATGCGGGGTTTACACCTCGCCAGTATCCCGACCAGGATCAGGTTATAAATAATCACCGCAGAAAGTGTGATCCCGGCGCTGAACGGGGAAGATGAGAAAATCATGAGCTGCCAGACCAGAGTCGATACCGACCAGGCAATACTGAGCCCCCAGAACACCGAAAACAACATCCAGCCACGGCTGCTCTCTCTGGCAATTGCCCCTATTACAGAGGCACAGGGCACATAGAGCAGGACAAACAGCAGATAACAGAAAGCCGCGCCGCTGCCGGGGAATTTCTGGTGCATAACCCCTAATGCACTGCTGCTGATCTCCGTATCCCCCTGGCTGGCGGCGATAGGGTTCTCCAACACCTGCCAGCTAAAGGTTGTCGCCAGACTTTCCAGGGTCGCCTGCCAGGCCCCGGCGAATTCACTAAGAGGACTGAACGTCTCAGGATCAAAGCGCTCTTCATCAATGGCCTGAGAAGTATAGAGTGTGTTCAGCGTACCAATAACCACCTCTTTCGCCATCGCCCCGGTGATCAGTCCGACCGTTGCCTGCCAGTTATCCGGTTGTACCCCAAAAGTCCCCAGCAGCGGTGTTATCGCTTTACTGACCGTTTCCAGAGCAGCCTCATCTCCGGGTCGGGTCGGGTGCCCCTGCAGAGTAAAGCTGTTCAGCCCGCTGATAAGCAGGCTGACCAGCACAATGACCTTACCGGCACGCCAGACAAACTCACGCAGACGCTGCCAGCTTTGTAAGCCAACGCTCTTCAGGTGCGGCAAATGGTACAGCGGTAACTCCATGATAAAAGGTGTAGCTTCACCGCGCAGCAGGGTATATTTCAGTAATAACCCGGTCAGTACCGCCACGAAGATGCCGCAGAGGTAGAGACCAAAGACCGCCAGGGCCCCGTGGCTGCTAAAAAAAACCGATGAAAAGACAGCAAAAATAGCAAGCCTGGCACCACAGGACATAAAAGGTGCCATCAGCAGGGTCATTAATCGCTCTCTGGGTGCATCCAGTGTCCGTGCTCCCATTACCGAGGGGACGTTACACCCGAAGCCGATGATCAGCGGGACAAAGGATTTCCCCGGCAGCCCCAGAGACTGCATTAGTCTGTCCATCACAAAGGCCGCCCGGGCCATATAGCCGGCATCCTCCAGAAATGCCATCAACAGGTACATAATCCCGATTTGCGGTATCAGGGGTAATACGGTAGTGATCCCGCCACCAATGCCACTGGCAAAAAAGTCGGTAACCCCGGGCGGGAGCTGGCAAATCCACCCTAGCCACTGGATCCCATGCACAAACAGCGTGACCGACGCGTTTTCAAACAGAGGCTGCAGGGCCCCGCCGACATTGATGGCCAGGAAAAACATCAGGTACATCAGCAGTAAAAATACCGGCAGCCCCAGCCAGCGATCCATTGCCAGCCGGTCCAGCCGGAGAGTCAGTCGATGGGGTTTCGCCACCTGCCGGTGGGTCACTTCCTGCGCCAGTTCCCGGCAACGCTGCTGACGATATCCGGCTATCTGTAACGCCAGCTTATCCGCAAGATCTGCATCAGGAAGTATCTCTGAGACTATGTCCGGTGGCAGAAACCGGCGGCTGTAAAGGTCACCTTCCAGTACCTGCAGCCCCATCCAGCGTTGTATCTGCGGTGAGAAATGTCCGGTAATATTGTCTGACAGTTGCCGGCGGATAGCTTCCGTTTCCGCCGGGAGAGCCAGTGAACAGGCGGTGCCGGGACCGGATGTCTGAAGGTGATCGATGGCATGTTTCAGCGCCCGGATCCCTTCCCCGCGCGTTGAAACCATCGGGATCACCGGACAGCCCAGTGCGCGTCTTAGCCGCTCAATATCCGGTAAAACCCCGCGTTGCTCTGCGACATCCATCATGTTCAGGACCACAATACAGGGGATCCCCGTTTCCCTGAGCTGTAACGTCAGCCAGAGATCCCGCTGTAGTGCACCGGCATCAATAACGTTAATCAGTAACGTGGCATCCTGTTGCAGAATAAACGCACTGGCAATCTGTTCATCCAGTGAGCTTTCCGGCGAGGTCATGGTCATCGAATAAAGCCCAGGCAGATCCACCAGTCTGACCAGTGTCTCCCCGGCGGCAAAGAAGCCTTCTTTTCTTTCTACGGTCACCCCGGCCCAATTCCCTACCCGCTGCGATGCACCGGTCAGCTGGTTAAATAATGTGGTTTTTCCGGTATTCGGGTTACCCGCCAGCCCGATAGTTAATGCTTGCTGACTCATGCTGACGGGCTCCCTTCACTGACCGGCAAAGGTTCCAGCTGCAGCAGGGCCAGATCTCTGCGGCGTAGCATGATAGTCATCGTCGGCGCACTGATTTCAAGCGGGTCGCCCAGCGGTGCCACCCTGACGACATCAAACTCTGCCCCCGGCAGCAGGCCCAGCGAAAAGAGTTTCTGGCGGAATGCCGGTGGTGTCTGAGGGCTGATAGCCCGGATCCGATAGCGGCAGAAAGGTTTTATTGGCATAAGCCGTCCTCACTTGATGATCCCCCGTCACGGGCGGTAGATCTTTAGTATAATGAGAATCGTTCTCATGAAATTTGATATAAGACAAGCGGGGAGAAAAATGAAAACGTCAGAAAAAGGAATTTATCAGCAGAGGTCAGTCAGGGGGTAAAAGCAGATAAGCCGTGAATTTGTATTGGCTTATCTGCCGCAAGATCACAACGGGTGAAGCGTCAGCAGGCCAGCCGCACGGATAAAATCGTTCAGCCGGGCGGGTGTCGGTAAGGCCGGCAAGGCCCCCTTATGGGTAGTGGCCAGTGCCCCGCAGGCCCCCGCCTGCGACAGCAGAGCGCTCAGACGTTCAGTTTCAGGCAGCCCGTGTCTCGCAAGCCATGATAACAGGCCGGCCATAAAGGCATCGCCTGCACCGGTCGTATCAATGCTTTTGACGTTGTAGCCCGGGAAGCTGAATTTATCCTGCCCGCAGAAGACGATCCCGCCCTCTTTACCACGGGTGATCACTTTCAGCGGGGCCGGATAGCGCTCCAGTAATGCCAGCGCTTCCTCCCAGTCTGAGGTTTCCTCTTCCGTCAGCCAGAGTAATTCTTCATCTGAAAGTTTGAGAATATCTGCACTCCGGCACTGTTGTTCGATAACGCGGCGCATCTCTGCTTTATCTGACCACATTTGTTCACGCAGGTTTAAGTCAAAACTGACCCAGCCTTCACGGGCTTTCACTTTGCTTGTGGCCTGAACCACCGCCTCACGGCAATTTTCAGCCGCCAGTGCCAGTGAACAGTAATGCAGGATATCTTTACCGAATACCGGCAGGTCACGGGAAGTCAGAAACTGGTCAGCGGAAGGATTCACCAGGAATGAGAAGCTGCGTTCACCGCTGGTTGCCAGATCCACCACCACCGTACTGGTACGGTAAGTTTCATCGGTGAGCATGAATTCCGCCCCGACCCCTTGCTCTTCGAGCGTACGTTTCAGAAAGCGGCCGAAAGGATCATTACCGACCCGGCCGATAAACGCACTGTCACCCGCAAGTCTGGCAACACCCACGGCAACATTCAGTGGCGCTCCTCCGGCACAGGCCTGGTAATTCATATCACCGGCAGGGAGTAAATCGACGACGGCGTCACCCAGGGCCCAAATTTTCATCATATATCCTCATTACTGATGGCCAGCCATGCGCATTATCCACAGCCCGACGCTTCATTTTATTTTTTAGTCTGAAATCTTCACCGACAGAGGGCCGGGAGGGAAATTATAGCGCTAAATACTCAGGGCTCTGCCATAACCTGACGATTTATTTACTATTTTATCTGATAACGTCACAACAATGACAGCCCGAATGATGCCGAATTACTCCTAAAATCAGAACCTCTGACACCGATTTATCACTTTAATTTCCCGTTCATTCCATCACAGCCCTTAGCCCGATAACATATAAGTTTTTATTATGGTAAATTACCCTACTTTTTCTCACCAGGTGGATACATTCGCAGAATGATTAAATGTTGGTCAAAAGAAGAGACTTTGTGGAGCTTTGCGCTATATGGTACTGCTGTCGGCGCCGGGACGTTATTTCTGCCTATTCAGTTAGGATCGGCCGGAGCGGTAGTGTTATTTCTGACAGCTTTACTGGCCTGGCCCTTAACCTACTGGCCGCACAAAGCCTTGTGTCAGTTTATTCTGGCCTCAAAAGCCGGTGATCAGCAGGACGGTATCACCTCTGCAGTCCGGCAATTTTTCGGTAAAAAAATCGGTAATCTGATTTCGATCCTTTACTTTGTCGCGTTCTTTGTCGTTATCCTGATCTATGCTGTCGCCATCACCAATTCACTGGCTGAACAGCTGGCCAGGCATCAGGTGGTCGGTGAAGGCACCAGAGTCTTGCTCAGTCTGGGCGTGGTCGCGACTCTGAACCTGATTTTCCTGACCGGCCGCCATGTCACCATAAAAGTCATGGGATTCCTGGTGTTCCCGCTGATTGCCTACTTCCTGTTTCTTTCGGTATATCTCAGCAGTCACTGGCAGCCTTCCCTGCTCACCTCCGGGTTAACCTACACGCCGGATACGCTGCATGACATCTGGTTCTCAATTCCCGTGATGGTTTTCGCGTTTAGTCATACCCCAATCATTTCTACTTTTTCCGTGGCTCAGCGCGAGAAATATCATGATCAGGCGATGGCCAAATGCAAAAAAATCATGAAAGTGGCCTATCTGATCATCTGTCTGAGTGTACTGTTCTTCGTCTTTAGTTGTTTTATGGCGATCCCGGCAGAGGATGTGGAAATCGCTAAAACCCAGGGGCTGACCATTTTATCTGCATTATCGATGATGTCTTCGTCGGCGGGCTGGCTCAGCGCCTCGGGGATCATTGTCGCCGTGGTAGCGATGTCGAAATCATTCCTTGGGACCTATTTCGGCGTCATTGAAGGTGCAACCCAGGTCGTATCTTCCACTGCACAGTTTGCCGGTTTTAACCCCGGCCCTAAACTGAGCCGCGGATTATCACTGGCGATAGTGTCTCTGTTCACCTTCATTGTGTGTTGTATTAACCCGAATGCACTGTCGATGATTTATGCCATCAGCGGCCCGTTGATCGCTTTGATCCTGTTTATTATGCCGACGCTTTCGACCTGGCTGGTACCCGCGTTACGCCCTTACCGGTCTGTGGCCAATTTCCTGGTGCTGGTTGTGGGCCTGTTATGTGTTTCGGTGATGTTTTTTAAATAAGCTGTTCTATGGCCCGTCAGTTGGCGGGCCACCTTCCGCCCTCATGTTTTCCGCCACAGACCTGTACCGTGGCTCTCCTGCCGGATCCGCAACTCTCCACTCCGGCCACATCCCCGGCCTGACGGTTTACACCTTATAGCAGAGTGATGACCGGGGTTGCCGCAAGCCGCCAGAGCGGAGAAGAACGTCACCACTCGTATCCCTGAGTCCCCGAAAACCCTTTCTGACTGACGGAAGGAATATCCGGCCTGAGGAAAAAGACAGCCCTGCAGAAAGTGATTTTTGCTGCAGATTGTTGCCGCCTGCATACTTCCGGCAACATCGGCCTCGTTTACAACGTGCAGACTATTCTGATAATGATCTCTTTTGTCATCAGTGCAGGCACTTTATCTGTGGATCGGGTACATAGTAATAAGGTTAACTTGATCATGGAGGTTTACATGCTGGCTTCTGCCATCAGTCTGGTACGTTCTAAGGCAGGTTTTGTTCAACAGTTTATCCGTAACCCCCGGAAAGTAGGCAGCATTACCCCATCATCGATGGCCTTGTGTGAATCTATGGCCGGCTGTGCCGACTGGGGAGCTATTCAGAAAGTGGCTGAACTGGGTGCCGGTGACGGTGTTCTGACTAAAATTTTGCTGAACCGTATGTCAGCAGAAGCGACGATAGATGTATTTGAGATCAGTCAGCCCCTGGTCTCCCGGTTACGGACAATCAATGATCCCCGCCTGCAGGTTCACGCCAAATCTGCTGAACGTCTGACAGGTCAGTATGATGCAATTTTCTCCGGTTTACCGCTGCTTTCGCTGCCGGTCCCGGTGCGGCATGCCATACTTTCCGCGGTTCATCAGGCCCTGACACCCGGCGGGGTTTTCGTGCAGTTTCAGTATACGTCACTCACCCAGTCAGAGCTTTCACGCTATTTCACCTGGCAGAGGCGACGGGTATTAAAAAACGTGCCACCTGCCTGGGTCTACAGTTGTACTCACCACTGGTCCGACACCTGACGGGTGCGGTATTCCGGGTGTCAGAAGAGAACACCCGGCCCGGGCTTCATGCAGATTACTCTGCCGGCTCCGGATCCTGTTGCTCTGCCAGCTCTTCATACATCGCCTGAATCGCACCACGGGCAATGGATGCCAGCGTGCGATAAAACGGAGTCCGTGCATGGGCTTCTGTTTTCCCCAGGAATGCTCCGCACCATGGCAACAGATACTCATCAAATAACGTGAACTGCGCCAGATATTCATCCTCCTGAGACTGGTCCTCCAGCCAGGACGTTGCCAGTAACAGCATACCGAAATGATCTGCCGGGGCATCGGTCAGTGGCATACCACGCTGCTGAAGAAACGCCCTTACGTCTTCTTCCCGGGGACCATTTTCCCACTGAGAGCCGTACGGGGAAACTGCAGGCTGTTCACCGCCAAACAAGAGCTGGTAGTCGGCTTCCAGCGCAGGCTGGTCACAGTTATTCTGTAATGTTTTCAGCAGGTCGTCCTGTTCGAGCGGCCACACGGGCTGCAGCTTACCTTCGCGGATAAGTGTGAACAGGGGCTGTAACACCGGATCATTCGGGGCACGGTTAAACAATGATCCGAGAATACGGCAAATCAGCGAAAATTCATTCATTCAGGTTATCTCTTGCAAGGTTCAGTGTTGATGCGGGCCGCAGATCACCAAACTCAGCGATTCACCCCACGCTTTCTCAAAGCGTCGTATTTAATGTTGCCTGCCCCGCCTTGTCAATGCCGGGGGGGATTTATCCCCTGAGGCATTGTTCCTCCGGGGAGATCCGGATAACCCCGCACCTTTCGCCGACAGAGGGGCTAGCTGACTTCACGGGCCATTTTGTGCTTTCCCGGTGAACGGGTTCAGCCTGAGGGGATAACAACGGTACTCGCCGGAAAATGCCATAAAAAAAGACCATCCGGAGATGGCCTTTTTCTGAAAGACGAATTAACTTCTGATTTTTCTGTAAATCCACAGTACGACCAGTGAACCAATCACTGCGACGACAAAACTTCCGAAGTTAAATCCATCCACTTTTCCGAAACCGAAGAGTGTACTGATCCAACCACCGACAACGGCACCGATAATCCCCAGGATAACGGTTACAATGAAACCGCCGCCATCTTTACCTGGCATAATCCATTTGGCGAGGATACCTGCAATCAGACCAAAGATAATCCATGAAATAATGCCCATAACTGCTCCTTACATAAATTAATCAGCATTAATTATTAATCCACCGGGCCGGGTCCCCGTCCAGTGGTAACGATAACTTCACAATACACCGAAGTTATCAGAGATATAGCCTGGCACATTTTCAGGTATTGTCACGTTACCCCGGAGTGATTGCTATAAAAAGCGGCAGAAAATCCCCCCCCCGGAGCCACTAAACGTCAGCCATGTAACAAAAAGGGAATAATGCCCGGCCGGGTGCATAATGCATGATTGGGCAGAGGCGTTCAGCCTCTGCCCAATCACAGACATTAGCTATCTTCGTATGCGTTGGTCACTTTCCATAAATAGCGGGGTGCCTGGCTGGCCGGATGACTGCGCTCAATAAAGCGATAGAACTGCTGCGGCGTCATGTCATTGATCATCGCAATCGCACGTTCGCGGTTAGGTGAGAACGTACGTAATAACGCTCCTGCGCCGTTTGAATAAGAAACTATCGTCGCATAACGCAGCGTCACAGGATTATGGATACCTGACAGCATGGTCTTCTGCAGGATTTTGATATAAGCCGTACCGATCTCAATATTTCTCGCAGGATCTTTCAAATCCCTGCGGGTTGGCTCACCGTGCTTTCCCTGAGCCCTATAGACTTCAAGTCCGGCGGTAGACGCTTTTATCTGCATCAGGCCGATGGCGTTAGAACGACTTACCGCATTTGGATTTCCACCGGACTCGACACTAATAATGGCGCTGATTAAACGTTGATCAACACCATAATGACTGGCAGCGTCTTCAGTGAAAATAGACCAATCATTATTGGTCAGAACTCTTGAGGGTGGAGCTTCTATTAACGGTGTATATTTTTGCTGTTCTGTGGGTTGCCGGGGTGGCTGACTGGCACAACCTGCCAGAAATAAGGCAGAAAGCACAAGATACTTTATCTTCACGTGTTTTTATCCTGATAATTTTGCGTCGCCTATGATACAGGGTTATAAACCGGGTAAAATTACCGTTTGTCTGAAATCACCTGGGGTTTAAAAACGTGACTTCGACGATTGTTTTCTTCATGATGTGATATCTGTGTTTTGTTTACTTTCTCCTGAAGAAGATAATGCTATGACTGCCAGATATATTATCCGACTGATTGCCCCTTCCGGTTATTGCATCAATCAGGCAGCGGCCTGGCGCGGCGTACAACACCTGCGAGACCAGGGCCACCGGCTGGAAAACACAGACATTATCACTCGCCGTTTCCAGCGTTTTGCCGGAACCGATGCTGAACGACTGGCAGACCTGAATGAACTGGCCGGAAGCACATCACTGCCTGATATCGCTCTCGCGGTACGGGGAGGATATGGTGCCGGCAGATTACTCAGCGACATCCGTTATACCGCCCTGGCTGACCGCCTGTCACATCATCCCGTTGCCCTCTGCGGACACAGTGACTTTACTGCCATACAACTGGCGCTGTTCGCTCAGACCGGGTTAATTACCTACAGTGCACCGATGCTGGCCGGAAATTTCGGGGCGGAAAGCCCTTCAGCATTTACCCTGCAACACTTCAGGGAGATCCTGAGGAAAAAAAGTTATACCATCCACTGGCGCGCAAAGACAACAGAAAATCTGTCACTGACAGGGACTCTCTGGGGAGGTAACCTGACCATGCTCTGCTCACTGACGGGGACTCCCTGGATGCCGGAAGTGAAACAAGGGATCCTGGTGATTGAGGATGTGAATGAACATCCCTTCCGTATTGAGCGGATGCTGCTGCAACTATGGCATGCCGGTATCCTGCAGCAACAACAGGCCGTGATCCTCGGTAACTTCAGTGGCGCCACACTCTCTGAGTACGATCAGGGGTTCAGCCACGACACGGTATGGCAAACTTTGCGTGACCTGAGCGGAGTCCCGTTTATCACCGGATTACCCTTCGGGCACGAGCAGGACACCGTTACACTCCCTATCGGCGCTAACGCTCACCTGCAGGTACAGGGTCACAGTTGTTCACTGACACTGACCGGCCATCCGCTTCCGCCCGCGTCACTGACTCACGAGTAACGATGTTCTCCCCGGCGCCCGTTCCCGGAATCGTTATTTTGTGCCATGTGGGTGTCACTCCACGGTGTCAGAGTCAGTAGCGGGTCAGGCCGGGTAAACGTTCTTTCGCAAGGTACCAGTGCCGTGGTGCCTGCATAAACAAAGAAGGTATTCTGCGTGGCTTTATCCACCATCAACTGGTCTCCGTTACGAAACATGGTGATCCATACCGGTTGTCCGTCACTGAGCCGGGTCCTTTCCTGCCCTGCCGCTATCTGGAAATTATCGGTTCCCCACATCAGTGTTGAAATGCCGTACTCCGCACGGTCAACGGTCATGGTATCCCGTCCCGGACAGGAGATCTGAAATTCGTCACCATCATTGGGCGGGGTTAATGCAAATGCAGCGGTCAGCGGCAGAAATATTGCCAGTGTGGTGGCAAGTATTTTTTTCATCGTGTATCCCGAAATATCTTCTGTCAGAAAAATCTGTATTGTCTTGCCCAGAATATCTCTGTTGCACGACAGAAAAAGTCGCAGTGCGTTACAATGTTATAAAATTCATGACGGGTTATGACTATCTCATGAGCATTCAGACCGGGCCGTTACCTGCCCGCCCACAACTGTTCCGGCGCCTGGCCGCCTCACGATTCCGCAGTCGCTTTCATCTCGGCGAGAAAGAAAGGCAGTATTGTCTGGAAAAAGGTGCCGTCACCGTGATGAGTCACGCTGCGGATTTTGTCCGCGACCGGCTTTCCGCCGCTGAACCGGTGAATGACGGCAAGCAGACACCGATGCGCGGACATCCGGTATTTATTGCACAACATGCGACCGCGACCTGTTGCCGGGGATGCCTGCAAAAATGGCACAACATAGCGCAACATCAGCCCCTGGATGAGCACCTGCAGCAATACATCTGTGATGTTCTGTTTAGCTGGTTACAACAGGAAATCCATCGGGACTGACGGGGAAACATTTTCGGCGACCCGATGCCCCGCGGGAGCTTGTGGTGATAAGGTCACGCCCGCACTTTTCGATTGGATTATAATAGTCGCTGACAGGCGAAGGTTCTTCTGTTGCTGTGACATATTTTGTAGTAATTTTCTATCCGTCTACAGATAACAAGGAGTTAAGCCATGCAGACGCTGCCAAAATGGGCAACCTTACTACTGAGTGTTGTCCCGGTCGTCTTTTGCGTTTCAGTTTCAGCCTCCCCATGTCTGCAAAATCGTGCAGCGATTGATATCGGCTCCGGCAGTACGAAAATTGCGGTGGCCGAGGTCGATACCTGCCAGCATCAAATTCGCAAGATGCTTTATCAGCAGCAGCTCCCGGTGTCTTATAATGATGCGCTGATGCATGCGGCAGATAATCGCTTACCGGATAGCATCATCCGTCAGGGACTGAGTGCCCTGAAGCAGGAAATAAAACAGGCCAGCCGTTTCCATCCGGTCAGTATTGAAGGCGTCGCTACCGCTGTTTTCCGCAATGCAGAAAACGGACAGCAAATTATTCAGTTATTTAATCAGCAATCATCGGCGCATATTCGTATTATCAGCCAGCAGCAGGAAGCCCTGCTCGGTTTTGCATCGGCCAGGGCAGCATTGAATCAATCCGGTGTACAGAAAGACGATATTCTTGTCTGGGATATCGGCGGAGGATCCATGCAGATGACCACCTGGGATGAGCAGCACGGGCACCCTCACCCCGTTATTTACCAGGGAAAACTGGCGTCAGTCACACTGAAAAATTATATCGTCAGCCTGCTAAAACACCAGCCACTGCGTCCTGACAGTTCGCCCAACCCTATTGGTAATGATGCCGGTAACGCCCTGAAGTTTGTTGAATTCTATGCCAGCAACGACGTAGATGCCTCACTGAAGCGACTGATCCCGCATCGTAAAATTATAGGCATTGGCGGAGTGCATGATTATTCCATACGTCAGCAATTCGGGAACAAGCCTGACAGCTATACGCTGACACAATTATCCACCCTGGCGGGTCAACAGGTAATGAAGCGTGATGATGAATTGCATGGTGATTATCGGGCCACCGATGTCAGTAACCTTCTGCTGGTGGAAGGCTATATGCGCGCCCTGAATATTCCTGAAGTCACACTGGTAAAAGCCAGTCTTGTTCAGGGATTACTGGTACGCTAAGGGTTCCGGGCTGTATAAATAAACATCAATTCATCAGAAAATTCTGGTTCCATAGTCAGTGACAAAACCCCTGCTATACTTAAATTGATTTTACATAACAGTGAAAAAAAGGAGAGTTTGCATGATGGGTAAAGTACAGGATAAAGCTGAAGAACTGGCAGGCTCAGCACAGGAAGCTTTTGGTGATGTGACTGATTCACCGGAACATTCTGCCAAAGGTGCGGCACGTAAATATGCCTCTCAAGCAAGCTATGCTGTTCGCGATGCTGCAGATACAATTAAAACTCAGGTATCTGATAAGCCTTATGCCGGTGTTGCTATTGCAGCGGCGGTAGGCGTCGTCTTCGGTTACCTGCTGGGCCGTAAATAATTTTTTGAATGAGTCCCTGATCCGCAAGGCTCTTTCGGATCAGGTATCACTCCCTTACCCCGTGACTTTGGTTGCGGGGTTTTTATTTTCGCAGTATGGCGTTCTTCACCCATTGTCCGCCGCTATTGATACCCTTTTCCCCGCCCGTGAGCAACAACCTAAACCGCCCGTAAAATTCAATGTAACCCATTGAAATTAAATTATTTTTATCATTTTTATTCACACATCGAAAAAAAATTCAATGAATTGAATGAACGGGCTTGCAATTGAGAATGATTACCACTATCTTTATTCCTATCGAATAGTTGACTGATTTAATCAGGTATTCGATACGACATTGCTCACATTGCTTCCAGTTATCTTTGCCCGCTGACCGCGGGCTTTTTTTTGCCCGGAAAAAGGTCAGCACGTCGTGAAATTTACGGAAAGGATGACAGAGGAAGGAAAGGTCCGTTTGACAGAGCCTGTCAGAAGCACTGACAGCACTCAGGATGATAAGTATTAGCCGAGGTGGATACAACCATTGGCCAGGTTTGCGACTCCGGCAGGATTCATTTCAACTTTTTCCTGCATGCCGTTGGCCAGTTTGACCATAAACGATTTGTTATCGCTGTTAAGGTGACCGTTTTCAATTTCTGTCATTTCCGTGACAGCCACATAACAATAACGCCCGTGTAAAAACATTTTTGCCAGCATAAAGACTCCTTTTTGATTACAGGTAAATTATCCTTTACCAATGTTACAACCAGTTTGCAGTGTGTTTTTTCCAAAGTGGCAACAGAAAGATTCTGCGACCATAACATGCCCTATCGAAGGGATAACCCCCATGACCCGGATCATAAAAACGTCATTCTCCGGTAAAATCTGCCGATTAAGCCGGATCCACCGCTATTCTCTGACGCGTCCGGGCACCAGGACATCTCTGGTCAGCGCTTAACCCTCCGGTAATCCCGATAGCTATGAGCACCAGAAACATGGCGCTCTCCCGCTGTTACAGCGACTGCCAGTAATTTAAATCTCAATGACAGTAATTTACTGTCGGTCATTTAGGATGCTGTGGACACTTTCACGGAGAGCAATGCATGAAGAAAAAATCCTTTGCCTTACTGCTTTTATTTATTTCTGTTGCGCCTTTTGCAAAATCTCTGCAGTTTCATTCTTTGGAAGCTCCGGTACATGCAGGTTACCGGCAACCGACGGTATCAGACACTGCAGAAATCCCCGATGAACATATTCGTGAGCCAATGGCCCGCGATAAATTCAGATAACGACATCGGTCCCCTGACGTAGCCGTGGCTGAGTCTGTAACGGCGTAACGTGACGGGTTCTTCAGTACCGTGAGGAATATCTTTTCAGAGAAAACGGATGACGGCGTCGTATTTGTTGCACTTGCGGAAGCCGTTGCGGGCCGCACCTGCGGCCTGCCTTTCCTGACCAGAACGGTGACGTCAATCGTCACCCTGCAATGATCTTAATTGAGTATAGTGGCGAATTGCAGATCCCGCGAGGTTCTCCGCCGTATCAATAAATATTTGCCGGCCGGTGTGTCGTGGTATCAACGGGCTGATATCTGTGCAGGCAACCAGAACGGCGTCGGCCTGACAGAATTCGGGCTGTGATAACACGGTCTGCCAGCACTCCCTGACCACCGGGTCTGAAAAACCGTATTCTTTAATCCGCCGGATAAGCGTTGTCACTGACGTTCTTAATTGCGCTGAATCGGTGACCTCTTTGCCGGCAGCCCGTATTTTATCCTGCCAGAACCCCGCTGCCATAACGGGTTCCGTCGCCAATATCGCAACGTTCTTCACCGTTGCCGGAAGCTGCTGTACTGCACTTTCCGCAATATGCAGTAAAGGGGTCGTTCCGGCAGCACGGCTCATTTCTGCGAAATAGCAGTGTGCCAGATTACATGGCACCACTATAAAATCTGTCTGTGCACTGACCAGAGACTCGATCCCCTGACACAGAGCATGAGTCATCGCAGCCTCGTCAATGGGATGCCCTGGCCGGAAAGGTGTGGGTAATGAGATAATATGCATCAGTGGAAAATCTTCATCGTTGCAGGCCCCGTACTGAGACTGGCAGGCGGAAATCAGCATATCGATAAACGGAGCGGTGGAACGTGGCCCCATCCCGGCAAGCACACCTATAGAAACGGTCACTATTATCCTCTCTGGTCAATATAAACAGGGCCGGCAGGAGGGTTACAGCCACCTCCCCCGGACATCTGCAGAAAATTCAGTGTATCATTTCTGGCAGAAAAACTGATGTGAACTGAGCGGTATTGATATCGCAGGCATAAAGAAAATCCCTCGTTCGCGGATCCTTTGCTGTCCTCTGCAGAACCGATACCGCCCATCCCCCGGGGAGGGCCACCCACACCGTTCGCTGACTGGAAAGTGATCTGCATCACATAAAGAACTCAAATCCCCGCCGGAAACCCCGTTCTGACCCACACTCTACACACGACTTAATGCAGTTATCAGGAGTGATAGTGATGAGTCATTTTTTCTATGACAAGAAAGAGACCCTTATAGACGATGCCCTTGAAGGAATTATCCGTACTTCGCCGTACGGAAATCTGGCCCGGCTGAAAACAGATCAGGAATTACGGGTTGTGGTGCGTAAAGACTGGGACAAGTCTCAGGTCGCTATCCTCTCCGGTGGCGGGTCCGGTCATGAGCCGATGCATGCCGGCTTTGTCGGTAAAGGAATGCTGACCGGGGCTATCTGTGGCGATATTTTTGCATCTCCGGGCGTCGATGCGGTCCTTAGCGCAATCATCAATGTCACCGGCGATGCAGGCTGCCTGCTGATCGTCAAAAATTATACCGGAGACCGTTTAAATTTCGGACTCGCCGCCGAAAAAGCCCGGGCGCTCGGCTATGATGTCGGGATAGTAATGGTGGAAGATGATATCGCCCTGCCGGATAATCCTCAGCCTCGCGGGCTGTCAGGAACGATCCTGGCCCACAAAATTGCAGGCTATGCCGCAAGCCAGGGGGCTTCACTGAAAGAAGTCGCACGTATCACGCGGGCAGCACTGAAAAAAGTCGCCACTATCGGTGTCGCGCTTTCCTCCTGCCATCAGCCGGGTGCTGAGGATAGTGAGCGTGTTCCGGCCGGGAAGAGCGAGCTCGGTATGGGGATCCATGGCGAGCACGGTATTATTACCCTGGAGACTCAGAACAGTCGGGAAATTGTCACCCGGTTGTGTGACGCTTTAACAGAGCACCTGAACAAAACCTCTGATATTCTGTTGATGATTAACAATCTGGGCGGATTTTCCGTCCTGGAACTGGCGCTGGTCAGTCAGGCGGTACTTGACTCCCCGCTGGGGAAACGTGTGCGCTTTCTGCAAGGCCCCGCCACCCTGGTAAGCGCTTTGGATATGAAAGGGATCTCACTGACCGTTCTTCCGCTCACAGCGAAGCTGACTGAAGCCCTGCAAGCTCCGGTGGAAGTCAGTGGCTGGGTACCGCTCTATACCCCGTCAAAAATGGCCTGGCAAAAGGCCAAATCTTTACCTGACAATACCGACGTTACTCCGTCAGATAATGCCCGGGTGGCTGCCATCCTCAATGCGGCCTGCAAGGCGCTGACAGATAATGAAGATGAGCTCAACAGTCTGGACAGCCATGTGGGTGATGGTGATACCGGGTCCACACTGGCCACCGGAGCACGGTTTGTCCGGAAAGCCCTGAAAGCCGGCAAACTTCCGCTGGATGATACCCCGGCACTGCTGCGCTGGCTGGGGGAAAGTATTACGACGCCGATGGGAGGCTCCGGCGGGGTGTTGCTGTCATTACTGTTCAGCGCTGCCGCAGAGGGTTATGAAAAAGACAAAGATATCGGTAAAAGTTTACTGACCGGTCTTGAACAAATGAAAAAATACGGTGGTGCCGGTCCCGGTGATCGCACAATGATCGATGCCCTGCAACCTGCCCTGGAAGCACTGGCCGGTAAAAAAAGCTGGGTTAACGTAGTTAAGGCCGCGAAGAAAGGCGCTGAATCTACGTCAAAAATGCAAAAAGCGGGTGCAGGCCGTTCTTCTTACCTGAGTGCCGGAAGCCTGAAGGGACATATTGATCCGGGAGCCAAAGCAGTGAGTGAGGTATTTGCCGCGATCCCCGCAAAGTAAGGCGGGTATGACCGTCCTGCTTACCTGCCGTGATAAGGGCTTTTTCCGGAAACTTACGCCGGTGAAGCCCTTATGGAAGCCGGCAGCGCCATCATAAAAGATGATAATGCGAGGCCTGCTGCATACTGTTTTGAACCCGTGTCGTACTCCCGGTCAGATGCAGATGGCCACAGTCACCGTGGTGAGTAGGCAGGCATAAAAAAACCGTTGACTGCAACATCTCTTCAGTGAACGCAGGTAGCCCCCGCAGTCAAAGGGAGCAACATCGGGAAGATCAGGGAAATTCTGAGTTACCGGAAGGCTCCTTATTCGCCAGTGACCGTAAACGCTCCCCCGATAATCTGAAGTAATTCACTGATTCAATCACCTCTCCGCCCACGCCATGATAAAATAGCTGTACTGCCGCATCATGTTTATCCGAAAGCCAGTCCAGCCGCAGGCAACCGGCATCCAGAGCTGCCGCCGCCAGCGTTTTCATCAGCAGCGTTCCCGTCCCCTGCCCCCGGAATTTTTCAGAGACAAACAGCTCTTTAATAAACATCTGCCCGCTGTAACGAGGTGCCGGGAACTGGATAGCGGCACAGGCGAATCCGGCCACCACACCCTCCTGCTCTGCTTTAAACACCCGTGTTCCGGACTGCGGATGAAAGACTTTCTGCTGCAGATAATCCGACATCTCCTCCGGAGTGACCGGTACCGGGCCATGGTAATAGGTTTCCATTTCGATAAAAATATCCACCAGCATCCTCCATTCGCTGGCAGTACATTGGGTGACCTTCATGACCTCTCCTGTGTGTAATACCCTTCGGGGAAAGTATATACCGCTGCCTGAGGTTCAAAACCCTGCGACTGTACATGCAGGCAGGTAGCCGCTGACAGATGCACTTATACCAGATGATAAATCAATAGATTACAGATAAGAGAGCATTCTCACTCCCGTTCCCCGCAGCAAAACGCAGAGAGCGCCCGGGCCAATGCTGCGGGAGCTTCCCATGACATACAATGACCGCACTCCGGCAAAACGACAGCAGAAACTCCTGCCTCACAAAGTAAGCTGAAATCATCATCAGGTAACGAGTTTTCACCAAAAATTAGCTGCTTACGCACTGGCAATCCGATAAAATCCGCCAGCCACTCTTTGCCCTTTATCATATCTGCGGCTCCCCGCCAGACAGCCTCGGGGGCATCCACCGCCAGACTACCGGCCCAGGGACCTGGTTCGTCCTTTACCATCTGCTGACAGACGCCGTTGATGAACGCGTATTCATTGTAACTGCAAATTTTACGGCTAAAAAATCCGCCGCCGGGATGGAAATTAGGCTCTGAAACGATCAGTCCCTGTAAACGCGGGTTCAGCATTCCGGCAGCTTCAATACTGATACTTCCGCCCATGCTGTGTCCGTACAGATAGCATTTTTCAAGCTGCAGATGCTCCACCACTTCAGCCACAACCTTCGCCTGGTCTGTGAGGGCATAACTGTAAGCTTCCGGTTTCTCACTGTAACCGCAACCTGGTAAATCGATCAGGATCGCCCGCCGTCTTCCGAACTGAGGGTCGCAGACCACCCGGGGATATTCATATGAGGATGCGCACCCCAAACCATGAACAAACACCAGCGGGATACCCGTTCCCGGGAGATCCTGCCAGCGAACAAGACATTGTGCTGTTGGCGAAAAAAAGGCGTTCATAACGATCTTATCCTGTCAGAAATATTCCTGCGACCAGCACGATAACCGGAGCGAGTGCCATGAAATCATGGACGCCAGCCCCGCCTTCGCGATACCTGGGCGCTGAACTCTGCCGGCACGGTATTATTACCGGAGAAACCACTTGTGCGGGTACCAGGCTACGTGAAAATAACACATATTTACAGAGCAGATGGTGAATATGATCAGACAGGGAAAAGCGAAGGACGGATGACGTGAATGAGGCGGACAGCGTGTGCTGTTGCATGGTCACCCGCTATCAGGAATACGGCAGGAGAAGAAATACCGACTCTGCGCGATGCAGAAAAAATACCGCTATCCGACAGGATAGCGGCGGTTCAGAGTTAGCCGTTAATATCCGGATGCTGATCGACTAAATTGCGACGTTTACTCTGTAATGTCTCAATTTGTTCGTCAATATCTTCAATACGCTGTTCGATATTATCATGGTGCTCCTGCAGTAACTCTTTGGCTTCCTCAATAGAAGACGCTGCAGGGGTTCCTCCGTAAAGGGGTTTGTTCGCGGTTTCCCGCATGCTGATACCGGTGACTACCCCGATGATACCAACAATCATCAGATAATAGGCAGGCATGTAGAGATTACCCGTCGCCTCAACCATCCATGCGGTCAGTGTCGGGGTAATACCGGCGACCAGAATAGAGATGTTATAGGTGCTGGCTAACGCACTGTAACGCACTTCGGTCGGGAACAATGCCGGCAGCGTTGATGCCATTACACCAATCAGACAGTTAAGAATAATTGCCTGGATCAGCAGGCCGAAAAACAGCGCCGCTAAACTGTGATGCGTGATTAACATAAACGACGGGATAGAGAAAAGAACCATCGCGATGCTGCCGATAATGATAAACGGACGACGTCCGAACTTATCACTCAGCAAGCCCATCACTGGCTGAACAAACAGCATTGCCAGCATGATAACGACGATAATTAATACGCCCCGATCTTCAGAATAGTGCAGATCATGTGTCAGGTAGCTTGGCACATACGTCAGCAGCATGTAATAAGCGACATTAGTGGTGATCACGATACCGATACAGGAAATCAGGTTACGCCAGTGTTTACGGGCCACTTCTTTGAAAGGAACAGAAGGACCTTCACTGAGGCCCTGTTTAGAGCCCTCTTCCAGCGATTCAACGTGTTTCTGGAAGGCAGGAGTTTCTTCCAGCGCATTACGCAGATACAGGCCAACAAACCCTAACGGCAGAGCCAGGAAGAACGGAATACGCCAGCCCCATTCGTTGAAGCTTTCATGGCCGAGCATTGTGGAAAGTAATACCACAATCCCCGCGCCACAGACGAAGCCAACCAGAGAACCAAAATCAAGCCAGCTTCCCATAAAGCCACGCTTCCTGTCGGGGGAGTATTCCGCCACGAAGATGGAAGCCCCGGTATATTCGCCTCCGACAGAGAAACCCTGCACCATTTTGGCAATTAACAGCAGGACAGGTGCCCAGACACCAATGGAGGCAAAGGAGGGGATCAACCCGATACTGAAGGTACTCAGGGTCATCAGAATAATGGTGATGGACAGAATTTTTTGACGCCCGTATTTGTCTCCCAGAACACCAAAGAACATCCCCCCTAACGGACGGATAATAAAGGGTACAGAAAACGTCCCTAATGCGGCGATAATTTGGATACCCGGTGAGGCATCAGGGAAAAAGATTTTACCTAATACCGTTGCAACATATCCATAAACCCCGAAGTCGAACCACTCCATTGCATTACCCAATGCGGCGGCAGTAATTGCCTTTTTCAAGCGGGCGTCATCGATAATCGTGACGTCCTTCAGCCGCATGGGCTTTACCTTTTTACGTTTTATTTTAAGCATTCTTTTTCCTTAAAACACAAATACCCTAGTAATCACTTGCGTATAAAGCATAGGCTAATCTTGTGATCATTCCAACGTATGGGGAGTTATTCTTAACAATAGGATCAAATACGTAACGGCCACGGCCAGGGTTAAGGGGGGACTGGCAGGCAGGAGGTTGCGGAAACGCCACACCACCTGGTTATAATTTCGTCACAAATACACTGACGTAGCGGCCAGCGTCCGGATATGCTCCGCTATTCTCTCCTCTGACTTGCATAAACCGGCCGGAGAGGGGCGTTGAATTAAGTGTTAACGCTATTTATATTGGATCCCCGTTCCTCTGCACCTTCCGGGTCAGGTTAAATAATGTTTAAAGGTCTTAGCGCGTTTCCCCTGACGCCTCTCTTAAATGATGATATTGATGAGGGAGCGTTTATCCGACTGCTTCAGCGACTGGCTGCCGCGAAGGTAAACTCACTGGGTGTGCTGGGCTCTACAGGCAGCTATGCTTATCTGTCCCGGGAGCAACGTAAACGCGTCACTGCTATCGCTAAAGCACATGCCGGCGATATTCCGGTGATGACCAGTATTGGTGCGGTGAGTACTGCCGAAGTCCTGCGCCTGGCGGAGGATGCTCAGTCAGCCGGTGCAGATGCTTTACTGCTGCCGGTAATGTCTTACCAGCCGCTCACCGATGACGAAGTTTACAGCCTGTATGAAGACGTCTCTGCCCATGTTTCCGTGCCGATCTGTGTTTATGATAATCCCCGCTGTACACATTTCAGTTTCTCAGGATCCCTGCTCAGCCGGGTTGCTGCGTTGCCGCAGATCAGCGCCATAAAAATGCCGGGGGCACCGACTGATACCGGGACGATTGCCGACCGGATCCGGAGCCTGCGTACCCGTGTACCAGAGCGCGCTGCTCTTGGGGTGAGTGCTGATGCCTTTGCGGCTGACGGACTGAATGCGGGCTGTGACGTCTGGTTTTCTGTCTGCGGAGGGCTGTTTCCCCGCACCGCAATGGCCATTGCCGAAGCGGCAGCTCGTCATGATCAACAGCAGGTCACCGTTTTAAGTGAGCGCTTAACGCCTTTATGGGCGCTTTTTACTCAGCATGGCGGAGGGATCCGGGTGATAGCTGCCGCAGCCGCCCTTCTCGGGCTGGTGTCGCCGGAATGTTTGCCTCGTCCTCTGAAAGCCTTGAGCCGGGATGACGTCGCCAGGGTAGCAGCAGTGATCCGTGAGGCGGGCCTGGAATAAGAAAACAGCATGCTCTCTGCCCGGTTCTCACAGCCGTGATTTTCTACAGATACAAAGAAATGACACCGGATAACCGGAAAAGGGAGGAGCTATAATTAACAGGCGACCACGGCAGCAGAATACCCAGGATACCGGCCGGTATCGATTAAATACCGCAGAGACACGGATCCCTGCGGTATCGTAAGTCAAATAAGGCCACTCACGGGTATCAGTGGCCAGCAGATTTCAGTATCAGAATTCAACGCTTGCGCTGAGAACTACGTTACGGGTTTCACCTTCGATGACCCGCAGGTTGCCTCCGCTTGAAGTGTAATATTCTTTATTAAACAGATTATTCAGATTCAGCTGTAAATGGGTTTTCTGACCCATGAACTGGTTATCCCAGCCGATAAAGCTGTCGGCCACGGTATAGGCTGGCAGGGTAAAACTATTATCCGCATCACCGGCACGGGTACCCATATACCGGACACCACCACCGATACGGAAGCTGCCAGGCAGAGCGTTAAACCGGATATTATGACTTAAATAAACTGACCCTGAATTGCGCGGGGCATTCTGCAGGCGGTTGCCATTGTTATCTGAGTTCGTCTTATCATTAACAATTTCAGCCTGGTCATAGCTGTAATTGGCACTGATATCCCAGTCCGGATAAATTTCACCATTCACTTCGAACTCGACCCCGCTGGAACGTGCTCTATCCACAGCATAGGTACTGCCATTCAGGGCCAGAGCAACATTACGCTCATCGATACGGTACAACGCAATCGTCGACAACAATGCAGGCGTTATCTGCCACTTGCTGCCAACCTCATAAGTGGTTCCCTGCTCCGGTGCCGCGACATTGCCATAATCATCAGGCGTCGTTGACGGTGTAAATGATTTGCTCAGACTGCCGTAAAACGAAACATCCGGAGTCAGCTTATAAATAAGCCCGGTTTGCGGCAGAAACTTATTCCCTGTGTCGCTATAGGTCAGCGTGGACTGCGCTCCACGGGATTCACGCTGCTCGTAATGCTGATAACGGGCTCCGGCTACCGCCGTCCAGTCGTTTGTCAGGTCGATACTGTCTTTGAAATAAACCGAACGGCTGTGTAACCGGTTCAGTAAATTACTGTCCGCCGTTTTTTCGGTGGAGCTGTCAGTGATGGTTTCCAGACCATAGACCGGGTGACTCAGCGTGAAATCGTTATTCTTTGTACCGTTATACGCATGGGCACGATAAGTCTGATTCATCTCATAATCAGTCCCGAATACCATATTATGCGTCATACCCAGAATTTCAGGCGTGCCGATGGCGTCCCAGGAGACATATTTTGTTTTGTGGTTAAACCCGCGGAAAGCATCCGGACGTCGGGTGACAACACCGGTCGTGGTATTCACCGCCGTCGCAGTCATCGTATTGCTATTATACTTACGCTGGTTAAGGCCGACAGTCACCCGGGTCGACCAGATATCATTGAACTGATAATCCCAGTGAGAGCTGAATGTCTGGTTACGTCCCCATGCATGATTCGAGTAATCGTCCAGACGTGTTTTATAGCCGATATCGATAGGACTACCATTAATAAACGCTGTTCCCCGATCATAGGGAATATCGTACTGATAATCTTCATAGCTGATATTAAAACTGGCTTTATCGCCGTACCACTGCAGGGAAGGTGCTATCAGGTTATGTTTGTCATTACCGAATCCGCGCCAGTAATTCTGGTCCTGCTTTTCGGCAATCAAACGGAAAGCAAAACCATCTCCTAAGGGACCCGTGATATCAATATTTCCTGCACCGCCGCCGGTGCTATTATAATGACCGCCAACAATGGTATGCCATTCATATTGTGGTTTTTTACTGACCACATTGATCATCCCGCCCGGATTTAAAATTCCGTACAGCAGAGAAGACGAACCTTTTAATACTTCGACGTGATCCGTTGTGGCATCAAGATTAAGCCCCTGACTGCTTCGGATACCATCACGGAAGACTGAACCGTCGGAGTTTGAGCCAAACCCACGGCGAACAATACCATCTTCAGTCTGGCCTAAGGTATTCGCTTGTGACGTACCACTGACAAAACGCATAGCATCCGATAAAGTCGTCGACTGATAGTCTTCCAGTTGCTTATTGGTTACATCACTGATGGACTGCGCCTCATCCAGTTTAGAGGTCGGTGTTTTACTGGCGACCGACGTGGTCGGGCTGGAATAGCTGTCACCCGTCTGCGCTTTTTTATCAGAAGCCGTTACGGTTAACACATTGGTATTTTCAGCGGCGTAGCTTTCAGCTGACGAAATTAATAAACCACTACACACTGCAAGCCCTATTTTGCACAGGGGAGGCATACAGTATTTAGACTTTCTGTTTTGATTCATTGTTACTTTTTTCCCGGACTATTATCTACGCTTTTTTGTTGAGAGCTTTCAGGAAACGCATCAGGCTTTTTGGGCACAACTATCCGGGCATCTTTCCGGTAGGTGAAAGGCGATCAGCAGCATCCCTTAATGTAATTGAGAATCATTCCACCACAAGGGGATGTAGTAGTAAACGGATATTTTTTGTTATTCACTACATAAAAACACCGTTCAGCAAACCGGGATGATTGAAAAAAATATTTATTTTCAATGGGATTTTTGTTCTTCGGACATTAAGAACGTCTCCGGGGTGGCTGTTTATCTTGCTGTTTCGGAGACTTTCCTTCTCACGGACTACACACTGTGCTGCCCATTATTGCTGTTTTACCCGTTAAAATGCCCCGGGGTAAGACGTAAAGATAAGCGCTGAGGATAACTTTATATTTTCTCCACTGAACAACCGGATTGCTGGCTGAAAGACGCAGACCTTGCAGCATTCTGTCTCCAATGATAATTTCAGAACCGTGCCAAACAATCCCCCGGAGAATAATGTGATGAAGCGAGACATTGATGGCAGTTGATTGCCATGGCTATATTACCCGGTCGAAAAGCAATGAAATGCAACCGGTATTCTCTGAGGTCGTTGCAGATCTGGTCACAAAACTCACCTGCTCTTTTCCCGACCTCATACACAGCCTTTACCTGTACGGGAGCGTCGCCGAAGGCCGCGCAACGCCAGGAAAGTCTGACCTCGATGTATCACTCATTTTCAACGATGAGCCTGACGGGGTAACTTCAGAACATCTGGCAGCTATTAAAAATGAACTTGAGATAACTTACCCTGTTATCAGCAAAATCGATTTCGATTGCGGTCTGCTGCATCAGGTTATGCTCCCGGAAAATAAATTTAGCTGGGGGTACTGGCTCAGGCATCATTGTGTCTGTATTTACGGTGAAGACCTGGGAGACCGGTTTGAGTCATTTAAACCGTCAAAAACCATTGCCATTGCCGTGAATAGTGACTTCCGGCAGGTAGCGGAGCAATTAATTGCGCAAACTGATGCCACAACCGACGATAAAGTCAGATTACAGCTACAACGTGCCGTTGCTCGAAAGCTAATTCGGGCGACCAGCATTCTTCGCGACGAACAGGATCAGGACTGGCCGGAAACACTCAATCAACATCGGGTTAAATTCAATCTTCGCTTTCCGGCGTTAGCGGAGGATATGGATTACCTGATGGCTATGGGTCATGAGCCTGACGGAGATAGTGCTTTTTTTAAAAACAGAGTGATGCGTTTTGTCGTCTGGCTGGATGTCGCGTTCCGCGAACAGCAAAACTGATATTGCCGAAGGGTTCAGATAGCTGTATTCATGTCACTGGTACCCGCATTGTTCAGGACTTATCCGCTCAGAATAAGAGGTTATTTTTCTAACCTCCTTAACCACCACTCCCGTTTTTACTAAAACCTCCGCCGAAAACAAATACTGGCAGAATTCTGACTGCAGATGGGAACACCTGAAGTTAAGAAGAACATAGTCTCATCCGCTGTAGCATTATTCTGAATCACATCGCGGAACGAACAGCATACACTATCAATGATACCGTTGTATAAGAAAGGATCCCGTGAAGCCCTATTCTTGGTTCTCTTATCCCGTGGGGTAAACAGCCCTACCCCGGCCGGCAGAGTCCGAACAGGCACGCTACCGGCATAAGGAACAGATGCAATTATCTTTCTATCGATTTTTTGTGCCTGACTTCAATGACAATTGCTCTTTTTGAAAGTCCCCCAATTATATCATCTGTTTTTTTAGTATTTTCAATATCGGTGTTAGCATCCCACTCATCAAGAAGAAAAAACCTCACTGCATCATCAGCAAACAACCTGCCTACTGATTTCATTATTTTTTCACCGGAGGAGCCGACATCATCATTAACTCCTATCTGATTTTCATGACTAACTAATATTGCGTTAGTTAACTGAGACTTTAATTTCTTTAAAAATGAAGACTTTCCTGTACCGTTCGGCCCTGTGATGGTATACCTGCCCGGATCGGCGCCATCAGAAAATAAAACGGCACACAGCTCCGTTGGACTGATATTCAATCCCGAACTATGACAATAAATTTTCATCCTGTCATCTGCGTCATTGAAAAAATCAGCCCTCTCCAGAGTCGTGTGAAAATGCTCTAAGTTTTTAACCTTACTTCTTATCACCATCAATTGTGTTGTATGCATACTTGCTGCATGAATGCTTTGATATAACTGTAAGCTCCTTGGGAGTACAGCTACCAAGGACCCCATTATATACGGGTGCATCATTACAGTATGATGTGAGACATAAATGATCAAAGGAATGGAAGTCATTACTGGCAAGCAAGCAACAATCTGTTCGATGAGCTTATACTTCAACTGATTATCAAAGTATACTTTCTCTTTATCCTTAGAATTAACTAATGATTCTTCAAAATGTTTTTTCATTCCAAAAAAATCATTATCCCATATTTTATTTATTGCTCTGAATGCCTCTATCTTTGAGGATTGAATTTCTGTTGATAATTCTTTCACCTTCCTCTTTGTTAACAAGATCAGAGACAATGATACTACCATGCAGGAAAGCAGAGAGAGTGTTATCATCGGCCCTAAAATTGCATACAGGGCCACAACAGTAAAAATAACATTTAAATATAGCGCTATTATTTCTATATAATAAAATGAATCTTCCTCAATAGTGGGGAGTGACTCACCAATAACCCAATTACTAACCATTTCTTTATTTTTAGCAGAATTAACCCTCCACTCTTCTTTAGCATGGCTCAGTGTATTCCTGTAATAATCAGACCAGACGGAGTTTGATAACTTCATTCTGAAATAAAGTGAGGATGAACCAAAGGCATAACAGGCAGCGATAGTCAAAAAGAAAATGACTATATAATAAAAAGAACGGCCTGGATCAAGGTAAGCAAACCTTCCTGCCAGACCTATAAAGTAAGTCGATAAGCCCACCAGCGCTTGCTGGATAATAACCAGTAATACGGATACGAAAAAATACCTGTTTTTTACAATCATAAGAGCACTCCCGGAACAATAAAAAATAGCATTCCTGATAGGTAAAATCATTTTTACATGCTATTAGTTACATCCCCGGAAACCTCTCTGTATTTTCTCAAAATTTATAAAAGCCATGCCATGCAGGATGGTCTCATCATCAATCTGACCATGACCCTTTAAACACATCTGGCCCGACAATGTGCTGTGGCCGATGAGATAACCAGGAGATTTTTTCCAAATTCTCCACACCTATTCTATCCCTCGCAGGTATTAGTCAGAAATTAATGGAAGGAAAACCATTCCAATCATCAACTCAATAATAACTGCCAACCTTTTCCCTGTCACCTCAGGAGGTCAATAACCAAATGATGCTAATCGCCCTGATATTCCTACCGTAGTCGTCATCATTAAAAAAACTTTGGTCTCCCTACCCGAAATACATCAGATAACAGCACCTCTATCTTCACTTCCGATGGCTGACAATAATTCATTGGAATTAAGCATAACGATAATCTGCATTGGTTATTTTTTGATTAAATATTAATTGTTAATCACTGTCAAATCAGGATTTTATTTTATATAGACATTTTCCTTATGTACTTGTCTGTAGAGAAATTCAGGAGCAATATTTCCGCATGTATCCTGATGCGGTGAATGCCATCACATAATGCCAGGGCCTTAATATGAGTGAGTACCTTGCGCATTATCAACATGACGGTTCACAGGCTCCCGGGGGTGGTCAGGTCACTGACGGGATACCTTACCATCGCGTTCTCTGAAACCCGGGATAACTCCGGTCTGAGCCGGCCACCGGGTGCTACCCCGACCTTTAATAAACAATGCTTGCTTTCCGGACGTCTGTACAGTGACCCCTGACTCACCTTCGAACACTGTCCGGACATATCCCCGGGGTCACCAATTCGCCAGCTAAACTCTTTTGCCCCCTCCTGCCTGAATGGCTGGCGGATGCAGGAAAGTAAAGAATGCCGGTGAACACGGAACGTGGGTGAGGAGAACATGACGGAAAAAAGGGCTCATTTCAGAGCCCGCACTTATCTTTCGGTTGTAATGGTAATCACTCCTGATTACCTGCGACGGATAATCGTATTAACGGGCCTGGAGGACTTCAGCAAATTAATGCTGCCCATCAGTCCGTTGAGAGCGCCGGGTCCGATTCCGGATCTTATCCTTCTGAGCCGCATTACTTCCGGGACTGATCCCAACCCCCAGAATAACAAGTGCCATGGAAACCCATTGTAACAACGTATAATGAGTTCCCTGAATCACCTCTGCAATGGCTAACCATACGAACGCTAAATTTGTCAAAATGGATACTTTTGCAGAAGCTTCAGGGGATGTTACAGCAATAGTAAGAACCTGTATTCTCAATGCTGCGATCCCACCGACCACTATCACAGGCCACCAATGTATCGGCAATGATGGCCTGTAAATCGCAATGAGTATAATGATGACCAGCACTGAAAGTAAGTTATAGACCGAGCTGGTTGTTTTAGGCTTTTCACCTCTATCCGCCAACAGACCTAATATAATAAAAGATGCCGCATAAGCAAGAGCTGAAGTTAACGCTAAAAACTGCCAAATAGCAAAATGTAACCCGCCTTTATGTTCGGAAATTATCGTCAGAGCGACACCAACAAAGGCAAGTATTGCACTGAGCCTTGCCCGGTTTTGTTTTACAGCATAGAACGTTGCGAAAATGGGGGCAGTATTCAATAGCATTGACGCATCTGCAGCACTTGCGCCGGGAGTCGCCAGGGCGATGTAATATCCGGCAAATGCCCAAATCCCGGCAGCTAACCTGATCCCATGAAGCGTAAAAGGCGCAACAGGTTTCTGCTTAGGAGGGGATAATATTATCCCGACGATATATTGCCCCAATAACAACCAAAGAGGACTAATATAATCATTGCTGGAATAAGAAACTACCCAGGCAGTTGCAGCAGATAACAAGCTTGCGAATACACCCAGTATAATACTTTTCATTACTTAATACCTGACTGCACGAAAAAAGGAACCGGTACCATTACTTTAAAAAACTTTCCTTCGATTCTTATCCTCATAGGGCCTTCCTTAGAGAAAATTAATCCTCTTATAGTAACCTTATTGATGTCACTAAATCCAATAATAACACTTACTTAAACCCGGAAGCACTATGTTACAGAACCATTGAATATTAAGGAAATCCGGTGTGGAATATCGTTTAAAAACAATCCGACAGTTTTTTCCGCCGGTATGTCTGAATACCACGATGCCAGCGGTAAGGCCCGGGTTGTGGTCAGCGATGAGAAAATCTGATATTCAGGCCGGTTAGTTGAAAGCGCTTTATAACCTTAGGAAAAATACCGTTTTATGCTGCTGTATAACTGACCCGGGAAGTGCCCCTCCTGCATGTTAACTCCCCTGCAATATTGACTATCTATTGTTTTAATCGCCGTGATGGCTTAACGCGTCCCGGAGGCTACTGCCAGCAGCACACCAAAAATCACCAGCAATCCACCAAAAGTTCTGTCTATCCAGTGACGCACCGCCAGAAAGCGCTCACGGATCCCTACCGCAGAAAAGCAGAGTCCCACGAGGCTGAACCAGACCATGTGAGTCACCGAGATAAAGAGTCCATACCCGATTTGCACCATCAGCGGGGTTTCAGGCTTTACTACCTGCATAAACAAACTGACGATAAAAATAGTTGTTTTGGGATTCAGCACATTGATCAGGAAGCCAGTACGTAAAGCTCCCGCATCTGACAGGGGTACCAACCGCTTATCCGTCACTGCACCGCCCGCCTTTGTGCGAAGCATTTTTATGCCCAGCCAGAGAAGATAAACAGCGCCTGCCAGCTTGATGCCGTTAAACAACCAGAGCGACCGTTGTATCAGCAGCCCTACGCCAAGCAAGGTATAAGAGACGTGGACAAGCACACCCAGTCCAATCCCGAATGCCGTCAGCAGTCCCGCGCGACGGGAAAGCAACAAGCTGTTGCGTGAAACCATAGCAAAATCGGGACCGGGGCTGATAACAGCGAGTATTGTTATAGTGATTACAGCTAGCAGTTCAGTCATAATATCTTCCTCTGTAACTTAATGAATGTACCGACTTTACTGTACATAGCCTCCGGTGAATAACGATGTTATCTGACAAAGATTGTGAGTCTGGATCACCATTCGCGTCGGCACGTCTGCCGTCTCTGATCGCCTTACGCAGTTTTGAAGCGGCGGCACGCCACGAAAACTTTAGCCGGGCCGCCACTGAGCTGCATATCACCCATGGCGCGGTCAGCCGGGCGGTTCGGCTGCTTGAAGAGGAGCTGGGCGTTCCGCTGTTTGAGCGGCGCAACCGGCGCGTCTTTCTGACCGATGCCGGTCATAAACTTGCCAGTGCGGTCGGCGAAGGGTTAGACGTCATGCAGCAGGCTGTTGATGCCTTGCGCGCCAGCGTACGGCAGCGCCAGCGGTGGGTACTTTCCTGCGAACCCACACTGCTAATGCGCTGGCTGCTACCTCGCTGGCCCGCGTTCCAGGCACAGCATGCAGGGACTGAGATATGCCTTGCGGCCGGTGGCGGGCCTTTTTCATTTGCCGGCGGCCTGGACCTGGCGATCCGGCGCGATGACTTTGACTGGCCGGAAAGCTATTATGCCGCGCCTCTCTTCGCAGAGAAGGTAGGACCGGTATGTCGCCCGGATAAAGTTTCCCGCTGGTTTACCGCTAATGCCCCGGGTCCCGAACTGGCTGCGGGCGCTGAGTACCTCCATACCCGCACACGCCCCGATGCATGGCAGGCGTGGGCCCGCGCCGCAGGTCAGCCTGCAGTCGGCCCGGGAGGCCAGAGTTTTGATCATTTTTACTTTAGCCTGCAGGCCGCCGTTGCCGGACTTGGCGTAGCCATTGGTTCGTGGTATCAGGTCTGTGACGATCTTGAGAGCGGCGTTTTGTCTGCTCCGTTGGGTTTCGCAGAGGACGGTTCCCGCTACTACCTGCTATCTCCGGAGCCGTTTGAGCCTGGCAGCCTGCAGGCAGACCTGCTTGTCTGGCTTCGTACCCTGAATGACCCACTACAGGTATAGGCCACGACTGATAACAGTCTTGAAATAAATTGCAGAGGAAAGGATATGCTGACCGATGAAAAAGTCCTCAATTGCTTTCGCCGGGAGCTACCGGTGGTTAAATCGTTACTGATGAAATCCATTCCACTTGATGCAGACACTATTCTGCAGGAATATGCTGAAGCGGAAGACCTGGCGCTTGCGATAGATAAATTCTCTGAAGAATTTGATATTGATGTCTCATCATTAAATATTGAAAATTATCTCCCGTGGAATATTCCGTGGTTTTTCCGAAGCTGGTTTACCCAAAAACCAGTAACCCAATCCAGAAAACCGCTCACCGTCAGAATGTTCGCTGAATCCGCAAGATCCGGCCGATGGTTATATGATTAACCCTTACTTTCCGGGAGCGACGACTCCCGGACCTTGTTTTCAGATGCCTTCTGCAGCAAACATTCGGGAATTTTTAATACGTTAAAACAACAGCTGGCTTCTGTTCTTTAGCCGGTCGTTATTGGGGCATCAGGCCAGGAAATATCTGCAGTACCGGTATCCACTCTGCTCAACTGAATACTGTAGCGTTCCCGGCAGTTTAATAGCCTTATGCTTCAACATCGCCTAATGATGAGTAACTTCCACACTCCCAATTAAAAGCATTGTTGCAAGCGGCGTTCAGGCGCAATCTTGCCTCAGTTCCCAATGGTTAATCAGACTTTTGCTACAAAAATATCTGAACCCTGTAAAAGTAGCGATTGTACAAAATTTGGTCTTACCGTAAGGTAAATATGACCGGGGAAGATAGGGAGATCATATGGACACGGTTGCAGAACTAAATGGAGCTTATTTTTTCGCAGGAAGATCTAACCTCAAAGCAAGCGAACTATTTTTCATGATTTTTTGTGAAAAATTTGTAGGGCAGTTTGGGTTAGGGGTAGCTGATTTTTCCGCTGTTGTAGCTTTACTGGCTGGAAGGAATGATCAGCCAACGAGAACCAAGCCTCGCGATGCAATCGACGGAATCTCGCACCTATCAAAAGCATCACGCAGAGCCTTTGGCAACGCTAAATTCCCGTACGGGATCAGATTACCAACCTTCATCGGCGGTTACACTCCCTGGACAATGAAACCACGAATGGTAGCCAAAGTAGGTACGTTTGTTGGCCGAACTATTCCTGTCATTGGCTGGGTAATTTTAGCCTCTGACGTGTCACAAATTTCATATAAAACCGTTCGTGATTACAATAAAATTGCCAGAGGTAATGATAAGGTATGGTAACAGACGAAGAGGTTCTTGAATTTTTTCGTAACGAGCTATCAACTCCGCTTAACCGGAAGTGGCGTCCGATCCCTCTGGAATTAGACACGCATCTACAGGACTATTGCGCTCCCGATGAACTTCCTTATGTGATCGAAGATTTTGGTCAGAAATTTGATATTGATGTTTCTAAAATCAATATGAATCGTTACTGTCCGATAATAAAAATACCATTACTGAAGCGATTAACTGAAGGCCGTGAAATCATGAAAAAAATAATCTCTGAGCGCCCTCCATTCACGCTGAGAATGTTTGCTGAATCTGCCAGAGCAGGACGCTGGTTATATGATTAACCCTTACTTTCCGGGAGCGACGACTCCCGGACGTTGTTTTCAGATGCCTTCTGCAGCAGATATCCGGGAATTTCTAATACATTAAAACAACAGCTGGCTCTATATTTTTAGCCAGAAAAATGGAAACTCACTGAACATATATCTTCTACTTACATGAGGATTAATCATGGATGATGGCATAAAAATCGTGATTTCTCCGGTTCAGCTTGCTGCAGTGCTGACCGATAGCTCAGTCACAGACGGTGAAACGCTAAGTAATCGTCTTTATGGAGGGCTGGGACTTGTAATGGGGACGTTGGAGCTTGCTGGCGCGAGCGCATTGTGCATGGTGCCGGAACCCACCGGCCTGACCAAGGCTGCATGTGTCGTTATTGGAGCCCATAGTATGGACAGTATTAATACTGCTGTACGGGTTTTTTCAGGTCAAAATGTACAAAGTGCAACTTTCCGTTTAGCCGTTGCTATGGCTAAAAAATTCGGCGCTGATGATGACACTGCCTGGAACATTGGATTAACCGTAGATGTAGGTGTGCCGGTAGCTTTTTCTCTTGGGCTTGGAGCTGTGAGAATAGTTTCTGTTCGGGTGGGAAGAATCCAACTGATCCAGCATGAATCAGCACCAGGGGGGAAACCCGGCGGCCATACGATATCAAGGCATGTTGCTAAAACACAGGAAGAATTAGCAAAGCGCCTTGAACGCACTGAACATCTGATACGAAAGCCTGACATGGTCAGTTCATTTAGTAATATCAACCTTGCAGAGAAATCCATCGCTAATGCGTTGAAGGTAAATAAAGAGTGGATAAAAATTTGGGCTTCACGCCAGGCGCGGCATAATCTGATTATTACCTACGATACCGGAAAAGTCATTGGTTACTCACTATTCAGAGGCAGTGACAAGCTGATATATACTACTAAAGTAAAGGTTGTACTTAAATACGAAACCTATAATGACAAGCCATATTATATTTTAACCGCATTTCCGGGGATTTAAACTTATGCTTTCAACTACCCATATTGATATTATGATTGAAGGGTCACTTAATCAGGATTTCGATTATATTACCGGAACTGAAACTATTGATGATGCCATCGATATCTATACAAAAGGGCTGGCTACCCAAGACCATCAGGATTTGAAAAAAGAAGTGTTAGCATTTCTGTGTAGCGATGACAGTACTATCAAATCAGAATTCAAAACGCGTTATTTTAATTATTTTTCACCAGAGGAAGGCAAAGGATTGCTTTTGCGCGTACTTGAGGGTCTGGAAAAAGCGGAGCAAAAGTAAGAGTGGGTTCCCTGGAGATTCATTAGCCTGGTTCATCAGGTCAGACCGGCTGGTCGCTACAGCGACCTTGCTGCCGGGATTCTAACGAAATGATAGCCTCCGGTTGCCCGGCCCCCCAATTAAAGTGACTTTCTCGCTGATGACGCCCTTAAGTAAATAACCAGTGTTTATCCCTGTGACCGGTTGACAAGACTTAGTGTGAACCGTTCTCTTAATGCCGTCAGCTCATTTACCGATATCAATATGACAGAGCGCATAGTTACCGCAGTTTTAAGAACGATATCGCTAAATATTAAGGCCAGGACTATTACCGGGGGAGGAAACAGGCGACAAGGTCGGTAGTGGTACCAGGATGGACAGTAGTAAACTTGGTTCAACGTCGAATCGCCATAGAGTTCCGGAGTATAAGCCTTATAACGGTAAACCCTGGTCCATTCTCACAGCCTTCCCGACAGGATAAAAACGATGAAAACATTCTTTCCGTTAATCAAAAATCTGATGGGTGCGTATCTCAATCAGGATTACGATTATATCTGTGAAACAGATTCTATTGAAGGTGCGATGGATTACTATATCTCCGATTGCCCGGCCGGAGTTCTCGCCGAACTGATCGATGAATTTGAACTCTTTCTAAGTAATTACCCGGATAACCCGGACAAAGCGTTTGAGGAAATTTTTCATCCCGGAATCATTATTACGGATATACGGGCATTCTTCGGAGTCTTTACTCACAAAATCATCGGGGCTGGTAAGAGGTAATTATCGCCCCTGGTTACTACTTTCTGATAAGCCGGTTTGGTGCTCTCAGGAGACTGGACTCATTTTCCGCATCTCATGGACTGTAATATCGAATCGTTCACTCCCGGGTTCCAGCCCTGATGCCCGGCGACCGCAGTGTAATGCCGCTTTAATCGTTGAACCGGATCCCATAAAGAAATCAGCCACCAACTCACCGGGTCTGCTGCATATCCGCAGGCTTTTCACAGGGATGTTTATACGCCCTCATGCCCTCCTCCTGAAATGTCGTATTACTTCTGTTTCTGATATCTGAAAATCAGACTTGTTAGCTCAATTTAGCCCGGGAGTTAATGCCCGGAATCTTCCATTCAGAAAAATTGACCAGGTAGAATGGTCGTTCTACTATTTAAATATGAAAATGAACACAAGTAATACTAAGCAAAAAATTCTGCAGACCGCTGAGCTACTCATCTATGAGAACGGTATTCATGCAACAGGCATGGACCTTCTGGTTAAGACCTCTGGCGTTGCAAGGAAAAGTATTTATCACCATTTTTCGAACAAGGGAGACGTAGCCGCTGCAGCGCTGAACAGACGCCACGAACGCTGGATACATTGGTTCAAGGCTGAGTCTGATAAGGGAAAAACTGCTCAGGATCGCATCCTGAATATGTTTATTGTCCTGAAACGCTGGTTTGAGTCCGATGGTTTCCGTGGCTGTGCGTTTATCAATACGGCCGGAGAAATTGGGGACCCTGATGACCCTATTCGGCAAATAGCAAAAATACATAAGCAAAAATTACTGGATTATTCCTTTGAACTTGCCGGACAGCTGAACGCAGAACACCCAATGGTTTTGGCCAGACAGTTACTTATTCTGATAGAGGGGGCTATCACCATAGCATATGTCATGGGTGACGGAAGTGCAGCCGACAACGCCAGGGATATTGCTAAGCTTTTGCTGGAACGGGCCTCTTCCTGAGGTCAGTATTTCGAACATATATATTATATTTAAATAAAATTCAGGAATTTCATCATGAATGATTCAAAAGTACGCCCACCATTTCCTCCTTTTACTCAGGAAACAGCCCTTGAGAAAGTCCGACTGGCTGAAGATGGCTGGAACACCCGCGATGCTGTAAAAGTCGCATCGGCTTACTCGCCGGATACCAAATGGCGAAACCGTGCTGAGTTCGTGAATAATCGTCAAGAGGCACAAGAATTTCTTGACCGTAAATGGAAGAAAGAACATGAGTATCGCCTTATTAAAGAGCTGTGGACGTTTAGCGGTAACCATATAGCAGTTCGCTACGCATATGAGTGGCACGATGACTCTGGTAACTGGTTCCGCTCTTACGGAAACGAAAACTGGGAGTTTGCGGCTGATGGTCTGATGAAGCGTCGCTTCGCATGTATAAACGACATGCCCATCAAAGAGAGTGAGCGCAAGTATTTCTGGCCGTTGGGACGTCGTCCGGATGAGCACCCGGGCCTGTCGGACCTGGGACTGTGATCCACGTGACACCGAAGATTACTGTTATGGCTATTTCCCCATATCGGTCTGAAGCAGAAAGATGATACTTGTGAGGCGGATGAGAATTTTGTATTTAACACTGTAAAAACAACTATTGTACAAAATTTAATCTTTTCGTAAGGTGAATCTGACCTGTGAAAACAAGGAGACCCTATGGATACGGTTGAACAACTTAATGGGACGTATTTTTATGCAGGAAAATCAAATCTGACTGCTTCTGAACTTCTGTTTATGATTTTCTGTGAAAATACAGCAGGTCATTTCGGTATCGGTATCGCTGATTTCGGTGCAATTGTCGCTATTGCCTCAGGGAGAAACAATATAAGCACCAGAGGTAAATTAGCCAACACGACCAAAGGGACATCTTATGCATCAATCGGAGCAAGAGCTTTATTCGGAAAAACTAAATTCCCTTTAGGTATTTCATTACCTACCTGGCTTGGCGGTTACACACCGTTAACTGCTCGTCGGGTGATGGTCCGTAATATTGCACCCTTTATTGGTCGCTCAATTCCTGTGTTTGGTGTGATCATTCTTGCCTCTGATGTAACACAAATTACCTACCGCACCTTACGAGACTACAACATCATAGCCCGGGGTGGTGATAAATTATGGTAGACGTAAGTATTGAGCACAGAGTTTATGAGTTGGTGAGGCCTTATGCCGGCACTTATCTATTTAATCTAAAAAAGGTAGAGCTGACGCCTGAAACTGATCTGGATACCGATTTAAGCATTGACGAATTTGAAGTTGAAGATCTTATGAATGACTTTTTCCAAAAATTCAATGTCGCACGTGGCAATTTCAGGATTGAAACTTACTACCCTGCGGGACCCATATCATGGAATCCTTTCAAAAAGACTTCACCCATCCTTGTCCCGGACTTCACTATCGGCATGCTTATCGAATCAGCAAAGGTCGGGCGCTGGTTATATGATTAACCCCTCTGCCCTGAAGCTATTGTAAGCATCCCGGCAAAAAGAACCATTCGTATTTAGAGGTTATCCGTCATCCCCCCAACCCAAATGACCATATTTTGGGGTTAAAAAGTAAGGATTTCTGATGGAATTCGGGCTGCAGGTCGGGGGGTTTTGGGGAGAATTTTGGGGAAAGTGTTAAGGGCAAAAAAAACGGGCTCTTTTCAGAACCCGTACTTATGTATCAGCGGTGGGGCCGGATTACATATGGCTGATGATCGCATCACCAAACTCTGAGGATTTCAGCAGCTTAGCGCCGTCCATCAGACGTTCGAAATCGTAGGTGACGGTTTTGGCCGCGATGGCTCCTTCCATACCTTTAATGATTAAATCGGCCGCTTCGGTCCAGCCCATGTGACGCAGCAGTATGTCTCTACGAACGAATTATCTGACTGATTTATATGCATAATAACCCACAACCAGTCAGCCGTGGGCACGAATTAGAAGATTTATAACCTACTGATTCCGTGATATATTATTTTTGTTTTGATAACTCGTTCAGGGGCTTCTAACCGGCTATAAGGTGGCGTTATGACTAAAGACGAAACGAAAATCCGATGCAGAGATCTGTATCTTTCCTGGGAAAATCGGCATGAAAAAGGGCCTCTCCAGGGGATACTTTTCCAGGCTTATATGATGAAGCAGTCTGATTTTTCTTACTTCACGTTTGGGCAGGCTGGCATGCATCAAGTTGTTCAGGGGTGGGTTGATGAATGGGCTGGATTTTATCAATAACTAATACCCTTGAGGTTGCAACCGGCAATGGTGAATATATTTCACATTGAATGAATTTTAGCCAAAACAGAGCATGTAATAGGTTAATATTTCCAATATGAAAAATAAAAAAACTCCACTCTTAACCAAAATGCTTGCACATTCAACAAAATATATAAAAGATCTTATTGGATATTTAATTTTTGAGCCAGTATAATCATATAGGTTATAAATTTATGCCTTTGAAGTCCGACACCAATAGTGTTGGTAGATTTATCTTTTAGTTTTTAGATTGAGGTTTAAATGATATGACATACACATTTTAAAAAAACAACCTCAGCAATGGGATATATTGTATAGTATATCTATGTCATTAGATTAATTAAGCTAAATAATGGTATACAGATGAATAAGAAGATTAAGGAAAGTGATTTGCAGACCTGGTTTGAAGATAAATCCAGAAGACAGACCATTGCAGATTTCATTACTAATACACACATACTAAATACGCAACCCATAATAAAGAATAAAAATATAACTCAAAGGGATAAATCTAAGATAATAGCGATAAACAAGGCAAAAAAAGTTCTAAGCAAATTAACATCCGCAAAACTTATATCAGGCAATCTCAGTATTTCCGAGAGAGGAGATACACAATTAAGGCCTGATCTGGTTTTGATATCTGAAGAAGCTGACTATCTATTAATAGAATTAAAAGCCAGAAAAGAAACAGAAAGGCAAGCTGTTCAAGAGTTATTAGCTTATAGTGCTGCGATTAAAATGCAACTTCCATTTTCCAACGAAATTATGTTCATTATCGTTTCATACCACTGGGATACTCTTTTAAGGCTTTCAGTCCAATCCCTTATTATGGATGGGAAATATGTACTCCCCTTGGCTCTGGGTTTTGGTGAAAATGGTGAATATAATTTGCATATTAAAGGCTCACTTTTTGATTATGAAACAGAACATTTATATGACCCTTTATATGCAATGGTACCGCATACAATTGCCACAGCATTTCCGCGCAATAAAAATACATTTCATAAACAAAAAGAAAATGTTTTATTAAGACACCTAAATCACATATTTTATGATATATATCGAGAATGTAAAAATGATAGACAAAGCGGTTTGATAATGCTCTGGGCGCGTAATTTACTTCCTGAGACAACCATATTTAATCTCACTGTTATAACTGTCAACCAGTTTTGGGAATATAGCGAAAGCTACAATGGATTAAGCCGGTTAATAAAAGACACTTCAAGATATGGAATGAGGCGTTTACAACAAAATGTCGCCACAAAATTACGTGGCGAGATTTATCACCGTGAGGATAATAGTAATCAAGAAATAGATGAGCTGGATGAAATTTTTCTGAGCATAGAAAAACAACAGGCCGAAGCTGCATTGTATCCTCAAAGCTCACGCTCTTTAGATCTTTTATTAAAGTATACATCCATAGATAACGAAAAAACATTAATAGACAACGGTATTATTGAATTATTCGATCATGCTTCTTATATTAATCTTGAATCTTTTCTTTACACACTAACAGAAACACATGACCATATAAATATTGATAAGGCATTTACTTTTGGTGACCTTAGTGATTTTTTCATTAAAGAAACCAACTCACCTTTCTTTTTTGATAAAGATGTTCATTGGTTCATGCAACAAATAAACAAATTCATAAGGTTCAAATCCTCTCGTGCCGACCAAAAATCCCTATAAAAAGCAGCCTGTTATGGCTGTTTTTTTATACCCGCGATTTGCCAATGGTAAAAGTCTGGTAAAAGGGACGCTCTTTTGGCGGAAAATAGCTGTGGCCTTAACTGCCACACCCTCTTTTATGGTACAGCCAGGGCAGGAGTGAGAGCAGATATGAGATTCTTCCGGGGAAAATATCCGGGAGGTGAATACCTTAAAACAGCAGCTGGCTCTGTATTTTTAGTCTGCCGTCATTGGCACATCGGGCCAGGAGATATCTGCGGCACCGGTGTCTATCCTGCTTAGCTGAACACTGTAGCGTTCCCAGCGGGTTAATTCAGTTTTCTCTTCCGGGGTTGCCATCTCCAGCCTGATGGCCCGGGAGAGTATGGCTATCCGGGCCTCCGATACCTCAGTCAGCAGCAATTTCTTTTCTGCGGCACGGGCCGCGTATTGTTCGGGGGTCTCAGGCGGGGGATCCACCAGCACTGGCTTACCTGCTTCATCCCCCTCTATTACCTTTCCACCAGCACAACCTCTGAGCAGCATACAATAGTCGTCATCACTCACCGCTACCAGATCGTCCGGCCAGGTACCCGCACGCAGATAGTCACCCTTTAATATTTCCGGATAGAAACTGTTAGTTTTTGCATCGTAGTAATACATACGCTCTCCCGTCTCAGTGACCAAAAGCCACCCAGTCCGCACTGCGTTCCAGTGCATAGATGTGCGAGGTAAAACCGTAGTTATCCCGCCCGGTGACACTGATATTGGAAGTACTGCCGGTACCTGAATCAGAGTTTGTCTGGGTCATCATCACCGTGAAGCAGGCTGACGGAAAAGCTACGGGGAAATTGACCCGTAAATTATTGCCCCTGCCTGCGGTACCCCACTGAATAATGAGTCCTGTGGAACCGCAGCGCCACCATTGTGGTGGTACAAAATGCGCGATATTTTTTTTACCGAAAGTATTATTTAAGTAGTCATTCAGCCAGCCCTGCCAGCAGGCCCCGTGAATATTACCGTCTTTCGACAGGCAGGTATCCCCCAGCCAGAGCTCACCATTTAGTCTGAGTTCGCCATTGTTCCTCAGTGAAAAAAGACCGTCTTGCCCCCCGGAATGTACCCTGAAACCTATGTCTGCGTACTGACCGACCTTTTCGGTAAAACTCATCTCCGCATACTGGTCCCCTTTCCCCTGAAGATAGAGCCCGCGCGTAATATTCAGGTTCCGGTTTTTGTCTACGGAAATCCCTTTTTTACGGATAAAATCTGTCCCTTCAGTGATCAGGGTCTCACCGACGGTCACCCCTTTTGTAGTGGTGATCTCTCCGCCGGTGATATGGACATTATCAGCATCCTGCACTGCCAGCGACCCAAGTCCGAGGTTCCTGCGGGCTTTATCTGTATTGGTCAGTTCAGAAAGGTTGTTACCTTTCTGGATCGCATTTATCAGGCGCCGGTCATCTCCGGCGGCCACAGTACCTTTCTTTTCCCCGACATCGAGCACAGCAGCCCCTTTCAGCCCAAGATAGCTCCGGGCCTTGACCTTATCCCGCAGGTCACTCAGGTTTGCATCCTGACGCAAAAACACCCCTTCGCCGCTGATAACCGATAGGGTAATTTCCGCCTTTTCACTGACCGCCAGGCGGAAGTTCAGATTCACACTGACCCCCTGCTCCGGCTTTTCAATCGCCGCACAGCTTGCAACGGCATACAAATGGCCGTCTTCAGTAAGCAGCCCTGCTTCCCTGACGACAAAACCACCGACTTTAGGCGGTAATACCAGCCGTGCAATCAGCTGATTAGCCTGTTCCGGAGAGACATCGAGAGAAGATATTTTGCCCCGATAGACTTCACGGACAAGGGTAGTACGTGCAGGGTCAGGTGTGACTGCCTGACCGTTACCATCCCCGATCACATAATCTGTCAGGATCACGGCTCGTCCCTGACTGATTGCTGCTGTTTCCAGTGCTTTGCCGTAGTCGGTGATAATACTGTAATAGTTCATTCCGGTGCTCCCTGTGGCCTGATACTGATGTCTATCACCGCAGTGACAGCACCACCGGTGTAAAATGTTCCTTCGGTACCGTTTTCGCTGATCACGTCGATAGAGCGCAGATAACTGCGCAGATTCTTTGCTTTATCCGTTTGCCGGCGGATAGCCTCATAAAGACTGCTGCTGATTTCTGATCCGCTGTAAACCTCGACCCGAAAGGTATAAGGGGCCGCCCTGGGTTTTTCCTGCCACCATTCAATGACCCGGGAGGGGACATCGATACTGCTTAACGCACGCCGGACAGCGCCGGCTGTCCCCCGGTGCTGATGAATATAAGCTGCATCCCGGATAACCTGCCTTTTTTGCTTGTCACTCCAGCTGTCTTCCCAGAAATCGACAGCAAACTCCCATGCAAGCCAGGGAAGTAACATCTCAGGACAAAGCTCAGCATTTTTTACCTGGCGAACGACAGAAGTGTTCAGTGCGATGACAGGTTCAGAGGATGCCTGCTCCAGAGCTTTTTCGCCGGATGTGGCATTCGGGGGGAGTACAGACCTGAAGAATGTCGTCACAGGTTTTCTCCGGTACGGGTAATATTCATTGCCTGACACCAGGGTGCAGATCCGGGCTCTCCATCCATATCCTTCAGCGGACTGCTCAGGCGTACGCGACTGACTCCCGGCTGCTGAAGCGCAGCATAGACAGCTGAAATGGGTACCGCGCCATGGATCCTGTGGGCCAGCCGGCTATAAGAACGCAATACTTCGCGGGCATTGTCCAGTACCGTCAGAGCATCCGGGCCGTCAGCGATATCAAGCTGAGCCGTCACTATGTAATTCCGGATCCCGGCACTCATTACCGAAACATAATCGGTGAGTGGTCTGATATCGTCTTCACTCAGCTGATCACTGACTTTCTTCAGCAGTTCAGGTCCCGCTGTACCGTTGCCCTCTCTCGATAATACGTATACATCCACATATCCGGGCCGGTGATGTATTTCCGGCCCGTAAGCTTCTGCATCCAGTACCTGCGGATCAGCGGATTTAGCATAATAGCGATAGGCATTACGCGCGCCGGCAGTGTTCATTCGTGCCCACGAGAGCTGGATACGCTCACGGAAAGCCTCATCGTCTTCAATAACTGCATCCACCGGAGGAATACTGTCAGGCTGCGCAGCACGGATAATCTGCCGTTGCTGATTAAACGCTGCGCCTATATGATCCAGGTCACTGCCCTTCGCACTGGCCAGGAAAACTGCTCTTACCGCATCATTCACCCGCTGATAAGCCAGCGTCAGTTGCAGTGCATGAGCCTCTCCCTGTTTATATGCGGGGTCAGATTCGACTAAAGCATCAAACCCCGGATCAAGCTCTCTCAGTCTGGCCAGCCAGCGGGAAAAAATATCTGACGCATCAGGAATAACCAGAGCATCCGGTACCGCCAGAGTGGACAGATTGATAACATCATAGCCGGTAGCCATAAATCCGGATCTCCTCCAGCCTGACAGGCTGCTGATTGTGAACATAGACGCCCTCAACAGAAAGCAGGCACACTTCCTGCTCTGTCGCAGGGAAAGTCACTTCCACCCGGGTTAACCGTAATCTCGGCTCCCATCGGGCCAGCGCCGTGGCTGTCGCGGCTATTATCCGTAAACGCAGTAATTCATCGCGCGGACTGTCGGCAAGAAGATAAAGTTCACTGCCATACTCTCTGAGTAATACTCTGCTTCCGATGGGTGTGGATAAGATATCGCTGACTGACTGATGCAAATGTGCTGCACCGGACAGGCGTTTTCCTGTGATGCGATCGACTCCCTGCATAATGTAATTTCCGGGTAAGCTTAAAATTAACCGAAGTAGTCGGGACCGTTGTTCTGTTGTTTCTTCGGGGAGACTTTTGTGGCAGCGGTGTCTTTGACCAGATTGATGCTGTAACTCAGCCCGGCTGGCGTCAGACTGAAGATAAGGGATTCGGTTAACCAGTCTGTGTCCTCACGCTCCCCGAATCCACGGGTCTGAACCCTTGATTCGGCAGTCAGTGCCAGTAACTCAGGTGTACAGGGGCCGGAAAGTGACATCTTCCTGGCATTTCTCGCGGCCTGCATTTTCCCCCTGGCGACTTTCTGTAACGCCTGAGAAGATGCCGGCTGAGTATAGGGGTACTGCGAAGGCGGTCCTTCATGATCTGCCGTGGCCGTTCGTGTCCTTCCGTCAGTTTCATCGTAATAACGAACCCCGATACGTCCCGGCGGCCCGGCATTTTTTTCACCTGCCGCACGCATACTTCCGCGCTCTCCCTCACTGTAGGTCCAGCGCGATACCAGGTCAGGTGTCAGCACCGCCGTGGCTCTTTTTTTACCGCTTGCAGTCAGTGCTGCACCCTGGCTGAGGAAGAGCCAGTAGCCTCCGGACGGTTTACTGACAGCATTCATCCGGCTGGCAATACGTGAGAGCAGGTTTGCATCTGACTCAGCAATCTGGTCAATATGGCCGGTTCGTTTTGACGCCAGCGACTGAGCAACCCGGGGAATAAGTCCGTGAGAAGCGGCTACCGTCCTGACAAGTGATTCAACCGTCATATCCTCCCAGCTGCGGGTTTTCTGGCTGAGCACATCCCCCGGCTGACGGGCAGCATTCATGGGGGCAGCTGTTGCATACAGTGTCAGCGAGCGCGGCGGCCCCGATGAAGCTACACCACAAACGACATACCACCCTTTGTCCGTCAGTTCCCGGTTGAATCCAAGAGCGACACGAAGCCGTGCGCCTTTCGGAGGAAGTTTCAGCGTCTCTGACAACAGCGTAATTTTCAGTTCATCGGATCGGGCCGTGGTACCGCCATTATCTGTCAGGATGAGGCCGGTGAGACGTTGCTGCAGGGCAGCAGTAATATCTTTCCCCTCGGCCAGAATACGAAAAGCAGGGACATAGCAAAATTCGGCGGGTGAAGTGTCCATATCAGTCCCATAAACTCAGTGATCCGGTACTCACCGGTTGAGTGATATCCGGAAGCACAATCACCAGACCGGCCGGGTAAACAGCTCCCCTTTCAGCCAGTCCGGGATTGGCTTCCAGAAGCTGACTCAGTGTGAATGCCGGATTAGCTGCGCCGTAATGTGCAGCACAGATCCCATCCGGCATATCGCCGTCACGGCTCAGATAAGTTGTCGGCATAATATTTTAGTGTCATCGTCCAGGTTTTATTACGGTGGCCACCGCCCGGTAAAAAGCGGCTGGTCACCTCTGAAAATGCAGTGATCACCCACCAGCCGAGAATTTCTCCGCTGCCACTGACCAGCTGTAACGGCCGGGCCTCTTCACCCATCAGGAACAAGGACTCAAGAGGCTCGACACCTTTTCCGAAAAACGCATGTACCTGTCCCTCCAGACGCACTGTCCGGGCGCCCTTGCCGGTATACTGCATCAGACTCTGCCTGCCGATACGTTCCTGCTCTCCCCAGCGCCAGGTCGCTTCACGGCTCAGTTGCTGATAAGCCGTGCTGTCAGCAGAGAACGCAAAATCTCCGAGCATAAGCATGACCTGGGCACTTTCAGCCGCGGTACTTTTTTGCCTGCCGGCGCGACCCTGATCCTCAAACAGAGGAATAATTTCACTCACCAGCTGATCCCTCCATCGGTTAAACGGTTATTGCCATCAAACACCATTTTTTCCTGAGCCCGACTGATCACTTCATCGGCGATATTACGGGGACTCTGTCCGGGCGCCGCATTCACCTCAATAGTGAAATCGAAACGCCTGTTATCTGTGACCTGCTGACTGACCGGCATTTGACTGATATCTGTTCCGTTAAGCTTATTCCAGAGTCCGGCCGGATCCTGTTGAGAGTTATTAGCGCGAGGGGCAGGTCTGAACCACTTGTCCGGTGAGGAGAAATCCGGGGCGGCCTCATCCTCCAGCGAGGAGAGAATTCTGCGGCTGGTATTCTCCTGGAAATCACCGGGCAGATGGGATTTCCAGAAGCCGGCATCGCTTTCAGCCTGCTGCCACTGCCGGCGAATGTTTTCCAGTGTCTCAGGGGAGTCAATCGTCTTACTGAACCAGTCACCCAGTCCCGTTTTATCGGCTCTGAAACGGACCATCGCGAGAGGATCACCCTGCCCTATACTCCGTATAATATTCTGCTTATCTGCAGTTTCATCCGGCAGTAACCAGGACAGTTTTCTCGCCACAGCCCACGCAATTTTCCCGACATACACAATGCCCTGACCAAAGCTGAGCACCCCCGGATAGAGGTCCTGCCGCAGGAAGGTGGCCACTTTCTCCAGTCCTCCGCTCCTGAACCAGCCGGATAAATCATCCGTGAGACGACGGATATCCGGAGCCAGCTGACTGCCCAGCTGTCCGGAAATTTCAGCAATGGCTGAGGAGAAGAGAGTTTGTAAATCCGTGATCGCCTGGTTTCCGGCCACTGCACCTTCAGCCCCTTCCCGGGTGACAAGGTTGTAGCGTGACTGTTCATCCATCAGATCACGGTAACTTTTACCGGTCTGTTTCATCAGAGCGAGCAGTTTCCCTGCCTCATTACCCAGCAGAGTTGTCATGGCAAAAGAAGCTTTCGTCTGGTCGGGTAATGCCAGCGCTCGTTCGAGAATTTTACTGAACTGCTCCATATCGTTCATACCGGCAAAATCGCCGGCCCCGAACCCGAGGGTTTCGAAAGCTTTCTGCAGGGAGCTTTGCTTACCTGTCTGCTTGTATTCGCCGGCTTTTTTGCGGTAAGCGGAAAACAATGTTCCGATATCCTCTCCGCTCATTCCGTACGGACGCACCAGGGAATCCCATTGATTAAACACCGGCACATCCACACCATAACGTCCGGCCATCCCGGCCCGGGCGGCAGTACGGGCATTGGTGGCAACAGGCGATATCAGTAAGCCGGTCAATGAAGCAAGGAGCCCCCCGCCACCCGCAAGCATGCCCGGCAAAACAGCCCCGGTCTGAGCCGCCAGAGAAAGACCTCGCCGGAACAGCCCTTTACCTGCGCTTTTAAATAACTGCATGCGCTGTGTTTTCTGTAACTGGTCATTCAGACGCTTCTGTTCGGACCCAGTCTGTTTTATCTCCCGGGAAATATCCCGATACCGGCGTTTTAGATCTCCGAGCTTTTGTCCTGACAAGGCCGTTTTCTTTATTTCACCGGACAGTTTTGATTGCTCGCGGGTCAGTTTTTCCGACTGCCGTCCGATATTCTTAATACACTTCTGCAGGTCAGAGGAGGACCGCTTCCAGCTGCTGTCCAGATCCCCGCCAAAGGTAATGACGGCTTTCATATTCTGGCTGATATTACCCATGACCCGCAGCCTCCATTTCTCCTGCCAGTATCATTTCAAAGGTACTGAAAGGCAGACCGAGATAATCACTCAGCGGAAAAGCAAGCCGCCTGCCGAGAAACCGGAACCCTTTCAGGATCCGCTCTTCATCCGCTTCTCCGGCGGCAGCATAAAAACATTGAATGCATCGGTGAGCTGTATATAGTCCGCGGCGGTCAGCAGCCAGATATCCTGCTCAGTGAGATTACAGAGTGCAGCTATCATTCTCGCCTCTTTCTCTTCTTCCTGACCGTGGTCTTTGGCAAAAGCAATGCGATCCCTGACCCGGGGCTCACGTAATGTAATCTGCTCAATACGGGTACCATCCGGCAGTGTTACCGGGGTATAGAGGGCAATCTGAATGTTTTCGGAAGGGTAATCCATTATATCGATTCCTTATTTAACGGCCTGCGGTTCCGGGTTCAGAGCCGGACTTTCGCGGCCAGACCGGCCAGGACATCAACACCGTTGATGCGGCGCATAAAACGCTCGGTATCTATGGCGAAAAGCTCTCTGCCTTCATAAAGTTGCCGGTAATAGCTCACGGCAATATCGACAGTGACCGCGTTTTCCGACAATGCGCTGTTACCTCTGGGATCAGGGGTGACAGTCATGACAAAACCTTCAATTTCTTCGATAGTTCCCCGTGCGGTACCGTCCGCCATATACCCCTGGTAAGCCGTAAATCTCGGGCGGCTTCCGCTGATGAACCCGAAGCTTGCAAGCATGTCAGTATCGATTCCGAAGAATTTTATCTGACAGGTCATAGCCTCCATCCCGTCATCTACCGGCGCAGGCGCGTCCTGGGCTCCGGTACGCAGGTCAGTTTTAGTAATAGCCAGTACCGGCGGGGTGAATTCGTGAGCGCCCCGGATGCGGATCCCCTGTCGAAAGAATGTCCAGCTGCGTAACGTTTTTATGCTGCTCATGCGGTCACCATTTCCTCAAGTGCATAATTATTATTCACTCTGACTCTGAGAGTGATACGCTCAGTCGGTGATTTCGGTCCGAAGTCATAATTGATAAAGAGCACACCCGCCACCAGACTCTCTGCTGTGTTCAGTTCATCATCCAGCCAGGCCTGTCCGCCGAAAATGGCTTTCAGCAGTGTCAGCTGTCGCATGTAGGCATTGATTGTGCCGATAACATCATCCGCAATTTCTTTATCCAGTGGCCGGTCGATATAATTCAGCATTGTGTTCTGAATACTGTCTTCAATAACATCGGCAGTCCGTCTGACAGATTCAAACTGCCACCGGGGATCGGCGCTGCATAATCTGTTGCCCCAGTGCCTGAACCCGGAATGACGGATGATGGTTGAGACATTCTGCATATTCAGCAGATTCGCATCGCACGCTTCCTCCCCGGCAATAAACTCATCGACCTGTTCCACGCCCTGTATATTGAAGATTTCCTGATTCGACTTACTCCACCACCAGCCATTTTCATAATCAATCCTTGCCCGCAGGCCGGCAGCAACAGCCGAATACGGCCGGTACTCCTGTAGTCCGCTAATCCCGCTGATCAGTACACGCGGGCGCAGTAACTCACACCGTGCACCGTATAGCTGGCGGCGGGTCACCACTTCCTGCAGGGTGGCCCCCGATGCGCAATCTATATAGGCCACGGCACGAAGTTTATTCGCCACAGTTTCAAGCGATTTACCGACAGCATCACTTTCACTAAAACCGGTCGCGAGAAGTATCCGTGGCTGATAAGAAGTGACAGCCAGTGAGGTCCCCAGCGCGCGAATACCGTTGAGAACTTCCGGCTGTTGTTTTGCAACAGTCTGACATTCCGACACCCTGACCACTATCGTTAATGCCGTACGCTGATCGCTGATATCAGTCAGCGCCTGGGGCAATGTGCCTTCAGTGCCCAGCAGCCTGACCTGAGCCTGACTGGTCACAGCTACCGGAATATTGAGAGGGAATGGTTCGTCGGTGCCGCCGCTCAGCTGCAGTTCGAACGGCTGCATGGTGCCTTGTCCGCTTTCATTCTTTGCCATAACACCCGGTGCAACTTTATTGACTGCCTCGGTTAACTGCAATGCGGTGGTATTGGCAGCCATCACAATGCGTATTACGCCGGTTTCATCTGTCGTCACAGTCGTTTCCGTATTCTTACCGGCATCCTCTGTGGCTGAAATCATTAAACGGTTGCCGGCCTGCCCCGCCTCAATGGCACTGAACGTCACCCTGTTATCCAGTAACGGTGTCCCGGTACTGGCCGTGGCCACACTACCGGCCGAAGCCCCCGGCGCCGTGCCGGTAATTCCGATCACTGCCGTTGGAATTGTTGTTACTGCCATTGCACCGGCAGTCAGTTCTATCGTTTCCACGCCATGAAGCTGAGCCATAACTTTTCTCCGGGTATAAAAAAACCCGCCGAAGCGGGTTTTATGAGTCACAATCCAGTGTGGTCTTATATATTGATAAACAGGAAAAACTCTGTATACAATTTTCTAATTACTATCTTCAGAAAGTTTATTTTTTCCGTATTGTAAAAAATAGTCACGTAAATGAGGTGAACTGAATTTCATGGTGCGCGCGCTATTTAAGACCGTATCAATATTTTTCTGAACAGGAATCTTCAGTAGCTCATCAACGAATCGCTCAACTTCATCTTCATCATCAAACTGGTATTCCTGAGTACTCATTCATCCCCCCTTAACGTAAGTTGTCATTCATCACTGAATCGTTCACGGAAACCTATAAACGGTCACTTTCTATTTTAGCAGGGCCAGCAATGAGTGTTGAAACCTACTACAAGCTATAGAGTTACCGTGAAACAGCAGTAATGCAGTATGAAAAAAGACCTTCTGAGTCACCTTTGCTGTTCAAACTGTTTAAAGCCATCTTCAATAGTGGGGATGATTTCGACGATTTCGAAGTAAGGGGTTGTTATCAGAACTGAGTCCCGCAGGCGTTCAATCGCATAATAGAATGACTGCATATCCCGTGACTGGAACATCGCTACATCAGTACATCGGGCAGTAAAGGCCTCAGCATCAAACATCCTTAATGTGGTCTCATCACCGGCAAGTACGTTGGCCAGGACTTGATCAGCAATTTTATTTCTGTCTTCACGGCTCAGGCGCAACCATGCGGTAGTTGTTTTCAGCAGAACAAAAACAGTAATCATTGTTATCAGCATCCTCTGTGCTATCTGTGAGAGATGATCAGGCTAACGTAAGATCACTAATCTTTTGATAATTAATTGTTTCTGAAATTATCTCCGAAGAAAACTGCGGCTTATCGTTGATAACTCACATCTGCTGATTAGGACGCCGTGTGGTTCCTCCGCTACCTTCCGGGTGGTCGTGAACATTAAATATACGGCGCACCGCTGAAAGCTTGCCCGACTTATCCGAAATATCCTGCCCGGCATCAAGGCTTCCGTTAACCCTGACGTTTTTACCCGCAGTCAGTTCACCGGTAATTTCTACCGGGCCATCCAGAACGCCCTTTCCGGTAATACGATAACTGCCGTTCTCTGCAAGAGTGATCGTCAGGCTGTGAGTGTTGCGGTTATATCGGACCTCAGTACCATCCCCATATCGGGTAAGGTGCTCATCGTCATTGTCACCCGGTACCGGCTGCGCCAGCGTATTCCATCCGGGAAAGACCCGACCATTATTCAGTTCCCCTGCTTCGGAAAGTACAGTGACTGCATCCCCCACGGCAACTGGCTGACGGTCTGACCGGTATGCCCCGCTGAATCCCTGACAGACCGGCAGCCAGTCTGTCAGTGTTTCCCCCAAATCGACACGGCATTTTGGGATAGGCCCGCTCTGGACTGAATGGATAACACCACGCCGGACCATATTGGCCAGCCTTCGCTGCAGATCACCACTGATATCAGTCATGGCCGTTTCTCTCATAGATAAGGTGGTAGTCATTCACATGCTGCAGCCCGGTCTCCGGGGACAGTCCCAGCCAGACTTCGCGAAGCGGATGCCCCCCTGATTCAAACGGGTCCGGCCCGAGTGATGCCTGCTGAGTAAAAGAAACCCGCCAGACCAGATACTCATCCATCCGCGGATCAAACTCGTCCGGCTCTGCTCCCGTGAATACAGCCGGCCCCAGACCATCGAGCCCGAACAGCTGACCTTCTATCCACTGACTGATATCCGCCGCAGCCGAACGCAGAAAAATATCAGGTTTTGTCACCCCTTCTGCTGTTCTTTCCGTCACAATAGTGAGATCGCAAAAGAGACTGACAGCCATCTGCCCCGTGGTCTGTTCGGCAGGCTCCCAGCTGTTCAGTGTGAAATAAACAGCCGGTGTCCGGAGACCGTTATAACGCGGAATATTTTTCTCCGGGTACGTGTCAGCATCTCTGACCCAGCGGATGTTTTTCAGTGCGCTGATGACTGCGTCATGATATCTGGCAATAAATAACGGCTGAGCCATGGGTGATCCTCACACTGAAATGCCGGCTTTAACGCGGCCTTTAATGTCTGCAGTAAAATGATGCATAAAAATCTCCATCGCCTCTGCGAACGCATGGTCTTCGATGTAGTTAAGCACAGGCTCACTGATATCAACTTCAGCCGGTCGCAATCGCCTGAATGTCTGATCACGGATGACAACCGTTCTCCGGTGATCCCGTCCTGCCCTTGCGACTTCGCCGTGTTCAAAGCTCAGGGGTTTTAACAGACTACCTGCCGGGTCAAACCCTGGATTTTCCGCCTGGCGTCGCGCGCAAATAAATCGTCCGGTCTTTTTATCCCGCCGGGTGTGCCGCGGACGGATCCTGCCCCGAATCCGCCCTTTCAGATCACTGACCCGTATTGTATTCAGCCCGAACCATAAGCGGAAAATGTCCAGTTCAGTTGTCCGACTAAGTCTGAAGGTGAGGATCCGGCGTCGTACGGTTGAAAGGTTGCGGAGGGCGAGTCCTGTTTTCAAATCTGACATAGCCCGTTTACGTAATGTCACTGCCGTCCGTTTCAATGCCCGGGAGTAAGCGGTCATAAACTGTTTATGAGTGGCGCCGGCCTGTCGGGCAATGTTCAGAAGTGCTTTGGTATCGATATCTACAGGGAGGTTACGGTTGAGACGGGCTTTGCGGGACATATCAGCTACTCCATTGGTCAATCGGTTTTTGCCCGGCCCCCGGTTCGCCGTAAGCCAGCATAACGCGGGTCCGTCCCTCTTCATCACTGCCAATGTGCGTGACCCGGAACGCCTGATTCCTGATGACGACCAGACTTTCCTTTTCGAGACCGGCAATATCACCGGTCATCACGCTGATCGCCGGCGCATGATCCTGGATTTCACCACCGCCGGGAACGCTGACGGGAGCATCCGGCGTCTCAAAGATAGCGCTGACGAAATGCCATTTCCTCTGACCGTACCACATCACTTCCTCATACTCTGAGAATATACGGGTGATACGTTTATCTGCCTGCTGCAGACGCTGACGAAACCGGCTCATTACTCTGCAAGCCGGACAGCGACCTGTGCGTCTGCAGCTTCGGCTGATGACCAGGCGATACCGGCTTTCTGATTACCCTCCGCTTTACCGCTCAGCGTACCGCCACCGAAGTAAAGCCATTGTCCCTGTTTTACGCCTTCAGCGGCCTTAGGTAAGATAAATACTCCACGGGTATGCAGGACACCGGTCATCCCCGGCAGGATATCGTCATGGGCAACGCCGGCCAGATCACCGACCATCACCACAGCGCCTGCCTTCAGAGATTCTTTTCCGGTATTAGTAAAATCAATCGTACCGCCGTCCTGCAGATAATTTGTCGCCATACTGTCCTCCTGTCGCAGGGTTACCCTGCACTGTGCTGATATCAGGTTATTTACCGGGGGCTGTCACTTTAACCAGACCACGCCAGTCGAGAGGCGCCACGCCGGCATCAATACGGACTTTGAACGCTGCCCCGTCGACCGTGAATCCCTGTTGCTGTTCGAGATAAGGTGTGTCGATACCATCCAGATAAGCCACTTCCAGCGTATCCCTGCCCTGTGTCGCGGTGAGATAAAAACTGGTTTTACTGGCATCATCCAGCCGGGCCTCGGCAATAATCTCAACAAAATCCCGTACCGGATTGCTGATACCGCTGTTTGCATCTGCCCCCGGCACACTGGCAGAGCGGATTAATTGTGAAGCCCTGGATTCCATCGCCACAGGAGTCAGCAGATAAGCCGGACGGATATTCAGCCGGCGTTTTCCGGACTTCTGCAACAGCATTGTCTGTCGGGCCAGATCCAGCCCTTCGATAGTGAGCCCTGCTTTAACCTCGTTATTGTGCTCGGCACTGAACAACGCCTTACCATCTGACATTGCAGGATTACCGGTCAGAACTGCCCAGACCAGGTCCCCGACGGTCGCGTGTGCCGCCATACCCATCGCAGAAGGAATACGGGTCAGCATAGAAAGGTCATCATTGATGACTGTCTGGCGGTCAATACTGAATAACTCGCCATAGGTAGCCAGTGCGATAGGTTCACCGCGGTCACTGAGGGTAACGTACTTATACTCAGCCCCCGGGCGGACCTCCCGCAACGTCGGAAAGACACCCAGCCCGATACGGTGCGCTGTTTTGAAGTCTGTCAGGGTGCCTTTGCGGGTCCATTTAGTGAAGGTTTCCCCGGCCTCATCCCAGCCGGTCAGTACGGCTTTGTGGGCTACATCCATCAGGATATTACCGAAATCACTGCTGCTGTGAGTAAAGGCCAGACCGACCATCGCCATCGGTGACGAATGTCCCCCGATACTGATCCCCCGATCCACCAGCGAAGCTCTGGCCAGCTCGCGCAGGGTATAGCCACTGTACCGGTTATCTTTTTCATCCGGAGCATAGCCAACACGGGACATCACCGAGGCCCGGATCGAATCCCCGACCAGGTTACCGTTCCCGGCATAGACGTACCCCATGGCGCCGCCGGCTGCAGACTGAGTATTTTCCCCCAGCGCAGTCAGGAGTCTTTCCCTGGCCTGCCCGGCATGGCAGGCATAATCCGCAAGACATTCATTCTTCAGTTCAGCAAAGGCAGGGAAATGTTCAAAGACCCCGTTGATTTCTGTCACCCTGGTGGTATTCGCGGTGATGATCTGTTGCTGCAACTGAGCGGCAAGCGCCTGAATGTCCTGCGGGGTCGTGAGGGCTGACCCGGTCACGGCATCAGGAGCCGGTACCGCCGGTGGCGGTGTGACAGGAGAAACATTACCCTCTGCTTTTGGCATAAAAAGTGTGTTCAGTTGTTCCGGCATATTATGATAATCCTTCAATGTATTCTGGTTTACACAGGCTGCTGCCTGCATCTCTGGTTCCAGATAATCCGCGAATCCTTTTTCAACGGCTTCGGCCCCGTTCATCCAGGTTTCCTCTTTCATCATGGCACCGAGCTCTTCTCCGGACAGTCCGGTCTTCTTCATATACGCCCCCATCATCAGTGCTTCATTCCGATCCAGCCAGTCGGCATAAGTGCGCATGTCATCAGAGGTTCCGGCAATACCGCCCAGGGGTTTATGAATCATCAGCCAGGCATTCTCAGGCATATGTACCTGTGCCCCGGGCAGGCAGGCGATCATTGAGGCCATGCTCGCCGCCATGCCGTCGATGTAAATCGTTATCCGGGCACTCAGTCCTGCCAGCGTGTTGTAAATTGCAAAGCCCTGAAGTACATCTCCGCCGGGACTGTGAATATGCAGGTCTATGGTGGCGGCCTGATAAACCCCGGCCTCTTTACAGTCACGGAGAAACTGCTGAGCACTGATCCCCCAGCCACCGATGACGTCATAAAGATAGATTTCGGTATGGCGTTCTTCAGCCTGAGCGCGGATTTCATACCAGTGCTGACCACTGACTGCATCCACGCCGGCCAGGACAGACCGGGGCTCAGTCATCATCACGCTGTTTTTTTTCGGGCAGATCTGCATTTTGTGTGGCTCCTTTATCGTGAGCAGCATCGGAATCAAAGACCAGGCCGTGCTGGCGGTTAAATAAGGTTTCGCTCATACGCTGACGTTTAACCTCCTGCGGTGACTGTCCGCGTGCCCTGACCCACTCGGCCTCTGTGCCGGCGCCGCCACGGACAATCTGTTTCCAGGCCGTGGATTCTTTGACCGGATCTATCCAGGGCATGACAGGTCCCATATAGACAGCATTGAAGAGAGTGGACCGGTCTATATCTGCCGGTATTTCAATGCCGCTGACTTCAAGCATTGAAATCCAGGCGCGATAGACAGGCCGGCTGTACTGACCGACAAACCATTGCTGGAGAACGTTGTACCCTTCGTAACTTTCCACCAGCTCCTGGCGCTGGGCGCTATAGGTGCCGTTATAGTCACGGGCGATGCTGGAGTAACTGCCGCGGGTGCCCGCCGCGACGGCACGGAGCTGGCCATTACGGTATTCATTCAGATGGGTATTTGGCCGGTCCGGCGCGACCATGCCCAGGTCCTCGCCGGGAGCCAGATCGTCATAAATCATGCCGGGAGAAATATCATAATGGTTACGTTTTTCCTCACCCGGCCGATCAGGATCGTAGTTTGTGGCATCCCCGCGGCGGATAAAAAAACCCAGTGATGCCGCAATCCTGGCAGCAACCCGCTCTGATTCCTCATAATCTTTGATATCAGCGAGGCGGGTAATGACCCCATGCAGCAGGCTGACTCCGCGCAACTGATGAAGTCTTTTTCGCATGGCCAGGTGCAACATGCCTGAGGCCGGGATAGTCTTCATTTCACCGTAGCCTGGTAACCATTCGGCCGGATGGTTCTTATAAACACGGTAGCCCACCGGTCGTCCCCAGGTGTTTATTACGATCCCCTGACGGATACGCTGGCCTGAAACGCAGGTATTCAGTTCCAGCGGCACAAAGTCAGCTTCCAGCATTTCTATCGAGAGGGAGACCGGTGTGGAGTGGACCAGGCCTTTGATATTTCCGCGGACCAGCTGAGTGAATACCTCCCCGTCCCGTAAGGCAGAACGGAGTAACAGACGCTCAACTTCCGGACGGGTAAACATACCGGTCACTTCCGGCCTGACGGACCATTCAGCCCATAACTGACTAAGGGTTCCGGCAAAGGCTTTATGCAGCCTGCCATGCCGGTCAAGCGGCTGGGGCTCTATCTGTATACCGCGGGCGCCGATAACCCGTTCCTCCAGTTTGTCGAGAATACCGATAACAAGATCATGATTTTCATCCAGCCAGCGGGCCTGTTCACGCAGCGACTTCCCGGCTGCCATCACCGCCATATCGGCCCCGCGGCCTTCCCGCCTGGCCTTATGCAGACGGGTGGGCGTCGCAGCGTCATACGCCTGTAAGGTCAGCCGGTTTCTGGCACGCGCAACTGCCCAGCCCGGAGCAAAAGCACCGAGCGTTTTTTCAAAAATATTCATAGAGAGCCTTAACTGAACCGGGCCAGTTTCGCGCCGGAGCCTGAGCGTTCTGCAAGTGACCACCGGCGTTCCCAGTACTGAAGTTCTGCGCGCAGAGCTGCGGGATCATGATTAGTGATCGCCCTGCCATTAACACCGGTAAAGGAGACAGCCTTTCCATCAAGAGTGTCCGTATAGGCCTGCCGCACCCGTTGCAGGGTGTCAAAGATTTCAGCTTTCGTCATAACCATGCATTTCCTTCGCTGATCCCGAGCCATCCGGACTCCGTCACCGCAGGAGTAACCTGACGAACAGTGGACGTGCCGGAAACCTGCAGCGCCGGCTTCAGCCCGGAGCTTTCCGGTTGGTCAGATGACAGGATATTTGGATTATTCAGTTGAGAACCGGCCCAGGCAGGCGGTGCGGACCAGTCGCGTATTTTGTCGTAACCACGCAGTACGACCACCGCATGGGTATAGCAGAACAGGTCAAAGGCCTCGTTATTGCCTTTCCCTGGTTTACGCCATTTCCCGTCCGGGCCTCTTTCCTCATAGGTCAGCTCATCGTAAAACCATTCTCCCAGCCACTTCGGAAAATGAAGATAGCCCGGGCCTGGCGTATCACGGGACAGGTTATTACTGAGCTGGTCTTTAAGTCTGTCCGTTTGCAGGAGATAAACCGGGACATCTCCCCGCGCCTGAGCCTTACGGTCACTTCGCCCTTCATTATCAGGATAGGTTTTCGTAATAAGCTTCTGACGGCGGGTACTGTCGCCTTTAATCAGAATCACCCTCTTCCCCAGACCGTTCTGCCGGCAGCGGCGCCACAGTCTGTAGGCATTATCGGTCACACCATCCTCACCTCCGCTGTCGACGGCCATGGCCATCACTGGCATACGTCGCTGCGGCTCAGTCTGTAACGGATAGGTTTTGTTGAGCACATCTGAAATCAGCAAATCCCAGTCCTCCGGATAAGCACCGGGATGCACAGGCAGTGCTTCTCCGTGTTCATCGCAGCGCAGGGAATACCGGATGTTGTAGCGGTCTATCAGCCAGCGTTCGTGGTTTTCCCCGTATCCGGTGATCTGAACAACGAACCGCCGTTTTTTACCGGCCTGCACATCAACGGCAGCCACCAGGAATCTGACCTGTGCCGGAACCTGGCGTTTAATACTCTCTTCCGCACGCGACATCAGCTCCTCAGAACGGCGCTGCTCGCCGGCTGATTTCGGCAGGTACGGTAATCCCCAGTCAGTGTTGATCACCGCTTTCAGGGTTTCTTCACTGCCGGTGGTTTCATACTCCTGTTCGGCACTGAGGAGTTTGTAAATAAGCTGGCTCCATGTCTGATACGCTGCTGCCGGTCCTTCCATCCAGAAAGAGGCAATCCGTGATCGCCTCGCCGTACCTCTCACGCTACCTTCACGGTCAATATGCTCCCCGTCCCGTAACCACACACCCCGGATATTAAGGTCCCGTTTCATCTCCGGCGGAATGATCCCCTGACAGGAAGGACAGATGAGACAGGCCTTCTCACCCGCAATTAACGGGTCAGGCTCTCCGCTGTACCCTCCCATATTCGCCATCGATGGCTGAAAGTATTCGCTGCAGTGCGGGCATTGCCAGTACCAGCGACGCCGGTCCCCGCGGTTATACAGGGAAAGAATACCCGTCGCGGGGGGCGCTTCATGAGGTGTGGAAGGTCTCCAGCGCGGGTCTCGGATGTCTCTGCCGGGCGAGCTTTCGGCAAGCGTCATGCCGGCGGACATAAAGGTCGTTGTACGCTTAGAAGCCAGAGAGAATCCATCGCCCTCCCCGTCGATATCTTCGGGAAAACGGTCATAGTCCGTCAGGGCAACACATTTGAAATCTGAGGATGACATGACATTCACTGATGGCCATCCGATTTTCAGGAAACTTCCGGACAGAAAGTATTTATCATGCACATTGTTATCGTTGCTTCTGGGGCTCAGACACTTCCTGACTTCCGGACTGCACCTGAAGGTTCTGGCCAGACGCTTTTTGGAATGCTCCTGGGCCTTATCCTGGGTCATCTGAACCAGCAACATATCTGACGGGTCGCAGACAATGTTATAGATCACCCAGCCGTCAATCAGGGCAATGGTTTTACCGGTACGTGAGGGCCCGACGAAGATCACAGCATCGTAGGAACGGGAGGCCAGACAGTTCATCGCTTCTGTCATGTAAGGTGCCACCAGCGGGTCCCAGGGAACTGAGTTCCCGCCTGATGTGGGGACTCGCATATACTCTGCCACAGCTTCAGCCACCGGTATCCGCCGCGGCGCCCTGATAAGCAGACCGGTATCCTGTCTGATGGTTCCGGCGCAGGCATGTACCGTCATCACTCCTCCTCCGGTGTAACCTCCTCTGGCGGGTCGGTGATGATCCTGCGGGCAATTTCATCACGTAAATCATCAATAATTTCCTGCACCCTGCAGACTGCATCGGGTGACAGGGCACAGTCACGTTCCAGAATATCCGGTAAGGTCTCGAGGACCTGGATCATCGCTTTCGCCATATCCGCAAACTCGCGGGCAACATCAGCCGCCGGCAGCAATTCACCGACTTCCTGCTCAAACTTCAGGCGCTCCCTCTCTGACTGATACCAGGCCTTGCGGTCCTGAGGAACCATCTCGCCTTCAGCAACCGGAGGCGGCATTTTCATCAGTTCCCCCAGCACTGCAGTCAGTAAATACAGGCGAAGATTTGTGTCATTGCCCCCGACCGGACGGACATTTTTCAGTCGTGCAGCTACTGTCTGGCGATGGACTCCGGACAGCGTGGCTAACTGACTGATGTTGAGAGTCAGATGCTTTAATTCACTATCCATAACGCACCCCGGTGGTGAACAAAATTTAACCAGATTCGACACTGACTATTTTTTAAATCATTAAATTCATAGGATTACACTGGTGGTGATGATGAAAAAAAATGCAAAAAATTGCCTTTTTCCGCGCGGTACTCCCCCCCTCGGTGTAAGGATCCCGGGGAGGACCCGTTAAAAATATTTCACTGAGCCTGGAAATTTTTAGAAAAAACTGAAGGTGAATCTTAATAATAATCAATAACACTTTTTATAACTTTATACTGCTATGAAAATTTTCTTATGACGTAAGAGTTCTGTTATTTAAATAAAAAATAAATTATGTTTTATATTGATTTCGTAGAAAGTCGCATGATAAGGCCTATGTAATAAAATATTTCATACACAGCCAAAGGAAATGCTATGAGTTATTCTTATGTTCCTATCCTTAAAACGAAAAGAGCAGAATTAAATGCATTAAATCAAATAAGCACATTTACTAAATCAAAAATAACACCATTACTCGAAATAGAGCCCGTTCCTGTCGATCCCGACACAGAAATACCCGATAAAAGTTATAATACATTTCTTAACAATTTCGGAGAGAAACTTTCAAATGCCACCACCGGTATTCAACAGATTTATTTAGATGGACTTCTTATTGAAAGCCAGTTCATCGCTCAGGGGGATGCTTACCCAATAATTAATGCAACTCACCAGGCTCGCGCAAAAGGTGTTCACGTCATCCCTGTCAGTTCACCGACCCGTGATATAGATTACCGTAATGCTGTTGATACGTTAGTGAATGATGAGATTTGCCTGAGATTAACCCTTGCTGATTTAGCAAACCCACAGTTAATCACCGCTTACATCTCTCACCTGAATATCCCTTATGACAATATCGATATAGTCATTGACCTGCGGGACACATTAACAGAAGACAATATAGCCTCTGGACTACAACAGACTCTGAGCTCGGGATTGATTAATAACTTACCTCACCTTCAGGACTATCGGAGAGTTATATTATCTTCAGGCTCATTCCCGATAGATCTTACAAATATCCAGGTGGGTTCAAACAGATTGCCAAGACTCGAATGGATTTTATGGCAACATCTGCATGTCAGTGGAGACTTAGCGCGTTATGTAATATATAGCGATTACGGCATTCAACATCCTGACTACAACAGGTTGCCTACCCGTTTCCCTAGCGTAACTGCCAGCGTCCGATATACTGTTGATGATGACTTTCTTATATTCAGAGGACGAAAAGCTAATCAATATGGTTACGAACAATATGGCAAACACTGTCAGGATATAGTTGCTCACGGAGAGTATTCAGGACAGAGCTTTAGTATAGGTGATTCAAAAATTTACGACTATGCACAGACCTATGCAACCTATCTGCAGAATCAGCAGCCTAACACCAGCTTTGGTAGTGCCGAGATTTGGCGCAAAATTGGCCAGGATCACCACATAACGAAAGTCGTTAATCAGCTCGCCAATTTATACGGGCTTTGAGGCAACGGCGGACTTCATTACGAAGTTCATTTATTTCAAGAAGATCAGATAACGTAGTCCAAAGTATACGGCGTGGCTTACTTTTCAGGCCACGCTCATAGCCTCTTGATGCCAGAATCGACAGCATTTCATCTTTCCAGAGTAACATGGCCAATGAAATTTTATCTATTTGCGGATTCATACGGCATGATCTCTCAGTTCTGATATGAACAGCTCTCCTGGCCCCCTCAGTTGCAACTTTAATCCCCCACCAGCCAGGTATAAGGGATCTGGCGGCATCGAGATGACACTCGGAAACAACTAATGTGACTTTATCCATCACTGATGAGTAGTAACCTATCTGAGCGGGGAGCCTTAGTAAGTTATCACTTTTGCTTTTTAGTTCATAACCATGCATCAGGCCATTGATAACAGTGATATCGGCACGGCTTTCACCGAGATTCATAACAAATTCATCAACCACCAACGTGTCCGGATCTCTGTGGTGCTCTTTCAGAATTTTGGCATGAACGGCTTGTCTGACGTCGATATCTTTCATTTCGCTGACCGGTATATTCTCAGTTGAACCACAATATTGCAGGGTGCGAACTTTAAATCCATAGGGATTCTATAGCAACAGCATTTTAAGACCTCGAAAGTACAGAATGGAGAGCAATCCCTGAGATGCCGTGCAAGATGCTCAGTTTGCTGTCTGACAATGCGGGAGGTAATTTCGGAACGCTTTGTTTTTGTTACTTCATCACTAACTGAAAGGAAGAATTCCTTATGTGACTCAGCCAGTAATGACTCTCTTCCTGTACTCAACCGCCATACGGATGATCGCGGCCATTTTTAATTCATTTTTCTGGAAAGAGTGTCCTTCCGGATCTTCTGCTAACTCAAGAACGTAAAAGTGATGTATTCCATTCAACTGAAAGTATGAGTAAAAAAGCAGAGTATCACTGGAACGCCGTGACTGGGCCCGGGCCAGCCAGGAGTTTAGTTCGGTATCAGTGTGTCCATCAAAGACATGTACATGATGAAGCTGTTCGTTCTTTGCTGCAGGCTTGGGGAAATGGTTAGGTTTATCCTTACCAAAGAAATCAACAATCGTCAGATATTCCATCTGGACAGACATGTCAGGCGCGGGAAGATTACCTAAATCAGCGCTCTGCATTTTGTAATCAATGAATCCGTCATAGAGTTCGGTGAATCCACCAGCCGAACCCATTCTGTGTGATATCGTCCGGCTTACATCAAAAACCAGACGATGTCCGTCGTCAGAGATAACATTCCTGAGGAAAACCTCATCTCCCATCAGGATGATGCCTTACACACTTTTTTCTCAGTATCACTCTGTACCGGGGAAGCAGGAACACGCTGAGCCCTTACAGTTTCAGCAATACGAAACATCTTCTCACGACTGCAGCTTTCCGCACCCGGATTCTGTTTTGCTGGTTTACTCATAAAACCTCCTTACGGGGACAATACTCACAGGCAACGTGGATCCTTATGAATAATGCATAGCGAGTAAAATTTGCACAATTATAACACACCACTCAGGCCTAAAAAACACCCCTAATCAGTCCCTGAAATGCTGTGCAAGATGTTTCAGTTTCCCCGGAGCTACACCTAATAGTCTGCCTGCATCCCGGAGCAATACTCTTCCACTCAGGGCTTCATCCAGAACAGCTCTATAGAAAGGCAGGCTGTTTCTGTCCTGTATCACAGCGTAAAATTCATCCGGCCCTGCCTCTGAAGCCCTGTAATCTTTTAACAAGGACAAATAATAACGCCGGTACTCCTCATACATCACCAGTTGCAGGTCATATGCTCTCCGGACGACCACATAACGACTGACATGAAAACGCCTGGCCAAAGCAGCCACGTTTTCCTCTGTTGTGTGCTCCGGCTTCCATAATACTCTCGTGTCAGCACCCGGCATAAGAAAATCTCCTGCCACCTGATTACAGAACTTCTCAGTATTATGCTCATCGTGAACACCGACAGAAGAGATACCGCTCACACCAATCCATAAGTGAGTCAGTTCATGTATCAGCGTAAAGAGCCTGGCAGATGGTGCATCAGCCAGGTTGATAAAAATGACAGGGGCCAGAGGATCACTGATCGCAAACCCCCTGAACTCTTTAACGCTGAGAGGCCTGTGAGTATTGCTATCGACGATGCCGCTGCGCATAACAAGAATACCGGCATTTTCTGCGGAGTGAATAATTCTGCGCTGATACTCTTCCCACGTCATAGCGCCCGGATCAACTCCGTCAGGAAAAAGAAAAGCTTTTATGACCTCAGCCACCTTCTCCGGCGGAGTGTCCATACTGACAGAGCCAATAAACGTTAATGCAGGCGCATCCTGCTCTTTCAGATACTCTTTGTACCACTCCTGCCGGAGCAGTACAGCAACAATGGTATCCCTGAGATTAACGCTGATTTTTCCCTGTATACCTCTGTCAGATACCGTTCTCAGATCCGGTAATGGCACAGATTCATCTGGCGGATAAGGTAAGAACAGATAGCCAAAGGGTATATACAATTGGTCCGCTAATTTCTGTGCCTGCATTAACGTCGGCTTATCCTGGCCCGTGAGCCAGCGCTGAACTTTTTCAGGGGCAGTACCGGCAACTCTGGACAGTTCATCAACAGACACCTCTGCCTGTTCCTGTGCCCGGGAAAGCATTTGGGGATTGATGTAAGCTAAATCTGCCATAGGAGTTTATCCGGTACCTAACAGGGTGTTTATTGAGCTAATACTATAAGAAACCAGTGGCGTCTCCACGGACCTCAGTCACCTTCCGGGAAATTTAATTGCTGCTATGGGTTCCCCTATTTACGGATTGTATTTCTCTGACAGAGGCAAGCTGGTGGTTCGCTTTTTCTATCGCAGCCAGTAGCGGTGCTATCCATAACACCGCCTGACAATATGTCAGCCTGCCGGAGGAAGCGGCACCAGTACCGGGGCGGTCAGTGCGGCTGGCAGAGGCTGGCAGGGCTGCTGTACGTAAACGGTACGTGGTGCGGAGCAGCCCGTCAGCAATATCAGCAGGGATAGCATAGTCACAGCTTTTTTCGCGCCTGAGGATAGTTCTGTATTCAATGACGTTCTCCTGTGAGCGGGCGTCTGTGCCGGCTGCTGCCGTGACTGAATCTGCAGCCACCTTATTGTACAGCGATACTATCTCTGCCTGACGCGCGATAACCTTACCCTGCAAAACGGCTTGCGCCTCTGCATTGTCTGCCCGTTTTACGGCCGTTCTGTAGCATGCGCTCATCACTGCAGTTCCCAGCAGTGAGGCCACCAGTACCGACAGCATTATCGCCATCAGCTTAATATTCATCCGGCTTCCCCGTTCACCGTTATGTGACTCAAAGCCCGCTGATAGCGTTCAGTCCTTTCCTTCAGCCCCTTCCTGCCCCCGTTAATCAGCAGTGTCACGCTGAGTATGTCGCCCGGGCATTGCAGACAACCCCGGCAGGCATAAAACCAGGCTGCAGAGCGGGCAGCTTCGTTGTCTCTTTCAAGCAACTCAGGCATGGAAACCAGATCCAGATTCAGCGCTGTACCACAGGCCGTGTAATTATCGCGGCCGGTGATTTGTATCAGCCCGCGACCGCGGTATTTCCAGCCATCATCTTTATACCGGTTGCCCATTCTGTTCTGATACACCAGTGCAGCAATCGCTGCCTGCTGCGCCGGCTTTCCCCGTTTCCTGCCCAGCATTTGTGCCTGATACGTGGTTATCCGTCTTCCAAAGGTTGTCAGTAATGCCTCAGGGGTATAGTTAAAGCTCTCCAGAAGCTGCCGGAATCCTCCCGACTCGTGCCCTGTCTGGGCGATAAACATTGCCTGGTCCTGCGGTGTCTGTATCCCGAATTCTTCCATTGCAGCCATTACCGGCCGAAACCAGCGCACAGCGAGTCCGGCGCTGATACCAGCCGCCATCCGAAATTGTTCCTGTTCCATGGTCAGAGCCTCAAAGGAGAGAGTAACCGTGCAATATTTCCTCTGGCACGGCATACCGCTATACAGATAACAGAATTAACCAGTACCACCGGCCAGTGTGTTCCGGTGTAGTGTCCTGACAGATAACCGATAGGGATGCTGCCGTAGATCATCACCACAGCCCAGGCTATCAGTGAGATAAAAGGCCGGTACCGGTGCCCCTGCTTTTTCCAGAACATCAGAACGATGACTATCACCATACTCAGCAGCGCATTGCACAGTGCAGGCCAGTTATGAATCTGCATTGCCTCCCCCTCCACGCATCCGGGTCAGAATCTGAGCGATACTTCCGTTACTCAGTGATGTCAGAAAGCGGATAGCCACTGCCGCCACTATGACAGCCCCGAGTGCATCCAGCGGGTGATCCCGGTAACCGGTCCATTGCTGAAGCTTTGAACCCACCAGCCCGGAACCCATTATCCCCGCAGCCCAGGACACCAAAAAATAAGCCACCTGTTTCAGATGCCCGAGGCCGGGTGAAGACGCGACATAAAACGTTGCACCGGCGAACGCACCAAACAGTACGCCGTAATCAGCACCGGTAAGCAGACCATACAAACTGACTCCGGTCAGTGCCGCAGTTGCAGCTCCGGTACCGGATATGGGTTCGGACATGATGTCCTCCGTATTCAGGGATGAGTGACCGGGCAGTGATATTTTGGGCTGAAACTGTGACCACCGACTCACATGCCGGGCGCTTATATTGATAGGGTGTGTAAAGTGTGTATAATTTATTCGTCAGCAGGGAGAACGGAGGGACGTTGAAAAGTTCAGAGCTGATAAAACTACTTGAGAAGAACGGCTGGCAACTTGAACGTGTCAGAGGCAGTCACCATCAGTTCAGCCACCCGTTAGTATCCTATGTTATTACCGTCCCGCACCCCAGAAAGGATCTCAAGCCCGGTACGCTGAAACAGATACTCAAAGCGGCAAACCTTAAACCCTGACGGCACCCTGCTGCCTGATACCTGACGAGGTCACTATGTTATTTCCCGCCTTCGTGGAAGTTGATAAAGATAAGACAGCCAGTGGCTGGTTTCCCGATATTCAGGGATGCATCTTTGCCGGAGACTCTCTCGAAGAGGCTTATGAGGATGCAAAAACCGCTATCTGCGCACATCTGGAGTTACTGGCTGATAAAGGATTGAGTCTGCCCTGTGCGCAACCTGTCGAATTCCATATGGCCGCGAGTCCTGACGACTATGAAAATGGCCGCTGGCTCTATGTCGATGTGAATATGGATAAGTTTGACGGACGAACTGAGCGTATCAATGTGACCTTACCCAGACGTCTCATAGATAAAATCGATAGTCTGGTATCTTCGGATACCCGGTATCCCAGCAGAAGTGCCTTTCTCGCTGATGCCGCCCGCAAGCAAATGACGAAGGTTTAATCCCTGTTCACGGGAGGATGACTGTACTGCGCAACAACCTCCCTGACTGTCACATCGAATCGTTCACTCCCGAGTTCCACCCCTAATGCCCGGCGACCGCAGTGTAATGCTGCTTTAATCGTTGAACCTGATCCCATAAAGAAATCAGCCACCAGCTCACCGGGCCGGCTACTGGCCAAGATGATATCCCGCAGCATATCCGCAGGCTTTTCACAGGGATGCTTTCCGGGGTAATACGCAACCGGCGGGTAAGTCCAGACATCCGTATACGGCACGGCGATCGACACCACAAAATAGCGTCTAAGCGACTTCAGTATCTCTGAGCGTGCTTTGTATTCCGTGAAGAGTTCGTGGTAGCTGCGGTTCAGGATCCCGGCATTAGTCGTCTTTGTTGAAGTGACCTCATACTCGCCGGCACTCTCCGCAAATAGTCTCTGCAGATTGAGATAATCCTCTTCTCCCGCCAGATACCACTGCTGCAGACTGAACCAGTGTGACGCAGTTTGTTTTCCCGTTCGCCTGACAATCTCACTGACACTCAGCCCGGCCTGACTTCTGGCATTGCGGAAATAACTAATCAGTGGAGCCATCACTCCGGCTCTCAGAGAACTGCTGCGGGTATTATTGCAGTCTGCTCTGCCCTGATAAGGACCAGGGTAATGTTCGGCAAACAGAATACGTTCGGTGGAAGGAAAGTAACACCGCAGGCTTTCTTTACAGCAACCCTTCCAGCGGCCGCTAGGCTTAGCCCATATTATATGGTTCAGAACATTAAAGCGGCGGCGCAACATAAGTTCGATATCGGCGCTCAGCCTGTGGCCGCAGAAAAGGTAGAGACTCCCCTCGGGCTTTAGTATCCGGGCAAACTCCCCCAGACATTTGTCCAGCCAGCACAGATAATCTTCATCCCCCCGCCACTGGTGGTCCCACCCTTCCGGTTTTACTCTGAAATAAGGCGGATCTGTCACAATCAGATCGACTGAATGCTCATCCATCCCAGCCAGCACTTCCAGACAGTCTGCATTCACTAATTCAGCGTCGGTCACACTTACAGTACGTTTCATAGATCAGCCAGCTCAACTCTGATAGGCTCGGTTTGCTTTCGCGCGAAAGCGGTGAGCCCTGGTTTGATTATAACCCTACCCCTGAGAAAAAGTTTGGAATTTATTGGTTAAAAATCCGAACGCTACATTCAAAGCTTATTCTTCATCCCTCAGAGGTGATTCTGACATCAGGAAATATTATGCAGAAAAGATAAATTTTATAGGGAGCGCAGCCTTGAAGGTGCCATGCATGCTGAATATTAATAATCAGCCGTCAACGGCTGGTATAAAAAAGCGTAGCTTCCTTTCGATAACGATTTGAGTTAGAAGCTTTATGACTGTAATGGATCATACTTTCACGGAATGAAACCATGAACCACTTTATCGATTAAAAGTAATTAATATTATGAAATTCATAGTGAGAATATTTATTTCCTTCATTTTTAGCATAACTACATGTTAATAAGTATTTCAGTATATTACTCTGCCGTCGCTGGGCTATTAGAGCCTCCCCCTACTACTAACTCCCCCCTCGAAACACTGCATAAAGGTCATTATGAAACTGGTGGGTTCAGACAACTACCATTTGCTCACAACATACGAACCTTCAAATCCTACCCCTCTAATCTAAGGATAAGACTTAGATCGAAATATTGGTTTTTTCTACTTCACGGCTGCATTCCAGCCGACTGCTTAATAAGTCAGGGGTTCATTAACAGTTGATTTATAGGTACTGCCTGAAACTTAATAAGTATATATTTTCGTTCTTAAAAACTCATCACATTAGTTTCCAGAAAAATCTATAGAATAGACTTACACTGAACCAAAGATCCCAACAAAAAATCTATAGAAATAAGTAAACCAATGAACCAATTCTCGAGATATCATCTAAAAAATGCATTGCAGATATGCAGATATGCATATCTGCAGATAAATTAAATTAAATTAAATTAAATTAAATTAAATTAAATTAGCATCAAGTGCAGGAGCGTTACTAAAACTGGATTTTGAAATTCCATTTACTATCAAAATATTAAAAAAACCCGCTAAATAGCGGGCGAAAAAATAAGATCTTTTCATTAAAAAATCTATAACCATATACTAATTAAACCACTTCCTGTCTCAATATGCAACATTTTCATTCATAGACATTGAGCATTCACCTAGTAAAATAGGTATTCACAACCAGAACTTATACCAACAGACCACAGAGAGACTGATGGAGGGTTGTTTGTTGGAATGACTTTTGTTCATAGCTAATTCGCATATAGCTGTCAATTTCATCAAGCCTCATGTTTTTATTAGTTGATAACTCAGTATCATATAAAATTTTTACTAAACTCATGAAGTCATGTCCATTACAAATGGAAAGATAACTAATATCTCGTTCACGCAGTGTTTCAATTTCTTTTTTTATCTCCTCTGCATTAGGACGACCTGGCTTAACTTCGCTTCTATCAAAAACACATTCTATGTACTTATTGATATCGACTGAAATGTTTAATCCATTCACGGACACAAAATCTCTATGTTTCATACCTTTAAATCTGAGACCAGATGAATTTAAAAAATTATATAACTTTAACAAACCAATGGTATAACATGCAGAGATAATATTATCATTAACTGAATCAAAAAAACTTTCTGCCAACTCCCCTTGAGTATATCGTGCGTGAGTATACATTAATATAAACTTTTTAACCACCCCGCCTTTTACCAGCATCATTTCTAAATCATGATCATCTGTATAAAAAACTCCAGGATACTGCACACCAATTATCGGATCAAAATCAGCATCACAAACTCCATAGACAGCAGAAATTCCAACCTCCCGTAAAGCTGCAACAGAATTAATAACCCCTTCCTTCCCACTCTCCGGGGATTCATATATGAATCTATTATCCAGCCTATAAGTATTGAAAAACCTGATATCTGTTATACCTTCTAAAATAATCAGAGTTTTATTATCATTGATAGGATTCATCATTAGTAGACGCATACCGCTTAAGCGATCATCTTCATCTAAGGAGTTTTTAACTGAATTCATATTCACCATTACTCATCAGAAGATTTAGTTTCGATATTTAATGCATCATATAAATCAAATGTTAACTCCCAATTCTTACTTATTACCTGAGGTGAATGTGTTGCAATAATAACCTTCTCAAATTTATTTATACTCTGAATTTCTTTTAATGACTCTAAAAAGGTTTTCTGCCACGCTACATGTAATGAAATCTCCGGCTCATCGATAAGAATGATTTCTTCTGAAGAGAAATCAAAAATTAAATTAAATAAAAGGACAATCTGATTTTGCTCCCCGGAGGAAAGCATGTTACGTTCTACTATGTCACCTTTACTATTAGTAAAAGAAAAACCATTACCAATATTTATTGATATTTTTTTAAATGCTAAAACTTTGCTCTCGAGAATCTTTTCAAAGAGATTTAATTTCTTATACAAAATCTCAAAGGGAGATAACTTATCAAGTGTATCATCAATATATAGATCCAATACACCCAGGTACTCATTAGAACTATCTCTTAAAGTTGCCTTATCAGACATTAAACCATTTTCTGATTGAATTAACCCATAGTACTTATATTCTTGTCGTTTATCTTGAACACCTTTAAGTCGAGAATCTATACTATGAGATGCAAATCTTTTATTTTCTTCCAAGCGATCAAATAATCTTATAGGGAATGAGGCGTCAAGTTTTTGGCTGATAGCGGCAGATTCGTCCTGAGATGCCTCCATTATTTTACTAAGCTTATTAGCACATATATCTATAACGGACTCATCACCATTATTATTCTGCAACCTATCAGCTTTAATAAAAGAAATTGAATTCTTTTTAAAAACATTCCCCAAGTGCTTTGACGTAACTAGAACTTTCTCTTTAATTTCGGAATTTCTACTTTCAATTAAATTAATAATATCAAGATTCCATTTTATATCATTCTTTTTAAACTCTATGCTTTTATTTTCTGGTTGCAATATCTCTTCATTCAGTTCTAACTCACCATTCTCACGATAGAATTTTATGAATAGTGATTTATTATCATTCCCGTGCTGAACTGAGATCATCCCTCCTTGATAAGACAGATCAATACTTCCAAATTTTAAATTAAATAAAACATGAAGGTCATTAGCTAGAATACTGTATAGAATTTTCAGTATCATGGTTTTACCGTAACCATTGGGTCCGGTTAGCATGGTGATCTCATTCTTATCAAGCGGTACAGTGTAATTCAGCATCCCGAAAAGATCTTGAATTTTAATTTCAATTAATTTCACGTATCACAACCTCATTATGGATTTATCTTAATTTATCACGTAAAGGTGCAAATATCATATATTCTGCCACATTCAGCCAGCAGTCTATACGGCGTCTGCAGGTGGCCAGGCTAAGTTCAGGGTGCTGAGCTAAAAGATCCTCCGCCATACGGCGTTTACTTTTACCATGACCATCGTAACGTTGGTGCAGGATCTCTATCAGCCCTGGGGACGATGAAAAAACCTGACCGACAATTTTATCTATCAGCAATGCCTCATCATCTGAGCAGAACGACAGCCGGCTGCTTAACCGCCCTTTCACGATCTCCTCCAGAAAGACCTTCAGTTCCTGTTTACTGATGCCAGCCGCACTGATTTCGGCGATGGCCCGGTTAAGAGCCTTTTTGGTCATGACCTCTGAGGCCAGTAACTGGTTAAAAATATTACCGCCCCGGTGCTGAGCGATATAAGACCAGCGGCCCCACATTTTTAAACGCCCCTGTACCCAGAGTCTGTCGAGTGTGTTCAGCCGGCAGGCTTCATCATTCTTTGCCACTGCTGTCGGATAAATCATAATCATCTCCTCCGGTATTATTTATCGGCCGTTTTTATCACCCCGATGGCCATCGCCCGGTCCAGAAACCTGAACAGTAACTGCAACTGCGTCCCGTTCTTCTCTTCGAATGCCGCTGTATCAGCATGCAGCCAGTGATGACATTCCCGGCACAGCGGTATCACAAACAGGTCGTGGGCTTTGGTTGCCGTTCCACCAAGACCATGCCCGGTAATATGATGCGGATCGTCTGCCTGCTTCCGGCAACCGAGACAGACCTGATGTTTTACCCACCCGGTATAGCGGCTGTTTTCCCAACGGCGACGTTTCGGTTTCAGCATCATTGCATCCGGGCTTTCCGGATCAGCCTGCAATGTCAGCATCGTCTCTGCCGGCAGCTCAGGTTCATCCGGTCCTGATAACTCATTGTCAGGTATCAGTCCCGACGGCCGTCCCTGCAGAGGTTCAGGCACAGTGGATATCATCAGTTGCGGGTGGCGAAACAGTGGCAACAGGTGATGTCCGGGTCTGAACAGGACTATCCCGGTCAGTGGCGCTACATCAGGGGTCAGTAATACACGCATACTCAGTTCCTCCGCTCTCCCCAGGCCGATTATCTGAAACCGCCCGGGCTGCTGTAATCCACATCCTGATAACTCGCCCGGAACGGCTCACTGGCTGACGGTGCGCTCAGATCATCCCACTTATCGCGGGGTAGCCTGCCACGTGCGTTCCATCGGATTGCGCTGCTGAAATAACCCTCAAACTTACCGGCCCGGAAAAGCGTCCGTGGCTGCATGTAGTCGTACAGCCGGGTGCCGCGCCAGTGCTCATGCTTGTAGTCCACTACCAGCTCGAGATCACAGACGCTGTACCCCTCCCGCAGTCTTGCCCGGATATATTCCAGACTCGACCGTGATTTCTGGAAACGTGAAGCAGCGATCCGGTTCAGGTGGTTCAGAACCCTGATGGCATGATCAGTGATTTCAATTTCCGGGTCGGGTTTAGGCGAAACCGGACAAAGGGGTTTTAGATCTGATGGATCATGTTTTGAATTTACTGACGGATCGGGTCCGGTTTTCGGACGGTGAGAATGACGTTTTTTCGGGTTTTCTGAACGTTCAGATTTCGGACCCTGAGAATCTGACAGTCCGGATTCGGGACCCTGATACTCTGATGGTCCGATTTTCAGACCCTGAGGTTCTGACGGTCCGGATTCCGGACCCTGATTATCTGAGGGTCCCGTTTTCATACCCTGAGATTCTGACAGTCCGGATTCCGGACCCTGATGATTGTGCAGAGACTGGCAGCCTTTCTCTGCGGCTTTGCGCAGCTTCGCTACGTTCAGAATATACAGATTACTCATATTACGCTGGCCCAGCCGCCTTTCCTGTTTCTCGAGCCAGCCACCTCTGGCCAGCTCACTCAGCAGGGCAATCACCGTACTTCTCCCGGCACCCAGTTGTCTGGATATCGTATCTATCCCCGGAAACGCAATTCCCTCATCACTGGCATAGTCCGCCAGCCGCAGCATGATCAGCAGCTTGTTTCCTTTAAGCCCGGCGGCTGAACACCCGTCCCAGACATATGCCGATAATTTTACGCTCATCGCCCTATCCTCCCATCAGTTCGGAGGCATAACGCTCAGCTATCCACTGAATGCCTTTCCCTGTCACTCTGGTCTGTACGTAGGTATGTCCTGTTTCTGCCGCGCCGGTCTTCACGGTAAATAACCCGTCACGCTGACGAAGCGCATGCGGCAAAAGATTTCCGGACAGCCTGAATAACACCTTGTCACGCAGCAATGTCTCAATCATCAGTTTCTCAGGCATGTTGAGTATCTTCGCCGTCTCACGCAGGCTTTTAGCACCGCTGCTTTCGACATAGTGATCCACAAAAGCTACCTTACGGGCGTCTTCCTGGACCCTGTGTTCAAGCTCTGCATTTTTCTCAGCCATATCTGCCGCCATACGTAGCGCTTCCGGAAAAGAATGCGGCAGATAACTGAGACCCTCTTCAAGCTCACGTAGCCGACGGATAATCTTCATTCTCAGCGGTACACTGTAACCGGCAATCAGGCATTCGGTATGTTCACGGTCAAGCTCATACTCCCTGTATTGCTGACCATTCTGGGGGTGTATCCAGAACCGGATATACCCCTCCGGCGATTCACCCAGCTGTTCCAGCATGACCTCAATATCACGCATAACATGACCATGGTGTTTACCGGTAAGGCGGGCGATTTCACGGCTGCCCATGCGGACGACTCGGCAGACTAACTCCGGAGGTGGTGCCGGTACCGGCGTACTGTTCAGTTGCATGTCCATTGCATCCCCCTCCTGTTGTAAATACGAGACAGTGCTCTGGCACGTCCCTGATTACAGGGGATCCATTTGCCATGTAAACAACGTTCGTAGCAGTAACGGGAATGAGCTGAGGCAGGTGTAGTCCGCAGGCGCGGAAGATAGGTCCGTTCGGTGAGTTGCTTCATGCGACACTCTCCCTATTCAGAGTTTATTCTCTGGTATCCGGTACGCCTTTATCCGGACATCTCCTGTTGCCGGCAATACTTCCGGCGTACTAGCGTAATGAGCTCCTTACTGCGGTTCATGAGATGCACTCACAACTGAAAATTCAAAAGCTTATATGCGTTATTCAGGTACGCAAAAAATCCGATATACTAATGCGCAATGCTCCTGAAGCTTACTTATGACGCGATACAATTCTGCATCAATAGCTTCCTGTTCATGATGGTCCAAAATACCGTCTTCAATAGCGGTACGTACCTGCATTGAATAAAGTGATATCAGCTCTATTGCTTCCAGCAAACGCTGGTTGATATCAGCATTTTCAATCTCACTGGGTATTGGGGGCATAGGCACAAATACACCACCAGATGCTTTTGAAACCGCATGAGCTATAAAATGAGTACCACCAGCACTTTGTAGAGCCTCTGACCAGCCGATGGGGAAAACCTGATCGCCTATCGGGCGTAGACGGTTGTAGAGCGAATGCTCTGTAACACCGATCCACTTTGATGCTTCTGAATAACCGCCTCTAAGGCTGCTTATCGTTCGTTTTACTGCCCTGATATACCAGTCGGGTTGTTTAACTATCGTCAGGATATCCAGACCCGCAGTACTTACCTCCTTATCGTGGTACATTTAATCACCCAACTTGCTATCATAAATTTCAGGCCAGATTTTTTGCCAATCGTCAGGACGAAGATCTTTGCGGGTAACCTTTCCTTGTGACTCATGTTCAATCTTTACGCACCGGGCCGGCGAAATTGCAGCCCGACCTGATACGAGCTGAGATAGAAATGAACTGGATATACCCAGCTTTTGGGCGAATGATTTCGAGCCTCCGCGGCCCAGGATTTCAATGTACTTTTTAAGTTCCATGAGTCCCTCCTTGGGTATTTTATTGAGTTTATTAAACACTAAACAGCAAGTCAAGTATTTGCTTGTTTAGCAATTACTCATCATTATGCAGCTTAGTGAAAACTTACTTTTAAGAACCGATGGATATTAAAGAAAAACGAAGATTACGACTGCAGGAATGGTTTGCGGATAAAACACTTCCTATAAAAGATAAAAGTTATATCTCTCAGATAGTTACCGGGAAAAGTGGCCTCGGGGAAAAAGGGGCCGCCAGACTTGAGCGTGAATACAATATGCCATCAGGATATCTGACGACTCCTAATCTGAAAAGTATTGCACCAAATCAGTCATTGCTTCTTACCAGCAAAAAATATCCCGTCCTGAACGCTATACAAGCCAAATCGTGGACAACTACACTGGGTGATACCTTAACCAATAGTACATATCAGTGGCTGGAATCAGAAGAACCTACCATCGGAGATGCATTCTGGTTAAAAATCGAAAATGAATCTATGACTGCTCCCACGGGTCTGAGCATATCTGAAGGTAGTTTTGTTCTTTTTGACACAGGAAAAAAAGCTACAAATGGAAGCCTGGTGCTAACTGATATGGGCGAAAACCATACAATAACTTTTAAAAAATTAATAATTGATAGTGGGAAAGGGTTTCTTAAAGCTCTTAATCCTATGTGGCCTTCAGTAATTCCATTAGATCATCAATGTAAAATTATTGCTGTAGCAATAGAAGCTAAAATAAGACTTACACCGTAATGAGGGCCCCTTAAAACTCGACTGTTTTAGATTAAAGCCGAAGTTACTAAAAAAATCGATGGAAAGATAAGAGGAATTAACAATGCTTAACATTGAATTCATATTAAAAAAGCTAAGCACCTTAAAGCCTACGCCATTATTACCTGCAGATAAGAAAACTCAGCTAGCGTCCAAGATCCAAAACTTATTATTAACAGCATCAGTTATAATGTTTTTATTTCCAATGTATATATTAATCACTAGTGGAATTAGTAATTCATCAGTTACGACTAAAAATTTAGCAATTTATATTTTGCTTTTAATTCAGTTACTTACAATTTCATCCTTCCTGATTGAAATGTACAAAGCGGTTAAATCATTAATCAAGTTCAAAGAAAAAACCTTTAAAAGCCTGCTGCATGAAATCAATGAGGATGAGAAAAAATCTCTGCTATTCATTGAGTTTAATGATAGTGAAATAGAATACGCTAAGTACTGGATAAATATGAAGATATCTAGATACGAGTCAAGAATTAGCTTATTCTTTGGTAGAAATTCGACCATAATATCATTATTGGGATTGACATGGTCATCAATAAATAGCCTAGATGATATATTAAATAAACATGTGAGTGAATTTACATTTTCATTTTGGATGGTAAAAGCACTCCCATGGATAGGTTTTTCATTATTACTAGCCTTCTCTCTCGGAGGGATCGCTGTAAAAAGAATGATAGAGAAATACAGATACCAAACTTCAATTTTAGATCTGACCCTTAAGCTAAAATCAATAAATAAAATATAAATACTGTCTCCAATTTACTGACATTGATTCGATCATGATCACAACCATTTAGTGTTTTATTTACATCGTGTTTAGTCTATGATTAACTACTGGTTGGCTTCTCACTACCAATCAAATTTTCTAATTAGTTATTACATGCAGTTGGTTTTACTTTTATCAACTAAGGATATGCCGCCATGCCAGGGATGATTTCACTGAGTGAATGGGCACAGAATGGGTTTGGCAGCTCAGTCCCGGCCCGCAATGCAAGAGCACGGATGATCGTCCCACCGGCTGTCAAAGTCGGCTGGCACTGGCTGGTGGATAAGAAAGCAAGGTTTGTAGGCGAAATGGCGAGACTCGTATTACCGCCTGATGATTATTTGAAGGGATTATCGAAGATGGCAGTCATACCCGGAACTCACGATATCTCTTTCCTTATCTTTATCGCAAATAAGATAAGCGCACCTTTCATATTACCTGGAAATTTATGCATCCCCTAACCGAAAGCTTTCATAGCCTCAGGTTTCCTAAGAAAGATGATTAAGCGAACAGGGCCATTTTTGTGAAGGATGCTGATTAAATCAGGCGTTTCAGCAGGTTTAAGGGAGGATAATCATGATACAGATGCTGACACTGGAAGAATGGGCTACGGAGAAATACAAAAGCAACCCTCCGAGCCTGTCAACTCTGAGACGTTACGCTAAACAACAGCTCTTTTTGCCACCGGCAAGTAAACAAGGCCGGTTCTGGCGAGTCCGTGAAGATGCTGAACTTGTCGGGGAATTAAGCATGCCCGAAGTGCGGAGGAATGATTCTCCCCTGTTACTGAGGATTCTTACCGATGGCTGCCAGACCCCGTAAAAATAATGTCAGCATCCCCAACCTTTACCCCCTTTATAGCCGTAAGGTGAACAAGGTCTACTGGCGATATAAACATCCGGTGACGGGTAAGTTCCACCCCCTCGGCTGCAATGAAGATGAAGCAAAAGCGATAGCTATCGAAGCGAATATTCGCCTGGCAGAGCAACGCAGCCGGCAGATCATGGCGCTCACGGACCGCATATCTTCAGTAAAGGGGCACGGTATCAGTGTCAACGGATGGATCACCCGCTATTGGCAAATCCAGGAAGATCGGCTGACCAGCGGTGATATAAAACCGAATACCTATAAACAGAAAACTAAACCTGTATCCCTGCTTACTGAAAAGTGCGGACAGCAGGGGATTGCTGATGTTTCTGTAAGGGATATTGCGCAGATCCTTGATCAATACCAGTCACAGGGGCAGCACAGGATGGCCCAGGTCATAAGATCCGTTCTGATTGATGTTTTCAAAGAAGCACAACATGCCGGAGAAGTTCCGCCGGGACATAACCCTGCCCTCGCCACCAGACAGCCCAGAATAAAAGTTACCCGCCAGAGACTCAGCCTTGAGGAGTGGCATAAGATTTTTGCCATTGCTGATAGACAGCATAAATACATGGGTAACGCCATGCTATTGGCAGTGGTCACGGGCCAGAGGCTGGGCGATATTTCCGGAATGAAATTCAGTGATGTCTGGGATGGACACCTTCACGTTGTTCAGCAGAAAACGGGAACCAGGCTGGCTATCCCTGTCAGCTTACAATGCGATGCTTTAGGGGTGACCCTGGATGATGTTATCAGGCGCTGCAGAGATTACGCCGTCAGTCCGTTCCTGGTTCATTACTTCCGTACGACCTCACAATCAGAACGGGGAGCACAGGTCACACCGAATACCCTTACTACAAATTTCAGTAAGGCCAGGGATAAAGCCAATATTGACTGGGGCGCAGGAACGCCGGCTACCTTTCATGAACAGCGATCATTGTCAGAACGTCTGTATAAAGCTCAGGGGATAGATACTAAAAATCTGCTGGGTCATAAATCACAACAACAGACGGATAAATATCACGACGACCGGGGAAAAGACTGGATCACTATAGCGATTTAGGACCGGGTTTTGATAACTCATTTTGATAATATTTTGATAACCCTTCGCAGGCTAATAAAAAACGGGTTCTTTTCAGAACCCGTGCTTATGTATCGGCGGTGTGGCCGGATTACATATGGCTGATGATCGCATCACCAAACTCTGAGGATTTCAGCAGCTTAGCGCCGTCCATCAGACGTTCGAAATCGTAGGTGACGGTTTTGGCCGCGATGGCTCCTTCCATACCTTTAATGATTAAATCGGCCGCTTCGGTCCAGCCCATGTGACGCAGCATCATTTCTGCGGAAAGGATCACTGAGCCAGGGTTAACTTTATCCTGGCCGGCATATTTTGGTGCGGTTCCGTGGGTGGCTTCAAACAGTGCACATTCATCACCGATGTTCGCTCCCGGAGCAATACCAATCCCGCCCACCTGTGCTGCCAGCGCATCTGAAATGTAGTCGCCGTTCAGGTTCATACAGGCAATCACATCATATTCTGCCGGACGCAGCAGGATTTGTTGCAGGAAGGCATCGGCGATAACGTCTTTGACAATAATGTCTTTGCCGGTGTTCGGGTTTTTAAAGGTCATCCACGGGCCGCCATCCAGCAATTCACCGCCGAATTCTTCTTTCACTAACTGGTAGCCCCAGTCTTTGAAAGCACCTTCGGTGAATTTCATAATGTTGCCTTTGTGAACCAGCGTCAGGGAGTCGCGGTTATTAGCAATGGTGTATTCCACCGCTGCACGCACCAGTCGCTTGGTACCTTCTTCAGAACACGGTTTGACCCCGATACCACACTGCTCAGGGAAACGGATCTTCTTCACACCCATTTCTTCACGCAGGAAGTTGATCACTTTATCTGCTTCTGCGCTGCCGGCTTTCCATTCGATACCGGCATAGATATCTTCAGAGTTCTCACGGAAGATGACCATATCAGTATCTTCAGGACGTTTTACCGGGCTTGGGGTCCCGCGGTAGTAGCGGACAGGACGCAGACAGATGTACAAATCGAGTTGCTGACGCAGTGCCACGTTCAGAGAACGGATACCGCCGCCTACAGGAGTGGTCAATGGGCCTTTAATGGCAACGCGGTATTCTTTGATCAGGTCCAGGGTTTCCTGTGGCAACCAGACATCCGGGCCATACAGCTCAACGGATTTTTCACCGGTGTAGATTTCCAGCCATGAAATCTTACGTTTGCCCTGGTAGGCTTTCTCTACCGCGGCATCAACGACTTTTAACATTACCGGAGAAACATCAACACCAATTCCGTCCCCTTCGATGTAAGGGATCACCGGGTTTTCAGGAACAACCAGTTTACCCTGCTGCAGGGTGATTTTCTGACCTTCCGCCGGAATGACAACTTTGCTTTCCATCAACCTCTCCTTCGAGCGATTTTATGTTAATGATTTGTAATGCGCCGGGAAATATTACTGCAATTCTCCGGCAATAGCATGCAAAAAAACCGAACCTGTCGGACGCTTTCCTGTGTCACGCATACCAAGAGTATTACCCCAAAAAGTGGTCGCTGATAAGTCTTTTATTCACATCGCGTCGGATTCACCCGCCCGATGTGTGATGTCTGCCGCGGAAATACGGCTCAGAGTAAGTGCTCGAAAAACCAGCAGTTATTCTCCCTGCGCCCGTCTCCTGTGCTTTCTGCTGGTGTCTGCCCTTGCAGTTCAGGCTATACTGCCGTGACGCCCCTAAAGAAGTAAGATTATGCAAAATAAATCCCGACCCGCGCGACGCCCACGGCGTCCTGCTGCCGTGACCAAAGAGTCTACCCCCCGCAGAGTGATACTGTTTAACAAGCCGTTTGATGTCCTGCCGCAATTTACAGATGAAGGTGGCCGTCAGACATTAAAAGCGTTTATCCCCGTGGCCGGGGTTTATGCTGCCGGCCGTCTGGATCGGGACAGCGAAGGGCTGTTACTGCTGACCAACGATGGCAAACTGCAAGCCCGGATGACACAACCGGGAAAACGCACCGCAAAAATTTATTACGTTCAGGTGGAAGGTGAACCTGACGAAGCGGCTCTGCAGCGTCTTCGGGACGGTGTGGTGTTAAAAGATGGCCTGACGTTACCGGCCGGCGTCGAAAAAGTCCCTGAACCGGCGTGGCTCTGGCCGCGTCAGCCACCGATCCGTGAACGTAAATCTATCCCGACCCAATGGCTGAAAATTGTTCTTCATGAAGGACGTAACCGGCAGGTGCGTCGGATGACTGCCTTTATCGGCTTTCCGACCTTGCGATTGATCCGCTATGCCATCGGCAGTTATACCCTCGATAATCTCGGGAACGGTGACTGGCGTGAAGTATCCCCCGCGGTGTAAGCTGACCATTCTGCCCGGTACCGGTTGCCGGGGTCGGTCACTTTAAACCGGAGGTCATTATGTTCAGTCCGCATATCACCGTTGCCTGCCTTGTCCATGCCGAAGGTCAGTTACTGGTCGTTGAGGAAGACGTTAACGGCAAGCCAACGCTTAACCAGCCCGCCGGGCACCTGGAAGCGGATGAAACTCTGTTACAGGCAGCCTGCCGGGAACTGTATGAAGAAACCGGTCTGAAGGCAGAACCGCACTATTTTCTCGGGGTTCATCAATGGATCGCCCCGGATAAGACGCCTTTTATCCGCTTTCTTTTCGGCCTCGACCTCCCCTTTTGTGCGGAAACCGCCCCGCAGGACAGCGATATCACCCGCTGTCACTGGCTGTCGCCCGGGGACATCCTGCAGGCAAAGAACCTGCGTTCGGTGCTGGTTGCAGAGAGTGTCCGTCTCTGGCAGCAGGGCGAACGTTATCCGCTCAGCCTTGTCTGCGCGTTCAATTGGCCTTCCTCCGGGGATGCGTAACCGCAGGCATCATGGTAGAATGTGCCGCCAGTTTTTCTTAAATGCGTCTTGTGTGAGTAGGTCATGTCTGACAATAGTCAAAAAAAAGTAATCGTCGGGATGTCCGGCGGCGTTGATTCCTCTGTTTCTGCCTGGTTACTGCTGCAGCAAGGCTACCAGGTTGAAGGCCTGTTCATGAAGAACTGGGAAGAAGATGACGGAGAAGAGTACTGTACCGCAGCCGACGATCTGGCTGACGCACAAGCGGTTTGCGATAAACTGGGGATCCGGCTGCATAAGATTAATTTTGCCGCTGAATACTGGGACAATGTGTTTGAACATTTCCTGGAAGAATACAAAGCAGGCCGTACCCCTAACCCTGATATTCTCTGCAACAAAGAGATCAAATTCAAAGCATTCCTGGAGTTTGCCGCCGAAGATTTGGGTGCCGATCTGATAGCCACCGGGCATTATGTCCGCCGCCAGGATAAAGACGGTAAAAGCCAGTTACTGCGTGGCCTGGACAGCAATAAAGACCAGAGCTATTTCCTGTATACCCTGAGCCACCAGCAGGTTGCACAAAGCCTGTTCCCGGTCGGTGAGCTGGAAAAACCGGAAGTCCGCCGCATCGCGGAAGAACTGGACCTGGTCACGGCGCGTAAAAAAGATTCCACCGGCATCTGCTTTATCGGTGAGCGCAAGTTCCGCGACTTCCTGGCCCGCTATCTTCCGGCACAGCCCGGGGTGATAGAAAGCACCGACGGACAGGTATTAGGCGAACACCAGGGGCTGATGTATCACACCCTGGGGCAGCGTAAAGGACTGGGGATCGGTGGCCTGAAAGACAGTAATGATAATCCATGGTATGTGGTGGATAAAGATGTGGCCGGTAACCGTCTTATCGTTGCTCAGGGCGCTGAACATCCGCGACTGATGTCTGTGGGCCTGATTGCTCAGCAACTGGACTGGGTCGACCGTCAGCCGGTGACCGAACCACTGCGGTGTACCGTTAAGACCCGCTACCGTCAGACCGATATTCCGTGCACCGTCACTCCGCTGTCCGATGACAGAATAGACGTTCGTTTCGATGCGCCTGTTGCCGCAGTTACCCCGGGTCAGTCCGCAGTCTTTTATCTGGGCGATGTTTGTCTGGGTGGAGGCGTCATCGAGCAACGCCTGCCGCTGCCGATAGCACAATAGCCCCCGGAGGCGCAGTGGCGAAAAATATTTATGATATTACCCTGGCACTGGCCGGGGTTTGTCAGGCAGCACATCTGGCACAGCAACTGGCCCATCAGGGCCATTGCCCGCAGGATGTTTTTGAGGTTTCCCTCCGCAGTCTGCTGGATCTCAACCCTGCCGATACACTGACCGTGTATGGTAATGATGAGTCGAACCTGCGTTTCGGGCTGGAGTCCTTAATCGCCGTGCTTCATAATCCTTCCCGTCAGGGTGCTGGCGCAGAAATTACCCGTTATACCCTTAGCCTGCTGATGCTGGAGCGTAAGCTGCATAAAAACAGCAAAGCCATGGCAGAACTGAGCGAGCGTATTGCGAAGCTCGACCGGCAATTACAGTTTTATGAGCTGGAGTCAGAGACGATCACCGCTGCCATTGCAGGGATTTATGTGGATGTGATAAGCCCTGTCGGACCGCGGATCCAGGTCACAGGCTCGTCGGCTATCCTGCAGAATTCTCTGGTACAAAGTAAAATTCGCGCGGCCCTGCTGACCGGTATCCGTGCCGCCGTGCTCTGGCAGCAAGTCGGGGGCGGACGCCTGCACCTGATGTTCAGCCGGTCACGGATCGTAGACGAAGCTAAACTCATTTTATCCCGTTTGTCGCCCGGCGTTTAACGGCGACAGCCTTACTGCTTTTACAATAATTCAGGAGTTGCACTGATGGAATTATCTGCACTGACCGCCGTTTCCCCTGTTGACGGACGCTATGGGGAAAAAGTCAGCCCGCTGCGCGCAATTTTCAGTGAATTTGGTTTACTGAAGTTCCGTGTTCAGGTTGAAGTTCGCTGGCTACAGAAGCTGGCCTCAACCGCAGAAGTCAGGGAAGTTCCTGCATTTGACGCCAACGCAAACGCTTTCCTTGACCAGATTGTCGACAATTTCAGCGAAGAAGATGCGGCGCGTATCAAAACAATTGAGCGCACCACTAACCACGATGTCAAAGCCGTGGAATATTTTCTGAAAGAAAAAGTCGAAGCGGTGCCTGCACTGCATGCGGTTTCTGAATTTATTCACTTCGCCTGTACCTCTGAAGATATCAATAACCTGTCTCACGCCCTGATGCTGGAAACAGCACGTCGTGAAGTGATCCTGCCGTACTGGAAACAACTGACACAGGCTATCGAAGGTCTGGCCGAAGAATACCGTGATCTGCCTCTGCTTTCCCGTACCCATGGTCAGCCGGCTTCCCCGTCGACGATGGGTAAAGAGATGGCGAACGTTGCTTACCGTATGGCCCGCCAGATCCGCCAGTTAGAGCAGGTGGAAGTGCTGGGTAAAATCAACGGTGCCGTAGGTAACTATAACGCCCACCTGGCCGCTTACCCGGAAGTGGACTGGCATCGTCTGAGCGAAGAGTTTGTCACTTCGCTGGGTATCCGCTGGAATCCTTATACCACGCAGATTGAACCTCATGATTACATCGCGGAGCTGTTCGATTGTGTCGCGCGTTTTAACACCATCCTGATCGATTTCGATCGTGATATCTGGGGCTATGTCGCGCTGAATCACTTTAAACAGAAAACCATTGCCGGTGAAATCGGCTCTTCGACCATGCCGCACAAAGTTAACCCTATCGACTTCGAAAACTCCGAAGGTAACCTGGGCCTGTCTAATGCGGTCTTACAGCATCTGGCCGCGAAACTGCCGGTATCCCGCTGGCAGCGTGACCTGACCGACTCGACTGTACTGCGGAATCTGGGTGTGGGTATCGGCTATGCGGTTATTGCTTATCAGTCAACGCTGAAAGGCATTTCCAAACTGGAAGTGAATGCAGACCGTCTGCTGGAAGAGCTGGACCGTAACTGGGAAGTGCTGGCCGAACCGGTACAGACCGTGATGCGCCGTTACGGTATCGAAAAACCGTACGAAAAACTGAAAGAACTGACCCGCGGCCGCCGCGTTGATGCAAAAGGGATGCAGGAATTTATCGATAACCTGCCGCTGCCGGAAGACGAAAAAACCCGTCTGAAAGCCATGACACCTGCCAACTATATCGGCCACGCCGTGAAACTGGTGGATTCTCTGAAATAAGTCTGTTGCGCAGGCCGGAGTTTCCGGTCTGCGTTAATCCCCTGTTTACTTCATTTCACGTATAATCCCCCCATAGTTTTTCCTGCCTGCCTTTGAGGTTGTTATTATGCGTGTGCTGGTTATTGAAGATAATGCGTTATTACGTCATCACCTGGCTGTACAGCTACGGGATATGGGCCACCAGGTGGATGTGGCAGAAGATGCCCGTGAAGCCGATTATTTTCTGACAGAACATGAACCCGATGTGGCGTTAATCGACCTGGGCCTGCCCGGGGAGGATGGTATGAGCCTTATCCGGCGATGGCGGATGCAGGCAGTGAAACAGCCTATCCTGGTGCTGACTGCCCGCGAAGGCTGGCAGGCAAAAGTAGAGGCACTGGAAGCCGGTGCTGATGATTATGTGACCAAACCCTTTCATATTGAAGAAGTCGCGGCCCGCCTGCAGGCACTGATGCGTCGTAACAGTGGTCATGCTTCGCAACTGATTGAATACGGGCCGTTTCAGGTTGATTTATCCCGCAAGGAACTCACCATCAGCGGTCAGACCGTTCGCCTGACGGTGTTCGAATATACTATTGTCGAAATGCTCATCCGTAATGCCGGTAAAGTGGTCAGTAAAGAATCGCTGATGCTACAGCTCTATCCCGATGCCGAACTGCGGGAAAGCCATACTATCGATGTACTAATGGGACGCCTGCGTAAGAAAATCCAGCAACTGCACGACGGTGAAGTGATCACGACCGTCCGCAGCCAGGGCTATCGTTTTGAGTGCCGGTAAACACTGGCTGCCGAGGCTGTCCAGGCGGGCACCCCTTTCACTGCGGGTGCGTTTTTTGCTGGCAGCCTCTGTACTTGTGCTGTTCCTTTCGCTGTCTTATGGTGTGGTGGCCGTTTTCGGTTATGCCATCGGTTTCGATAACAATACCTACCGTGTCATGCGCGGTGAAAGTAACCTCTTTTTTACGCTGGCTCAGTGGCAGGATAATAAACTGACTATCGCCAAACCTGAGCGGATCAAACTGAATTTTCCGACACTGGTGTTTATCTATGATGAACATGGGCGACTGCTCTGGCAACTCCGCGATGTCCCGGAAATCCGTTCTGAAATCCGCCCCGGCTGGCTGATGAAGAGTGATTTCTATGAAATAGATACCAATAACCGCACCAGTCTGGAAGCCATCGGGGATAACCGGGAAGCCAGACAGAAGATGAGTCAGCTCGATAGCGACGAGACCTTTACCCACTCCGTGGCGGTCAGCCGGTACGATGCAACTCCCAGCCTGCCAGCCCTGACTATCGTCGTCGTGGACTCTATTCCCCAGGAGCTGCAGCACTCTAATGTGGTGTGGATGTGGTTCAGTTATGTGCTGGCCGCCAATTTACTGTTAGTGATCCCCCTGCTGTGGCTGGCTGCACGCTGGAGCCTGCGGCCTATCGGCCATCTGGCCGCGCAGATCCATGAGCTGGAGACCAGTCAGAGGGAAAGTCTTGACCCGACTCCCCCACAGGAACTGCGCAGTCTGGTACGTAATCTTAATCTTTTGCTGAATAATGAGCGTCAGCAGGGGCTGCGCTACCACAATACCTTATCCGACCTGACTCACAGTCTGAAAACCCCCCTCGCTGTCCTGCAGAGTACACTGCGTTCTTTGCGGGGCGGCGCGGCTATCAGTGTTGAAGAAGCCGAACCGGTAATGCTTGAGCAAATCAGCCGTATCTCGCAGCAGATCGGCTACTATCTGCACCGGGCCAGCCTGCAGGCAGACCATAATCCGCTGCAGCGTGATCTGCATTCCGTATCGGCACTGTCTGACAGTCTCTGTTCTGCTTTAAATAAAGTTTATAAACGTAAAGGGGTCGACCTGACGCTGGATATTTCACCGGAGATCACCTTCTGCGGAGACCAGAATGACTTTATGGAAGTGATGGGGAATCTGCTGGATAACGCCTGTAAGTATTGCCTGGAATTTATCGAAATCACGGCCCGCCAGACCGACACCGCATTACATCTGTTTATCGATGACGATGGCCCCGGGATCCCTGACAGTAAGCGTTACCTGATTTTCCGGCGCGGCCAGCGGGCAGATACGCTGCGGCCCGGCCAGGGGATCGGGCTGGCAGTCGCCCGGGAAATTGTGGAGCGCTATCAGGGCGATATTATTGCCCATAGCAGCCACCTTGGGGGGACACGTATGGAAGTGATTTTCCGGCTCCAGCAGATGTAAATTGGCCGGACGTAACCCTCCGCGGGCTGGTATACTGGCGAGATTACTTCAGAACAACAGCAGGCGTCTATGGACTACTCACTTTCAATTAACTGGCCGGAATTTCTGGCGACTTACTGGCAGAAAAAACCGGTCGTTATCCGGCAGGGATTCGCCGGGTTTACGGATCCCATCACCCCCGATGAACTGGCCGGTCTGGCGATGGAAAACGAAACCGACAGCCGCCTGGTTTCACAGGAAGGTGATAAATGGCAGGTCAGCCACGGCCCGTTTGAAAGTTTTGACCATCTTGGAGAAACCCACTGGTCATTACTGGTTCAGGCCGTCAACCACTGGCATGCCCCGTCTGCCGCACTGATGGCACCTTTCCGCGCCCTGTCTGACTGGCGTATGGATGACCTGATGATCTCTTTTTCTGTCCCCGGGGGCGGAGTCGGCCCGCATCTGGACCAGTATGATGTTTTTATCATTCAGGGCAGCGGCCGCCGTCGCTGGCGGGTCGGTAATAATGTCCGGATGGAGCAGCATTGTCCTCATCCGGACCTGTTACAGGTGAAACCCTTTGAGGCCATTATTGATGAAGTGCTGGAACCTGGCGATATTGTCTATATCCCGCCAGGATTTCCGCATGAAGGCTATTCACTGGAAAATGCCCTGAATTATTCGGTCGGGTTCCGTGCGCCGTCAGGTAAAGAACTGCTGAGCAGCTTTGCCGATTACATGCTGGCAAATGAGCTGGGGACACACCGTTACAGTGACCCGGACCTGCCACTGCGTGAGCATCCCTCACAGGTTCTGAGCAGTGAAACGGACCGTATTCGTCAGATGATGACGGATTTGATCAATGAGCCGGCCACGTTCAGCCAGTGGTTCGGGGAGTTTATTTCCCAGTCACGTCATGAACTGGATGTTGCCCCGCCTGAACCGCCCTACCAGCCGGATGAAGTGCTGGAGGCATTGCAGCAGGGTGAACCGCTTACCCGTCTGGGCGGGTTACGGGTGTTAGAGTACAACGATACCGTCTTTATTAATGGCGAGAGCCTGAGTAGTGCCTGGCCTGATGCCTTACACGCACTGGCTAACAAGCCCTCGCTGGGAGTTGCTGACTTCGGGGATGCGCTGGATGATCCTGCGTTCCTGAGCCAGCTGGCCGGCCTGGTGAATTGCGGTTACTGGTATTTTGGCGACGAGGAAGAATAACCGCGCCCGGTGGCCGCAACCGCACCTTTATGGAGTGTTGCGGCCTCACCCTCGCAGGCCAGCTCCGCGATGCTGGCGATCAGCTCCACGCTTTGCTCCATAATATCCAGTGATGCAAACTCATATTTACTGTGGAAGTTAAATCCACCGGTAAACAGATTCGGGCAAGGTAATCCCCGCCAGGAAAGGAATGCACCATCCGTCCCGCCACGGATAGGCTTTATTTTCGGCCGGATACCATTCTTGTCCATCGCCCGCAGGACCAGCTCAATCACCTGTGGATGCGCTTCTATTTTACTGCGCATATTGCGGTAGCTCTCATGAAAAACGACCGAAACTGTCGCTTTTCCGCCATAAGTCTGATTCATATCTTCAGCAATGGCTTCCAGTGTCTGTTGGCGTGCGGCGAAATGATGGTCGTCAAAATCGCGGATCAGATAATGCATTTCCGCTTTCAGCGCATTCCCTTTGAGTGAGTGAAGATGCCAGAACCCTGCATCTCCTTCTGTCTTCTCCGGCTTCTCATCCTGCGGTAACTGACGGTGAAATGCCCAGGCCAGTTCCAGAGAATTTATAAGCTTCCCTTTAGCATATCCCGTATGCGCACTCTGTCCGTTGATACGGATCACCGCATCGGCCGCGTTAAAATTTTCATATTCAAATTCACCCAAACCGCCGCCATCGACCGTATAGGCCCAGTCTGCACCGAAGGCCTGAATATCAAATAACGGTGCCCCGGCCCCGGTTTCTTCATCCGGGGTGAATGCCACCCGAATTTTCCCGTGAGGACGGGACTTCAGCCTTGCCAGTGCGGTCATGATGGCTGCGATCCCGGCTTTATCATCGGCACCTAACAGGGTCTTGCCGTCCGTCGTGATCAGTGTATGGCCATGCAGTTCATGCAATACCGGCATCAGTACCGGCGACAGCACCTCATCCCCTATTCCCAGCGCAATATCACCGCCACGATAGTTTTCCACCAGCAGAGGATGGACATGTTTGCCGGTAAAATCCGGCGCGGTATCCAGATGCGCAATAAATCCGATCACCGGGGCCTTTGCCGTGGTATTCGCCGGCAATGTCGCCATCAGACAGCAGTGCTCACTTAAACTAATATCAACACAGCCCAGTGACTCCAGCTGAGCTTTGAGCACCGTGGCCAGCAACCATTGCCCTTCACTGCTGGGGACCTGAACGGCCCGGCATTGTATTTTTGATTGAGTATCTATCTGAACATATTCTAAAAATCTCTCCAGTAATTGCTCCATAATACCCTCCTCTTTAACCCGAAAGGTATTATTGCCCCTGCGTCACGGTTTTATTTTGTCCAGGGTCATAAATCATTCGGTTATTATTTTTAACTAATTCTTTCAGGTCATGGTTACCCGGCGAGCGCCAGTCCCGGCGCTTTCTCTGCCGCGACTGACTGGCGGTTCAGGCCCCGACGGCCTGTTTCACTGGCAATCAGGGATAATTCAGGTATCATCCCGCGCTTAAATTGTGGCAAGCCAGCCTGGCTGGTTTTGCTTATCTGCTCTCATTTCAACTGAGTGACTAAAATGACGCAAACATGCGCGCAACAGGCGCTGGTTACGCTTTCTGGCATCAGTAAAGCCTTTGACGGGAAGTCAGTGGTTGCTGACTTCGACCTCACCATCGGACATGGCGAGTTTGTGACCCTGCTGGGACCTTCCGGGTGCGGTAAAACCACCATTCTGCGCCTGATTGCCGGACTGGAAAACACCGATCAGGGGCAGGTCACACTGGACGGTCAGGATATTACTCATCTGCCCGCCGAAAAACGTCATATCAATACCGTATTTCAGAGCTATGCGCTGTTTCCGCACATGAACGTTTTTGATAACGTGGCGTTCGGATTACGGATGCAGAAAACCCCCGCCGCTGAAATTAAACAGCGCGTCAATGAAGCTCTGACGATGGTGCGCTTACAGGAATTTGCCGACCGTAAACCCTCACAACTCTCCGGGGGCCAGCAACAACGCGTAGCGATTGCCCGGGCCGTGGTTAACCGGCCTAAGGTCCTGTTACTGGATGAATCCCTGTCGGCTCTCGATTACAAATTACGTAAGCAGATGCAGAACGAGCTGAAAGCATTGCAGCGTAAACTGGGTATTACCTTTATTTTCGTCACCCATGACCAGGAAGAAGCCCTGACCATGTCGGACCGTATTGTGGTTCTCAGGGACGGAAAGATTGAGCAGGATGGCTCACCTCGCGCTATCTATGAAGAACCCGCTAACCTGTTTGTTGCCCGTTTTATCGGAGAGATTAACCTGTTCGATGGCCGGGTCATCCGAACCGGCGCGGACGGGGCCACTCAGGTTGAAATCAGCGGATGCGAATATCAGGTACATTGTCCGTTCCCGGTCAGCGAAGGAGACCGTGTCAATGTGCTGCTGCGCCCGGAAGATTTGCGTATCGACGAAGTGCAAAATGCAGGCAGTGCCCAGGGCCTGACCGGATATATCCGCGAACGGAACTATAAAGGCAGTACGCTTGAATCGGTGGTTGAACTGGATAATGGTCAGAGCATTACCGTGAGTGAATTCTTCAACGAAGATGATCCTGATTTCGATTATCTGCTCAATCAAAAAGTGACCGTAAGCTGGGTCAATCACTGGGAGGTTGTATTGCCCTATGAAGCTGATGCGTAATCGCTTTCAGACTGTTGTTGTTGCAGTGATCACCGGCTGGCTGGTGCTGTTTGTGCTGGCCCCGAACCTGATGATACTGCTGGCCAGTTTTCTGACCCGGGACGACAATAATTTCATCCGCATGGTATTTACGCTGAGTAACTATCGTCGGCTGGCGGATCCGCTGTACATTGATGTACTGGTGCATTCCCTGAATATGGCCTTTATTGCGACGGCCTGCTGTCTGCTACTGGGGTATCCGTTTGCCTGGTGCCTGAGCAGTCTGCCGGTACGCTGGCGTCCGCTGATGCTGTTTTTACTGATCCTGCCGTTCTGGACTAACTCGCTGATCCGTATCTATGCACTGAAAATTTTCCTGAGTGTCCGCGGATTACTCAATAGCTTCCTGCTTTGGGCCGGGGCTATCGACCAGCCGCTACGGATTATGTATACCCCCGAAGCGGTGATCCTGGGGTTGGTCTATATCCTGTTGCCTTTTATGGTGATGCCGCTCTACTCCAGTCTGGAAAAGCTGGATAAGCCTTGTCTGGAGGCTGCACGGGACCTGGGGGCTGGCAGGGTGCAGACCTTTATGCGGATAATTCTGCCCTTGACGATGCCGGGCGTGATTGCCGGGTGCCTGCTGGTGTTTATCCCTTCGATGGGGATGTTTTATGTGTCCGATTTGATGGGGGGTGCCAGAAACCTGCTGATCGGTAATGTCATTAAAACCCAGTTCTTATCGCTCAGGGACTGGCCTGCCGGGTCTGCCACCAGCATTATTATGACGGTTCTGATGGGGCTGATGTTACTTCTGTACTGGCGCTCCGCGAAGGCGATGAACAAAAAAATCATCGGTATTGACCGTTAAGTTTGCGTCACCGACAGGGGGAGGTCCGGAGATACCGGCCTCCCCTTTTGTTTCTCTGCGTCTGGCTGGCGGCTGTCTTAACCGCCTGTGCCCGATGCAGATTACGCAGATGTACAACACCTGCCGCGTAAAATCGCGTCGGAGGTGTGTGGCAGGCAACAGCCCCCCGGGATGCCGGGTTAACCGTGTGTCTTCAGGCCTGTTTCATCACTTAAGTGCCTCAGCTAATCGTGCTTTAGGATAAAATCGTGTAGAATGCGCGGCCTTATCAACTAACAGATGAATATACGCACTGTATCGAGGCAGGTGAGGCAAATACACGAGTGGTCAAAAATAACCTAACTTCGGGGCTTTTCCCCCGCCATCTCCCGACTGAAAAAGTCTTACGCAGGGGCTTCTTATGCTAATGCGCTGGATCCGTAACGGCTTTATGTCGATCATTTACGCCTGGTTTTATATCCCGATTGCCATCCTGGTCATCAATTCATTTAATCAGTCGCGATTTGGTATTAACTGGCAGGGTTGGACAACGCACTGGTACAACGTGCTGCTGAATAACTACAGTCTGTTGCAGGCCGCCAGGCACTCATTGCTGCTTGGGGTCACCTCCGCAACCTGTGCAACCTTGCTGGGCAGTATGACCGCCGTCGCGCTATACCATTACCGGTTCCGGGGAAAGCCCCTGGTTAACGGCATGCTGTTTGTCGTGATGATGTCACCGGACATTGTGATGGCCATCTCCCTGCTGGTGTTGTTTATGCTACTGGGGATTTCACTCGGTTTCTGGACCCTGCTGATTGCACATATTACTTTTTGTCTGCCGTTTGTAGTGATCACCGTCTTTTCGCGGCTGCAGGGCTTTGATATTCGTATGCTTGAAGCTGCCAAAGATCTGGGCGCTAATGAACTGACGACCCTGCGCCGGATTATTTTTCCGCTGGCACTTCCGGCAATTGCGGCGGGCTGGCTGCTGAGCTTCACTCTGTCGATGGACGATGTCGTGGTGTCCTCCTTTGTGACCGGGCCGACGTTTGAGATCCTGCCGTTGAAGATCTATTCGATGGTGAAAGTGGGCGTTTCTCCGGAAGTGAATGCACTGGCGACCTTACTGCTTTGCCTGTCGCTGATTCTGGTGGCCTGCAGCCAATGGCTGACACGTGATAAACATTAAAAGTTACCGAGGATAAGAATGAAAAAGCTATCACTTTTACTGGTTGCTCTGACCGCAGCATTCACCCTGTCAGCTGCACGGGCCGATGACAGTAAAACGCTCTACTTTTATAACTGGACCGAATATGTACCGGACGGACTGCTGGAGCAGTTCACCAAAGAAACCGGCATTAAAGTGGTTTATTCGACCTATGAGTCGAACGAGAGCATGTATGCAAAACTGAAGACCTGGAAAGACGGCGCTTATGACCTGGTCGTTCCTTCGTCTTACTACGTGGCGAAAATGCGTAAAGAAGGCATGCTGGCGAAGATCGATAAATCGCAGCTATCCAACTTTAAAAATCTGGACCCGGCGCTGCTGAATAAATCTTTCGACCCGAACAATGAATACTCTGTGCCCTACATCTGGGGTGCGACGGCTATCGGCGTCAATACCAGTGCGATTGACCCGAAAACTGTCACCAGCTGGGCTGATCTGTGGAAACCGCAATACCGTCAGAGCATTCTGCTGACCGATGACGCTCGTGAAGTATTCCAGATAGCCCTGCGTAAACTGGGTTACTCCGGGAATACCCGTGACCCGAAACAGATTGAAGAGGCCTATCAGCAACTGCGCCTGTTAATGCCAAATGTGCTGGCCTTTAACTCAGATAACCCGGGCAACCCGTTTATGGAAGGGGAAGTTAACCTGGGAATGATCTGGAATGGTTCCGCTTATGTGGCCCGTCAGGCGGGAACACCGCTGCAGTTTATCTGGCCGAAAGAAGGCGGGATTTTCTGGATGGATAACCTGGCGATCCCGGCCAATGCCAAAAATAAAGCCGGTGCGCTGAAACTGATCAACTTCCTGCTCCGTCCGGATATTGCGGCAAAAGTGGCGAAGACTATCGGTTACCCGACCCCGAACCTGGCGGCACGTAAACTGTTGCCAGCAGATGTTGCGAATGACCCGTCACTGTATCCGCCAGCCAGCGTATTACAGAACGGCGAATGGCAGGATGATGTCGGTGATGCCAGCCGGCTCTATGAAACCCTGTTCCAGAAACTGAAAGCAGGCGAATAACCTGAAACCCCGCCACCTGTTGCGGGGTTTTTTATTAGTGAGACTGCAGAGCCGCCCGAAGGTTCATCGCCCTGCCCATCATCGTCCCGATGTTATCTCAACAAACAGCGATTCAGCGGAGACTGGTTTTGTCTTTTCCAGCAGGGCTGTGATGGTTGGCCGTAACGCCGGTGGCTGAGGGGGATTGTGACGCTGCCATAAAAAACTGCACCTTACTCAGCGGGATATCCGGCTTTTGGGGTGCAGTTCATATTACCGGACTGTGTATATGCGGTAAGTTGCCAGGTTAGCGTTTCAGAGACCGGATTAAACCGCTGATAAACTCCGGTACCAGTTCACTGGCCGGGCCGTAATGGCGCTCGGCAAACTCAGAAGTCACCTGGCTGGGAACCAGATTCAGTTCAACCGTATGCGCCCCCTGCAAACGGGCTTCGTGAACAAAGCCTGCCGCCGGGTAGACATGGCCGGATGTTCCGATGGCGATGAACAATGTGGCTTCCCGGAGTGCCTGATAGATGCGATCCATCTCCAGCGGCATCTCACCAAACCAGACAATATGCGGGCGCAGCACTGAAGGAAACTGACAGCAGGTACAGCGGTCATTATCACTGATATCACCCGGCCACGGGATCACCTGGTCCGTATTCTCACAGCGTACTTTCAGCAACTCGCCATGCATATGGATAATTCGCTGACTCCCCGCCCTTTCGTGCAGGTTATCGATGTTCTGGGTCACCAGTAACAGGTTATCCCCCAGCAGCGATTCCAGTTCTGCCAGTGCATAATGTGCAGCATTGGGGGCAATTTCTGCGGAGGCTAACTGCTGACGCCGCTGATTATAGAACTGTTGTACCCGTTGTGGATCACGCTGAAATCCCTCTGGCGTCGCCACATCATCGACTTTATGCTCTTCCCACAGTCCGTCTTCGGCCCGAAATGTACGTATTCCGGATTCTGCCGAAATCCCGGCACCGGTCAGTATCACCACTTTCGGCTGGCGGGTCATCGCCAGACGCTGTTCATGACGATCAGATTCGAAAATAGACTGTCGTACCCGTAAATGTCTCTTACGTTTCTGTTTACGAAAACGACTGATCCGGACGCGGCGTCGCGGTGTTCGCATATCAATTCCTCTGCTGCATATCTTCTTAAAATTGCAGACGCTGAAGCCACAGAGTGTCTTTATTTAACTCTGTCACTGATGAGCACCTGCAGAACACTGGCAGGCCATACGGCAACCAGTGCCGGATAAGAATAACAGTTTTCGGCAAAGGCCTAAACCTTTCCCCGTCGGTGGCTTTTGTCACGCAAGGTACTACGGATTGCCATGATATTCTGCAAAATGCTGGCGAGAGGCCCCTGCGGGGCAGACAGAATGACCGCAGGGATATTGGCTGAACCACAGGCAGTGGCGGTTCAGATCAATCAGGCGATCGGGTCTGTGAATAAAACAAGGCGTCCGTTCAGGAACAGTGAAGAATGACGCTCATCATCCCTGCCGGTGAAACCGGCAGGGATGAATGTTACTGACCGCTCAACACCCGGGCCGGATCAATCCGGCTGGCGCGGCGGGCCGGATACCAGCTGGCCAGCAGGGTAAGTAAAATGGCGGTCACCAATACCGACCAGACGTCAAGCCAGTGCAGTTCCGAAGGCAGGAAATCGATAAAGTAAATATCTCCGGACAGGAAGTGATGACCGGTCACCTTTTCCAGTGCGCGGATTATCGCGGTCAGATTCAGCGCCCCGAACACCCCGACGATGACCCCGGCAATGCTCCCGGCCAGACCTGCCAGCAAGCCATACCAGATAAATACGGCACGGATCAGGCGGTTGCCGGCCCCGAGAGTACGCAGCACCGCAATATCACTGCTCTTATCCTTCACTGCCATCACCAGCGTGGAGACAATGTTAAAACAGGCGACCCCGATCACGAGGATCATTGCCAGATACATAATGGCGCGGATCATCTGAATATCATGGTACATATAGCCGTAAGTGCTGATCCAGTTCCGGATATAGACATAGCTATGGGTGACTTCCCCGGCAGAACGCACCAGACTGACCGCTTTAAACGGATCACTCATTTTCAGCGCAATGCCGGTGACACTGTCGCCCATTTCCAGATAACGCTGGGCATCGGCCAGCGGGACCAGCGCCAGACTGTGATCCAGCATGCCGCTCAGTTGCAGAATACCTTCGACCTGCAGGCGGATCCTTTTCGGCTGCATCAGGCGGTTCTGACCGTCATTATTCGGGATCATTATGGTTATCCAGTCACCGGTTTTCACCGATAAGGATTTAGCGATCCCGCCACCCAGAATGATCTGTTGCTGGCCGGCACGAAAATCTGCCCAGCGGTTATCCTGCACAAACATCGGTAACGAACTGAGCCGCTTTTCTGCCTGCGGGTCAACGCCCTTGACCGTCAGGGCCTGAAGTTTGCTGGCGCTTTCCACCAGGCCGGTAAAATTAATATAGCCTGCCGCCGCGGCAATCCCCGGGACGTGCTCAATCGGGGCGATCAGTTGCTGCCAGTTTGTAAAAGGCTGATGCACCGGCTCAATTTCACCGTGAGGTACCACGCTGAGAATTCGTTCGTTCAGCTGGCGCTCAAAACCGTTCATCGCACTGAGTCCGATGATCAGTACCGCTACCCCCAGCGCAATGCCGACCGTGGAAATAACTGAAATCAGCGAGACCATGCCGCCGCGGCGACGGCCCCGGCTGAACCGGAATGCCAGCAGTAAAGATAACGGAAGCCGCATTACAACGCTCCTGTCAGAGTGACGTCCGCGGTTAATTTCCCGTCGCGCATTTCCATCTGACGACTGAGTCGTTTTGCCAGTGACAGGTCATGAGTCACCACCAGGAAGGCTGTCCCCTGCGTCTGGTTAAGCTCCCCCAGTAACTGAAAGATAGCATCGGCATTCCGCGCATCCAGGTTACCGGTCGGTTCATCCGCCATCACCAGACTCGGCCGGTTAACCAGCGCACGGGCGATGGCGACACGCTGCCGCTCCCCCCCGGAAAGCTCCGACGGACGGTGGGCTGCACGCGCTGCAAGACCCACCGCAGCCAGCATCTCTGTGGCACGCTGTAAGGCTTCAGCGCTGCTTTTTTTGCCGATCAGTAACGGCATCGCCACGTTTTCCACCGCCGAAAAGTCAGGTAACAGATGATGGAACTGGTAAATAAAGCCCAGCTCACGGTTACGTAATTCCGCTTTCGCCGCCGCAGACATCCGGTTCAGCGATTGACCTTTAAACAGGACTTCGCCGGAGGTCGGCGAATCCAGCCCCCCCAGCAGATGCAGCAAGGTACTTTTACCGGAACCTGAGCTGCCGACAATCGCCGTCATTTCACCAGGTTGCAGGGTGAAGGAGACTTCCTTCAGTACGTCAGTCTGTACGCTACCTTCCTGATAGCGTTTGCACAGCTGCTCACATTGCAGCAACAGCGAGTTATTCATAGCGTAAAGCCTCAGCGGGTTGCACAGCGGCAGCGCGCCATGCAGGATAAAGAGTGGCCAGCAACGACACGATCATTGCCGTTACGGCGATAGTCACGACCTGCACCGGATTAATATCAACCGGTAATTCTGCACCGTCGAGGAACAGTCCGATGACCGGTAACAGGTGATTCAGCTGGCTGGCCAGCAGTATCCCGCCCAGTGTTCCAAGCAGAGCACCGGCAATTCCGGCAGTGGCTCCCTGAACCATAAATACGGCGGTGATCTGACGGCGTGTCAGCCCCTGGGTCTGCAGGATGGCGACTTCTCCCTGCTTTTCCATAATCAGCAGACCGAGGGAAGTGATGATGTTAAACGCGGCGACCGCAACAATTAAGCTCAGTAACAGCCCCATCATATTTTTTTCCATACGCACCGCCTGGAACAGATCGCCCTTGCGCTCACGCCAGTCCTTCCACTGTAAGCCATGCGCCAGCGTCTGCTGACTCAGCTGATCTACATCCAGCGGATGATCCAGCCACAGACGCCAGCCGGTGATGTTACCCACGGGATAGTGCATCACCCGCGAGGCATCCTGCTGGTTGACCAGGATCTGATAGCTATCGACTTCGCTGTCGGCGGCATAGGTGCCTGCGACGGTAAAGATACGCTCACTGGGGATCCGTCCGACAGGGGTAAACTGACTGACGGAAGGTACCATCAGGCGCAGTCGATCACCTGGCTGAACGCCCAGCTGACTGGCCAGTTGGGCACCAAGAATAACGCGATAGGACCCGGGTTGCAGATCATTCGCCGAGCCAGCCACCAGATAGGGGATCAGTGGATCTTTTTCCTGAGGATTGATCCCCAGCATTACCCCGACCGCGACACTGTGGGCACTCTGCAGCACCACATCCGCCGTTGTCAGCGGTGCAATCCGCGAAACGCCCTGCAGATGCAGGCTATCCGCAGGCACCTTCTGCGGATTGATACTGCCGCTGTCGCTGGTCACCAGCGCCTGGGGCATCAGCCCCAGAATATTGCCTTCAAGTTGTCGTTCAAATCCATTCATCACAGAGAGGACGGTGACTAACGCCAGCACCCCTAAAGTGATACCAATGGCTGATAACCATGACACAAACCGACCGAAACGGTCGGATGCACGTCCGCGCATATAACGCAGACCTATAAACAGAGCTACGGGTTGGTACATGAAATCCGTCCCGGACGGTTGCCTGAAATTCAGTATCAGGATGATAAAGGAGCCAGGCCGTTAAGGAAACCCTGCCTCCCTGTTTGGCGGGTAAAGTTATCTGATAATGCCCCTTCCGGGGGAAATTAATCTGTCATTGCCTGTTTTTTCATCATTTATGGTTAAAATTACAGCGACTTCAATCCGCTCTGCCCCCGTGAAGGCAGGAAAATGTTGTCAGGAAGATGATCCCCGCGACGTTCTGTGGAATCATAGCAGTCTGGAAAATCCGGAGAGAATGATTAGCCCATATGTCAGATAAGACAAGTTATTCGCTGCCCGTCAATGCCGGCGACCACCGTCAGCTGGGGCTGTTAACAGGCGCAGCTTTGGCCGCAGAGTGTGCAGATATTGCAGAACGCCATAACGGGCCACTGTTACTGATCACCAATGACATGCAGTCTGCCCTGCATCTGCGGGGGGAAATCCGTCAGTTCACGACCCTGCCCGTGAGCCACTTACCTGACTGGGAAACCCTTCCTTACGACAGTTTTTCTCCCCATCAGGATATTATTTCGGAACGTTTATCGACGCTCTATCAGTTGCCCGCCATGGAAAAAGGGGTACTGATCCTGCCGGTCAATACCCTGATGCAGCGTGTCTGCCCGCATTCTTTCCTGCAGGGATATGCCCTGATGATGTCCCGGGGGCAAAAGGTATCCCGTGATTTATTGCGTGAGCAACTTGACCAGGCCGGTTACCGGCATGTGGACCAGGTGATGGAACATGGTGAGTTTGCCATCCGTGGTGCCCTGCTCGACCTGTTCCCCATGGGCAGTGAACAGCCCTACCGGATTGATTTTTTTGATGATGAAATCGACAGCCTGCGTCTCTTCGATACGGACAGTCAGCGAACCCTGGAAGAAGTGGATGCCATTAATCTTCTGCCTGCCCATGAGTTCCCGACGGATAAAGCCTCAATAGAGCTTTTCCGTACCCAATGGCGTGAACATTTTGATGTGTTACGCGATGCCGGTCATATCTATCAGCAGGTCAGCAAAGGCACCCTGCCGGTGGGGATTGAATACTGGCAACCGCTGTTCTTCTCTTCACCACTACTGCCCTTGTTTGACTATCTGCCTGCCAGTACCCTGCTGTTGAGCTGCGGTGATCTTCAGGCCGGCAGTGAACGTTTCTGGCAGGATACAAAACAGCGTTATGAGAACCGACGGGTGGATCCGTTACGCCCGCTGCTGGAGCCACAGACGCTCTGGCTGCCGCCGGATACGCTAATGACCGCCCTGAAGCAATGGCCGTTGATCCGGCTGGCCTGCGGGGAAGTCAAAGACAAGGCAGCTAATACGAACCTGAGCTACAGCCCCCTGCCGGATATCAGCCTGCAGGCTCAGGCCCGGGAACCGCTCGGTGCGCTACGCAACTTCATCGAGTCGTTTGACGGCGCCATTATTTTTTCGGTAGAGAGCCAGGGACGCCGTGAACGGCTCCAGGAGCAGCTGAGTAAAATAAAAATCCGTCCGACAGACATCGGGCTGCTGAACGACGCCAGCGCTCCCGGCTATTATCTGATGACGGGCCCGGCAGAACGCGGGTTTATCGATAATCTGCGGCAGCGTGCACTGATCTGTGAAACCGACTTACTGGGCGAACGGGTCGTTCACCGCCGCCAGGACAACCGCAAAACCATTAATCCGGATGTGCTGATCCGTAACCTGGCCGAACTGCATCCCGGGCAGCCGGTGGTTCACCTGGAACACGGCGTCGGCCGTTACGCCGGAATGACGACCCTGGAAGCCGGGGGCGTTAAAGGTGAGTATCTGATGCTGACCTATGCCGGGAATGCCAGCCTGTATGTGCCGGTGTCCTCTTTACACCTGATCAGCCGTTATGCCGGTGGTGCCGATGAAAATGCCCCGCTGCATAAACTGGGCAGTGACAGCTGGAGCCGCGCCCGTCAGAAAGCGGCGGAAAAAGTCCGCGATGTGGCCGCAGAATTGCTGGATATATATGCCCAGCGGGCGGCAAAAACCGGTTATGCGTTCAGACATCAGCGCGAGATGTATCAGAAGTTCTGTGAGGGCTTCCCTTATGAAACCACTCCGGATCAGGGACAAGCCATTAATGCTGTGCTGAGTGATATGTGCCAGCCGCTGGCGATGGACAGGCTGGTCTGCGGGGATGTCGGTTTCGGTAAAACCGAAGTCGCCATGCGCGCCGCCTTCCTGGCAGTAGAAAATAACAAGCAGGTCGCGGTGCTGGTACCGACGACTCTGCTGGCACAACAGCACTTCGATAATTTCCGTGACCGTTTTGCTGACTGGCCGGTGCGGATCGAGATGCTTTCACGCTTCCGTACCACCAAAGAGCAGAATGCGGTTCTGCAGGAAGCCAGCGAAGGTAAAGTCGATATTCTGATCGGTACCCACAAACTGCTGATGAGTGATCTGAAATGGCATGATCTGGGATTACTGATTGTCGATGAAGAACACCGTTTCGGGGTCCGGCACAAAGAGCGTATTAAGGCGATGCGGGCAGATGTGGATATTCTTACGCTGACCGCCACCCCGATCCCGCGGACACTGAACATGGCGATGAGCGGTATGCGTGATCTGTCGATTATTGCGACACCACCGGCCCGTCGTCTTGCGGTTAAAACCTTTGTCCGTGAATATGATGACCTGGTGGTCCGTGAGGCTATCCTGCGTGAAGTGCTGCGCGGAGGTCAGGTGTATTACCTGTATAACGATGTCGAAAACATCAGTAAAGCCGCAGAACGCCTGGCCACTCTGGTGCCGGAAGCCCGTGTCAGCGTCGGTCACGGGCAGATGCGTGAACGTGAACTGGAACGGGTGATGAATGATTTCCATCACCAGCGCTTCAATGTCCTGGTCTGCACCACCATTATCGAAACCGGTATCGATATTCCGAGCGCCAATACCATCATTATTGAACGCGCCGACCACTTCGGCCTGGCACAGTTGCACCAGTTACGCGGACGCGTGGGACGTTCACATCACCAGGCCTATGCCTGGTTGCTGACGCCGCATCCGAAAGCGATGACCACCGATGCGAAGAAGCGTCTGGAAGCCATTGCCTCGCTGGAAGACCTGGGAGCCGGATTTGCGCTGGCGACCCATGACCTGGAAATCCGCGGTGCCGGTGAATTACTGGGTGAGGATCAAAGCGGACAGATGGAAACGCTCGGCTTTACCCTGTATATGGAGCTGCTGGAAAACGCCGTCGAAGCACTGAAAGAAGGACGTGAACCGTCACTGGAAGATCTGACCAGTCAGCAGACGGAAGTGGAATTAAGGCTGCCTGCCCTGCTGCCGGAAGAGTATATTCCGGATGTGAATACCCGCTTGTCTTTCTACAAACGTATCGCCAGTGCGGAGCATGAAGACGAAATCCAGGAGCTGAAGGTCGAACTGATTGACCGTTTCGGACTGCTACCGGACCCGGCCCGCTATCTGCTGGACATTGCACGTCTGCGTCAGCAAGCGAAGGCGCTGGGGATCCGGAAAATTGAAGCCGGAGAGAAAGGGGGGTATATCGAGTTTGCTGAGAAAAACCATGTCGACCCTGGCTGGCTGATTGGTCTGTTACAGAAAGATCCGCAGCAGTGGAAGCTGGAAGGTCCGGTAAAACTGCGCTTTACCCGTGATCTGCAGGAACGAAAGGTACGTATCGAGTGGGTTGCAGAACTGTTAGTGCAAATGCAGCAGCACCGGCTGTAAACGTCAAGCCTCCGTCTGAAGTGAACCCCGAAAGCCGGACACACCAGGTTGAGGGATGAAAGTTAGCTTTGTAATCACAAGGTAGTCATGGGTGGGCCGGAATCCCACCCATTTTCATTTATGCCGTTGGCCGCTGATCCCGGACGTCTGTGTACTGAATATTTCCCTCCACACTACGCCATATAATTTTTTCATACTGAAGACTGACGCTTTCAACAGGGTTTATTTTGTCGTTCCCTGCCTGCTTCATATTCAGCACACCGCCTGCGGTAATCCCGCCGTAAAACCGGTGTGTTCTACCTTGCCCCGCCCCGGTCAGCCTGTGTTGGTTCTGCATAAGTATATCTGTCAGAGAAAATAGCTTAATATATTTAAGCCGGTTTCAGTCGGTAAGTTCCTGGCCTTTAACCGGAATCAGAGCAGAAATGCCTGCTGATGGTTTCTGGCCGGAAAAGTCGCCACAACACTTCCGGAAGGATCCGGAGGTGACGCTTACTTAAGGTCTGATGATGTTAATATGGAAAAAAAATTATCATCCGAATATTGATACCCTTTATCGATTAGATTTCTTACCACCCAACGTAATTTTGAGCAAAGGTTTTAAAGGCACAAACTCACTATGGATGAATAACATCTTTGGAGAGCACACCGTTTTTGCATCAAAATCCCTCAGAGGGATCAGCCGTTTTTTCTTAGAATCGGTGCTGAATAAGCATGTTGATGGCAGCAATCGTTCCGGATCCTTAAGCTCGAAAAGAGCGTTATATCCTTCCGGAAAAAAATGTTACGTCTATCAGATAAATGCCACTGCTTTGGATGTTGTCGATGTTGCGGAGGATTTAAAGCACGTGCTGTCACAGCGCGATACATCACGACTTTATCTTTATAATAAATCCGTAATTTATCCGAAAAGCAATAACAACAATGAAGAGACTCTGGATGATCTTTATTTTGACGCCGCAGTAAGACTCAATCGTTATAATTATAATTTAGTGACACATACTGAAGAAGTTATTATCCGTGGCCCCGTTTCTCCCAAAAGAATTACGATTTATCAGTCTCTGTAAGACTCTGTCGCATTAAACATGGGTCAGGTACCTTTAAAGTACCTGACCATGCCTTCCTCAAATCATCGGAAACAGCGACTGTATGACCGCTGCAAACGGGTACTGTTTAAACCACCACGACAGACTGAAACAAAGCCGGTTCTCAGATATGGCTCAAACAATACCGGCCTTTTTGACGAGATTTACTGCACTACTGAGATACATAACTGTACGGTCGATGACGATAGCCATCGCTGCTGTTGAGAGAAGGCGTGACAACCGTGAGCCGTAATTTGCGGGAAAACCTTGAACGGCTCTCTGAACTGCACCGTAATCCATCGGGTGTCCAACTTTTGAGATGCATTCCGTCGGGGGCTTGATTATATAACGCCCTTAACTGCGCGCGCTGTCAATAATCAGCTGGCCCCGGTTGTCCAGCGGAATACGGGTCCCGGGGTCGTTATCCATTCGGATTTTGCCCTGCTGGTCGCCTATCTTATAGGTCACATCATAGCCCAGCGTTTTTTCCTGCTTATCATAGACGGTTCTGCACTGCTGACGTGTCGTGGTGTAGGTATCACGATCCTGTAAACCGGCCTGAGCCTGGTTACCCGCATATCCGCCGGCCATTGCCCCGGCGACCGTCGCCAGTGTACGCCCGTGCCCTCCGCCGAACTGATGCCCCAGTACCCCGCCGGCGACTGCACCAAGCACCGAGCCGGCCAGACGGTTTTCATCCTGAACTGCACGGCGGTGAACCACATTAACCGCGTGACACTCCTGGCGGGGGGTTTTGATCACCTCACGGATAGGTGTTGCCGACATCACCTGCGCGAATTCCGGATTGCGATGAAATATATTCACACCTGCCACCGACGCGATGCCCAATGCGGCGGCTATCCCGATTCCTGCACCTGCAACCATTGATTTATTCACAGGGATCCTCCTGACTGATCGAATGACCACGCATTAACATAGTGACGCTGGCGTGCGTGTCCCGCCTTACGGGTGGCAGTCTGTCAGAATCACTCGCGGGTCACTATCAGACAAACGGAAAAAATGGCTGTCAGCACATCTCTGGCGACATTTTGGGAAGCTTCTGATAAAACCCCGGCACAGGCGGGCCGGGGTTAAGGAGAGGAAATTAGTGCAGTTTCAGCTTAGGCCGGATCACCCGGTTGATGCTGCCGGACAGCATCATCAGCCCGGTTTTGAAATAACCGTGCAGTGCTATCTGGTGCATACGGTACAGGGAGATATAGACCATACGGGCAATCTTGCCCTCAACCATCATTGAGCCACGCATCAGGTTACCCATCAGGCTGCCGACCGTTGAGAAACGGGACAGTGACACCAGGGAGCCGTAATCCTTATAGACGTAGTCCTGCTGAGCCTTACCTTTACGACGGGCAATGATATTTGCCAGCACCCGGGACGCCATCTGATGAGCAGACTGCGCACGCGGAGGCACAAACCCGCCCCCCGGTAACGCACAGGACGCACAGTCACCGATGGCATAGATATCTTCATCGCGGGTGGTCTGTAGCGTCGACGTAACCACCAGCTGGTTGATGCGGTTGGTTTCCAGGCCGCCGATATCCTTCATAAAGTCAGGCGCTTTAATCCCGGCCGCCCAGACCATCAGGTCCGCGTGGATTTTCTCACCGGATTTGGTTTCCAGCCCGTCAGCATCGGCACGCGTCACCATGGTTTGCGTCAGAACATTCACGCCCAGCTTTTTAAGCTCAAGTTCTGCCGCCGCAGAGATACGCGGTGGTAATGCCGGCAGAATGCGTTCTCCGGCTTCCACCAGAGTCACATTGAGGGCTTCACCGCCCAGCTCTTTGTAACCATAGCTGTGCAGTTCTTTAACCGCATTATAAAGTTCAGCGGACAGCTCGACCCCGGTCGCCCCGCCACCGACGATAGCGATATTTACTTTTTTCTGCGGCTGAGTCCCGGCACTGTATTTCAGGAACAGATTAAGCATCTGGTTGTGGAAGCGCTGCGCCTGATGCGGGTTATCCAGGAAAATACAGTGTTCTTTGACGCCGGGGGTACCGAAGTCATTCGACGCACTGCCTAACGCCATCACCAGCGTGTCATAGGGTAAATCACGCTCTTCAACCAGCACCTGACCATCCTCATCACGGATTTCGGCCAGACGCAGACTTTTCTGTTCGCGGTTAATTTCTGTCAGTGTGCCCAGACGGAAGGTAAAGTGATGATGATGGGCCTGAGCCAGATAACTGAGGGCATCAATACCTTCATCCATCGAACCTGCCGCAATTTCGTGTAACAGAGGTTTCCATAAGTGCGTCTGATTTCGATCAACCAGCGTTATCTCAGCTTTCTTATGTCGTCCCAGTTTATTACCCAGTTGAGTCGCCAGCTCCAGTCCACCGGCACCACCGCCCACAATGACGATTTTTTGCACAGATGTAGTCAACAAAACCCCCCGAAAGATCCACTGATAGTTAAACCAGGATGATAATACCCTTAGCTAACATAAAGTTAAATTTCAAAATACAACCTGAATTCAGCATAACACGAGCCGGTAAGCGGTTCCTATCAAAATGATAAGCACAAAAAAAGAACGACAGAATAATATTTTGTGACGGGAAAAGTCGCAGAGAAAACATCAGAGGAGCGGAGGGATATGCAGATGAAAGAGTAAGCCCATCTCATCAATCCCGGGCAACTCCCCGGCTTACGGGAGTTCGTAAGCCGGGGAGTCGGTCAACGACGGTGCTCAGCCTTCGGCTTTTTTCTCCAGCCAGCGTTGCTGCAATGCCGCTAACTGCTGATGATTCTCTTTCCAGCGTGAATGCTGCTGCAGGGCGGCATAGCCCGTAGTCCCACGGTGAAATAAACGGGTCAGACGTTCCGCGGTGGTATGTGGCAGGTGATCCAGCACCTCAATCGCGCCCGCACGGTGATTACAGACCAGTACAACATCACACCCGGCAGCCAGGGATTGCTGCGCCCTTTCAGGGTAAGAGCCCATCACGGCGGCCCCTTCCATCGACAGATCGTCGGAGAAAATGACACCGGAAAAACCCAGTTCCTGACGCAGGACAGTTTTCAGCCAGTACGGTGAGCCAGACGCCGGTTGCGGATCCACGGCCGGATAAATCACATGCGCCGGCATAACGGCATCCAGTCCCTGACGGCGGATTAACTGGCTGAATATTGCCATATCGTGTTCACGTAAGGTTTTTTCATCCCGCAGATCAATCGGCGTTTCTTTGTGCGAATCGGCCTGTACCGCACCATGCCCGGGGAAGTGCTTACCGGTGGTTTTCATTCCGGCGTCGTGCATACCGGCAATAAACTGTTCAGCCACTGACAATGCTATCTGCGGGTTGTCATGGAATGAACGGTCACCGATCGCTGCACTGATATGGCCGATATCCAGTACCGGCGCAAAACTGATATCGATGTCCATCGCCGTCATTTCTGCGGCCATCTGCCAGCCGGCTTCTTTGGCCAGACGACCGGCCTGTTGCTCATTTTCAGTCAGTGCAGAAAATGACTGCATGGCCGGAAGTTGAGTAAAGCCTTCGCGAAAACGTTGTACCCGTCCGCCTTCCTGGTCCACGGCCACCACCAGCCGGGTGTGCGAAGCCGCACGGATCTGGCGGACCAGTTCAGCCAGCTGGTCCAAAGAGTGGTAGTTACGGCTGAACAGGATCACCCCGCCGGTCAGCGGATGTTGCAGCAACTCACACTCTTCGCTATCCAGCTCGTAGCCTTCCACATCCAGCATCAGGGGGCCGGGAATTGATGTTGTCATAATACTTTTCCTAATCCGTACGCAATGGTATTGATTTAAAATGAGAGCGTCTGCCAGCTCTGACGGGCGAGCTGCCGGAACTGCGGATGCCCGGTCTGTTCTGCCCGTAACTGATACCAGCAGGCAGACAGCAAACTTAACCACGGCTGCCAGCGACGAATTTGCCGGGTTAAGTGTTCAGGAGCAATCCCTGAGTGGCGGGCATAGCAGGTTATCCAGCGTGAAGCATGTTGTGGATCATTCATGGAAATGATGGCCAGATCAACCGCAATATCGCCGTCGGCGCTATATTCCCAGTCAATAAAGTGATACCCGTCGCTCCCCTGCACGACATTACCGGCGTGAAGATCCATATGTACCGGTGCCAGGCGCAACGGCGCAGGCTCTCCCCGCTGTCGCAGGCGTCGCCAGTGACGAAGCCAGTGAACATGGTGTTCACGACAGAGCAGCCAGTACTGTTCCAGAAGCGTGGTAAAACAGAGCCGGTAACCGGTGAGTGGCTGGCGATGTAAGCGGATAAGCTGTGCCGTGATCCCGCCATACTGTTCAGAGAATGTCTGTGGTGACAGCCCTTCCCCGGCTTGCCAGGGTTGCACTAACCAATGCCGGTCAACGGCCAGCGGAGGTAATACCAGGTGCCCGGCGGCCAGTTTTTTTAGCACCCGGTATTCACGCCGACGATCAACAAACGGCAAAGGCTGTCGCGGTTGCTGACGGGCGACCAGCGTGACGTCAGGAAGGGTGATTTTAACAGACTGACCGCTCAGCCCGGGAAGGGATAAAAAACACCCGGCAGAGAGACCGGCCGGGTGGTATTGACGAAGCAGCGTTTCCAGCGAGGGATCAATCGACGGCGTTGCCACTGCCGCTCCAGACAATCTCCCCGGTCTGCACCAGCATAAGCTGCATCTGCAGTTTCGGTGATTTGGCATCCCCGCGTGCCGTGCTGTAAAGCACATATTGTGCATTCAGGTTACGAGCCAGACCAATCGCTTTACTACGGGAGTTAAGGCTGTCTTCCGGCGAGAGTCCCAGAGCCTGCTTAGCCTGGTTCAGCTGCGCTGTCGTGACCAGCGTAAATTTGCTGTTACTGCTGAGTGCCTGATTGATCGCCAGATAAGCATCATCGCTCTGAATTGAGCCATTGGTATTGTTTTTCAGTCGATCCACCAGCAATACGCTGCCAGGAGTAATCCCCGGGGTATTCATCATACTGTTAACCAGTGGCTGAACACTATTCTGCCAGTTGATACTTTGCAGTTTCGGTAGCTGAGGGACTTCCTGTACCTGTGGCTGTGACTCTGTGAGCTGCGGAGGTGTCGGCGGCGCCTGAATAGGCGGCTGTGCCGGTTGCGGCACCTGCGTCGCCGGCCGGGCCGACTCAACCGGTGCAGGTTTCTGTGTCTGGTTAATGACACAACCGGACAGAATAAAAGCTAACAATAACGGACTGCTGAATTTTATGCTGCGAATCACTTGAACATCCTCAGAGATAAAGAGACACACGAACCTGGCTGGCACTCAGGTTACCTGACCATGAAACAGCCTGACGATCCTGATGCGCGGGCACCACAATGGTTGCAGCCGGTTGTTCCGGTAAAATTTCCAGCCCTTTGTCATCGTACCAGAAATAACGATAGTGCAGAGTAACCGGAACATCACGATCATTATAGAGTATGATATTGGCTTTGTGCTGCCCGCTGTCACCACTCACCGTCGGTCCGTCGGTCGTGATCCCTGCGGACAATACATCAGCTTCCATCACCAGCGGCTGTGAAATACTGATCTGTGGCTGATGGCTGCTGCAGGCGGTTAATAACAGCAACAGCGGCAACGTATACAGGACCGGTCGCATAAGGTCTCTCCGAATAATTACCGGGATAACATCGGCCCCAGTACCCGACCACCGACCAGATGCATGTGGATATGGTAAACTTCCTGGCCACCATGACGGTTGCAATTGATAATCAAACGGTAACCGTCCTCATCAATACCTTCCTGTTTTGCAATCTTTGCCGCGACCGTCATCATACGTCCTAATGCAGGCTCGTGTTCAGTGGTGAGTTCATTCACTGTCGGGATCAACTGATTAGGAATAATGAGAATATGGGTCGGTGCCTGAGGTGAAATATCGCGAAATGCCGTCACCAGTTCATCCTGATACACCACATCTGCCGGTATTTCACGGCGAATGATTTTACTGAAAATAGTTTCTTCGGCCATACATCGATTTCCTGATTATCCTGTGTTTTCTGCCGGCGAAACACCCACAGTAAACAGTCTGCTGCATCATACTAAGTGTAAGTAATTATCTGACTTTACATTATTTATTCGCAGGAAAGCCATAAAAATCTGGCTATCCGCCAGCCCGGAAGCCACAGGCTGGCGCAGCGATCCCGCGCCAGCAGGGACTTCTCAGGTGCAACGGCGACCCCTGCGGAAAGTCTCCGTAGCATTTTTAGCTTAGTCCGCTATCAATATTCCGGCTAACTTCCTCCCCGAAAACATTGTGGCCCGACTGACGGCTGGACGGCCCGGGCACCGGAGCCACCTGCCGCTATCAGTCGTGGCTGTTCCCGACCGGCGTATGGAACAAACGGGAAAAATTTTCGGTGGTCTGGCGGGCCAGCGTTTCGGTATCCACGCCTTTCAGTTCTGCCACAAAGTCGGCCACATCACGGGTGAAAGCGGGTTGATTCTGCTTACCGCGATGCGGGACCGGGGCCAGATAAGGCGAGTCGGTTTCCACCAGAATTCGGTCCAGCGGAACATAGCGCGCGGCTTCACGTATCTGTTCGGCGTTACGGAACGTAATAATGCCGGAGAAGGAGATATAGAAACCCATATCCAGTAATCTGGCGGCGGTCTCTTTATCTTCCGTAAAGCAATGCAGTACCCCGCCGCACTCTTCCACTTTCTCTTCTTTCAGCAGTGCCAGCGTGTCTTCACGGGCATCCCGGGTATGAACAATTACCGGCTTATTCAGCTGACGTCCTATACGAATATGGTGACGGAAAGCTATTTGCTGCTGCCGTTGTTGTTCCGCATCTTTCTCATAGAAGTAATCCAGTCCGGTCTCACCCAGAGCAATGACCTGCGGGTCGGCAGCCAGCGCAGCCAGACGTTGCGGATCGCACAGGGGATCCATATTTAACGGATGTACTCCGCAGGAAAATGCTACGTCAGGCCGGTCGCCGACAAATGATTTTAAACGGCTGAACCCGTCCAGGGTGGTCGCGACGGCCAGCATAAAACGGACATCCCGTTCAGCGGCTTTACGGATAACATCATCCAGAGAACTGTGATCTTTTTCATAATCCAGACAATCAAGATGGCAATGTGAATCAACTAAAAACATAAATTACTCTCTGAACTTTCAGCTATTACACCGCCGGGAGGAACAGTTGCTCCCAGTCCAGCAGCGCTTCGGTGACTAATAATTCGTGGTTAACCGCCGGGGTTTCCAGAATACGGTGACGACACTGCTTCCAGAGCGTCAGACTCTGATGAAGCGCCGGCAATGAAATGACGGTTGCCAGCCGGGCAATCAGGGCCTGCTGGTCAGTATTGGTCATCCATTGCAGGCTGTTCTGGTGGTATTTCACGCAGTCCAGTAACAGGCTCATCAGCCAGTGTATACGCAGGGCAACATCGTCCTGGGTCAGCAGGGGTAACAGAGACAAACTGTCGTCCGGGATAGCCCCGGACAGTGTCTGGCAGAATTGCATACGCCGGGTCTGCTGCTCGCTGCTCAGGAATTCCAGTGCGGCGGCGGGTGCTCCTGCGGCCAGTCGCAACGCGGTCATGAGGGTGGCAGGATCTGCAGACACCTGAGCACTCAGCCAGTGCAGACTCTGCTGTTCCGCCGGCACTGCCAGATGCAGTACCATGCACCGGCTTCGCAGCGTGGCCGGTAGCGCAGAAGGCTGATGCGTGCCCAGGAAAAACCAGCAATTTGCCGGCGGTTCCTCCAGCGTTTTCAGCAGGGCATTGGCCGCCGCCCCGGTAAGCTGAGCCGCATCCGGAATATGGATCACCTTAGCCCCGCCCTGCTGGGCAAAATGGTAAAGTTTATCCGTCACCTGGCGGATGGCATCCACTCCCAGTGATGACTTACCTTTTTCCACCGTCAGCGAGTACCAGTCGGGATGGTTGCGGGCCAGCATTAGCTGACATCCGTGACAGTGACCACAACTTTTAATGCCTTCAGGCGATGTACACATCAGCCAGCGTGAAATCCCCCAGACCAGCGCTTCATCACCCATTCCCGGCAAGGACTGTATCAGTAATGCATGGTGCCCTTGCCCGGCCTGACAGCGGGTGATCACCTGTTTATACGGGGCATTCAGCCACGGATACCATTGCATCAGTTGTGTTCCGACAGCCAGCGGGTCAGGGTCTGGCGTAATGCCTCACTAACCTGCTGTGGTGTACCGTTGGCATCCACCGTCAGGATTGACGGATCCCGGGCGGCAATTTCCTGATAACGTGCGCGGGTACGATGGAAAAAATCCAGCGATTCCTGTTCAATGCGATCCAACGCCCCCCGGCTGCGTGCGCGCTGCAAACCTGTCTCCGGAGCCACATCCAGATACAACGTCAGATCCGGGGTAAAGTCGCCGAGTACCGCCTGACGTAAGGTATCCATCAGTTCACGATCAAAACCCCGGCCGCCCCCCTGATAGGCCTGAGAGGAGAGATCATGCCGGTCACCGACTACCCAGGCTCCCCGCGCCAGCGCAGGTTTAATAATAGTATCCACCAGTTGCACACGTGCCGCATACAGCATCAGCAATTCTGCTTTGTCTGTAATCTCTTCACCCGTGACGCCTTCTTTAATCAGGGTCCTTAAGGCTTCCGCCAGCGGGGTTCCGCCGGGCTCCCGGGTGAAGACAATGTCTGTCACACCATGCTGGCGGAGGACATCCACCAAAAGGTCACGGGCCGTCGTTTTGCCCGCACCTTCCAGACCTTCAATGACGATAAATTTACTTTTCATTGGCTGTTTTTTTATCCTGTCCCTTCACTGCCGGATCTGCGCCCGAGGCCGTTGATGGCGCGGAAGGCGTCTGTGCATCATGAGCCTGACTGTCAGCAGCTGCACCGGGAGCCGGCGCACTGCCGGCAGATTTTGCCTCAGCAGCACGCTTAACCTCAAGCGTCCGCCAGACCTGAACCGCACGGTTGTGACTGGCCAGATTCGTCGTGAACGTATGACCTCCGCGACCGTTAGCAACAAAGTACAGATAGCCCGTCACCGGCGGATGAGCCGCTGCCTGTAAGGAGGCAATACTCGGGATAGCAATCGGCCCCGGAGGTAACCCTGGAATAACATAGGTGTTATATGCCGTCGGGGTTTCCAGATCTTTCCGGCTCAGAGCGCCGGTATAGCGATCTCCCAGCCCGTAAATAACGGTCGGGTCGGTCTGTAATTTCATCCCCAGTCGCAGCCGGTTAATAAAGACTGAAGCGATAATGCCTCGTTCGCTACTGAGGGCCGTCTCTTTTTCGATCAGAGAAGCCATCGTCAGCAACTGGTTTTGATCTTTATACGGAAGACCGGCATCACGACTTTCCCAGACGTTACTCACTTCTTTGACCATCCGCTGATGAGCCTGCTCCAGCAGCGACAGGTCACTCATATGCGCGGTATAGAGATAAGTATCCGGATAAAACCACCCTTCCGTATCATCAGGGGAAAGTCTGAGGGCCGCAGCGACCGTACTGAGCTGGTCATCTTTCAGTTCATGACGGAGATAAGGTGCATCACGTAAGGTTTTCAGCCATTCCGTAAGATGCTGCCCTTCGATAAACCGGACCGGAAACTGAGCCTCTTTACCACTGGCCAGCAGCTGTAGTAACTGGCGCACGGTCATTCCGGGAGTCAGACGATAGGTGCCGGCTTTGAACCGGGCCAGGTCCGGCTCAGCTTTCAGTAACCAGCCAAACCAGAAACTGTCCGGGATGATGTGTTGCTCTTCGAGCTGTTGCTCAAGCGCTACACGTCCGCTCCCTGCCGGGAGGGTATAAATCGTCTGTTGCGAAATGAGTAACGGCGACCCGGCCAGTTGCCGGGTTTTCCATACCCCTCCGGCGATCAGTGCACCGGCCACAACGACTAAACCTAATGTAAATTTTATTTTTTTCTGCATGCTTAACCTGGTGAATAACAGAGCTCAGACAATCTTTGTGTCAGTGTTCCCGGAGAATATGTCAGGGTATCGACCCTGGTCACCGGAACCACCGGCATCAACGAATTACAGATAAACACTTCATCAGCCTGTTGCAAAGCCGGCAGACCGGCCCGGACTTCCTGACAATCATACCCCTGCTCCGCCAGCAGACGGATCAGATAACGCCGCATTGTACCGTTAACACCGGCTTCGTCTACCCGTGGAGTAAACAATTGCTCACCCCTGCGCCAGAAGATATTAGCGCTGCAGCATTCAATTATCCGGTCACGACAGTCCAGTACCAGTGCTTCTTCTGCATCGGACTGATCAATGAACTGGCGGATCATGACCTGTTCCAGCCGGTTCAGATGTTTAATCCCGGCCAGCGCAGGATTGATCCCCAGACGCATCGGACAGGTCAGCAAAGTAATCCCCTGTGCCCGCCACGAATCATACTGTGCCGGGTAGGCTGCCACCGACACAATACGTCGTGGCTGGTCGCATCCCGTACTGCTGTATCCCCGGCCACCGGAGCCGCGGGTGATCACCACTTTCAGCACCCCGCGCTGCAGCGTGGCAGCCCGGGAGTGCATCTCCTGCACCAGTTTCTGCCAGTCCGCAAACGGGATAGCCAGGCGTTCACAGCCCTCCTGCAGGCGCTGCAGATGTGCCTCCGGGCGGCAAATCTTACCTTCGAGGATCAGCGCAGTAGTAAAACAGCCATCGCCAAACTGTAATCCCCGGTCACTGACCGGCAGGAATTCGGTTTCATCACCGTTGATCAACATCATCAGCTCTCCGGGAAAGGATTGAGATACAACAGAGCTTCGGCAGGTCAGGACACCCACCTAAAAAAAAGGCCCGCATTGCGGGCCTGAGGCGTCACTGAAACATCAGATCTTACGGAAAATAACAGAACCATTGGTTCCGCCAAATCCGAAGGAGTTACACAGACTGTATTCCAGCCCGCTTACCTGACGAGCAGTGTGTGGTACGAAGTCCAGATCACACCCTTCATCCGGATTATCCAGATTCAGTGTTGGCGGTATCGCCTGGTCGCGCAGCGCCAGAATCGAGAAAATCGATTCAACGGCACCGGCCGCTCCCAGCAGGTGACCCGTCATTGATTTGGTCGAACTGACCATCACTTTATCCGCGGCCGCACCGAACACAGACTTAACGGCCTGTGCTTCTGCTTTATCCCCGGCCGGCGTGGAAGTACCGTGCGCGTTGATATAGCCGATTTGATCCACAGATAATCCGGAATCACGTAAAGCGTTAACCATCGCCTGCGCAGCACCTGCACCATCTTCCGGCGGTGAGGTCATATGGTAAGCATCGCTGCTCATACCAAAGCCAACCAGCTCAGCATAGATTTTTGCGCCACGTTTTTTCGCGTGTTCGTACTCTTCGAGGACCACGATACCGGCACCGTCTCCCAGTACGAAACCGTCACGATCTTTATCCCACGGACGGCTTGCCGCCTGAGGGTCATCGTTACGGGTTGACAGCGCACGTGCGGCACCGAAGCCACCGACACCCAGTGGGGTACTGGCTTTTTCAGCGCCACCGGCCAGCATAACATCCGCATCATCATAAGCGATCATTCGGGCCGCATGACCAATATTGTGCACACCTGAGGTACAGGCCGTCGCAATACTGATGCTCGGTCCTTTCAGACCATACATGATGGTCAGGTGTCCGGCGACCATGTTAACGATGGTGGACGGTACGAAGAAAGGACTGATTTTACGCGGGCCGCCACGGGTCATTGCAAGATGGTTATCTTCAATTAACCCCAGGCCGCCAATGCCGGAACCGATGGCCGCACCAATTCGCGGCGCGTTTTCTTCGGTGACAACCAGACCGGAGTCCGCCATCGCCTGCGCACCCGCTGCAATTCCATACTGAATGAATATATCCATTTTGCGCTGTTCTTTACGCGAAATGATATCTTCACAATTAAAATCTTTCACCAGACCTGCAAAACGGGTTGCATAGGCACTGGCATCAAAGTGGTCAATCATGCTGATGCCGCTCTGACCGGCAAGGAGAGCACTCCAGGTAGACTCTACGGTATTGCCGACAGGAGACAACATGCCAAGACCGGTCACAACTACACGACGCTTAGACAAGTTCGTCCTCCAGGGAGGGGGAAAAAAACACTAAGTGGGACGGACAAAAAACTCAGGCGGTCGAATGACCGCCTGAAGATATTCATTAGCCCTGATGGCTATTGATGTAGTCGATCGCTGCCTGAACGGTAGTGATTTTCTCAGCTTCTTCGTCTGGAATCTCAGTATCAAACTCTTCTTCCAGAGCCATCACCAGCTCAACGGTGTCAAGAGAATCGGCACCCAGGTCTTCTACGAAAGAAGCAGAGTTGGTCACTTCATCTTCTTTAACACCCAGCTGCTCAGCAATGATTTTCTTAACGCGTTGTTCGATATCGCTCATACTATTTAATTTCCTATCAAAACTCGCTTTCGCGACGGTTTTCGTAGTGTATAAAATGTTGAAAAAGATGCAACTAAAACCAATCTGGTCAAACCACGATTTGCTATATTTTGCGTTTTATTGCACAAAAAAAGCAACTAATTTTCGCAGTTATCAGACCATATACATTCCGCCATTGACGTGAAGGGTTTCACCAGTGATGTAACCCGCCTCGTCAGAGGACAAAAATGCAACGGCATTCGCGATGTCTGCAGGACTGCCCAGACAACCTGCAGGAACTTCTGCAAGAATACCGGCCCGTTGCTCTTCATTTAGTGCTCGCGTCATGTCCGTCTCAATAAAGCCCGGAGCCACAACGTTTACAGTAATACCACGTGACGCAACTTCGCGCGCCAGTGATTTGCTAAAGCCAATCAAACCCGCTTTTGCTGCTGCGTAGTTTGCCTGGCCCGCATTACCCATTGTTCCAACAACTGAACCAATGGTAATGATTCGTCCGCTGCGTTTTTTCATCATAGCACGCAACACGGCTTTAGACAGCCTGAACACTGAAGTCAGGTTGGTATCCAGAATATCCTGCCATTCGTCATCTTTCATACGCATCAGCAGATTATCACGGGTTACCCCGGCATTATTCACCAAAATATCGATTTCGCCAAATTCTGCGCGGATGTTTTTCAGTACAGACTCAACAGAATCAACATCGGTCACGTTCAGGGTCATCCCTTTACCGTTTGCGCCCAGGTAAGCACTGATAGCCTCAGCACCCTTATCACTGGTGGCAGTACCGATAACTGTGGCACCTTGTGCTGCCAGTTTTTCTGCGATTGCTTTGCCAATTCCACGGCTCGCACCGGTGACCAGCGCAATTTTACCATCGAAGTTCATGATTATCCTCTTATTCTTTTGCCAGCGCCACAGTTAAGGACGCCGGGTCATTCACAGCAACGGCTGTCAATGAGTCCGTAATACGTTTGGTCAGGCCGGTCAGGACTTTGCCCGGACCCGCTTCAACTAACTGGCTTACGCCACGTGAAGCGATAAATTCAACGCTTTCGGTCCAGCGGACCGGGCTGTAAAGCTGGCGCACTAATGCGTCACGGATAGCCTCCGCAGAGACTTCGCACTTCACATCCACGTTGTTGACCACAGGGATTGACGGAGTGTTAAACGTCAGATCCTGCAGAGCCTGAGCCAGTTTATCCGCGGCAGGTTTCATCAGTGCACAATGCGAAGGTACGCTGACCGGTAAAGGCAGTGCGCGTTTCGCACCGGCGGCTTTACAGGCTGCACCCGCACGTTCAACCGCTTCTTTATTACCGGCAATAACGACCTGGCCCGGAGAGTTGAAGTTGACCGGTGAAACCACCTGGCCCTGAGCACTCTCTTCACATGCCTGACGGATCGCCGCATCGTCCAGACCAATAATCGCCTGCATTGCCCCGGTCCCTGCCGGGACGGCATCCTGCATCAGTTTGCCACGTAATTCTACCAGACGGATGGCATCAGCGAAATCCAGAACACCGGCACACACCAATGCAGAATATTCGCCCAGGCTATGGCCTGCCATCAGCGCAGGGACTTCGCCGCCCTGCTCCAGCCAGACACGATAAATAGCCACGGAGGCCGCCAGCAATGCCGGCTGTGTCTGCCAGGTTTTATTCAGTTCTTCAGCCGGTCCTTGCTGAACCAATTGCCATACGTCATAACCCAGAGCCGCAGAAGCCTCGGCGAACGTCGCTTCCACTGACGGATACTGTTCTGCCAGCTCAGCCAGCATGCCAACAGCCTGTGACCCCTGACCCGGGAATACCATTGCAAATTGTGTCATTTCGAGTTCCTGTCTATCAAAAACGAACTAACGCTGAACCCCAGGTGAACCCGCCACCAAAGGCCTCCAGCAGCACCAGTTGGCCTGGTTTAATACGGCCATCACGCACGGCTTCATCCAGGGCCGTCGGCACAGAAGCGGCCGAGGTATTCCCGTGACGGTCCAGCGTGACCACGACTTTATCCATCCCCATGCCCAGCTTTTTCGCCGTCGCATTGATGATGCGTAAATTCGCCTGATGTGGCACCAGCCAGTCGAGTTCCTGACGGTCAATATTGTTAGCCGCCAGTGTTTCTTCAACGATATGAGCCAATTCAGTGACGGCAACTTTAAAGACTTCATTGCCCGCCATCGCCAGGTAGGCAGGTTCTGCCCCTTCATCACGTGACGGATTAGCCAACGTCAGTAACTGACCGTAATTACCGTCCGCGTGTAAATGGGTAGAGATAATCCCCTGCTGCTCACTCGCGCCCAGAACCACTGCCCCGGCACCGTCTCCGAACAGGATAACGGTACCGCGATCAGCCTGATCCAGCGTCCGGGATAAAGTGTCTGAACCGATCACCAGTGCATTTTTAACCGCGCCGCTTTTCACGTACTGGTCGGCAACGCTGAGTGCATAGGTAAAACCGGCACAGGCCGCGGCCAGGTCAAAGGCCGCGCAATCACGGATCCCTAACTGTTGCTGGATCATACAGGCCGAGCTTGGGAAAGCATGTGACGACGACGTCGTGGCGACAATGATAAGCCCGATGTCATTAGCATCGATACCGGCCATCTGCAGCGCATTCTGCGCCGCGGTTGCGCCCATCGTCGCGACCGTTTCATCGGCAGCAGCAATGCGTCGTTCACGAATACCTGTCCGGGTGACAATCCACTCGTCTGAGGTCTCTACCATTTTCTCCAGATCAGCATTGGTGCGAACCTGTTGAGGCAGATAGCTGCCCGTACCAATAATTTTGCTAAACATCTAGGCTATGTCACTCCTGGCTAGTACTGTATCAAGCCGAACCGAAATTTTTTCAGGGATATTACGGATCACCGCCTGAATCGCGTGTTCGATGGCAACGGCGAAGGCTCGCTCACTTGCGGCACCATGACTCTTAATAACAATTCCGGGCAACCCTAACAGGGATGCACCGTTATACTGATCGGGGTCGATTTCGCCAAAACGCTTCATCAGACGTCCCTTCATACTACGGACAACCAGGTGACGCCACCATGATCGCTTCATTGTCTGTCCTGTCCCTGTCATCAGGGTCAGAAATGTTTTTATTACACCTTCCATAGTTTTCAGTGAGACATTTCCTGCGAAGCCATCACACACTAATACATCTGTTTTGCCACTCAGCAAATCACTGCCTTCCAGAAAACCGACGTAGTTAAGCCCGTCGAGTAAGCGTATCTTTCCGGCGGCATCACGGATATGCCGTGGCCCTTTGCTTGCCTCCTGCCCGATATTCAGCAGAGCAACGCGCGGGTTTTTTATCCCCATCACTTCTTCGGCCAGCACTGCGCCCATCATCGCAAACTGAACCAGCATCGTACTGTCTGCACAGGCATTCGCCCCGAGGTCCAGCAGTACGGTCTGCCCCTGTCGGATATGGGGAACCACAGAGACCAGCGCCGGTCGCTTAATATTTTCAAGCGGCCGTAATAACAAGGTGGCCAGCCCCATCAATGCCCCGGTATTCCCGGCACTAATGCAGGCATCAGCCCGCCCTTCTTTTATGAGTTCCAATGCGATACGCATTGAAGATCCGTGGCTGTGACGCATAGCGACGGAAGGTATAGCATCACTGGCAACAACCGACTCAGCCGGGATAATATGCACCCGCTGTCGTAACAGAGAATCCGCTCTGGCAAGTAATGGCTGAATTTCGTCGGGATAACCGACTAAAAGAAGTTCAAGTTGCGAGTGTGAGGCCAGTGCCTGCAATGCAGCAGGCACCGTCACGGGAGGACCGAAATCCCCGCCCATGGCATCAACTGCCAGGGTCAAACGTGTCAAAGTAACGCCTTGCGTCGCAGCAAGAAATTACTTAGTGATGACCTTACGACCACGGTAGTAACCGTCGGCAGTCATGTGGTGACGCAGATGAGTTTCGCCGGAAACTTTATCTACTGACAGAGTGGTAGTGGTCAGCGCATCGTGAGAACGGCGCATACCACGCTTAGAACGGGTGGGTTTATTCTGTTGTACGGCCATGGACCTTACTCCTATTACTTACGCTTTAAACTGGCTAATACGGCAAACGGGTTTGGTTTCTCTGCCTCTGCAGGCAATTCACCAAAGACCATATCCGCGTCGGACACTTCACAGTGTTCAGAATCATGCACCGGAACGACAGGTAATGCGAGGATAATGTCATCCTCGATGACCGCGAGCAAATCGATTTCGCCATACTCATCGACTTCAACTGGCTCGTAACCTTCCGGTAGCGCCTCCGCCTGTTCGTCATTACGGACAGGACTGAAGGTATAACTTACGTTTACAGTGTGCGGAAACGTGTTATTGCAACGCTGACAACGCAGGGTGACCTCTACTCCGGCCGTGCCCTTCAGCACCGCAAGGCGCTGGTTATCGATTGCAAAACTCATGGTGCATTCTACATCACTGTCCACACTCACAACTGAGGCCGCAATACGTTCCGTGAGTTCAGGAGTATAGACGCCATGATAATCAAGGCGTTTCTGAGCAGAACGGAGCAGATCCAGTGTCAGGGGTAATTTTACCTTTTGCATAGGGCGCGCATATTAACTTTGTAATGTCAGAGAGTCAAAGAAAAAGGCCGTTTTCAGGCATCTTTCACCCAATATTCGCATCCGGTGCGGCGGATAGTTTAAAATGAGAACGTTCAATTCGCTACAGATAATGAAAAAAATATGAAACAAGCACTGTTACTGGCATCGTCTTCCCCATTCCGCCGTGCCATTCTCGAAAAACTTGGCCTGCCCTTTCAATGGGCGGCGCCTGATATTGATGAATCTGCACTGGACGGCGAAACTGCAGAGCAACTGGTGATACGACTGGCAAAGCAGAAAGCGCTGGCCCTGGCAGACGCCTGGCCAGACACGCTTATCATCGGGTCTGATCAGACAGGCGTGCTGAATGGTACGTTCCTTGGCAAACCTCATACGGAAGAACGCGCCAGACAGCAACTGAAAGCCGCCAGCGGTAATACCGTCACTTTTTACACCGGACTGGCCGTGTATTGTTCACGTCGCCGGCAATTCTGGCAATGCTGTGAGACTTTTGATGTCACTTTCCGCACTCTTTCTGCGGCTGAAATTGCAGGGTATGTCGCGAAAGAGCAGCCATTACACTGTGCGGGCAGTTTTAAAGCGGAAGGCCTGGGCATCAGCCTGTTTGAAAAGTTACAGGGCCGGGACCCCAATACCCTGGTCGGGTTGCCGCTGATCGCTCTCGGAGAATTTCTGCGTGACGCGGGAATTAATCCGCTAACGGATTAAGCCCGCAGTGAGTGCTGCCGGGGCATATACCCCGGCAGGAGAGGCAATTACTGTTTTTCCTGGCGCAGAATGGCCAGGCAACGGCGCAGTTTTTCGTCCATCGGCGCTTCCAGGCGCAATGTTTCGCCCGTTGACGGATGGGTAAAAGTAATGGCCGCGGCATGCAGGAAAAGCCGGTTTAACCCGGTTTTCGCCAGTTGCCGGTCAAATTCACTGTCGCCGTAACGATCATCAAAGGCTATCGGATGTCCGGCATGCAGAGTATGCACACGGATCTGATGCGTACGCCCGGTGATCGGACTGGCTTTTACCAGACTGCCATGCTGATAACGTTCCTCGACTTTGAAGCGCGTCTCGGACGGTTTACCTTCACTGCTGACCCGCACCACCCGCTCACCACTCTGTAAAATATTTTTTAACAGCGGAGCTTTCACGGATTTAGTATGCGAAGGCCACTGGCCACGGACCAGTGCCAGATAATCTTTTTGCATCCCCTTCTCACGGAGCTGCTCATGCAATGAACGTAATGCTGAACGCTTTTTAGCGATCAACAGGACACCGGAGGTATCGCGATCCAGACGGTGCACCAGCTCAAGAAAACGTGCCTCAGGACGCAGAGCACGCAGCCCTTCAATAACGCCGAAATTCAGGCCACTGCCCCCATGAACTGCGGTACCGGAAGGTTTATTCAGGACCAGGATAGCCTCGTCTTCGTAGATAACGGCCCGCTCCAGTTGTGCCACTTTTTCGAGCTTAGGAGAAACTTCAGGCGCTTCTTTCTCTGAGACCCGCACCGGGGGAATACGAATATCGTCACCTTCCTCCAGTTTATATTCTGGTTTGATTCGCTTTTTGTTAACCCGTACTTCACCTTTACGCAAAATACGGTAAATCATACTTTTCGGAACCCCTTTCAAAAAGGTACGCAAAAAGTTATCGATACGTTGTCCGGCGTTTTCCGCCGTAATGGCGACAAATTGTACGCCCTGGTTCTCATTTTTCATGGGTGCGATTCTAAAGAGAGTTATTCCTGAGTGCTACTTTTTTGTCACCGGCCAGCAATTGCGCTGGTTATTTCGCCAGCAATGCGTTTCCTTTTTGGCCTATCGCCAGAGCTGCCTGTTCAGCAGAACAAATAAATAACAAATAAAGTGATCTTCGCAGTGAAAGTCACCTTGCTATATTAATGCCAGCAATGGAATAATGCTCTGGTTTCTTTTTCCGGAAATCCGGAATAAGGAAAACATGAAGCAGAAATTTTTGCCGGATTGAACAGACACGCAGCAATGGCATAAGACGTAATGTTAACTCAGGCACTTAGCGGGCTGCGGGTTGTAGCCCGGACGTATGGGGGGGCATACCACTGTTTTTTATCATGCAGTTGACATCCTCCTGGTCGCGGTCTCTTTGAGAGACCTCACCTCCGACATTATTTGCGCTCCTTTAGCGATCGACAGCCGTGAGGCTGACGTGATTGCAATAAGCCACGGAGCCATCGGTTTATCTTCGTCCGGGGCAATGATGCCCACAGCTGAGTCACTTATGAAAAAATGACGAGTACTTATAAATGAAAAGAATGTTAATAAACGCAACTCAGCAGGAAGAGTTGCGTGTCGCCCTGGTGGATGGACAGCGCCTGTATGACCTGGATATCGAAAGTCCTGGTCATGAGCAGAAAAAAGCGAACATCTACAAAGGTAAAATCACCCGAATTGAACCCAGCCTTGAAGCTGCATTTGTTGATTACGGTGCTGAACGTCACGGTTTCCTTCCTCTCAAAGAAATCTCCCGCGAATATTTTCCTGCCAATTACTCCATGCACGGCCGTCCTAATATTAAAGACGTGTTACGTGAAGGTCAGGAAGTCATTGTTCAGATTGATAAAGAAGAACGTGGTAACAAAGGCGCTGCGCTGACCACCTTTATCAGCCTGGCCGGAAGCTATCTGGTACTGATGCCGAACAATCCGCGTGCCGGTGGGATCTCCCGCCGTATCGAAGGTGATGACCGTACAGAGCTGAAAGAAGCCCTTTCCTCGCTGGAATTGCCGGAAGGTATGGGATTGATCGTGCGTACCGCAGGCGTCGGTAAATCGGCAGAAGCCCTGCAATGGGACCTGAGCTTTCGTCTGAAACACTGGGATGCGATTAAGAAAGCGGCAGAAAATCGCCCTGCCCCTTTTCTGATCCATCAGGAAAGTAATGTCATTGTTCGCGCCTTCCGTGATTACCTGCGCCAGGATATTGGTGAGATCCTTATCGATAACCCGAAAGTTCTGGAGCTGGCTCGTCAGCATATTGCCGCGCTCGGCCGTCCCGACTTCAGCAGCAAAATCAAACTGTACACCGGGGAAATCCCGCTGTTCAGCCATTACCAGATTGAATCCCAGATTGAATCCGCTTTCCAGCGTGAAGTCCGGTTACCTTCCGGTGGCTCGATTGTTATCGACAGTACCGAAGCCCTGACCGCTATCGATATTAACTCCGCCCGGGCTACCCGCGGGGGGGATATTGAAGAAACCGCGTTCAATACTAACCTGGAAGCGGCAGACGAAATCGCCCGCCAGTTACGCTTACGTGACCTGGGCGGCCTGATTGTTATCGACTTTATCGACATGACTCCGGTACGCCACCAGCGTGCGGTTGAAAACCGTCTGCGTGAAGCTGTCCGTCAGGATCGCGCCCGTATTCAGATCAGCCACATTTCGCGCTTCGGCTTACTGGAAATGTCCCGTCAGCGTCTCAGCCCGTCACTGGGTGAGTCCAGCCACCACGTTTGCCCGCGTTGCAGTGGTACCGGTACAGTACGTGACAACGAGTCACTTTCTCTGTCCATTCTTCGTCTGATTGAAGAAGAAGCACTGAAAGAAAACACCAAAGAAGTCCATGCCATTGTGCCGGTACAGGTGGCTTCTTACCTGCTGAACGAAAAACGTGAAGCGGTCAATGCCATTGAAACCCGTCAGGGGGGCGTACGTACTATCATTGTTCCTGATGAGCGTATGGAAACTCCACACTATTCGGTGCTGCGTGTTCGTAAAGGTGAAGAGACCAAGACCCTCAGCTATCACCTGCCGAAGCTGCATGAAGTTGAAATTGCCTCCATTTCAGATGAAGAGCCGGCTGAACGCCGTCGTCCGGAGCAACCTGCACTTGCTGCTTTTGCAATCCAGGAAGCACCTCCGGCAGTGACCGAGTCAGCGGCTTCTCAGAGTCGTGCCGCAGAAAAAGAGCAAGAAACCACCGCAACAGCGTCTTGTTTCTTCAGTCGTCTGTTTAGCGGACTGAAAAACCTGTTTGGCGGAGCCCCACGGGAAGCTGAAGCCCCGGTAGCAACGCCGGAAAAAACAGCGACGCCGGAACGTCCTCGTGAAAATACGTCCGGCAACCGTAACGACCGCCGTAACAATCGCCGTAACAACAACAATCGTAACGAGCGTACTGATCGTAACGAACGTACTGATCGTAACGAACGTACTGACCGTAACGAACGTACTGACCGCAACGAGCGTAATGACCGCAACGAGCGTAATGACCGCAACGAGCGTAATGACCGCAACGAGCGTAATGACCGTAACGAGCGTAATGACCGCAACGAGCGTAATGACCGTAACGAGCGTAATGACCGTAACGAGCGTAATGACCGTAACGAGCGTAATGACCGTCAGTCACGCAACAACGATCGTAATAACGAGACAGCAAATACCCGTGACGATAATCGCCGTAACAACCGTCGTAATACGGCTGCTACAGAGGATCGCAACACCGCCGCTGAACCTCGTCAGCCTCTGAGCGAAGAAGCCCGTCAGCAACGTGAGCAACAGCGTCGTGAACAACGTGCTGAGCGCCAGCGTCGCCGTCAGGAAGAACGTCGCCAGCAACAGGCGGCCAATGCTACAGAAAAAACGGCTACCGTCGTCGCGGAAACGGAGGCAGAGCAACCTGCACGTGAACGTGAAGAAGAACAGGTTCAGGTCACTGCACGTCGTCAGCAACGTACGCTGACACAGAAAGTCCGTTATGTGTCTGAAGAAGACCTGGCCGCAGAAACTCCGGCGGTGGAAACCACTCCGGCCGTTCAGGAAGAACCCGCAAGCGATACCGGCCGCGAAGCCTCTGCGAATAACGCTAATATTCCGCGTCGTTCACGCCGTTCACCGCGTCACCTGCGTGTCAGTGGTCAGCGTCGTCGTCGTTATCGTGATGAGCGTTACCCGCAGCAATCTCCGATGCCTCTGGAAACAGCGGCTGCCTCCCCGGAGATGGCGTCAGGTAAAGTCTGGATCCGTTACGATCTGCCGGCAGTCACTACAGAGTCTGAACCACAGACAACTGTTGCTGAAGTGACTCCGCAGGCCGAACCTCAGGCTCCTGTCTCTGTTGTGACAACCCCGGCAGAACCTCAGGTATCACCTGAACATGCCGCTGATGTCGCAGAAACGAATGCGGTAGTGGCTGAAAAACATGACGTTGACACCGTCACTCCGGTGAGCGAAGCCGGGGTTATCGACGTAACGCCTGTCGCCGTAGAAGCGCCGGCTGTCAGTCAGCCCGACACTGAAGTGGTGGCAGAGCCTGCAGCAGAAGACGAGTCGTCTGAAACTGTCGTCCCTGCACCAGCCCCTCAGGCAGCGCAGGTGACTGAACAGGCTACCGCACAGCAGGCTGATGCTGAAACACCGACACCGGCAGAACAACGTCCCGCGCCGCAGGCTACGGTCGCCGAAGCACCGGTCGCGGATATTGCGCCAGTTAAGACCGAAGCACCGGCTGACGCATCGGTCACTGCGCGTTATCGTTACCATGCAACGGCACCGATGACGAAAGCTCCGGCGCCGGAATGGCGTCCGGAACCTCTGCCACACAGCGATTGGGTTCGTCCTCAATATGCTTTCGACGGTAAAGGTTCAGCCGGTGGTCATGCCGCTACACATCATGCAACTGCTCCGGTGACTAAAACCGGCGAGTAATTCCTGATGATGCCGGCCATGTTGCCAGCCCAAAAAACCTGACCTTGCGGTCAGGTTTTTTTTTTCCTCCGGGTTCTGCAGGTCATAATAACCGATCTGTCAGGCTGCCTGCCGTTTTGCATGACAGGGATCAGCCCCAGCCTCTCTGTTAAGTCAGCGTGACTATGCTGATCACCCGGTTACATGAACGGAATCGCTATTACAGAATCCGCGCTCAGCCCCCTGCCCGGTATATCAGGCTATCCGTCATGACTTTCGCTTACTGTTTCACGGTTCTGCAGAAATCCGGCGTGCTGATAGCCTCACCCGGCACAGCAGAGGCATTTGTCCTGCAGGCAGAGACTCAATGACAGAAAACGGTCCGGAGAGATAATAATCGCGGGGAAGAAACAGGAGTGATAAAACTGAACCCCGCACGGCTTACCCTGTCAGGGTAAGCCGTGGAATGTTCATGATACGTTACTGAACACTGCGGCGGGAAAAGTCTTTCAGACGGAAGCCAAAGGCCGCCAGGCTGGCGAAGTAAACAAAACCACCCAGAGCACACACGCCCATCAGGCGTAAAATACGCCAGACCATCTCACCTTCGCCCCAGGAAGGCATAAAGTGCAGCACTACGCACAACACGACGGCCATAAGGATCACTGCCAGGATAAGCCGGGCCAGGAAGCTGTACCAGCCAGGCTGAGGCTGGAAAAAGTTTTTCTTGCGCAATTGCCAGAACAGCAGTGAGGCATTGAGGCAGGCGGCCAGACCGATAGATAACGATAACCCGGCATGCTTCAGCGGCCCGATAAAGACCAGGTTCATTAACTGGGTAGAAATCAGCGTCACGATGGCAATTTTTACCGGAGTTTTAATATCCTGACGCGAATAAAAACCGGGAGCCAGCACTTTTACCACGATCACGCCGACCAGACCTACGGCATAAGCCACCAGCGCATGCTGGGTCATCAGTGCATCAAAGGCGTTGAATTTACCGTACTGAAACAGCGCAGAGACCAGGGGACCGGCAAGGATACCGATAGCCACCGAACTCGGGATGGCCAGTAACAGACACAGGCGCAACCCCCAGTCCATCAGATGAGAATATTCTTTGAAGTTACCGCTGGAAAAACTGCGTGATAACGACGGTAACAGGATAGTCCCCAGTGCGACCCCCAGCACTCCGGAAGGAAACTCCATCAGGCGGTCCGCATAATACATCCAGGAGACTGACCCGGAGGCCAGGAAAGAAGCAAAAATGGTGTTGATAATCAGGGAAATCTGACTGACGGAGACCCCGAGGATCGCCGGCCCCATCTGCCGTAAAACGCGCCAGACCCCGCTATCATGCAGATTGATACGCGGCAGTACCAGCATCCCGATTTTACGTAAATGCGGCAGCTGATAACCCAGCTGCAATACGCCACCGGCAACAATAGCCCAGGCCAGAGCCATGATATGCGGGTGGAACCAGGGAGTCGCGACCAGTGCAAAGAAAATCATGCTGATATTCAATAGCGTCGGGGCAAAAGCCGGCACCGAGAAACGGTTCCAGGTATTCAGAATCGCACCTACCAGCGAGGCCAGTGAAATAAGCAGAATATAAGGAAACGTGACGCGCAGCAGTGACGTCGTCAGCGCAAATTTATCGGCTGTATCCGCAAACCCGGGGGCAGTAATATAGATAACCCAGGGGGCTGCCAGCATTCCCAGCAGCGTGACAATGGCCAGTACCAGCGTCAGCAGACCGGAGATATAGGAGACAAAAATACGGGTCGCTTCCTCACCCTGAGTATTTTTATACTCTGCCAGAATAGGCACAAAAGCCTGCGAGAAGGCACCTTCTGCAAAGATACGCCTTAACAGGTTCGGCAGTTTAAATGCCACAAAGAAGGCATCCGTCGCCATACCTGCGCCAAAGACTCTGGCGACAATAGCATCCCGGGCAAACCCCAGGATACGGGAAAATAACGTCATAGAACTGACCTGAGCCAGTGATTTGAGCAAATTCATAGTGTTTCTGACATCCTGCTATTTCGACATTTATGTCCCTGCCAGGAGATAACTCTCCGGGTGTGCCGGCGTTAGTCTACTGCCCCGCAGTAAAATGACCAGTACTGTTTGTTACAAGGCGTGATTTAGCGATACTTGTCCGCCGTGCCCTCTTTCCAGGTCAGCGCGGTCAGTACATGATCTTCCCAGACGCCATTAATCAGTAAATATTCCCTGGCATAGCCTTCTTTTTCAAATCCCAGTCGCGCCAGCAGATTACCACTTCGCTGATTGCGCGGCATATAATTAGCCATGATGCGATGAATTTTCTGCTGGCGCTGCATATAACGAAGAGTCGTTTGTAATGCTTCCTGCATCAGTCCCTGTCCCTGCCAGTTTTCGCCGAGCGAATATCCCAGATAACAGGCATGAAAACATCCTCGTACCACATTACTGAAGTTAGCCACCCCCATCACTTCTTCGCTGTCAGGATCAGTCAGAATAAAATAACAGGCTGCGCCCTGCCGTTGCTGTTCGGCCATGATCGATAACCGTGTCTGCCAGCCCGAAGGCTGAAAGTAGCTTTGATCACGGATAGGCTCCCAGGGCATGAGATAGTCACGGTTACCGGCATAATAATCGGCCATACGCCATGCATCACGTTCGTTGACTAAACGGACCACCATGCGATCTGTGGTCAGACTCACCCGTGGTCCCATACTGCGATATCCGAACATAGAAGCTCCCTGAAGATAAATTCACCGGAGAGTTGCGTTCTGCCACGCCCCTCCACGCCGGCGGTGAAAGCAGGCTATGTTAAACCCGTCAGGAAATTTATCCCATTAAAAACGCATCACTTTCTGTCCTGAATGGCGATTTTCCGATCACCTCCTGAAATCCCGGTCACTGTCCGGCTTCCCCGGAGTATCAGACGCGCGGAGATATACACTCCGGGATAACTCAGGCAAAATGCCTGTCTGCGCCTGATAAAATGCCCGGTGAGTGAGGAAAAATGCGTAAGGTTATTCTGTTTGTACCGTTATTGATCAGTATTCTGTTACTGAGTGCCTGTGACCATCTGGCCCGCTATACCATTACGGAGCAGGAAGTGAATCAGGCGCTGAAGAAGCATGACAATTATGAGAAAGATATCGGTGTGAACGGCCTGGCGACCGCACATATTATCCTGACAGACTTGCAGTCTGCTATCGGCCGTGAAGAACCTGGTAAAATGACCCTCTCGGGGAAAGCCAGTCTGCAGTTAACGTCGCTGTTTGGTCAGCAGAACGCCGATATTTTCCTGAAGATGAAAGCACAGCCGGTTTATAACCCTGATCAGGGTGCCATTTATCTGCAGGATCTGCAGGTGACTGACAGCCAGGTCCGGCCGGAAAAACTGCAACAGGTCGTCAATGCCCTGATGCCGGTACTGAACCAGTCACTGCAGGACTATTTCAGAACCCATCCGGCCTATGTACTGAATGCGGATCGCGGTACCGGGGAAGCGATAGCGAAAAAACTGGCGCAGGGACTGGAAGTCAGACCGGGAGAATTAGTGATTTCACTCACCCGCTAAAGGTGTGACAGTGATTTCTGCTGACGACAGAAATCACGCGAAAAAACATGTGCATTCCGGCGCGGGGAGCTTTATCCTTACTCCCCGGTTAAATCCCACCTTCACTTATTGACGCCGGAGCCTGATGCATGACTCTTCACCCAGATACAATCACTTTACGCCGCCCCGATGACTGGCATATTCATTTACGTGACGATGAAATGCTTAATACTGTCCTGCCGTATACCAGTGATGTTTTTGCACGGGCGATTGTCATGCCCAACCTGGTGCCGCCGGTCACTTCCGTTAGCGCAGCGAAAGCCTATCGTGAACGTATCCTGGCAGCGACGCCAGAGGCACACCGCTTCCAGCCCCTGATGACCTGCTACCTGACCGACTCCCTGGACCCGGATGAAATTGAAACCGGTTTTAAAGAGAAGGTATTTACGGCGGCTAAACTTTACCCGGCACATGCGACCACCAATTCCAGCCACGGTGTTACCAGTATTCAGCATATCGCTAAGGTACTGGAGCGCATGCAGGCTATCGGTATGCCATTGCTTATTCATGGTGAAGTGACCGATGCCCATATTGATATCTTCGACCGTGAAGCACAATTTATTGACCAGGTCCTGATCCCGCTCCGCCGTCAGTTTCCTGAGCTGCGGATTGTGATGGAACATATTACCACCCGGGATGCGGCCCAGTTTGTCAGCAGTGAAAAACAACATATTGCCGCGACTATCACACCGCAGCACCTGATGTTTAACCGTAACCATATGCTCAGCGGGGGGATCCGCCCGCATCTGTACTGTCTGCCTATTCTGAAACGTAATGTCCATCAGGAAGCGCTGCGTCAGGTTGTTGCCAGCGGGGATAGCCGTTTCTTCCTCGGAACAGATACGGCTCCTCACCTGCGCGGACGCAAAGAATCGTCCTGCGGTTGCGCCGGGGTCTTTAATGCCCCGACAGCACTGTCAGCCTATGCCACTATATTCGATGAACTGGGCGCTCTGCAGCACCTGGAAGCCTTCTGTTCACTGAACGGGCCGCAGTTCTACGGCTTACCGGTCAATACCGATACCGTCACACTGGTCCGTAAACCCTGGACCGTGCCGGAGACCATCCCTGCCGGGGAAGATGTGCTGGTGCCTTTCCTGGCCGGTGAAACCCTGAACTGGAGTGTAGAGGCCTGAGAGCCGCCAGGGGTTGCATTTTCCGCCCAAACACTGTAAATATATACAGCATAAACAGCCGCCACTGCGGCTGTTTAACCGATCATTTCAGTAACGATTAAGCGTGTCATGCGCCGTGCCGGGTGTCGCCATCCGGCTTTTTTATTCGTTTCAGCAACAGCGTGTCCTTAAGACTGGCCTGCAGCACCCGGGCGTAGCCCGATGCTAAAAGTCCGATAAAAAGCAGGCAGTTTTGTCTGACTGGCGACACCCTGCCGGGCTCTCCGGTAAACCGACTGTACTTCCTGTTCATTTTCCGGTAATCATTATCCCTGTCTCATATTCTTCGCGCTGAATAAGCGTGTTTTCAACAGTCATGCTATACTGGATCCACCTTCTTTCCATCACAGAAGGCCGGATGTAAACCTCAACCTACACGTAGTCTAACGAGTAATCAGGAGGTTTTATGGACAGAGAGAAAGATGTTATTCAGACCCATTCACTGGTCGGCTGGGATATCAGTACCGTTGATGTCTATGACGCCATGATGATCCGCCTGCACTCATTATCATCAATGCAGCAAAGTGAAGAAGATGCCGATGTGGGCCCGACTTACTGGCTGACGACGGACGTCGCCCGGCAATTTATTTCGATTCTGGAAGCGGGTATCGCCAAAATAGAATCTGCCGAAAACAGTTTATCTTTACCGCTAAAACATTAATCTCTCCTCTGACAGGCACCCTGCCGGGTGCCTGTATCCTTTCCGTTTTCTCACCTGCAAGGCTATCGTGTTACCTGTCCTCAAAAGGTCGATGCATGCCCTTCTGTTAGTCAGTCCCCCTCCGTAACGGTAACCTGAGAGGTACCGGTGTTCATCCTGAATGTACTCCGGGCACATCAGTCACCTGCACTACAACTGCACTGCAGGGGTAACAACCGGAGACGCTTTATCCGCATTATTGCTTTTTTTATTCTCTACGCGGGTCTGCTATGCTGCTTTATCTGTCTTGATTCAGGAGCTCACAGGGAATGATTTACGATCTGATCATCGCCGGCAGCGGATCTGCCGGTGCGGCGGCCGGTTATTATGCCAGCAAGGCCGGTTTAAAGGTGCTGATGGTAGATGCCTTTCATCCGCCTCATACAGAAGGTGCCCACCACGGAAAGAACCGACTGATCCGCTACGCCTATGGCGAAGGTGAGAAATATGTCCCGCTGCTGCTGCGCAGTCAGCAGCTCTGGCAGCAGTTTGAAGCCGATGCCGGTGTCCGGCTGCTTCATCCCTGTGGCGTGCTGAATGCAGGCCCCCGGGACTCACTGTTTATGACAAGCCTGGCAGAAAGTGCTGAGCGTTGGTCACTGAATGTTGAACCTCTGACTCCGCAAGGGGTGGCCCGACGCTGGCCTGAGATTACGTTACCGGCCCATTTTGACGCTGTTTTTGAACCCGACGCCGGTTATCTGTCCAGTGAACTGGCCGTCGAACACTGGATCCACCTTGCCCGTGAACAGGGGGCAGCACAGCTGTTTAACTGTCCGATAAAAAGTATTTCCCGCGATGGCGACCTGCAGCAGGTGGTCACCGATGAGGGAACCTTCAGCGCGGCCCGGCTGCTCATCAGTATGGGAAGCCGGATCAACGATTTTGTTGCATCTCTGCCGGTCATCCAGACCCGGAAAGTCTTTGCCTGGTTCCAGGCGGATGGCCGTTACAGCGAAAATAATCATTTCCCGGGCTTCAGCATCGGTCTGGACGACGGCAGCCATTATTATGGATTTCCGGCGCAGGATAACGCGCTGAAAGTCGGTCGTCATGACGGGGGGCAGCCCGGGGTGTCAGATAATAAAGGCTTCCCTTTTGGCAGCTACCCTGAAGATGGCAGTGAATGTTTTGCCTTTCTGCGCCAATGTCTGCCCGGTGTCGGCGGCTGCCTGTACGGGGAAAGCTGCAGCTACGATAACTCCCCGGACGGGGATTTTATTATTGATACACTGCCGGATAACCCTGACTGCATGGTAATCACTGGTTTAAGCGGACATGGCTTCAAATTCGCGCCACTGCTGGGTGAAATTGCGAGTGAATTTGCACAACAGGGCACATTACCGGACGGATTACGTCCTTTTTCGCTCAGCCGATTTACCCGCTAATCTGACGTCCGTCGTTTTCATTTCCCGGGGGTAACTGTCACCCCGGGTCACTGTCATCATTTCTTTATAAAATCGTCATATGACTGTCACCGCTGCTTAATAGCATCCCTGCTGCTTCTGCCATTCGGATCCTATTAAGGTCAGACTAATGAAAAAGCCAGACAGTAAACAACCTGAAAACACAGAAAAATCTCCCTCCGCAGAAGGTATGACGCCGGATAATCCGGCCCGCCGCCGCTTCCTGGCCGGGGCTTCTGTGCTTGGCCTCAGTTCCGGTATTCTGCCGATGGCAAATGCTGCCACAGGGACGGAAGGCTGCACAGATACCCGGCATTTGTTGAGTAAGCTGCCGCGAAAAGAGCAGGATCTTTTACTGCGTAAACATATCCGCAATGTGGTCGTTATCTACGCAGAAAACCGCAGTTTCAATAACCTGTTTGCCAATTTCCCGGGTGTACAGCAACCTTTGTCATCCCTGAAACCTGAAGCGCTCCGGCAACGTGATCGTAACGGAGAGTTACTTCCTCACCTGCCTCCGGTCTGGACAGGCCTGGTCCCGCATGAACAAACGGTTAACCATACCCGTTACCAGGTACCGGAAAATGCTGACTACATGCAACAACTGCCTAACCAGCCATTTGCCCTGAAAGGCCCCGGTGGTGAGGCCCTGCCTCAGGGAGTGGTTACCCGGGATTTATGGCATGTGTTTTATCAGAATCAGATGCAGATCAACGGCGGAAAGAACGACAAATTCGTCGCCTGGGCAGATTCCGGTGCGCTGACGATGGGATATTATGGAGACAGCGCCTGGAATATGCGGCTGTGGAACCTGGCCCGGGAATACACACTTTGCGATAACTTCTTCCAGGGAGCCTTTGGCGGATCGTTCCTCAATCACCAGTATCTGGTTTCTGCCCGGCCACCGGTTTATCCGGACGTTCATCACTCTCCCGCCAAAGGTAAGGTGGCCACACTGATGAGTGATGACCCGGCGGATCCCCGCCTGAAACCGCTGGACGACTCGCCGGCCAGCGCTCTTGACGGGATCCCCCGCTTCGGGCCAAGCCAGATAACCCCTGACGGATTTGCCGTCAATACGATGTTGCCACCGTACTGGCCATCAGGCAGCCGTGATAAAACAGACCCGGCACTGGCTGACAGTTCATCACCGAATACACTGCCGCCACAGACCCATACACATATCGGTAACCTGTTGTCAGACAAGAATATCGACTGGGCCTGGTATGCCGGTGGCTGGCAGTTTGCTGTTGATGGTAAAAAAGACAGTAACGATTTCCCTGCCCGTCCTGACTTCCAGCTCCACCACCAGCCGTTGAACTATTTTGCGGATCTGGGGCCGGGGCATCCGGAAAATCGTCGCCAGCATCTGCGGGACGGTGGGCTGGGTGATACCGCAGAGACTAATAAATTCCTGGCGGATGTTGATGCAGGAAAACTGCCTCCGGTGACCTTCTATAAACCGCAGGGTAACCTGAATATGCATGCCGGATATTCGGATGTGGAGTCAGGGGATCGCCATATCGCCCATATTGTCGACCGGCTGCAGCAAGGTCCGCAATGGGAAAACACCCTGGTGGTGATTACTTTTGATGAAAATGGTGGCTGGTGGGATCACGTGGCTCCACCGAAAGGCGACCGTTGGGGACCCGGCACCCGCATTCCGGCCCTGGTGATTTCGCCTTATGCACGTAAAGGCCATGTTGAGCATACTCAATATGATACCGGTTCAGTGCTGCGATTAATCAGTCGTGTCTATGATCTTCCGGTGTTACCGGGGCTGAAACTGCGTGATGAATCGCTGCAGAAACACGGACATCCGCCAATGGGTGACCTGACCGAAGTCCTGGAGTTTCCAGCCTGAACCTGCCGGTGATGGAAAAAGCCTGACAATGTCAGGCTTTTTCTGTTATTCCCCGCCGTCTTTGACCGGCTGTGGGATTGTCATCCGTAACACACCGCGGGATTTATTAAAGATTTTGTTACTGGTTTCACGGCCGGCACGGCGTAACCGCTGTTCTTCCGGTGGAAGCTGCGATTCTTCCATACACATCGGGCTGCAGCAGCCATGATATTTTTCTGCACAGGCCGGGCACTGAATAAACAGCAGATGGCAACCGTCATTAATGCAGTTCACATGCGTATCACAGGAAGCACCACACTGATGACAATGGGCTAAAACATCGTCAGAGATCCGCTCGCCCATCCGCTCATCAAAGACAAAGTTTTTACCTTTGAAGCGGACCGGTAGCCCCTGCTCGCGAGCACGGCGGGTATATTCAATGATACCCCCTTCGATATGATAGACATTATCGAAACCACTGTGACGCATCCAGGCACTGGCTTTTTCGCAACGTATTCCACCGGTGCAATACATGACAATTTTTTTGTCTTTTTGCTGCTCCAGCATCTCCACGGCCATCGGTAACTGATCACGGAAGGTATCTGCAGGGATTTCCAGCGCATTGTCGAAATGACCCACTTCAAACTCATAGTGGTTACGCATATCTACAAAAACCGCATCCGGATCGTCCAGCATCTGATTGACCTCATCTGCTTTCAGGTATTCGCCGACATCCGCCGCATCAAAGGATTCATCTTCAATACCATCAGCCACAATACGTTCACGCACTTTGAGGCGCAAAACCCAGAAGGATTTACCATCATCATCCAAAGCGATGTTCATACGCAGTTGATTCAGGGCCGGGTCGAAATCATACAGCGCCTGCTTCATCGCTTCATAGCGGCTTTGCGGAACACTGATCTGAGCATTAATGCCTTCACGGGCGACATAAATACGACCGAAAACCTTCATCTCCGTCAGCATCAGATAGAGCTTATCGCGAAACGCCTGCGGGTCTTCAATTCGGAAATATTTGTAAAAGGATACCGTAGTGCGTGGCTCGGTTTCGGCGAGCATCCGCTCTTTAAGTTCTTTATTGGAAACAAGATTGTGTAACACTGGCATGGTGTTCATTCCTGTGAGTTATACTGAATTCTGAAGGGGCAATATCATACCCGAATTATCTCCCCGGAAAAACGATAGCTCTGCAGTGTTTTCACTGCACAGGATAAAAAACAGCGTAAAATCACCGCAAACAGGATATAACATTTTAGATAATGTTAAAAAATGGCACAATAACAGGAAAATTGTAGAGAGGAACCTTCTCTGCCCGGGAAATGGAATGTGGGAAAAACAATAAAATGACACAATTGCCTGAATTTAATCGCAGCCTTCTTCATCCCCGTTACTGGCTTACATGGCTGGGTATTGGATTGCTCTATTTGATCGTACTTTTGCCCTATCCTGTGCTCAACTTTTTGGGAACGAATCTGGGACGGATGTCGATGCGCTTTCTGAAAAGCCGTGTTGCCATTGCCCGACGTAATCTCGAACTCTGTTTTCCTGATATGCCGGAAGCTGATCGCCAGGCGCTGTTGCGGCATAATTTCGAATCGGTCGGGATGGGGCTGATGGAAACCGGAATGGCCTGGTTCTGGCCGGACTGGCGGATTAAAAAATGGTTCGCCGTTTCCGGCCTGGAACACATCGATAAGGCACTTCACGATAAGCGCGGTGTATTACTGATTGGTATTCATTTTCTGACGCTGGAACTGGGCGCCCGTATTTTTGGTATCTACAACCCGGGTATTGGTGTCTACCGGCCACACGATAACCGGCTGCTGGACTGGCTGCAGACCTATGGCCGGATGCGTTCCAATAAATCGATGCTGGACCGCAAAGATATTAAAGGGATGATCCGCGCGCTGAAAAGTAACGACATTATCTGGTATGCCCCCGACCATGATTATGGTCCCCGCGCCAGCGTGTTTGCGCCCCTGTTTGCCGTGGATAAAGCCGCGACGACCCGTGGCAGCTATATGCTGATCCGCACCAGCCATCCGGCGGTGATCCCGTTTGTTCCCCGCCGACTACCCAACGGGCGGGGTTATGAAATGGTGATCCTACCCGACGCCAGCGATAATATGCCGCTGGCCGATGAACTGGCTACGGCTGCCCGTATGAACCAGATTGTGGAAGAAGGCATTCTGCTGGCACCTGACCAGTACATGTGGCTGCACCGCCGCTTTAAGACACGCCCTGAAGGGGAACCGTCACTCTACTGATCTCCCACGGCCCCCGGTATTTTCCTGACCCGCCGGGGGCGATATTAATTTTCCCCTTCCCCTTTATCCCTGACTGATTTGATCTATGCTTTAGGTTTCTGCCGACATAACCGGAGCACTCACTATATGGATCTATACACCACATTGCCGGAAGCCATTGAAGCCGCCCGGGAAGCATTTCTGGCTAACTCTCCGGATGCTGAGAGCGAACCGGATATCCGACAGTTTTCCCTGCAAAAATACGTAATGCAGGAAGGCGAACCCCGCTGGCAGGCAGAGTTTTCTGGCGAAGAAGATACAGAAGAGGGTGAGTGTCTGCCCTTGTTGTTCGATGAAGCCGCTCAGTCCGTCTGGGACGGGGATTTTGACCCGCAGGAACTGCTCCAGGAGTGGTCAGAAGAAGATACCCTGCACGAATGGGATGATGGTGAATTTCAGCTCTCTCCGCCGACCGATACCGAAGAAGGACTGCGTGCCGCCGAAGAATGGACGGATGATGACAGCGAAACTGAACGCTGGTAACTGCGGCGTCACTTTACTCAGTCATAACTGCCATGTTTCGCATCCACCGGTAACAACAGCGTGTCGACGATGAGGGATAACGGCAGGTCAAGCACCGTCAGATAGCGCCACGCCCCCTCCCGCATATCCCACTGAACACCGGGATAATACTGATGGCCGTTTCCCTGACCGGGAACCGTCCGGCTGATAATGCTGCCGCAACCCGTCAGCATTATCACGCTGGCGGTTAATAATAAAAATTTCATTGTTTCTGCAACCTGTGCGCGTTAACAAACCGGTGCCTAGTCTAGCTTGTTTTTAGTCATACTACGGATAAGGATCCCGCCGTTTTTTGTCAGTTTTTTGTTAAGTCTCTGCCGGTGCGCAAAATTCCCCCCGATCTGACGCCTCCTGCCGGTTCTCTCTGACGGGGACTGTTATACCGGTAAAAAAAAACCTCCATCATCATGAGGGAGGTTTTCAGGAGGAAAGCGATTACCGTTGAGGCAATACCTCCGGGGAGAGTGCCATTTTCTGATAACTGCTCAGCCACTGATGATATTTCTCACCGGACTGCCACAAACGACTGTGCACCCGGGCCAGTACGACAGGGTCACTGATTAACTGTAAACGTTGTTCACGTCCCAGTTTTTCAGGAGCCTCACTCAGTGCCAGATCGACCTGACGGTCACGGGCATGGTCAAGTAGCTGACTCTGTTTATGCCGCGACGTCGCCATGGCTGTCGCCAGTGCATTGAAGGCCGGGTTGAACACTGCATGCATAAAGCCATTATTTAACGCACGGCGATGGTTCAGTGTCAGATACTTATCCGTATCCACCAGCTCCTGCGGCGGCGCATACTCTTCCGGGATCAGGAACAGTTTTGCGCGCTGTGACTTCAGGCCCAGGGTTGCTCTGCTGGAGAACGCCGACACAAATGGCGACAGGATCAGCGAGAAGACAATCGGGGCCAGCCACCACAGGAAGTTGAGGTTCAGCCAGCCCATCCCGGTGGCCCAGACGATACCCAGCAACATTTGCAGACCATGGCGGGCAAAGGCTTCACTCCAGGGGGTAGCATCATCATCACGCTGTGGCGAGTTCCAGACAGCTTTCAGGCCGAGGAAGGCACTGACAACGAAGACCGTGTGGAACAGCATACGTACCGGGGCCAGCAGCACCGAAAACAGCATTTCCAGCATCAGAGAAATAAAGACGCGGGCCGCTCCTCCGTAAGGTTTAGCACCTTTACACCAGATTAAGATGACACTTAATAGCTTCGGTAAAAACAGCAATACCAGGGTGGTGGAGAACAGGGCAATAGCCAGTTCCGGACGCCACTGCGGCCAGACCGGGAACAACTGCCGGGGCTGCAGGAAGTACTGCGGTTCCATCAGGGTATGAACGACCTGAAGTGCCGTGGACAACGCCAGGAACATAAACCATAGTGGCGCCGACAGGTAAGACATGACCCCGGTCAGGAATACCGCACGGTGTACCGGGTGCATCCCTTTCACCAGGAATAACCGGAAGTTCATCAGGTTACCATGACACCAGCGACGGTCGCGTTTCAGCTCATCCAGCAGGTTCGGCGGCAGTTCTTCATACGAACCGGGCAGATCATACGCAATCCACACACCCCAGCCGGCGCGACGCATCAGCGCAGCTTCCACAAAGTCATGGGACAGGATAGAGCCGGCAAACGACCCTTCCCCTGGCAGTGGAGCCAGTGCACAGTGCTCGATAAACGGTTTTACGCGAATAATGGCATTGTGCCCCCAGTAATGGGATTCCCCCAATTGCCAGAAGTGCAGACCTGCGGTAAAAAGCGGTCCGTAGACACGGGTAGCAAACTGCTGGCAACGGGCATACAGCGTATCCATCCCCGAGGCTTTTGGCGATGACTGGATGATGCCGGCATTCGGGTTAGCCTCCATCATGCGGACAAGCCCGGTAAGACATTCACCGCTCATCACACTGTCAGCGTCCAGCACAACCATATAGCTGTACTGGCTGCCCCAGCGACGGCAGAAATCATCGATGTTACCGCTTTTACGTTTTACACGGCGACGACGACGACGGTAGAAAATTTTACCGGCACCGCCCACATCTCTGACCAGTTCCATCCAGGCTTTCTGTTCAGCGATCGCGATATCGGCATCATAACTGTCACTAAGAATGTAAACATCAAAGTGCTCTGCATTACCGGTACGTACCACCGACTCCCAGGTGGCCCGCAGCCCCGCGAAGACACGCTCTACGTCTTCATTACAAATAGGCATGATAAGTGCGGTACGGTGCTCCGGATCCAGGGGTTCATCGCCGGTGGTAGAGTAAGAAATACTGTATTTATCCTTACCCATCATCAGCTGGACAAAGCCCATCAATGCCGTCCAGAACCCGGCCGAAACCCAGCAGAAAAGGATAGCGAACAGGATCAGTATCCCGGTTTGCAGCACATACGGCAGTAACTGCAGCACCGATTGCTGCCAGTTCTGGCTCATCAGCTCTGAAGGGTCGATAAGTGCCCAGCCCTGGTACGGCAGGATCGTTTTCATGTACCAGGTCGCTATGACTGTCTGCGCGAGCGTCAGGAACAGCAAGATATAGCGACGAACAGACCCCACAAAACGCCATTTTTCTTCAGCGATGCGGGCATCAATGCTTGCCTGATCGTGCGGGTGGTGTGCTTTTGAGCGCCCCATCATCTTATTCCACAGACGGGTCACCGGGTTGGTCTCCCACGCATCAGGGTACATGCCGGCACGTTTAACCGGCGGCATCGCCTTTAGTGTGGTGCGATCAAGGTCATCTTTCCCGAACTGTTTGCCGTCATCCAGGGATTCAGGCCAGGCCATCTCAATACGGGAAGAGACAGAGGTTAAAGGGGCATCATCCTCACGACTGCTGGCCGCCGTATCCTGGCCCAACTGGTGCTGGAAACCGGCAAAATCAGTATCGGTTGATGCGCGTAGCGCCGCCTGCTCCGCCGCAGGTAGCGGCAGAGCATCGACATATTTTTCGGGGGTAAAAGTTGATTTATTCATTGGCTGGTAACTGATAGCTCCAGGTTTCCGTCAACGTTTTATCGCCACTGACTAAAGCAGCACGCATTTCTGTCGTCTTTTTCGGGTCTTTGACCCGCAGACGTAATACCAGGCGCCAGCCTTTAGTGACCGGATTGTATCGGACGCTTTGTTCCACCACTTCACCGTTATCACCGATACTGACCTGAGGCGCGACCTGAGTCTCCTGTGGCAGTTTACTCATGGCTTTGCCGGCGAAATCGATGATAAAGGCAATGGAACCATCCGGCTGGCGGACCAGGTTAGACTGCTTCACATCCCCGGCAGAGCGGAGTGTGTCAGCCACCCAGGCGACATTCGGTGAATGCAGCTGAGCTTCATCGCGGGTAAAATGTAAGCGGTAGTTAAAGTCGGTTTCTTTACCCGGCTCAGGCATTTTTTCCGGAGACCAGAAAGCGACGATATTATCGTTCGTCTCATCATTGGTCGGAATTTCAACCAGTTCAACATGGCCCTTGCCCCAGTTACCCAGCGGTTCTACCCAGCCACTCGGACGTTCGTCATAACGGTCATCCAGGTCCTGATAATGGCTGAAGTCACGGTTACGTTGTAACAAACCAAAACCTTTAGGGTTTTCAAGCGTGTAAGTGCTGACCGCCAGGCGTTTCGGATTGTTCAGCGGACGCCAGATCCATTCACCATTACCGTTATGAATAGACAGTCCATCTGAATCGTGCAACTCGTCACGGTAATTCAGGGTTGGCGACGGCTGGTTCGCTCCGAACAGGAACATACTGGTCAGCGGAGCGATCCCCAGTTTACCGACATTATCACGCAGGAAAATTTTAGAATTCACATCCACGGTGCTCTCTTTGCCCGGATGCAGTACAAACCGGTACGCACCGGTCGCCCGCGGGGAATCCAGCAATGCGTAGATCACCAGCTGTTTATCCTGAGGTTTCGGACGCTGGATCCAGAATTCTTTAAAGCGCGGGAATTCTTCACCGGACGGTAATGCGGTATCAATGGCCAGACCACGCGCCGACAGACCATAGACCTGCCCTGCCCCGATCACACGGAAATAGCTGGCGCCCAGGAAACTGGTAATTTCGTCTTCTTTATTTTTGCTGTTAAGCGGATAAAGCACTTTAAACCCGGCAAAGCCGAGGTTTTTGAACGAATCCGCATCATGCGGAATATTGCCGAAAGTAAAATCATCCGGGCTGTATTTTATTTCACGCACAGAATTGGCCGTGACTTCATTTACTTTTACCGGAACATCAAAATACATTCCTTCCGGATAGAATTCGAGTTTGAAAGGGGTACGTAATTTTCCCCAATACGCTTTATCACGTTTATATTGGATTTGCTGGTAATCAGCATATTTCAAATCCCGGAGCTGTGAGGGCAGATTGCTTTTGGGTGCTTCATAGCTTTGCCCTGCCAGGGACTTTGCTTCTTTTGCGACATCATTAAGATCAAATGCCCAGCTATTACTGGCATACATGGCAAGCATCACTGCGGCACTTGCCAGCTGCATTTTCATCAACCCTGATTTTTTTTGTTCTTGATTGAGCACATCTCCCCCTTGCGTGCGTGTGCCTGAGAAATCACTGTCATAGTAATGGATTCTGCCAGATTCTGACAGCGACCCCGAAAGAATGTAGGTATTATCTTCCTGAAAAGCTTTTTTTCAGAATCTTTAACGAAACCCGTCAGGGTTCTTACATGTCTGATAGAATTATAGTACGACTTTTATCAGGCATACTGCCGGAAAGTTCCAATTTATCAGACGAGTGCTTATATGACCCCCGAAAAACCTGAACGCGAGTATTTTCTGGACTCTATCCGGGCATGGCTGATGCTACTGGGTGTGCCATTTCATGTATCACTGATCTACTCCAGTCAGCAATGGACAGTAAATAGTCCTAACGCTTCACTCTGGCTGACCCTGTTTAATGAATTTATACACTCATTTCGTATGCAGGTGTTTTTCGTTATTTCAGGTTATTTTTCTTACATGCTCTATTTACGCTATCAGCCTTTACGCTGGCTGAAAGTCCGTGGTGAACGGGTCGGAATTCCTTTTCTGGCAGCCATTCCGTTAATCACATTGCCGCAATTTTATATGTTAAAAAGTTTGTCGCCGAAATTTACTGGCTGGGCAGAATATACCGCTTATCAGCGTTATAACACTCTGGTCTGGGAACTGATTTCACATTTATGGTTCCTGTTAGTATTACTTCTGCTCACCGCCAGCGGAATGCTTATATTTGCTGTCCTCAGGAAGCACCAGCAGCGGCTCTCACAACTTACACTGACCTGGCCGCGTATTTTTGTGGCACTGGCTTGTTCTGTGGTGGTGTGGGGACTGTTCCGTCGTCTGCTGCTGTGGCAGGCTCCGGCATTGCTGATGGACGGATTATTTAATATCGCGGTGATGCAGACGCTGTTTTATCTGCCGTTCTTTGTGCTGGGGGCCATTGCCTGGACAAACCCGGCAGCAAAAGCCCTGTTTGTTCGCCCTCACCCGGTGTTATGGACCGGTGCTATCGTGCTGTTTATCGCCTACCACTTTAACCAGCAATACAGTGCCGGCGATGGCTGGCTTTATGAACTGGATGCCCTGATCTCTACCGGGATGGGGCTCTGTATGCTGAATGTATGTTACAGCTGCGGCCACCGTTTTCTGAACCGCGCCTCCCCCCGGATTTCCTATCTGGTGAATGCGTCTTTGTTTATTTACCTGGTACACCATCCGTTGACGCTGGTATTTGGCCTGTTTCTGATGCCACATATCCCGGGTGACACCGTCGGTTTCTGCACCGGATTGCTGTTTGTCTTCGGCCTGTCGTTCCTGCTCTACGAAATTCATCGCCGTATTCCGGTACTGCGTTTCTTATTCTCAGGTAAAAAATAGTGCCCCTGTTGCCTGTCCGCCTTGCCGGCAGACAGGCAACAGACTCCGCCAGACAATAACGTTACGATTTACCGCATTGGTCAATACCCTGTATAAAGACGTACTGACGCCGGATAGTTCTATCACCTGCAACAACCATAAAGAGTTTTATAATGAATCAGGAACAACATTCTTCCTCTGCGACACATCATGCCGTGGACTCCCCCGGCATGTTGTCGGTTTTCCGCCAGCCCGCATTGCTGACCCGTGAATCGCTGGCGGGTATTGTCACGGCACTGGCCTTAATCCCCGAAGTTATCTCCTTTTCCGTGGTCGCGGGGGTTGACCCGAAGGTCAGTCTGATCGCGTCTGTGGTGATCTGCCTGACTTTATCGGTGATTGGCGGTCGCCCGGCAATGGTGAGTGCGGCCGCAGGCTCTGTTGCCCTGGTGATTGGCCCGATGGTTCATCAGCACGGCATTCCCTACCTGCTGCCGACGGTCGTCCTGGCGGGCATATTGCAGATAATCTTCGGCATTGCCGGTCTTTCCCGGATGATGCGCTATATTCCCCGCCCGGTGATGACCGGGTTTGTGAACTCGCTGGGCATATTGATATTTTTCGCCCAGGTTCCCCATGTCTGGAAGCAGTCACCGCTGGTACTGCTCTTTTTTATCCTGACTCTGGGCATTGTGCTCCTGCTGCCACGACTGACGACCCGGATCCCGGCACCGCTGGTGGCGATAGTGGCTATTACCACCATCGCCTGGAGCATGGGATATTCTCTGCCGAATGTGGGTGATGAAGGCCCGATGAGTCGCGGTCTGCCCGGGCTGACACTGTTACAGGTGCCGCTGAACATGCAGACGTTACAAATTATCTGGCCGACGGCCGTCAGTGTTGCGCTGGTCGGACTGATTGAATCCTTACTGACGGCAAAAGTGGTCGATGACCTGACCGATACCCATTCGTCAAAGCGAAAAGAAGCCACCGGCCTTGGCATCGCCAATATTCTGGCCGGTTTTTATGGCGGTATCGCCGGCTGTGCGATGATAGGTCAGACAATTGTTAACGTGGAATTAGGCAAGGCACGCAGCCGCGTTTCCACACTGGTCGCCGGGGTTGTACTCTTGTTACTGGTCAGTGTTCTGAGTCAGGTCATGGCACATATTCCGATGGTTGTTCTGGCCGCAATCATGATGGTCGTCGCTGTCAAAACACTGAGCTGGCATAGCGTAAAACCGGCCACTTTACGGCGCATCCCGTTATCTGAGACACTGATTATGCTGGCCACCGTCGCCATTACGGTCTGGACCAGTAATCTGGCGCTTGGCGTCGTCAGCGGAGTGCTGCTGGCCATTCTGTGGTTTGCACGACGTCTGAGCCATGTGATCACAGCAGAACGCCAGCTATCGGCCGATAACAACACAGCGCATTACAAAATCTATGGCCCGCTATTCTTTGCCAGCAGTAATGACCTGTATGAACATTTTGATTACGCCAATGATCCTGAACATGTGGAGATAGATTTGTCCGAAGCAATGATCCTGGACGCTTCTACGGTCGCCGCACTGGATGCCATCGAACTCCGTTACCAGCGCTACCAGACCCGGGTGACCATCACCGGTCTCGGGGGGCAAAGCAAAGTCATTCATCAGCGGCTGACCGGTAAGCTGGACTGATACGTTTTCTGTACCGGTGCCCTCCCCGGCACCGGCCTTCAGGGCCGACCTTCCCCGGCGTGTTCTGTTTTTTAATCCGCCCTGCCAATATTCTTCGTTTCAGTTTGCCTGTACTGCGCTGTCTTTCTTTGTTTACCGCCTCGCCTGTCTGCATCCCTGTCCCCGGTTTTTCATGCTGGCCGTCCGGACCGTTGGCTCAGATACAAATCCACACATTTTTTCCGGAAATACCTGAATACCGGTCTAACATTAATAAGAATACTCTGTTGCGTAGGACACTACTCCGGGGCCACGTTCCGGCGGTTGCTGGCAGAGGGAAGGGTTTCTGTCGCTGATTTGGCAGAACGATGTTACAGGAGTGGCATGACTGGCTGTTTTTCATGGGGATTTCCCCGCGGTAAACGGGACTCAGCCACTGGCTGATGAGGGTTTCACTGCAAAACCAGTAATGAAAATCGTTATCATCTTAACAAAAAGTGCGACAAACAAGTCAAACTACATTAATTTATTTAACATTTACGTTTCTTTTAGCTATAGAATGTGATTTTACTCACATATGGCTCTACGGATGTGGAATTTCTATGAAGCAAAATTTTGAGCAATCGCCGTCTAATGTTATCGGGAATGGAACCGGTTCCAGCCGGAGGGACTTTATCCGTTCCGCACTGGTTATCTCTGTCGCCGGCATTGCTGCCTCACTGCCATTACAAAGTTTCGCTGATAGCGTCATCCGTGGCAGCGACGCAGCGCGTGATTTTATCCGGGTATCGCAAACCATTACTGAACACAAACATATCAGTCCGCAACTGGCCTCACACTTTCTGAGCGCTTTCAGCCAGCGAGACCCGCAATTCAACAGCAAAATTTCCCGTCTGGCCGCCGTGATCCAGCCATCAGACACGGCCGTCGCGTTCAAACAGCGAGCCGTTGCTGCCGGCCTGGGTAACTTTCTGCAGGACATTGTTACCGCCTGGTATACCGGAACCCTCGGCGATGACTATAAGGGCACCCTGGTCGCTTATAAAGAGGCATTGATGTATGCCACGGTCAGTGACGGACTGGTGGTCCCTACCTATTGTGGCAATGGCCCCCTATGGTGGACTGCTCCGGTACCGGACCCGCTGGATCCTGAATTAATCGACAACCTGTAATTGTGACCTGATAAAAAAAGAATGCATACGATGAAAAAACCTGAATTTACTGCCGGTGGCGATGCCTCTGCAGATATTGTGATTGTGGGCTCCGGTATTGTTGGCGGGATGATTGCAGACAGATTAGTCAGCCAGGGGTATTCGGTACTGGTACTGGAAGCCGGTTTGCGTATCAGCCGTGCTCAGGCTGTTGAAAACTGGCGAAATATGCCATTTGCTAACCGTGCCGGTTCAGATTTTCAGGGGCTGTACCCTCAGTCTCCGCTGGCCCCTGCGCCGCTCTATTTTCCGCCGAATAACTATGTGAATGTTACCGGCCCCAGTGCCGGGAGCTTCCAGCAGGGCTATCTGCGAACCGTCGGTGGCACCACCTGGCACTGGGCTGCGTCCTGCTGGCGTCATATGCCCAGTGATTTCGTGATGCAGAGTAAGTATGGTGTCGGCCGTGACTGGGCAATTACCTATGATGAAATGGAGCCCTGGTATTGTGAGGCAGAATATGAAATCGGGGTCGCCGGCCCCAGTGACCCTGCCATGCAGTCCCCGCGCGAGCGCAGCAAACCCTACCCGATGGAGATGGTTCCGTTTGCCCACGGAGATGCCTATTTTGCCAGTGTGGTGAACCCGCATGGCTATAATCTGGTGCCTATTCCGCAGGGACGCAGCACCCGCCCGTGGGAAGGTCGTCCGGTCTGTTGCGGTAATAATAACTGCCAGCCTATTTGTCCTATCGGCGCGATGTATAACGGTATTCATCATATTGAACGTGCAGAGCAAAAAGGGGCCGTCGTTCTGGCTGAATCGGTGGTGTATAAGATAGATACCGATGGTAATAACCGCGTGACGGCCGTCCATTGGCTGGATAACCAGGGCGCGTCCCATAAAGCCACAGGCAAAGCCTTTGCGCTTGCCTGTAACGGCATAGAAACCCCTCGTCTGTTACTGCAGGCAGCCAATAAAGCCAACCCGAACGGGATCGCTAACAGCTCAGATATGGTGGGACGCAACATGATGGACCACTCCGGCTTCCACTGTAGCTTCCTGACCGAAGAGCCGGTATGGCTCGGCCGCGGCCCGGCACAAAGCAGTTGCATGGTCGGTCCGCGTGATGGTGCTTTCCGCAGCCAGTATTCGGCTAACAAAATGATCCTGAATAATATTTCCCGCGTGGTCCCGGCCACCAAACAGGCACTGGCGAAAGGTCTGGTCGGTAAGGCGCTGGATGAAGAAATCCGTTACCGGTCGATCCACGGGGTAGATATCTCCATCAGTCTGGAGCCGTTGCCGGATCCTGAAAACCGACTGACGCTCAGCAAAACGCGTAAAGATCCGCATGGCCTCGCCTGCCCGGACATCCATTACGATGTCGGCGATTATGTCCGTAAAGGGGCGACCGCCGCTCATGAGCAGTTAGAACATATCGGCTCGCTGTTTAATGGTAAAGAATTCAATATCACCACCAGCCTGAATGCGAATAACCACATTATGGGCGGAACCATTATGGGTAAATCGGCTAAAGACGCGGTCGTAGACGGCAACTGCCGTACCTTTGACCATGAAAATTTATGGCTGCCGGGTGGCGGTGCGATCCCTTCTGCCAGCGTCGTCAACAGCACCCTGAGTATGGCGGCATTAGGTCTGAAAGCGGCCCACGATATTTCTCTGCGTATGAAGGAGTTTGCATGAAACGTTCCTTCTCCGTCAAAATGAGTGCGCTGGCATTAGTCTATGCCGGATGCCATATGATGACAGCCAGCGCGGCCGATATCGATCAGTCACTGTTAAACCAGGGGCAGCAGGTGGCTACAGCCTCTGACTGCCAGGCCTGTCATACCGCACCAGGCAGCAAAACAGCCTTTAGCGGCGGGTATGCCATCGCCTCGCCGATGGGCGCTATCTACTCCACCAATATTACCCCGGATGTGGTCACCGGGATCGGTCATTATACAGAGGCTCAGTTCTCTAACGCCGTCAGACACGGTATCCGTGCGGATGGCGCGCAACTCTATCCGGCGATGCCTTATACCTCTTACCGGATGATGACCGACAGCGATTTACATGCACTGTATTATTACTTTATGCATGGTGTAAAACCGGTCGACCAGAAAAACACCGTCACCGCACTGCCCTTTCCGTTCAATATCCGTTTCAGTATGAAGATCTGGAATCTGCTCTATGCCGATAACAAAGATTATCAGGTCGACCCCGGAAAGAGCGCTGAATGGAACCGTGGTAACTATCTGGTCAATGGCCTGGCCCACTGTGATACCTGCCATACGCCCCGCGGTTTTATGATGAATGAAGAGACCGGCCAGGCCCTGGCCGGTGCCCCGCTGGGCAGCTGGTATGCACCGAATATTACCTCCGATAAAATCAGTGGGATCGGCGGCTGGAGCGATGACGAGATCGTGCAGTACCTGAAAACCGGCCGGGCTGCCGGGAAAAACCAGGCCGCAGGAGGGATGGCTGAAGCCGTTGAACATAGCCTGCAATACCTGCCGGACAGTGATCTGCATGCTATCGCAACCTACCTGAAACAGACAACACCGATACGCACAGAAGGTGAGACGCAGGCCGCTTACAGTTATGGTTCCACGCCCGTGAATGTGGACGATGAAGTTCGCGGTAAAGCGCCCGATAATGCCCGCAATTCGGTGATTTCCGGCGCAGCCTTATTCAGTGGTAACTGTGCCAGTTGTCACCAACCGGACGGTGCCGGAAGTCAGAACCAGGCTTACCCGTCGTTATTCCATAATACGGCGACCGGCATGATCCATCCGCAAAACCTGATTGCCACTATCCTTTACGGTGTTCAGCGGACAACCGGGGGCCATGAAGTATTGATGCCAGGCTTCGGATCAACATCTTCTTATGTGGATCACCTGACCGACCAGCAGGTCGCCGATATCAGTAATTATGTCCTGCATAATTTTGGTAATCCGTCGGTCACTGTACAGGCCGGCGATGTGGCCTGGGTACGTAAAGGGGGGCACCCGCCGGCGCTGGTGTCTTTACAGCCTTATGTTATGCCCGCCATCGCAGTCGTTCTGGTGATCTTTATCCTGCTGATTATCGGTTTACGATTACGACGCAGCCGCCGACACTAGTATCATCCTTTTTCGGGGGGCTATCGCCCCCCTCTTTTTTAACTCTTCGTCAGTTGCCACTGTTGCCTGCAGGCTGCTGTCTGCGCCGGCGAGGCCAGAAAAACCTTCGGTAACGAACAATGCTGATAGAGGGTGCGGTTTTGTACCCTTTTGCCCGGCGTCACGACCAGCAGATATTTCAGCATCTCTTTTGACAGCCTGTCCCGCAGACCCGCGGGCAGGACATTCCCGGCACGATCCTTTTGTATCAGTGTCCGGTAAAAATAGCGCCTGAGCATGACCGGCATGGAAATATCTAACATAATGAGTCCGGTCGCCCGCGCAAGCCGGGATCCCAGATAACGGGTATAATTCCCTTCCATCACCCAGCGTTCCTGCTGCACCGCGGACTCATGCAACGCTAAAAACTCTGCTTCAGGGCGTTCCTGCCAGCGGGTCCCCGGCTGGTGAAATAACTGATCCAGATGTACGACCGGTGAGTCTGTTTTTTCGGCGATAGCGAGAGCTAAGGTGGATTTTCCGCTGTTTGATGGCCCCAAAATACAGATACGAGGCCCGAGATCGGTCAGCGGCAGGAAAGTGTCAGGTATCATTATTCGCTCAGTATCATTGCGGGTGGAAAGGTCGCTGAACAGCACGTAGCCGCCCGCCCATGCCTGGCAGTGGGGTTTGTGCCTTGCCGGAACGACAGGCTGGCCCGGGCGGAGTATGCAGATTACGTGAATACACCTTATGGGTAAAGCCGGAAGCTGTCACCGGCAGGCAATGACGGAAACATGTGATCCCGTAAACTCTGCATAGGGGAAGGACGTTTTGCCGCCTGATCCCGGAAGGTCCGCCCCGGGTGAGGCGGACTAATGGATCCCCGGGCGGGGGTCGGGAGAAAGGTTATTGCCCCAGTTGCTGTTTAAGTTGCTGCCGGGTGAGATTACTCAGAAACAGACTGCTGCCTGGCTGGAATAAACGTGCTTTATCCAGCCCGCCCGCGATAACCGGATCAAAACCGGCTTTTTCCACCAGTTGCGAGACGACATTCAGCGCCTGTTTATCATCTCCTGCCAGCGGGATCGCAAGTTTCGTGCCGGAGCGATGTGCCTCAGAGCTGAGGGTGTAGGCAGCTACTGAGTTAAAGCCGCGCACCAGATGCGCCCCCGGGAACAGCCCGGCACTGTATCGTCCGACCCCCTCTTTCAGAGCCTCGTTGGCCACCTGCCCGTCTCTGCCGGGATAAGGGTTACTGACATCCAGGACCACTTTGCCTTTCACACTGGCATCAATGGTCTTAGCCAGCGAAGGTAAAGCGCCATAGGGGACGGCCAGTACAATAATGCTGGCTTTCTGTGCCGTCTGTTCGACACTGGCGGCACTGGCCTGTTGCCCCAGTTCAGCAACCTGATTTTTCAGGGCTTCAGGGTGACGCGAGCTGAGGATCACCGGATAACCGGATTTACTCCAGAGTGAGGCCAGTGTACCGCCCATTTGCCCGGCGCCAATAATACCGATGGAGGGTAACGACGCCGCCTGGACGGTTGCCAGAGAACCGATAAATAACAGACCTGCACTCAGTAACGATTTAATTCCTGACACGGGACCTCCTGTTAAGATGACATTATGCTTGTTGCCAGAGTGACATTAAGGGTTGTGGCTGACCGCTGACCGGGTCCTGATGCGGGTAAGGTAAGGTGTCAATCCGCTGGCGCATCGCGGCGGTAGGTGCCGAGCGACAGATATCCCAGTGCTGATCCGGCGGATAGGCACCAATCACCAGGAAATCGTCACTGCTGCCTGAATTGCAATGGCCGGTACCGGCGGGCAACAGGGCCACATCCCCGGCGTGAACCGTCACGGTCTTCCCGCCCGGGCCTCCCAGTATCAGCCGGGCTTCACCGCCGACAAACCCTAAAACCTCATGGGCAGTACTGTGGTAATGATGGAAGTTAAATACCCCGGCAACCCATTGCGGTGGCCAGCCATTGTGCGTCAGTGCCTGTTCCGACTGCTGCGTCACATCGCCGGACAGCGAGAGTGCCTGGCGATAGAGAAGGACCGGCAGGTGCGGGTTATTGGGTACCCAGCCATTGGCGGATAACATAAAATGTTCCGGTACCACCGGCGAGGCAGACTCGCCCCGTGCGGCCGCCGCAAGGATCAACGGCGAACTGACGGCTATCTGAGCCATTACACGTAAAAAATCTCTTCGGGAATCAATCTGCATTTTTCCCCCCGGGTCTGATTCATAACAGGACAATTCAGGCTGCCACCTGAAGATGAAGTGTCGCAGTAACGTTGTCTTTACCAGGTATAAAAGCCAGGGGACGTTTTGTAAACCCGGGGAAAGGCGCGGAGAGAGGCCAGCAGGGGATAAAAAGTGACAAAATATTTCGCCAGACAGGCCCCTGAGGAGCCTGCCGGCAAACGCTTAATCCCGGTGTTTCAGCACTAATGAGCACTGATAGACCACCAGCCCGAAGATACCGAGAGCACCGCCCACCCAAGCGGTGGAGGTCCATCCCAGGCCGGCGTTAATGATCATGCCACCAAAAAAAGCCCCCAGCGCATTAGCAATATTGAGTGCGGAATGATTCATTGCCGCTGCAAGGGTCTGCGCCTTACCTGCCACATCCATCAGACGGATTTGCAAACACGGGATCAGCAACGAGGTTGTCCCTATCAGAAAGGTCACCAGGATCCCGCTGGCGATATGATGGGCCATCAGCGGGAACAGTGCCATCACGACCAGGTTCCAGACCAGTGCCACAGTGATGGCTTTTGTCACACTCCAGTCAGATAAACGTCCGCCTGCCATCATACCGGCGACCATACCCAGCCCAAAGGCCGCCATGACCCAGGGGATCCCCCCTTCCGGCAATCCTGACTCATGGGTCAGCGTCGGGGTGATATAGCTGAAGACGGCAAACATCCCACTGAACCCGGCCGCGCCAGTCAGTAAACTCAACAGAACGCGCGGTGTTTTCAGTGCGGTCAGTTCCTGCAGAGGATGCGCTGACGGATCTCCCTTGCTGTAAGGGATGTAGCTAATGATCATCAGTACACTGACCACCGCGCAGATCCCGACAAACAGGAACGCATAATGCCAGTTAAGATGATGTCCTACCCAGGCGGCCAGCGGAACGCCCAGTAACGTCGCAACCGTCAGGCCGGTCATCATGCGGCCAATGGCTTTTCCCCGTTGCTCCGCCGGAACCATAGAGGCAGCCACCAGTGAGGCGACACCAAAATAAGCACCGTGCGGCAGACCACTGATAAACCGTACTGCGATAAAACTGAGGTAGCCCGGCGCAAAGGCACTGGCCAGGTTACCGGCAGCGAAAAGTGTCATCAGGAAAATCAGCAAACGTTGGCGTGATACTCTGGCACCCAGAACTGCAATCAACGGAGCACCCACCACCACACCCAATGCGTAACTGGTAATCGCATTCCCGGCAGTCGTTACCGACCGGCCCAGCCCGTGGGCCACATCCGGTAACAGCCCCATAATGACAAACTCACCGGTGCCGATAGCAAACCCCCCGAGGGCCATTGCCAGTAATGCGAGGCCGACATGCAGGTTTTTTTGTTGTTCCACGAACACTCCAATACATTTTATTAATATTTACTAAACATTTTCACATACATTCATCAGTAAAGTGAAACCTTAACTTCGCTATTATAGCCACACTTTTTGCTATTCTGGCCCAGTGGGAGCGAAGATGCAAAATGCGACATTTTACAAAATGAGCGAGTCAGGAGACCGAAGATGTAAAAAAAGATCTCAAGAAGACCTTTTTTATTCGATACATATTCCGCCTATATCATCGATAGCAATCTGTCGTAATCAGGCTTTATTTTTCGAACATGCTCAATACTTCCGTCAGGATAGGTTATCACCATACCAATGCCACGTTCTTTATCTCCTTCAAGCAATGTGCTTTTATCAGAGTGAAGCATCGGCTCAATGACAATTTTTTGTGTATTTTTAAGCTGATAACGTCTACTCCACTTCTCATAATCTGTATCGCCCCCAAGCATATCAACGTACGTTTCGTTAAACATTTTATTAATTACCGTCACAGGGAAGAAATCAGTCTTAAGATTAAGATCACCACTTGCATCTTTAGCTCCGCCTGTCCCGTAGCCGTCACTGAGACCATAGCTCCCAAAATCAAAGATATAGTTAGTATCTATAACTTTTTTTCCTTTCGCTAAAGGATTATCAGCAGACAATCTGAAGCTAACCCGAAGTGAACGAAGAGACCACTGGCATGCTCCCCCTCCCTCGATGGCAACCCGACTTTGCCATATATCGCTGTCTCCCTGCTGCTGATACTTCTGCTCAAAGTCGTTATAGCCCGGAATATCATGCGGTTCATTGCTGGAGTTATAGCGAACGGTCTTACACTTTTCAGAGCGGTACAGCACCTCCACAGGCAACAGCGTCACACCGTCAGGAACCCTGAAACTCACATCCACCCACTTAGCATCCGGGGGCGGACTCAGCGAGCGATCAGTAGTGTCGCCGCACCCATAAAGCAGTGCCAGCACTGGAAGAGTGACGATAAGTTTTGCTTTATCTGGAAAATTCAACGTCTTCCTCCGTACTTGTAGCAAAGCGGGAAAGTGCATTTTTTCCGGTTTCTTCGGCCTGCGTCCGTCGCAGAGCAACCGGCAGCATGTCCTGAAGGGCCAGAAATTCACGATTTCGCTTAAGCTCATCCTGATTCGCACGACCTGAAGCCTCCTCCAGCTCTTCTTTGAACTTCTCCCGCATCTCTTTCCGGGTCATGGGAAGCTCCGGGTTTGCCAGTTCAAGCACCTGATTATGGATATATGGCAGATAACGATGGGCCATAGAATGGCTGCGGGGATCAGTGGCAAGACCATCCAGCGCGGGATTGGTATTCTTTGGAAAAGCTTTTTCAAGGCTGGCCGGATTCAGACACTGGATAAAGGCGGCCTGATGCTCCCCGGTGGATTTCAGGCATTCATCATTCAGGGATGGCACCAGAAAGAGCTTCACTGCAACATAATGCGGAGCATATATCTGACCATCGGTCAGGCTTTTCTGATTTGGCCCTGTAAGCTTCATCGAGCACTGCTGTCCCTGGAAGAAAATAACCGTATTGCCATGGTGCCAGTACGGATCTTTTTTCAGCTGAATCCCCAGCTGTAGCTCCATATCTTTCTGCCAGAGGGAGACAGGTAAACCGGCAACCGATACCGCCAGCCAGTTAAAGCCCAGCCTGGACCCCAGCGGCCCCGGTTTCTGATAAAAAAGATTATCCATATCAGCGTCTATGGGCACCTGTGGCACAGTGTCATTGTCATTGACGTGACGATAGTGGGAAATGTTATCCAGCGATGGCATCGCTGCGCGGGTCAACGTGCGCGGCATTCCGTAGGTGTACAGAATGGGCATACTGGCTTTCATTTCAGCTGCATAAAGCAGGGCCAGCGAGCCCCCCAGACTATGACCGCAAATAAACAGCTTCTTAGTTCCTTGAGCTTCATAAAGAGATGTATTTATCGCCTTAAAAATAGGGTCAAACTTTTGCTTCGCCAGCTCATAGGCTTCAAGAAAACCGCCATGAATATTCCCTGCTCCGGCCAGTTCTGGCAGGCAACGTTTAGGACCAAAGGAGGCATCAGTCAGGACATTCAGCAAACTGGCTGTTCCACACCAGGCAACCAGGACATGAGTCCCGCATTCCACCGTAAACAGGCGGGTATCCCCTTCCGGGTTATCACCCTGCCCGGTGTTCAGATATACGGGAGGCCGGTAGCGTTCACTGAACGGCACATCCACCGCCAGCGTATGGAAGTAAGACGGGAACTCCGCAAATCGAGGGATACAGGATAAATCCTGGCATTGCTGCCGGAAAAAATAATCAATGCTGCTATTCTCAGCTTCTGCGCAATAGACCAAATCGGCCATAATGCCGAGGTTATAACCATTGGCGAGGTCATAGTCTTTCGTGTCATTCAGCGCCAGTACCCACGCGCGGAACGGGCAGATTTCGATAACATGCCGCTTATCCAGTGCCTCCAGCGAAACTTCCGTTCCTTTCAGGGAACGACCCGGAGGGAAATGAAATTTAGGCGGTGCTTTATCCGTCCAGCCCTCAATTTCCGGCATCTGGTCGCACAGTTCACCGATGGTGACATAGTGATGTATATTCCCGGCGGCTTCGGCCTCTTCCTGAACATCGGTTCGCCACTCAGGATCGCGCGTTTCTGGTGTAAAGTAGTTATTGCTTACCGGCTGGCTGTTGGGGTTCCGCCGCAGCCCCAGCGGTCGCTTCGCCATCTCGTCGGCCAACGGCTGTCCGTCAACTTTCACATCAACCGTTACCCGGTACAGCTCCTCAAACCGGACAACCCCCTGACTGTCGGTCACACCGGCAGGCGGGTTGGGTGGCGGCGTAGGGTTATATTCATAGTCGCTATAGTTTTTCCACATCGCCACCTCCTCTGCGGTGGCAAGCGGATGGTATTCCAGTTGCACGTTCAGCCCGGTAACCGGGTGGTTATTTTCATCCACAAATTGAAGCTCAAGCCAGTATTTATGCGGCTCACCGCGACAGTAAACAACCTTACTTTTGGGCCTGATGCTGGTAATACAGGTGTTGTCGCCAATAATTTCCATGCTAATTCCCTGCACATTTTTATGTGTAAATAACATTCCATCGTGACCAGGCGATATTTTATCGTCATTATTCCGGGACAAAGAAACGACTGATTCTGCCAGACATGAGGGTTTACGCTGCCAGAACAGCCGCCTTTACCCTGAGAATAGTCTGTCTGGTCGTCCCAAATTCACGGGCCACAGCACTCACAGACATTCCCGTACTGAGCCGTTCAAGTACCGATTTTTTCTGGGCCGAGGGGCGTCCAAAGCGTTTCCCTGATGCTCTGGCCCTAGCGTGACGGAAAGGACATTCTCCAGACCGGGCCTTCCCGGGTCTGTAATGGCCCTGAACCTGTCGGAATTTTAGTTGAAGGACAAACCCCAGACGCCCCGTATCGGTCATCCCCCGGTAGCAGGGAAAGCTCGTCAGCAAGCAAACGCCACTTGTCCCTGTCATCAAAAACCTTCTCCTGTGACAACATCCCAACTCCCTGAATCATCAATGAGTAATAGCTATAGTAACCATTTCACAGGTGAGCTATTGTTACTCAGATCCAGTTCCAAAAAGCCAGATGTCGCATTTTGCAGCTTCACTTCCACCAGGTCATTCTATGCAGGTCAGCCAGATCCATGTCAGAAATGCTTAATAAAAGAACCCAATCCGTCTCCGGGGTGGCCCTGCTGGTCGCCGGTGCGTTTTTTATGGAGTTTCTGGATGGAACGGTGATCACGACAGCCCTGCCCTCTATGGCAATCACTTTTTCCACAGACGTGACCCGGCTCAACCTCGGGATCAGTGCCTATCTTCTGACGCTGGCCGTGCTTATTCCGGTCAGTGGCTGGATAGCTGACCGCTTCGGGGCCCGCAATGTTTTTTCTCTGGCACTGGCCATTTTTACCTTGTCCTCTGTCCTTTGCGGGCTGGCCGACAGCCTGCCTCTGTTCGTCGCTATGCGGATCCTGCAAGGTGTCGGCGGAGCCTTAATGGTGCCGGTAGGAAGACTGGCTGTGTTAAAAAACACCCCAAAAGAACAGCTGATCACGGCCGTTGCCACCCTGACCTGGCCTGCGCTGGTTGCACCGATCCTCGGGCCGCCACTGGGCGGATTGATCACGACCTGGTTCAGCTGGCGCTGGATTTTCTTCCTGAACTTGCCCATCGGGATTATTGCTGTTGTGCTGGCCCGCAGACTAATGACCGTGCAGGCTGAGCCGGAAAAAAGGCCCTTTGATATCACAGGATTTATTTTTTCAACCCTGTCGATGGTCACGTTTGTTTGCAGTATGGAAATGGCCTCATCATCGCTGCCGTGGTATCTCCCCACGGGCTTACTGCTACTGAGTCTTTACGGATTCCGGCTGAGCTTTCGACATATGGCGCGGGTTCCTTTCCCGATGATCTCTCTGCAGGCGCTGACCATCCCCACATTCCGGGCGATGCTTGTCGGAGGATTTTTGTTCAGGGCCGCAATTTCAGCCGTTCCTTTTCTTCTGCCTTTATTATTTCAGATGGGCTTTCATCTGGATGCCTTCCATTCCGGACTGCTGGTACTGGCGGTGTTTGCCGGCAACCTGCTGATCAAACCGTTCACCACCCCTCTCCTGCGAAGGTTTGGTTTCAAAACCGTACTGACAGTGAACGGTTTCCTGAACGTCAGTGGAATGCTGGCTTGTGCATTTTTTACACCGCAAACGCCCCACTGGCTGGTGATACTGATACTGTTTGCCGGCGGGATGTTCCGTTCTCTGCAGTTCACCGCGATTAATACGCTGGTGTATTGTGACGTCCCGAAGACACAAATGAGCCACGCGAATGCGTTATTCAGTACCTCATCTCAGCTCTCAATGGGGGCAGGTATTACTTTTAGCGCCCTTTGCCTTTATCTGGCAGATAAGCTCAGTCAGACCGCGGCTTATCTTTCACAAGTGCCGGCGGTCAGCTACCGGCTCGCCTTTGTTGCCCTGGCCCTGCTTTGCCTGGTGGCCATGGCGGATATCCTGTTACTGGAAAATAAGGCGGGAAGCCAGGTGGCCGGGAAAAAAGACCGGCCGGATTGAGCGGAGTTACCGGCCTTCCCTTTCCGCTTCCGGCAGCGATTAACTGTAGTAGTAATCCCGTCCGTTATTACGCATAAACCAGCCGGTCAATGCCATACGTTCGGAATGGGTCGGTTTAACTTCATGCAGGATCTGTTCAGACAGGAAGCAAATCATGCTGCCGGCCACCGGCTCTATCATATGTTCCCCGTCGGGTAAATGCAGACAAAGTTGCCCGCCGTCCTGCGTCTGCCAGTTCTGGTTAATATAGACAATAAAGGTGATCGCCCGCCGCCGGTCATTGGCAAAACAGTCATAATGAGGTTTGTAATAGGCTCCTTGCGGATATCGGGAAAAATGCCCCTCAAAATCATTCAGACCCAGATAAAATTCCCGGTTCAGCAGAACACGGATCTCTTCCACCAGAGCCAGATAACGCCGGACAGCAGGATCCTGTTCATCCTTATCAATCCAGCTGATGCTGTCAGACCGGATAGATTCATTAATAATATTTTTTAAGCCATTACCAATGCCGGCCTGCAGGAACGTCCGGCTATGGCAAAGCGCAGCCAGCTCTGAAACCCACTGCGGATCCAGAACATTTTGCTGGTAGTACCAGCCCTGGTCACAAAGTTGTTGTATTAACGCCTGATAATCCGGCATAGCGCCCCTGCTATCTCTCATACTGAACGGTGGCAAGAGTATACCGGAGTGATCACCGCTCAACCACAGGATCCACTGTCCGGGCGCACGATATCACGGGCAGAGAGAAGGCAATAATGCACCCGGTGGCGGCTGATTGTGGCAGAGCCGCTATCGGGCAAGCCCCCGGACCCTTTCAGGCCGCCGGGAGTTGATTCTTCTGCGTCACGGGATTGAAGTTATTCTTCCGAAGCTAAAGGAGAGATATGACCGCTCACGGCCGGGGAAGGCTGACGTGAAATACCGGCATAAATTGCAGCAGCCATCCCCACGCCGATAAACCAGCTAAAACTGGCAATATTATGTAACGCCGGAATAAAGCTTATCAGCAGACATAAGCCGACGGAGGGTAACAGCGTAATAATAGCTTTCGGGTTGACGCCGCGGACATACCAATAACTGCCGGAGGGCGAGTCATTAAAGAGTTCATCGGTGTTAATCTGGCGACGGTTGACCCGGTAAAAGTCGCATAACAGAATACCGAATATCGGCCCGATAAAGGACCCCAGCACATCCAGGGTATAGTGGATAAGCTCCGGTGAGTGGAACAGATTCCACGGCGTCAGAACCACAGATCCGATAGCGGCAATCATGCCCCCCATGCGAAAACTGATCTTCTGCGGTGAGCAGTTTGAAAAATCGAAGGCGGGTGAGACAAAGTTTGCCACAATATTAATACCGATCGTTGCAATGATCATGGTCAGTAAAGCAACCGCCATCGCCAGTCCGCTTCCCACATGGGCTACCGTTTCGATAGGGTCCGTGATCATCCGGCCGAATAATGAATGTGTCCCCGAAACAATAACCACCGTAATAATAGAAAACAGCAGAAAGTTAAACGGTAACCCCCAACGGTTTCCGCGGCGGATATCGTTCATACTGGCGGCATAGCGGGAAAAATCTCCAAAATTCAGTAACGGGCCGGAGAAATAGGAGACCACCAGTGCCACCGCAGACACCATCTGCCAGACCTGTTCTCCGCCGGATAATTGTTTTTCTGCCAGAGTCAGTGAGATCCCCTGGAAACCGGTGCGGGAAATAATCCAGATAGCCAGGGACAGCATCACGATATACACCGCCGGACCGGCAATATCGATAAACCGTTTGATAGCATTCATGCCATGCCAGAAGACCAGTGCCTGCAGCACCCACATAACGGCAAAACAGCACCAGCCTAAGGCGGATAACCCGAGGAAATGTACCTTCGTCATCGGGGCCAGCGAAGGCCAGAATTTCAGTAAAACCAGCATCAGAGCATTGGAAGCCAGCCAGGTCTGAATACCGTACCAGGCAAAGGCAATCAGCCCGCGGATCACCGCCGGAATATTGGCACCAAACACACCAAATGCCTGCCGGCAAACAACCGCAAAAGGCACGCCGCTCATCTGGCTGGGTTTCGCGACCAGATTAGCAAACCACTGGACAATACAGATCCCTGCCAGCAGACACACCAGAACCTGCCATCCCGCCAGCCCCAGAGTAAAGAAACTGGCAGCAACCACATACCCCCCCATGCTGTGGACATCGGACATCCAGAAAGAAAAAATATTATACCAGTTCCAGTGTTGTTCCCTGACCGGTGCCAGATCATCATTGGTCAGCCGCGGGCTGTAGCCCGGTTTGCTGTGCCCCGTGAGGTGTGGTTCCTTTTTTTTCGGCATAGCTGAAGTCCCCTGTCGAGATACTGATGAGAAATGTCTTCTGACAGCCTGCAGGATCCGGACCAGTTTTAATTTTTGTATACAAAAACGGAAAAATAAGTATACCTTGTCAGGGACGATGACTCAGGAGAAGACGATGTCAAACACCACTCTTTACCGTGAAGGTACAGACGGACAGGAAAAAGAGCAGCAGATCCGCGAGGCATTAATCAAAGCGATGGTGGAACATCAGCTGCCCCCTGGCAGTAAACTTCCGGAAGAAGCACTGGCCGACGCATTCGGGATCAGCCGGACCGGGATCAGGAAAGTGCTTACGCGCCTTGCCACAGTGCAAATGGTCAATATGACGCCCAAAAAAGGGGCATATGTCGCTAACCCTTCGGCGGAAGAGTCCGGCATGATTTTCAAAAGCCGTACGCTGATTGAACTGGGAAACCTCCCTGACGTGATCAGCCGGTTGCAGGCAAAAGACGTCACAGAGCTGGAAGAGATTCTGGTGCAGGAGCATCGGGCCAGCCATGACAGGGATATGGCTGCCGCGATCCGCTACTCCGCTCTGTTCCATACCCGCCTGCATGCGATAGCCGGAAACACGGTGCTCAGCGAAATCATCACCAACCTGACGTTACGATCTTCTCTGGTGATCGCCGCCTGGGGAGATCAGTGGCATCAGGGGTGTAATGAGTCAGATCATCAGCAACTGCTCAATGCACTGCGTGATAAAGATCTGATGACGCTATCGGCACTGATGCAGCAACACTTCGATAATATCGTCAGTCGTCTGAATTTTAATCGTAAAAAATCCCCGACCCCGGATTTCCGTAAATTATTTTCTCATTAGTGCCGGAGAGACTATGTCAGATTATTGTATACAATTAATTAATCCGAATACTTGTCAGGCAATGACAGAAAAAATGGCGCGGGCAGCCCGTGAAGCCGCCCCGGCAGACACCCGGATCCTCGCGGTGAATCCGCAGGAGGGCGTGCCGTCTATTGAAGGGCATTTTGACGAAGCTGTTGCGGTCACCGGAGTGCTGCAACAGATAGCGGCGGGACGTCAGCAAGGTGTCGATGGGCATATCATCGCCTGTTTCGGAGACCCCGGGCTGCGGGCTGCCAGAGAACTGGCTACGGCCCCCGTCGTCGGCATTGCAGAAGCCGCGATGCATATGGCCACCCTGGTGGCGACGAAGTTTAGTATTGTCACTACCCTGCCCCGCACGGTGATCATCGCCAGACACCTGTTACAGCAATACGGGTTCAGTGATCATTGTGCCTCTGTCCGTACCATCGAACTCCCCGTGCTGGCACTGGAAGAACAGGAAGCGGTGGCCCGGGAGGAAACCCGTCGCCAGTGCCTTGAAGCCATCAAACATGACCATTGCGGTGCGATTGTTCTGGGCTGCGGAGGCATGGCCGGTATCGCCCGGGAACTGACACGGGAAACAGGTGTGCCGGTGATTGATGGCGTCAGTGCCGCAGTCAGACTGGTGGGATCCCTGGCGGCACTCGGGCTGACCACCAGCAAGCACGGAGATTTAGCCTATCCCCTGAAAAAGCCATTAACCGGCATGTTTGCCGGCCTGAATCCTTTCTGAGCAGGTCAGGCGCCGGAGGTTGCGTCAGACCCATCGCCACTTTATGCTTAACTTATCGATCACCGCCCTGGTCACTCCGGGGTATGTTTGCAGTGATACGGACCGGCTTACCGCGTCTGTTCTGATAAATGAGGATCATCATGGTTGCATCACCTCTCTCTGAAAAAGCCCTGACTCTGGGCCATGGCCCGGCATTACTTGAAGTTTTTCTGGAACCCACCTGCCCGTTCTCTGTCCGTGCATTCAATAAGCTGGCAGGATTAGTCAGCCTGGCAGGCGAAGACCAGCTCTCCGTCAGGATCTATCTGCAATCCCAGCCGTGGCATATGTTTTCCGGCGTCATTGTCCGCTGCATTCTGGCCGCTAAAACGTTGCCGGAAGGTAACGCCGCGGCCCTGAAAATCATGCAGGCCGTCGGTGAACATCGTGAAGAATTCGAATTTGAAGACCACTGCCGTGGCCCGAATATGACGGCCACGCCGCAACAGATTATTGAACGTATCGAAAAATACAGCGGTATCCGTGTCAGTGACGCTTTTGATAAACCGGAACTGCAGCAATTAATTAAGTGGCACTGTAAATATTCCCGTCAGAACGGTATTCATGTCTCGCCGACATTTATGATCAATGGATTAATTCAGGCAGATATGGGAAGCGGTGAGGAGATTAGTCAGTGGGCGGAGAGGATCCGTAACGCATAGTACCTTGTAGTAAATCCGCGGTGAATATCGCCGGTATTCACCGCCATTATGCCCTCTCCCGGCAATACAGTCGTAAATTTTTTTTATTACTTTGATGCAAATCACACTTTTGTGTTTCTCCGCAAAGGCGTAAGATGGTGTTTATCACCCAATTCCTGTGTGGAAATATCCCGGATGCTCCGTTAATTCAAACACCCCAAGGGTTACCTGTTTTCAGGTGACAACAGACGACGTGCGCCCTCAGGGCGGCCTGCAATTATTTTAAATAACGATTTAATATAAAAAATGCATAATTCATTACTTTTCCGGCTTCGTTTTGCCTGCAAAACGACATTTGCCCTTGTGATGGCGTTGGTCATGAGTTTTGTCCTGCAACTGGACACCCCGAAATGGTCGATGATGACAGTGGCAATTATTGCGGCATCCCCCGCCTTTGCCTCCGGCGGTGAACCCATGACCGGAGTATTGAGATTCCGCGGCTTTCTGCGCCTTATCGGGACCGCTATCGGCTCTGTCGGTGCAGTGGTGATTATCTGCGGCCTTTCACGGGCACCGGTGCTGATGCTACTGGCCTGCTGCCTCTGGGCGGGGGTGTTCTCCTGGGTGTATACCGTCGTTAAACAGGAGGTTTCTTACGCCTTCGGATTGGCCGGGTACTCCGTCTTTATTATTCTGGTGACTGCCTGGCAGGACCCACAAGCCGCACCGCAAATCGCAATATATCGTTCACTGGAAATATCGCTCGGACTGCTGTGCATTATATTTTCCGACTTACTGTTTCTCCCCCGCAGTATTAAACCGCAGATCCGGCGGTTTATTGATGAATGCCCGCTGGCTTTATTCCGCTTAATGAGTTGCTGCTTCACTGCCAGTAATGAGCAGGAGTTTGAAGAGCGTTTTAAACTTATGCTGGAAGAATGCAAAAAATTTAATGCCATGCGCCAGGTTTTAAAAATGGAGTCGACCCATAATAATCCGTTAGTGCATCAGCGGTTAAAAGGCATTAATGGTCTGATGTTCCATCTGTGTACCCTGACCTATGAAACCTGGCAATACTTTCAGCAACAGCCGGAAAAGCGCAGCACCAGCTGGTATTTACTGTTTAATCATCCCGTCGCAAATAATGCTGCCCTGGCCCAAAAAATTCATCAGTTCAGCCTGCTTATTCCTCAGCTTTCTCCCGGCCAGACGCCTTATGCGCTCTCCTCCTGGATAAAAGGCCTGAAAGAGTTACGTATTCTGTGCACCGGCGTGCAGTCGAAAGTACCGTTGCATGAGGTCGAAAAAGAGATCATCAGCCGCTATGCGATCAATGCCGCTGCCTCGGTGCAGAAGTCTCATGCACTGGTCAACGGTCTGCGTACCTTTCTGACCGGACTGGTGGGATGTTGCCTGTGGCTGACCACCACCTCTTCGGCGATCACCGGATTTCTGATTATTTCGAGCATCGTGTCAACCCTGGCGATGCGCGCCGAAAACCCGCGTAAACTGGCTATGGACTTTATCTACGGCATGATTTACATCCTGCCCGTCAGCCTGTTCTATTACCTGGTCGTGGTACCGTCCACTCAGCAAAGTTTTCTGCTGCTGATTATGGCCATCAGTCTGCTGGTTTTCTTTTTCTCCCTCTGCGTACAATGGAAAATTCCTGGCAGCGCGGCTTCCCTGATGTTTATTTTTAACCTGATCCCGATCACTAACCCGGAAACATTCAACTTTAATAACTATATGGACAGCGCTCTGGGGCAGATCCTTGGCGCGGTAGTGACCCTGACCATCATCTGGCTGATCCCGGATTTAAGTAAGAGCACCCTGTCGAATGCCCTGCTGCGGAGTATTCTGACCACGTCATTACAGACGCTGACGACTAACCCTAAACGTCGTAAAATCAGCCGACTGAGTGCGTTATATGATGATTTGCTGCTGCTGATCACCATGGATAGCCGTAAACTGATGCGCTACCGGCTGGGTATTAACCTGATCATTATTTACCGTCGTATTACCGCACTGAATATTCCTAATCTGCAGACACTTTCTGATTTCCACCAGCAAATCCGCGAGGCTGCTCATGACCTGTCTCACCAGCGGATGGCTATACAACGGGAACGTGCCTACCTGAAGCTTCAGCAATTGCTGCATGAATATCTGCTGGTTATCCGTATTCTGCCGGACCCGGAAAAAATAACCCTGGTCGTCAATGACCTGCAAAAACTGCTCCTTCAGTACCGGGGAGAATTACTGAGTCGTTGACCGCCAGGTCTGTAATGAGGAGCCGGAAGGATGCCCGGGCAGGTCATCCGCCGGGTTTCCCGCGAGAGGAGTATCGCCGTGCATCTTATGATGTCAGGCGCGCATCCGCCGTGATGTCAATGTCGTCAGTCTGCCAGTGCTTCGCCGGCCGTCTATCCCTGCCGGGAAAGGGGCTGACGGATAACCGGCGGAGGAAATACGCCGTTGATCGCAGCCAGGTCTGTCGCAGTCAGCATCAGGGTTTTCGCCCGGGCCAGGTGCCCGGGGTGTACCGGACTGTCAGTTTCGATAATCGCAGTCATCCCCGGCTGACGGAGGATCCAGGCCAGTGCGACCTCCGCTGGCTGACAGCGATGGTCACGGGCGATAATCTCCAGTACCGGGGCAGTCAGTAACGGGTCCCCGGTGCCACCGAAAGGTGAATAAGCCATGATATGAATACCGGCCTGCCGGCATTGATCCAGTAAACGGTATTCAATTCCCCGTGCCGCACAGTGGTACATCACCCGGTTAATAGCGCAGTTTTCACCGCCCGGCAACGCAAGCAGTTGTACGAGATCACGGACATCAAAATCCGCAACACCCCAGCCACCGATCAGCCCTTCCTGGCGCAATTTTTCAAGGCTGCGTACCGCAGACGCGAGCAGACCGGGATAGCGTTTGTGAAGAAGGTAAAAATCAATATGATCTGTTTGTAATCGCTTCAGAGATGCCTGGCAATAACGTCGGGATAACAAGCGATTGGCCGCACCGGAAGCAATTTCCGACACCAGACAGATCTCCCGTCTGCGTGTCGCGATCACTTTACCCGCCATACGTTCCGCACGGCCGCGCCCGTACACTGCAGAGGTATCCAGAGTAGTGATCCCGCAATCTATCGCGCGGTGCAATGCGGCCACAGCCTGTTTTTCCGGGTAACGTCCGTCCCCTGCTGCTTTCGTGCCGGCAGCCAGTGCGGAAAAAGTCAGTAATTTTTTCATACGGCTCCGCATCTTTTATCTCCCGGACGGTGACCGGGAGCGATTAAATACAATATTCCGGCGTCTGTCCTGTCTTCAGACCTGCTGACACAGGCGGGCTGAAAAGTACTTCTGAGGTAACCTGTGGGTCATTCGTGACCCGGTAAACTCATCTCTTCGGTTATCAGCATACAATTTTCAGGCCAGGTTGCCTCAGCCGGCAAAAAACACTGCGGGTGACCTCGCCACTCCCTATCCACCGTCGTTTGCCGCCGGTGAATACCGGCCATGACGGCCGTCAGGATCCGGTGACCTGATGGCCGGAATGATCAGCATCTGTCATACGGCCTCACCGCAGGAGTGTGATCAACAGGTAAAAAAATGGCGCAACCGTGCAAAAAGAGTGCTGCCGATCGGCGGAGGCAGTGAAACCCGGCGTTCCTCAGAAAACCGTCTGTTCAGCCACTACTTTTCTTTCAGGGGAAGATCCGTGACCGCCTGGCCCGGACTGATGCAGAGAGATTTGTGAAGGAGAGTGGCTCTACCTTATGAGCTCCGGGTATTACCGCCTGCCCTGCCCGCAGATCATTGCGCGGGATCCTGAGCAACACGGGCAGCAAAAATTCCCTGATGAAGTATCGCCCGCAACAGTGACGGTTTATGCGGCCGGAGAGTTGCCCGCTGAGCGGCGGGCCTCCGGCAGGTTATTTAGCCGCACTGGCCGGTTTTACGCGGAAAAACCGGAGAAATGCCTCCCGGCGTTGACGGTTGCGGAAAGTGTTAATCAGAAACTCCAGCAAGTTAAATAACAGGCAAAGTAACAACAACACCACCACATCGGGCAGTGCATTTTTCCAGGAAAGCCCCATCTGATTTACCCCGGCGATGGCTTTCACGGCCCAGGTGGAAGGAAGCAGGTCAGAGAGTAATCTGACGCCCCAGGGCATCGCCTGTACCGGCCAGATGGTGCCTGAAATGTAAAAGACCGGCATGGTCATAAATGACAGCGTCAGATAAACAATTTCCACACGGCGAATACATTCCGTCAGTAAATTCCCCAGACTGATCACTGCCAGCAGGAAAGGAAAGGTCAGCAGTAATATTTCGGCCATACTGGCCGTTTGCCGGTAGCCCAGGACCCACGGCCAGAGGACAAACAGGACTATCGACAGAAAAAGCCAGATAGGCAATAGTGCTGAATACGCCCCCAGAATGACCGGCATCGAAGGTTTACCGCTGGCGCTGATGGTCAGATTGACCCGTACACTGGCGATCAAAAGGGAGTGTTGTAATAACATGACCAGCAGCCCCGGAAAGATAATAGCCGCAAAACTAATGCCGGGGTTAAACAGCGGTTGTATCACGGCCTTAATGGGCGTTAACACCACACTGGCTTCCGGGGCGGTAAAACCGTGGTTCAGGAGAATTTCGTTATTATAGTGGGCCAGCATCTGCTGGTAAGCGGCGACCACAGCCTGCTGTATCTGCCCGTTGGGCAACCGATTTGTCGCATCCCCGAACACCGGGATCGCCACGGATTCTCCGGCCAGCATTTTCTGTTCCAGATCGACCGGCATAATAATGATCGCAAATAGCTTACGCCAGCCCAGATCACGTCTTGCGGTTTCCAGATCCGCATAGTTGATCATATCAATCTTGGAAGTTGCATCCAGGTTACGGATCAATAAACGGCTGGCGGTACTGTGATCCTGATCAACCACCGCCACCGGCAGGTTCCAGACCGTGTGGTTCGCATAGACCAGGCTCATAACACACAGCGATATCAGCAAAATCCCCCACATCGGGCGTTGCAACATGCCGGTCAGAACTTTGCGGAACGTCTGAAAAAAAACCGTCATGTCATCGCCTCCTGTGCTTTCAGACGGGCCGGTAATCGTTTCCGGACCAGCAGACCGACCACCAGCGGGTAAACCAGTAATAAAGCACAGACACTGGCAACCGGTTGTGCCGGGACCTGTCGCAGGAACAGATCGAACATGGCATACAATGCATGGGTCAAGGGTTCCAGATTAGAAATAATCTGAGCCGGTAACGGCATCGATAATTCAGGGACCGCCAGTCCCGAAAATGTCATGGCAATACTCACCAGTAGTGCCATCAGCGTATAGGCCGTAATGGCCGAGCGGGTAAAGGTGAACAAAAACACGGCGATACTCTGCGCTGCCATGATGTAGAAAAAAGCGACACAGTACATATAAAACGCATTACCCACCACTCTGGCATCTGACGCCCAGACCAGCAACGCAATCTGCGCCATCAGCACTGTGGTATAGATAAGAGTATAGGGAGTCATCTTCCCCAGTAACGACATCGTGAAGGAATTAGAGTAGATCAGCGGTTTACTGCGGGATAACACATAGATCATACAGGCAACGACAAACAACTGCATCAGATGGATTGTCGCGGCAAACTGCTGATAATAGATATAGCTGCCACTGGCATTAAACAGGCTCTGGTAGGTTAATGATACCTGAGCCAGCGTCGGAACCTGCTTACCGATTTTCGCCGCCATAATACTGCGGTACTGACTGTTTAAGGTCGTCATCAGGCCGGTGAAGTCCTGCGTGGAGTAAAGCCCCGAGGCATAAAACAGCGCGTTATAATAGAAAACCACCTGCGGCTGACGACCGGCCAGCACATCGGCCTCAAAGTCCGTCGGAATATAAACGATGCCGTAATCTGCCGCAGTACGTAATTTCTGTTCCGCCTGTTCAAGACCGCCCGGCCACTCCGTCAGTGAGGCATGGGGGCTGGCATCCAGGTCGCGGATTAATTGCCGTGACAGCTCACTGTGGTCATTATCCACCACCGCTACCGGTAAATTCAGAAGAGTTCCGGCCGAAAAGTTGCTGCTCAGCAGCCAGAACAGTAATAACGGGAAAATCCAGGTCAGCCAGTGGATCATGGGCCGCCTGAAGGCCGTTCTCAGCTCGCGGTTAAATGCCTGCCTGAAGCAACGACGTCCATATTTTACTTCCATTGCCATAATGCACTCATTCCCTGTCGCAATCCTTTCACCGGCTGCAGAGGCCGCAGGCGAACTTCAAAGGTTTTTAAGTCAAAATCGCCGGTTGCCCGTGTTGCACTTTTGGTCGAAAAGTCTCCCAGAGGGGCGATATAATGCACTTCAGCCTTGATCATCTCATTATTTAATGCCGGAACCCGCAGGTTAATAATGTCACCTTTTCTGACATGAGCGAGAATATCTTCACGCAGGTTAAAGACAAAATAGGCATCCGGCAGACGAACTAATGTCAGCAACGGGCTGTAGGCTGTCAGCAGGTCACCGACCTCGGCCGGGATGGGGCCGACTTCACCATCCACAGGGGCTCTGACCACCAGGTCATCCGTCTGAGCTTTAATTTCCAGTAATTGCTGTTCTGCTTCATCCAGTTGTGCGGCATAAATTTCCCGCTGCTGTGCGCGGTCGCCATGTAACCCTTCATCCAGGTTGGCCTGCGCGCTTTGCATAGATTGCAATGCCGTATTACGGGCATTACGCGCATCATCCAGCGCCTGCGCAGAAATATATCCCTTCGCTGCAATCTTCAGTTGCCGGTTATATTCATCCCGGGCATTTTGGTAGTCTGATGTGGATGAGGCCAGTACGGCACGAAGGTTACGGAGGCTTTCTTCGCGGGTACCACTGAGGGAAAGATCCAGCCGGGCTTTTGCCTGGTCACGGGCAGCTTCAGCCGCTTTCAGCTGTGCAATCAGTTCCGGGGCCTCCAGCCTCATCAACACTTCACCCGCACGGACATCATCGCCCCGCTGGGCTTCACGTTCAATAACGCGGCCTTTCGCTTTAGAGGTGACGATAACTTCCGGCGCATCCACCTCGCCCTGTAATAACAATCCCTGATTACTGGCACGAAAGAAAACAGCCAGTGAAATAATCACTATCATCAGTAATACAGTCAGTATTATTTTTTTATTCATGCAAACTGCTCCTGTGCACAGTAAAAGTGTTCCATCATCGCTAACCGCAATTTTGACATAAAAAAAGCATAGAGCATTGATTCAGGTTATGCCCGTGCTCATCCCCGCAATATATCTGTACGGGGATATCTCTGCGTTAATAACGTTAACGCCATATTTCAGCAGACGTGTCATCCGCCGTTGCCAATAATTCATAAGGGTGACGTTAATAAATCATCCCCTTCCGCAACCGCGATATCGTCGCAATAACACGGCGTTGCCCGAAGAAGAGACCGCCCCGACACTCCACAAAGATACCGGAACCACTCCGGACGACATACCGGAGCCTGACAAGAGGGGAAATAAAAAGTGACAATTCCACATCTCCGGGAACGGGATCACCTATCGAATTGATACAGATTTCCGGATCCACGGCGGTTGCCATCAGGGTTATAGTTTCCCCTGAATCTTATCTCTCTGCGGAGTCTGCAAACACTATGTTTTCTTTGAATCGTTTTAACAGTAAAGAGCTGGCACTGGCCTACGTCAATGGTCAGCAACAATCCCTGTCACCGGCGGAATTTCTCCAGGCCGTAACCCGGGCAGAGGCTGAGTTCAGTCAGCTACTCAATGCGTCCTGCCGCCCGGCCGGTCTGACCCACCCTGTCTGCGCACTCAGGGGCTAATGCCCGGAAGTCCGTTATTAGCCCTTACCCTAAGCACGGATAACAGGCGGCCATCCTGCAGAACAAAACGATCTCTGTGACCGAAATAGCCACAGGACGGCCCGTAGCCTGTCACAGGGAATAACCGATGATTTCCTCAGGCACCGTGCTATAAAAACATTTTTATGCTTCGCCAGCCGCCTTACTGAACTTCCTGACTGAAGAGCCATTGTCTGAAGTCCTTAATTTCATCCAGGCTCATGGTATGCCCCATGCCCGGATACGTCTTAAAGGTGATATCCGGCGTGACGCCGCTTAACTGATCCACCGCCTGCCTTGCCAGCGCTAACGGGATCCTTTGGTCAGCATCCCCGTGGCCGATAAAGAAATGTAGCTGACTGACCTGATGACGCGGAATACTGTTCACTGAAAAATTTGCCGGTAAATGGCCGCTGAAAACAGCAACACCGTGGAACAATTGTGGATACATCAGTGCGACCTTGTAGGTCATCACCGCCCCCTGACTGAATCCCCCCAGATAGGTATGGCTGGCGGCGACGTGGTATTGCTGTTGCAGGGTTTTCACCGTCGAAACCACTGCATCACTGCTGCTTTGCTGATCGGCGGCAACATTCTTCTGTTTATCTGACCCCCGGTACCACTGATAGCTGTCTCCGGCGACCGGTAGCGGCGCCCGGAGTGAAACCACAATCATATTGCCCGGGACAATGACCGGAAAATCGTTAAAGTCTTGTTCATTCGCACCATAACCATGCATCATGACCAGCATCGATTGCGGTTTATCCTGCCGGACGGCCGGCATAAATAAATAGGTCAGTTCACTTGCCCGGACCGCCGGTTGTATCAGAAAGATACAAAATACGCCGATCACTGCCAGTACTTTTTTCACTCTTTTTCCTCTTATGCTGCTTTTTCTTCCGGTAAACATTTAGCTGTCATCACCCGGAAACCAGGCTTTCCCTGCCGCGGTATTCCAGCGGATACGTGGAAACAGGGATAACCGGATGTTGAACAGAAAATAAAATGGCATAAATAACTGCGGGTTATTCTTCGCCATAGGCTCCATGACGGACAGCAACTGCTCCAGTTCATGTAACAACCTGCTGCCGGGTTGCTCATGGATATTTTTTAATCGCCTTTTAAGATACAAACTAATTTCATAAAGCAACGCTTCTGTCCGTAGTCCGTTTAAACGGAGAATTTCCGGATCACGGGCGCAGAAGTCGAAGACATTTGCTCCCAGCCATACTTCCGTGATCAGATTATTTTCCACGATCAGACTGTTCCCCGGGTCGGCTTTATTCCTCGGGAGGATAACGTTGATTCGGTCCAGCATTCGCTGCACGAACTGCTGACGCTGCAATAATGACGCTTTCTGTAGCCGGATATCATTGATAAGCTGTAACAATTCTTTAATTCCTGCCCGCAGTGCTCTTTTTGCGGTCCAGGACGGGCGTTTATTTCTGATCATCAGTGTGACCACCAGAGAGATCACAATCCCGACAAAGGTGGAAATCGCGGCGTTGATTGTCGCGAAAGGATTAGGCGCAAAATCATGGCTCAGGCCGATATAGGCAGGGAGCTGGGTGGCGACAATCAACCCGATAAAATTAGTGGCCGGGTTTGCAATAATAAGCCCCATCAACAGCAGTGCCGGTAACAAACAAATGATCAGGGCTTCAAAGGTAATTGCGCCCGGCAGGATCGCCAGGGAATAAAAAATACTGATGGCAATAGCAATGGCGATACCTTTGAAGAATACACGCATTCCGCCAATGGGGCTGTCGTGAGTTGCGAAAAACGAACAGGTGACGGCAGCGATCATTGCCGCATTGTTGCCGCTTTTCCAGCCCGAGCCAATCCAGAACAGACAAGCGATAAAGGTCGCGGCAAACGCCGTAAACGCCGACAGAGAGATCATTCCGTGGTCGAAGTAGCGTTTACGGTGCATCACAGGGGAGGATTTACCCCGTCTTCTGAGCCGGGAGATCCTGACCTCAACCCCGTGATACGCACTCAGAATGCGGACAAAGTTCTGTAACCGTCGGGTCAGTCCGGTAAACAGTAAACACTCTTCAGTCCCCCACGCACCGGAATGGAAGTTTTCTGTGATATTTTGCTGCGTCTCTTCCAGTAACCGATTCACCGAAGCCACATCTTCAGTGCTGGCTGGCTGTTCAAGCCAGTCAAGAAAACGGTCCATAGCATGCATCATGATTTCAGGCAGCAGGATATTTTCTGCAGACAGCAGGCTCAGACGTTTTTCTATCGCCGTCAGGGTCGGCACCAGATAGGAAAGATGCTGATACTGTGCCGATACCATCCGAACCAGCCGCTTCACCTGATCGGGCTCATAGGCACAGTGAGTCATCAGGACTTCCACACTCACGGGGTAATTCGCCATCTGGATCAGGATCTGTTCTCTTTCGGGCATTTCTGCCGACCGGGGTTGCTGGCTAAGCAGAGAAGCACAGACTTTTTTTGCCTGCTGATACCAGTTATCGATACTGTTCTGCAGTAGCGATTTCATACTCACCGGGAAAATCAGCACGTGCACCAGACTACTGCAGAGGATCCCCAGCGCCACCTCTTCGATCCTGGAGATCACGGTATAAGTGATGGCTGACGGCGTCGTCACATCCGGAAACCCCATAATCGCAGCACTGTACCCGGCCAGCATAAAAATATAACTTTTCGGTGTCCGGTCATGTAATGACAGATACAGACATACCGCGACCCAGGCCGATACAGAAAAACTGAACATCACCGGTGACATCACGGTGGCCGGGTAAATAACAAAAATAAAAATACCGCCCAGCACAGTGCCCAGCAGCCTGAAAAAGGATTTTGACACCGTGGAGGCGGAATAGATCTGTGAAACGACATACACTGTCGTTAATGACCAGGTGGGTTTTTCCAGATTAAGTTCTAATGCCAGATACAACGCCAGGAAAGCCGCCAGTGCCGTTTTTAATGAAAATGTAAACGCACTTTTTGTTAAAAATTTCATAGGTTACAGTCAGTTATGGGGAGCTCTGATTCGCATTGTGAGTATAGTACACCCGGTCACTCGCTAACGACTAAAATTGTAACAGGTACGGAATCGCTGCTTTTAACGCAGTTTCTCATTAAAACTTCTGAAGTTAAGTATTCCCGGTGTCTCAGGCAAACAAGCATTTTCCCGGACCTCCGGATGCGGGTGATCCTTCCCCGGAAAGTCAGCATCCGCGGACTCCATAAATAGCTATGATCACCGACAGCCGTTAAAGGCAGGATACCTGTCATTTCCGGCACAAAAAAGGTACAATTTGCCGGACTTATCGCCAGGTCTTTGCTGATTAAAACAACCTGTTCTCTGTCTGGCTTCGGTTTTAGCCACTCCGGTACGCTTCCTGATACTGCTGCGTAGAGGTCCTTCCCCGGGGTGCACTTTAAGGATGATATTATGTTAAAAACATGGCTGATCCTTCTGGTCTCTATCGTTGCTGAGACTTTTGCCACCTCGATGATCAAATCCTCCGAAGGCTTTACCCGCCTGCTCCCTTCCCTGGCAGTCATCGCCGGTTATATCATTTCTTTTGCGGGATTATCTCAGGTGGTGCGGGTCATGAATGTCGGGGTAGCTTATGCTATCTGGGCCGGGGTGGGCATCTGTCTTGTGTCTCTGATTTCCTGGGTGTTTTTCCGGCAAACGCTGGACCTTGCAGCCATCCTCGGCATCCTGCTGATAGTGATGGGCGTGGTAGTCATCCAGTTATTTTCCAAATCCGTCACCCATTGATCTGCCGTCCGTGACGGGCTTCCGCTCTGCGGCAAGTCGGGCCTCCCCGCAGACAGAAATGTTATGCGTAACCCAAAAGTAAAAAACCACCCCGGTAAGGGGTGGTTAACTTCAGTGACGCGGATTATTTATGAACGTAATAACTCGCGTAACGTGATTGCTCGATATTCGCCGTCCAGCGTCCTGCAACAACACTATTATCCCAGCCATACCAGTTAGGTGCTGGTGTGGAGGCTATACCGGTAGAACAACTGGTGGTCGGGTTATGAACGTATCCGCCGCGGTAACTGCCCTGAGTCCAGCGACGAACTACCACCTGGATCGGCTGCGCGTAATAGCCAGGCTCAACGCTGATATTCCAGTTATAGTTAGTGCTGAAGCTCTGCTGGTGGCTATAGTTCGCACTTACCGAGAACAGGCTCAATGCCCCACCGATCACCGGAATTTTACTCAGATTCAGACCGACCGTGCCGCCCCACTGATACCCGGTGGTTTTAGTCTGCCCCCAGATATAGGTGCAGCTGGTTACCCCGCCGGACCCTTGCGGGCACAGATAGATAGGTCCGCGCCAGATCCAGTCTTCCCAGGTCGTACGCGACTGGGTCTGGGCAAAGGCGGCAGATTTGCCGGTTAATATAACATCCTCGGTATGGCCCACCAGGCAGGTGCCCGCAAAACTGTTCGACAGCGGAATCAGTGCCGCTAACAACGTTAGTGAAATCTTTTTCATTGTCTGTCCCCTGAATTATTGGAAAATCTGATCCGGCGTATTGTCTGAATTCACAGCGGATGTTGTTTTTTCATCCGAGAATAACTCTGTGGAATACTGCCCGGAGCTCAGATCCACCGGGGTCATCAGATAACCATCACCCTCCGGTGCCGTTTTAAACATCACAGCATCCGCCTGAACCGAAGAACCCAGGACTTCTCCTGCCAGTGTTGCCGCTTTTTTACCGCCCGCACTGCCATCAAAAATCACTTCTTTTCCCTGCGTTAATGCCTGAGTCACAGTCGCTTTTAAGGACGCGTCAGCACTGAGTGAATCACCTAATAATAAAATATCGTAATCACTGGCACTGCCGGCGGTGTATTTCGTTTTAAAATAATTTAAAACGCCACCATCAGTATCCCCTAACGCATAATAGGTCGTTGTGGTGACTGTGGTCACCGGCTCCTGATCGGCCGGTGTATCTGTTGCCATAACATTAGCTGCAAATAACCCTGCCAGCGGGAAAGCCAGAATGCTTTTCATCATTTTATTCATTACAGACTCCATAGTTATATTTAATAAGGAATACACACGGTTTTTTGTTTTTAATTCACCTCCTGATTTTCCGATAACGATTATTGATAAGCAGAAACAGAAAACTGTCCGGATCCGCAGCCATATAACTGGCCTGGCCGGGAAGACACGGAAAAACTCGCTCCCGGCGGAATAGCAAATAACACCGAAGTTGAAGGCGTAATATTTTTACCCTGACTGCTATTGTGAGCGACAATAATTCCGTTAACTGCGGCGCTTAAATCCGCAAAATTATAACAATAGCCATCTCCTGCACTCCGGTTCAGTGAAGAATTCCCCCCGGTTGCCGACATCCAGACCATTTCACCCGTGCCATTGACACCCTGATAGCTTCCGGTTCTGCCACCGAGGCTGGAAAGCTGAACCGAATTTTTCATATATCCCGTCCACTGGCCGTTGTAGCAAAATAAAATCCCTGAATTGCCGCCATTAGCCATCAGGCCATCTTCATTGCAGGCAGAATTCAGTGAGGCACTGCCCTGAACCTCCAAATATTCACGGGTCGTCATGCGGCCATCTGAAGATATTTTCCCGCCTTTAATTTCACCCCCGGTTTCAATCCCTTTGTCCTTCCAGACTTTTACCCACTGGTCATCATCCATATAAAAGCCGCCATTATGGGTACTGTTGATCCATCCTTTATCCCCGCGGGTCACCAATGACCCGGTCACGGTACGGATATCCGTTTCACCGGTGATCGTACCGTCACTCCACAGCCCGGCTTTGGCCGATACGCTGTCTGCCGCCAGACTGCCGCTGAGCGATATGTTTTTTCCTGTGATCTCGCCTGCATTACGTATCCCGTGCTGCGTCAGATCCATATCGGCATGCATCTGATTCAGTTCCGGATGGCCTGGTACCGTATAACGGTAAAGGCGGTCACTTTCACTGAATACACTCTGCATCGTGTCGGCGGAGAACAGCGTGACCAGATGCCCACGGGCCGCCGGAATGCCGGACTCCGTGGTATTCAGTTTCCAGCTGCCATCCACCCCGGTCGCCTGATTATCTTTACTGATATACCCGGACTCTCCGTGCATCAGTCGTGCGATATAACGCATCCCTTTTTCACTGAGAACAGTGCCCTGCCGGGAAAGTAATAACCCTGTAATATTTTTATCCGTCAGGTTATCCAGAGTGAAATACGCGGTATAGCTTTGCCCCTCGTTATTAATAAGCGAGATATTTTTATCCAGATACCCTTGTTGCCGGAGTTGCTCTGCATCGATCGCAATAAATTTCTCTGCCAGCAAATGTTTCTGTAATTCACCATAATTATCTTTCAGGTAACGCTCAGCCGCACCGGAAAACATGTCAGTTTCTCTGGCGGTGACTGTCCATTCCTGCAGTTGTAAATAGTCACTGTATCTTTGATACCCTATCGGCGCTGCAATTAATATTAACGCCAGCACCAGGCTCAGAGAAAACAGCGTATCTCCGCGATGTATATTTCCCATAGGTACACTATTGTTAAATTAATCCGGCAACATCCGTTACCTGACAGAGTAAGAACGCCACATAAAAATAAGGGGCATACGGTAATGTTTTTTTATTTATTATCAGTGCGTGACAAAATAATAATAAAAAACCCACGCCGGATACCAGACAAATGACTTGCCAATGCATCCAGAAACTCAATGCACTGATAAAATACACATCCCCCTGACCTACCGAGGTTCCGCAGATCCTCAGCGAAATTTTTTCGACTCCCCGGAATAATAAAAACAGAATACCCCAGGTAATTATTCCGGTAATAACGGCGGCACTGCCCTTTATCAGAAAGAGTATCAATGCACCGGTCACTGTAAAACTAAGAGTAAAGCGCCAGGGCAGCCAGAAATTGCTGATATCAATCACGGTGAATAAAATTCCCCATAACAGAAACGCTGCCAGTACCACAGGCTGTCCGGACATGCCTGGCACCCACAGTGCCAGAGCAAAAGCGGCTGTGGCCAGCAGAATAATTGCCACAGGCACTGGCTTGCCCGGGGTATTCCCCTGATGATCACCGATAAACTGACAGGCCTGCCTGACCATCAGCATTCCGGCGACCATAAACAGCACTATCTTGTCTGCCATCATCCTGCCTTCCGCTGCGAATACATCATATAAGCCAGGTAAACCTTATGGATATAACGGCGGCGTGCCTGATCCCGGCCCTGCAGAAAACCGGTGTTGTAGGTGGCCAGACAGGCCCAGTTATTTCCGCAATAGCTCAGATGACGGGCCAGGATCCCTGCGCCTGTATCGATATTCAGACAAGGGTCCCGCAATAAATCTGTGGCCTGGTGTATCCGGTGCTCACGAATCAATGCGGCGATATGGGTCGAATTAATCTGCATCAGTCCGTAGTCCCTGCTGATCACCCGCCCCTGTGCATCACGATTCAGTCCGATACTGCTCGCCTCTCCCTGACTTTCCACCTGACTGATGGCCCTGAGCAGATCAGCATTCAGATGATAGTGGCGGGCTGCCTGCTCAAAACAATCTGCGGCACAGCCTGGCCACGATAACAGCAGCAGAAAACAAAGAAGCCCGCGCTCCATCGTGTCAGTTCGCACTGAAAAATTCGAGACGGTTATCATCTTTACCGCCCCCGGCGGACTGGCAGTCCGCAGCGGCCTCTCCCGCCCCCTGACTGCTGGTATAGCGGTGACCGTTAATACTGATATGATCGATCAGGCTGGTGCTACCCAGTTTGGTCGCCAGAGTTGTACAGGCCTCCGACGGGACCCCCTCATAACGCAGTATAAATCCGCTGTCGCTGCCCTCTCCCTGCACGTTATCCGGAACCAGAGTGACATTTTTGCCCCAGACATTACTGAGGATGGCCTGACCGGAGTTTTTATCCCCGCGGATGGTCATATTCCCCGGCGCGCCACCGAAACGGATCAACGCCCCGGTCATTTCCCGGTCGGATGCAAACTGGTAGCTCCCGCCGACTTTCAGCATATTACGGGTATTGGTGATCAGTTCACTGATATTCCCCATCTCCGTGCTGGTATCATTACGGCTGAATAACCCCCCTCCGACACTGATCCCAATCACCAGCACAATAAGGGAAATGGTGATCCAGATACCGGCTTCAAACAGGGAGATAGCGCCCCGGTGTATTCGTGTTGCAGTTGTCATGAGTTTCCTCGGGTTATTGATGAACGGAAATCAGGTTATTCAGGTCCTGCGTGGAGAGCAGGATCAGTACCATGTAACCGGCGTTCAGGCCCAGGCAGACATACCCGGCCATCGTCGCGGTTTGCTTAATCCGCTGTACGGTTTTTTGCAGCCAGTCATTAGCGAAATTTTCTATAATATTTTCTGCATTATCCGCGGCAGTCAGTACCCGTAGTTTTTTAACGGTCTCCGCTGAAGGAAAGGCATATCCGCTGGCAAACAATGCTGCCCCCAGATGCTTTCCCTGCCAGACATGCTGCAGAGTGGCCTCCAGCCGTTCATACAGCCAGGGCGAAGCGCGTTGCATTAACTGGTTGATGCTCTGTTCGGTTTTCACTTGTGCACGGAGCAGTGCCGAGATATTCAGCAGGAAACTCACCCCCTGGATATCGCGGTAAAGTTTCCACGGCAATATGTGGTCCAGCAGGTGGCAACGCACACGTCCGGTCAGATTAGGCAGTGACCAGAGTGTCCAGCCCGTCAGCACAAGAGCGCTGACAGAGATCAGGATCAGGTGTTCACTCAGCCCGCGGGAAATAATGGCCAGTGCCTGCAGCGAGCCCTGCCACTGGTCTTCACTGACCAGAACCGCCAGTCGCGGAAGAAAGCGATGACTGACCAGTTGCACCATAAACAGACAAGAGATCAGTAACAGGCACGGATACGCCAGCGCAGCACTGCAGGCTGAGCGCATCTCTTTTGTGGCCCGCGCGATGGTCATGGCGCGTCGGATAGCGGCAGCAAGGTCACCGTCACTGACCCCCGCACCGAGCAATAAGAGTTCCTGCTCCGGGACCCAGCCACGTAATCCTTTATCCAGTGACATGCCGCAGGTCAGTGCGGCAGCAATATCCTGCAGACAATAGACCCGCGGGCTGTTTGCCGAACGATCGCTGATAATCAGCGTGCTGATGGCATCTGCGAGTTTGAACTGATTCTCCAGCAGGAAAGCCAGGTCATCATACAAACTGATCCGGTCATTCCCTGAGAAGGTTCTCAATGCCAGCTGGCGACTGAGAGATTCGCTGTATTCCCGCCACGTCCGTTTCTCCGTCATGCCTGACTCCTTAGAGAAGGCTGCATCAGGTCATCTTCATCCAGCGGGCTGATCAAATCGGCGTCGAGCGGGTCGGCAACTCCCTGATGAAGATAGTCTTTCAGGTGCGCCGTTCGGGTAATGCCGTTCAGGGTATCCAGCCAGTATCTGCGGGCAGCAATTTTACCCTCGTGCCGGTACAGCTCCATAAAGCGGGCATCGGGGCGGATCACCTCGGCAATCATTTTCCGGCCAACCGTGCCATGGAAACATGCTGAACATCCGGACGAATGCCGGAAACAGAGTTTTTCTGCATCACAATGCCGTGTCAGAAATTCCCGTTGTTCCGCTGATAAGGAAGGTAGCTTTTGCTGCCAGCTCAGCTTGCAGGACGGACACAGCACAGGGACCAGACGCTGTGCAATCAGGCCAATCACTAACTGAGCATCAGCAATTTCCGGCAACGGAATTTGCAGGGTATCGGTCAGGCGATCCAGAATACCGATAGCATCGTTAGCATGCAGAGTGGTCTGCACCAGATGCCCTGACTTCGCGGCACTGAGTGCGGCCCGGACCGAGTTAGTATCGCGGATCTCACCGATGATCATCGCATCCGGATCCAGACGTAACGCCGATGAAATGCCTCTGGACCAGGCCTGACTCAGCGCTTCGGGATCGGTGCGATCAGCGATCACCGGCGTCTGAACCGCCCCGGGGATCATCCCTTCAGGAGGATCTTCAATGGTGAACAGCCGTTTACTGTGTAACGTCTGTTCCAGGTAACAGCGGCTGAAACAGCGCAGAGAGGTACTCTTTCCTGAGCCGGTAGGCCCTGAAATAATGATGATCCCCTCGGGACGGGTCAGCATTCGGGTGATCTGTTGCTGCTGCACCGGCAGAAAACCTAATTGGTCCGGGGTGGGTAATGAACTACTGTCATCGGGCAAAACACGCATGACAACATACAGCCCGAATTCGGCAGGCGTATGTGCATAACGGGCACCGAAAATCCCCAGTTGACGGACAAATTCACTGCGTAACCTGCCATCCTGTGCACGGTTAGCATTAAAGCTTTTTTCCGTTACATCACACATGGATAACACAATGGTCGCCGCCAGTTGCATACCTTCTTCGCGCTCCAGTTGCGCGATGGTGCGCAACTGGCCGTGGATACGTAACTGCACCAGAGTGACCTCCTGGTACCCTATCAGCAGATGAATATCTGAAGCTCCGAGAGTCACGGCCTGCCGGAAATAACGGATCACTCTTGATTGCTGCTCAGAGCGGCTGATCTCCGAAGTGACCTGGCCACTCTGTTGTTCACTCTGTAACTGACGCAGCTCATCGAGCTGGACAGGTTCAAACCTGGCCTGTGGTGTCTGTCGCAGTATGCCGGCCAGCACCGAGGTCGTTAACGGGTCATGCCGGTGAGCTTCGGAGAAGTAAACCGTGGGCTCATCCGCAGAACGGTCAATATAAATGTATGCCGAACTGTCCTGACGATTAATCATCACTCCCCCCGATAAATGCGAGGTTCTTCGGTGAGCCATGGCCGGTACTTATCCTGACTTCACGGGGAGTGATCGCGATGACGCGATACAAGTCGCCGGGCAGGATCGTGTTTTCATCCACCGTCAGTCGTTTCCCATCCGGCATCTGCAACTGTGCATTAAGATGCCGGCGACTCCCCCAGATTTGGATAACCATCGGCAGAGCGGCTTCTGCCGGCGGAGTACTTTCTGATGGCGTGCTGAGAGGCGCCGGAGCATAAGCCGCCCCGCCGTGCATACCCGTCGATTGATGGCCGGGGATTTCTGCAGGCTCTGCTGCCGGTTGTGGCTGAGCCGTTTGCCGGTATTTATCCAGCTCATTCCGTGCCCGGACATGTTCCAGCTGAGCCTGGTCAAATAAGGTTTCTTCCTGGATCTTTTCAAGAGAGCCAAGGGTAAATCCGTCATCCTGACTTCCGGCTACCGCTCTCAGGCTACAGGTGAGCAGGATCAACAGATAACCTCCCCTGAAATTACTGCTTTTCATATAAGCGTCCCTCAAGCGTAAAAAGTAACCGGCCCGCGGTCAGGCTGATGTCAAGGCGAGTAAACCCCAGGTTCCGGGCCTGCATGACCGGGCCTGAGAGTAATAAACGCGGACTGATCGGCGTCACCAGAGTAAATGTCCGCACACTGAACGGATCCGACCCGGTCCCGGCGACGTCCGAAAGTTGTAATTCACTGTGCGTCCGTTGTGCCAGACTCGCCAGCGAGGTGAGCGACGCAGGCTCTGAGGCCCCACCAGGGCCAGGGCGTTTCTGCATAACAAAAGGCAAGAGCAGCTCAGCTTCATCGCCTGCTCCCGGAAGATTGAACCGGTAAGGCAGCCCGGACAAACCATGCTCTTTTAGCTGGCGGGAAAAATCATCGACCGTTCCGCTGCCCTGCAGACTATATTTCGCCGTTATCCTGCCGGGATCAGCCGTACAACTCACATGACTTAATCCCCAGCCGGCAATCATAATCGGTAAAACACCGGTACGCTGCTGACAGGCAGACAACACCTCACTAAGGGAAGGCTGACGGGACCAGGGCGGAGCCGCATCGGCTGCCGCACTTTGCTGCTTTAGTAACAAATAGCGTTGGGCCGCTTCAATACGCTGCTGTTGCTGGTAGTTATTCCGCCACATAACGGCTGAAAGTAGTGCAGCCCCGGCCACCAGCAGCCCGCCGGCCAGCCTTAGCCGGTAACGGTTATCTGTTCCTTTCAGCCGGTATTTACGGGCCAGCGGTGGCGTATCTTGCAGCAACTCGTCCAGCGTCAGGCCAGCGAAAGTCTCTTTTTTTTCTGACGCGCTGGTGCTGCGAAATTCCTGCCACTGGCTATCTGAGCGGTGGAGTAACAAAAACTGCTGCAGATAGTGCTCTGTTTCCTCACGGGTACCGGGAATATCGCTGAACGGTGATAGCCCGTGACCTTCTTTGGCTATAAACCAGTAAAGTCCTTCTTCCAGCCGGCAGACGGCGTAGCTGTCTGGTGGCATTTTCTGCAGAGCCACCAGGGCCAGCGGATAACGTTTCTCTCGCCCCTGTTTTGCCGGTAGCAGCTGTACGCTGCCCAGCAGACATCCCGGATCACCCGTGCGGTCATTTGTCAGCACAACATGGTAAGTGTGCTGAACCGCCGGTAAGCGCTGGCGGATCTTCCTGCGGCCACGGACCGGCAGATAGCGCCAGGAAAGCCCGGCCACCAGTTGGCGACCGCCCTGACGGATGCTGTAGGGTCTGTTCTGTTGCATTACCGTTATCCCATCAGAACCGGGGTGATCAGGATCACTAGCGCCGATTTCCCGCGGCTGCCGCCGTCACCCCCGCCGAACAGGAAGAAATGAGAGTGGTCAACGCCCTGATGATCATCACTGTTACTTACCGACTGATAACCGCTTAACACCAGCGTCTGTCCGGATTTCATCAATACCCGCTGAGTGAAAATTTTCATCCTGGTTTTCATCAGTTCAATCGACGCATTCTGGCTGGTAAAGGTTCTGAAGGTCGGGTCATCGGACATATTGATGGCAAACTGCAACTGCATACGGGTTGAGTCCGGCATCAGATATGGCAGGATCGTCATATTCAGGCCCGTGGTGATGGTGGACTTACTGATACTGCTGGAAGAACCGACATTGGCAGTATTCTCTGTGCTGGTATCAGAGGCATAATCCTGCTGTAACGCCACCTGAACCGGAACCGCTGAAAGGTTAGTCGTCATGCTGGAGAGCTGGGTCACGACGGTCAGATGCGTCTGTTCTGCCAGCGCTTTCACTAATGCCGTACTGCCCTGCCCTTTCCCGTCCAGAATAGAGATACCGCTACTCATCATTTCACTGGCCGCATCCGCATACGGCGATGTCAGTGATAACCCCAGGTTGCTGTTGTTGAATACCGCTTTCCAGTCGATACCTAGCTGGTCGTTATCTTTGTTATCGATGCTGTAAACCTGCACATTCAGAACAACCTGCCGGTTTAGTTGAGTGTTCCGATCATCGATATATCGCGCCACATCACTCAATACTCGCGGTGTATCCCGAACGGTCAATTCTCCGTTCGTCAGATCCATCCGTCCTTTACCCGGAGTCAGCATCATAGAGATGGTGCTGGCGATATCACGGTACAGTCCGGACTTTATTTCCATCGTGGTAGCCTGAGAAGTCGTGCCTGAGTTTTTATCACTATTGTCAGACGCGCTCTGGCCCCCTGCTACGCCGTTAGTATTCTGGTTTTGCGAAGAAGTTGTACCGCTGACCGTACGGGAATAAAAACTGGCATTATTATCCATAAATAAAACAGGGAAGGTTTTCGTGGTCATATAAGAAATAATGACCCGGTGATCCTGATATTCCCAGCTCAGGCCCTGACGTGCGGTAATATCATCCAGCAAACCAGCAACCGGCCCCTGCCAGAAAAGATGATTCAGTGATGTACCGGAGGAAACGGTATTCACCGGCGCGCCGTTCCCCGGCAAAGGGTCATTCATTGACGGGTCCTGACTACTGAAACCAGGGTTATTTTCCTGCTGACTGAGTGCATCCTGACTGATATTCACCGGAATATGACATTGAGAAGTAATCAGTGAAGCAACCGCCTCAAGGCTGATATTTCCCGGATGGTTCAATGTCATATTACAGGATGGCAGTTCACCCTGCTCCTTCTGTAAGTCGCGGCTTATCGGCTCAGGATTGATCCATTGTGTTTTTTCGTTAATAACATAGGGATGTGATTTATTGAATGGCATCATGGCATCTGCCTGTGATGTCAGCTGACTATTATCTTTTTCAATATCATTAATTCTCTGCCAGCTACTGCATCCTGATATCTGAATAAAGATGAATGATAACAGGCTCAGCGTGGTGTTTTTATTGAATTTCATAAACCATCTTATCCCTGGTAATAATAGAGAATACTGTCGTCAGTCATGTCATTAGGAATTTCTATGTTTACCGCTGTACCGTACATGTCATACAAGCGGTGATGCCGAAAAATATAAAATAACCGGCTATGTTCGCTAACCACCATCAGACAACCTGCCAGTCCCGGCTTTTCAGCAGTCCAAATATAATGTTGTGACCCCCGCCGTTCAAAATGTAACGGGATTTCAGAATATCCGGCACTGGCAGGCAGTGTCTGGTCTGAATGCTGCCACCTGACTGAGCTGTTCAGAAAAAATATCGCCTCTCGCTGGCAGTTTTCATCATCAATCTGACGCTGAGTCTGCGCCTGAGGAAACAGCCCCATAAATAATAATCCACCGATAAAAAATGACAGTAACCAGTAATACATAAGTCATCCTTTAACGGGTATCGATGACCACCAGACATTGGTTGCGATAAATATGTGCATAGAGCGGGATCTGAGCCGCTGAGTACAAATCGATGACCTTTGCGATAGCCGACAGATAATCCCCATGGAAAATAAGGGGGGCATCAACCGGATAATTAACATGGCTTTCCCAAATCAATTTCCAGTGAGGAATACCTGCAAGGTTGCACCCGCTCGTGGCAGACCATTGCTGTAATCCCTCCTTCAACGTTGTGCCTGACGATATTTCATAAATCTGAGACAGACCGTTTTCCGGTGAATTGCCTGCCCGGGAAGCCAGAAAACCCTCTGCCGCCAAATCCTGCCTTGAAAATACAAACAATAACACCAGGCAATATAATATTTTTCTGGCCACCTATTATTTTCTCTTATCGGTAGATTTATTAAATAGCACTAAATGCTAACGAATGAGATTAATCATAGAGAGATGAATTTACTTAAGCAAACAGAAATTTACGTAATCTTTACTACGAGAGGAAATTAAGTGATTTATACTTAATTATTGCAACTTATCAACTTCACTCAGAGAAAAGGATCACATAACGATCCTTATACAAAATTTAATACTACGTTAGTTAACTAACAGTTCCTTCCGGGATAAATTGTAACCGAAGCATATTTAACTGCTGTTAAATCATTTTTATTACATCTTCATGACAATGAAGAAATAATACCGCCCCTGCCATTTAAAAAAATGATCGTTGTGATTAATAATCATCATCAAAAAAAATAACGACAACCCCGATAAAAACAGGGCCTTATTTTTCGGGATTCTCTTTATTGAGGATTGAATATTCCGCGTTGTTATTATGGATATTATGCAATATCAGGAGCGTCCGGATTGTGATTATTTATTCATAGAAGGCGTTAGGAAAGGAACAGATACTTATTGGGTGAGTGGTGAAAAATAGCGGTTTATATTTATGACCTGATGAGCATAAGAAATAACAGCCGATAATATTACTGAATCACCCTATCGCCGGATTAAGATCTGTCAGGCCTTTTTTGTCATTTCACCGGCCCGGCTGCGGGCGGCCCTTTCTGTGGAGCCGGTTAAACAGACTTATGGCATTCCTTAAGCTGCTCAATATCGTTGTAGCCCGGTATATCATGCGGTTCATTGCTTGAGTTGTAGCGCACAGATTTGCACTGTGCCGAACGGTACAGCAGCCCGGCGGGCTGCAGCGTAATCCCCTCCGGCACCCGGAAAGTAACGTCCACCCACTTTGCATCCGCCGGAGGAGACAGCGTTTTGTCAGGCCGGTTATCACACCCGGAAAGCAGCGTCACCGCACACGCAATGACGGTGGTTTTATTGAGAAAGTTCAACTTCTTCCTTCGTTACCGCCGAAAAGCGCAGCAGGGCATTTTTCCCGGTTTCCTCTGCCTGTGTCAGCCTCAGAGCGACCGGCAGCATGTCCTGAAGGGCCAGAAACTCACGATTACGTTCAACCTCATCCGGATGACTGAAGCTCGCCTTTTGTTCAACGCCCTTCCGGAACCGGTCCCGCATGGCTTTCCGGTCCATATCCCGCACCGGATCGGCAAGCTCCAGCACCTGATTATGAATATAGGGAAGGTAGCGGTGCGCCATCGAGTGGTTTGATAGCTTACTGAACCAGCCGGATGATGCCGTATTTTCCCCCTTAGGGAACCGCTTCTCCAGCTCGCCCGGCGCCAGACATTGTATGAATGCCGCCTGATGCTCTTTGGTGGATATCAGGTATTCTTCATTCAGGGCAGGCACAAGATACAGTTTGACCGCCGCCTTCTCCGTATAGCTTACCGTTCCGCCCCCTATCCACAGCGTATTTCGCTCACCGGACTTCATTACGCTCTGTTCCGCGCGTAAAAACAGGACCGTTTTTCCGTGATGCCAGTAGGGATCTCTCTCCTGTGTAATCCCCATATCCACGCCCGCATTTCCCCCGAAGGTTCGCGGTAAAAGACCGATGGCCGACGTGATCACCCAGTCAAAGCCCAGTTTGTCACCCAGCCACCCCAGTTTCTCGTAAAGCTCGCTGTCGAGATCCACCTCCGGCGGGATCTGTGTCACCGTGTCATTATCATTGGCGTGACGGTAGTGGGTGATGTCCCTCTGCAGGTACGCGGCCAGACGACTGAACGTTCGCGGCATTCCGTAGGTGTACAGCACCGGGTTAAATGCCTTCATCTCCGCGGCATACAGCAGCGCCAGCGCTCCGCCAAGGCTGTGGCCGCAGACAAACAGTGTTTTTCTCTTACCTAAAGAATCCTTCACCGCATCCAACTTATCCCCGAACTTCCGTTTAGCCAGCTGATACGCTTCCAGAAAACCGCCGTGTACATTCCCCATCCCGCCCAGCTCTGCAGGGCACCGTTTCGGGCCGAAGGACACGTCGGTCCGGAAATTCAGCAGACTGTCGGTACCGCACCAGGCAACCAGAACGTGCGAGGCACACTCCACCGTAAACAGGCGGGTATCACCTTCTCCCTGCGCCCCCTCCCCGGTATTCATATAGAGCGGAGGCTGATACCGCTCCCGGAACGGCACGTCCACCGCCAGCGTATGAAAATGACACAGGCCATGCTGGAACAGACCGACGCCATCTATCTGCTGAATGAGTGGGAGACAAGTAAAGGAGCAAGAGCTGAGGCTGCAAGAGCGCGTGAACCGGGGCTGATGTTTTACGGCCAGTCGCCGGATGCCGTCAAAGGTGGTGTTACCCTGCAGCAGTGACAGCGGCCGGATAGTTTACCGTAAACCGGGAGTCAGCCTGGTTTGTTCATCCTTTTTTCCAGGCATCGCACAACCAGCTTATAGCCCGCTACCGCCAGTACCAGATTCGCCAGAAATGTTGACAGCAGAATAAACCCTTCCAGATCGTCATCCCCGAACAGCGTTGCAGCCTTACGCCACATCGATAACTGCTCATTGCTGATCTCACCACCTGACTGAAGCAACCAGCAGAAAACCGCAAACAGTCCGGTGAAGATAAGCAGCTTAAAGCCGACCGGGACACGCTTTGCTTCCATTCGCTATCACCTCAATAGTTCCGTAGGATCGTAATCCGTTGCGTAACGTGACGGGGCTTGTGGCCAGTAGTGACTGGCGAACCTGAAGAAAGTCCGTCCGGTTCACAAAGGTTATACATCCCTCAGACACGCCCTTCCAGCCGCCTGTCGGGCGATCCACAATATGATATCTGCCCGGTGGCAGCGGGCCTGCTTTGGGTACGTCAACACAGCCGGTCTGATTCCTGAATTCTCCAGACCCGGAATAGGCCGGAAAGGTTCCGACCCCGTGCAACGTGAACTGAGATACTAGCTCGTGATTAATGATAAGTCGTCCCTCTAACGCCATTTTCATCTTCCTGACTGGCACTTCATTAACGGTATCCGTGTTATGTGAACAGCCCTCACTGTATAACAGAAAGCAGTCTGTGTAGCAGTCAGTTTGACTAAAAATGATTGCCTGAGAATCATTTTTGTGATCCAATTATTCTTAATCTGCTTCACCAAAGTTTGCTGATGGCTCAAGCCCCGCCCTGTGCGGGGCTTTTTCGTTTTAATTCCCGGAGATTTATCCATGGCCAACTATGCCAAACCCGGCGAGTACACCGCTTACAAAAAAACAGGTGCCGGATGCAACGGAATTGACGGCCCTGTTACAGGAAGCTGTCAGCGCTGAAGAAGAGATGCGTGCCGCCGTCGATGTTGCCAATCAGGCCGCACCACTGCGCGGTGAGCAGAGAATTGACCTCAAGTTTCTTATGCACATCTGACCGTCACGGGGACACCATGAAATCTAACCTGATCCGTATCGTTCACACCGGAATGAAGGTACCTGGTGCCCAACCCGCGGGAGGCAATGATGAACAACGTAGTTAAATGGCTTTTAACCCGTCTTTTACCTGGCGTCGTGCTTTGCGCGGCGCTGGCAATCAGGACAAGCAGACTTCTGGCTGTGGCTATAAGGAGGTTTCAGACCTTGAAGGTGATCTTTATGAGAAGAGAGCGATCATTGGCCATAAAAATATTGAACAGACAGCATTCTATGACAGAAAAATTACCATCATCCCGGTTGTCGGGGCTCAGAAATTGATTAAATAATATTATGAATTGATATTATGATAGTAGCGCAGAAAACAAAAAACCGCCTGACGGCGGTTAAACGACATTGCACATAAGTGCTTATTTTTGTTCATTTGAATCGGTGGTGCCCGGGGCGGGACTTGAACCCGCACAGCCTTACAGCCGAGGGATTTTAAATCCCTTGTGTCTACCGATTTCACCACCCGGGCAAATCTGGAGGCGCGTCCCGGAGTCGAACCGAGGTAGGCGGATTTGCAATCCGCTGCATGGCCACTCTGCCAACGCGCCTTTAATTCTTTGAATCACAACACCTTAAAAGATGTTATCTTTCTGATTTTCTGTTGAGCACCGGCAAAACGCCGGCCTAACTTATTGATTCCGAAAGACTTAATTTCTCTTTCGTCTCCGGAATGGCGGCTATTATGGACTGGTTCCCCGGCCTTGGCAAGTGCTATCCCCTATTTTTTCTAATAAAACCGACTGAATGACTGAAAATTCATCAACCTGTTCAGTGAGCGAACATATTCGCGCTGAGATGTTGAATTTATCACCACTAACCAACTGATTTAAAGAGATAAAGAGCTAAACTTTGGGCATAGAGGGTACTGACAGCCCCACACTCAGACGGTAAACCCCTTCTCCGTTGAGCTTTACTCCCCTGCTCCCGGACACGTCAACAGCACACCGTACAAAGAGCCCCGTCAGCGTGAAGCTAATGGCGTATATTCAATCAGTTCCGGGCGAAGAGTCTCTGTTTTTCCCTGTTCCGGTCATCTCAGACAAAACACACCATTTCTCCGCCCTAAGACACTGACTGCATACATGCGGGCTGCCTTAACCCGGTAAGCATCGTAACGTGCACAGTGGCCAGAGTGCATTACTCCTGTAGTACCATCGCAGGCCAGGTAACCGGGGGCAGATAAGTGCTCAACAACGATCCACAGGCAGATCTGTACAAATGGGTCAGACTATAAAAGCCCGGCAACGAAACGCTGCGGTCCTGTTGACAAACACGGGGAGGTATTCCGGTCCGGAAATGATGATATACAGGCGGGCGGCTTCTGAGATACCCGGGAGCTACTACAGGGTTATTCCGGACTGGCTAACACAGAAACGATAGTGAGTGTCGCCGGTTAAGCTCAGAAACGCAGGGCCACAGGTGTTTCGGTGGCTATACAGACAGGCGAGCCCGTTGAGCGCGACGCTACTGAATGATACGGACCTGACGGAAGTTCACGGCTCAACGGACGGCTGAAATAAGCGGGAGATCCGACGGCAGTCGGCAATAAAGTACAAAAACAAAAAAAGGACCCGGAGGTCCTTTTCTGATAGGCAGATAACCTGAGAGTTACCGGCCTGAAACTGGAGCGGGAAACGAGACTCGAACTCGCGACCCCGACCTTGGCAAGGTCGTGCTCTACCAACTGAGCTATTCCCGCAATGCATTTCCTGCTTTCTGTAATCACTGAACCACAGGTAATGTCTTGATGTGCAGCATTTTACTGTCCCGCACGTATCCGTCAACCTGTTTATGCCGGGGGACGGTGCGATTGCTGATATTTACGCCGCTTTGCTTACTGATCGAACAAATCTTTACGCGCAGCACTCAGATACTGGAACATCGACCAGAAAGTCAGTACCGCTGCAATATACAGTGCCAGGAAACCAGCCACTTCCACCAGATGATTAGGCCGCCATAACAACGCCACCAGCGCCATCATCTGTGCCGTTGTTTTAACTTTACCTATCCAGGAAACCGCGACACTACTGCGCTTACCGATTTCGGCCATCCATTCACGCAATGCAGAAATAATAATTTCACGGGCAATCATGGTTGCCGCCGGCAGCGTGATCCACCAGGAATGAAAATGTTCAGCCACCAGCACTAATGCGATAGCCACCATCACCTTATCTGCTACCGGGTCGAGGAAGGCACCGAACGCCGTGGTTTGTTTCCAGCGACGCGCCAGGAAGCCATCAAACCAGTCGGTAATGGCCGCAATCACAAAAAGTAATGCGCAACACGCCGGTGCCCACTGAAAGGGCAGATAAAATGCCAGCACGAAAAAAGGGATCAGCACAACCCTGAATAACGTGAGGTATATCGGTATATTAAATTGCATAGGGCATTAACAGCCTGGAAAGGGTGATGTTTGACACTATGTTCCTACATTGCCCCCCCCGTTTCAATGCTACTGTTTGAGAGAATGGAATATTTTTTCTGCCAGCGCCCGCGATATGCCAGGAACTTTGGCAATTTCATCGGCCGTGGCATTTTTCAGTGGCTGTAATCCTCCCATATATTTTAGTAACTGCTGACGCCGTTTAGGGCCGACACCTGCAATCCCTTCCAGGCTGCTCGCCGATTTTACCTTCGCCCGTTTCTGCCGGTGACCGGTTATTGCATGATTATGAGATTCATTACGGATATGCTGAATAACATGCAATGCCGGTGAGTCAGGGGGTAAGGACATCCCTTCACCTTCAGGCTCCAGAAACAGCGTTTCCAGCCCGGCCTTGCGGTCACTGCCCTTGGCGATCCCCAGTAATAAAGGATGTGCTTTGTTCCAGTCAACCTGCAACGAGGCAAATACCTCTTTAGCCTGCCCCAGTTGCCCTTTACCGCCATCGATAATAATGACATCCGGGATATTCTTTTCTTCCAGTGCTTTTCCATAGCGCCGTTCGAGAACCTGATGCATCGCTGCATAGTCATCGCCGGGCGTGATCCCATTGATATTATAACGACGGTATTCCGCCCTCACCGGACCATTGGCATCAAACACGACGCAGGAAGCCACCGTCTGTTCGCCCATGGTATGGCTGATATCGAAGCATTCCATTCGCCGGATCTCCGGCAGATGCAGAAACCCCGCCAGTGCTTTCATTCGCTGATGCACGGTAGATTGCTGTGCCAACCGGGAGGTCAGGGCCGTTGCCGCATTGGTCCGGGCGAGTTTCAGGTAACGCGCCCTGTCCCCGCGGGGCTTACTTTGCAACGCAATCTTGCGCCCTGCCAGCCCGGACAGAGATTCACTCAGCAAGCCGGTTTCAGGCAGTTCAAAATCCAGCAGGATATCGCCGGGTAAGGTACGTAATTCACTGCCCTGCAGATAAAACTGCCCGACAAAGGTCTGGATAACTTCGGCCAGTTCGGTATTTGCAGGCACTTTAGGAAAATAGCTGCGGCTTCCCAGCACTTTCCCCTGGCGGATAAACAACACATGCACACAGGCCATGCCGGAATCATAGGCAATACTGATGGCATCAAGGTCATCACCCTGATTCGAGACAAACTGTTTCTCGGTGATCCGTCTGACCGCCTGAATTTGATCCCTGAGAAGTGCTGCCTCTTCAAAATTAAGGTCGGCACTCGCCTGCTCCATACGGGCGACCAACTGACGCAGTACCTGGTCATCTTTTCCGGAAAGAAACAGCCGCACATAATCTGTCTGTTGTCGGTAATCCTCTTCTGAAACCAGCCCGCTGACACAGGGGCCGAGACAGCGCCCTATCTGGTATTGCAGGCAGGGACGCGAACGGTTCCGGTAAACATTGTTTTCACATTGCCGGATAGGAAAGACCTTCTGTAATAACGCCAGAGTTTCCCGTACCGCTCCTCCGTTCGGAAAAGGCCCGAAATACTCCCCTTTCGCGTGTTTAGCCCCCCGGTGGTAAGCCAGCCGCGGATGCTTATCACCGCTGAGAAAGATAAACGGGTAGGATTTATCATCACGCAATAACACGTTATAGCGCGGCTGATAAAGTTTGATGTAATTGTGTTCAAGCAGCAGAGCTTCTGTCTCACTGTGGGTCACTGTGACATCGATGTGTACAATGTTCGCCACCAGCGCTTCGGTTTTACGGCTGCTGACCTGTTTGCGGAAATAGCTGGTCAGACGTTTTTTCAGGTCTTTCGCTTTACCGACATAGATCACCTCATCGCCGGTGCCATACATTCTGTAGACGCCGGGCTGATGGGTCACGGTGCGGAGAAAATCCGCTGGGTCGAACGTATTATTCACTTCATTCACTGCGCGTTACCGGATTGAGTAGACAGAAAAAGTGCCTTGCGGAAGGATACTCTCCCGGCAAGTGGTAAACTGCAAATACCACAGGAAGTCTGTGATCTTCCACGACACCTCTGATACTGAATTGTGATTCACTGCCGTTATTTCAAGTATCCTGGCCGGGGATAAGAAAAAAAAGAAACCTATGGAGGCTGCAGGACTCTGTGACTTCTTTACGGCAGAGAGAAAGACTCAACGTTCCGGAAGTCCTGTCCTCCGGCCCCTGCCGGAAGATGACGGCACCGGTGGGTCGGGCTGCAAAAATCATACGAGTGGCCGGGCAGTTAAGTATAAGCGATTCTGTGCAGAAAGCCGGTTTCCTGGCGGAACAGGGCACAAACCGCGATGTCCTCTGTTTTCAGCGACTTCACCCTCTGCTCCTTTGCTGATGGCTGTTCTGACACTAATTATCCGGTCAGAGGTCTGAAAATAATGAACCCTGTATTATGATTCTGATATAATCTGCGCATTATGGCGATAAAATGCCGTTTAACGGAGTCGGAAACAATGAACTACGCAGAATTTTCTACTGAAAAAAGCCCTGAAGCGTTATCCCGTGAAGTCACTTGTCTGAAAATGATGGTGACCATGATCCTGCAGTCCATGAGCCAGGTAGATTCAGGCAAAGCTATCTTAAAAATGGAACGTTATCTGGCGACGGCCGGTGACAATGAGGATACCGCATTACTGGCTGAAACACTGCGCCAGATTAAATCAGGGTATCTGCAATAACGTTGAGTTGTTCTGCCTCAGCCTGAGGCAGAACGATGCTATCCCCGAAGTTCCCCGGCCATACTTCCCTTTGCTTTTGTCCGCAATGATATTGCTAACCACAACAGGGTTTTCCGGTAATTCCGCTGAAAAAAGTGCGGTTGGCAGGCATTTCCGGCAAGCGGTTTCTCCGGCAACGCAGAGTATGATAAAAGAGGCCTGAACTATTAACAGATCCTGACACGGGTAGCCCGTTCATCAGGCTGTCAGGAAACAACTTTCAGATAACAACAATAAAGCTACTGCAATCACAGGAACAGATGCATGACACAACATTCTGACAATGATGTGACCAGTGAAGGTTCACACAAGCTGCGACGAAACCTTCATAATCGTCATATACAGTTAATCGCTATCGGCGGTGCTATCGGTACCGGATTATTTATGGGATCCGGAAAGACAATCAGTCTGGCCGGTCCGTCCATCGTCTTTGTCTATATGCTGATAGGCTTTGTCCTTTTTTTCGTCATGCGGGCAATGGGTGAAATCTTACTCTCTAATCTGAACTATAAATCGTTCAGTGACTTTGCTGCCGAATTACTGGGGCCCTGGGCGGGATACTTTACCGGCTGGACCTACTGGTTCTGCTGGGTAGTTACCGGCATCGCAGATATCGTCGCCATCACTTCTTATCTTCAGTTCTGGTTGCCGGATTTCTCCGTCTGGATGAGCGCATTGTTGTGCATCGCTACCTTCCTGATCCTGAATATCGCGACCGTTAAGCTGTTCGGTGAAATGGAGTTCTGGTTCGCTATCATCAAGATAGTCGCCATTATTGCCTTAATTATGATTGGGATCGTACTGGTTGCCGTGCATTATCATGCCCCGGGACGACCGGAAGCCGCCCTGAGTAATATATGGACCCATGGGGGTCTGTTCCCGAAAGGTCTGAGTGGTTTCTTTGCCGGCTTCCAGATTGCCGTCTTTGCCTTTGTGGGTATCGAACTGGTGGGCACGACGGCCGCAGAAACACGCAACCCGCAGAAGGTATTACCCAGGGCGATTAACGCGATCCCCCTGCGCATCATCATGTTTTATGTCTGTTCTTTACTGGTGATCATGGCCGTCACCCCGTGGAACGAGGTCGTCCCTTCGCGTAGTCCGTTTGTCGAGATGTTTGTACTGATTGGTTTACCTGCTGCCGCCGGCATTATTAATTTTGTGGTTCTGACCTCAGCGGCGTCTTCAGCCAATAGCGGCATCTTTTCTACCAGCCGTATGCTGTACGGTCTGGCAGGTCAGGGGGTAGCGCATAAGCGATTTTCGCGGCTTTCTGCACGTGCAGTCCCGGTGAATGGCTTACTATTTTCCTGCTTTTGTCTGCTGGCGGGCATAGCGCTGATTTACCTGATCCCGAATGTGATGACAGTATTTACGCTGGTCACGACAGTATCAGCCATACTGTTTATGTTCGTCTGGTCAATTATTCTGTGCAGTTATCTGGTCTATCGTAAAAAACATCCGGAACTGCATGCCGCCTCTGTCTTCAAAATGCCGGCCGGAAAACTGATGAGCTGGGTGGGACTGCTGTTTTTCGCCTTTGTGCTGGTTCTGCTGAGTCTGCAACCGGATACACGACAGGCTCTGATGGTGACCCCGATCTGGTTTATCCTGCTGGCTATCGGCTGGAAATTCCGGCAGCGTAAATCATCTTAACGCCATAACATCGGGTACGACATCTCCGCTTTCCGGTGTCGTACCCGGGCTTGTCAGGCGTCCGCCGCCGTCTGTTTTTTCTTTTTCCAGCGCAGTTCACTGATCAAAACCGCACAGACAATCAGGCAGCCCCCGGCAAGTGCCGATAAAGGGAGCCTTTCTCCGGCAATTCTGCCAACAATGCCCGCCCATACAGGCTCTCCCGCATAGATAATGGTGGCTTTTGTCGGTGATACACTCCGCTGTGCCCAGTTCATCGTCAGCTGGATCACCGCACTGGCAAGCCCCAGACCACAGGCACTCGCGAGCACCGTCATATTCATCTCCGGAACACCTTCTCCGGCAGGCAGCATAAACAGAAACGAAAAAAGTGAGGCCATCAAAAGCTGGATCAGTGTCAGACGCCGGGTTTCGGTACTCCCTGCAAAATAGCCTATCAGTAAAATCTCAGCCGCAATCGCCAGCGTACTGATCAGCGTCACTATTTCGCCGGTCGAAAACCCTGCCGTGGAATGGGCTGAAACGCCGGACAGCAGTAATAGTCCGATAAACGCCAGCACAATGCCGCACCAGGACATAATACCCGGCGGGCGGCGGAAGAATAACCATTGCAGTAACGGCACCAAAGGCACATACATCGCTGTGATAAAAGCGGACTGGCTGCTGCTAATCGTTTTCATCCCCAGGGTCTGTAACCCATAGCCTATCGCTATCGCCAGCCCGATACTGCCCCCGGCTATCCAGTCTCTGAGGCTGGCCCCACGCAGTGTTTTCAGGGAAAACAGTGAAAGGATCAGCGCTGCGGTACCAAAGCGTAAGCCAACAAAAAAGAATGCACCGGACACCTGAACCGCATGGTGGACAATAAGAAATGTCCCTCCCCACAACATAGTAATAAAAATTAATATCAGTACAGGCTTTGAGAACAACGGGTCAGAAGTATTGTTTGCAACAGATGACATAATTGGAATAACCAGTAGCAAATAAAGGATAGAGACCGGCCGCGTTATTGCCGGGAGAACTGCTTATACCGCGCCCGGGGAAAAGCTCTGCAGAAAAGCGCCGGGGTCTCAGAAAAAAAACAGCTCTGCATCACTGCAAAGCTGTTTACATACTCATGGGCGATCCCGCACAGCAAAATCGCACGATGCTGATAACAGATTACCGGCTGGCCGAATGACCTGCGCCTGCCCCGCCACCGTTCTTATCTCCTGACGGGGAATGCCCGTTATCTTCCGCAGATTTCCCCTTTGAAGATGACGCTGCCGCATCCGGGGCTGCCGGGGCTACGTCTTTTGGACCCGATGACGCGGCGTTACCTGCGACGGCTGATCCTGACGTTGCAGGGGCTGCGGCTGCCGGAGGGGTATTTGCCGCGGCAACAGGTTCTGTCGGGGCCATATGCGGCTGCATTACGGTACCCAGTAATGCATCGTTCAATACATTGGTAAAATCACTCCAGGAACAATAGCCGTTACTGTCGATCGGACAACCGGTTAACTGCAGGGTGACCCGCTCTGGCGGATGCGCAAGGCTCAGAATATCCGCCTGACGAAGCTGCTCTGTGCTCTGATAGACATATTCCATCTTCAGCAGATCTTTATTCGTTTTATTGTCATGCCAGCGTTCAAAAACCACCTGACCACCAATGGGTGTTTGCTCATACTGTCCGGGGAGCTGATATGGCTTCACTTTCAGTGCCGCCAGTAACGAGGCGATATTCGAATCGTGCCCCACCATAAAGGTAAAGGCTGGCGCGGCCGATTTATCCTGATCAATTAACTGACTGCGAATGTAGTCGACCAGCGGCGCTGCCACGTCGTGTGCCACTGCCGGGGTGGTAAATAACACATCCTGGTAGGCATTTTTAATCGCTGATAATGCTTTCCATTGGTCCGGTGTGGTGATTTTCCCCCACGCGACCTGGTCTGCAGGGAACCCCTGGTAATACTGCAGGGTGAAAGCGTCCACCAACGCATTACCGGTCTTCAGCGGCCCTTCCACCGACGGTTCTTTGCCTTTGACCAGGCTGAATTTATTATCCGTCCCCGTGAGACTGCATTTATCTTTGCCTTTACACTGAGGCGAGTTGGCATAGCCCACCACATCTGCCAGTTGCTTGTAAGCGGCCTGCAGTGACTGCTGTTTTTCTTCCTGCGCCATTTGTTCGGCTGCAGTTTTCCTGAAGTCTTCACTGTCACTGTTAATGATCGGATTGAAGACAGGATCCATGGTTCCCATATCATCCTGATGAGTTACAGCAATATCACACCCCGGGAATGCGCCGGTGACAAAGTACTGAGCCGTGGCGACAGTACGTTGCAGACTGTTAGCGTATATAAAGACAGAATTCGGATCAGGGCAATGGTTTTTACTGAGAACCCCCTGCTGCTGCAGCCAGTCATGGGTATATTTTCCCATATAGACTTCCAGAACCCCACCACGAGTGGTGAGCTCTCCGCCCGGTACCTGCCACTGGGGCCATTTTTTATCAGAAGATTGTTCAAGGATACTGCCGCCATTTGCCAGCGGTGCCCGGAGATTATGACGGCTGAGGATTAGTACCTGCTCCAGCTGCATACCATCGTCAGCGGCCAACGCGTTCAGACTCACAGGCAGTGCTGCCAGGACAGCGAGTGTACACAAGCTCAATTTCTTAATCATTGTACCTATTCCATGAATTCTGAGGGTATGAGGAAAAAATGTTTCTGGCTTCATCCGGCTATCAATTTGCACCCGCTCAGCAACACTGACGGGGGAGTGAACCGGATCAAAGACTTTCTGTCACTATATCAAACTTCCCGGACGACGTAAGGGGGAATCGGCTGAATGCCTGCATGAGGTTAAACGCTGTGACCGGGAGAGTTTACTACAGATAAAAAAAAACCAGCCATCAGGCTGGTCTTTTTCAGAATTTGGCGGAGGAGGAGAGATTCGAACTCTCGGATGGTTTCCCATCGGCGGTTTTCAAGACCGCTGCCTTCAGCCGCTCGGCCACCCCTCCGTTAAGGGCCAGAATAAAATTACTCTTATTCTGTAAAGCAAGTTATTCACTGCGTGAATAGATGGCGGAGGAGGAGAGATTCGAACTCTCGGATGGTTTCCCATCGGCGGTTTTCAAGACCGCTGCCTTCAGCCGCTCGGCCACCCCTCCGCAATGAGGCGCACTATAAACATCCCCTTCTGTGTTGTAAAGCCCCCTTTGTATCATTTGCCTGAAAAACAGCCGATTAGGTTCTGAGTGCTGGCTAAATCAACAGATTGTGCAGCTATTCAGCAATTCACCGGGTAAAGATGGGTAAAACAACTTCATACGCCCCCCGGCGGACGGTATCCTCCGTTTATTCAATAAATGATCCATCAATATAATTAAGGAGTCTGTATGGACAGAATTCTTGCCCCTGGCCGACACAGTAGCTTGCTCAGTACCCATAAAGTCCTGCGGAATACCTATTTTCTTCTGGGGCTGACGCTGGCGTTCTCTGCCATAACGGCCACCGCCAGTACCCTGCTCAGTTTACCCGCACCAGGGATGATCCTGATGCTGGCCGGTTTTTACGGACTCATGTTTTTAACCTATCGTCTGGCTGATCGCCCGGCAGGGATCCTGGCGGCCTTCGCCTTTACCGGATTTTTAGGCTACTGCCTGGGCCCGCTCCTCAACAGCTTTCTTTCAGCAGGAATGGGTGAGGTTATCGCTTTCGCGTTAGGCGGTACGGCACTGGTATTCTTTTGTTGTTCAGCCTTCGTCCTGACGACCCGTAAAGATATGTCCTTCCTGGGCGGTATGATGATGGCAGGGTTTGTCGTGCTGCTGGTCGGGATGATCGCAAACATCTTCCTGCATCTTCCGGCCTTACAGATGGCCCTGAGTGCATTGTTTATCCTGTTCTCTGCGGGTGCCATCTTGTGGGAGACCAGTAATATTATTCAGGGCGGCGAGACCAATTATATCCGCGCCACCGTTAGCCTGTATGTGTCTCTGTATAATATCTTTGTCAGCCTGCTGAGCTTACTGGGCTTCTCGCGCAGTAACTGATGTTTCCTCACCGGCATAATACCTGCCTGCGGGCGGGTATTTTTTTGTCCCTGGCAAGCCCTTCCCCGGTATTCATTACACTGCATTCATTGCGCAGCATTTGTTACACTGCTTTTTTTATACTGCGCGCCACATCACGGAGAGAAAGAAAAGTGAATTTTGCAGGAAAAAACATTGAGACTGACGGCGAAGGCTACCTTAAACATCCGGCAGACTGGTCTGTCGAACTGGCGCCGCACATCGCCGCTCTGGAAGACATCACGCTGACAGACGCCCACTGGGAAGTCGTCAACTTCGTGCGGGAGTTTTACCTGGAATTTAACACTTCTCCGGCTATCCGCATGCTGGTGAAAGCGATGGCAAAAAAATACGGGGAAGAGAAAGGGAACAGCCGTTATCTGTTCAGACTGTTCCCCGACGGGCCGGCAAAACAGGCAACAAAAATTGCCGGCCTCCCCAAACCTGCAAAATGCCTGTAAGCCGGTTTAGCGCACCGTAAATCCCCCGGTCTCCTGTAACGCACAGGAGACACAGGTGACGCTGTCCACGCGGGCCGCTGGCGGCCCGCCCGCTTTTATCCAGAACAAGACTTTTTCAACGGCCTCCGGTTCTCCCTGAAGTAAAATTTCGACAGAACCGTCATTGAGGTTTGCAGCATAGCCGGTAAGCCGCTGAGTTTCTGCCTGCTGTCGGGTGCTGTCACGAAAAAATACGCCCTGTACCCGCCCCGTCACTCTGATTTTCTGCGCTATTTTCTCCATGAATGTCTCCTTTTACTCTGCTGTTTGCTTTTTTCCGATACCGGGCCGACAATGTCCCCCTTTATTTTCTGGTATCCAATTATTATGACTGCACGTTTGATTCTTTCCAGAGGACGTGAAAAATCTCTGTTACGCCGCCACCCCTGGGTTTTTTCCGGGGCTATCAGCCGCATTGAAGGCAATGCTATCTCCGGTGAAACCGTTGATGTCTGTGACCATAAAGGCCAATGGCTGGCCCGTGCTGCCTATTCCCCGCAATCCCAAATCAGGGCACGTGTCTGGACCTGGCAGGCTGACGAGAATATCGATATTGAATTCTTCGTCCGGCGTATCAAAAAAGCCGGTCAGTGGCGTGAATGGCTGGCCCGTGCCGATGACCTGGATAGCTATCGCCTGATTGCCGGGGAGTCTGATGGCTTACCGGGCATCACTATTGATAAATTTGCCGGTTATCTGGTGGTACAGCTTCTGTCCGCCGGTGCCGAATATCAGCGCCCTGCTCTGATCACTGCGTTACAGCAGTGCTACCCGGAATGTTCGGTCTACGACCGGTCAGACGTTTCCGTACGCAAAAAAGAGGGACTGCCTCTGACTCAGGGTTTTATTTCCGGACAGCAACCGCCTGAACTGTTACCGATCACCGAACATGGTATGAAGCTACTGGTCAATATTAAAGAAGGCCATAAAACCGGCTATTATCTTGATCAGCGTGACAGCCGGTTTGCCCTGCGTCGTTATTCAAAAGATGCACGGGTCTTAAACTGTTTCTCCTATACCGGAGGGTTTGCGGTTTCTGCCCTGCTCGGGGGCTGTAAAGAGGTGATCAGTGTCGATACCTCTGAAGCCGCACTGGACGTCGCCCGTCAGAACGTTGAGCTGAACAACCTTCCCGGGGATAAAGCTCAGTATATTCGTGACGATGTGTTCAAGTTACTGCGGACTTACCGGGATACCGGCGAGAAATTTGATGTGATCGTCATGGATCCACCAAAGTTCGTCGAAAATAAAAACCAGCTGACCGGTGCCTGCCGTGGATATAAAGACATTAATATGCTGGCGATGCAATTGCTCAATCCGGGCGGGATCCTGCTGACATTTTCCTGCTCCGGGCTGATGACGGTGGAACTGTTCCAGAAAATTATCGCCGATGCTGCTCTGGATGCAGGCAAAACAGTTCAGTTAGTTGACCAGTTGCGCCAGGCAGCCGACCACCCGGTCATTTCCACCTATCCGGAAGGGTTATATCTGAAAGGATTTGTTTGCTACGTCGAATAGCTTGAAAAAATGCCTCCCGTCCCCATCTCTGTAGGGATGAAAAAAATCAGCGGGAGGTGTTTTATGATCAGTAGCAAATTTGGCATCGGGCAGCAGGTCCGTCACAGGTTATCCGGCACTCTGGGTGTCGTGGTGGACGTTGACGCTGAATTTTCTCTCAGTCAGCCGGAAGCCGAAGCCCCCGGCGATGATATTCCCGGAGAAACGCCCTGGTATCACGTGGTGATGGAAGATGAATCCGGCGAAACCGTCCACACTTATATCGCCGAGCTTCATCTGACAGGCGAGACGTATGAAGAGCACCCTGATCAACCGGTCCTGGATGAGCTGGCGGAGAATGTACGTCAGCAGTTACGTGTTCCTCACCGGTATCATTGATTACAGCCACACCCTTATAACGCTTCTGAAAGCCCGGGACGCGAAACGTTAATTTTCGGGCATCATTCCATCAATCCCTGCCGTCAATAATATTCCCGGCCACTTTGGTCCCGACAGGGGGCATTTCGTAACCTTGTTATGTCAGCCCCCTCATCAACTGCCAGCAGACATTTCGGGGTTCACTTGCCCCTGCCACCGCAATATGACGTAGCCTCATTGTCTCTTTTATAAAGCATGGCCCGAAGCAAGGCATTCTGCATTTCCATCCTTTAACGCCGATGACAAACACGGCCCTCCTGCAGAATAGTGACGCGCTGGCAGGAAAAATCTGCGTTCTGTACCCATTCGGGCCACAATAAATATGACAAAATGTAAATTTTAATGCCATAATGAGATTCTGATGCTTTTCTGACCCTTTACTTAGCCACTCCGGAGCCAAAATGAAGTTTGTAGCTGCAGTTTTCTGCCTGCTGCTGGGTATGTACACCTCTGCCACCATGGCTGTCAGCTTCAGGATAAATCCGGAAATCAATTTGCTGGTGCTCGATGGTAATAAATTGCCAGGCAGCCTGCTGAAAGGCGCGGAAAGCATTGAACTTGAACAAGGACAACATCAGATACTTTTTACGCGGGTATCCGCTCCCCGTTCCCCGATGTTTATTCTGACCTTTACGGCAGAAAGTCATAGCGTCAGTATGGTATTCCCTCCTGCTTCATCACTTTCTGAATGCGATACCTCAGAAAACCTGCCATTACGGTTAGTGGATGAAAACGACGAGAATATCGCTGCCCTCCAGGATCATTTGTCAGAAATACCGGACGATGATTATGTCCGCGCAGTGAGCAGTTATAATCTGCAGAACCGCAAAGCCTCAGTGAAAAAGTTCAGTCTTCCGTCAGAGACTAACGATGCGCGGGCAGAAAAAGTGTCTGACAGCACTGTACCGGTTGAGGCCGCTCAGCCATCCCGTGGCTCCTTACAGGCTATTTTGCTTTGGTTACGTGAATTCCGAACCAGTTGAACCCCGGTAAGCCACCGCGCTACACTGACATGACACAGAATATGAGTTTTGAATAATAAGGGGCGGGGATGGAACAGACGGTCAGGACATTGGGGCAGAAAAAACATATCGCTCTGGTGGCTCATGATAACTGCAAATTATCGTTGCTGGAGTGGGTCAAAGCGAATCAACAGTCACTTGCCCTGCACAGCCTTTATGCCACAGGGACAACCGGTAACCTGATTAATGCTCACTGCGGTCTGCAGGTTAATCCGCTGTTAAGCGGTCCGTTAGGCGGCGATCAGCAGGTCGGAGCAATGATCGCGGAAGGAAAAGTGGATATGCTGATTTTCTTCTGGGATCCGTTGAACGCCGTCCCCCATGACCCGGATGTTAAAGCACTGTTACGGCTGGCCACGGTATGGAATATCCCGGTCGCTACTAACCGTTCCACCGCCGATTTTATTATTCATTCGCCACTTTATACACAGAACGTGGAAATCGCGATCCCTGATTATCCGCGCTATATGGCCGAACGGCTTCAGGAACCGCTGTCAAAAGAGCCGTGAGGGGTCAGGGTTTCCTCACCCGGGGAACCCCGAGTTTTGCCAGTTCTTCCACGAAATCTGAAGGCGCAGCTTTGTCATACAATAACCATAATTGCTTTCTCGCCCGGGTCATTGCGACATAAGCGAGCCTTCGTTCTTCCGCATCGGGGAAACTCTCCGTTTCCGGCAGCAGTCCCTGCTCAATGACCGATTCCGGCGTTCGTGCAGGAAACCCGTCACTACCGCCACTTAGCCCGGTAACTATCACATAGTCAGCTTCCTTACCTTTGCAGGCATGGAATGTCATGAATGATAAGTTCAGCCGCGGCCAACGGGTGGCAGCAATATCCAGCAGTGCCGGACGGAGGTAGTGATAACGCCCAAGGATCAGGATGGTTGCATCATCTTCCGCATATCCGCTCATTTTATTCACCAACGCTTCCAGTTGCTCTTCCGGCAGCAATGAAACCGACTTTTTGTTACCTTTATCCTGACTATTAAGCTCTTTTTTCAGTTGCGCAGGATTCTGCTGTATAAAACGATTCGCAACATCCCCGATACGCTGGCTAAAGCGGTAGGTCTGGTCCAGCACACAAACATCGCCTTCGCCGAAGATGTCATGAAAGCGGGTGGTCAGATCGATTTCTGCCCCGGCAAAGCGATAAATGGCCTGCCAGTCATCCCCGACCACAAATAATCCGGTATGCTTGTTCTGTTTTCTGAGCGCATGAAGCAGGCCAGCGCGCTGAGCCGAGATATCCTGAAACTCGTCCACCAGGATATATTTCCACGGGCTGATAAAACGACCTTTTTCCAGCAAGGCGATAGCCTGCCGGATAAGCCCGGAAAAATCGACGGCACCTTCCTCTTTAAGATGTTGTTTCCAGGCCTTCAGCAGAGGGGCCAGAAGTTTCAGCCGTTTGCCGAATAGCGTACGGATAGCTTCAGGCGCTTCCTCCGTCATCACGGACTGGGATCCACCGTGGGTTCTTATCAGCGAAACCCAGTGTTCCAGACGACCCGCGAGGCGGTTAAGTAATTGCTTATCGTTCCAGAACTCAGTGTCAGCACATTCCCAGGCCAGTTCGTCCTCAATCCACTGCCGCCAGCCATTAGCAAACGATTTTTTCTGAGCGCATTGCTGCTGCCAGGTTTCGGTCAGTAACTTACGACGTAGTGCCGCATCACTTTCCAGCGCACTGATTGTTGGCGGTTTATTGCTGCTTTGCTGAATAATATGCAGGGCCAGTGAATGAAACGTTCTGGCCGTGACCGCGGTGTCGCCGGTACATTGTTGTACGCGCTGATCCATTTCCCTGGCGGCTTCACGGCCAAAAGATAATAACAGTACCTGGTCGGCACTGGCATAGTTACGGCGCAGTAACCAGGCTGCACGGGCGGCAAGCACCGATGTTTTTCCGCTACCGGCACCGGCCAGCACCAGTAATTGATCTTCACCATTAATTACCGCCCGGCATTGAGAAGGATTCAGCGGACCGGACCCCACCGTCGCAAAAAAATCCCCATAGCGCTCCATCACTTGCTCTGTCCATTGACGGTTACGCTCGATTCTCTGCTGCTCTGCAGACGTCAGCCAGTCCTGACAGAAGAACCAGGACGGACGACAGGACTCAAATTCTGTAATCCGCTCTGCCGGCACGGGTAATGCCGCGAACCTGCTCTCTATTTTATCCCGCACGCCGGAGATGTCCGCGCGGGTCAGCCAGCTATCCCGTTGCAGCAAGCCGAGTAATTCCTGATGCAATGTACTCAATACCTGGTAGCAGACTGCGGCCATCTCACCGGTCCAGTGTTGCCAGGCATTCGTCAGGTGCTGATAAAACTGCTGGGTTTCCTGCCATTCCGTCCCATGTAATCGTACCACCTGATTGTCCGGGAGCTGAAATTCAAGTTCTCCCCATACCATCCCTCGTTTACACTGAATACCCAGTAACTGATTAAAAGGAATAATATATTCATGACGATCACCGCTGACTTCCACACCTGCCGGTAGTAGTCGCACCCGATTGTAAGGATGCTGAGCCAGCCGTTTACCCATTGAGGTTGCTTTAAGTTCCATGCATCACGCCATTATCTGAGTTATTGCTTTTAAGCAGTTTAACTGCGAGACCTTTAGTGCTCCAGACAAAAAACAGGTTACAATTCTGTAACTGTGTCCTACAGACCAACGGAGATAAATTTAATGAGAGCTGTACTGAATATCCTCAATTTCGTTCTGGGGGGATTTGCGACCACCCTGGCCTGGTTATTTGCCACGCTGGTCACCATTGTCTTAATTTTTACGCTGCCCCTGACTCGCTCCTGCTGGGAAATTACCCGTTTGTCTCTGTTCCCGTTCGGTAATGAAGCTGTTCATGTGGATACACTCCGCCCGGAGAACAAGAATAACCTGCGAAATTCAGGCGGCACTTTACTGAATGTGTTCTGGTTTATTTTTTTCGGCTGGTGGCTCTGCCTGGCCCATATCTCTGCAGGTATTCTCCAGTGTGTGACTATTATCGGTATTCCTGTCGGTATTGCGAATTTTAAAATTGCTGCCATTGCCTTATGGCCTGTCGGTCGCAGAGTCGTTTCTGTTGAAGAAGCGAAATTTGCGCGTGAAAACGCGATCCGCGCACGTCACTGAGGATAAGGGTAAAAATGAATTTCGGATCTGACCTGCTGAACCGCTGGCATACGTTTTTAATGAACAAACTATGGCGGGATCCGGCCAGGATATTCCTTGCGATGACCGGTTGTGTGATCCTTTCCTGGTCATTACAAAATATCACCTGGACTATCCCGCTGATCCTCGGGGTTGTCGCCGCGGCACTGGCAGATATTGATGACCGGCTGACCGGCCGTTTACGCAATATGCTGATCACTCTGGTCTGCTTTTGTATCGCGACCGTCTCGGTCGAAATTCTGTTCCCTTATCCGCCGCTGTTTATGATTGGCCTTGCCGTTTCCAGTTGGGTATTCACCTTACTGGGAGCGCTGGGGCAACGCTATGCCACAATCTCGTTCGGCGCCCTGCTGATTGCTATCTATACCATGCTGGGGATCCATCTGTTCTCTGCCTGGTATATTCAGCCCGTATTATTGCTGGCAGGCGCACTCTGGTATAATTTCCTGACACTGATCATGCACCTGCTGTTTCCGGTTCAGCCGGTGCAGCAACAACTGGCGGCCACATATACTCAGCTGGCCGGCTATCTTGATGCGAAGGCTAATCTGTTTGACCCCGATACCGGCGACAGTGACGAACCTTCACTGATTGATGCCGCACTGGCTAACAGCCAGCTGGTATCGCAATTTAATATCACCAAAACCGCCATACAGAGTCGTCTGAACGGCGAACGGGCGGCCCGCAATAGCCGTCGTTCGCTGCTCTATTATTTTGCGGCCCAGGAAATTCATGAACGTGCGAATTCTTCCCACGTCCAGTACCACCAGTTGCGCAATGAATGGCGGTACAGCGAAATATTATTCCGATTCCAGCGGTTACTGCATATGCAGGCAAATGCCTGCCGCCAGATTGCACATTCAGTGACCCTGAAAAAACCGTACCAGCATGAACACCGCTTCGAACGGGCATTCTTTCATCTGGATCAGGCGCTGATACGCCTTAAAGTTCAGTATCCGCAGGACCCCAATACCCGTGCCCTGCAGTGGTTGTTACGTAATCTGAAAGCCATCGATGACCAGCTGCTTTCTATCGCCTCGGAACAGGTATTGAATAGTCCGTGGCTGAACAGCGACACTCATCTGTCTCAGGAAGGGCTGACCGGCTGGCAGGATATCCGGATCAGGTTCAGCCGTCATTTAAGCCCAAAGTCGTCGCTGTTCCGGCATGCGGTTCGGGTATCAGTGGTCCTCTGCGTGGGCTATGCACTTATTCAACTGGCCGGACTGGAACGGGGATACTGGATATTACTGACCAGCCTGTTTGTTTGTCAGCCAAACTATAATGCGACCAAAAAGCGTCTTGCCTTGCGAATTATGGGAACACTGGCCGGGATAATCATTGGTCTTCCGGTGCTGTGGCTGGTTCCCTCTATTCCCGGGGTTCTGATCCTGATTGTGGTGTCCGGGGTGCTGTTTTTTGTTTTCCGTCAGGTGCAATATGCACAGGCTACGCTGTTTATCACCTTGCTGGCGTTACTGAGCTTTAACCTGCTGGGTGAAGGTTTTGACGTTGCCCTGCCGAGGATCGTGGATACTATCCTTGGCTGCGCTCTGGCGTGGATGGCCGTGGCCTGGATATTCCCGGACTGGCGCTATCGTCAATTACCGGCAGTGGCAGATAAAGCCATGGCGGCCAATGCCCGCTATCTGTCAGCAATTGCAGCGCAGTATCATCAGGGGAAGGACAACAGTATGTCATACCGCATTGCCCGCAGGGAGGCACATAATGCAGATGCTGAATTAGCCCTGGTGATTTCCGGAATGAATGACCCGACAGTCAGTCATGATCCCCGTAAAGATCCGGCCTTCCGTATTTCCTGTCTCAATCACAGTTTGCTGAGCTACCTGTCCGCGCTGGGCGCGCACAGGGAAAAAACAGAGCAGAGTGATTTTTTACAACTGATGGATGATGCTGTCAGGCTGACCCGGGATACTTTACAGACCGGTTCTGCAAACATGCAGAATACGCTGGACACACTGCATGCACTCCTTGCAGAAATAACGGTTATTGAAGCCAGTTCTGACAGCAGAGAGCCTGTCATTCTTCAGCAAGTGGGCCTGGTACTGACACTCCTTCCGGAGCTGGTCTCAGTCAGAGAAGAGATAAACCACCTTTAAAAATCGTTACTGCGCTTGCGCGCTGAGTGTACTGAGGTCTGCTCAAACTGCAGATACCAGTGTTTCAGTTCTTCCCTCACCCCGACGGACAGCACCTCCAGGTGTTGTCCGAAGATGGCCCCTTGCAACGCATACAGTGTTTTCAATCCGAGATGTTTATTCTTCTGCCTGAGCAATACCCAGCTCTGCCTGGCTCCCGTCGCACGCAAGTGACTGGCCGAGGCAATACCGACCTCTTTCAACAGTATTTCCAGCCGTAAACTCAGGTTAGGCAGATCTTTCAGCCTCTGCCGGCTGAGTTGAGACTCTCTGAGCGCTCTGGCTTCATTCAGAGAGCAGTGTGATAACTCCAGCAAAGCGTCTGACTGCTGCCATAGCACGGGATCAACCTTATAATAATTGAGGCTGACACACTGTCCGCGTTTGTGAAAGATAAAGGGCTGCAGTCGTCTGTGCTGCAGATAAGTTTGCATTTTTTCACTGGCGCGGAGATAAAGCTCCCCTTCACTGACCAGCGCAAAAACCACTTTTTCAACAGATAACGAGTATCCGCCGAACTGGGTGCGGGACTCGATTTTACCGAGTGCAGAAAGCTGTTTCTTTGATTCTTCAATACATTGGCCTGATGTTTTCATCGCGAACCTCCCTTGTTCCGGCAATAGCATAGCTGTCAATAAAATAATATTTATCAACACCTTAGAAGTTAAACAAAAGCGATTACCAGTTCAATGAATAAATGCAGGACAGATAGATCAGTTTTAGTTTCTGCGATCTGTTTTCAGAAAAATGGTTGATCTTTACCCACGACCGTAATACTGTATATCCATACAGTGAATTGCGGATGGTTAAATTTATGCATACTCAGCGACTGACAGCGAAAACCTTTAAGATGCATCATCAATCGACTCAGGCTTCGTACACCCGTGGTTGTATCAGTGAGTTAAGTTATCAGGGGCAAAACCCTGCCCTGCTGAATATGCTTCTTTTCCCGTTACTCAAACAGCTTGGTGAACAGTCGCGCTGGCAGTTATGGTTAACTCCCGCACATAAGCTCAGCCGTCACTGGCTTCAGCAGGCCGGGTTGCCCCTGGAAAAGAGTGTGCAGATCGCCTCAACAGAACGTATCAGTAGTGTCAGTGCCATGATTAAAGCGCTACGTTCGGGGAATTTCAGTGTGGTCATCGCCTGGCTTCCGGCCGGGCTGAGCAACTCAGAACGCCATGAACTCGAACAGGCTGCGATAGAAGGTCATACTCTGGGATTAATCATGCGTGAAGAAAATACCTTCGATTCTCCCGGCGGACAGGAAAATCGATTGAAAATTCATTCGTCCTTACTACATTAATCTTATTTAAGATTATTCTCATAAAAAATAAGCGGCAGATTATTACATAAGCCAGGTGACTCACCATTCCAGAGCCAGCAATGGGTTACCTGATATTTCAGTTCTCATCCGGGCTGGGAGTTCAGTTTCAATTGTAAATGAATGTGTCAAAATCGCCGTTTTTTTACTGTACAACATCATATCCTACTTGTAACTTTCTAATCTCGTTGTAGACTTTACGTCGCCAGGGTGCTCAATAATCTCCTTTTTTGGCAGAGTACAAATCGAGCGAAATCACCCGGCGAAGGATTACAACCAAGAGCAACATTTTTGCTCATTGCCTATTTTGGATGATAACGAGGCGCAAAATGAAAAAGACAGCTATCGCAATTGCAGTGGCACTGGCAGGTTTCGCTACCGTAGCGCAGGCCGCACCAAAAGATAACACCTGGTACACTGGTGCTAAACTGGGCTGGTCCCAGTATCACGACACCGGTTTCTACGGTAACCACTACAACGTCTCTAACGACCCGCATGAAAACCAGCTGGGTGCCGGTGCCTATGTTGGTTATCAGGCAAACCAGTACCTGGGCTTTGAAGGTGGTTACGACTGGTTAGGTCGTATGCCTTACAACGGTACCAACCACGGTGCTTTCAAAGCGCAGGGCGTACAGCTGGCTGCTAAACTGAGCTACCCACTGACCGACGATCTGGACGTGTACACCCGTCTGGGCGGCATGGTATGGCGTGCAGATAGCAAAGATTTCCGTAACGGTAACTCCGATCACGACACCGGTGTTTCTCCACTGGCAGCCGTTGGTGTTGAATATGCTCTGACCAAAAACTGGGCAACCCGTCTGGACTACCAGTGGGTTAACAACATCGGTGATGCAGGTACCGTTGGTGCACGTCCGGATAACGCCACTCTGAGCGTAGGTGTTTCTTACCGTTTCGGTCAGGATGATGTTGCTGCTCCGGCACCAGCTCCGGCTCCGGCTCCGGCACCTGTTGTTGAAACCAAGCACTTCACTCTGAAATCAGACGTGCTGTTCACTTTCAACAAAGCAACCCTGAAAGCAAGCGGCCAGCAAGCGCTGGATCAGCTGTACACTCAGCTGAGCTCACTGGATCCTAAAGACGGCTCTGTCGTTGTTCTGGGCTTCACTGACCGTATCGGTTCTGCTAAATACAACCTGAAACTGTCTGAGCAACGTGCACAGTCTGTTGTGAACTACCTGATTTCTAAAGGTATTCCTTCAAACAAAATCTCTGCACAGGGCATGGGCAAAGCTGATCCTGTTACCGGCAACACCTGTGACAACGTGAAAGGCCGCGCAGCACTGATCCAGTGTCTGGGTCCGGATCGTCGCGTAGAGATCGAAGTTAAAGGTATCAAAGACGTTGTTTCTCAGCCTCAGGGCTAAGTTAACCACGTAATAAAAAACCCCGCGAATGCGGGGTTTTTTTTGACCTTTTTTTGCCGTTGGCTCAACAGGGCTAAGCAAACGTTCTTTATTTTTTCTCCGGCTGGCCCAGAATAGACTCCAGGTCATGTTTCAACGTCGACATCTGACTGGCATACTTTTCTTTTCGTTCCGCATCTTCAATTAACTGAACGATGGTTTCAGACAACGTACTGTGACGGCGACGGGCCAGTCCTGCCAGTCGTTGCCAGACGAGATATTCAAGATCAATCGACTTTTTACGCGTGTGCTGATGCTCTGCATTAAAGTGGCGTTTACGCCGTGCGCGGATTGTCTGTTTCATCCGGTTTACCAGTGCCGGGTTCATATGCTGGTCAATCCATTGATGAATATCTTCCGGCTGGTGTTCAAAAGAAATAAGCCACCGCACAGCCTCTTGTGCGGCACTGTGCTCCGGATACCGGGTAATGGCTTCCCCCTCCCGATGCTTTTTTACCAGGTAGGCCCATTTCCAGCCGGACTCCAGATTTTCAAGTTGCAGATATTTCATCGGGATCTCATCATCTTCAGGTCACGGATTAAGAATAACAGTTTTTCGTGTTGCTGTAGTAAGGATTAATTTTGCGGATAACCGGCATCGGTGTCTCTATACCGCACTGTTTCATCCTATTATTTTCTGTATAATCGATAGTTTGTTAACTCCGGATAAATGCGATAACTTTGATCAGAACTCAACTCCCCTGGCAAGCCTTGCAGCCGAATACTTCCCGCTATCAGTCTGCTTTCACACAGTCTGTCTCTGATGAAGACGATATTCTGTCATCCCTTCAGCCAAGATTAATGAATGCGCTGGCTTATCTGGTATGCAAACCACATTCACCGGTACTGATAATCCGTAGTCAGGAAAACAGTGATTACCTTTCCTGTATCGCTCAGGCATATCTGTCGGTTGATGGATCTGCGCAGGGATCCCGGGGCTGGAATTATCGGGCTCAGCCCGGGGGTCAGGTGACTCTTACCCCCGCTCCGGCCGATACCGCAACTTTCAGACAACAGCCCGGAGTACGTTATGCCGAATGGATTGAAAGTGCGCAATTGTTTGGTGTCGTCCGGGGAACACCCGGCCACTGGACGCCGGAACCAGGCTTACTGCATGAGGCCAATGGCGGTGCGTTGATCCTGTCCGTGCGAACGTTACTGGCACAGCCGCTAATGTGGCTACGACTGAAAACGTTTATCTCCCGGGGCTATTTTGAATGGCTATCCCCGGACGATAAGCGTCCGTTGCCCGCGTCACTGCCGGCCATTCCCCTCAATGTAAAACTGATCCTCTGCGGTGACAGAGATGCGCTGGCTGAATTCAGCGAGCAGGAACCGGAGTTTCTGGAGGATGCGCTTTACTCAGAGTTCGAATCGCAGTGGCGCGTGAATGACGATGAAGACATGGCGCGCTGGTGCGAATGGGTCAGAGACATGGCCTCGGGGCTCGGGCTTCCGGCGCTTTCAGAGGATGCCTGGCCGTTACTTATTATGGAAGGTTGCCGCTATACCGGTGACCAGACACTACTCCCCCAGTGTCCGCGCTGGGTAAGGCGCCAGTTAACCGCAGCCTTCACTTATGGCGGCGATATCACGGCACAGAGCCTGCAGGGAGCTCTGGAGGAAAGTCAGTGGCGTGAAAGCTACCTGCCGGAAAGAATGCTGGAAGAAATCAGCGAAGAACAGGTTTTGATAGAGACCGAAGGCGAGGCCATCGGTCAGGTTAATGGGCTGTCTGTGCTCGACTTTCCGGGCCATCCTCGCCCCTGGGGTGAACCTTCACGTATTACCTGTGTCGTGCACTATGGTGATGGTGAGGTAATGGATATCGAGCGTAAAGCGGAGCTCGGGGGGAACCTGCATGCAAAAGGCATGATGATCATCCAGGCGTATCTGATCTCTGAACTGGAGCTTGAACAACAACTCCCCTTCAGCGCCTCCATGGTTTTTGAACAGTCTTACTCTGAGGTGGATGGCGATAGTGCTTCACTTGCGGAACTTTGTGCATTAATTAGTGCCTTATCCCGGCAACCGATTTCACAATCCATTGCGGTGACGGGGTCGGTTGACCAGTTTGGTAACGTTCAGCCTGTCGGCGGGCTTAACGAGAAAATTGAAGGTTTTTTTGCTGTCTGTGCGCAGCGCAAACTGACCGGTGAACAGGGTGTGATCATTCCGCAAAACAATGTTCGCCATCTTTCATTGAGCCAGGACGTCGTTGATGCCGTTAAAGCCGGCCAGTTTCATCTGTGGGCCATTGACCGCGCTGATGAAGCTGTAGCTATCCTCACCGGTAAAGAGTGGCGTACTGATGAAGACACTGATGACCTGTTATCTCTTATTCAGGAGCGGATTGCCCGGGCGACACTGCCCGAGCCACGGCCACGTACCGGTCTGCTTCGCTGGCTGAACTGGTTCAACCAGAACTAATCGGACTTGCTCAGCGTACAGGTGTACGCTATTCTCCGTCCTTCATAAATTTAAGGTTAGAAAACTGACATGGTAGAAAAACGCGAATCCTATACTAAAGAAGATCTTGCTGCCTCCGGACGCGGTGAGTTATTTGGCGAGAATGGGCCTCCATTACCTGCCGGTAATATGCTGATGATGGATCGGGTCATCAAAATGTCTGAAACAGGCGGTAATTACGACAAAGGTTTCGTTGAAGCCGAGTTGGACATTACTCCGGACCTATGGTTCTTTGCCTGCCATTTTGTTAACGACCCTGTGATGCCGGGTTGCCTGGGACTGGATGCCATGTGGCAGTTAGTCGGATTTTATCTGGGCTGGCTGGGTGCCGAAGGTAAAGGCCGTGCTCTGGGTGTAGGTGAAGTTAAGTTCACAGGTCAGGTATTACCTACCGCGAAGAAAGTGACCTATAAAATTCATTTCAAACGCGTCATCAACCGTAAACTGGTGATGGGCGTGGCTGATGGTGAAGTCTTTGTCGATGGCAAACTCATCTATACCGCCAGCGATCTGAAAGTCGGTCTGTTCAAAGATACCGGCGCATTCTAATCAAAAAATCATAACCAATTGATTTAAAAGGCGAAACAAATCATTTTGGGTCGCCTTTTTTTTTCGTGATACACCACGTGATATACGGTGATTTTCTTAGTGGGCCTTTGTAGTAACTAATCACCCCCTCTCGGCAACTCCTTCACGAAGTACGTCACCACTCCGATTACCCTGGCTCGAATCAGAGCAGATTTGCAAACGCATAATCCATCGTCGGCGATGATGATGGTTCCGGTAGGTGGGATGTTTGTTCTGCCATTTGCTTTTCTCCCGGCATAAAAAAACCCCGCCGGAGCGAGGTTCGTTTTCTAATTCACATTTACTGGGTGACAGGTAGCTGCAATGTTTCTGATTTATCCTGTGATCCAACTTTCATCTGCAGGTAAAGACTGTAATTATTTGGCGTAATGAGCTTTTTCTGCCAGGAGTTCGTGATCATGCTGTCGAAATATACGTTATCAGCAGGGGTTACCACTTTCTGAATCGTCATCCCTGGCGGCACAATGGTATCTGGCTTGATTTTAGTGGCATCAATAAATCGGATGCCGTCAGGCAGTAACTGACTGGAGTTTGTCCCCCATGCCAGTGCAGAATCATTCCAGTCAATTTTTAATGCTTCGCTTGATTTGTTGGTCACACTGACTGAAAGGTCAGTACACTCTTTTTGCCCGAATGTTGTCGTGCATGAGAATGAGGCAGTTATTGAGTAATCAGTCTTACTTACCGTTACTGGCTGTGGGTATTTCCAGCTATTTGACTGCGACGCACAACCAGACAAAACCATTGCCAGCCCAATGGCCAGAACTAATTTTTTCACATCCCTATCCCCATTAGTAAAGTTAAGACCAATCCTAAAGGGAAACTTAT
>ERZ794936.4-NODE-4-length-273733-cov-64.093175_pt1 | contig 273733 bp, 138 predicted proteins | sample MGYA00511083_ERZ794936 | MGnify/ENA primary metagenome ERZ794936 (study PRJEB30137, sample SAMN04331409) | food metagenome | isolation source: Y2 must sample point D1 replicate A | place: Australia: South Australia | collected 2014 ... | reverse complement strand
GAGTATTGTTTTATGGCACTCATGTGTATTCGTATGCGCAGAATGTGGGAATGCCTATTATAGGGGTGCCGGGGGGTGCCTTGAAAAACCCTTTTGCGCGCCTGTTAAGTTTCCGTTTTCAGTCAAAAAGAATATCCGAATTTTAGATTTGGACCCTCGTTCAGAAGCTTACTGTCTAAGCCATCATTTGGTGTGTCCTAAACGGTTTCCATGCAAAGCAACATCTTTGTTACTCATTCCTGAAGGTTGAATAAAAAATAGCAACCATGTGCAGGGAGTCGTATATTGTTAGATTCTAGAGACTTGTACGCATCATCAAAGCTGTAAATAGAATAAACATACGCAAGGCGTCAAAAGTGCATAGTTAAGAAAATTCCTGACATGTGAAAATATGTGTTTATGAAATGTGTCAAGGCCCGTCTATAGCGTAGTTAACCCCTCTGCAGGAGTAAGTGACTTTTTTTACGCTCAAAAGGCAACGAGGGCACATACTTAAAAGTCATTTTCAAACACATCTGCAGTTTGCAACGACAGATAACAATATTATGATAGGATGGTATGATGTTATTAGCTGCCACATATTTTTTAACATAGCATTAGTCACGTCTCTTCAATTGTTGGGATGAAACTCTAAAATATCATTCCTTTAGTAGTATTCCAGTTACCAGTATATTATCACATGCCGAAAAAGAAGATGACATAAAGATCGACAAACAGTCTTCAAATATAATGGAAGCTGGAATGCAAGGATTGATAATGTAACAGGATACTGAATGACAAAGTATAAATGAAAAAAAAAAAAAAAAAAAAAGTAGTAATACTATTATGTGGAAATACCGATTCCATTTTGAGGATTCCAATTGTTGGAATAAAAATCAACTATCATCTACTAACTAGTATTTACGTTACTAGTATATTATCATATACGGTGTTAGAAGATGACGCAAATGATGAGAAATAGTCATCTAAATTAGTGGAAGCTGAAACGCAAGGATTGATAATGTAATAGGATCAATGAATATTAACATATAAAACGATGATAATAATATTTATAGAATTGTGTAGAATTGCAGATTCCCTTTTATGGATTCCTAAATCCTGGAGGAGAACTTCTAGTATATCTACATACCTAATATTATAGCCTTAATCACAATGGAATCCCAACAATTACATCAAAATCCACATTCTCTACACCAATACCATCGACGAGAGCTTCTAGTAAATTGTATACATAACAGTATAACCCTTACCAACAATGGAATCTCAAAGATTATTAAATTATTCACAGACTCTGAGGATTCGGGTAAAATAGGGTATTTAACTGGTTACCGGAAAGGTTTAGAAAATTCGTGGAGGGTTGGCCGAGTGGTCTAAGGCGGCAGACTTAAGATCTGTTGGACGGTTGTCCGCGCGAGTTCGAACCTCGCATCCTTCAGTATTTTTTTTGATGATTTAACGTACTATTAACTAGAATAATAGGGAAATGCAATTGCAGTTTGAGAAGAAGAATTATTAATAAGCCAAAAAGCGGCTCACTAAGTAAGTTTTTCTTCATGGCGTCCTTTGCATCCAGCAATAATGGTTTTAGCAAAAAAATCTCTTTCACTACACAAGTTGGAGCATATTTTTTAACAAATACAGATAAACGAAAGGCGATAATAAGTATACTTCCTATGTACAAGAATCTTTAAGTGATATAATCTTTCAGCGGACTAGAAGAATAGGGCGTTCAACTGTTGTCCTTGCAGAATTGCGTAAACTCCTTCAAGTAGTCATTATTTTGCTCGCAGTTTTGCCTTAAAATGCCCTCTGTTGTAGAAGTTAAAATTTGTTCTATTTTTCTATTATTTGCCACCCACTCTGTCACCTTCGTCCAATCCTTATATTGAGCTTCCTGTTTCTCCGCTCTTTCTCTTGCAGCGTAAGGATCAATTCTTGCGTCTATAAGTGGTTCCGCAGTAGTCTTTTTATTATTACCGCACTGCTGATCGGTCTCGTTCTTCATCTCTGCTGCCTCTTTTTCGCAAAATGAAATTATATTATTCCGTATTTGCCAGTTCGGATATAGTTCTTGCTTCAAAAATTCCTTACACTTATTTTTTCCATTAATAGAGCCTTTCCTATAGTTGTTTAATTTTTGTCTTATTATATCATCACTTCCATGCCTTAGAAACCTCAAAAATGAATCTATCAAGCTTGGATCAACACATCTTTCTCGCGTAACTGTGATTGTAGTAAGTGACGGTTCATCATTCGGAAAAGTAAGATTTGTTTCAAGTAAGCTTTGGGGTGCCGTAAACGTACGCCTATTATCAACCATACCGTCTTTTTGTCTACGTGTATAAATGAGAAGTTTTTTTTCTAACTATATCCAAGTTTTTCAAACTACTCAAAGGATATTTAACTTGGCGGACAAAATTACCGTCACGTTCAAAAGTGAATATATAGGCGATTCTGGGTAACAAGCAAAAGTAAACTACAATATGGAATAGTGTAAAACTTCACTTATCAACAACAAAATCGCTTCAAGCCTCCTATCTTAGAGTCTAGAGCCTGATAAAATTCTTATGCGAGCAAGGGCAACCTGATCGAATTTTATAAAAACTATTTATGGACTAAAAACCTACAGCGCTCTTCATCATATCCCTTCCCGTTTCTTCCATTGCGTCATTCATGGTTTGTCCCATTGTGGTTGCATAGTCATTAATAGTGGTTTCTACCGTGTCTAAACGAGTTTCAATTGCCCTAGAAACACTTTTAAGGACACCATATCCATTACTTCTTCCAGAGCTTCTTACAGGTCTGGCATACCTGTGATCTTCCGTACCGGGAGGTAACTTTCTGGCTGCATTACTACTACTGGAAGATATGCATCCTCGAGCAATTGCGCTTTCCTCATACTTCGATTCGGGCCTTTCTATACCGCCCAGTAGCTCATCAAGTTGATATGGTGTGCAATAAATAGTTCCTCTAGCCCATTGTAAGGAATTCACTTGAGGCCTATAACCAATCTTTAAATCAGGATTGTACAAGGTATCAATAGGAGTATGTTGTGATATGTCAGCAGTATGATTCGTTCCGGTGGCACTTTCATTAAGTACTGAAATCAAAGAGGCTTGGAATTTCCCTGTGCGAATGACAATGTCACCATTTTCTAATATAGATGAATTTTCAACGTATTGAGCGCTTAGAGGGACCGGGCAGCGTAGATTTTTGACTTCCTTAAGCTCAGGTACTGTCAAAACTTTAATATCTCCATTAATTAGCAAAACGATCATAATAGTTGAAAGCTTTCTTTCTCCTTTACCGTCAATAATGGGAATAAATGATAATCCACTAGTGGCAATTGGATACTTGAAAAGCGCATGAGTGTCCTTAGATTTACCTGGTGATACTAAACGAATGTCATTTGCGCCACTGATAGTAACAAATCCAGGTATTGCGATACCCTTGCTTAAACCCTGCATCTTTGATATAGTAGCAGAACAACTGTAGCCAGTATCTTTGGCAAAAGAATTTATTCCTAGAATTTTTCCTTGATTGTTGGTCTTTGTTGCATCAGTGAATTTAACCTCAAATCTTCCATTAGTTGCAGGCAGTATTTTGAAAGTCATCAATTCCCCGATATCCGTTCCACATAGCATCAAAATACTAGAGAACCCATCATCTCCATATTCCATGACGCAAAAGTGAACGGTTGAAACGTAAGAGCTACCAGCTTTAGAAATGACCCTAATATTTTCATTGAAGATTATAGCCGGGCCTCTTCTGTCCAATATTATTAAGGTTCCTTCAATGAAACCAACGGCAACGAACCCGATATTACTATTCATGATTGCGGACACCGCACCTTTTTTAGCATGTATTACCGTACTTGGTATAAAGCCTTGTTTAACGTTCGTAGGCCCTCTATCCGAAACATCAACTAAAATAGTTTTTGAATCATCCAATGAAAATCTGCTAAACTTCAATTGCAGTGCATCGCTTTTGGGAAGTTGTCCGTAAAACTTGTTTGTTTCGAATTTGAAAAGAATAACATCCCCAACCTCAGATGATACCGCCAATTCCAATGTTTCCGATGCAAAGGAGATATTTTTTATGGCCAGGTTAGTAGCTCTGTTAAGTACGTTAGCAGTATTCACTTCAAATACAGCGTTGTCAGTTACTTCACTGTGTGAAGCATCCCATATTCTGACTGAACCATTACTATGCCCAGTTAGTAAAGCAGATCTGGTCTCATGCCTTCTAATATTTCTGGTGGCAGGAATACCACCTTTTAAAAACGATTCACTTTGAGCGATTGTCATCATCCCCAGCCAAAGATTTTTTTGAACTGATTGCGCTATACAAGTAGTAACCGTTGGTCGAACCCATGCTAAGCTCCGAGGGAAAATGGAGGCCTTGGAACTAAAAGAGCCTGCTGGGTATATCAATGTTTCAAGTTCGCCATCTTCTAAAAGTAATAAAATGAGGTTTGTGTCATGGCATCCACCAAAATATGGAGAAGCCTTCGGCAAGGGTAGAAAATTTATTAGTGGAGCTTTGCCAATCAACGAAAATAGTTTTTGTTGAACCGGTTTAGCATAGTACTTGCTCATTGCGTCAAATGATGTCACAGAATACATTGGTGTGCCGCCTAAGTCAATCATGGTTATTTCCTGAGGTAAACAGGGATTTTCTGTAGCTTTTGTTGCAATCAACAACGATGTATACTCAGGATTACGCTGGCAAAGCCAGCTTACTTTAAAGATAGCGGGTGTTTCTGTAAAGGAACAGTCTTTCAAGGCAGGATTTGGAAAATTCACATGTGTTTCAAATATACTTCTAGCTTGAATCAGTTTACCGCTATTGACATCCCAAAATACCAAGGAATTATCTTCATGGACAGTTAATATATGTAAGGAATTTGGGTGATAAAGTGACTGAATGACCTTTGGAGTGCGTTTCTTTTCTATGTTTGTGGATAGATCACCGCCCGGAGCATACGGTTCTAATTGGTAAAAAAAATGTTGCTTGACTTTGTAGTCAATGAAAGAATATATGACTGTAATATGCTCATATGATATAAGTATCGTTCCTATGTCTCTAGGATTCCATTGGATAGAAATAACCGGTGATAGCCTCTCTTTTGGCAAAAACACACTTTTCTGGAAGTTTTCAATTTTCAATTTGGACATTTGATTTCTATCCACATCATAGATCAATATGGATCCACTCTCGAGGCCAATCAGCATCCAATCCAAGGACGGATCAGTCTCAATACAAGTGATGCTGTTTGGACAGAAAACAGTAGTTAGAATCTGTTTCGAGTGTACTGAAAGAACTATTATGTTGCTCTTCTCATCTACAGCTATCAGATAAATTCCTTTAATAAACCGCATGTGTTTAATTTGAGGTCGATTTTTTAACGTAAATACGACCTCTATTTGCTTTTGCCCATAAACATGTATCTCCCCAGCAGTAGTTGCAACTGCCAAAAGGCTTTGAGTATAGTCGAATGTGGTAACAGTGATTCGTCCATTTATGCCGTATGTGCATATTTTCTTAGTATCGAAAAATTTGGAGTTAATACCATTTGAGACGTCATGAACTCTCGCGGATTTGATAGCATTTGACACATTCTTCAAATGCCTGCTTTTCTTAAACATTTATAAAATTTTTGTATCTGTTCAATTGACAATTTTGTAACTTTTATAATCTGTCAACTTTAGAAATATGTTAGTAGTAATATAATACTGAGCTGTTTCTTAAATGCTTCCTTAATAATGTAAACAGAATGCGCATTGTTGAACATACGGCTTCGCATCGCATCGCTTAAACGAGGTTTTTCATATGCATGCTCCAAGATAGGTACGAACAAAAAAGAGGCATTGCATCAAAATGGATAGTTTCAGTTTATGTAACAAAATCTCATTAAAAAAACCCTCTCCTCCTATGAAGCGGAACAGTTCAACTTTTCCGCTTAGATGTTTTATATAAAATTAAATAAATCATGGCATGACCTTTTCTTCATAAATCCAAATCATCTGGCATAAAGGAAAATCCTCTAAACTCTTCTTGCTGGCTGGTTGTCAAAACAGAGGGCAGAGGTGTAAGTGTGGGTGGCGCAGAGGTGAATTCTTGCTCGAAATATGATGTATCTTCCGGAGATTTAATTTCTGGGATGTAGGGTGGTTTCACGCGAAGGTTTAAGATATCGTCAAAGTTGATGTTACGGAAGAAAGGTTCTTCCATAACTTCGTCTGCGTCCCTGGGACCAGCACCCAACCTCTTTTCAGGATCTTTTGTTAATAGGCCTTGGAATATTTGTACAATCTCACCTGCCATATCTATTGGGTATAAGGGTTCATCGGTAAGGATAGCGTTAAAAACTTCATCTTCGTCATCTCCTGAGAATGGAGATTGGCACAGTAGCATTTGATATAGCAGCACCCCAAATGCCCACCAATCGACAGCTTTGGTATATTCTTGCTCTTTTAAAATTTCTGGAGCCATAAATTCTGGTGTGCCACAAAATGTAGAAGTTCTATTACCATACCACATTTCATCTTTACACAAACCATAATCGGCAATTTTTATATGACCTTCTGGAGTTAATAGAATGTTTTCCAACTTCAAATCACGGTATATTACACCATTATCATGAAAATATTTCAGAGCCAGTAAGACCTCGGCGGCATAAAATTTGGCCCTTCTTACAGATAGTCTTTGGTTTTGAACATGCCACATTAAGTCACCGCCCCCAATAAACTCCATAGCAAAATATATACGGTTTTCAGTTTGAAAAGAGCAGTATAGATTGGTTAAGAATGGGTGTTTAGTTTTTGTGGCTAACAAAAATACTTTCTTTTCTGCTCTTGCACTCTCGATGTCATGATTTTGAATAATATTATCTTTCTTCAGAACTTTTATGGCACAAAGCCTGTCAGTATTCTTTGATTTAGATAAAATAACTTTACCAAAATTACCTTTACCAAGAACTTTGAGTAAAACGAAATTATCTAATGAAACCTTACGACGTTTAGCCGCTCTCTTTTTATGCTTTGCGCTTGTGCTGGTTTGTGATTTCTGCGGAGATTGTTGATCAGTGGTTCTGGAGGCATGAGTACTTGTAGGAGCCAAGGACACTGTTTCTTGTAGTACTTCCTTTGAAGCATGGTCTTGTTCAATTTGAAAGGTTTCACTATTCATATCGCGGAATGGATTTGTGTGTGTGGAATCTATTGTCAAATCAGCTTCACGGAAATCATTTTTGTTCTCCCAGTCTAGTTTCTGTTTTGTCTCTAGATCAATGTGATCAACTTCTAGATCCTCTTGGATTTCCCCACTATCTTGTTTTATTTCAAGTTCCATTTCCTCACGTTGTGCTTTCCACAGTTCAAGTTCATCTCTCATTAAATCATCTTTAGATTCCCAAGTTTGACTATGCTCAATAGATAAATCAGTGAGTCCCAAGGAACGTCTATTCGACGTTGGATCCAGTGTTTTCTCTGGTGATGAAAATTCGGCGGTTTGTTGTGCACCTTCTGTAAAATTTAAATAGGCCTCATTTTCATCGATAAATTTATTTAGTTTCTCACGCCCGTGCGTTTGTAGTGAAATTCTTTTATCAATAATAGGATCATGCTGCTTAGTTGGAGAATCTCTTCCTACCTTCTGAGGCGAAGGATTTTTATCATGTTTTCTTGGCTGAGGAGGCAAAGGAGCGTTTGCCCTTTCAGCTAATTTGGATGGGGAAAGATCACTACCATTGGCAGTACCAATAGATGACCCCAACTGTGCCGACGGAACTGTCCTCTTCTTTTTCTCTTGATTACGTTTTGTGTCTTGAATCGTTTTCAGAATTTTATTAGCCATTTCCATCGACATGCCACAGAAATCGGGAACCAAATGAGCACATTGAGCATGACACATTATACCACATTCAGAACATTTGCGTACTTTATGTCTACCCCATGGTAAAATATAACCACAGTGACAGCACCATTTAGTACCACGGTTTGAAGTAGGCAGGAATCTATGAGGAATACGGTGGTTCAACTTTGCCTCGTCCGGATCCGTATCAGTAGAAGTTTTAGCAATACACTTAGTAACAACATTGGTGTAACATTTTTTGTGACATAAAAATTTACAATCTTGACATTGGAATCCAGTATACCGGAGGAAATCACCACAATATGCACAGCACATAATGTTGTAAAATGATTTTTGTACAAAGTGGTGGCCATGCTGTTCGAATATCTCTTCTTTCCTATTGATAATAGCACCATGACGATGTAGTCCACCCATCAACTGCTTCCTTTCTATTTGAGAAGACTTGTGGAATCCTAGTGTTAACAAAATCTGCCCGGATGGTTCTAAGACAAACCATGAATTCGTACTGATTTGACTAGTTGATGTATTTTCGCCTTGCACATTCTTTGCTGAAGTAGACTGAATGGCTGAGTTTGAGTATGTAGAAGTCAATGTGCTTCCCTCTTCGCTAGCGAGAGAAGAACCACCATTAATGTTTGAAGCGTTGACCCATCCTTGTTGTTCATTTGTTTGTCCGGCTTTCTTCTTACGAATTTCTTCAGCGATATCGGAAAGCAGTAACCACATTATAGCCACTGGAATGAGCGAGTCGTTCACCTTATCATATACAGTAATCTCGATTTCATTCCCTTTTTCAACTGGAATTTGAAAATCTTCACTCCACCTGTCATTTCTAGAAGGCTTCGTTCTGGCTTTGATCGTATCATCGATTTTTATAGTAACGTAGCTCTCTGGCTTCCTGGCAAACATCGGTGATTGTATATGGTCAACATCTCTAGCAGCAGTTATTCCAATTGTTAGAACGCCAGTCAGTTGTTTTCTTCGGAATTTCGGTTGTTGATTATCCATTATGTCATTGGGTTGGTGTTTAAATTGATCAAAGTCAACGTTAATAGCTTGGTATTTCTTCAAAGCTTTGTTAAGCATTTGAATCCTGTATTTGGATTCCATAGCACCCCCTTCTGCCGCAGAACTACTACGTTGATCACCGTCAATTTGATACAATTTAGTCAATTTAGTATTGGCTTCTTGGTATTGCTTTTCCACCTGTAATTTGAATTCTAATTGTTGCAACATGTATTGGATTCTTTGCGCCAAAGAAGGGCAATCATATTTTACTAAATCCAAACGAGAAAATATGTGTTCATTTGGCGATTTGGTAGAAAGAAACCCGTATTCCTTCGAATTGCATCGCTCATTATCTTCGCTGCCATTTTCACCCTGACTTTGTTGAGCGGTCTTCAACCGTAATTTTTTTAAGCTATCCTCCAAGTACTCAAGATTTTGACGTGCCTCTCTAATATTCGTATTACATTTCTGAATGACCATAACATTGCTAGTCTTTTTCTTGAGGGCAGAAGCTCCCCGAATAATATTTTCTTCGACGGCTATCTTTTTTTTAATGTTCTGCTCCAATTGTGAAAAACTCATGACTGTAAACTGCTCCCTATATGTGTGATACTATACTTACTTTTCCTCGCTAGAGCTTCTCTCCGCAGCTACTGTTCTAGGTTTTATTCCTATTGATTATCTAATATAGTTTTAAAAATCTATACTGAAAGGGGATCGACGCTGAATACCTCTAACGTAAGTGTGGACGAGTGGTGGCAGAGACTTTTACAATGGTTAATAATCAGTCTCTACTCAGCCAAATTGAATAGCAGTGAAATCGTAGCTCTTTTACTGCTCCTGAACCTGTCGTATTACTTTCGATAGAGTAGATCAACTTTATTATCCATGCTTGTTAACTCTTTTCGTCGGTTTTTTTCGCCTTTAAAACTAGGCGGGCTGGGTAATGAAGATAGCAATGCCTCATAAATACAATGTTATACTAATTACGTTTTTTCTTTGGTTATGTATATATATTGTGAGAATAAAGAGAAGTTGCAAGATTTGGTTTATTGTACAATACTACTTATTACACTGGCAGGTGCAACCTGGAGTGGGACAAACATTATGTCTGTCAAACCATTCTTCAGCGTGACCGGCATGCATACCATGGTTGCAACTCAAACAGAAGCTGAACCACTCGTTCAACTTCAGTTTTCTACTTACGAGTTCGCGATTTGCACCATCTTGAGAGTCTTCTGTCTGCATTGGATCGCGTGATTGCGTCCCATTTATTACAAAAGGTAAGTTTGACGTTCCTAGAGGCATGAGACATATGGCACATCTTGGAAATGAAGACCCACAGTGTGGGCAACAATACTTATGTCTTGGCTTTTCATCAGCTGCTTGTGCTTCAGAACTTCCAGTATTAAATTTCTTGTAGTCAGCGTTATTTCTTCTATAGGCTTCACCATTTTTGTAATTTCCAGCACTAGTAGAGACGGCGCTAGAAGGTGAGGATGTGCGCGGAGTGTTGATGTTCTGTTTACAGTTTTGACATTGGATATATATTTGCCGGGGCTTTATGTCTGCAGTTAATACACCAGTTTTAGTTCTCGATAATTTTGATCTTAAAACATCGAACCTGGCTCGCATGGAGAATAATTCCCACGATTTAAGCATATCTCTATAAGTTTGTATCCATTCATCTACTCGTTGGTCGCGGAAATATCTAGGGGAGCCGAAAATTGATATCAGTGCGGCACTCTGAACATCGCTGGTTTTATTAACGTATGATTGCAGTAGATCGATACCATTAGGTGTTATTCCGGTGAGAATTAAACCTTCTAATTCGCCGTTTTCAATAACTGTAGATGAAGTTCTATCTAAGAAAGTGGTTAGGTCTGTATCATTCAAAAACCTTAGAGCTACCCCTAATCGTTCTCTCAAAGATATGGCAGGTTCATAAAGAATATCCCACCAATCATTGTCTGCGATAAAGGCGAAAATAACTCTCAAGTAAGGATCATCTAATTCGGAGGACATTTTTCTGCATTGCTGCCTCCATGCATTGTTACCTGGCAGATCCTTATACGCCAAGTAACCTGCAATAGCGGTGGCAATTAGTCTCAATCTTTCCTTTTTTGCAGATCCCAATATTTCTACAGCCTTTGGGATATCACCAAAAAATACCGCCCAAGCGGCAGCTTTTTCATAATGGCCGTTTTTCATAATTATGTTGTACTTGTCTTCATAATCAGATCTGGAAAGGTCCCATCCTGAGATAATTAAACAGAGTCTTCTCTGAACGTACTTTGGTGAACCAGCGGCATTGGCAATAGGACTGTTCCGATCCCTATTTTTCCTTCTTAGTTTGATGATTTTTTCCATTTCTTTATTTAGTTGTTTATCAGAAAGAATTGTCTCTTGTCTATATCTGTCTTGGTTCGATATTCCGTTTATACCATTCCAAATACCTATCACACCTTCGTAACCTAAGTCAAGATCACCAGAAACCATCGTACCATCGTCAACAGAAGCCTTTGCAATCGCGATCCACCTCCATGTGTTCCTTATATAAGCATTGTTTTGTAGATTTTTAGAAGAATCAATCATCTCTACCGTGTTCATTGGATCCAAACCATATCCCAATGAAGCTCGCGTCCTCATTATTACACTTATATCTTTTTCCAGAAGTTTTTCTGGCTTCCAGAACAGTTCAAATCCACGCTTACTGTCAAGGACATCATTACTCCCTTCATTTTCCTCTTCACTCAACTCGGAGTACTCAATTTCATTATTAGGTTCATCATGTCCAGACGGAAAGTAATCTTCGCTAACATCTAAATCCTCAAACGATAGATTCTTTAGGACTGTTTTTACATTCTCTAAGTTGGACTTTTCATGCTCATTGTTGACTCTAATTTCATCTATCTCAGTATTTTCAAAATTTGACAATAAGAGAGAGTTCCTATTATTGAGTATAGCCTTGGAGCATACCTCTGAAATTGGCATTCTGTATATTGTTCCCGATTGTCTCATACAGATTAGACTTGTTCCATTATTACTTCTTGGAATATAATCAAATGTAGCAACTCTATCGTACATCGTATTTGTGTCATGCACGGAAGAAACAAACAAATTCTCAATATTCATCTCGTTATCGTCATCTGCCGCAATATCACGATTGCTATCGCAGTAATAGCCTAACCTCCATCTTTTGATGGTATCACCTCTATGTAAGGTGGCAAATTCATTGTTCCTCACACATGACCACCTAAAGCAAGAGTTCATGTATTTCCTTGACGCTGCACCGGATCCAACCAATTTTTCAAAAGTTAATAAAGGGGAAGCTACATTTAAATCACCAAGTGAAGCTTGGTCAGATAATTTTCTCCTATCCCAAATAGCTAAGGTCCCATCATCCCCATAAGTACTAAATTGCCAATCGTTAAACGGGTTCAGTTTGATATCATACGTCAATCGTGTCGGATGTTGATAAATTGGGTTGGGGGATCTGACGTCAATTTCTTTCAAAAATTTCGTACTTGCAGCCAATACACTGGTATCGTTGAGGAACTTTAGGGATACTATGCTTTCATTTGTGCAATAACTAAACATTGGGTTGATAGTTTCATGCGAATCATCATGATAATTCATGTCCCAAATTTGTAAAGATGAATCATGCTTATTTCTGTCAAGACCCATTGCTATAAGACCATTCGTATTTATTCCCAGAGAGTTTATACACCGCTGCTTCTTTGCTCGTACACGTATATCATAATTGGTTTCTGAAACAGGGTACCCTTGGGTATCCTTTAAATTTGAGACAGATCCAACTATATTTTCCGCCTGAGCTGCCTTACCACCGCTGGCATTTGTCATAGAAGTCTCGTTATTGGCATTTAAGCCCACTGGCGCATGGCTCGCTGGCGATGAGGAATTTTGTCCAGAGATATTAAAAATCCTTAAATATCCATTCTTTTCACCAACTCCAATCATACCAATTTCTGATTCTGAATAGTCTAAGCAGGTGATACTGCCGAAGTCTTTCACAGTGTGTAATTTAATAATTGATTCATCAGATTCATTTTCCGGATCCACTTTATAGTGGGTCACTTCATCTCTTGTAGGGTTCACTGAAAGATAATCAATCAAATTATCATATGACCAATGGGTCACTTTTTTGATGAGACCCATGTTTATTCTTCTATACGTTCGTGATACTGCACTTACGACTACCAGTAACATCAGAATAACCATAGAGCTTATGCTATCTTGAAATATATCATCGCCGTAAAGTATGATGTGTAGCGCATTAGTCTTCTGCATTCATATTATCAGTGGTATACCGTTTGGTATATGCTTTCCAATCATGAAGTGTTGGCTCTACTCTATATAAATTCGACATCCATTGATTTTCTCAATAAATGAGTTACCCAAGTAAGCTTTCCATTGATACAAGTGATCTACATTCTTGCGACGCCAAATTATAAAGCACTAAAAATCATATCATACCCAATTGCGGGCAGCACATGTATATATTATACACTACTTATAACTAACCTTCTTCATATATAACAATATGCCTGATAATACTAATGCATTTAAATCATATCATGAAAGAAAATTACATGGGTTTTATTGACATAATTGCATTTAGAATACATAAAATTCTAAAGAATTAATATATCCAAAGTATTAGACATAACCAAGAATAATAGTGAATAATTTTAGATTTTGTTACATATAATTCTGCTTGCCTATCTCTTCCACTCTTTTCAAAACGTTGCATGTAAGCGTTACTAATATTCCGCTTTATTTTGTTGCAATTCCTAATTTTTTCATTACATTATCTTGCGAGTACGGAAGCGATTAACGTTCTCCCAATAGAAGGAACAAACATAGATATTGAAGTTTTACTGCTTTTGCTTACCTGACCTTTTTCAAATTTAATTTTTTCCCGCTAATAAGACCATAAACTACCCCGAACCAAATTCTAAAAGATAGTCAGCTGGATTAGAGTTGTCATCTCCAAACATTAATTTTGCATTATCTTCGGCTTCAATCAAATCGCCTGATAAGAACTCCTTTAATTCTTCATGAATGTTTGTATGTGGATGACTCTCCATAGTGCCAGCATGATTGTGGTTACCGACCGAATCATATAACGGTGGCTCCCAATTGTGCAATTCAGCCTTACTATTTTGTTCATTCATCAAAGCATTTGGGACAGATCTAATATCTATAATTCTTTCCTCACTATTCTCGCTATTATTTTGCCCCGAACTGGCATGGTGGTTATTGGTAAAAGGAGATAATGCTGCGACAGAACTTTTCTTCTCTTCCAATTCTTTTATCTTCGCCAATAACGCCTTCTTTTTTCGTGCTTGTATTTCTAAAATTTCGGCCAGGTATTGTAAATATTCGACCGTTCTATCCAAAATGATACCCTTATTTGGTTTGATTTGTTTACCTAGGTCATCGTAATTCAATAAAGATGGTGGAACCAACTGGCCGAGTTCTTTTATCTTTTGCTTTATTAATTCTCTTCTTCTCCTTTCGACGGCATTATGAAACTCTCTTTTGCGCCTCAGTTTCTCATCAGAAGTTAACCCGCCTAAAATCTTTGGAACACTTCCAGGTCCTATATTTTCAGTCATATTGCTACTTATTGAAGTGTGTCTTGTTCTGGGTGTGTTTATGCTACCATGCCTAAAAGAAGATGAAAGGAAACTTCCTGCACGAAATGACGATGATGGTGATCTTACCTTTGGGGAATATGTGGAAGATACGGATGCTGGGCCCAAGCTTTGTGGATTATAAGAAAATGATGATGAATATGTGTTTGGTGTCATCATATCAGAATTGATGCTAGAAGATAAAGAGGAGCTCAAATCATCAGTTAAGTTATACATTGTGTCATCGGTGCCATGCTGAAATAAAAAGTCATGTGGTAACTCAGCTTTTAAGCCTTCTTGTTGCTGTAATGGAGTATTCATTGCTCTATCCACAGGTGAGTCGTAAGCCATAGAATAAGATGATCTCAAGGGACCCTGCCCTATGGAAGATATGGAATTTTGAGTGACAGGTCTACCGCCTTGGCTTGTTCTAAACATATCATCCAGGTAAGACGATTGCGATTCTGCTTCCTCATATATGGTCGAAGCTGTAGGAGTTTGTGAATTGGACCTCGCTTGACTGCCCATTAAGTTATTATTATCGTTAGAGTTGTGCGTATTGATGTATGAGAGTTTTTCATGCTGTTGGGCAGGAGTCTCACCACCTGGGTAGGCACTTCCGTGTATCTTGTAATCATCATTGTGGTGTGGAGTGGGTGTCACTAACGAAAAATCTAAAGTTTCCTGGAGGACTTTTGTCTGGTTCATTAATTCGTCCAGTAGACGTTGGTTCTCAGCCTCACTTTCGTTATTGTTCATCATTCTTCACTTATTTAAGAAGTAGGTTCGCCTGACAAAAAATAAGAGTATTCTATTAAAGGATACTTGTCAACTAAGTAATGTGAATGCAGTAATGTCGTTTTTGTTATCTTATATATGCTCACGTAAGACAGAAATTCGGATTGTGAAAAATTCCTTGATGATTCCGTGCAGCCTCTAGCCAAAATAGCAACTGCGAGTAAAAAATAATGTACTAACCTGCAGTAATATTGGAGATCCTACTGTCCGGACCGAGTAGTACAATTGTTAGTTTCTGTTGCTCATAAGAAGGCTTTTCTAATCACCATGGCTTTATTATTTCAAAAGTAACTTGCGAAGAGTCACATCCCGCGGAACGGCCCGCAATCGTGACCCGGCAAAAGGCGATTGTAATGAAGAGGGAGTATTGGTCAAGACTTGTACTATACTGAAATAGGAAGAAGATTGAATAAATTTGCATTCTAATTGCGTTCGGTAGTTTAGAGTAGGACTTAGATTACCTGTATTGTCTGCAGTTGCGTTTTTTTTTTTTGCTGGTAAAAAAAAAGAACAAGTGTGGAGAATATGAGCGAGGAACCACCTTCTGACCAGGTCAATAGTCTCCGTGACTCATTGAATCGATGGAATCAAACAAGACAGCAGAACTCGCAGGGTTTTAATGAATCTGCGAAGACACTGTTCTCAAGCTGGGCGGATTCTCTCAATACCAGGGCCCAGGATATATATCAGACGTTGCCTGTATCTAGACAGGACTTGGTGCAAGACCAGGAGCCGTCGTGGTTCCAATTGTCAAGAACGGAAAGAATGGTACTTTTTGTCTGTTTTCTTTTGGGTGCAACAGCCTGTTTCACTCTTTGTACTTTCCTTTTCCCCGTTCTAGCCGCTAAACCAAGAAAGTTTGGTTTACTATGGACAATGGGGTCCCTACTATTTGTTCTTGCGTTTGGGGTACTTATGGGACCACTCGCGTACTTAAAACATTTGACTGCAAGGGAAAGGCTGCCTTTTTCGATGTTCTTTTTCGCCACATGCTTCATGACGATTTATTTCGCAGCCTTTTCCAAGAACACGGTGCTGACTATTACATGTGCTCTTCTTGAATTAGTTGCCGTCATTTATTATGCTATTTCATATTTCCCATTCGGTGCAACAGGTTTGAGGATGTTAAGCTCTGCTGGTGTCAATTCGGCAAGAGGTGTTCTGCGCATCTGAATTATCATTCATAGTGCATATTGAATTGATTAGTTGAAGAAGAAAAATAATGTTTATGTTATAAGAAACAATAATAAAGAGATTTATAACCTAACCTAATTAAATAGCATGTAGTCAACAAAAAGGGAGTAAAACATGCAGTGGCTCTATATATATAATTATCGTAGAATAATTCAAAAAAAAATAAAAAACGAAAAAATTCATTCTTCATCACTCATCAAAGGCACTATTTCGTCATAACGCGGAGGCTCGTTACCATGAGAGAGTAGCGAATCTGCGGAGCTCGAACTTACTATTCCTTCTTGTTCTTCATCATCTTTTACATTCGCTAAAGTGTAACCCTTTTTGAAAAATTCGTTCTGTTTGTCCTTAGAGTTTTCAGTGGTAGCGTTTGGAATCCTCACAGTACCATTTGCTTGTGATAAGCCATTTGTTGGTGATGAATTGTGAGATCTATTGACGGGCGATGGAGTGCTCAATAATTTATCGAGATTATTGAATCTTGACCTGTCATTCACTGACGTTGCTCTTGCTCTAGCAACACCTTGGCCACTATTGCCCGAAACAAATGCGGAATTCGAAATACTGCCGTTCATGGCATTGGCATTTGAAATACTGTTCCGATTAACATTTGGCACACCGGCATCATCGCTGTATCCGGATGGCCCACTAACTGACGTAGTTCTTGATAAGTTCAATTGTTGAATAGATAGTAAATCAGGGTCATACGAGGCCATGATATTAGGTGATCCCATCGGTGAGACAATGGGAGAAGCTGGAACGGATATGGCTTCTTCAAAAGTTGGCGGAGGTGGACATGTGTTACCAAAAAAGTCGCTGTTCATACTTAGAGGAACCTGGTTGCCTTTGCCTTCCATTGTGGCCATATCATAAGTGGGTAACTCCATATTACCACTGTTGCACTGTTCAGACACCAGGAATATGGGCGTATCGATTAGAACCTCATAATGTCTTAATTTGGACGGACACTCAGGATCAGGTTTACTGATTCGTAGCATAATTTCCAGCTTATGTCTACAGTAAACATTACTGAAGTGTAAACTATCCAAGTACAAGCCTCTTTTCGGTGTGTTTAATCTGGTATGTGTTTTCACGGGCAAACCAGAATTGGATTTGATTATTGTTTGATGGAATTTTGGATCATAAACAGGTTTTTCATTTTCTTCATGACTTTTCGAGCCTTTATGACCGGATAAAAAGCCTATTACACTGGGACGACGGTGTGAGGGTCCATTGGCTACGGCATGTTCGGGATTGGGGATGCTCGTGTATGCATCGATACCATAAGGTGGTATTATCTTTGCGGTTCTTTTATCCAAATCTTCGTATTTGGGGAACTTCAATTTTGTTTCAATAATTATTGGTTCCGTTATACCGAGCCTTTCTTTCGGATTGCCTTTTGAATCGCTGTCGTCATCAAAAGGACTATAAGATAAGAGATTGTCATTGAATGAATTTTCAACAATTTCCTCCCTTAGAGCTCTCGTGCCCTTCTCCTTAGTTCTGATTTCAAATAATGATACACTTCTTTCCTTTCTTCTCTTGGAGGCGAAATCTAAATAATACGGATTATAAGGGTCTTTAGCAACGGGATCTGTTTGATCATACTCATATTCATAACCTTTACTAACAAATGTGACTCTTTCAGTAATACTGACATGAATACGTTTAACACAAACGTTTTTGCATATCGGTGCCAATTTTATCTTGATTGGGACTTCACTGTTTAGTGACACGTATTTCTGAGCAAAGGAAATCTCGTATGACAAAGAATCTGTCCAAACCCTATTAATATAGATTGGTTTATTCGCAGTGGATACGGCAACGGGCGGTGGAGTTCTAATAACTTTTATTGGATACTCTGCGAAAATGTCCTCTTCTCCTGATTCTTCATTTTTCAGTTGATGTGAGCTCATGTGTAGATGATTTTTAACTTTACTAAACAAAGTGTTGCTTATCCTCCTATGGGCCTGAGCGGATTCTGTTTCGGTAAGTTTTAATGAAGATGTAGTGGAGCTTAGTGATGAAGAAGAGTCTGGCGACACAATGGGTTGCGGAGAGTTTGAATCTTGACGATAGAAACCCTTTCTATTGATTGCCTTTGTTGCAAGCCTTAGTCTGTAACTAACACGTGCAGAGGGTAAATAGATAGTCTCCGGAATATGATTAGAGAAAACCACTGGTACTAAGAATACATAGTCTCCAGGTTGGTAAAGATGAGTCTTATTTACGTCTATGGCGTTTAAAAGGCTGGCTTTTGTTTTAGTCTTGTCCAAATACAGTCTCTCCTCTGTAGGAATATTCTTGAACAACCTCATTTGACGATCGTTGGAGTTGTTTTCAATCATTTGATCATCTGGGGATATGCTTAATGGTACAAACAAATCGAAGTTTTCATCATTCAAATTCCATTTCATTGATGCAGCATTATAAAATTCTTCATTAAACGTCTTTGTAGGAGGAACACCTGTATTCCAAAACACTTTAACCCTTGAACATAATTCCAATTGCATGTCCGTAAATCGGGTTGGTTTTTTAACGGATACTATAACTGCTATGCTGTAAGAGACCATGGAACTGTCGATTTCAACAGACCTTGTATTAAGTTCCGAGCCGGAGCCTGGATGGTCTCCTGAATTATTTTCTCTCAGGAGTGTGTCTCTATTTTCATTTATGCTGCCACCACTTTCGGTAGCCGCTGCCGTTGTAGCGAGAGATGGAGTGTTACCTTCTTGCTGGTCTATACCATCCATAAAAAAATCCGCCTCAGCATCGTCCGTACCATCATTGAGTCCGTTTAGTCTGGACAGGTACTCATCGTCATTCGAGGATATCGTTGGTAAGAAAACGCTTTCACCGCTTGTAGAAATAGAAATCTTCAAGTACTCATTGGATAGAACGGTTTTTGGGCCCAGGAGACCTCTAGCGGTTAAATATTCTATGAGAAATTGCTCGTTAAACTTTTTCGAGTTTGCCAACCTTGTTAGAGAAGTTGATGATAAATCGCTTGACACTACAGCTGATGAGTTATGGTCATCATCAAAATCTAGTACTGTGCTATCCTCCTCAATCTGTGAATAGCGTCCCCCAGAGATTCTGGGCTCTTGGTCTACCGACAATCTTCCCGAAGTGCGACGGTTGGTGTCGGAAGTCGAGGATCTCGGAGTCGTAGTAGCACTATCGCTGATAGAGCCCTGTATGGCAGTGGTACTGTGTCGCCTTGCGTTTGGCGGCGGCTGTTTGTTCTGTTTTTTGCCAAGGAGTTGGGCGTCTGTATTGCTGCTTCTGATGTTGCCGTTATTATTGCCGCCTTTCGTTGTGTTGTTCAAGACGGCAGGTGAGTGAACATTAGCGCCACCAAGTAAAGATGATAGCGCGTGCCTAATGGTGGAGGATCTTCTTCGTTGTTGCATGGACCCTAATTTCTTGGTGGGAGAGGGTTGAAACGGCTGTCCTTTAGACTGGTTTAAATCTGTTTCTGATAAAGAGTGGGATGAATTTTTCGCCACCGGTCTTGATGTTATAAACGGCATGCCCAATAGGGGTAGGGAAAAATCTTGCTTGTTCTTCTCTATTTAAAAGAGTCACCTTTCCGATGGACCTTCAAAAATATAAACGTGGCTTATCTCAGAGCTAAGACAGACCTTCCGAGCAATAATAATGAGTCGTTCTATTTTTTTTTTCTCGTCCCTTTTTTTGTCCCCTCTTAACAAAATTAGAAATATAGGCGGGAAAGTGGGAAACCCTTGGAAGAGTCAGATCAGAGATTGGAAAAATTAAGACCAATGGATATCTACAGATCCTGTGAATCGAGTGTGAGTGATATACCGCAAGATCGGTAGAAAACTGTATATAAAGCAAAGAACTGATGTGGTGTAAACGATGTAGCGATGTAACAAGAGATACTCGGTAATGTAATCAAGATGCTCTTTTTTTTTTTTTGCGGCAATATGGTGTACGTAAAATTAAGGTTCCGTGGAGTCTGTGCTTGCGAAAATGATATTGACGCATGGACTGTCGAAATAATAAATTTACAATTAAACACTTGGTGATTTGAATGTAATTTGAACGTTTAAAAAATTCCAAGGGAATATTACTGTTTCGGGAATATAACGTTTGATATCGCTAGCGCACCCAGATGAGAAATCCGCATGGATGGGTTGTTAGTATTTCTATTGTGAAACCGCTTTGTTCTGGAGGGCGAGAAAAAGTTACGGTCACTCTATCTTTTTTATAATTTGGTCTAACAAACTTGATATCAGAACCACGTAGAAGAAAAAGAGACTAATAGTAAAAATATCAAGAAAGTTGACCAATTTTTGTTATATATGTCCGTAAAAGTTATGACTTGGCACTGGTCTTGGTTTACTCATCAATCAGCTAGGATCAGCGCTGAGTGACTGCTTGCGGCTGGGCGGCTAAGAAATGGGAATATGTACAGTACAAATTCCGAACTTTGCGAGCCTGCCTCGATGGTTTTTTAAGGTGTTCTTTTCTTGCATACCAAAGCGTACACTTGATGCGCCGCTTGACGTTATCTTGTTCTGGATGAGGCCTTATTTTTGGTCTTCATTGTTAAAACACCCTATTGTCATTTAGCAGCCGATGCGATGAACGAAACTGCGAGGTAAAAGCGCTCAAATCAAAAGTGTAGTATGAATGATATATAAACAACTTCAATAAAGTCACGCGTAGTTAAAATATTGTTAGGGTAATATCCTGTTTCCTTCGAATATCTGTTGGAATAAGAAGCAACATCATCTCCTGACTAGTATTCGTGATACTAGTATTCAATCACGTAAGGTGGAAGAGAATGACATGAAGATTGAGAAACAGTGATCAAACTCAATAAAGAGCTGAATACAAGCACATATAATAGAATAATGAACGATAACACACATTATGAAAGAATAATAATAATAATAACACCGTATAGAAATATCGGCTCCCTCTTGTTGATTCTCACATCCTCGAGCAAAAGCTCTAGTAAACCCTGTGTATTTAACCTTATGGCCTCTATCAGCAATGGACTCCCAATAACTCACCAATTTTTCAATATTAGTGTAGATAGGAATGGATCCTCGATGAAATCGTTATGATTAGTGTCTCGATCCACTGTGTGTATTCTTGGAAAATGAACAAATCAGTGTAGAGAAGTCGTCTTCGTTTCCATCATGAGAATGTGCTTCAGTATTACATTTTTTGCCTTCAAACGCCTTGATTGTTCTATTTTTGCTAATAATAAGTCTTTTTCATCGGACTAAAAGTCCATCAGTTGTAAGCGGATTTAGCTCAGTTGGGAGAGCGCCAGACTGAAGAAAAACTTCGGTCAAGTCATCTGGAGGTCCTGTGTTCGATCCACAGAATTCGCATTCTTTTTTGCTAGCATTCTTTTTTTTTCATTTCTAGGCCTGTTTCTCCGCGCTGATTGGTCGCCCGGGTGATGCAGTTGCGGCCGGCCCTGGCCAATCAGATCCCTTTAAAAATGGGCCCGGTGCGCTTCTACCCCTTCACGCCTTTTACGCCTTTTTCGAATCTTGTATTTATTGTAATTATTATACATTGGTCATATCAAATTCACATCAGACTTCAATTTTTCAATTCACTTTCTGAATAAGAGCCCTTCCCTTCATACAAGTAGAGATATTATACTGTCATAGCTCTTTCAATTGGTCTTATTAGATTGTCTCCATCTTTCCCATTGACGTTGTTGCTCCCTCTCTTTTTTCGTTTTTAACTGATTTCTCATATATTCCCAAACAGGCATATATACTCGACGTCAAGAAAGAAAAGAAAAGAAAACCCTCATAAAAAATATAATCGAGAAGTTTTTTTCCTCATCGCGAACCATTAGTATAACAGATTGATCGTTCAGCTCTCATAACTATCGCAAGAACAGTAACAAAATAAATAAAAAAAAACACGCACATATAATAATGTTGGCTCGTACTGCTGCTATTCGTTCTCTATCGAGAACTCTAATTAACTCTACCAAGGCCGCAAGACCTGCCGCTGCTGCTTTGGCTTCCACCAGAAGATTGGCTTCCACCAAGGCACAACCCACAGAAGTTTCCTCCATCTTAGAGGAAAGAATTAAGGGTGTGTCCGACGAGGCCAATTTGAACGAAACTGGTAGAGTTCTTGCAGTCGGTGATGGTATTGCTCGTGTTTTTGGTTTGAACAACATTCAGGCTGAAGAATTGGTCGAGTTCTCCTCTGGTGTTAAAGGTATGGCTTTGAACTTGGAGCCTGGTCAAGTCGGTATCGTTCTTTTCGGTTCCGATAGACTGGTTAAAGAAGGTGAATTAGTCAAGAGAACCGGTAATATTGTTGATGTTCCAGTCGGTCCAGGCCTTTTGGGTAGAGTTGTCGACGCTTTAGGTAACCCTATTGATGGTAAAGGTCCTATTGACGCTGCCGGTCGTTCAAGAGCTCAAGTCAAAGCACCAGGTATTTTGCCAAGAAGATCTGTCCATGAACCAGTTCAAACCGGTTTGAAAGCCGTTGACGCTTTGGTCCCTATCGGTAGAGGTCAAAGAGAGTTGATTATTGGTGATCGTCAAACAGGTAAGACTGCTGTCGCCTTAGACACCATCTTGAATCAAAAGAGATGGAATAACGGTAGTGACGAATCCAAGAAACTTTACTGTGTTTACGTTGCCGTTGGACAAAAAAGATCTACCGTTGCTCAATTGGTCCAAACTTTGGAACAACATGACGCCATGAAGTACTCTATTATTGTTGCAGCTACTGCATCTGAAGCCGCTCCTCTACAATACTTGGCTCCATTTACTGCCGCATCCATTGGTGAATGGTTCAGAGATAATGGAAAGCACGCTTTGATCGTCTATGACGATTTGTCCAAGCAAGCCGTGGCATACCGTCAATTATCTTTGTTGTTGAGACGTCCTCCTGGTCGTGAAGCCTACCCTGGTGATGTCTTTTACTTGCATTCAAGATTGCTAGAAAGAGCCGCTAAGCTTTCTGAAAAGGAAGGTTCTGGTTCTTTAACTGCTTTGCCTGTTATTGAAACCCAAGGTGGTGATGTCTCCGCTTATATTCCAACCAATGTTATTTCCATTACCGATGGTCAAATTTTCTTGGAAGCTGAATTATTCTACAAGGGTATCAGACCTGCCATTAACGTTGGTTTGTCTGTTTCTCGTGTCGGTTCCGCTGCTCAAGTTAAGGCTTTGAAGCAAGTCGCTGGTTCCTTGAAATTGTTTTTGGCTCAATACAGAGAAGTCGCTGCTTTTGCTCAATTCGGTTCCGATTTAGATGCCTCCACCAAGCAAACTTTGGTTAGAGGTGAAAGATTGACTCAATTGTTGAAGCAAAACCAATATTCTCCTTTGGCTACAGAAGAACAGGTTCCATTGATTTATGCCGGTGTTAATGGTCATTTGGATGGTATTGAACTATCAAGAATTGGTGAATTTGAGTCCTCCTTTTTGTCCTATCTAAAATCCAATCACAATGAGCTTTTGACCGAAATTAGAGAAAAGGGTGAATTGTCTAAAGAATTGTTGGCATCTCTAAAGAGTGCTACTGAATCATTTGTTGCCACTTTTTAATGTGAACTAAAAAAATAAAAATGAATATAAGGTACGTCTCAAAAAGAAATGTAAATATAGAAATTTTAAAAAAAAAACGAAAAAAAAAATAACTAAATTTAAAGTGCAACCAAACAATAACCCTAAAAAATCTAAATATCTTAGAATTTTTTTATTTTGATTATTATATATTATTATTATTCTTATGGTAAATAATGCCCCTACTTTTCTTCTAAGGAAATGAGTTACTACAAAAATAAGGAAATATCGCCTGCAAGCGGTTTTTATTTTGGAGTTGTTTTTTTTTTTCCCACAATAGCCTCTAGTTTATTCCATTCTTAGCACTGACTCTTTTTTCCGCCACTATTTCTTATAAAAGGCCCGAATTTCTGGCACGGACGTTGTTTTTAATAATAAAATATTGAATGACAGTTAAAAAATCACGTAGTCAGTTAATCTGTTTAACTTGAAAATATGTCTGAATCAGTGGCCATTATAGGTGCAGGATTAGTAGGCTGCCTTGCAGCTTTGGCATTCTCCAAAGAAGGCTACAATGTCACACTTTATGATTTTAGACAAGATCCTCGATTGGACACCACCAAAAATAAAAATTTGAAATCCATTAATTTGGCTATTTCTGCTCGTGGCATTGATGCTCTGAAATCAATAGATCCGGATGCTTGTGAACATATTCTGCAAGATATGATTCCCATGAAAGGCAGGATGATTCATGACTTGAAAGGCAGACAGGAATCACAATTGTATGGCTTGCATGGAGAAGCTATTAATTCTATCAATAGATCTGTATTAAATAATAGCCTTTTGGACGAATTAGAAAAATCTACAACAGAACTGAAGTTCGGTCACAAATTAGTCAAAATCGAATGGACAGATGATAAACAAATCTGTCATTTTGCCATTGGGGAAGATTTGAAAACCCCACATACTGAAAAGTATGATTTTGTCATAGGTTGTGACGGAGCATACTCTGCGACGAGATCGCAAATGCAACGTAAAGTTGAGATGGATTTTTCACAAGAATATATGAATTTACGTTACATTGAACTTTACATCCCGCCTACTGAGGAATTCAAGCCAAACTATGGCGGAAATTTTGCAATAGCTCCTGACCATTTGCACATTTGGCCTCGTCATAAATTCATGTTAATTGCGCTCGCCAACAGTGACGGCTCGTTCACTTCAACCTTTTTCGGTTCTAAAGATCAAATATCAGATCTGATAACTTCCAAGTCACGTGTGAGGGAATTCTTAATCGAGAACTTTCCCGATATTATTAATATTATGGATTTGGACGATGCTGTCAAAAGGTTTATCACTTATCCAAAGGAAAGTCTTGTCTGTGTAAACTGTAAGCCATACGATGTACCAGGCGGAAAGGCCATCCTACTCGGCGACGCTGCCCATGCAATGGTTCCATTTTACGGCCAAGGTATGAATTGCGGATTTGAAGATGTGAGAATTCTTATGGCGCTATTGAAAAAGCATTCAGGAGATCGTTCAAGAGCCTTTACTGAGTACACTCAAACAAGACATAAGGACCTAGTTTCTATTACTGAGCTGGCAAAAAGAAACTATAAAGAAATGTCACATGACGTTACATCCAAGCGGTTTTTATTAAGGAAAAAGCTAGATGCTCTCTTTAGTATTATAATGAAGGATAAGTGGATACCTTTGTATACAATGATATCTTTCAGATCCGATATCTCGTATTCTAGAGCTTTAGAAAGGGCTGGAAAGCAAACACGTATCTTGAAATTCTTAGAATCTCTGACACTCGGTATGTTATCTATTGGCGGTTACAAGCTTTTCAAATTTTTGACAAGAGAACGTTCCTGAAGCCAGTTTATTCTTGCCATCCGTGTACGCTAGGAGAGGATTATTAAAATAAGTGATATATACATATATATATATATATATATATATAATACACTAATTATTTTATGTGATGTTGATCACGCGAAACGGTAAACGGCTCTGTTCGCGCTTTCTTTGTTTACATTTTAGTGAAGTATTGTCAAGATAATATCCATATGGTTGAACTTTTTATATTGGCTAGTTAAATACTCTATTTATTGCACCAAAAAATCATCTTAGTGGACTTTTTGGAGCAAAAAAACCAGCAGGTAGTTATATAAGATGACTACACAACTAAGGTATGAAAATAACGATGACGATGAAAGAGTAGAACATAATCTCTTTACCAATAGATCCACCATGATGGCAAATTTTGAAGAATGGATCAAAATGGCTACAGATAATAAAATCAATTCCCGAAATAGTTGGAATTTCGCATTGATCGACTATTTTTATGACTTGGACGTTTTGAAAGATGGCGAGAATAACATCAATTTTCAGAAAGCATCTGCAACCTTGGATGGGTGTATTAAGATTTACTCTTCGAGAGTTGATTCAGTGACAACGGAAACAGGTAAGTTATTGAGCGGGTTGGCACAAAGAAAGACGAATGGGGCATCTAACGGAGATGACAGTAACGGGGGAAATGGTGAAGGGCTTGGAGGTGACAGTGACGAAGCAAATATAGAGATTGATCCCTTAACTGGTATGCCTATATCTAATGATCCTGATGTGAATAACACTAGGCGGAGAGTGTACAACAGAGTTTTAGAAACAACATTGGTGGAGTTCGAAACGATCAAGATGAAAGAGCTAGACCAGGAATTAATAATTGATCCATTATTCAAAAAGGCCTTGGTTGATTTCGATGAAGGTGGCGCCAAGAGTTTATTGTTGAACACATTAAACATAGACAACACTGCAAGAGTCATTTTCGATGCATCAATTAAGGATACACAAAACGTAGGGCAAGGTAAACTTCAAAGGAAAGAAGAAGAATTAATTGAAAGAGATAGTTTAGTAGATGACGAAAATGAACCTAGCCAGTCATTGATAAGTACTCGTAATGACTCAACCGTAAATGATTCCGTTATTAGTGCACCTTCCATGGAAGATGAGATTTTATCTCTTGGTATGGATTTTATAAAATTTGATCAAATTGCGGTGTGTGAAATTTCAGGATCGATTGAGCAACTAAGGAACGTTGTCGAAGATATTAATCAAGCGAAAGACTTTATCGAAAATGTTAACAACAGATTTGATAACTTCTTAACTGAAGAAGAATTGCAAGCAGCTGTCCCAGATAATGCAGAAGATGATAGCGATGGCTTTGATATGGGCATGCAACAGGAGCTGTGCTATCCAGATGAAAATCATGACAATACATCACATGATGAACAAGATGATGATAATGTCAACAGTACCACAGGAAGTATATTCGAAAAAGATTTGATGGCATACTTTGACGAAAATCTAAATAGAAACTGGAGAGGGAGAGAACATTGGAAAGTACGAAATTTTAAGAAAGCAAACTTAGTGAATAAAGAATCCGACCTGTTGGAAGAAACGCGAACTACTATAGGAGATACTACTGACAAAAACACAACGGACGACAAATCGATGGATACGAAGAAGAAGCATAAACAAAAAAAGGTTCTGGAAATTGATTTCTTCAAAACGGATGATAGTTTTGAAGACAAAGTCTTTGCCTCAAAAGGAAGGACAAAGATTGACATGCCGATTAAGAACAGAAAGAACGACACACATTATTTACTGCCGGATGACTTCCATTTTTCCACTGATAGAATAACAAGATTGTTCATTAAACCGGGGCAGAAAATGAGTCTGTTCAGTCATAGGAAGCATACCAGAGGCGACGTTAGTTCGGGGCTTTTTGAAAAAAGCACAGTTTCTGCCAACCATTCAAATAACGACATTCCTACTATTGCAGATGAGCACTTTTGGGCGGATAATTACGAAAGGAAAGAACAAGAGGAAAAAGAAAAGGAGCAGTCTAAAGAGGTTGGTGATGTGGTGGGTGGAGCGCTCGATAATCCGTTTGAAGATGACATGGACGGTGTTGACTTCAACCAAGCTTTCGAAGGAACAGATGATAACGAGGAGGCCAGTGTGAAACTTGATTTACAGGATGACGAAGATCATAAGTTCCCCATTCGAGAAAATAAAGTTACTTATTCAAGAGTTTCGAAAAAAGTTGACGTAAGAAGATTAAAGAAAAACGTATGGAGATCGATCAACAATTTGATACAAGAACATGACAGTAGGAAAAATAGAGAACAAAGCTCTAATGACAGTGAAACCCACACAGAAGATGAATCAACAAAGGAGCTCAAGTTTTCTGATATCATTCAGGGTATAAGTAAAATGTATTCGGATGATACACTAAAGGACATTTCAACAAGCTTTTGTTTTATATGCCTTCTACACTTAGCCAATGAGCATGGGTTGCAGATAACTCATACCGAAAACTATAATGACTTGATAGTGAATTATGAGGATCTAGCGACAACACAGGCAGCGTCATAGTTGATGATCTTTTTTTTTTTTTTTTTTTTTTTTTTTTTTGTGCTGCAAAGTTTCTTAAAGCCTTCGGGCTTACGAAATCCTTTATCGCCGAAAGGGGACCGCTTCGAAAAGTGGATATAAAACAAGGTATTTATTTTTATAGACAATGACCAAATGACAGGATAGATCGAGGGTGAGTTCCAATATGTCCAGAACTATTCCATTTCTATTTAAATTAGTCAACAGGGCAGTAATTTTGCCTACGGCAGGTTTTACATTAGGAGTTGGTGCGTTTGTAAAGGCGTGGCCCGATGATGCCGGTGTTCTATCATTGAATGATCCGCAAACGCCAGCGGAGTTGATTAGTGCGACCAAGAGCCGCCAACCTATGGAGCTGCAGAGGGTTGACATCCTCGCTCAAATCGAGAAAAGCGAGGTTTACAACAAGTTGGCCCAGGATGAGAAGATGCACCATGTCTTATTCAGTGAGAAAATACCAAGCGGGCATAGGGAATATCATGTAGGACAAGGCCTCTTGTTCGGCAAGGGGAAGCTTGAAATTGATCCTTTGGTGTTCCATGATGTGAATCACGGTGAATTAACCGTGATTTATCACTTAGGTGCTGAGTTAGGGAATCGAGACGGTAACGTCCATAAGGGCTTGTTGTCATTGTTGCTGGATGAAGCATTGTGCTATTGTGGCTTCCCTTTGTTGCCTAGTAAAAGAGGTGTAACTGCAAGGCTGTCGCTAGAGTTTTTTGAGGACATTCCTGTAGATACTACGATTATACTAAAAGCAAACGTCAAAGAGATTAAAGGCAGAAAGTGTATCATTGAGGGACACTTGGAACAGTTTCCGTTGGAAGTTTCTTCTCGAAATGGAACTAGAAGTTGGAACTTACCACATATTTGGGGTTTCAACCATAAGCAGGAGATGGCAAAAAAATTTGCCAAGGCCAATTGTATTCTCGTTGAGCCTACTTGGTTCAAATATTTTAAATGGCTTGATATGTTTTGAAAAAGCATGCCTGTCTCAAAATAGCCTATTCCGTGTTAATTAATATTCTATATTCAAAAAAGTTAAACATATATACTGCATGTACTTACCGCCGAAGCACAAACGTGCCACTTCCATGAACACTTGCTCTTTATTTATAGTGGGGCTGATATGCGATGGCGTAAAGCTACTCCAGCCTCCTTCTTTTCATATCCTCATGACTGTCACTATGTGTTGGTGTAGCCATCGAACTTCCACTAGATTTGTTCTTCCTTTTCTTACTATTGTTACCTGAATTTGAGCCGGATTGGCTTTTTCCTGTACCGTCTAGATCAAACGCCAAGTCGTCTATATCAAACGGCGCTTGGGCTCCCCCTTGGTTCTGGTTTGCGAACTCGCTTGGATATGACCTTTCAAACTGCGATAGTACCGAAGAGCAAAGGTCCCAATCGAAATTTGGAGGCTGAAACAATGCTATGTCTCTATTGCGCAGCTGTTCGCGCCATTGTTGCTCTGACATGTTTTGACCCTGCTGAGGTGGTTGTATCATCATGTCTGGGTTATTTTGGAAAAGAATATGTGCTATTTGACCACCTTTACCATTTTCTCTGGTCGGTATGGTGGAGAATTTACCTGAAAGATCTGCTATCTGGTTCTTGTAAGATTTTCTTAGCTTCACGGCTTTAGTGCCGTCCAAATTTGTTCTTGCCACTTGCCTGGAGATGTCATCCAAGCCATACACCGATATCAAGTCCTGTAGAGGATTTGGTTGTTGGTACGTATATGTAGTTTCCGGATCCACGTAATAGTAGTATGAGGGGACTGTAGTTTCGTCCACTCTAGAAGCCATTATTATCGTATTCCTTTTTCGTTCACTTACTATTGCTATTCGCACTCACTACAGATCTATATTTTATGTTCCACCCTGTTGTCAGATCAGGAAAGGAATGAAGAGGCTCTATTTAAACCAAATACACCTCTTCGTTTCTCAATATTGTTGGGCTTTCCTTTTTTTTTTCCTTCCACGTCTATCTATTGTCTCTATCAAAATTAGGAAAAAGAAATGAAGAACGATGAGCCAAACGAGGCTGAGACAATCATGCATCCGTACATTCTATGTATGTTTGGGTGTATCTTTCCAGATTCGGTTCTTTTTTTTTTTCAGTCCAATTGAAAAAAAAAAGGAACAGGAACAACGGGTCGAAATTTGCCGTCACATTCAGAGCGAAGAGCGACAGGGGAATTGGTGGGCTAACCACCTGTTGAGCCCAGCTAGCAGCTGTCGGTAAACCGTCGTTGGGCGGGGCGCGACAATGCAGCCAGCGGAGGCATTGTATGGTTTCCGTCTGGAGAGTGGGCTTAGCCGGCCTGGCACTCCTTCTCTAAGCAGAGTGAGAAGGGAATCTTTTTACTGGAGAAGAGTGTTTGAATCCAGCAGAAGGTAATACGCACCTTTCTCATCTATTTGCAGAATCGTTTTATTAAAATACTTTTAAAGAATTTAGATTTTGATAATTAGTTCATTCTCTTTTACAAAGATAATCACCAAACAGGGACAATACACTGAACGATAAAAGTATGTGACATATAGAATGCTAGAATGAATAGCCTAGACTGCATTGTTATGAGAGCAACGTTTGATATTTGTGGCGATTGGAACAAACATAGTACATGCCAAAATGAGATGAAATGTCCAATTTGAACTGATTAACATACACGCGCAAGCTCGTATTTGTTTACTGGTACACCTAGAGTTAGCCGATCAAAGAGACAGTGGCAGATATATGGGAAAATTTTCTCCGGAAGATTGCATGCGAGAGTCTCATAACCAGTCATTTCCCAAGATACAATTCTCGGAGCTGTTATACTAACAAACTTTTAATTTTCATTTTTTTTTTTTTTTTGATTAGATGGCCTCCTTACCTCACCCAAAGATTGTCAAGAAGCACACCAAGAAGTTCAAGCGTCATCACTCTGACCGTTACCACAGAGTTGCTGAAAACTGGAGAAAGCAAAAGGGTATTGACTCTGTTGTTAGAAGAAGATTCAGAGGTAACATCTCTCAACCAAAGATCGGTTACGGTTCTAACAAGAAGACCAAGTTTTTGTCACCATCTGGTCACAAGACTTTCTTAGTCGCTAACGTTAAGGATTTGGAAACCTTGACCATGCACACCAAGACTTACGCCGCTGAAATTGCTCACAACATCTCCGCTAAGAACAGAGTTGTCATTTTGGCTAGAGCTAAGGCTTTGGGTATCAAGGTCACCAACCCAAAGGGTCGTTTGGCTTTGGAAGCTTAAATTAAATAAAGATTTACAAAATAATAACCTTCATTTAATTTTAAATTTCAATAAAAAAATATCAAATCAAACATGACTTTTAAATCTACCATTAGATAATTGTATAAAGTGATTTATTGTTTTTTAATTTTGTTTTCATTATCTATCAAAACTAGGGCATTCTTCCTCACTTTTAGTGATAAACTTTTGTAAACTCAGTAGTATATCCAGCCGACGAGCAATGCGATAACGGTGATGATAAGCAATGCTCTGGAACTCAGACTTTGCCCGTTACCTGCTGATGGCGCTCTTGCTGATTCTGCATCGTGGTTTCCAGACGGTTTTCTTTTCGGTAACACGGAGTGAAATATTTTGATCTTCTTGAAGACTATGTCATCTTTGTACTGCTCTTCCAGATTAGGCCAATCGGACAACAGCTCGCCATCCTCCACGTTTTGGTAAGCTGCCGGGATAGGAAGTGTAACGATCAAGAATTTGTCTCGTTTTTGGTCCATTTCATCGTCAGCGGTTGACTTGGGTAATCCAAGGAAAACAATTTGGACATTTACACTTTCATGAGCACCTATGATGGCCACATTGGGCCTCACACAATACTTTGTGGGAGCACTAGTCCTCACTTTAAATATAACTCTCTTTTCACCATCGTTCTCGAGCTTTATATACTCTGTTGATTGTTTATTAAGGGGAGCTGAAGTATTACATATTAGTAACCTGTTGCATCGCACCAAAAAAGGTAGCAAAGTTTCCCGCACACTAGCAATTCTCGTCAAACATACCCTTGAACACCAGCTTTTCTGGCACTATTCTCATTGTTTACTCGTCTGAACTAGTGCTTATATTATCTGTCGTCATACCACTGTTTGAGACCCCCATAGGTCTTATATAAGGTAATGCATCATTCTAAACGGGCGGCAAGCCATATTAAACTATCTATATAACTACAACAGTATTCATATACCTAGTGAGGAGGCCATTTGAAAGCGCATTTTACCTCAGTAGTCATCACCTTTCGAAACGACTTCCTTTTTGTGAGCATGCAACAAGATGGTGTGTTCGAATTGTGCAGTGTAGGATCCGGGGATATCGTTCAATGGTGGATAATCCTGTACTAAACCGTGTCTAACCAAGTTATTCAACGCAAATAAGTATTTCTCTTGGCCAAGTCTGTCTAGGTATCGGCGACAGAACGGTAAAGTCCCAAAGTTGCGGTCTATCGTTTTTAACAAGTTCTTGGCGCTGTCTAACGTGGGCATTACCTGATGGTCTTCAGCAGATCTGGCATAATGAGAAACTTCCCCACCGGCAGTAACATAACCTCTACCAGTAGAACCAAAAGTTTCAATGGCAAAGTGCTCACCTTCCTCCATTTTTGTAGTGTCCCCATTTTTGACGATGGGAACGGATTTACCGCCGTGGATACGATATGGTGCGATACTGTGGCCACATAGATTACGACAAGGTTTAACCTGGTAAGTCTCACCATTGATTTCCACTTCGTAGGATTCCATAACTTCTTGGATGGCTTCACCGATGTCGGTTAATCTCACATCGATACCCGCTTCTTTAATACCCGTGTAAGTAGCGTCCTTTACAGCGGCTAGCAGGTTATCGTATTGTGGATCAAAGGAAACAGTAAAGGCAGAATCAATGATGTTACCGTTTACCTGCACACCATAATCTACCTTCATCACGTCTTCGTATTTCAGAACGGTTTTGTCGCCTGCATTGGGTGTGAAATGTGCAGCACAATGGTTGAGAGAGAGACCCGTTGGAAACCCAATACCTTGAGATTTGGGATCCTCCATCGCTAATAAATTTTCGGCACCTGTATACTTTCTTGTAGTATTTTCGATCATGTCAGCGATATCCATTAACTTCATCCCAGGAACGATTCTGTCCTTGATGGCCCTTCTCACACGACGATGTATCTCAGCACCCTTTCTGACATCATTCCAATGTTCGGCCCTTTCCAGATCCCTTTTCAAATAACGTGATTCTTCATCCGTGGTTCTTTGCAGATTGAAATCTTGATGATAGTCCATCCACGCACCTTCTGGGTACTTTCCATCTGGAAACAGTAATTCAATCTTCTTCACATTGCTTTTCTTCTTCTTCTTTTTCTTGTTCTTCTTCTTTTTGCTTTCTACTGGGTCTGACTCGTCAGCTTTTGCCTGGTCTTGCTGTTCAACGCCTTCATTCTCCAAATTCAATTCTTTTAAATCAGAAGCAGGGGAATTTTCTATTTCAGCGTCTGTCATTTTTCAATACGGTAGAGCTTCTACAGTACTTGTTGATGTAAAAGCCCACTTATTAGCTTCTTGCTATGGCTTCCTTTCTTTTTTAAGTTCGCTTCTTTCCCAAGATTGAAAATAAAAAATAAGTGAGACCAGGTCATTAAAGGTCCCTTGAAGAGTAAAAAATCTGTCAAATATCACCCATAAGAGCATAACCATAATGTTGAAGAGCACGCTGAGGCTTTCAAGAATCTCTCTCAGAAGAGGTTTCACAACGATCGACTGTTTACGCCAACAAAATTCGGATATCGATAAAATCATACTAAATCCAATCAAATTAGCTCAGGGAAGCAACAGCGATCGTGGCCAAACCTCTAAAAGCAAAACTGATAATGCAGATATTTTATCAATGGAAATTCCAGTAGATATGATGCAATCTGCTGGGAGAATAAACAAGAGGGAGCTTCTATCCGAGGCGGAAATTGCTAGAAGTAGCGTGGAGAATGCACAAATGAGATTCAATTCTGGAAAATCTATAATCGTGAATAAGAACAACCCTGCAGAATCATTTAAGAGATTAAACAGGATCATGTTTGAGAACAATATTCCCGGAGATAAAAGAAGTCAACGGTTTTACATGAAGCCGGGGAAAGTGGCTGAATTGAAGAGATCTCAAAGGCATAGGAAGGAATTCATGATGGGCTTCAAGAGGTTGATTGAAATTGTTAAAGATGCCAAGAGGAAAGGATACTAATCGTACCATCAACTCTTGAATATTGTGAAATTTTCGCCATTGATTTCCGTCTTTGTAAATAGGTAATGCGTAACTATTTAGTTAAATTTTTGTATATTTTTTATTCTATGACTTCACTTATCCATTATTTCCATCGTCAAAAAAAGGAAATAAATACTGTTGCTCGAACGAACAGCAAGATAAAGTGGAAACGAAAAGTAAGCAGCTTCCTCAATATGCCGTCAAACGTACGTTCGGGAGTCTTGACTTTGCTCCATACAGCATGTGGAGCAGGCGTACTTGCAATGCCGTTTGCATTCAAGCCATTTGGGTTAATGCCTGGTCTGATAACGCTAACATTTTGCGGAATATGTTCCTTATGTGGGCTGCTATTACAGACTCGAATAGCGAAGTACGTACCTAAATCTGAGAACGCCTCGTTTGCTAAACTCACCCAACTAATCAATCCGTCAATAAGTGTAGTGTTCGATTTTGCCATTGCTGTTAAATGTTTTGGCGTTGGTGTATCTTACTTAATTATTGTTGGTGACTTAGTGCCACAGATAGTGCAGTCAATTTTTTATCGTAACGATGATAACATGAGTGGTTCGCAAGAGCATCACATGTTCTTAGACAGGCGTTTGTATATAACTCTGATCATGGTGTTTGTTATCTCCCCTTTATGCTTTAAAAGAAGTTTGAATTCTCTACGATATGCTTCTATGATTGCCATTGTTAGTGTCGCATATTTATCTGGTTTGATTATTTACCATTTTGTAAATCGGCATCAGCTAGAGAGAGGGCAAGTATATTTTATGGTACCTCACGGAGATTCTCAGTCTCATTCTCCCCTGACTACATTGCCAATTTTTGTGTTTGCTTACACTTGTCACCACAATATGTTCAGTGTAATTAATGAGCAAGTGGATAAGAGCTTCAAGGTAATCAGGAGGATTCCGATTTTTGCCATCGTGTTGGCCTATTTTTTATACATCATAATTGGTGGTACAGGTTATATGACATTTGGTGAGAATATTGTAGGAAATATCCTCACTTTATACCCGAATTCCATCTCCACCACCATCGGGAGGTTAGCAATGCTGCTATTAGTTATGTTAGCATTTCCATTGCAATGCCATCCTTGCAGATCATCGGTAAAAAACATAATTATATTCATTGAAAATTTCAGAAAAGGTAAGTTATACGATAACAGAGCTAGCTTTATTCCATTAGACAACTTTAATAGTGAAGATCCGCAGGAGGCGCCAACCCAACAAAACAACGAAGAGCCAAATCTGCGTAGTGAGTCTTTACGGCATATCAATATTATCACCCTTTGTATCTTACTGTTCTCATATCTACTGGCTATTTCAATTACGTCTCTAGCAAAAGTCCTAGCAATAGTTGGTGCCACGGGATCTACGTCGATTTCTTTCATTTTGCCAGGCCTTTTTGGTTATAAATTAATTGGCTCAGAATTTACGGGCACGAATGAAAGAGTACCGACAAGCATAAAAATATTCAAATACTTAAGTTTATCTCTATTCATCTGGGGGATAGCAGTAATGGTAGCTTCACTATCAGCGATTGTATTTTTGGGCACATCATCACATTGAGTTTGTACATTACTTTTCGTATTTCTATAAACAAAAAAAAGAAGTATAAAGCATCTGCATAGCAATTAATAAAAAGGTGACCATCCCATATATATAACACTCAAATTTGATGGATCCGTGGCTTGCTGAATCAAATCTTGTACGCTAGACTCTACACTTAGTCCATTACCCATAAGCTTCTCTTCTACACCTTTAAGGGCCCTATAAGACTCTTGGTTTTCGTTCCTGTCGTTGTTACTTATGAACTTGCTGACGTTATCGAAATTTGTAATTTCATGTTCTTCTTCAAATAAGTGTTCGTATTTTTTAACTGGTGACATTACCCAGGAATAAAGGGGATCCCATTTTAAGATATTCAAAACACACATCACCTTGACATAATCTTTTCTTAATACTGCGTAAACTCTTTCACAACTCCGCCTGAATAGGCCATCCACGCCTGTGACTCCAAATCCATCAACGATATCTCTAGTTAATCTGAAAGGGACCAACTCTGGAATGGGGAGTAATTTTCCCTGATCAAACGCAATTCCCAGGTCTATATGAATAGGCTCCCCTGTTGAGCAGTCAAGCAGGATATTGTTTAAGTGCCTATCACCGAGGCCTAATATGTATCCAACGATAGAGCTAGCTGCGACACCTTTTGTGTACGTTTTCTTAGCTTCAAACCAATCCAACGGATCGGGAAAGGAATCAAAAAAAAAGTTTCTTAACTGCGGTTTTATTTCATTAGTGATTTTTAAATAAGCTTTCAGCCTCTCTTCATTTGATTTTGTTTGAACTGCTTTCATGCCTTTTCTTGCCTGATCGAAGGTTATCTTATCGTTGGTATGTAGCTTACTCAAAATTTGATGTAATGATGTAGAATTTGCGACAAATTCAATGATTCCTGCCTTTGGTCCTAATGGAACCACTTTGTATGTTCTAATACCCAGATCTAGATTTCTTAATACTTTATCATTTTGTAGAACTTTATTAACTTGTTGAAACACTTGTTCCATAATTGCATCTTGTCTCAAATCGTCATTACTTCCTTTCATCAAAGCTTTCTGCGTTGTACCATCTGAGATGTTGAAGGTGACTATTTTCGGCAGGGACAATCCTGTGGTAGTAATGCCTACTGTTTCATTGACGGATACAATATAAGGGCGGGCTTTTCTTCCATCAGCAGAACTTTTGACTGTAAAATTACTGGTCGGTAGGGGAAGCTTCTCCATGTTTAGCTGTTTCAGCCAATATTGGCCAATCTTCAAATTAGCTAAGCGTAACGTCTTCGTATTTTGCACAAACTTAAGATTAGCTAACTCTACAGACATCTCGCAAAACTCTTGCACAGGAAGTAAATACTTTTTCGCAAAGGCACCCCTGTCATATCCTTGCAATTCTAAAAGAATCTTTTTGACAGCTTGAATTTTTTGGGATATGTTGGTGTCCTTATTGGATTGCTTTTCATATAGTAGTATGCTCATCACTGAATAAAGGGAGTCATACGGTAGTTTGTAAAGAAGTCGTTTCATGGTTAGTTGCAATGGCTTTTGAAATTCATTCTCCTCCATAGATATTTTTGACGCAATCTGATTGACCCAGGGCAAAAACTTCCAGCTCGGTATTGTTCCAATTTCTTTATATAGTAATTGATTGATCTTGCTATTGTCATCATTCTCGAACCATAAACCACAAAACTTATCAATAATGTCATTATCATATCTGTTGCTGAAAACTAAGGTATTGAGATAGAAATGGAGTGCATGCCATAAAAATTTTTCTTTTTGAAGAAGCAGTGCCTTTAGTACTTCAGAATCTCTATTATATTGTAGCAAGACACGATTATAATGCCTTTTCGCATCTTTTCTTTCATTTTCTGGTAATTTTGTGTTTTTATATATCAGCTCCAAAGCTTTCAAGGTAGATTTTCCAGTATATGACCTATGTTCTCTATCTTCGATTTCTCCATTTGATCGTAACTTTTGTGCCTGTTCATCCAGAAAACTTCCGAGTGTGTAGAAAACATCAGAACATGATTCATGATCTTCGACATTTATATCCCAATTGACAATGATTTTTTCATATATTGCAGCAGCTGGTTCAAGCCTTGATTCTGAGCTCCATTTAACTAGTCGAGCTTTAATTTGGTCCATAGGCACATTAATGAGTAGCTTAAAATCGTCATAAAGGATACTTTCGCTAATATTCTTCTCATTTTGAGCTAAAAGATCTCTCATTATCATTACAGGTGCCTTGTACTCTCGAGACTCCCAGAGGGCATTAGCAGATGTGAAACTTGCCAATTTCTCAATTTGAGATACTACAGAGGGATCATCGTATAATTTTGCAATATTCTTCACTGTTTTGCTCATTAGAGTGGCATTTCGTAACGCATCTTGAGGCGCACCATTGGCAATTGCCAGCTGAACGTAATTAGCAAGCTGAATAATGGATCCAAGGCGTAAATATTTCGAGCATTTTACGTTTTCATCTAATGAATTCCTCGAGAGCACATTCATTAAAGTATGTCTACTCTTTAACGTTGTTTTGTGATCATAGAAGTCTATTGTATTAAGTCTCTCCTTATCGGCCTTCATAATAGACATCAATGTTTGGGGGAAGGAAGTAACGTCCTGAGGGATTGCTGCTATTTTTATAAATTCAATAATCGCGTTCAGAGTATCCATCCATTCAGTTTGGCTAATAAAATGTTGTCGAGAATCAAAAATAGTTAATAAGGATTTTTCTAAACTTTTTTCAGCAAAACCAACGTCCTGTGGTAAATTTTTTATGGCATAGTATAAACCTTTGGCTTTGGAATCAACAACTTTTGGAGTCAATAGCTTCCAGTCTCCCAATTCTAAATTCCATTTGTAGACATCACTGGATCCAGAAAGTCTACTTTCCAATAAGCTTGTCAACCCGTAGAAACCGCTATCTTCTGTGGCCTTGATTAATGATTCCTTTTCCTCTTCTAGTGAAGTAGTGTAATTGGCATCAAAATCGGCGTTGTTGAAAAGAAAACGTTTCCACGTATCTGAGTCAATTCTATTGATAGAGTTCAAAACACCCTCTATTGAGTGTGGAACAGGTAAGCCTGCTAGAAAATCGCCGTCATTTATGCATTCGTAAATCTTCTGAAGTGTATTTATATTCATTTCTCTTATGTTTGGCATGTTCATTTCCTCAAATAACAAATAGCCAAACTTGAACTCTTCTATTTTAAGAGAAATTTGACATATTTCTTGTAAATCTAAGCTAGAATATATGCGCAGACAGTTTCGTTCCTTGCATCTAGAACCCATCCTAATCATTTTAATTACATTGAAAAGCATCTTTAGCTTTATCTCAGAATCTTTAACATGCAGCAACATTGCTATTTGAGTGAATATTCGATTGCTCCAATTCAAACAGCTTTTCGGATCGTAAGTCGTTGAAAGAAAAAAGAGGTCAGTAAGTACTAATTCACAAAAAGCTGTTGATCCTTTGCATAAAGGATACAAGCAAACAATAGGAGGTATATTAAATGATATTTGGTGAATCAAACTACGGGCGAATTTGCTTAGCCAGCAGTTGTAGGGTTCGTTCACTGACAAATAAGTATCGCATATGAATGATTCCATCCCAAAATTGTTTGCCAACGGGTATATAGCATTCAGTACATCCTTGTCCAATGGAGCAACTTTATCTTTGTTCTCGTTCATTATGTTATCCCTAAAACAAAATTCACTTTCGCTATTTCCTATTGAGTAGCCCACTAGGTACGTTAGAATGCACTCAGAAATAAAAAACACTTCAGTAGAATCATATAACTCAGCTTCTTTATTGAAGGTCGAAATACGTTGGTATATCATATGTGGTTGTTCGGGATGGCGAAATACCATTTCAAAGTTTTTCAAATGAACTTCATTATTAAAGTTTGTAGATCTCTCTCTTTGAACTTCTTGCTGTAAAATTCTTCTTGAAAGAGCAGCGAACCATAGTTTGAAGTTTTTACTCAAATATTCCTTTGGAACATGGTGTTTCAAAATGTTAATTGCAGCAGCTTTAGAAAGCGAACAACCGATTTTTGAAGCTACCGGTCTCCTGGCATAAGAAAAGAGTAAAGAAACCAATACAACATCGTCTACGCCACAATCACTAGCATCCAAAAGTTCCGTATTTTCATAAATATCATCTTGGACTATATTTCCGAATATTGCATCAAGGCAGTATTTCCAAGTTTTTATTTTGATGAGATCCCGATGCTCTAAAAGCTTTATAGCCTGCTGGAAGGATGGACTGAGCTGTTTGTTTTCCCTCAAATAAATGAATATTTTGCAAAATAAATTGGGCAGAGATGGCTCTATTTCAAACGTATTTTTGTCAGCCAGATTTAACAATGAGCTGAAAATTGTTATTACTTCATCGTGAATTTGTGTATCTATTAAGAATTTTGAAAGCCGAATTATGATGAAGTTTAAAGTTGATGATTTTACAAGTACATTCTCATACAACACAAAAAGATATTTTAACTCCCTTGCACATCGCAGTTTTCCTATGTAAGTCGATGTCTTTTCAAGGTCTGTAATAACCGATAAAAACAAAAGCTTGAATTCGTGTGTGTTGTTCTTTTCATGAGCAAACTGCGTCTGAACTAAGGTTGCTCCTAATGCCAAGGGTATATGAAGTGGGTATTGATACCTCATTGAAACACTGGAATTTTCAAATAAATATGGCGAAAGGTATGAAGTTGGGAATAATTTTTCAACAGTAGATCTAAGTTCAGTAAGTGAGCCCAAATCAGTAAATCTTATGATCCACTTTAACATCAGTAGACGGTATTTTTTATGGTATTTTACTGTTGTTTTACCTGATATTTGGGGCAATATATCAAATATTAGTTCATTCACACCGCCACTGATAAAGGCAAGTGGAATACACAAGTAATAGCTGTTATCCACCAGATAAGCATCACCGTTTCCAGTAATCGCGTGTAACATGTCTAAGATCCATTTTTGGTTGAAACCTTGAGAAAAGTAGATTGCAGAAATTTCTACAAAGTATCTTCCTAAAAATTCATGAATATCGGCAAATCCAAAAAGAGATATATCCCATTCTTTCTCCAATTTAGAAGTAGGGACTTTTGTTCTGTTAAACCAGTACATAATCAAATCAAACTTACAATATTCGAAGAGCTCTGTAAGGTTTTGGTAGCGAAAAGCGACCGTAATTTTGTTCAGAGCTTGTTGGATAAACGCACGAGTATGATTGAAGCCAGAGTATGTCATCATATCCTCCAAAGAAAAAACTAAGCTTGGGTAAGACACCAAAGACAACATGGACATTGCAAGAGAGTAGAAAGCGGACTTTTCAATACTTTGCTGAGGCGGACCAAATAAGCTCTTAATCTCATAAAATATGATACTTTGATTCTTATAGCTCACTTGGGCCATATAACTCGAAATACTGTTCATTATGTTAATAATATTGGAGGAGTCTAGCTTTTGCAGGCATTTAATAAAAGTTGCAAAGACTCTCTGCTTCCCACCTCTGATTGATCCGTGGGAAAGATCATGATTTTGAAGTAGGCTAAGCAGCAGCATAGAAAGGTTGACCGTAGGGGCCACACCAGTGAAAGAATTGTCCTCAAATCTAGATATGATCCAGTCCAGGATATCATTGCAGTCCGAATTCAAAGGCTGCTCGGGGTAAGATAACCATTGAGGTCTTATTGCTTCGATATAAGATGTAAGTAAAAGCATAGCTTGATTGGAAGAACTATAGTGGTTGCAAAGCAATTTTTCACCCAAGACTTCAGTGAATTCTTCCAGGATTTTGTTGTAAGAAGATTTCTCCCCGATTGCTTGTTTTAACCACTGGCAAACAGTGCCAAGATAAGATATAAATACATCTGTGCTAACGCAATCAGAAAATTCCAATATGGCTACCAAACGCTCTGAAATGGATTTATTTCTTGAAGACCATAGGTAAGCTCGCACTGCTTTATCTATAGTGGAGTGCAGAGGCTTCTGAAATCTACCTCCAATTGTGTACGGACTATTATTCTGGGTAGTGTCTTCTGAAGAGGCTTCGAAGTAATTGATGGCAGAAGTTCCTGTTTGAGATTTGTTTTTTTGCATCCTGATAAAATCATTAACGATTTCCTTCATATTAATTTTGTCAAGCACTAAATGGTCTACATTTATGGTCCGTATCGATAAAACCTCCTCAAAAAATGATTGGTAGGAGTTTTGGCTATCAAAACTAAGTTGTGGAATAGTTATTAAGGTTGTTCTCTTATATGCTGCAATAAACTCAGAAAAAGTGGAATCTCCACAAAGATTATCAACTATTTGTATTAATTTTGCTACCCAAGTAAATTTTTGTAGTGGAGATGAAAATGCATCACTTTCAATATTTTCCAGTAATCTGTAAAGAATTTCATTATAACGTGTGAGGTCTAAGGAAACTTTTGGTAAATTAAAAAAGGGAGTGTTAAAACATTCTGACTTTTCTTCTGGTTTTACGCCTAAAAGAAATTCCCTCTGCTCTTGAAAATGTTGCCAAATCTTGTGGCTTTCATCCCAACATAGTGAGACAGGATTAGCTCCTTCGCCTTTTTTATCGTTGAAAGGGTTCTCTGGGTCATATTTGTTACCTAACCAGGATATAAAATTGCAGAACTGATCCTGTTTAGCATCAGTTCCGCGCAACTGGTTCCACTTTGATTTTAGCCACTCAAAAATTCTATCAGCGGACGATATACCGTTCATAGATTGGAAGTCTTTACCAACGTACTGAAGGTATCCCCATAGCATGAACGATTCATTAGTAACTAATATGGGACCCAAAATATCGGATAATTCGTAAAGATCATATATCTGATTGATAGTTTTCTCATCGGATAAAAGCTGCTTTGAAAACTTTATGGAGTTGGCTAATAAAAGACAACTTAACTGGCAAGATTCATTTGATTTTACTAATGGTAAGCAAACTTTAAATAGGCGTGCCATGTCGCCATTGCTTAATTCGCATTCTTTTTGGGATAATAAAGGAATAAAAGAAAAACAAACCCAATTAAAGCATTGGATTTTTTCGAATTTTGAAAACAGAAGTTCTTTCAGCTGTTCTGCAAAACTTTTAGTGAAGTCTTGTAAAGTTCCATAAAATGAGCACAATTGTAATCCTAGCACTTCAAACTCATGTGAGCTGTTCTCCTCTAAAAGATGAATAAGAAATGTGTCCATATCGTCAGAAATCCGTAGGATAGAAGGTATATCCGAATCACATTTTCTTCTTTTAAATAATAATGAGTAATTTTCATTTTTTCTGTTCAATGCAAAATATGTTAACAATGATTTGGTAATTCCGAGTATTTTTAACCACACCGATCTGCCTCCCCTATCTCTAAGTCTAAAATCAGGTAATGCAAACCATGAATTTTTATCCCTTGAACCTCGAATATATGAGAATTCCACATGGTTTACGGTAAATAATTGAGGCTTATAATTACTTAAGCGCAGTAGAATGTACTCACGGTATAGAGATACAAGAGATTCGGACCGAAGCTCTTCAACATAATTCTCTTGACCAATCATATAAGGAAGTTTATGGTTCATTAGTTCACTTGACATAACATCAAACAGTGATAATTGGTCTTGTACTAGCTCATTGGAAGTACAGCCAATTGTCAGGTTGTAACTCCATGCTTCTTTTATAAGCATTAGCGTATCAATAACACTAAAACAATGGCACTTCAAAATTAATTGATTTATTAATGACATTATTAATCTCGTATTTCCATTTTCTTTTTTGCTGAGCCTCAAAAAATCTATTACGGTCCAAGTAATTGTCCTTGTCACTTGAAATATACCAACTGTGTCTAACGCCAATAAATTCAGGAGGATCGATATGAAATTGGTCAATGTTTTGTCTACCATAGATAATTTCATTTGGCTTTGAAAGTACTCGCAAATTTTATCGACTAAGGATATCCATTGGTGTATCATGAATTTCAGTTTGAAAGGGTCACTTTTAATTAGGGCATCCAAAGCAAACGATAAATGTACTGAAACGGCATCCAATAAACTTTTGGAACCATCTTTGACCATTAATTCAGGTACTACTGCTAAAAGTAACTTCAACGTTTTCACTTTAAATCTCTCACATGATTTTTCTACAAATAATCTTAAAACGTACGATATCGTGGAGAGTCTGTTCTCACTAAGTGATAGCTTGTTTGTCGTTGACACTGTCAAGTTTCGAAGAAGGTCACAGTATTTTGTGTGTTCAGATGCAAGTAACTCTACCAAAGCTTCTGCCGTTGTAGATAGGGCCTTGGTTGGTATCCTTTCCGGATCTTCTTTTAAAATTGTTGTTAGCTCATCTAAAGCATTGTTTCTCTCTTTGATTTTTGTTGATGATAGAAAGTTTAAAGTTTCTACAATCCCATGATCCTCCATCGTCTATGTTACACTGATTTCCCTTTTTCTTTGAAGGCTTTTTTTTCGAATTTCCTGCTTTTTTTGCGAGGCTTTGAGAAGTCAATTAGTCTTGATTATTCTATTAACTTGGAACTAATTTACCTTGAAAAATGTCAAAATATGCATATTGTACGGCTGGTGCCATACTTGTTTCTCACTAGCAAAACATTCTATCATCTGTTATTCTTACCTTCTTAACGTGTCTGTTTGCTTTTTTGACGTACCCCAAAAAATATATAGACCCTCCTATCACGCTCATAATATCATGTGATTCTCTCGATGAACGATAATAGTAATATTTTCATCTAAAAATGCAATGAATTATTGAGTTTCTTTAATCTGTTTAAGAGACTGTTATTTATAAAGAAAATATATATAATTGAAGAATCTAAGAGTATGAGTCAAAATAATTTCCTTTTTACACAACAACACCGGAGTTAGATGCAACTCTTGGCCATAAATCGGCACATTCCTTACCGACTGGACCAGTGATGGCGGAACCCTTCATTTCACCCTTAGGATTAGCGATGACACCAGCATTGTCTTCGAAGTACAAAAAGACACCGTCTCTTCTTCTCCAAGACTTAGCTTGACGGACAACAATAGCTGGCATAACCTTCTTTCTCAATTCTGGCTTACCCTTCTTAACGGTGGCCATAACCATATCACCTAGAGAGGCGGCTGGCAATCTGTTCAATCTGGAACCAGAGCCTTTGACGGCGATAATGTACAAGTTTCTGGCACCACTGTTGTCAGCACAGTTCATGATGGCACCGACTGGTAGACCTAACTAGTTAAAAAAGATCTCAATATCGGGGAGTGAGAATAATTTTGTTAGTAAAAGCATAGGGAGAAAGTTAGCAGATGTGGTTAATCTTGAAAAATAGAGTTAAGCGTGATTTTTGTAGAAATAACATTTCGATGGTTATCCATTAGTATGGGCAAAAGAGGGAGTTAGGATATGCTTGCCGTGTATGATTTTGAAACCAGAAATTTTTGAGTCCATGAATATTGACAGGTATCACTTCATCTGCAAATACAGCCCGCTTAACCATTTAAAAACTGAAGTTATGTATGTAATTGCATCTTTGGCGGGGCGGTACCAGTGATGGCACATCTACCATTCTTATGGAAAATAACACCGATAGGTATATGATCAGGCTTCACACTTAGTGTTTAGCGTCTTTTAAACCTCTGTTTAATTCTGTTGTACCCAGCAAAATGAAATCTTGGAACTTTACTTTATGATCAATTTAACCAAATTGCATTGTGGAAAATAAAAATTTTAACATACTGAGATTCTAAACTTAGTACCTTGAGCACCGTTACCGGACATTATTAGTTATATATAGGTGTGTTGGTTTTGTATTGCTTGTAAGACCCAAGAGTCAAAATAAAGAAAGTAAGAGATTTTTAGCTACTAACCTTAGCAATACGATGGTATTACTATTAGCGGGAACAGGTACATTATGGCTACAGTTCGTTTCCTGCCATATTAATTTTTCAGCCCGAGCGTGTTTGGGTTTGATATTTTCTTTTTTACCTCTTTTTCAACATTTCCATGCAAGTCTGATGACGGTTGTACGGCTCGTTCTGTGAGCCGGATAAGCGATAAAAAAACTTGGTCTGTTGAAAAATAATAACTGCATGGGTTTTTCAAAGCAGTTGAGGGTGTACAGATGTTAATGTAGTCTGATATATGCTCTGTCTTGTCTTTTTATCTGGGGGATCATTAACATGGTAATAGTGATTGGTATTGCAAGCTTAAGATTATAATTACATAAAACAATACAAATATTCTAGCCCGATGGGGTTATTATAGACCAGTTTTTGTTTTCTCTTATTCTATCTGTTAAAAAGTCCGTGGGGTTATTGTCTTCGACAGAGTTATTATCCTTGTCGCTCCCTTTATCATTAGCCGTATTTTCGTTATCCTCGTCATTATGAGTCCTCAGTTTTGCACGTTGTGCTCGTGACATATGACTCCAATTCTGCTTTTTCTCCAAATACTCTCTTTTGCCCATTGTGCTGTAGCCGTCATCGCTTGGATTTGGAGGCCAACTACTTGCCTTGTTCCCAAGGTTATTGCCATAATTTGGATTGTAGTACTCTTCTTCCATTTCGTTCAATCTCAATGCCTGTAAATCGATTAAATTTATGCCCTTCTCGTTCTTAGCCCAACCGTTTCCGCCTTGTAAAATATCTTCCACGCATTCTCTTGGCGTAAATTCACCTGGTCGAGGATCCCACGGTAATTTAAACGTTTTCTGGTACAAGCTCTCAATCAGTGGGCTCATAGAGGAAGATATTGTTGTTGACAGCCCTGGCTTTGTTGTCATTTCGCTACTCTTGTGGTTGGTAGAAGTCGGTGATTTAATACTTGTGCTGTTTCCTGTCGCATTTGTACCGGGTTTCGCTACAGTTGTTCCAATACCGTTAAAATTGGAGAATGTATTCTTGGGTGACATCTGGTTTGTTGTTGATGTGGGGCTAGATAGTTCAGACGTGTTATCCAGTATAGTATTTATTCCTGGCCTGTAATTAGCGAGCTGGCCATTAGTAAACGATTTGGAAATGTTGAAATCTTCGTAAGAGCCTCTAACTAGCTTCAACTGCAATGAGACGTTGATTATAGAATTGACCTTTGAGTGCTTTAGGAGAAATCTGTTTGTTGTGGGAGTTTCGTCTTCTTTGACGTATTCTGTTATATCTATGTCTACTGTTCCCAATAGAAGTTTACCCGTTATCTTTTGAGAATATGAATTGTTTCCTGTGGCCGTTAGTGCAGTGGCGTTAGCATAGGTCGTTTTCTTCACTTTGCCATTGGGACTAGAACTAGAAGTCAACGAGGAATTCGCATCAGCAAACTCAAAAAAAACATCCAACACCAAAATTTTCTTCAAGAATCTGCCGTTTTTATCCAAGTGGAGCTTCACCAGGATTGGTTTGTCTAATGAATAATTCCATTGTGCTCTATGATGTTGCACATGCACGTGTTTTGTTGTACCTCTACTCTGGGTCGAAGTGGTTTGATGCTCACCGTCCAGAGCCACTTTGTGTCCCGACGTACCTGTTCCATCCTTCAAACGCCATTTCGTGTAGCAATAGCCAGAAGATTGAGGAATATTTACCAATTCTTTGATTTGCAGGTCCAGTAGAAACTTTGGTCTTTTTGCCTTGCTATTATGATTAAATGGCATCTTAATATTTTGTGAGCGGTATTATACCTTTCTTGGGTACCTAATACTTCTAAGCAACCTGAATGAAATTAGAAGGTGTTCACTCCTTCATTAGCAAGTGAGCTTTGCCGTTGTCACCGTACTTGGTCATCTTAAGAGATACAAAGGGGGGGGACCCTGAGAAAACTTCTCCCGAAAAAAAAAAAGAAATATACCCACGCGTTCTTTACCCGGAAATAAATATCTTGATTTAGCCGCCGAGATTGTTATATATGCATCCAAGACCTCTGAATGGTGGCTAATTAAGACACTTAACTGATTACGTTTCCATCAACTGCTATCATGTTCGCAATATTTGGGCAAGAAATGAAAAAGAAAAGTTACCAACTCTTCTCCCTTCTACGAGCGGTGAATACATGGGAGCCGAGCCGCATGAAGATGAAAGTAATATTAAAATTAAAGTCTCTATCGAAGCAGTGACTCTCTCCCTATCAGCCGGTAAATTTTTTTAACGAAGTGGAGCTAAATTATCAGAAAACGTAGAGCTGGTATGCTGGTAGATCTAAACGAAGTCCAGTTTACATCAAGATGATATCGTGCAATATTTACTACGGCATGACTTAACAGTACAGTCATGATTTAGGAATTTGAGTGTTCTCCGGGGTTTTGCAGATAAAAATTTGTTTTCTTCTCTGCCATTCCTGGAGATTTTGAAAAGAGTTGGTAATGTGTTTCAAAAGAAAAAAATACATTCCAAGAATAAATACCAGGATTTCGTGACAAAAATTAAAAAAAAGGGAAGTATGGCATGCCTAGAAATCTTTTCTGGAAAACTTGAAGCATATCATATAATTGTATGAACTTGTCCTTCAAAAGATGTTACCAAATATTCAAGAGTATGTGAGCTTTCTATTCTATTGACGCGTAAGAAAGGCTATCACGTGTGGGGGGGAGAGCTCAGCCACATTGCACTACTTTCGAAACCGCGTAGTCGGAAACGACATTCCCCCGTACCAAAACAAACGAAAGGACGTGAAAGGTAAATGAATAACATGGCACTAAAAATTTGGCAGAAAACGAAAAAAAAAAGGAAAAAGAAACTGAAAACTATACGCTTCCCTTAGGATACTTTCTGATTTACATCCGAAGAATTGGGTGCGTCAATTAAAGGCAATTCTTCGCTCTATCAAGCAGTTTTACTGCGTCTGTCTAAAGAAACAATTGTTTTACTGAATTTCAACAAAGTTCTAACTCGAGGTGACCGGAGGCCACTGCAATAATAAAAAATAGAAGATGAGTCTCGAAGGAAATACCCTAGGCAAAGGGGCCAAATCTTTTCCTCTGTATATTGCGGTAAATCAGTACTCTAAACGAATGGAGGACGAGCTCAATATGAAACCAGGTGATAAAATTAAAGTCATTACTGATGATGGGGAGTACAATGACGGCTGGTATTATGGGCGCAATTTGAGAACCAAAGAGGAAGGTTTATACCCAGCGGTATTTACCAAAAGAATAGCAATAGAAAAACCAGAGAACCTGCACAAATCACCAACCCAAGAGAGTGGAAATTCTGGTGTTAAATATGGAAATTTAAATGATTCTGCGAGTAACATAGGTAAAGTCTCCTCGCATCAACAGGAGAACAGATATACATCATTGAAAAGTACAATGAGCGATATAGACAAAGCCTTGGAAGAGCTAAGAAGTGGTTCAGTTGAACAAGAGGTATCAAAATCGCCCACACGCGTGCCCGAAGTTAGCACTCCACAGTTGCAAGATGAACAGACTTTGATTCAAGAAAAAACCAGAAATGAGGAAAACACGACACATGACTCGTTATTTTCTAGCACAGCGGATTTAAACTTAAGTTCTGAATCTTTGAAGAATATAAGTAAGTCAAATATATCAACAAAATCCCTAGAACCGAGTTCGGAATCAGTTCGTCAATTAGATTTGAAAATGGCTAAAAGTTGGAGCCCAGAAGAGGTTACTGATTACTTTAGCTTGGTTGGATTTGATCAATCCACTTGCAATAAATTCAAAGAGCATCAAGTCTCCGGAAAAATACTACTGGAATTAGAACTGGAACACCTAAAAGAATTGGAAATAAATTCTTTTGGTATAAGATTTCAGATATTCAAAGAAATAAGGAACATCAAGTCTGCAATTGATTCGTCGTCAAATAAACTGGACGCCGACTACTCTACCTTTGCTTTTGAAAACCAAGCTGCCCAACTAATGCCTGCAGCCACTGTAAATAGAGACGAAATCCAACAACAAATTTCCTCCAAGTGTAACAAGTTGTCAAGTGAAAGCTCTGATAGAAAATCATCTTCGGTCACCACAGAATTGCAAAGACCAAGCTCGGTTGTTGTTAATCCCAATTTTAAACTTCACGACCCAGCTGAGCAGATCCTAGATATGACAGAAGTTCCTAATTTGTTTGCTGATAAAGATATTTTCGAATCACCGGGAAGGGCTCCAAAACCACCATCATATCCAAGTCCAGTTCAACCTCCACAATCGCCCTCTTTTAATAACAGGTACACAAATAATAACGCAAGGTTTCCTCCTCAAACAACATATCCACCTAAAAACAAGAACCCAACCGTTTATTCAAATGGGCTAATTCCAAATTCTTCGACATCTTCCGATAATTCAACGGGCAAGTTCAAATTCCCTGCCATGAATGGTCATGACTCGAACTCTAGGAAAACAACACTGACATCTGCTACTATACCTTCTATTAACACGGTTAACACAGATGAATCTCTACCCGCAATTTCAAATATATCTTCAAATGCTACATCTCATCATCCGAACAGAAATTCCGTTGTTTACAATAACCATAAGAGGACGGAATCCGGAAGCTCATTTGTTGATTTGTTCAACAGGATTTCAATGCTATCGCCAGTCAAGTCAAGTTTCGACGAAGAAGAAACGAAACAACCTTCAAAAGCTAGCAGAGCAGTTTTTGACTCAGCACGCAGAAAGTCGTCTTACGGACATTCAAGAGATGCCTCACTTTCTGAAATGAAAAAGCATAGGAGAAACTCTTCTATATTATCTTTTTTTTCTTCAAAAAGTCAGTCTAATCCAACGTCACCAACCAAACAAACTTTCACTATCGATCCCGCAAAGATGACTTCCCATTCTCGTTCTCAGTCGAATTCCTATTCGCATGCAAGATCACAATCTTACTCCCATAGTAGAAAACACTCGTTAGTTACCAGCCCCTTGAAAACTTCTTTAAGCCCTATAAATTCCAAATCCAATATTGCTTTAGCGCATAGCGAAACTCCTACTAGTAGTAATAATAAGGAGGCAGTATCACAACCAAGTGAAGGGAAGCACAAGCACAAGCACAAGCACAAGAGCAAGCACAAACACAAGAACAGTAGCTCCAAAGATGGCTCTTCCGAAGAAAAAAGCAAAAAGAAATTATTTAGTAGCACCAAAGAATCATTTGTAGGAAGCAAGGAATTCAAAAGATCTCCCAGTGAACTTACCCAAAAATCTACCAAATCGATACTTCCCAGGTCGAATGCTAAAAAGCAACAAACATCTGCTTTTACCGAAGGTATACGCTCTATCACAGCAAAGGAATCTATGCAAACTGCGGACTGTTCAGGCTGGATGAGCAAAAAAGGTACCGGTGCTATGGGGACTTGGAAACAACGGTTTTTCACACTTCATGGAACAAGGCTTTCTTATTTTACGAATACCAATGATGAGAAGGAGCGTGGCCTGATAGATATAACGGCACATAGGGTCTTACCTGCCAGTGATGATGATAGGCTCATTTCCTTATACGCTGCGAGCTTAGGAAAAGGAAAATACTGTTTCAAATTGGTCCCTCCGCAACCGGGGTCCAAAAAGGGGCTAACCTTTACAGAACCTCGCGTTCACTATTTTGCAGTTGAGAATAAATCTGAAATGAAGGCATGGCTGTCAGCCATAATAAAGGCCACTATTGATATTGATACAAGCGTCCCTGTCATTAGTTCATATGCCACACCAACGATACCTCTAAGCAAGGCACAGACGCTATTGGAAGAAGCTAGGTTACAAACCCAGTTAAGAGATGCTGAAGAGGAAGAGGGAAGAGATCAATTTGGATGGGATGACACCCAAAATAAAAGAAATTCTAATTATCCAATCGAACAAGATCAATTTGAGACCAGCGATTACCTGGAAAGTTCAGCATTTGAATACCCTGGTGGCAGACTTTGAGAACTGCAATCATTAGTTACTTCTTGACCAACTTAAACACCTTAATAATTAATATTTAATAGAACATAATATAGTGATATAAAGTATATAAAAATAAAAAGTTTACGAATTAATACAATCAAATTAGACACTGATACTATCAAGAAGTACATCGCAGGAACCGCAGACATGATGTCCTCTTCTTTCAAATTACTGGATATATATATTATTATTATTGTTACCATTAACGTTATTATTATTAACTATTACTATTACATTAACTTAAAAATAAATATGAAACAACGAAGAACAAAAAGAATTATGAAAACATTTAACATGTTTCAATTTGTTATGTTTTGGCCAACCTGCGTTTATTCTTGCATATGACATTTTTGTAATTCATCGATGATAACTTGGTTACCCTTTGGATCCAAATTCATAGCAACAGTTAGCTCCTTGATTGCATCTTTTTTCCTCCCAACTATTCTATATGTTTGACCCAGCAAATAATGGGCTGTGGCATCATCAGGAACGAGTTTCACCAATTCTTCAAAAGTTTGCAAAGCAACATTATATCTTGTCATGGAATAGAGCAACTGGCCCATCTTATATTTGGATAGCGAGGAAGTCGGTTGCAAATGACATGCTAGTTCATAATATTGTAGAGCCTTTTCCTTATAGCCCAGCTTTTCTAAAGAACCACCGCAACAACAGATTAACACAACATTGACGGGATTAATTGACCTTGCCTTTTCAAAATATAACAACGCTTCTTCATATTGACCTAATTTCATAGCGCTCGTACCCAATCCGTAATATGCATTGTAATGCTGAGGATCACAAGCTAGCGCCTTTCTATAGCATGTCTTGGCAGAATCCGAAGAATCGTTGGAAGAATGTTCATGACCTTGCAAAGTATACGCGTATGCAAAATTTGGGTCTAACTGAGTAGCTTTTTCGAAGGCTTTTATTGCGGCATCATGATCCTTTTGCAATGATAGCAAATTACCTATACAACACCATGTTTCGGGCTTATTAGGCATTGTATCCATTAGCCCATTTGCCAAATTTGAAGATTTAACCTTGTCATGCAAATGCCACAGCAAAGTAGAAAAAATTTCCATATCTTTTACCCTTGCCGGTTGTAGGTCTTTCAATCTATTGAAATACTTTAAGGACATATCATAATTAATGATCTCAAAATGAAGTTTTCCTAATTGCACTAGACACCATGGCATTGTGTCTTTAATATGAGATGGGATTTGAGACTCGAACAGTCTTATTGCCTTGAACGAATTGTATTGTGATGACGACCTTAATATTAAAGCGAAATTATACATGATTTCAGGCAGCGTAATTGAATAATCACTCGTTAGTATTGAGTTACTGATTATTAAAGACCTTGGATTTTTCTTGGAAGTTGTTAACCTTCCTGTTGAGGAATATAGGTTTCTTGGAGTTTTGAAAGTTGTTTTATTTATAATGTTATTATTATTATTATTATTATTATTATTATTATTATTATTATTATTGTTATTTTGGTGGTTCCTATCGTTATTTAACAGTTTCGATGGAGGAGTCGTTAAAAGTTTGTTTCTGTTATAAACTTTGGCCAACGAGCTTATTGTAGGCTGTTTGGAGGATGGAGACACTAAGTTCATGGAAATGTTATTTGGTAGCGCAGAAGACGTCTTACTGTTGATTGCAGGGTTTTTAGGAGTTTGAGTATTTTTGTTCTGGCAGGTCCTTATTGATGTGTTCGCTTGTTGCTGCTGTGACCTTGAGAAATGCTGAATGGAAGAAAAAGAAGATGCCGATGTAGAAGGGGGAGAATTAGACGACTGAAACAGTGTATTAACATTATTATTGATATTATTATTGCCGTTTTTGTTTGTTTTTGAATATAAGCTAGGTTGTGAACGAGGTTCGAAATGCGATAGTGATGTAGACGGAAACGATGAAGCTGCATTATTATTATGACTATTACTTTTTTTCCCTGCAATGTCGAAAAAAACCCTTTTGAGATCCACGGTAGCTCTCATTTTACAAATCGCTTCGTAAGATTCCCAAAGGTAAGGATTAATGGCTAATGCTTCAGAATGATAAAATGCTCCCTCCTTAGAATGGTCCAGTTTCATATAAAGATTGCCTAACAGGCAATTCAAAGTGGCCAAATCGGGAATATGGACGAGATTAGAATTCAACACCATATTTATGCGCGTATTACTGCTGTTCGAAGAAAATACATTTATTATTGAGAGAAGAGTGAGGATAGCTTCGTTAACTCCCTGCGAAAGCTGTAAAGCACAACGCCCGAATATGTAAGCGATACCAAGATGATACTCCTTGAATTCTTTGGATATCTGGAACGCAGTGTGGTAGCTTTTATTCAGAAACAGCGAAAGTGCATATAAATATACCGCATCGGACCAGTAAACACTTGATTTATCGAGAATGGAGCATTCAGCATAGAGCAGTTCGGCCAAAAACTCTGCGGTACTGTAGTTCAACTGCTGAATAGCCTGCTGAATGCAGTCCTGAAGCTGTATGATGGTGCTCAAAGCTTGATCATCAAAGCTGGGGATTCCTCTCGAGAGGGTGAACGGTGCTAACTCAGGATTTACCGCCATGCTATTTTTATTATGTATCCTGCACGAAAAGTTCGTGTCGATTTATGAATAGATATGCAGTCACCAAAACAGAGTCTAAAACTCTCACAGCTAGGTATGGTTTTTTGATAAACTTTTCTGTGGCACCTTTGCTTGCACTTTGATCCTTTTGGTTTACTTTCAGCCTGTTCCATCCTTTTGATCAAAAAAAAAAAGGAAAATCAAGCGCGGGTAATAACGGCACCATTAAATACTAGTAGTACTATATAGATGGTATAAAGAAATGATTTAAAACAATACGATTATATGATATTTATACATCTGTTTCAGTTGAGCTTTTTTTCCATGGAGCTGGTGGTACGAAGATGGCTTTTGGCGAGGGCGACCGAACCAGATAGCTGCGTCAAGGCCAATAGAAGCAACAGAACAGTATTCAATGCCAACAATAGCGTGCTTGCTTGTGAGTTTGGTGGATAGGAATTCCAGCACCACTCGTGCAAGACGTACCAAATGGGACCAACGAAGAAGGGCATTCCCGACCAAAAGATCAGTATAGGCAAAGTCCAGTGATACCAGGATAGAAACTGGTAGTGGAGGGACCTTGAAAATAGGACGCCGATGAAGTTGGATGCGATTAGAACGAATGGAATAGTCTTGGCGGGATTGGCATTGAGCACTGCATTTTTCCTCAGCGGATGGCACAGGGAAGACCATAAATCGGGCAGGATGCGAGGGTATCTTGTGACGAACAGTGTGGTGAGCGCTATCAGGTGGCTGATTAAAAGGGCCAAGTGGAACCTCTTATCATTGAAAGCCTCTTCATCCATCATTTGCCAATTGATACTCCATTGGTACATAAACTTCCTGCCGAAATTAAAAGCGCAATGCAGGTACTGTTGCGGAAAGCTGCGCAGGAAGGGCACTGCAACTGCGACTTGCCATGCAATCATCGCAACGAGATCCAACAAAGTAAGGATTACGTTCGCGTCATTAAGGATGAATAGAGAAATCATCATTGCAGGGAAATACAACAGCGCATTCATCTTAATGCTCACAGCCATACTGTATGTTGCGGAGATCACCAGCGCAAGGGACTTCTTTAATTTGGGGCGCTGATGGCACCTGCTGGCCACGATAGCCCCCAAAACCGTGACGACCATAAACAAAGTAGTGAAGCAATCATTGAATAACCGTAGCACGTAAATAGAGTGCAATCTTTTAGAGAGGCACGCCAAGACCACACACCACGGTGGTAGATGTAAAAGGTAGTAACACGCCATTTGTAACGCCAGTGTAAGGAGATACAAGTATCTGAAAAACACTTGCCCGCGCTCAACGTGGTCCATTCCCTCTGTTAGCCAGTACATCATCTTGTAGATCAAGACGTGGCCTGCTGGATACACCAGCGGGCCCGTTCCACCACTCACCTGAGAGTAGTCCAGCATGCCATCGAGCTGAATCATCTCGATCTGCTCCATGTACGCCTTGTAATCGATCTCTGTGTAAGCTACCTTCTTAATGATAATCTTGCACAGCATGCTTTCGAACAAAATCAAAAGGGGCATAACGATAAGATTGGCCCTACAATCGAAGATCACGTAGCGCACACCGTCCTTGAGATCCTGCCACAGATCCAGCGGAGGTCTGACAAATTGCTTCCTTTGCAGAGACTTTTCACCTTGCGGAGACTGTTCACCTTCCATACTACTAGTATCTAACTCTTTCTCTCTCCCATACACACTCTATGATACTGTTTTCACTCCCAACTAGTGTACTGCGTTGTTCTTTAAGTTCGATAGCGAAATTTCTTTAGCTTGTTTACAGCACCCAGCAACCGCACACAGAATGTGACGGCAAATGCATTTTACATGGAAGGCTATCTACAAAACAGCAATAAAGAGTCATGTAAGATTGGGAAATCTCTAATGTGACATTCCATACTTGTTGCAACAATTTTGGGATGCTTCTGCGTCGTACGACCCTGTATTTACCTTCTCTAGCTCATCACTTCCCAGGGTCCACGTTAATTTTTCAATTTTTTCTTGCGTGTCGAAGATTCAGGTCTCGAGAAATTTGTCAAAAATTTTTCACTAGATATTAAGAACTATATACATCGAATAAGATGCCAGCACAGAAGAGATAGGCAATCAGTTTAGATACTACAGACACTATCCAATAGTGCAAAGCAAAAGCAGCATAGAAAAAAGAGAATCCCGTTTCCAGCTTTTTCTCTTTTTCCCATTCGTTTTTCCTGATCTTTTTTTCTGCATCGTGGCACCTAGAACAAGAGGTACCTTCCATCCTTCGCTTAATATTTGATACGACTTTTTTGATTTCCATTATTATTATTTGTTACTATTATTATTTATCATTTGGGTTTCGGTTTTTTGTAATAATTTTCTTTTTTTTTTTTGGCTCTATTTCACTAAGACATCGTATATATGCCAGGCCAGATAATCAGCATTCCGTTTTTGTCGCAGAACGAGGACATGGATAAATACTTGTTGGAGTACCGCAGTTTGAAGCTCCTTCATCAGTCCAGTAATTCCTTCCAGTCTCACAATGCGCCCTCCCACCAGTCGAACTACCACCCCCATTACAATCACATGAAATACAACAACACTGGTAGCTATTACTATTACAACAACAACAATAACAGCAGTGTAAACCCACATAACCAAGCTGGTCTACAATCCATTAACAGATCTATTCCATCGGCCCCGTACGGGGCTTACAACCAGAACAGAGCTAATGACGTACCATATATGAATACCCAAAAGAAACACCACAGATTTAGCGCTAACAATAATTTGAACCAGCAAAAATACAAGCAATATCCCCAGTATACGTCCAATCCAATGGTTACTGCACATCTGAAGCAAACGTACCCTCAACTGTACTACAATAGCAACGTCAATGCTCACAACAACAACAACAACAGCAACAACAACAACAACAACAACAACAACAACAACAACAACAACAATCTTTACAACCAGACGCAGTTCTCCACGAGGTACTTCAACTCGAACTCCTCTCCCTCGTTGACTTCTTCCACTTCTAACTCATCCTCTCCATACAACCAAAGCACCTTCGAATACATTTTGCCGTCAACTTCGGCAGCTTCCACAAATTTATCGTCGTCATCATCAAACAACTCTATGCACACCAACCCAACCACTGCAACATCGACATCCGCCGATTTAATCAATGATTTACCCGTGGGCCCCACGTCCAGCTCGCTTATCTCGGATCTACATTCTCCACCAACTGTATCTTTCCTACCAGCAAGCCAAACCCTGCTCATGTCCTCCACCACATCTAGCTCTATTGGCACCAACATAAACCCACCGCAACATTCACCATCCCCATCGCAAAGGGAGGATTTTTCGACGGCACCAGTGAACATGTCTTCGTCCGCATCACTCTTGATGAATGATTCTTCTTTAGGATGGGGGTCTAACCACATGAACGTATCTTCATCCTCTCAACCAGCATCATCAAGACCCTTTGGCATTTGGAATACTGACATGAGCGTTTGGAGTTGAGATGTTTACGTATATTTTTATGTATATTATTATCATTAGTATTACTATTATTGTTATTATTTATGCACGGTTCCTATTTACACGCGGCGTTTATATTTTACCATTGAATATTTAAGATCTCTTTGAATTTTTTCTCGAATTCGTTTGCCTTTATACGTCCCTGGCTTCGTCTCATTCCTTGTCCAATTAGGAATTTTAAAGAGGACTTCTTTTTACCAGTAACCAGGTTCCGTATAAAAGTGTCATCTGTGTGCTGTGCAATGACATCATTACAGAGATCCATCAATTCTTGAGGGTCGACCTGATTAATCGCATGCAATTCAAATTTCTCGATTAGTTTTGAAAAATCTGGAATAGACAAATCCTGGCAGTTACTCTGCTTGAAATTTTCCAATATGTGAAACAGTAACATTTTACCACTAGTTGCGGATATAACCTCTTCATGCAATAACTTCAAAAACTGGGCGAAAACCGGGGGAGGCAAAATTTCTTTTGCTCTGGCCAATGGAATTTGTAGCTTGTTCAAATCTCCCAAGAATTCATGGATTATCCAATTCGTAGGTAATTTCGCGTTACTACGTTCACCAGCAAGCTTGGAAAATTCACGGAAGGTGTCTAAGTAGTACGATCTCAACGCCTCATGATTGTACATATCGTTTTGGTTACTATTATAAGTCAGAATCTTGGCGTCCTTCAATGATAATTGATAGGGTTTCTTCATAAGCATTCTCATTATATCGTCCGGTAATTGGGGCATCAACCCTCTCACACCACTGATAACGTCTTGTGCGAGGTTGATATACGGCAATTCTGGATCAGGCATGTACCTGTAATCGATCGTGGTTTCTTTGCTTCTCAACTTCACCGTTGATGAGCCTGTCCAGCCCCTTGTTTCTGGTTCCATCAGTGAGCTAGTGTCACCCACAGAAATCAACTCAACTTGCCGCTGATATTCGTACTTGATTGCATTAATGATGGAACTAGTATTGGGTAAATTCTTCAACTCAACGCGTGCATATTCATTAATTGAGAGGTTAACGTCCACTCGCATGGCGCCCGTTTCCAGGTCCCCAGAGGAAATGTGCAAATGACGTACCAAATTCTGATATTTTTTAATAAACGCTCTAACTTGTTTAATATCACTGAAATCTGGTTTAGTTACCAATTCGATAAGCGGGACGTTCGACCTATTTAAATCAACCAAAGTAATAACGTCCTTATCTGTCTCTGTATAGTGTGACTTCCCCGTGTCCTGCTCTATCTGCAACTGTAAGATACCGATTTCCTTGGCTGATTCATCGATATCATCCAATTCCTTCGACAGATTGATCTTCCCACCCCGAGCAAACGGCCTGTAGTGCTGCGTCAGTTGATAGCCTTGAGGTTGATCTCCATAAAAATAATGCTTCCTATCAAACTGAGATATGCTATTCACTTGAGAACCCAGTGCCAAGGATAGTTTCATGGCAAACAAGATTGCTTCCAGATTCAAAACCGGCTGCGTTCCCGGTAGAGCTATGTCATAATAACTAGTATGATGGTTTGGTGCATCCACTAGAGATGTGGCGCTATTCGTTGATTGTGAAAAAAGCTTGTTTTTGGTGTTCAATTGCGTATGAATCTCCAATCCACACTTCAATGCATATTCCGGCCTGAAGGGTGCACCGTGACTATGTATGGCTTTGGTTCTGGCCAAAGAATAAAAACGTGCAAGCTGCAACATATCTAGTTCCTACTCTGGTCTTTTTGGACAGGAATGCTAACAATAACACTATTACTAGGTGGTACGACTAAGTACATCACGTCAAGCTTATTACTACTATAACTACTATTATCATAACAAAAGGGAAAACTAAACCCTATCTAAACAAGGGTTATTTTAATTTTTAACAAGGGCATACAACAAAAAAAATAATAAACCTAAAATCAGAAAGTTAATCTTTCAGGGTTTTTGAAAGTGGAATTAACGTCTCTAGTAAACGAGGATTGTTTCCAATGAGATTCTAAGACCCAAATATCCTCTTCTTTACTTTGAAATGTTTGCAATGGACCATGATTATGGATGTGTTCTTTGTGCACGCTTTCAATGTACTCTATATCGTGTTGCACGAAGGATTGTTACTTAATTTTAAAAAAAAAAAACAATTTTTCGAGATGGGACATTAATATTGTAGAATTCTGAACATATTAGTGAACAGTTCTTTCGGAGAATTACTGGAACCTAGGATCTGACAAGCGGACAAAAAAGCAGAGTGCGTTTATTACTTCTCTTTCTAGCGGTTGTTCATGTTTCAAAGTTTTTTCCACAACAATGGGCCCGCTGCTGCCGGTGAAACGTTTTCAGATAGCAGATCGTACCCTTTAACGAATCATCAAGAAGTACCCAGGAATGGACTGAATGAGTTGGCCTCATCTGCAACCAAGGCGCAACAACAACCTACACACATATTAAACTCATATCCAATTACCGGGTCCAACCCACTCATGAGGGCAAGCGCAATGGGGGCGACCTCTGGCAGCATCAATCCTAATATGTCCAACATGAATGAGCACATTCGTGTTTCCGGGATGGGGACTTCTAAGCCCCTGGATTTAGCGGGAAAGTACATTGACCATCTACAACATAAAGATAGTAACACTCCCGTACTCGACGAACGATCTTATTATAACAGCGGGGTAGATTATAACTTCAGCAGAGAAAAAAACGGCTTAGGAGCGTTTACTCCATTTGAAAAGCAAGATGTGTTCAACATTCCGGACGAGATTTTGCATGAATTTTCCACTTCACAGACAAAAACTGATATGGGTATTTTCCCGGAGTTAAATCGATGTTGGATAACTATTGATAATAAACTGATACTCTGGAATATTAACAATGACAATGAGTATCAGGTGGTAGATGATATGAAGCATACCATTCAAAAAGTCGCCTTGGTAAGACCTAAGCCAAACACCTTTGTGCCTGCCGTGAAGCATCTACTTTTGATAAGCACGACAATGGAGCTTTTCATGTTTGCTATTTCCTTAGACAAAGCCACCAACGAACTCAGTGTATTCAATACACATCTATCAGTCCCTGTACAAGGCATTGATGTAATAGACATTGTGTCTCATGAAAGATCGGGTAGAATTTTCTTCGCAGGCCAAGCCAGTGGCCTGAATATCTGGGAGTTGCACTACTCAGGTTCCGATGACTGGTTCAATAGTAAATGTAATAAGGTCTGTCTGACGAAGTCTGCTCTATTAAGTCTTCTACCTACTAACATGTTATCGCAGATTCCAGGTGTTGATTTTATTCAGGCTTTGTTCGAAGATAATTCTAACGGTAATGGCGGATTTTCGCAAGAGACCATCACGCAACTAACTATTGACCAACAAAGAGGAATCATCTATTCATTATCCTCCAAATCCACCATTAGAGCATACGTAATAACAGAAAAATCACTGGAAGGACCCATGTCAATTGAGCCTGCCTACATCAGTAGGATCATAGGTACCACGACGGCAAGGGCAGCACCGATTTTGGGCCCCAAATACCTAAAAATTGTCAAGATAAGCTCTGTTGCACCAGAAGAAAACAACAATTTGTTTTTAGTTGCTTTAACAGTAGGTGGTGTGCGTTTGTACTTTAATGGTTCCATGGGCAGATTTAACATCGAAGCTTTGAGGTTAGAATCGATCAAGTTCCCCCCTAGTTCTGTAACTCCTGAAGTCATCCAACAAGAATTACTACATCAACAACAGGAACAGGCGAAGAGAAGCTTTCCTTTCTTTTCAAATCTAATGTCTTCCGAACCAGTCCTCTTAAAATTCCAAAAGAAATCATCTGTATTACTAGAGACTACAAAAGCGAGTACAATTATTTCCCCAGGCATATTTTTTTCCGCTGTGATCAAATCATCTCAGCAAACTCATCAACAAGAAAAAAAAGAGAACTCATCTGTTACTGGAACGACCGCTACCGCAGGGTCTAAGACTGTCAAACAACAGCCAGTTACTTTACAACATAAGCTTTTCGTTAGTGTTCCAGATTATGGTATCTTGAAAACACACGGTAAGTACGTTGAAAATGCCACGTTTTTGGAAACTGCGGGCCCAGTTCAACAAATTATTCCCTTATCGGGGTTGTTTAATGCAACGACAAAGCCACAAGGATTTGCTAACGAATTTGCGACACAGTACACATCAGAAACTTTAAGGGTAGCAGTTTTGACGAGCACTTCTATCGAAATTTATAAATATCGTACTCCCGATGAAATTTTTGAGAATCTAATCGATAATCCGCTTCCATTCGTCTTAAATTATGGTGCCGCGGAAGCTTGTTCCACTGCATTGTTTGTTACTTGCAAATCAAATAAATCTGAAAAATTAAGATCTAATGCCCTGACTTTTTTAACTATGGGTATTCCTGGCGTTGTTGACATCAAACCTGTCTACAACCGTTATTCTGTATCTACAGTATCCTCTTTATTGTCAAAGCCCACTTTATCAACCGCAACAACTAATCTCCAACAATCAATAACTGGCTTTAGTAAACCCTCCCCTGCAAACAAGGAAGATTTTGACTTAGATGACGTAATATTATCCCCCAGATTTTACGGTATTGCATTATTGATTACCAGACTACTTCGAGATATTTGGGGGAGACATGTCTTCATGACTTTTACAGATAATAGGGTGACATCCCATGCTTTCATTTCTTCTTCTGATCCAATCACTCCATCTATTAATAACCTAAAAAGTGATGAAATTTCACAAAATAGGAACATAATATCAAAGGTTTCTATTTCCAAGGATTGTATCGAGTACTATCTATCTTCAATTAACATTTTAAATGAATTTTTCATCACTTATGGTGATTCAATTTCCCAAATATCAGCTCCCTACGTATTAGCGAACAATTCTAACGGCAGGGTTATTGATAAAACAGAAGAAGTTGCAAACCAAGCGGAAAGTATAGCGATTAATGCGATGATCAAAATGGTACAGTCCATAAAGGAAGGTCTATCATTCTTGAACGTTTTATACGAGGAAAGCGAAGTCGAAGGATTCGACAACCAATACCTTGGTTTCAAGGATATAATCAGTTTTGTAAGCTTGGACGTCCAAAAAGATTTAGTCAAACTAGATTTTAAAGATTTATTTGCTCCAAATGACAAAACAAAATCATTAATTAGAGAAATTTTATTATCCATCATCAATAGGAATATCACCAAAGGTGCGTCGATAGAGTATACCGCAACAGCTTTACAAGAACGCTGTGGATCATTCTGCTCTGCAAGTGATATATTAGGATTTAGAGCCATTGAACATCTTAGAAGGGCTAAAGAAATTGGCTTGCGTAACTATGATTCTCTAAACTATCACCTGAAAAATGCTACTGCTTTACTTGAACAAATTGTGGATGATCTTTCTATCGAGAAATTGAAAGAAGCTGTATCAATGATGCTGAGTGTAAATTATTACCCAAAATCTATTGAATTCTTATTGAATATTGCCAACTCTATGGACAAAGGCAAACTAGCTTGTCAATATGTGGCAAATGGATTTTTAGAAAATGATGATAGGAAACAATATTACGACAAACGTATCTTAGTTTATGACCTAGTTTTTGATACTTTAATAAAAGTAGACGAACTTGCCGAAAAAAAACAGTCATCAAAAACTCAAAACCAAATTTCGATATCGAATGACGATGAAGTGAAACTGAGACAAAAAAGTTATGAAGCCGCCCTAAAATATAACGATAGATTATTCCACTATCATATGTATGATTGGCTTGTGTCTCAGAACAGAGAGGAAAAACTATTAGATATTGAAACTCCATTCATACTCCCTTATTTAATGGAAAAGGCAGGTAGTTCATTGAAGATATCTAATATACTCTGGGTCTATTATTCAAGAAGATCTAAATTTTTCGAATCTGCTGAAATTCTTTACCGTTTAGCTACATCGAATTTTGACATCACATTGTTTGAAAGAATTGAGTTTCTTTCACGCGCCAATGGTTTTTGCAACAGTGTGTCACCATTAAGCCAGAAACAAAGAATTGTACAATTAGCTAGTAGGATCCAAGATGCATGTGAAGTTGCTGGTATTCAAGGTGATATATTGTCGCTCGTGTATACAGACGCAAGAATAGATTCAGCCATTAAAGATGAGCTGATCAAAACTCTAGATGGTAAAATATTGAGCACAAGTGAGCTGTTTAATGATTTTGCTGTACCCTTAAGTTACCATGAAATTGCCCTATTCATTTTCAAGATAGCAGATTTTAGGGACCATGAAGTAATTATGGCCAAGTGGGATGAGCTATTCCAATCTTTGAGGATGGAATTTAATAATACCGGAAAGAAAGAAGATTCAATGAACTTCATCAACTTACTGTCTAATGTACTGATTAAAATTGGTAAAAATGTTCAGGATTCTGAATTCATTTTCCCCATTTTCGAACTCTTTCCCATTGTCTGTAATTTTTTCTACGAAACACTACCTAAGGAACATATTGTATCAGGGTCGATAGTTTCTATATTCATAACAGCGGGTGTTTCTTTCAACAAAATGTACTATATTTTAAAAGAACTAATCGAGACATCAGATTCCGATAATTCCGTATTTAATAAAGAAATGACCTGGTTAATTCACGAATGGTACAAATCGGACAGGAAATTTAGGGACATTATTTCCTACAACGATATCATTCACTTGAAGGAATACAAAATTGATAATGATCCAATTGAAAAGTACGTTAAGAACAGCGGCAATAATTTGGGGATTTGTTTCTACAAAGAATAAAAATTCATGTTCGACATATAGATAGCAGGGTAATGTACGTGTATATTTTAATGTAATAAAGAGGCCTTACTAGACGGTAAAGTTAAGAATATCGAGTGAACTTTTCCTTAAGATAAAGGTAAATATAGTCGAGTATTTATTTATTATTCTTTTCCACTATACAGTATTTAAAATTCTGTAAGAAATTGATTCTACATACATAAGACAAACGAACAGGTCAGAGAGAATCAGATTTTTGGTTAGCAAGAATACATTTTGGAGAAGAAAGACATTAACTCCACCTTACTGTATCATCTTATTTGCTTTTTCACTCCTTCCTAATATTTTTTTTATTTTATTTTGAATTTCTTCCTATTTCTGATGCATTGAACAGATCGTAATCTGTAAGTAAATACCATAACGTGCTCACATTTGTCTCCAAATACTGGTGAAATCTTGGCTCCGTTGTGTACAAAACTTCTTAATGAATATATATATATTTTTCCCTTATTTTATCTTTTTTTTTCGAATTTTTTATGTAAACATTCTTATACTGGAACAATAGATGGCTAATGAGTCCCTATAATTTCGATTTTAGATGTTAACGCTTCATTTCTTTTCATATAAAAGACTACCTGCCAAATGTATTTTCTCCTGAGTAAGTGACATACAAAAACCCGTCCTTATCCTTGTGTTCTTGATATATGGCAGACATCAACGCCGCAGTAGGTGGCAAAGTATCATTGACAAAAATGAAGATGGCCTTCTCAGGGGGTAGCATAATTCTCTTTCTTATAACATAAACAAATTGCCCTACGGTAAGGTCAGCAGGAACTAGATATTTACGCTTATCAATCTCTGGAATATCTGACTTTTCAGCTTTTTCGCAAATCACAGGTATCCTATTCTTGAACCTGTCAGCAATCCTCTCCGACTCCGCCTTCCTTTTTTCAAATGGATATTCAGACTTAAATGTAGACTTCATGTCTCTAGTAATTATTCTATTATGATTTTCTCAACTTTACAATTATTAGATTCTCTTATCAATCCCCTCCTCAACCTTTAATGGTTCCCCTTTTTGTATTTCCATAATTATACCAAATATTTTTGCCGCCGCCGAAAATAACCGGCCTCCGGGTGATGATATATCATGTGCTATGATTTCACGGGTATTATACAACATTATCGGTGGAGACAGTTAGCATTACATGACTCTAACTTAAACGTAAACTTACACATATACATCTATATCACTTCGAGTAGAGAAAAATTTGTACGTATTTATATGAGTTGTTTTCATAATTTGAACACTTTTAATTTGAAAATGGTGTCATTAATAGATTGTTCTTCATCACCAATTGGGTCTGTCTTTGAGCCGTCATATTTGGCAATGTCGGATCTACAGGTCTTGCTTAACATATCAAAATGTTCTTTGACAATGGCTTCAAAGTCGATAGTATCTTTAACTAATTCGTACTCCACTAAAACATCGTCGGTGGCTTCCAAACCACACTTCTTTCTCAATTTTTGGATTCTGTTGACCAGCTCTCTTGCGAGACCTTCACTCTTTAGTTCAGAGTAAATATTTGTATCCATGATGATTAACACGTCTTGGTCGGTTCTGGTTTCTTGTCCAGCTTGGACAGCAGATTCTGGCAAGCCTCTAATAGCATTCAAATCTCCTTTAACCAGTTCAATACCGGCAACCTCCAACTTTCCGCTTTCCAAATATTCCCGTACTTGCTCAGAAGTGACTGATGGTAGGGCATCTTTAACCTTCTTTGCGTCTTTTTTCAACTTCTTACCCAATACAGGCCAATCAGCAACTGCTTTATACTCAACACCATATTTTGCCTCATCGGAGGTGATAACAACATCACGAACATTTAATTCCTCGATAATGTAGTTTTTCAAGGCTTCTACATCCTTCAAGTATGATTCATCACTGTGAAGGATGACCAAAGTCTTCAATGGAGTTTTTAAGGAAATAGTTTTCTTTTCACGAATGTTTCTACCCAAATCGATAACGGATTGCATTCTAGAAACTGCAGTTTCGATGGCCTCGTCAAAGTATTCTTTCTTGACCACTGGGTAAGATAAGAAATGGACTGATCTTCCGTCCTTACCGTATTTTGCTAAGACAGCTTCTGGGATGTATTCCTTCAGTCTCAAATAAATGCTTTCTGACAAAAATGGGGTGAATGGAGCCATGGCACGGACAAATGTGAATAAGGCATCGAATAAAGAATTTAATGCTTTCAAACAGTCCTCAACACCGTTTTCACCCTTCAAACGACGACGATTAAATCTAATATACCAGTTTGTCAATTCATCAATGAAATTCAAAAGTTTTGGAACGACAGTGTATAATTTGTACTGACCCATTTCTTCGTGAATGAATTGTACTAGAGATTGCATAGAAGCTAAAATCCATCTGTCCATGACATTATCACTTTTCACAGAATCATCATATTGGAAGTCGATGTTAGACATCTTTTTCAACAAGGCAATTTGACCGTCCAAAAATTTAAAGGAGTTCCACCATGGTAGTAAGACCTTTGAAACAACCTCCTTAACACCCTCTTCTTTGAATTTCAAACTTTCAGCTTTTAAAACAGGTGAGTTTATCAAGTACAATCTTAATGCATCCGCACCATATTTGTTCAGAACAATGGATGGATCAGGGTAATTTTTCAAGGATTTAGACATCTTTCTACCATCGGCAGCTAAGACAATACCAGAGACGATGACGTTCTTGTATGGAACAGAGCCAAATAGATGGGTACCTAAGACAGCTAACGTGTAGAACCAACCTCTTGTTTGATCCAAACCTTCAGAGATGAAATTAGCTGGAACTCTTTCGTCAAATTTTTCTGTGTTTTCAAATGGATAATGTTGAGAAGCATAAGGCATAGAACCAGATTCAAACCAACAATCAAAAACTTCTTCAATTCTCTTTAAGTCACCCTTACCTTGCTTGGATGGAATTGTCAATTTGTCAATGACATCACGATGCAAGTCAGTGATGTTACGCACACCGGTCAATTCTTCCAATTCTTTGATAGAACCAACACAGACGACCTCCTCAAAATCGTCTGAAACCCATAAAGGAATTGGAGTACCCCAATATCTATTTCTGGAAACGTTCCAGTCACGGGCATTGGCGATCCAGTTGGCGAACCTCTTTTCCTTGATGGTGTTAGGAACCCAGTGAGATTTCATCACAGAATCCAACATTTGAGGGACAATGTTTTTAACACGAACGAACCAAGCTGGAACAGAACGGTATAACAATGGGGTATCGGATCTCCAACAGAATGGATAGGAATGGCGAATTTGGGATGCCAATAACAAATTTCCAGTATTAGTTAAGTACTTAATAATCAACTTATCAGCGTCCTTGACATAAACACCCTCAAAATCAGGAACGTCTTTCGTGAATCTACCAAGGTCATCAATGGCGTTAGGTAACACTGAATCTTCGGATATGACGCCGTTCTTCAAACAAGCAGCATTATCCTCTTCACCGAAAGCGGGAGCGTTATGAACAATACCAGTACCGGAATCACTAGTAACATAATCATCTGAAATAACTCTAAAAGCTGTTTCATGGAACTGTTCAGCGAAATATGGGAACAATGGTTCATACTTCAAACCAACCAAATCAGAACCTTTAATTTTTTCCACAATCTTATATTTTTCATTCTTAGGCTTCTTATACAAGGTTTTAATCAAAGATTCTAATAAGATGAAATAACGATCTCTGGTTTCGTCGTAAATCTTTACATATTCGAAATCAGCGTTAACACATAACGACAAATTGGAAGGTAAAGTCCATGGAGTCGTAGTCCATGCGACCAATTGAGTTTTTTCCTGGCCAATAACATTGAAACCAATGGTCACAGCTGGGTCGTTAACATCTTTATAGTTTTGCTGAGCTTCAAAGTTACTTAAGGGAGTGGTTAGGCCAGTAGAATAAGGCATAACTTTGAATCCACGGTAAACTTGACCTTTTTCATGAAGTTGCTTGAAAGCCCACCATGTGGACTCCATAAAGGATGGATACATAGTCTTGTAATCGTTGTCGAAATCAATCCAACGACCCAAACGACCAATAGTTTTTCTCCAATCACTGGCATAAGTCATAACAATGGATCTACACTCATTGTTGTAGTTTTCAAGACCATACTTGAAGACGTCATCTTTACCCGTGATACCTAATTTCTTGTCAATGATATGTTCAATTGGAACACCGTGTGTATCCCAACCGAATCTTCTTTCCACGTGGTGGCCTGTCATGGTAGCGTATCTTGGAACAATATCCTTAATAGTGGAAGCAAGAATATGACCGTAATGAGGAGTACCGGTGGCAAATGGAGGCCCATCGAAGAAGGAAAACTCCGGTTTGTCTTTTGTTAATTCTAATGAAGTATGAAAGGCATCTATTTCATCCCAAAGAGATAGAACTTTTTCTTCCTCCTTTGGAAATGAGAAGTGTGCGTTACTCTCGGACATATTTCCTTGGTTTTTTGAAGCTTTTGGCTAAAGGTTGTAGGAAGTCGAGTAACATCACTCTAGTTTAAAGCGCAAAATGATATTTTTCATGCTTAAGAGTCATCATTGTTTCGAGATTTCTTGCGTGCTGCGGAAACAAAAAAAAAAAAAATTTTTCGTCATCATGGATAGATTACCCGCCATCGTATAAAAGGTTAAACATAAAAAGTAGCTAAATAGAACACTATAGAAGAATAATCAATCAACCTCTTCCACTGTTGGACCTGTATCTTCTCCACCTCCCGTAGCACCCGAGTTGGGCATGGATCCGGGGAATCCACCGGATTCCCCCGCTCCAGGACCTGCGCCGGCACCAGCACCGTAAAATTTCGTCATTATTGGATTGGCAATGCCTTCCAACTCCTTTTGTCTATCCTTATATTCGTCCGTAGAGGCTGCCTGCGATGCATCTAACCAGTCAATGGTTTCCTGAGACGCTGTTTCTAATCTCTTTGCATCATCTTCACCTACTTTCTCTTTGAAACTTGCTTCGTTTATGGTATTCTTCAAAGTAAATGCATACGATTCAAGCTGATTCTTAGCCTGAACTCGTTCTGCCTCCCTTTCATCGTCAGCCCTATATTTTTCAGCTTCAGAAACCATCCTATCAATATCATCCTTCGAGAGCCTACCTTTATCGTTAGTGATCGTGATTTTGTTACTCTTACCAGTACCCTTTTCCAAAGCAGACACATTAAGAATACCATTAGCGTCGATATCAAAGGTAACATCAATTTGAGGCACACCTCTGGGAGCAGGCGGAATGCCACTTAATTCGAATTTACCAAGTAAGTTATTATCCTTTGTTCTTGTTCTTTCACCTTCAAAGACTTGAATTAAAACACCAGGTTGATTATCTGCATAGGTAGAGAAGGTTTCCGATTTCTTTGTTGGAATCGTTGAGTTTCTAGGAATTAGCTTAGTCATTATGCCGCCTGCAGTTTCAATTCCTAGGGACAATGGCGCAACATCCAATAATAGTAAATCTTGTGTCTTTGTTGATTGATCGCCGGTTAAAATGGCAGCTTGAACGGCTGCACCATAAGCAACAGCCTCATCCGGGTTGATAGAACGATTAGGCTCTTTGCCATTGAAGAAGTCAGAAACTAATTTCTGAATCTTTGGGATTCTGGTAGATCCACCGACTAACACAATCTCATCAATTTGGGACTTGTCCAGCTTCGAATCTTTAAGAACCTTTTCTACTGGTTCCAATGTGGATCTGAATAAATCAGCACATAGCTCTTCAAACCTTGCCCTTGTTAACGAAGTGTAGAAATCCATACCTTCAAATAAAGAATCGATCTCGATCGAGGTTTGAGATGAGGAAGAAAGCGCTCTCTTAGCTCTTTCTGCCGCAGTTCTCAATCTTCTTAACGATCTTTGATTATTAGAGATGTCCTTTTTCGTTTTCCTTTTGAATTCAGTGGCTAAATGGTTCACCAACCTATTATCAAAATCTTCACCACCTAAATGAGTGTCTCCTGCGGTAGCCTTAACCTCAAAAACACCCTCATCAATTGAAAGTAAAGAGACGTCAAAAGTACCACCACCCAAATCAAAAATCAGGACATTGTGCTCAGCCCTGCCTTTCTTATCCAAGCCATAAGCAATTGCTGCTGCAGTGGGTTCATTGATAATACGTAAAACGTTCATCCCTGCAATAGTTCCTGCATCCTTAGTGGCTTGTCTTTGAGAATCATTGAAATATGCAGGAACAGTTACAACAGCATCATTGACCGTAGTTCCCAAATAGTTCTCAGCAGTTTCCTTCATTTTGCTTAAAACCATGGAAGAAATTTCCTCAGGCGTAAATGTTTTCGTTTCACCCTTATATTCTACTTGCACTACAGGTTTACCATCTCTGGATATAACTTTGAAAGGGAAGTGCTTGGCATCTGTCGTCACTTCAGGATCATCAAATTTACGACCAATTAACCGCTTTGCATCAAAAACTGTATTATGAGGATTGATTGCAGCTTGATTTTTGGCGGCGTCACCAATTAATCTTTCGGTGTCTGTGAAAGCCACATACGATGGAGTGGTCCTATTACCTTGATCATTTGCAATTATCTCTACCCTATCATTGGAAAAATGAGCAACACACGAGTAAGTTGTTCCCAAATCAATACCAACTGCTCTAGACATTTTTCTTTGTAGCGTTTAGTACCTATTCTATCCGTTTAGTGACAAACATTGACATACAAGAATGTTTATGCTACCAATTTCAGTCACTTTATATACCCTTCCATTCGTTTCCAATTGTGCAATATGATACATCCCTTAACCATCTTCTGGTCACCCTTGTGGCTGCTTCTGTAATATTCTATAACTTTCCACAGCGATCCCTAATTAAGGGCACCCATAACCTCCATAGGCATCAAGTCAAATACGTTTGATGATAGCGCCGCACGATGATCGTTATGGCCTTTGGTAATAGAGACCGCCAACAATGGTAGGGTTGTGCTCATCATCCTCGTCATCCCTTTCTTCATCACTGATACCGTAAATAAGAGCGTCGTCTTCATTGTCTTTACCAAGCAATTCTGGATATTTGTTTTCCATTATCTTTTCTGTGTTGTGTAGGGAGTTTTTTTGAAATGACGAATACAGACAAATATTCCAAACTCGTTCATTCAACAAGATGTCTGAGTATTGTTCAGGCAATGTCTTTATCTGATAATATAAGATTTCGTCTAATTTATCGAGCATATGTTTAGGCACCGTAGCGCTTGAACATATCAGTTCGATCATAGCATGCCATTGCAAACTCGACCCGTAGTTACCAAAAAACATGGCATTTAAGAACGCAAACTGCAACTCCCCAAAATAATTACTTGAATTTTTAAAAATTCCTTGTAGCATTACAGTGTTCAAGTAGTAAGACTTGTCTAAAAAATCCTCCATTTCATGGCCAGGCCTTATGGCTTCTCTAGATTTGAAGTTTATTACTGTATAGTTTAAAGAATGTGCAGGATCATCTTCATTCTTGGCTTCCATTTTAGAACCTGCTTTTTGCAAGCTGGATTTTAGCAGCTCATTTTCTTGAACTGTGGTCATCGAAGAATCTACGTAAGAGAACTGGTTTTCATCTTTCCTTACTATCTTTCGGATTTTATCCATCTGCACAAACTCGGTAAGATTGTACCAGGTATCATCTTCGTCAATTTTCGGATAAGAAACCATCATCTGCCGTTCCTTGAAGTTGTGAACAATATTCTCGAATTTTGCGCCATCCCTTTCTTCCATCATTTTGTAAAGGCCATCTTTAGGATCATACTGAATGTAAAAGTTTCCCATTCTACAGTCAAACCAGTAGCCATACCTCATGCTGGAATTATCTGCATGCTGAAAATGAATGACATGAACGTGTCCAATGGGGATGTCCTTGATTCCGTGAAATGGCTGATTCTCCTTGACATTAAAGGAATACTGATCGATCCCTATAGTTACCTCAATCGGAGCAGATGTAAATGGTACAGTATTCATTGCAGGCTTCCGATATTTTATTTTTTAGCCCCATGTCCCAGCGATAAGGAGGATCTTTGGTGTCCATTCATCTCATTAAACCCTAAACCATTGAAATATTCGTGTTCGTGCGTCGCGATTTTTTCCGCTTTCAAGATGTGTCCTTTCTTCATCTCTTGGTTCTTATAAAAGGGCGCCGCAAACCCCTCCTAATTACTTTTTCCTTTTCACATCCCATGGGTTTTATCTTATACCAAATGTTTACCATTCTGAATCGTATAGCCAACAAGTAACCACAGCTGCAATTGTGAAAAAAATTGATAGGTGTGGTCACCCAACTGTTTTTTTCTCTTTTTCTTTTTTTTTTTTTGAAATGGCTAGACGGTGCTTTTGCTGGTAAAAGAAAAACTCTTGTTTCAATTTAACATGATGAAAAAATATATTAACACAGACCTGTACTGAACTTTTCGAAGTTTTGCAGATAACAATATTGCTTTTTTTCTCTGACTTTAACTAATCGTTCTTATTTCTGTATATACTATGACCTTGCAAACCTTGAAATGCAAAATTCGTATTCTCTGCTAAATTGAAAAATTTAGAGCATGAAGTGTGTTTTCCAGCAGACACCGCCTGTGAAAAAGATGGTAAAATGATATGATAATTAAACACACATAATAATAGCATATATGATATATAAGACTATATGAAGAGATGAGGAGAAGAAAAAATTGGTAGTATTTTCATTTCATCTATTTCTTAGCAGTCAATCTTCTTAGGTAGAAAGCTAATTCTTCACCTTCCAAGATGTAACCATCACATCTACCGGATTGACCTGGTCTGGAAGAGATACAAGCGTATAATCTACCGGCGCTGAATTGAGATTCAACGGAAGATTCGATCTTGGCAGAAGCAGCTCTAGCAGCCCACTTTCTTTCAGCGTTCTTGCTCTTGGCAACAGTTTCTTCTTCCTTGACGTTCTTCTTCTTACCCAAGGTTTGACCGTAGTGAGCTTCGAACCATTGTCTGAATGGAGTAGCATCAATTTGGACAATGGCAGCCTTGGTCAAAGTGTTAGTTCTAACCAATTCATTGTTGGATGGATGGTAAACAACACCAGCAATTCTGGTCTTCTTGGAGATACCTTCAGAAGCCCAAGAAAAGTTACCGGTTTCAATTCTTAGAGCTCTGTATTTCTTGTTACCACCTCTAGTTCTAACAGAGTGAATTCTCTTAGCACCGATCTTGGTGTTGGCTGGTTGACGGCCTAATTCGAACTTTCTCTTCTTTCTGAATTGAGCACGCTTGGCACCGGTAGCGGATCTTTTGTGACGAGAATCACGAGAAATACCCATTTTGTAACTGTAATAGAAAATTTAATGACGCTTGTTAGTAAAATAAAGAACGTACAAAAGTTGCGGAATTTTTTTCTTATCTTGAAATATGCTTTGGTTTCTTTTCATCTCTTCTTGTGAAAAACTCGGCGTTTCATAAGAGGCTTGATTTTTTGGGTACACAAAGGATTCAGTTTAGTGCACTGCTCCTGTCACAATTTATATCATCCCTTTTAGTTAAGTTTACTTTTTCCACTATCTATTCCATTCAAAGAGAGGTCCTGTAGCATTCAAAATAATATGTAGTTCCATTACTCATATGACCATAGCACATACTTTTTGTCCTGGTGTGTTTATAACGTCTTCTTGTGAGTACCAAAAAGCAAATGGCAAGTGTAATTTCCTATAACTTTAAGATAGGCCTGTAAATAACGTATATGAAGCAGTTCCATCCCGTAACACCATGAACACTGCGTAAGAGAAAGCCCTCAAGCTTTCCCAGCGATGCTCGTGTGTAGGACCGAACATGGAGGGGGGAACTAGGCCCAGCACGGGTTTGGCGAGGCCGCTCTGCTCGCAGCTCAGGATTCTAAAAGGTTATTCCGCTGAGAAAATCAGAAAATAGGAACTTCTCACGCAATAATTTTAAAGTTGATGAAAAAGGAAAATTTGTAAAAGTGTAAGGGTGTTAAAGAGGGTGTATGGATGTAAAGTCACAAAAGTTAGAGCAGATGAAAAAGAAATGGGTGGAGACAAATCCGAAAAAGGACCTATATTATCGCTATAAAGAGCTTCTCATCGCTTTTTTTTTTCAAAGACACATACATACCACGACTGTAAGCACATCATTTGTACAATACATTACCAGCTGAAATGTCAACATATGACGAAATCGAAATCGAAGATATGACGTTTGAGCCTGAAAATCAAATGTTCACCTATCCTTGTCCCTGTGGAGATAGGTTTCAAATATATCTGGATGACATGTTTGAGGGCGAAAAAGTTGCTGTTTGTCCCAGCTGCTCACTGATGATCGATGTAGTTTTCGATAAAGAAGACTTGGCTGAGTACTACGAAGAGGCAGGCATCCACCCCCCTGAGCCTATTGCCGCTGCTGCCTAAAGATGAGAGGCTAGATCGAGAATACAAATAGAAATAAAGAAAGAGCTATATGACTTAGCAACGCAAGCAGAAAAGAAGGTTTGCTTCTTCGCTGGACTCCGGTTGGAATTACTATTCAAAATTCCAAGTGCACTGATGGAAAACGTTTTGCTCAGGTTGAGCTCTTTTACTGCATATAAGGATACTGGGTAGGTGTATATGATTATTTTATACATGATACGTAGGCTAAAATGATTTGGACCCATTAAATCATCTTGTCGCATCTCTTTTCTTTTTCCTCCATGCTCAGATTTCAATAATATCATCTCAAATGGCTGTGACAAATTTCACCGGAAAGGCGAGGGATTTTTCTGTTGACATTATCAAATTAGCTTTTTGTCAAAATAATGAAAAATAAAGAAAATATATAAAAGTACATATTATAATCAAAGCTAGCTCAGGTATATTCCCACCTTGTCGAGCATTCCGGAAGCTACAAATACGACATTGCATACCAAGAGGCAAACGTTGAACAATGGCTAAAGATATTTTGAAGAACCAGGACCCTAAATTGCAAGCGATGATCGTTGAACACTCGGCGCCTGCTCCCAAAGAGATACCTATGGACGCTCCTGTTTTGAAAAGAGTCGCTAGACCTTTAAGACATGTAAAGTTCATTCCAATTAAATCGCTGATATTCCATACTAAAACAGGGCCCATGGATTTTTCTTATGAAAAGAAGATCAAGACGCCTATTCCTAAGAACAAAATTGTAGTTCGAGTAAGTAATGTGGGTTTGAACCCTGTAGATATGAAAATCAGGAACGGCTACACATCGTCGATTTACGGTGAGATCGGCTTGGGGAGAGAGTACAGTGGTGTTATCACTGAGGTAGGCGAGAACCTAAACTACGCCTGGCACGTGGGTGATGAAGTATACGGTATATACTACCACCCTCATTTGGCCGTGGGATGTTTGCAAAGTTCAATCTTAGTAGATCCAAAGGTGGACCCAATCCTTTTGAGACCAGAATCGGTTAGCGCCGAAGAAGCTGCAGGCTCCTTATTCTGCCTGGCCACCGGCTATAATATTCTGAATAAATTATCCAAGAACAAGTATTTGAAGCAAGATTCAAACGTTTTGATTAATGGTGGAACTTCGTCAGTGGGGATGTTTGTCATACAATTATTGAAGCGTCATTACAAGTTACAGAAAAAACTAGTGATTGTAACGTCTGCAAATGGGCCCCAAGTTTTACAGGAGAAATTTCCTGATCTGGCTGATGAAATGATTTTCATCGATTACTTAACGTGTAGGGGTAAATCTAGTAAACCACTAAGAAAAATGCTCGAAGAAAAGAAAATTTCTCAGTATGATCCGGTCGAGGATAAGGAAACTATACTTAACTATAATGAGGGGAAGTTCGATGTTGTACTCGATTTTGTCGGTGGTTACGATATTTTGAGTCATTCTAGTTCATTGATTCACGGCGGTGGTGCGTACGTAACCACTGTAGGTGATTACGTTGCCAATTATAAAGAAGACATTTTCGATTCATGGGATAACCCAAGTGCCAATGCAAGAAAAATGTTCGGGTCTATTATCTGGTCATATAACTACACACATTACTATTTTGATCCGAATGCAAAGACGGCTTCCGCCAATAATGATTGGATTGAGCAATGTGGCGACTTTTTGAAGAACGGTACTGTAAAATGTGTCGTCGACAAAGTTTATGACTGGAAAGACCATAAAGAAGCATTTTCTTATATGGCCACTCAACGTGCCCAAGGAAAGTTAATCATGAACGTCGAAAAATTCTAGATACCCACTTACATTTACAATATGTTTTATTTTTAAACTTAATGAACTTCATAATTTAATGCTTAATATTTTCCCCCTCCCACCTTCTCCTGGCGTTCTCTGTACGTACATAACCATTTATTTTAATATATAATCAAATATTGTAACAATTGAAGCAGATGAGTCTCGCTCCTTAGTTAAGCACGTGCCGATGATATCAATTGGATTTGTTAGCAAATCAGCCTTGCTGCTCGATTCTCTGCTTTTTTTTTACTTCTCGGTCATTGAAAAATCCTGACGAAAATATTTCAAGGTCCTATATGGTCATCGACCTTGAGCATGTGGTAGACTACATAATGCACATAGACTCTCAGCTTCAACTCCACAAGGCTTCTCCAGCAAAAATGAATTCAGAGTCTCGAGAAGATATGGCTATAAATAGTATCAAATTGCTAGCGGGAAACTCCCATCCTGATTTGGCTGAACAAATATCGAAAAAGTTAGGTATTCCACTTTCCAAAGTTGGTGTGTACCAGTATTCTAATAAAGAAACCTCTGTCACCATAGGTGAGAGCCTTCGCGACGAAGATGTGTATATTATCCAAACTGGAATAGGTGAACAAGAAATTAATGATTTCTTGATGGAATTATTAATTTTAATTCATGCTTGCAAAATTGCATCTGCAAGAAAGATCACTACTGTAATACCCAATTTTCCATATGCAAGACAAGACAAGAAAGATAAATCCCGGGCGCCCATTACCGCAAAGTTGGTTGCCAATTTATTGCAAACTGCTGGTGCTGATCATGTCATCACAATGGATCTCCATGCCTCCCAAATTCAAGGGTTTTTCCATATCCCGGTTGACAACCTATATGCAGAACCAAGTGTTTTAAATTATATTAGAACGAAAACAGATTTCGACAATGCTATTTTGGTGTCGCCTGATGCAGGTGGTGCTAAGAGAGTAGCTGCTTTGGCTGACAAGTTAGATTTAAATTTTGCTTTGATTCACAAAGAGAGGCAAAAAGCTAACGAGGTTTCAAAAATGGTGCTTGTTGGTGATGTTACCAATAAATCATGTTTATTAGTTGATGATATGGCGGATACTTGTGGTACGTTGGTAAAAGCTTGTGATACGTTGATGGAGCATGGTGCCAAAGAAGTTATAGCTATTGTTACACACGGTATTTTCTCCGGTTCAGCAAGAGAAAAGCTAAGAAATAGTAGATTGTCTAGAATTGTTTGCACAAATACCGTTCCGGTAGATTTGGATTTACCTATTGCTGACCAGATCGATATTAGTCCCACGTTCGCTGAAGCTATAAGAAGACTACACAATGGTGAATCCGTGTCATATTTGTTCACCCATGCTCCAGTATAGGACAATTTTTTATTCTTAGATTCCTGATTGCTTGCATGCCTAAATACTTCATAATTGTATTAGTTTAAAAGAAAACCTTTTACTGAGACAAAACTATAAATTTAAGAAAAAGGTTCCGGAGCCGGTTTAAAAAAAGAAGATTAAAGATATTATATTTATGTAAGAATTAAATTAATACTGTCAGAGAAAAAATAGTTTTAAAGGAGACGGTGAACCTTTACCTTCCTTGATATGCAAATATTTTTCAGCTTTTCCTAAAACTAAACATTCTCGACTTTTTTTTAGAAGACTTTATGGGTGTGTTAGAAACAAAGCTGTCGTCTATAGCAGTATCCAAATCGTCTGCTATAGGCAGCTCTTCCTTTTTCTTTTGACCACTATTGCAAGTTCTTAGCCAATCATCGTACTTGATTAGACTGTCTATATTATCATCTTGTTCTTTTGCCATATTTTCACGATCATTCTTTTCAACAGCGTTTGAATACATCGCTTTATAAAACAAAACATATGCTGTTGCCATATTTGGAGATTCACCTGTGAATTCTAACACTGTTTCCTCTTTAACTGCCTCTACCGTTTCGTCATCAAATAACAACCAGCCAAACTTTTCATGTTTACATAGGGAAACATAATGGCCGTGTTGTGGCCCACCGCCCATATGAACGACAATCCCAGCCAATTCATACTTTTGACAAACCTTAGAATTTATTGAAGAGCAAACATTTAGCGTCAGAGGATAGTGAATGTTATTAAAAAGCTTAATATTACAGTTTTGTTTCTCAGAATACTTGAATCTTTTCAAGTGTAATGTTAAAGTATCAGGCAATTGCTTCAAACCAACTAATCTCTCTGCCTCCTGTAAACCGCAACATTCGTCACAATAAAACTTGTTTGAGCCATTTAGCATTTCTCGCTGGTGATAACTTTTCAAAATTTCCTGTATATCTGTTTCCTCATCTCCCTGAACTTCTATGGGGAAATCCAAAAATGGCTCATCCCTAGATGTAATGTTATCGCACGTCAGACATTTTATTTGATTCGTTAAAGTGCCTTGAAACAAGTCACTGATGAAATTTTTACTCTTACTCGGTTCGCTATCGCTGTTGATATCACTGGCTGCTATTTTTTTATTCTCACGTTCTATATATTCACTCAACTCGTTTAATAAGAAATTGAAAAATTCGTGAGCATCCTGATGCATAGTAGTATTAAATAATACATTTTCTCTTTTGAGAACATCAACAAAAGAGCTAGGCGATACAACACCAGTTAAATACGTATTCTCAGTTATGCATTCAAAGATATCTCTCAAACTGGAATACAAAGTAGCCTTATCTGAGCCGTTTAAGCTATGGTCAATATTGAGCACTGGCCCACGAATAAGTGCGGATTTCTTTCTATGTTCTGGGGATATTTGAGAAGAGGAACTAGATCTTCTAGTATCTTTTTTATCAAGTGGAGTGGATAAGCTGCTATTACTTTCTCCTTTCAAGTCCAGGTTATTACTATTACTGCTACCTCTTGAAGGATTTTCATAATTGAGAACTCTGCCAACAATTATTTTACGCGGAACATCCGGAGGTCTATCTGTGACGTTCTCGAAACTCAATCTGCTCGGAGCACCAGGCTCATTAGGTGTTTCGACTATCAATGGAGGTGCGTCTTGAGGACGAGAAGAGGGTTTTCCAGTGGTTAATATAGCAGGACTTCCTTCCTTTTTATTATTGTCTTGTACATGTTTCGCGCTAAAACTTTTAAAAAATTTACTCTTCTTCTCTGAAGGCCCAGCTGTATTTGAATTTACAGAATTTACAGGGGTAGGCTTTCCATCATCAACAGATTGAGGTTTAGGGTTAGGCAAATGTCCATTGGTACTAGCAATGCTTTTCTCAAAACTTGCTTCGGTAAATATTCTTGGTTTCTTACCTCTCATTTCTTTCTTTCTTGGTTGATCAGATTCTCTTGATTTTTTTGGAAATTGCAATATATTTTCACGTAATGAGGACAGATTATAGAGACATTGAAGAACTGAGTTACAGTAACATGTATTGCCAAAATTTTCGTATCCAAAAACTTTGTTGGAGCCGTCTCCATAGGGCATTGAGTCGGACACCTTCATAGCTAATATGGGTGCCTCGGGCCCTTGCGTGATAATGCCTCCGTATGCGTTTATAGCCTTTGCGTTTGAAATATAAAATATCCCATCCTGGCTGTAATTACTGCCTTGATTGCACGTTTCAGAAGAATAGTCTAGTCCGGAAGAAATCTGCAAATTATTGTCTTCATTCAAAAAAGTTTCCTTGGTATCCAAATTAGAGACAAACAATGAGCTAGAGGGATTATCGGATGATTCGCTATAACAGAGTTCATCATTTATATCGTGGTTTACAGGCTTAAAGTCAACCTTTTCTACTTCTTCTGTAATGGTATCATTAACAGCCTTTTTCTTCTTCCCAGACTTACTTATAGTTAGCCATCTTCTGATCATGATTGCGCCCTTCTTGCGTGGGTTTAGTATGTTAATGAAAGTACTGGATCCTTACTAAAGCCGAATTTGGCCCCTTCAACAAATAAAGCTTGATGAGTTGAACAGTCAAAGGGTAAGATCTGGTATAGGCAATAATAATATTATCCAAATGGAAAAAAAAAAAATGAACAGGTGAAAAAAAATCAATTTGAAAACCAAAGAAAAACTCTATTGATTCCTTTGCTGTTGTCGACCTTCTTTCACACAATAGTTCAATTACGTTCTTTGGGTTCTTTATCTTTATAGTTATCTTGCCTCATCTCTATGTTCAACACTTTCGGATCGATGTATTTTTCAGCCTTCCGCTAAAATTGACGACCGTCTCCAAACGAATAGGGATAAAGAAGCAAGGACTGAGCGTTGGAGAAAAAAAAAAGTTACCGGAATGGGAATAGATAGATACCTATAAGAAGCGTTATCGTTACTCATGAATTTTGGTAAATGCACACGGATAAATGCATGATATATAAAATATTAATAAGAATAAAATAAATAGGTAGTGAATAAATATTCTACTTTGGTGTGGTCATCATTTTACAAAGGAGGGAGGTCGTGATAACAAACTGATAAATAATCCTTAAGTTGATCCATTCTTGAATATTGTTACATTGGAAATAATCCGAAAAAGAATATGTATAAATAAAAGGACTCGAAGTCCTATGTAGCCGTCTTTGCAAATTTTCTTTAATAAATTAGCAGAAAACAAGGGTAATAATATTTCTTAGAATATTAGAAGAATATAGGCGTTAAAAACCTTGTTCCATGTTCATATCGAACCAACCAAAAAAGTCATCATTACTGGAGTTGCCTTCAATCCAGCCTGCACTTTGTTGCTGAAAAAAATCCGTTAGTTTGTTTCCAGGAGTCTTCACGTTGTTTTCATTATCGATGGTTTGGAAGTTAGAAGAAGTTACAGTGTTAGTGCCCGTAGAAAATCGTTGGTTCGTTTTGTTGCTATTGATATCATTACTTTTGGAAAACAAGCTCAGAGGTGGATATGCCGTGCTTTTAGAGGAGCCGGGGTCGGAAACGACGGAATGCAAATCTGTCATATTATTTGACTTCGAAGCAATCGGTGTACGTGAATGGGACATACTACTTTGTGATCTTCCAATCGCGTTGGCGTTGCTGAATTGATTATTATAATTCATGGTGACATTTTGTAAATTACTGTGCTCCCTTGGAATAGGGTGGTCTATTCCCAATGTAACATTATTAGATAAGTTGCCAACGGGGTGGTTCCTTAACCCTGGAACGGACGCAGGAAAATGATTAACGGGAGTGCTTACTGATCTTTTCATGGAGAGATCAGGAATTACACTAGGTCCGTTACTATAATAGTCTACCTTAGTACTTTGTGGATTGTTATTCGAAGCGGGGACAGAAGCCACTGGATAAATTGAATTAGAGGGAATTGATATGTCATTAGACGCATCCAATAACGTCCTATTATTATTATAATCGTTACTATTCGAGGTATTAGCGAATAAACTTTGAAATTTTACGCTGCCTGTTTCCCCGAGCATGGAAAGAGGTATCCCGTTAATCTCCATTATAGAACCGTCAGAATCTCCGTTATTTGTCTTGGCTAGCTTTTCTGCCTGCTTTAAGGCATTCTTAGTAGGAACTAAAGTGGTAACAGTGGTTCCACTTGGTGTTGTTTTTGTTACAGTTTCAAAGTCATCTCTGGAGATATGGTTATATAGTGGCAATGGATATAGTTTTCTGTCCGTTATGCCACCCGTAGACGAAGTGCCATTGTAGATACCATTTGAGGAAAATTTTCTTTTCTTAGCGGCTTTCTCTAAGGCTTGCTTGTTATATTCGGGATCCATTTCCCTTCTTCTCGCCTCGTGAACACACCAAACCAAATCATAGAATAGAGACCCTGTTAAATGTGATCTCATCCTAGAAATAATACCGTCTTCTTCCACAAAAACTTCTGGATGCATGATCAGTACGAAGTTCAGTTTTTCTAACATACTTGCAGTTCTCGAAATATCATTCTCAACACTAGTGGCCCACGCAGTTAACTGATTTCTATAAAGTCTATGGATAGTGACCACGGATTGCCTTACTGAATCAAAATATTTGTCAGGAAGTAAAGGAGTCAACTGCAATTTAAAGAGAATCAGTGCAGAAAATGTAGCAGCTTGTCTAATATAAATAGGCAGTTCAATTAATTGGTGTGTTTCTAAAAGATTATTCAATAGAGTGACAATTTTAGTAGCTGTTAGATAGGCCTCTGTGACATATGGAATTTGATCGGTAGGAGGTGTTTCGGGTAGGAATGCAAAACAACAGACAGTTAATTTAACATAAAGAAAATAAATGTTGACAGTATCGTCACTCTGGAAATTTAAAGTTTTTGCTAATAAATCTAACTCTTTTCCCAAGATGGACAGTGTCTCAGCACGATACTTTGGTTCCAATAAACCATCAGGACTGGAAGTGGAAGAACCAATGATATGAGACAATTTTGCTTGGAAATTCGCCAGGCTGAGCAATCTTCTAAAACTGCCCGGTAGTTTGTATTTACTTTCAACGTGCGGCTCGTCTTTCTTGTTCCTTTTATCATTGTTGTTATTGTCAATACTGTCATTGTTATCTTCTTCTGATTCTTCGTCACCACAGGATAAGGCTTTTTCTAATAAATAGTCTGTCTGTGAAGTTGGTGGCAAACCAAGGATACTCGCCCAACAAAGTTCGGCAAAAAATATTCCCAGCCAAGTCCTAGTTCTCCACTTTTCTGCATTTGGCATTGATGTTTGAGTTCTTGTGAATTCAGAAATGAATTCACCTCTGTGCAAACCTAATTGATAAGACAGTGACTTTGCTAATCCTACAAAACGGTAAGAACAATCATCTAGGACTTTTTGGTTAGGCAAAGGCCAAATGCACAATATTAACAAAGCTTGCGAAATATGTGTGGATCTAGGTGTTCTTATCCAGCAGGTCTCTATGGCAAGTTGCTTGATCAAAGAGCTTAGCTTGCAATACATCGTCGGTTCAGGATCAGACAGACATGCCGTCAACATCACGGTCCAGAAAAGCAACTGAGATTGGGAGTATAATTCGGTGGCGTTATTGGAATACATAATAGGAAAATACGGCAGATACCTAGTCACGAAAATATGGTGTAATCTATTCGCTTTTTCAATGGAAATACTAATATCGCCCAGTACAAACTCATCTACATTTGCATGCGGCGAAGGCAATAATGGCATAGTCGTGGTGGTGGCTACTACCGGCGTCTTCGTCCTATCTGCATTGTTATTTGTTGCTACGTGGCTTGTTGCTGCAAATGGTGGTTGATTTGTTGTCGTTGTAACGGTGGTCGACGTAGTATGAGGGGAATATGTTTTTTGAATTGGAGAGAAGGGGCCGTTCGGAGTGTTACCTGCAGAGTTGTTCTTATAAAAAGCCATTTGCAAAGCAGGAGGTAAAGATTCTTTTGAATTATTAGGCAATGCTGAGTCATTTAGCAGCGGGGGCAGCTTATTTGGCTCTGTTGCAACCAAGCCTTTCGAATCTTGCGCTAAAGAAGATGCGCGCAACGTCATGTGAGAAGATGCTTCATTATTTGCTTTAAATTTATTCGTATTGCTGCCCTGATTTGCTTGTAAGAGTTGGGGTTCCCTGGACAAATAAGTTTGAACTGAAACCTTAGAATCTCGTTGAGCCGCGGAAGAAGTTGGAGAACCTGAGGAAGGAGAAGAATCTGGGTTAGGGATAATAGTACCCGGAGTTGGAGTTGGATGCAGATTGAGCTTATTCAAAAGGCTATTGCCCATGGGAATCTGTTGTAAAAGATGAACGAAAACGCTGTCATTGGCCAGAAGAGTATCGAGTTTAGATTTGATTTCATCCACATCTTGTCTCAGTAGTTGCAACTGTGAGCCCTTCTTAGGCCTGAATTGAGGATTGATTTCACAGTGGAGACCAATTTTTTCGCATCTGGAGCAAGGATGAGGGAAATTTTGACTAGCATCGCATTTGATTTTGTGCTGTCTACAATGTGTACATGAGGTAACTGGTCTATGGTTGATTTGATGACTGTCATCATGGTGAGATATTCGTTGTTTCTTACTTGGGAACTGGTGCTGTTGCAACTGTTGCTGCTCCGGTTGTCTTTTCATGTGAGCAGAACTAAAATCTTGGTCTTGGTCAGAATCTCGATTATCCTTCACCATGACGAGAATGCGTATACGCAGAGCCAATATAATCTGTATACGGGACCTTTGACATTAAGGTTTCTGCAGAGAGTTTATTACATGCATTTTCATATATATATTTTTAACGCCATTCCTTTACGGTATGTAAAGAAAAATGATCCAATGAGCGGCCCTTCGTACGAGATGAGATATAATAAGAATGAAAGATAGATAAAAGTTTTAGTTAGAGATACTTCATATACCTGTATATAGTAAAGTCGTTTATTTCAAAGCTTATTTCGACTTGGTGAATCTTAAATAGGGTTTAATTTCATTAAATTGACCAAATTTAGCCTTCGCCTCATCATTGGAGACAGAGGGAGGAATAATGACATCGTCAGCTGGCTGCCAATTAATTGGAGTTACTACGCCCTCCTTGTCAGTCAATTGCAAGGCGTCGATTACCCTTAACACTTCAGAAGTGTTTCTTCCGACGGTGGAAGGGTAGGTAAAAATCAGTCTAATCTTCTTCTTGGGATCGATGACGAAAACAGACCTCACGGTCTTCAGTGACCCATCATTGATATTTTTGAATCCTTCGGCATCTACCATATCATATAGGAATGCCACGTTTCTAAAAGTGTCACCAATTATTGGGAAACCAACATTTTTAACCTTTGCTATTTCCTTGATGTCTTGAATCCATTTTTCGTGGGACTCAACATCTTCCACTGAAAGCCCGATCAATTTAACATTTCTCTTGTCGAATTCCGGCTTCAATTTGGCGAATGCGCTGACTTCGGTGGTGCAGACAGGGGTGAAATCTGCTGGGTGAGAAAACAAGACCCCCCAAGAGTCGCCCAAGTAGTCGTAAAAATTGATTTTACCAACCGTTGTGTCAGCATCAAAGTTAGGAGCATCAGAGTTTATTCTTAGTCTTGGTTGATCACTTTGTTTGAATTGTTTGCACAGAATAGGTGCTGTGGCAAATGTTTTAATCGTCTGTGATTGCAAGTGAGCCTGCTTAGGAAGGGTCCATGCCGTCCTCTTTAATTGAGCGCTACAAATTCTACTAAACATCCTTTGCTTCCTGCTTCTTTGAAATTTATCTCATCCTACTGCGAGAATCTAGAAGCACAATTTTCTATATCTCTCCTTCTCTCTTTATATACCAATAGCAGCAACATCCGGCCCCTTGTTTCTTTACGTAATTAAAAATCTCCGGGGCTAGCTTTTGCCGGGGAACCCATCCCGAAAAAATTGCAAAAAAAAAAATAGCCGCCGACCGTTGGTCGCTATTCACGGAATGATAGAAAAATAGCCGCGCTGCTCGTCCTGGGTGACCTTTTGTATATTGTATAAAGATAAACATAGTGCTATCAGGAATATCTTTATATACACACGCATACTGAATGTGGTTGAAGTTCAAAAAATATCACAAACGTTAAGAAGTTTTACTGGTAAACATATAGACATAGTGGAGCGCTTGCTCGAGGTCAAATGCAGACGGATACGAGAGCGCGGGAGGGAAACCGGAGAAGGTCAATATGCCCATAATTCTTCTTCTTTGAGGTTGGCAATTATATATTGTATCTGAATTAGGCAAATAGAAAAGAGACCTTACCATTAGCGCCATCGTAGAGTCCCATTTCACCTTTTCTTAGTTCTTTATATATGTCTGCGTATGGCCCACATATGCGCGCACAGTGCGCGCCACCCTCTAAGAACGATAAACATAAAATAAACACATAAACAATCAACGACAGTTCGCGCTTCCCTCACTAAATATGGCGAGATAGTTAAACAATCATGGCTCGTTCTTCCTTGCCCAACCGCCGCACCGCCCAGTTCGAAGCGAACAAGAGGAGGACCATTGCACATGCTCCATCTCCAAGTCTTTCAAATGGGATGCACACTCTAACGCCGCCCACCTGTAACAATGGTGCTGCCACTTCAGACTCCAATATACATGTATACGTAAGGTGCAGATCGCGTAATAAGCGAGAAATAGAGGAAAAAAGTAGTGTAGTTATATCTACACTAGGCCCACAAGGGAAAGAAATCATTCTGTCCAACGGTTCTCACCAATCGTATTCGTCCTCGAAGAAAACTTACCAATTTGATCAGGTGTTCGGCGCAGAATCTGACCAGGAAACAGTGTTTAATGCCACTGCAAAAAACTACATTAAGGAAATGTTGCACGGGTACAATTGTACAATATTTGCATACGGTCAAACGGGAACAGGTAAAACCTACACTATGTCTGGCGATATAAATATTCTCGGTGATGTGCAATCTACCGATAATCTATTATTAGGAGAGCATGCAGGTATCATACCACGGGTTCTGGTCGATTTGTTTAAAGAATTGAGCTCCTTAAATAAAGAGTACTCCGTAAAAATATCCTTTTTAGAGTTGTACAATGAAAATTTGAAAGATCTGCTCTCTGATAGTGAGGACGATGATCCTGCAGTCAACGATCCCAAGAGGCAGATTCGTATTTTTGACAATAACAACAATAATTCATCCATCATGGTCAAGGGGATGCAGGAAATCTTTATTAACTCTGCACACGAAGGCTTGAATTTGCTAATGCAGGGTTCGTTAAAAAGGAAAGTGGCCGCTACTAAATGCAACGATCTTTCATCAAGGTCTCACACCGTCTTTACAATCACAACAAACATAGTTGAGCAAGATAGCAAAGACCATGGACAAAACAAAAATTTTGTTAAAATTGGCAAATTGAATTTGGTGGATTTGGCAGGCAGTGAAAACATCAACAGATCGGGTGCGGAGAATAAAAGGGCTCAAGAAGCTGGCCTAATAAACAAATCGCTGCTAACACTAGGCCGTGTTATCAACGCACTCGTTGATCATTCTAACCATATACCTTACAGAGAATCTAAGCTAACAAGATTGCTACAAGACTCTTTAGGTGGTATGACGAAAACATGCATTATCGCAACTATATCACCTGCGAAAATATCCATGGAAGAGACTGCAAGTACGCTAGAATATGCAACGAGAGCCAAATCAATTAAGAATACTCCACAAGTAAATCAGTCTTTATCGAAGGATACATGTCTCAAAGACTACATTCAAGAGATTGAAAAATTAAGAAATGATTTGAAAAATTCAAGAAACAAACAAGGTATATTTATAACTCAAGATCAGTTGGACCTTTACGAGAGCAATTCTATCTTGATTGATGAGCAAAATCTAAAAATACATAACCTGCGAGAACAAATTAAAAAATTCAAAGAAAACTACCTGAACCAATTAGATATCAATAATCTTTTACAGTCTGAAAAGGAAAAACTAATTGCCATAATACAGAATTTTAATGTCGATTTTTCTAACTTTTACTCGGAAATCCAAAAAATTCACCATACTAATCTCGAACTAATGAATGAAGTCATACAACAGAGAGATTTTTCACTAGAAAATTCTCAAAAACAGTATAATACGAACCAGAACATGCAATTAAAAATCTCTCAACAAGTTTTACAGACTTTGAACACTTTACAGGGCTCTTTAAATAATTATAACTCTAAATGTTCCGAAGTTATCAAAGGCGTCACCGAAGAACTAACCAGGAACGTAAATACCCATAAGGCGAAACACGATTCTACTCTCAAATCGTTATTAAACATTACTACTAACTTATTGATGAATCAGATGAACGAACTGGTGCGTAGTATTTCGACTTCATTGGAAATATTTCAGAGTGATTCTACTTCTCACTATCGTAAAGATTTGAATGAAATCTACCAATCACATCAACAATTTCTAAAAAATTTACAAAACGATATTAAAAGCTGTCTTGATTCGATAGGCAGTTCAATTCTAACTTCCATAAACGAAATATCGCAAAATTGCACCACTAACTTGAATAGTATGAATGTTTTAATAGAAAACCAGCAGTCAGGATCATCGAAATTAATTAAAGAGCAAGATTTAGAAATAAAAAAACTGAAAAACGATCTGATCAATGAGCGCAGGATTTCTAACCAATTCAACCAACAGTTGGCTGAAATGAAGCGATATTTTCAGGATCACGTTTCCAGGACGCGTAGTGAATTCCACGACGAACTTAACAAATGTATCGATAACCTAAAAGATAAACAATCTAAGTTGGATCAAGATATCTGGCAGAAGACGGCCTCTATTTTCAACGAAACAGATATCGTAGTTAATAAAATTCATTCCGACTCAATAGCATCCCTCGCTCATAATGCTGAAAACACTTTGAAAACGGTTTCTCAGAACAATGAAAGCTTTACTAACGATTTAATCAGTCTATCACGCGGAATGAACATGGACATATCCTCCAAACTGAGAAGTTTGCCCATCAATGAATTTTTAAACAAGATATCACAAACCATTTGTGAAACCTGTGGCGATGATAACACAATCGCATCAAATCCAGTATTGACCTCTATTAAAAAATTTCAAAATATAATTTGTTCAGACATTGCCCTAACAAATGAGAAGATCATGTCATTAATAGATGAAATACAATCACAAATTGAAACCATATCTAATGAAAACAATATCAATTTGATTGCAATAAATGAAAATTTTAATTCTTTGTGCAATTTTATATTAACTGATTACGATGAGAATATTATGCAAATCTCAAAAACACAAGATGAGGTGCTTTCTGAACATTGCGAGAAGCTACAATCACTGAAAATACTGGGTATGGACATTTTCACTGCTCACAGCATAGAAAAACCCCTTCATGAGCATACAAGACCTGAAGCGTCAGTAATCAAGGCTTTACCCTTATTGGATTATCCAAAACAATTTCAGATTTATAGGGATGCTGAAAATAAGAGCAAAGACGACACATCTAATTCTCGTACTTGTATACCAAACTTGTCAACTAATGAAAATTTTCCTCTTTCACAATTCAGTCCAAAAACCCCAGTGCCAGTGCCTGATCAACCTCTACCAAAAGTTCTTATACCGAAAAGCATAAACTCGGCCAAGTCCAATAGATCAAAGACCTTACCAAATACAGAGGGTACTGGACGAGAATCGCAGAACAATTTGAAGAGAAGATTTACCACCGAGCCAATATTGAAGGGAGAAGAAACTGAAAATAATGACATACTGCAAAATAAAAAACTTCATCAATAAGGGGATATAGCCATTGTAAAATATTTGTATCACTATATGCATTGAGTGTAAACTGTTGCACCTATAAAGAATGAAAACAATCTAGTATGTGTACTTACATAATTACACAGTCTTTTTTTTTTTTACCTTGTTTATCCTTCTTGTTCTTCAAGCTTGTAGGTTTTTTTGACTCAGTTTTTACTGCAGGAAAATCTTTACGAATCATGTTTGAACTGCCCATATTTGATAAACTAACTTCTTGCTTTGCTGCCATCGACTGCTCAGCAACTTCCCTTGACATTCCCTTTGCTGAGGAAGAACTTTTCCTGATGCTTGTATCAGAACCCGTTTTAATACCATTTCTATTCGTGTTTGAATTCATGTTAATTTGCAAACCTTGTGGCTCACGATCACGTTTTGGATTTCCAGTAAAGAATGTTTCAGATTTTGAAGAAACTCTTGAATTTGACCCTACGTTACTTGTTTGACTGTCCACAGTAGAGAATAAATTCAAAGTACTGATACTTTTATTTTTTTTATGCTGTTTTTTACCAATGCTGGCTAGTCCACCGTCCCTTGAGCGTAGCTTATTAATCGCCCTCTTGTCCTCGTTCCCTGCAGCTTTCTCGTACCATTTCCATGCGTATTCCATGTTACGATCACAGCCCTTGCCATGCTCATAGAAGTAGCCCAGAGTGAATTGGGCCTTTGGCAAACCAGCATTAGCTGCACGCAAGGCCCATTGAAAAGCCTCATTTTCATCTTTTTCAAAAGCAGGTTCTGCTCCCAGTAAGTACCATGCACATAAACCTAACATTGCCACAGAATCGCCTTTTAACGCTGCCTGCGTATAATAGTGTACAGAAAGTGATGTATCCTGCCCTACTGTATCATTACCTGTTTCATAAATCTGTGCCAACAAAGTTGCTGAAGGAACATGCCCTAAACTTGCTGCTTGAATATATAGTTCCATTGCATACTTTTCATCCGGAATGACAACATCTAAGAACCCTTCATGATAAATCTTAGCCAATTCGTATGGTGCTGCGGCCGTCAACTCATTAGCTCTTGCTGCAGCCCTTGATAACCATTTTACCCCATTTAATTTAGTATTAACGTCGGTTGGAAGACCCATTCTGCCGTAGAATGAATAAAGTCCCAATTTATACATTGCTGAGGGATGATTCCTGCTAGCCGCAAACTTTAAAAAATTGACTGACTTACGAGAATCTCTTGTTGTTCCTAGTCCTTCTTCTAAGCAATGCGATGCTCTGTAAGCACTTTCTATATGACCATGCTTTGCAGCTGCTTGAAATAAGACAAATGCTTCTTTATTTTCAATCTTCCCAAATGCTCCGGATGAGTAGCCGTCCGCTAATAAGTATTGGGCATCTGAATAACCCTTTATGCTCAGTTTCTTCAAATAACTTTGCGCTTCTTTCAAAAACTGAAGTTTTAAGTCAGATTGGCTGACATTTCCTTCCTTGTCACTATCTTGAACAAGAGCATTGGAAGATTCAATAGTCAGTGCGGTTTGTAACATATATTGCGCATACTGGAATAACACTTCAGGATCTTTAGATTTTTTAACGTTTTGTCTATACATTTCTATTGTTTTTAGCCTTGGAACTAAGGAAGTATTATTTTTACCACCCAAATATCGACTGATCATCTGATGTGACAAATCTGCTACAGATTCATTAGTAGCCGTTAATTGGGTATCACTGCTACCATTCAACAGGTACATGTGAGACAAATCTACAGAACGAGTTCTTTTCTTTATTTGCTCCTTCGTAAGAGATGTACTCGAATTTGTCTGTCTTAATGCTCCCGGTGACGGAGAATTTGTAGGAGTACTTCCCAAAGAACTTAAGGAAGTATTATTTGAATTATTAAGATGAAGCTGTGGGGGTGGGACTGGATTGAAATCTTCCTCTTGACTATTGCCTATATCGTTTGATAGTAGAGGTACTGACGCAGCTCTAAGATGCTCATTGATAAGCGGTTGGTTTGCCGACCGCTTAGGAAGGTCTGCGGTACTGAAGTCTTCATTGTCCCTGTTTTCCCTATTCTCTTTATTATCTGAAAAATCTTGACCTACCTTCAACGAACTGTTTTGAAACTGTAGGCCCCTGTTATCAAAATTTATATGCTGTGATTGCATTAAATGCTTCTTATATGGATGTACCTGCGGTGAACTTGCCATTTTTTATCCTTTTATTTTAACTTTATCACCAAAAAAGACGAGAACCTGGTAGTATACAATGGAAGGCTTATTAACAGCAAGTCTAAAGTCAAGTGCCAACACCTAGTTTGTCTCTACTCTTAAATCTTACATCATCCTCGAGAGGGTCTGCAGAAAGAATTTTTCGTTCTTTTTTTAGCAAGTCAAAACGCGAAGTGAAACGTGGGAAAATATAACGATGACCTTTCTTAAAACATGCATGAAGACTCGTGAAAGTCATATGTACATATGTCGTATAGATTTGCAGATAGTTGCAACAAATAATTAGCGATTAGTTATGGCCTATACATGGCAGCTAAGTGCGATGGCATGTTCAAATGTATTATATTAAATCAAATGAACTTAAAATGCGATGTTTGGGTGCAAAATATCTATAGATGATAGAGACGGTTCATTGATCTTACGGATCAACTTTGAGATCAGTAAGGCTGACTAGATGGTACAATTTTGTGCAGTCAATGGACTATTAAGGGATCGCAAAGAGGTATGTGCGCCAGTTTAAACGAGGTAAAAAAGAATGACACCTATGGGGTCTCACAAAAGGGCTACAATGACAATTTCAGTGAAAGTGAGGGCGTCCTTCATGGTAGTAAGTCGATGCCCACTAGCATGAAAAATATGCTACAGTCTCCCACGATGGTCAACATGTGTGATATTTTACAAAACAAGGAAGCTGCTAATGACGAAAAACCTGTGATACCTACTACGGATACCGCCACTGCGGGGACTGGTACTGAAGATATTAGCTCCACTCAATCCGAGGAAACTGATCAGAATAGTCATCTTATTGCCTCAGAGATCTTGGAAGGCACTTTCAAAGATGTATCTTACAAGGAATATGCAAATTTCTTGGGAAACGATAACAATAATCAAGTCTTGACTGAGTTTGTAAAGTTATTGAGTCCTTTGCCGTCGTCACTATTAGAAACGCTTTTCAATTTATCGAAAAGTATATATTTCATTGCAGAAGCGCAAAATATCGACCGGATACTAGAGTGCTTGAGCAAAGAATGGATAGCTTGCCACCCGAACACACATTGGAAGTCAGGCTATAAGTCATGTCATATAGTCTTATTTTCCCTGTTGATCCTTAATTCGGATTTGCACAACAACTTTCAAGTTGACCATAAAAAGATTAAGTTTTCCATGGTTGCATTTATCAACAATACACTGAGGGCACTAAGAGAGGAAAATGAATACGAAGAATTGAAAATATACTCCCGCGAACATTTGATCATCGAAGAACTTTCCGAATACTATAAAACGTTAAATGAAACGCCTTTACCGTTATGCACAGAATCTAGAACATCAATAAATACATCAGATAACCAATCTTCCTTGAAAAGGTTCTCTACTCTAGGATCACGGGAATTTAGTACATCAAATTTACGTAGTGTTAACTCTAATTCTACTACACTATATTCAAGAGATGGTCAAGTATCTGTACGAGAAATGAGCGCAAAATCAAATAAAAACTTTCACAATAATCACCCCATGGATGCACTCTACCTTAAAGAGTCTTTTGATGACGGTTTAATTACCGAAAACGGCTCCAGTTGGTTCATGGACGATTTAATTCTTATAAGCAAGAAATCTTTACCACGTAAATATTCTAAAAGAGACAAAGATCAAGTGGCGGCACCAAAAACGACCTCTAAGAGAAACAAATCGTTCTTCGGATGGCTAAAACCATCTAAAACGACTACACTTATTGAGCACGCATCTAGAAGGACTTCTTTATCGTATTTGAATAAGGATTCTGAATGGGAGAGGGTGAAAATACAGGTCAAGGAGGGCAGAATTTTTATTTTCAAAATTAAACCAGATGTTAAGGATATCATCCAATCAAGTGAAACAGACAGTGCTACCATCGACTATTTCAAAGATATCAGTAGCTCTTATTTTGCTTACTCACTGCTTGAAGCTGAAGCACATGTCGTGCAAGATAATATAATTATAGGTAGTGGAGCAATGAAATCAAATGTGTGTAACAAAAACACCAAGAGGAAAAGTGGCAACTTTACCGTTAGTTTTCCAGAGAATATCAACGGACCAAAGCTTGTTCTGGAGTTCCAGACGAGAAGTGTTGAAGAAGCCCACAAGTTTATGGACTGTATCAACTTCTGGGCAGGTAGGATTTCTCCAGTTCCTTTAACACAATTCGAAGCCGTATCTAACGCAGAATATGGATGGAGTGACAAGATCTTGACAGAGCACGCTTCCCTCAATCTTAAAAATATTGTTGTAAGTGAATGGAAGCCACTATTGGGGCTAGAGCTACTATACGAAGATGCGAAAGATGTAGAGATGGTCGAACTAAAAGAAAGGCTAAAGGAATTGATGAACTTCACCAGACAGCTTGGTATATGGATAGATAAACATAACGAAATAAAGGATAAGCTGGTCGAAATTTGGAGCTTTGACGATAACTATTTTGAAGCAGTCATGAATAATTGGAATTCGAGATATTTGTATATGAATAATCAATATAAGAAACGACTGAGCTACTTGAAAGCTTTGCAAAAAGCCATGGGTTCTGTTCAGTTCTAAGTATATTTAAAGATATAAATATAAAGACTGCGCTGAAGAAATATAAACTTGAAAACTGTACTCTGCCTTTTATTTACAAGGGATATTGAGATGATTTGTGTGAATGAAGTAGCGACAGAAAAAAAGCTTTTATTTCGAGTTCGCATCATTGTCACTTTCCTGCTTTTTCTTGGCGTACTGTCTATCTAAGATAGTCTTTAATATAGCGTCCTCGCCATATTCTTCTTCCTCAATTTTCTTCCATCTCTTTTCTACATCAGCTCTCTTTATTCTACTTTCAATGACAGCACGTTTCTTGTTATTCAAACTTGCCTCCTTGAGACACTTGTTCAAAGCATCCTTTTCGTTGTTACAAAGGCCAAATATTCTCTTGTAATATTCCTTTTGATGGCATTTATCGAGTGCATTGATGAAGTCCAAACAGGCTAAAATGAAGAAGGGGAGAATACAATGTTAGTAAGTCGGAGCACAGAAAAAGGCAAATATATGAAGTAAAATCTGGATACTTACAATGAAAACGTTCAGCTTCTAACTGTGGATGCATGTTGTAGTACTTGTCTTATCTTGCTTTTGTTCAACTGCACTTGTAAATCAGTGAATGTTATTGGACGCGCAGCGATTTTTTAATAGGTCTTTCTCTATTAATGTAATATGCGAATTGAAACATAATGTAAACACAAGAAGAAAATTCGAAATAAAGGACTGGCCAACAATAATGTTAGTGAGCAGAAACGACAAGCCCAAAATCAGTAGTGAGGAAGTCACACATTTTATAGACGACTATAAAAAGAGGAGGAAAACTCAGATGACACGATTCTTCGGAATCACTATTTTTACACTTATAACATGTAGAATTGCCATGAAGAAAATGATAACTGCAAAAGGTATGCATAGGCAATAACTTCGGCCTCATACTCAAAGAACACGTTTATTAACATAACTTATTTACATAGTGCCATTGAACACTTTTCAAGCAAACTACGCCAGCCGGACGCAGACAATAACACACACACAAAAGAGTCTTGCAGGTTCTCTTTTAGCGGCAACGGGCATGACACTAGGTATATTTGGTATGGGCATCACAGGGACATGTTGGAGCTGGGATGTTTCATCATTTCAGGAACTAAAGCAACGTCTGGAAAGGCGTGCCAACAACGAATTTGTAGTGACAAACATGCCTCTGGATAAAAGAAGCCAGCAAGTAGTGGACAGCTTAGTTAAGACACACAATTCATCTCTTTGTAAATAGTGTTATACCATAGTAGTAGTTTCAATAATATATTCCACTACTTATATGTGTTACCCGCATTAGAACTCTTATTGGTGGCGAAAATCGATGGCAATAAAGAACGGAAGGGGTTTAATAGTTGTATGCTTAACATATTTCGATTTAAATATATAAGAAACGTCGGTAGCACAACAATTAACTCATTATTTAGGTATGGCGGAAATACCTGATGAAACCATCCAGCAGTTCATGGCATTGACCAATGTGTCGCATAACATAGCCGTTCAATATCTCTCTGAATTTGGAGATTTAAATGAAGCACTAAATTCCTATTATGCTTCTCAAACGGATGACCAAAAGGATAGAAGAGAGGAAGCACATTGGAACAGACAGCAGGAGAAGGCCCTCAAGCAAGAAGCCTTCTCCTCCACCAACTCTTCGAATAAAGCCATAAATACGGAGCACGTTGGTGGGTTATGTCCAAAACCAGGATCCTCACAAGGTAGCAACGAGTACTTGAAAAGGAAAGGTTCTACCTCTCCTGAACCAACCAAGGGTAGTAGCCGCTCTGGAAGTGGTAACAACTCCAGGTTTATGAGCTTTTCGGATATGGTAAGAGGTCAAGCTGATGATGACGATGAAGATCAACCGAGAAATACTTTTGCTGGTGGTGAAACATCCGGCTTAGAGGTTACAGATCCTTCAGATCCTAATTCATTACTGAAGGATTTGCTGGAAAAAGCGAGAAGGGGTGGTCAAATGGGCGCTGAAAACGGATCCCGTGATGACGAAGACCATGAAATGGGTGCCAATAGGTTTACTGGAAGAGGTTTTAGATTAGGGTCAACCATCGACGCAGCAGATGAAGTCGTAGAAGACAACACTTCACAATCACAACGTAGACCAGAAAAAGTCACAAGAGAAATTACATTTTGGAAGGAAGGTTTTCAAGTGGCCGATGGTCCGCTTTATCGCTATGATGATCCTGCGAACAGTTTCTATTTGAGCGAGTTAAATCAAGGGAGGGCTCCATTAAAGCTCTTAGATGTGCAATTTGGACAAGAAGTTGAAGTTAATGTATATAAAAAATTAGATGAGTCTTATAAAGCTCCGAAGAGAAAACTGGGCGGTTTTTCAGGCCAGGGCCAAAGACTAGGATCTCCTATCCCGGGTGAATCGTCACCTGCGGAGGTTCCAAAGAATGAGACACCCGCTGCTCAGGAACAACCCATGCCGGACAATGAGCCAAAACAAGGCGACACCTCCATCCAAATTAGATACGCAAATGGCAAAAGAGAAGTTTTGCACTGCAATTCTACAGATACAGTAAAGTTTTTGTATGAGCATGTGACATCAAATGCGAACACTGACCCATCGAGGAATTTCACCTTGAATTATGCCTTTCCTATCAAACCAATAAGCAACGATGAGACAACATTGAAGGACGCTGATCTGCTGAACTCCGTTGTCGTGCAAAGATGGGCATGAGCATAAATATACAAAAACAGAAACGGGAAAAGACTTCAACTTAATATATAAATGCACGTATATCTATACCCGTAGTATATATCATTTGTACCTCAATACAATTTCAAATCACCTGTTATTTGATCCAATACTGCTTTTGGAGCAGGTCCTAAACCCAATACGGTGGCACTTCCCGCAGCAATCTGTGTTCTACCAGCATCATGAATAACTGCTGCATTCACCCCAAGTGATATAGCCTTCGCATACAACTCGTCCATTGTAAACTTATCTGGACATTTCAACGTTATTTTAGCCTGTCCAGCATTTAGCCATCTTTGTGTCATAATTGGGTTGTATGAAGCACGCGCGGGGTTTGTAGCAATATGTCTAAAACATGACAATGCTGCGTGACAGCATTGTGCCGCTATTTTGCCCTTTGTCATGCCAAGATCTTGACGAATCACCAATGCCATCCTAACTTCTCCAGGTATATCATTCAATGAAGTGGACTCAATATCTTCGTCCTCATCGCTCTCATCTTCGCTTTCACTTTCCTCCTCATCAGTGTCATTGTGTAGCTTTCCTTCCTTCATTTCTTTAGAACGCAGTAAAGTAGCTGAGGATTTCTTAGTTGATGATGCGTTCGACGTACCCAACTGGTAACCCACGGCAAAGGAGATTGCGGTGAAAGTAGCCCATAAAGCTATGGTGTAATTCGAAGAAACTGTCATCTTTTCCATTAAAAAGACGTTATCATGTTACTCCGCTGTCAACAAGTAATATAGCAAGAAACAATTAGCTCTTATGCTTAAGAGCTTCTAGAAGAGTAGTAATAACCTTTAAACATTATTTTCGTCAGGCGTGATATCAGCGAGTTGAAGAAAAAACAACATGGGTTGTCCCTCAAGAGAATAAACTCAAAGGAGTAAAAGGTGTTTAGAGCTTGTTGGCTCGATTGTTGCCACCGGAAGGCCCCTTTCTGTTTTTAGACTATATTCATTTTACTTTTTGAAGTTTCTATTATAGGCAGACGAAGAAGGCCAAGAAGACAAATCGAAGAAAGAGAGAGATAACATGGGTCAAATATTGTCCAATCCAATTATCGACAAAGAGCATCATTCTGGTACGGACTGTTTGACAGCGTTTGGACTATGTGCCATGCAAGGCTGGCGTATGTCCATGGAAGATGCCCATATTGTTGAGCCGAACCTTTTGGCTGAGTCTGACGAGGAACATCTCGCATTTTATGGTATATTTGACGGTCATGGTGGTTCTTCTGTAGCGGAGTTTTGTGGCTCTAAAATGATATCTATACTGAAAAAACAGGAGAGCTTCAAGAGCGGTATGTTAGAGCAGTGCTTAATAGATACCTTTTTAGCTACAGATGTTGAGTTGTTGAAAGATGAAAAATTAAAAGATGACCATAGTGGTTGTACAGCAACTGTGATATTGGTATCTCAATTGAAAAAGCTACTAATTTGCGCCAATTCCGGTGATAGTAGAACAGTTCTATCTACTGGTGGTAATAGTAAAGCAATGTCATTTGATCATAAGCCCACATTGTTAAGTGAAAAATCTCGTATTGTAGCTGCTGATGGTTTTGTTGAGATGGACCGTGTTAATGGAAATTTAGCGTTATCAAGAGCCATAGGTGATTTTGAATTCAAATCTAACACAAAATTGGGACCTCATGAGCAAGTCGTTACATGTGTTCCTGATATCATTTGTCACAATTTGAATTATGATGAGGATGAATTTGTTATTTTAGCATGTGATGGTATTTGGGATTGTTTAACTTCTCAAGAGTGTGTTGACTTGGTTCACTACGGTATAAGTCAAGGTAATATGACGTTGAGCGACATTTCATCTAGAATCGTAGATGTTTGTTGTTCACCCACAACTGAAGGCTCAGGAATTGGCTGTGATAATATGAGTATTTCCATTGTTGCTTTACTAAAGGAAAATGAATCTGAGTCACAATGGTTTGAGCGTATGAGATCAAAAAATTACAATATCCAAACGTCTTTTGTCCAAAGAAGGAAAAGTATTTTTGATTTCCATGATTTTTCGGATGATGACAACGAAGTGTTCGCAATAACCACCAAAAAATTACAAGACCGCTTGAATCGTAGTAAAGATAATGACGACATGGAAATTGATGATCTTGATACCGAATTAGGCAGCAGTGCTACTCCCTCAAAGTTATCAGGTGAGGATAGAACTGGCCCTATTGACTTGTTTTCGTTGGAGGCTCTATTAGAAGCCGGGATTCAAATAAGGCAGAGGCCCAGCTCCGACAGTGACGGCAACACTTCTTATTTCCATGGTGCTTCTTTATCAGATATGTTGGCATCTTTAAGCAATGCGGCTGCAGGAGAAACAGAACCTAATGATGCTGATGATAACGATGATAACGACGGCGAAGAAAACGGCAAGAATGAAAATGCGAAGAAGGGTTCCAAGATTGAAGAAATTGAATAATAAATATTGTCGAACCGTACTTTGCAACGAAAGAGTAGTCAAACTTTGTTATCTTTATTTGTTATTCCTCTTCTGCCGATGGATTGTTTTTTACTGGATCATCTTTGCGGCCCATATTGAGGAGATGGTGAAATTCATAAAAATCATTACGAGAGAATGATAAATTGTAACAGAATTTATAAATCCTATTCATATAGATACATCTGTTTTTCCTTACTCTGTTTTTATTTTGTTGGTAACCTTTGAATCCTTTTTGATGAAAAAAATAGAAAAAAAAAAAAAAAAAAAATGAAAGCAATATCGACTGTATGTATATGCGCACCATAATTTTCCTATTAATAGTTTAAGCATAATTAGTGTACTTACTAAAAATAATGTAACTTTGCTCTTTGCACCAATAGATGTTACTCTCCAAATATCTTACAGGTCGTCTTCCACGTGGTATCTATCAAAGTAGCCAGATCCACGTCCTTGACTTCCGATACGACAATTGCTACTTGTTCCATATTACAAGGCTCATTACGGCCCTTGACCATGTAAAGTTCTTCTGCATTCAACTTGTCAGCGAGCTTATTTTTCTTAACGGACTTGAATGCAGGGTATTCAAAATCCCTAACCTCCTGGTATTTGGCTAAGTACTGGAAAGATGCATGCGTTCTTTTAATCTCACACCACGGAGCATCTGTCTCTAATAACAACCTTTCTGTTGGTATTTGCTTTACAACAGCTAGATTTTCCTCGGTTCTCAACGAGCAACCGTTTACTCCTATGAAGATGTTGGGTGATAAGTTCAGTAATTTCTGCAAATCTATCGCAGAACCAGTGAATGAATGGACCACTAGTTTTCTATCTGGATGAAATTTGTAAAATCCGCTAGACGACGATGCACCTAACTTTTGTAGCTGAAAGGTATCCTTCTCATCAGTGAACCCGACAACAAATCTTTCCAATATTTGAACAAAATCGTCACATGCACTTCTCATATGCAGAAACAATGGATAGCTGCTGAGTTTATCGTTCAAACAACTTATTTTCAGTTGCTCTTCAAAAAAAACCTTTTGCATCTCTTTAGAACTATAGTGAAATCTGTCGTAGTCCAACCCGATCTCACCAATTGACCTGAAACTTGTATCATGAGGTTTTGCTTGCTGATTCATCAAATCATAAAGCTCTTTCAGTTTACCCTGTGCAAAAGATGGATTACTAATAACTTTAGCATATAGAGACTCATTATATGCTTCATCCATGGAAGGGTTATCAATAGAAGCGCTAGCCTTGTCCCCTTGACTAGCATCCGCAAACTCGTTAACGCAACATGGGTGAACACCTATTGTGTGATACAGCTTTAATGGGCTAAGATCTTTGACGCTGCTTACCAACTCAATGGCACTTTGAGACTCCGCTATGGATGATCCTGTAACAAGGGCATTTTTCACGTGCCTCTGAGCAGCACGCTCTAATAATTTTACATAATCTGCTGGATGGTACTGCTTACCATTGTAAATACCGTGAAACATAGGATCTGTCAGATTTAACCCTATATCATAGTATTTCAGCGGAGAATCCGTGGCAGTTGATGTCATGCTATAATATTGTGTCAAAATTGGTTTCCAGAGCCTAGAACAACTTTTGTTCGAGGATTTCAATAAGATGCCCCACATATGACTATAACAGTACTGTCACCTCAAAAAATGCCTTGGCAGCGAAAGTGTCCACCTTTAGTTGTCCATTGCTACCAGGACATCACCACTGGGCCCTTCCAGCATGCTAGAAAGATGGTTCTTAGAAGAGTGCTGTTCTAAGTAACCCGGCGTTAGTAGGGGCTAAGCCTTCTAGAAGGCCGGAAAAGGCTCAGAAATGCCTGCAGTGCAAAGCTTTTCAGGAACGTTACTAGCGCAAGTCTTCTGGCTGCTGTTTAGCAACCTCTTTGCAGGTATTTCGCAGCGGGATTTCGCAGGTGTCTTGCCTAGCGTATCAACACTTAGTAGCAGTTAGGTTCTAAAGTTAAACTCCACTTCCGTTCTTCTTCGAGTTCCTTTTTGAGCGGTTTGGCCTATCTTGTCTCATCATCTTGTTAGTGTGCGACGTTATCTGTGGGTGAGAGAGGCTATTTTTGGTCCGGTGAAAGAAAATTTTTTCTCTGCTGAGAGCTGAAATTTGAAAATTGAGATGAGATGCGATGCGATGAGATGCGAGACCAATGCGATGAGACACTTTTCTACTTCCTTACACAGAAGTCGTGTATAGTTTTTGTACGTTGATATTAATAAAGGCTTTTCATATCATTTTGTTTTCAGGTAAACAAATCTGGCAAATCTCCACTGCTTGAGTCATTAAAACTACTCACTCAAGAAGGCATATACACGACAGTGGGTAGAGAAAAGAATATATCACTGTTCTTATTGAAGTTCCCTCGCGATGACGCTGCCGAAACTCAGTAGCGTTTCTGTTTCATCAGGACATGTTAGTGCCAACTCACATGGTTTCTCAATACTAAGCAAACACCCTCACCCAAATAATCTTGTCCATTCCCACTCACTTTCTCACACAAATGCGAAGAGCCACCTGCCTATCAGTAGCACTAGCACTAAAGAGAACAGCACGAACAAGGAGGAGGCGGAATCACTCAAAAAAAACAACCCCTCTTCTTGGGACCCTAGTGATGATATCAAGCTCCGCCACCTGAAAGAGATCAAGAACTTGGGCTGGAAGGAGATTGCACATCATTTCCCAAATAGAACTCCTAACGCTTGTCAATTCAGATGGAGGAGACTGAAATCAGGCAACTTAAAGTCTAACAAAACCGCAGTTATTGACATCAATAAGCTATTCGGCGTGTATGCGACTGGTGATGCTACCCCATCCGCGGGTACTCCGTCTGCGGAAGAAGCCGTAAAAGAGGAAGCTGTTGAGGATGAAGATATTACTGCAGGTTCTAGTGCTATCGAGGATTCTCCACCGGATTTCAAGCCATTAGTTAAGCCTAAATACATGGACAGAAAACTGATAACTCAAAGATCTACATCAACATTTTCGGACCATGAGCCACAACACACGAAACCAAGGAAACTGTTTGTTAAGCCAAGGTCCTTCTCTCATTCTATAACAACCAACACGCCTAATGTAAAGACTGCTCAGCAGACAAATCTAAGCCTTTATAACACTACTTCAGCAAAGACAAATAAAGCTGTTAATTCCAGTGATTATGAGAATATTGGTCTTGTGCCTAAAATTATTATCAGGTCTAGAAGGAACTCCTTTATTCCTTCAACTCAAATCCCTCATTTAACGACGAAGACTAGGAAAAACTCGCATTCCGTAATTTCTTCTAGAAGATCATCTTTTAACATGATGCATTCAAGAAGATCATCCTTCAACTCTCACGCTCCTACGGAGCCTATTTCTAGAAGAGCTTCCTTGGTAGTTAGCCCGTATATGTCACCCAGAAGGTTATCTACATCGCAATCCGTTCATTATCATCCACAGCACCAATACTATCTTAACCCCATAGCGTCTCCCAACTGCAAGACAGACCACGCAAATGACAAAATCACGCACACGAGGACTTTCTTAGATATGCAAAAATTCGCTAATAAACACCCGTGGTCTAGAGAAGATGATGAAGTGCTACTTAACAATACGAAGGAAAAACAAAACCATTTGTCGCCGCTAGAAATTTCTATTGTTCTGCCTAATAATAGATCCGAGTTGGAAATCCAACAAAGAATGGATTATTTAAAGAGAAAAGGATGTGTAAGTGGTTTTCATACAAATGAAGGATGTAAAGATGAGGAGGAGGAGGATGACATTGACCCACTGCACAAGGAGAATGGCATTAACACGCCATCGCAGCAATCGCAAAATTACGGTATGTTAGAGGCTAAACATGATAATCCAAAGTCTAGTGAGCTTTCTTCTATGACCAGCGCAAAGGACATACGCAATGAGCAAGATGAACTTCCAGGTATAAATTCTATCTTTAAAAATATATTTTAAGCTAAGAGACGAATTTAGTTTGTTTTGACTATTCGTTTAATGAGTACAAATTAATCGCACCCACACATGTACACACACACCTATATATCTTTATATATACACATAAAATTTATTCGTAGGAGAATTCTGTAATACTATTGACTACAAGGGTTCTTATTGCTATTAATAATGTTACATGTATATGCTTATATCCAATATATACCCATCGCCGCTTATTCTTCGTCATCCTCTATTAGAGTTATTTTTCTTCTTTTTCTGACTCTCTCCTTCCTTATGTGGCTTTCTATATCGTTTTCATCCTGCTCTTGTCCTTTTCTCTTCCCATCCTCATCGTCATCACTGTCTTCTTCATATGTGTCTTCCTCCTCATCATTTTCTTCTGATATTTGCTCATCCTCAATGTCATCATCAAGGGTAAAGTCTTCGTCTTCGTCTTCGTCTTCTTTGGCGTTTTCACCTACATATAATTCAGTATCTACATCGTTTTCTACTTCATCCTGCTCTAAACTTGATATTCCAGTATCGTTTCTCCTAGCTGCATGATTTCCAAGTGGTGTTTCGGAGTTTTTAATGGTGAAGCAGAGCTCCCAATGAGTTTCTGTACTAAATTTTGATCTTGGTATCCCTTTGCGATCATGGATGCTTTCCAGCACTCTTTTTTCCGCTTGATAGATTAATCTATCATTATTTGTGTTCTTATAATCACACATATACTCTGTTAAGGAGGAAACAGTGTCTTCAAAAAAATCAGTAGCAGGTACTTCCGGTTCTATGATATTGTTTACATGAAGCTTGGATGTTTTGTGCTCACTACTTCTTCTTCTTCTTCTTCTTCTGCGTTTATTATGTGCTCTACTGTTGTTATAGTTTTCTATATGTGTGTTATTCGAAATTACCGGAGCCATAGTTTCATTTGTAAGAGCTTCGTCCGCTAATGCGGTGGGTTCTAAGTTCATCATCCCATTTATACCAAATGACGGCCCTAATATAATAGGTTCCCACAATAATTTGTCATATTTGACGCGAGGATAGTTTTTTGAGCTCCAAGTTTTGTAAATATTTTCAATCCTGTTCCAAGAATCGATTTTAATAATATAGTTGAAATCATCCAAACTGGATAATGAGCGTGTTTTATGGCGATACAAAACTTGAAGTTGTTCCAATCCAAACACAACGTCTGTTGGTATCATTCCTGTTAGTTTAGCCATATCGTTTAGGCTAACCTGCTGAAAAGTATCTTCATTTTTATTATTTGATCGACGTTTAACACTGTATCTTAATTTTAATAGCACTTCAGCACATTTTATCTTCCAAAACGTTCTGTAAGTCAATAATCCTAAATCCGACAATGGTTTTTCAGGAGTTCCAAATTTTGACTCCTTTCTGGATAATAAATATGAAAATTCCATCAAAAACTGACCGTATCCTTTCCTCTGGTATATGGGTAGAGTTAAAATACAACTTAGATTATAGTCATTGGAGTTGAATTTTTCCTTGGAGAAATAGCCTACGAAATGGAATTTGGCTGCGTTTTGATGGGGATGGTTCTCTGTATCCTCTCTCTCCGTTAGAATATAGAATATAAACGGTTCAACATCGTAATACAAAGTCTTAGAATTGATAAAACATTTTGCCAACAGGCAAAGATTTTGACAATACAAGACATTCTCCCGCCCATCAATTTCCCAAACAGACAGCTTACCGTCGCGATAAATTTCATTTCCCGGGGGCTTAAAAGTTAGACACTTTAGTTGGTGTCTATAAAAAGTATATCGAGAAGTCATATATTTTAGGCAGAACTCACATATAAAAACCATTTTATTTTGGTTGATGTGTTCCGGAAAAGGAGATGTATACCAAGGTTTAATTTCATAATTTCGAAGAACAATGTATTCTATCTGGGAAAACCACACTTTATTTTTGATTCTTGGTACTTTTCCTTTCCTTTTTTTCCTATCTTCGTTTTCTTGATCGGTTTCATTATGATTGCAAAGTGATACGTTACCATTAATGTACGTTGCAGACTTAGAATTTTCTAAAAATGTAAGAAACTTTATTTTATCTTCCCAGGTGGGTAAAGTTCTTTTTGTACTGAAATCTTTCATTTTTTTTATTGTTCCGCCGTATGGTACGTACCATTGCCAAGAATCGTTATCCCTGAATGGCGTATTATCAGAAGAATATGGGTACTCCATGTTTTCGGTTGCTAGATCCCATGTTTGCTTTAACCTGTTAACTCTTCTTTGAAACCCGATTAAAGGACCGGATGATGTTATATTTTTGTTAACTAAAGGTGCTATGACTGAAGATTTAGATATTAGTCTTTCAAAATTGAAAAATTTGATAGAATCATACTTAATTCTAACCTTCAACTCCTCGCTGACTTCAATATTAGGTTCAATAATGGGGAAACTTACTGCTCCCACCTTATTGTCCCTATTAACGATATTTTGAGAAGAATTTTCTGACGCAAGTTTGGACTGCTGGGAAATCAACCCTTTTTTTATTTTATTAAGGCCTTTATCAGACCGAACACTTCCTCTTATTCGATGTGATATACTGGCATCGGAGTTGAATAGTCGTCTTGTAGTTCTATGTCCATTTGTATCGCTTCTGACAAATTGAGAATGTATCAGATCATCGATTTCTAAGTTTTTCAATAATGCATTTTTTTTGGGTTTTGGTGATTCGTCGTTTGCTGTTAATGACATTATCTGCAAATTATACGGAGACTAATTAATGAAAAAGGAAGAAGAGAGAGGGCGGTATGAATAACACCTATGAGAAAAGAATAGCAATGCTTTTCCTTTTTTACCTTTTATATTCGTTCTTTCTTCTTTTGCCTCTTTTAATATGCTTTGTTTCTGTGCTATTTTCCCGACTCTTTATTTCAAACAATGAAGCCCCCAATTAATCAAGAACCACCAAAATAGCATGTCAGTTGAACACTCAACGACTAAAAAAACGAATAATTTCTTGTTCAATTGGCCTGAACGTTTGACTATGAAACTTTCTGCTCTTCTCTGATCATTGTAAACAAAGAAATGTCAATAAATTATTGTTACCCGACTTTCTATATACTACAAATACCGCCAATGATGCAGTGAGCAAGATATCAATTAATGCAAAAACAATATCGAGTAAGGTAGAAACATCTCTGTGATTAAACATCGTACATATAAATACCATATATAAAAGTATGTGGGAAAAGAACGTTCAAAAAAAAAAGTAAGTAGTAGGTTAAAAATAAAATCTCAAAAGAGGGAAAAAAAAAAAAAGAGGGATAATTTTGGCTTGATTACATTGCGTTACTTAAAGTAGCCTCATCATTCATTCATTATCATCGTTTCATCGACATTAGGTGACGTTTCTCAGTAAAAATTAACTTCATCATGATCATTAATTTCATATTCATATTCGGTTATTTTTTTTTTTTTTTTATATTTTTTTTCAATGGTGTTTTTGATGGTTTTTATTATATATATATTTTTTTATCTTTTATCTTGTGTAAGCACCCCTCATTACTTGTATCGTGCGATATACAAATACCAAACAAACTCTATAATCATAGAATAATGGAAGTATATATTACCATAGATTCTTCTTGTTTTGGTTTTGTAAATCCAGTCCGCTTAAAGAACGATTCAAGCCCTGTTCCAAGCCATCATCTAGTCCAGAGTGACTCAAAGATTTATAGATCAAGTCGGCACTATTCAAATTGTGTGCGGACAACATGGACTCATCGTGATAAGACTGATATGAGAAATTAGAATGTACTGAGCCATTTGTGTGCTGTGGAAGCAGTTGGGACTGTGAGTTTGCTGAAGATGGGCCGTTAAGGTTATACAACTGCTGGGAAGACAATGAAGCATTTTGGTATGCCACTGGTACCCGTTGTTGAGTTTGGGACTGTGCTGGTGGTTGCGCTTGGGATAGGGATTGGCTGTTGATTGGGATTTGTGAATTTGGAGGTGAAATTTGAGAATTTCTCAGTAAGGGATTAACGGAATTGATTTGATAATGGTTGGCAGAATAACCGGATGGAATTCTTGAGGATGGTGTTAAAGTAGCTTGTTGTCTTAAAAAAGATTGTTGTTGTTGCGCAGCTGACTGAACATTTTGCTGTGTTTGTGGTTGAGGTTGTTGTGGTTGGTCCGCGGAATTGTATTGAGAATTATGGTGTATGTTCATTTTAGGTGAGGTTAGTGTTGGTTGCATGGAGAATTGTCCCTGTGAAGAAATTTTTGGTGTTGAGCTGGCGCTATTGTTATTAATGATGACATTGTTACCGTTACCGTTATTACTGTTAATAGTATTGCTGTTGGAAGAATTGTTAACGGCCTGATTGCTAATACTATTCGCTGCAGCTGCTGCATGGGCCTGTAACAAACTTGTATAAGATTGTGACCTATTCATGGAGCCGCCAGTGGAGTTTGGCTGCAAAGGATGAGCAGATGTCATTTGACCTTGTTGTTGCAAATGAGATTGTAAATTAGCATGATCCAGAATCTTTCTTCTGATAATAATAAATCTTGGATCATATACTTCTACTAGCCCTAAGTACGAGCACAAAACATTGATAATTCTCTTGTGGGAAGCAGATATACCCATGGGATAAGCCAACTCGTAATAATATTTTTCTCTATCCTTAAATAACAATAATTGGGAATAAATTTCCAAAGTGTCAGGGTCATTGAAGTCCAGTTGTTGGGGTGGGAGAGGCAAAGTGGAAGTTGATGGTAAAGGCGCATAAAATCTCTCAGTGGACATCTGGGTTTGATTATTAACGTTTGTTTGGTACAACGATGAAGAAGTATGTTGGGCAGAAAGTGAAGGTTGGTTCAGAATGATGTTACCACTATTGTTGTTATTAGAACTGTTATTGTTAATGGTATTATTCATTGGACTGTTCATCATGCTATTAGCATTAATGCCGTTCATTAGAGTCGAGAATAATTGATTGTTAGAAGTATTATTGTTTCCGCTTCCACTCATTTTAGATAAAGAATGCAAAGAAAGATTAGATGAAGATCTGTGTTGTTCTTCTAATTGTCCTCTTTTCTCTCTCTTCTCCCTCTCGATTCTTTCTCTTTCAGCTTGGGGAAGCATTTTTTTATATTCAACTTTCAATTTCCTCCCGCTGATTTCCTTTCCATTCAAAGAAGTTATCACTTGAGTAGTTTCTTCAGGAGTGGTGAAATTCGCAAAGGCTAGTCCTCTGAAAATACCGTTATCAAAGTGGTAATTGAAGGCATAAGGAAGGGGAAGATCCATTTCTTCAATAATGTCTAACAATTGCTCTTTTTTAATAGCAAACGGAATGTTTTTAATAACAATAGCGTTTGGGATAACATCATCGTCCAAAGCACCATTGGTGGGGGCATTATTCAAATTTGTAGAAGAAACGTTCTGTTCGGCATTTTTTGCAGAGTTCTCACCAGTTTCCGTTTGTGCACCGTTTTCTTTGTCAATTGCATCTCTAGTTTCGATAGATTGCTGATTTGTTTCCTGGTCATTAGTCTCCGTATTTATATTATTATCCTGAGCATCATTGATGGCTGCAGGAGGAGCATTCTCAAAAGAACTGGTCTCCATTTCTTATTGTTGTTGAACACGCTTTCCCTAGTCTGTAGCCTGCCTCTATGAGTACTATATCACACTTCTTCTTGCGCTAATCTCCAAAGACCTGCTGGTAATCTCAGCTGAAAGGCTGCCTTTAATTGTTATTCTTTTCCAGGAAAAAATCGCAAAGTTGCAGCATCCGTGTCTCGTGACATCATTGAAGGTTACCCTACTCTATTTCCTCGGATTAACTTGAATTAATAAGGACACACAGGTATAGGGAAGGTAAAGTTGAGGTAATGATAAGAAGTGGGCAGCACCGAAGCAGTTTATCTGAACTAACTTCTGTACGACTCGAGAATATAGTAAGAACACCATCATTAACCTGAAAGTTAAAAATGTCAGACCCTGTAGAGTTATTGAAAAGAGTATGTAGTAGGGAAATATATCAAAGGAACAAAATGAAAGCTATGTGATTCCGTAATTTACGAAGGCAAATTACTAACATTGAAATACGGGAATTGATATTTCCCGTTGTGTTAAGGCTGAGAAGAAGGGTGTTCCTTCATCGGGTTTCATGAAATTGTTTAGCGGTTCTGATTCATACAAGTTTGAGGAGGCTGCTGATCTTTGTGTCCAAGCAGCCACCATTTACCGTCTAAGAAAAGAGTTAAACTTGGCAGGAGACTCGTTTTTGAAAGCTGCTGACTATCAGAAAAAGGCTGGTAATGAAGACGAAGCAGGAAATACCTACGTAGAGGCTTATAAATGCTTTAAAAGCGGTGGAAACTCTGTGAACGCCGTGGATTCATTAGAAAATGCTATCCAAATTTTTACTCATAGGGGGCAGTTCCGGAGAGGTGCTAATTTCAAGTTTGAGCTTGGAGAAATTCTAGAAAATGATTTGCATGACTATGCAAAAGCTATAGATTGCTATGAGCTCGCTGGTGAGTGGTATGCCCAAGACCAGTCGGTAGCATTATCGAATAAGTGTTTTATCAAATGCGCAGATCTAAAGGCTCTTGACGGTCAATATATTGAAGCAAGTGATATATATTCGAAGTTGATCAAGAGCAGCATGGGCAATAGATTGAGCCAATGGAGTTTGAAGGATTACTTCCTAAAAAAAGGGCTTTGTCAGCTAGCTGCTACTGATGCAGTCGCTGCTGCAAGAACTTTACAAGAGGGTCAAAGTGAAGATCCGAATTTTGCGGATTCAAGGGAGTCAAATTTCTTGAAAAGTTTAATCGATGCTGTTAATGAAGGTGATAGCGAGCAGCTAAGCGAACACTGTAAGGAGTTTGACAATTTTATGAGACTAGATAAATGGAAAATTACCATTTTGAATAAAATTAAGGAGTCCATCCAGCAACAAGAAGATGATTTGTTATGAACGGCATATATTTACGCGCACATACATATATACATATATATTATAAATGTAACACTTGTTTTACCCGAAACGGCGAAGTAATTGTGTACCGCCGTGCACCTTTTCCTCGAGATAAACATATAGCGATGACTTAGAGAACAAAGCAGTATTAGTATCATATACTTCCAACGTTAATCAAGCGCAATAAACCTTTGTTCGTGTGTTTCAAAGTTATTACAAGAGCGAAGTTGAAGCCATCTTTTCACGAGAAGTTAGCTGTGGTTCGAGTCTGTCGCACGCCGTGTAATGTAAGGATCTTCCCTTAGCTTTTCTGATCCGGAGCCCTTGAGGGATATTACGCATCGCGTATCTTCATACGATTACTGTACTTTGCTGACTTGCATTCTTGATATTGGGCTATAGTTGGCACTTCGCTCGTTTCTTTTCTTTCGTTATATAACGTAACCTTTTTTTTTTTAACTTCCTTATCCTGCCCCTTATCACTCTGAACCCCATAGATAAACAAAGACAGAACTCTGTCCTACTTTATCTATTACTAAACTCAACACATTACAGCCCAATATTATAAATACTTTCTTCTTCGTTACAAGAATAGGCGAGGTTGTACGAACTGCAAACTAGCTGCAAATTAATTGTAACACTTAAGTGGAGAGCAGAGAGTAGCAGCACTGAAGGAAAAGGGAGAAGCTTATCTTACTGTAGAAGAAAATGGGATTACGTTACTCCATATATATTGAAAATCCGTTATCTTCCCCATCATCATCGTATAAATCAATAAACGACCCGTTATTCCACTCTCAGCATCGATCGCAAAAAAACGTGAGCTTCATCACCTACGGTTGTAGACATTGCAAGACACATCTTTCCAGTTCCTTCCAGATTATTTCTAGAGATTATAGGGGTAGGACCGGAACTGCTTATTTAATGAACAAAGTTGTTAATGTCGTTGAAGGAAAGGTCGAGCAACGAAGAATGTTGACTGGCGACTACTTAGTCTGTGATATTCTTTGTCATTGGTGCAAGAGGAACGTAGGTTGGAAATACTTGCAGAGCAGCAATGATGATCAGCAGTATAAGGAAGGAAAGTTTATCTTAGAGCTGAAAAACATTTGTAAATGTACTTGATGTCTTCCTTTGTCTGCTATCTAGCACCTCTCGTCTTTTAGTGCTTTTTAGCGTATGATTCTTTTTAAGAATCTGGTCTTTCTTCCTTCTATTTTGATTGGGTATATTTCTATTCGTGTTTCATTACTGGTCTGGGTTAATTGGGTTTTGGTTTGGTCCAGTTGTTTTCAAGTAGCCTTTATTTTTTCATTGTGGTATTTTATCTTATCGATTTATACTTTTTTTATTCAAAGAAAATTAAACAGATAATCTCTTATGAGCCTAGCTACTTTGTTTTTTCTTACAGGGCCATTGACTTATGCCCTGAACGAGTCTTACTTTACTTTTTTTGTATTTTCAATAATGTCGTGTTTCCCATGTTGTAATACGCCCAAAGATTATGTGGTAGAGCTTTTTTTTTTTTTTGGTTAGTGTATTTACCAAACTGGGATGATTTTCAAAACTTATGAAGCAGTTTCAATACATAACTGTCTAACGTAAAAATTTTATAAAATGGAAAAATAGATGATGATAACTATAACAATTTTAAAGTACAACATATTCTACTTTTAGAATAATTCACAATATACAAGGACGATCCTGGAAAAGGGTAAATATGATTCAGCTTCGAGGAAGAAGTACAAAAAGAAGACGAAATGGTCCATTACAGACTAAGCACTATCCAACAAAAAGTTAGTGGCGGCTTCTAGATCCCAGTTGCACTTTTCCAAGGCATTGTGTGCTTCTTCTTCAGTAAATCCCATGCCACTTAACTCCTCGACGGCTAGAGACTTTGGAGTAGTTGCAACCCCGCGGTTAACTATTGGACCTTTTGACAAGCTAGCATCAACGATAGGATCATTCTTCAATGGAATTGGTTGTTGTGGAATGCTTGGGGTAGCTACTTTGGTTGGTTCAGCTTTGGAGTTACCAAATCCAGCAAAAATCTCGTCCCACTCATCGTTGCTTACTTGAGCAGGGTCACTGGTTGACTGTTGTTGTACTTGTGGTTTTGGGATAGTTGGGTTAGAGGGACTAGTTAACGTCCCTGTAAAAGCGTTCATTTGTAGTTCGTCATCGAGATCCTTATGGTCTATGGTTTCAAATTGCTCCATCGACCCAGCATTCGCAACATTCTCAAATTCAGATTCCGAATCAGCACCATTATCTTCCTCCACAGCCGCTTGTTCTAACCCTGCAAATTCATCATCAAATTCGTCCTTAACAGGCAAAATGGAATTGGTGCTTGCCTTTTGAGAGTTACCTTCATTATGTGAAGGAGAAGTGCCTGGAGCGGGATATTTTATGACTTGTTCCGTGTGGGTTTCCAAACTTGATGTGGGCTGGGCATTATAGGGAGTTTGAAGGGTCTTCACTGTTGCTGATGGAATTTCTCTGGTATCTTCAAACTCATCATCGTCTGAAGAGGATGAATCGCTTTCGTCGATATGCAATTCCTGAATTGGTGGAAACTCTTCATTTATTGTCTTTGCTTTTGGTTGAGCAGAGATTTTTGGAGATTCTTGGATAGAACTGACCGACTCACCGTCTTCATTTGAATTAGCCCTTTTTGTGGTACTTCCGTCTTCAATAACTTCTGTAGTTTCGTTGCTCAAAACATCAGTAGAAGCGGTAGCTGGGGTAGCTTCCCATTCACCAGGAATGTGAGATAAGTTTCCAGTATTATCTCTATTCGCAGTATTATTGATGGTGTCACGTTCTTCCAACGTTTCCGGTAGCTCAACATCATCTCTTACGGATTGAGGAGCATTGTTTGCAACAGACGATGTCAAGGATTGACTTCTTGGAATACCATATTCATTCAAATCACCATCAAACCTATCACTTAATGTTTCAGTTAAGTTTGGATTTGCTGTCTCATTTCCTGACTGGGTGCCGTTGTTTGTATTGGCATTTTCACTATCGCTTTGAGATCCCAAAGTTGGAACGTCTCTATCAAATACGTCACTTTCGGTTCTTTCTGTCTTTTCTTCATCGTCTTTAACCCGATTAACATTCAAGTTTGAATTTTCAACAGTAGTTTCGACAAATTTGGATACAGTGTCTTCGTGAACATTTCCTCTAGATGTGGCTTCTTTGGTTGTTGTATCTGTATTAGAGGCACTTTTCGCAATAATGTCCTTAGCATCCTCAGGTAATTGCCCCATAGCTAAATTCATTTGTCTTTCGGATAACTCTCTCACATTGTTAGCATATTCGATGTTTCTCTCCTTTAACTCTTGATCAGCTTTTTCAAAAGAAGCTTTTCTCTGTGATAGATCGTCGAACATTTCTTGCAATTTAGAAACGTGCTGATGGTAGAGATTTTCTTGTTCTTCAATTTGTCTGTTACGTTCTTCCAATTGTTTTTCACGGTCCGTTAAATCAGTATCCTTGTTGGACAGATCCTGGTATTTAGCTTGTAATTGTGCGTGTTGCTCCTCTACGGTCTTTTGGTAGTCATTTAATTCCTTTTGTTTAGTTAAGTAAACGCTTATCTTTTCGCCAAGACCATCGATTTCCTTCTGCAAGTTTGCTACTGTGACTTGATTCAACTCTAGCTGTTTAGAATTAACATCTACCATTGACCTTTCTTGCTTGACCTGTTGTTGTTTTTCATTTAATTGTGACTGTAAGGAGGCTGTCATCGAGTTCAAATTCGTAATTTGTTCTTTTAATTCTGCGTTCTTTGTTTGAGATTCTTGCAAATCAGTAGTTAGTTCATTGAGTTTGGACTCAGCGGCATGGTAGTTTGCTTCGGATACAGCCAACTGTTGCGCTAATGTTTCGTTTTCTTTGTTTACTTGAAGTACTTGTGCTTCCAGTTGTTCCGTTTGTTTAACATTTTGGTCATGGGTAGAACGTAAATTGTTCAATTTGATTTGAATGGAATTTTTCATCTCAGTAACACGTTTCAACTCCTGGGTCGCTCTTGACTTTTTGTCATTAGTTATACTTGCCTGCTTGGACAGGGAGTTTACTTGGTTAGATAAATTAGCCATTTCTGTGGTAGCATTAGATAACTGAGCAGAAGCTTCACCATCTGCAAATAAATCCTGGTTCTTGAATGCATTATTGGAAGATCTTGAAAAAGCGGATGCGCCTAAAGCAGCAGCACCCACTGCAGCGCCTACAGCAGCACCAGTTGCAGCGCTAGTGGCAGCGCCTGCTGGCATGCTAAACGCAGAAAAGTTGGGAACTTGTGGCAGTGTTGTTGAAGCTGTACGTTTGACTGGACTTGAAGCATGTTTTGGAACTGGCGGAGGCTGAGCGCTAAAAGTATCACTGGATTCCCTTAGTTGCTCTTGTTCCTCTGGTTCTTCCTTGATTATACTTTGACCGAAGTTTGAGGTGGGAGTAAATTTCTTCAATCCAGAGGAGGAGTGAGTTAAAGGTGGAGGCTGCTGTGGCTGTTGTTGTTGTAATGTTGCTTGGCCATTGTTATTATCATATGAAAAACTATTATTTGTGTTGTTTTGAACCACAGTTTGTGCTTTAGTGGGAGAAGGAGAGCTGAATGAAGGGTTCAAAGCCAGTAAATCATTTAAAGAACCGTTATTTGAGTTTTGAGGAAGAACTTGTGGAACTGTTGGTTGAGTATTAACTGCTGGGGCAGAAACTTGGTGTGGCATATCCTGTAAAGAAGGCTTACTTGCTCTTGAGGGGATGGCAATTTGAGGTGCACTTTGTTGTTGAGGAAGTGGGTTTGGCGGATAAAGTCCTAAAGCGGGGGACTGTAATAATTCATTGGGGATAACATCCGGCAATTCGACACCAGCATTCTTTTTTTGAATTAGGAACATGGCAATAGCAAATTCCAATTTGGTAAATTCAGCATTGTTGTGGATGTCAGCTAAGTCCCAGATGGTGGCTAACGTCTCTTGGTTTAATCTAGAGGATAAGAAGAATGGAACCAACACAGCAGAGCTTAGCGAACCAGCATGTTGCTTATCTAATGAATCAAAAATTGCATCAAACTGTTGTTTTTTTTCAAAACTTAAAGACCAATCTGAAGCAGCATTACTGAATGCACCAGTAGATAGACGTGATATAGTAGAGTGTCTTGTTAGTGAAGATACGCCAGTGGAGTTAGCACTCAAAGGAGTAGTCCTGTTTGGTTGATTAACAACAACAGGTTCTAAACGAATAGAATCCCACAGCTGAGTAGGCAACACGGCCGGTGGTGTGTTCATACTAGGATGATGAGACATACATAGTTGGATCAAATACATGGCCATTATAAACTCAGATTTGTCTAAGACACCGGATGCGTCTCTATCACAAAGAGCCCAAATTTCACCTAAAGTTTGATTTGGTAATCTTGCCTTTAAAAATATATCCTTGGCTTTATCACCAGCAACAGTTTGAGCACCCTTTGCTGTCCTATCAAACAGTTGTGAAAATTTAGCAATATCATTTGAGGATAAGGCAGGAATATCAGTGTTGTTTGTATTGCCGGTTGCACTACCGCTTTGCATAGGAGCTGGGTTCTGATTTATAGAAAAAGAAGCCAGTTGAGTAGGTGTGCTCTCATATAGGGCAGCGGAAATTGGTTGGTTAGGAGCATTTTGCAATTGAGCGATCATTCTCAAAGCAGCCGAAAACTCGTTCAAGTTCAAAAACCCTTTATTGTCTATATCGACGGTAGCCCACACTTGCGATAGTAATTGCCCTGGAAGACCAGAAGACGCGAAGAGCGGTCTGACTGCCTCGCCAGTGACCACCCCGAGATCTTCCGTATCCAATTGGTGAAATTTCTGATTATAAAAGGCTTGTTCCTGAGAGGATAATGGAGTTCTAAAAGTAATAGATGCCATGGCCTATATCGTTCGAATCCTATTGAAAACACACAGATAAAAACAGGAAAAAAGATAGATCTAGAGCTTCACGAATCTATTTATTAGTTTCAACGCGCTATATTATTTCGCGAGAACCAGTAATTCTCTATTTAAAAGCACTCTATTGCCTATCACAAAGTGCTCTGTTGTGTGTTGTTTTCAATGTGCTTCTGAAAAGGGGTTTGTAATAGTTGAAGATTTTGATTATAGGAGAAATCCAATCCCCCTCCGAAGCGCCGACGGGTAATGATTGTGTAGTTTTTCATTTCGCGATCAAAAGCATGTATTTTGACACAGCTAACAATACCTATTATCATTTTTTGTTGGTGTTCTCATCGATTGTCAAAGCACAATAAAAAGCTATGAGCTCGACGATGTTGGATGATGTGGATAATAATATGATGGGTATCAAGTCTATCAACCTTTATGAATTACTTAGCGATGTGGTGAAACAGGGCGACAAGACGCGATTGGTGACGGCGGGTCCCGAGCAAGTTTTGCCCGATTTAATCCGACATATCACTGAAACAATACCGTTTGACCTATTTATAAACCTTAAGAATGAAATGAACGATGCGAGAAATCTCGTTACCAGATTAAATTGGCTGGGTAAGTTTCTGAATGATAATTTTTTACAAAATCATACATTTCCATTCACAATACTTCGGATATGCGAATTGTGTTATGATCCTTTCAAATATTACAAGATCAATGAATTGGAGAAGTTTGTAAATGCGCTAGAAAAATGTTGCATGGTAACTAGCAGTTGGCAGGTTTTTGATAAAACACACGGTGAGAAGCAAGAGGACGATAAGGAGAAAGATATTAACTTCATCAAGAATCAAGAAGATGTCTCACTAATGAAGATACCGTGGATGACCGAGAACAATACTAGGGAGTTGGCACCCTTTATAAGAGAAATCGACTCTATAATGAGTGTCAACCTAGGCTACGATGACGAGGATGAAGAGGATGAAGACAATGGTGATGGAGAAGAGGAAGGATTTTTTGATGGTGATGAAGATAGGGAGATGGGGAATAAGAGTAAGCGTAATGTTTTGCTGAAAGATGAAAATTTCATGGTGGAAGAATACTATGAGGATGATTGCGGGATAAACGATGATAATACCGATAATAAAGGACAAAATTGTCAGAGCGATGTTACGAAGAATAATAGCGATGATGAAGATGACGATGACAACGATGACGATTATCGTGAAGATGGTGCAGATGAAGATGATGAGGATGATGATCACATGGGCAGCACAGATGACGATGAAGATGATGACGAAGATAGGCAGGCGGGCGAAAGTACCAAGGTGCAAAATTTTGACAAGAAAAATGAAACTCCAAGGAAGAGGAAGCCCACAGATTTAGATAACTTTGAATATGACGAATCACCATCATTCACAAACATGGATCTCACGACGCCAAAGAAATATAAACATACCGCAACGGGCAGGTTCTCCATAATAGAGTCGCCATCGTCTTCGCTCCTCAATGCCATGGACGGCAGTAATGAGATCTCATCGAGCCAGGAGGAGGAGAAAGAGGATGCTCGTGAAAACCATGAGGGTGGAAGTGAAGGACTGTTACCAGGTGACGAATTAGTGAGTCCATCGATGAGCTCTTCACAAGAGGATAAGATGGTTGCGATTGCTGGTATTACCTACCGTGAGAATATTAGCAGTCCATTAGGCAAGAAGTTCAGATGATCGAGAGATGACTTCTCTACCAACAACTTTCCATTTGCATAATATCATTAAATATGTTTTACCAAAAAAAAGTTCATCTTTCTTATTTTTAAAATCGATAGTTCTTCAGGATCTTGGTCACATATATATATATATATACTTATATAAAATAAGACGTTTATTTAATCTTGTTTTCTTACGCGTTTCTTTTTTTTTTCTTTTTTTATTTTCTACTTTTGCAAGGAACAGTGACCTTGCCAATAAATAATGAAGACTACTTGGGTTACTAGAATATAAAATACATGTAAAAAATTCATTTATGGTGTGAGTGTGCGAGCGTGCCTGTATACATCTGGCAGCTTGCTTATTTCTATTTTATGTGCATGGAAAATATATTATCACACATCTTACCATCTCATCATGGACATGTCACTTCTGATTCTCATGTAATCTAATAACCCTTCAATTTGGCCTGTACCAGCAATAGCAATATCTTGGTCCCATAATCTCTTACCGGCCCAAGCCTTAACATCTTTGACTGTGATTGCATCAATTTTCTTGAAAGCCTCACCCAGAGACAGTTTGGAGCCCTTGATTAGGACTTCTGCGCCTAACAAGTTAGCGTCATTGACGGGATTACCAGATTCGTATAACTGCCCTAATTGTAATTTCAACAGCGATTTGGCACGTTCAACTTCAGTATCAGTGACAGAAATGGTCAATCTGTTCCATTGTTTCAAAGTGAAATGGATGAGGTCGTCAATCATGGTAACGTTTCTCGTGGCCGTAGAGAACCCCCATAAACCGGAATCTTTGTAAGAAAGAGAGAAATGATTGAAATTGTCGCATAATTGGTACTCCTGTATGTTGTCTAACAATTTGATACCTTGTAATCTAGAAGCGGGTTCGAAGGCGTTGTATGAGCCGAAAATTTGGGCGGCTAATTTAGCAACAAAATAATTTGGTGAATTGACAGGTTCACCTTCCACAGCCAGCGAAATCCACGCCTTTGGCAAGGTGTCGTCTCTCAATCTAACTTCGGAACCCAAGAAAGCGGCCTTTTTCTTGAGTACGGGCTTGGTACCGGTTTGCAAACTTAGGTTTTTGGATTCGATGGAATTTACTAAATCCTCATGTTTGATATTACCGGTACCAACAACAACAGCATTTGAATTCAAGAAATGGTTATTGGCAAAAGATTCCAGATCAGCAACAACTAAATTCTCCAAGGACTCCAAAGTACCTCTAGTAGGCAAAGATAATGGAGTGTTTTGGAAGGCGGTGGAGTGTAAATGTTCCAAAACTCTGTTGGGATGGTCGTTTTCTTCAAAATCTTGAACTTGCTTCAAGACAGATTTCTTCGTGGCCTCGAAGTTAGAAGAAGATAGCAAATTAGCCTTTTGTTGGATGAAAGACTGATTCAAGAAGTCTAGTGATTTATCGGTAGAACCTGGCAAAGAAGATACAATGTAAGATTGAAAGTCTCTGGAGATATTGGAAGACAATGCCAAACCTTCCTTGGCGGCAACAGCAGAGTTTTCTTTGGATAGAAAGATGTTCTTCCATAAATTGGAAACCCCGTTGTTATAAGGGTTTTCGTTGGCAGCACCGGAGCCGAAGACAACACCGACAGAGGCTGTGTGAGCGGAAGGATTATGCTCAGTGGCTACAACTATACCGTTAGATAATTGCGTTACTTCGGCCTTGGGGGTTGCTACAGCTGTAGCCAAAGACCTCTTGAACTGGTTAGATACAGTCTTTGAAGTTACTGTTCTTAGCATTTTTTTTGTTTATATATCTTGTGTTTTCTTTCTCAGTATATGGTGACGATGATGTTCTTCTCGTATTATTACTCCACAATTGTCTTGATCAGCAATGGTAGCAATTTAATATAAGGATTCGTTACCTATACGAACAGGGATGATATAATCTTTTTTCTGTGAAAGCTATTGCTTTATTATACGCTGTTTTCCTCGAATAAGACGGGGAAAGAGAGTAGGGGAATATCGGTTAGGGAGCGCTGTAGGCCTTTAATTTTCTTGTTTGGTTTTTATTTGGTGCAGCTGACAGCGCGGGCCCTTGAACTTCTGAAGGACAAAAAACACTGTTAATTTATTGGCATTTCATTGGTGCAGAAAGCGTGCTGTCCGGGTCACAGTTAAAGTTCATATACATGTTACCCTACCTAGTCCGGGTTATGTAAATCGTGAAAAAGAATATCTGGTTTTAAAATCTCTCTTTTCTTTTTCCCCCTGGTGGGTATGGGTGAAATGCTAGAGAGGCAAAAAAAAAGGTTGCCAAGTAAAAGCGAAGTATTTGAAGTATACTGCAAGCATCACCGAAACAGGAAATCACGAAGCTGACTCATCTGTGATTTTCCGTCCCCACCATAGTGATGTAACATGCAGTAACGCACGGCGGGCCGAAAGTCGGACTTTACCCCAGATTTGTAGTTGTATCCTATTGGATCACGGGCGACGGACAAGACCCGAAGTGCGGACCGGCATGGTCAGCTTGCACGGAAGCTTTAAGGGTTTCCCTTGTTTCGGCATTAGAAGAGGCATTTCGCACGTTTTACCGGGTCAGAAACTTCGAGGAAGCTGTGACAATTGGAAAAAAAAGGCAAAACTAAATGCAATGTATCCGGTTGCCCATGCATTATTTGTGATGTTTTCGGATGTAGTTCGCTGCGCTCCGCGGCGATATATCCTCTAGCGAGAGGCATATGTATAAATATATATATATATATCTAACAAAAGCATTCAAGTTTCTTTCTCTGGTGTTACGTCTTTGTTCGACTTTCTCTGCTTACAGCCCTGTATGACCAAAGAAAAAATAAAAAGACAGGTACATACCAGCAGAAATTTTTTATAGTATTACACTATACATCCAAGTTTGTTCACAATTATTTATTGTTTTTCTCACATAGAAAATTCCGCATACTGCGATTATAATGAACTCTACAACCCCATCGATTCAAGATCAATATATTTTGGCCAGCAAAGTACGCTCCAAGCTGGCAAAATGCGTTAGCGTGACTACTAAAAACAAAGACTACAACCTGAGAGTTTTAGTCGGGCACGCAAACTTGCTGGATAAGATTACTGAAAATGTGGAAACTCATAATGCTGCAACCAACGCCCTTGCCGGAGACCCTTTCAGTAAAGGACCTGAAAACTTGTCCATCGAACATATCGAATTGTCCAATGCTAATGCTAGTAAAAATGACGTCGGTAAGGAGGAAAATGCAGAAAAGACGATAGAAAGTGAAGATTACTGTGATTTTTACTCTAGTGACGAAGATCCAGATGCTGACACTCTATCTTCTACTGACAGTGAAGACGATGATGATTATGAAGACTATGATTTTGAGTACGATTACTCTGGCGGTGATTATAACAAGAAAATTGACATGTACTTTAGTTTTCACACCGCACCTAATTATCAATATTTGACTCACACAAACTCTCATTCCGAGCAGACGGATGAACTTGCCGAATCAACGCCGCGCTACAATGCTCTTCCCGCCACTGCCTCCACGACAGAGGAAGAACAGGACACTGAAACGCTCGATGCTGTGAGTTTGCATAGTTCAGCGCCAATCTTTCGTGTGCTCTCTCGGCGGGTAAATGGACAAGAAGATGACAGCGAAAACGAGAGTAGTAGCGATGTCGACGATGGTTCCGTACCATTAACGAGATTTCATTCTTGTCCTATCACAGCATAAATTAAAATGAAGGAAATAACACAACTTCGTTTTGCATTATCATATTCACATCTGCATCCTATTTTTTTTTTCTCATTGTTGTTGTATCATTATTACTAACTAGTGCATCACCACTTGTCTAAATACCAAACGCAAAATATATATATTCTTACTTCATAACGTTCAAAATAAAGTTTTTAGTTTAAAATAAAATAAAAAAAAAAAAAAAAAAAAAAAAACCTTTTGTTTTCGCCCAGTATATGGGTAAATTAACGGTTCCTTTTATTAGTCATTTTCGACTCTATACCATGCTCCAAAACGGCGTTCGGCACAGGTTTTTTATTTTACCACGACAACTCAATATGTACAAGATTATTGCATAGGCGAAAAGTAAAGTTTTAATATGGTACTGTGCGCAATGAAACTACGAATTCAAACGTAAAATAAGACTACAGAGACTAAGGTAAGACCTGTTCTGCTCAGATAAGTGGCGTTGTCCAGGTATCAGTTCTACGGGAACGTAAGAAAAAATTTTGCGTGAGCTCTCTTGAGAACCAAACCTTCTTTTTTTTTTTACGAAATGCTATTTCGTTGCAGTGAGAAGGATTTTTTGAAAACAGAAATGAGTTAGGCCAGGCTGCTCGTACTCGCTTAAATTAGGAGTGCGAGACTGAAGACCTATGGTAAACAAGACTTTTTTTAACTAATCAAGCATGCGTAATGTTATTTTTACAAAATAAAGGTTACAATTTGAGATTATGCAGAAGCATATGTCTATATGTATGCAACAAATATGATGAGGCCTATGCAGATTATAAGTAAATTATTTTTTTTTTTTTTTGGCTTTGACATTATCATGATAAGGTGCTACTTGCGTTGTTAACAATTGTGTTTAGACATATCGTATCTTTTCATAGCCAGTGGAAACGCCGCCATATTCTTCAAAAGCTTCTCTTTCAGTTCCGAATTCTTCTACTTCGACCCACTCTTCGAGCCATTTACGGTCAGTTATCTTGGCATCGCCTGGAATACCCTTAATTGGGTAAAAATACACTAAAATGCAGTAACTCAATGCTGCAATGAGATAACCAACGAAATAGTTTAGGTAGTAAACTTTCATAGCGCCAATAGGCACAGAAACTCCCACTGAACCTAAAAAGCCTGCAAAATTAGGAGCAATACCAAATATATAAGCTACCACCGCCCTCCAGTTCGTACCATATTTATTGTACATGTAGTACGATCCTGGCTTGTCGGTGTAGCAATGGAAAATATTAACGTAACCTTTTCTGACAATGAAGTAATCGGCTGATATTACACCCGCAATAGCACTTAAGAAAACTGCATATGCCGCTAGTGCCGTAGTAAACTTTGACGATGATGATAGTAAATCCCAGGGGCAAATCGCCAACGATATTAGAGCACAAATATAAGAACCGCGTCTGATATTGATGAATTTAGGCAATAATGCAGTCAGATCGGTACCTGCAGGGATCGAGTTACCAGACAAGTTGGCACCCAGCTGGTCAAACGCAAAAATGAAAGATATTAAGAATACACCGGCTCTGTTCCCCGAAGTATAGTTATCCAAGTACCTGTTCAGAATGTCTAGGGGACTCCAATAATTTACGCCGTACAATGTATAAGCTGCGGAGACAGACAATATTCCGATTAAGGAAATAATGGCATAGCAGACGGGTAGCGCAATCAATTGCGAGTAAACAGATGACTTGTAGGTCTTACCGAATCTAGTGAAGTCAGGAGCGTTTAGGATTAAAGTAGAGAAGTTATCCAGAGCACTCATAATAGCTCTAATGACAGACCATGCTAAAACCGTCTTGCTGATTGCGCCACCATTGTCATTTAGGGAACCCAATGCCAAATGACCTTTGGCCTTACAAAGAGTCCAAATCAAAAAACCGAAGGCCGCAAATGGAGTGATGGCGGATTTGAGTGCAAATATATGACGCAATTTGTCAGGTGGAAACCATAGGAACGGTAAACATGCGACCCAGAAGACCATGAAGCACATGAACTCGAAGTTCGTCAAATTGGGGTTCTTTATGGTGTCTTTGATTCTAGTATTCAAATTAGTACCGAAGATAGCCTTTAGCATCAACTGAACACATTGACTACCGATATAAGCCAAAGTAGAATTCCAGACACATGCCATGACGACACGGTTGATGACAATCCAGATGGAGAAGTAGATACCAAATGATACTCTTGAGGAAATGGGGAAAGAGATATGGTAATTGTTCCCCACTTTGGAACCCAGTATCAAGAAAAATGCGACAAACGTGTATCCAACCCAAATACAGATCCAAGTCTGCCACCAGTTAAGCCCTAACTGTAGCCCAGTGGCTGAGATTTGCCATGTATTGACGTTAAAGGACCCAGAAATCCAAAAGAAAATGTACTGCTTCCATGTCCACGTTCTTCTTTTCGCCTCCACGGGCCGCAGATCTGTGTTGTACAAGTACGTCGAACGGAGGGACTCCTGTAAATCTTTAAATGTCCTAATTGGATTTTCGGGCTTATGATCGGCCAAATCGGTAGAGTCATTCTTAACTTCAAAAAACTCGACAACTCTTTGCAGCCAAGACACCTTTCCGTCATCCTGAGCAATGGTTATATTGTTTTCTGAATCGGTATCTTTTTTTTCAATGACATTAGCATCAACCTTAGAAGTAATTTTAGTCGCATCACCCATCTCGGACTCTTTCGTGATTTCTTCGTAATCCTCCGTCGGTATAGTGTCGTCCTTCATTGTTTTTGAAGAATTATCGAATCCAGAATCAGATACCGGCATTTTCTCTTATATAGAATTAATGAATGAGAGGACTAGTTACCGCCTTTTATTTCCGCAATGTGCTGCAAAGTAAAGCAAAGCTGTCCAATACTATGTTTTAAATTTTACAAGAAGGTCGAAGCGATACTACTGTTATATAAAAGATAGGATAGCATGTCATCGAGTAATTGAGCAAGAGAGGAAATGAAAAACTTTTCCGTTGGAGAATTGATCAAAAATTTTCAAAAATACGACATGTCCCTGTGTTGTCCAGGCTGACACAATAGTTTCAGTAGCGAGAACCGCCAAGTTTTATTGCAGCATCCTTTAATGGCAAAGATGGCGCGATAAGGACGAAACCGGCAAATCCCGAGCATCAACCACAGTGAACGCCGCGGAGAAAATCAAAGGCGAAAGGGGAGAAAAAAAGAAATTAATGGCACATACCGCTTTGTGGCATGGCTCAATCACATTTCTTTTTCTTCTTTCTGATCGCCCGCAGGAGAGGCAGCGCCGTTTGTGTCCCATCGCAAGGACAAACTAGCTAGGACATGAGACTTCTAAGCCGTTCAGTCGAAAGAGTTAGGGCATTAGTCTCTAAAGATAAGTGTGGGGCTTGGTTGAGTCTTGATTTAAAAGCTTGGAGTAGGCATTTTACGATCTATTTTCTCTCGAAATAAAGTAAAGGTATTGCTGCAAAGGAATTGCCGTAATATTTAAAACTCTCTTGCTTAAGTGATGTAAAGGCAGTGAGGCGATAGCAATGTTTCGTAGAACCTGTGACTAGTGAAGCATAGGCAATAAATTGTTTTTTTTTTCTGATTTTGTATTGCCGTCTCTGCGTCGCAGAGATTTGGTGTTCGTACGGAGCGATAATTGTTTTTATCTTTTCCAACTTAAAGGATCGAGGAAACTCAAAGGGTGGCAAAAACAAGTGGTATAATACAAGGTAAACTGAGTTGGAAAGGGAGTAGCTAAGACTATTGAACTATAAAGTTAAACAAAATATGGCCACTATTGCATCAGAATACTCTTCGGAGGCGTCAAATACACCCATTGAACATCAATTCAATCCTTACGGTGATAATGGTGGTACAATCCTGGGCATTGCAGGTGAAGATTTCGCAGTGTTAGCAGGCGATACAAGAAATATCACCGATTACTCAATTAATTCTCGTTATGAACCCAAGGTTTTTGATTGTGGTGATAACATAGTCATGTCGGCGAATGGATTTGCAGCAGACGGCGACGCTTTAGTAAAAAGATTCAAAAATAGTGTAAAATGGTACCATTTCGACCACAACGACAAAAAATTATCTATAAACTCTGCAGCAAGGAATATTCAACATCTTCTGTACGGGAAGAGGTTTTTCCCTTACTACGTTCATACGATCATTGCGGGTCTTGACGAAGATGGTAAGGGCGCTGTCTATTCGTTCGACCCAGTTGGCTCCTACGAAAGAGAACAGTGTAGAGCAGGTGGTGCTGCGGCATCATTGATCATGCCATTTTTGGACAATCAGGTTAATTTCAAAAATCAATATGAGCCAGGTACAAACGGTAAAGTCAAAAAGCCTTTGAAATACTTGTCCGTGGAAGAAGTCATCAAACTGGTGAGAGACTCGTTCACTTCTGCTACAGAAAGACATATACAAGTGGGTGATGGGCTGGAAATCCTTATTGTCACCAAGGATGGTGTAAGGAAAGAATTTTATGAGCTAAAAAGAGATTAATGCATACATATCATTGTATAAAAAGAAATAGACCAATATCAACATCAATTTTATGTATTTTTTTTTTCTTTTGGTATAGCATTGATATATTGAAATTTGTATATATTGCTGCGAACACTATTTAAAACAGGTTTTTTTTTTATTTTGGCAGTTTGAAACCTTTTCCTCTGATGACTTTAGTGTAGTAAATGTAAAAGAAATCAGAGTATAACAAAGTTTGCAAAAGTCCCGCGAAAAAGGCAATCTTGTCCAATTTTTTATCTTCCGTGCTGTACCTCCAAATCCAGTTAGGAATATACAATGCTCTGTATAATCCCATGGCAAAAATATAATGAACAGTTAGACTTCTAGTCTTCCCACCCTTAGATAGCATGTACAATTGAGGTAGAATGGCCACACTCTCCAACCATACAGAAAAACTCCATGCTAATTCAAGAAAAGTGAACTTGTGATGGAAAAAAACACTCATTAGAGCACTCCCAATTAGTAAATGCTGGATCTTAAAGGTATCATGCATAAGCATTTCATTATACGCAATGGTGTTGGTTCTTTTAGACCCTTGTAATAGCACTACAATGTAAGCGGTAGATACAATGAAAAATATTTTCATTAGAGCATTGTATAGGGATACCCAGTGAAAAGTCAAGAGATCTAAGTATCGTGTTATGAAAACCAAAGCGTACAACGTTTGGGTCTTGAAAGAAATACCTTCAATGTACCTTGTGGTCTTGATATTATGAATCAGGATCAGTATACTGGTTAGATGTGATAAATCACCTGTCTTGATGGTCGGGAAAAAGCCCTTTCTCTGTTAGTAAGATTGGGTTCGATGTACGGCGGGAAAAGCCTCATGAAACTCCAAATAGTAACATACCTAAGATTCTAAACGGATTCATTGCTTACTGATTATGCCTCAACTTGCGCGTATATCTCACTCTTGAACAAGTGCCCTCAGCAAATTCATCTGCCTCGAAATTTGAACTTATTTTTAACGTGTTCAATATTTAACTAAAACGTCGTTTTCAGTCCGGGTACCGCAGATAAGCCATCCCGGATCTTTAAAGGAAAACGAGGAATTCAGTGGTGCAGACTACACTTTAATCTCAATTGACCAAAGTGAGTCCTCAAGTAAGACGAATATTATTTTTCTTTCACGACTCAATTGAATTCCTAATAACACTTTTGTTTGCTGTATTAGCTTTTAGCTTTGAGAGCGATGAAGCAAGAGAGAAAAATAAGGGTAGAAAAAAAAATTAGAAATTGAGGAGGGGAAGGTATTCTAACCTGGTGAATTCCCAGATACATAAGTATAAGAATTTCTCGGCTGAGATTATATACAATAAAGAATAAGGTTTAGTTGGAGGATTGCGATAGTAGCGTGAATAACAATTTACTTTAATCAATCGTTAGGATACTTCTAATGGGCTTTTTTAACAATAATCCGGTAATTGAATTCTTCCACAGAATAACGAGAAAACCCAGTACCATTGCGATGTGGGTGTTTGCTGGTCTGATTTGCTCAAGTACATTTTATTTAATGTTCATGTCATCACCTACAATCGACTTCAACTCGAAGAGTAAGAAAAAAAATGATAAATAATCTCCCTGTTCAGTACTTTGGTAAAAGCACGCCATGGAAAGTTATTTAGAACTTCCTTATACAAAACTAAATATTTGAGCATATTCTATATTCATACATAGATACATTCTTTGAATTTCAAGACTCTTATTTCTCATTTTGAAAGCCAAGATTGGAGGAAAAATCGTAAATTTTTATCCAGTCAGTTACAACTGTTGGCCAGTCGAAAACTCTATCGAAACAGCTTCTATATGTCAGATAAGATAGATTTATTAAATTAAATATATTCAGGAGAGGAAAGACAACATGAACGAAAAAAAAAAAAACAGTGTAGAGAAGCACTACAAATATTTTCTCTTCCAAAAAATATAATATACATAAAAAAATTAGAAATTTATCTTTGTTAATGCAGTAGACTTTTAATTCTAAAATTTTGATTTAAAAGTTGAATTTGTTTTCGCCGGCCTCAAGATCGTACTTACCTTCAATGACATCTTGAAGGATACCAGCGGAAGCAGCAACTAAACCCAAAAATGGTTTGGATGGATCTAAGACCTTTGATGTGTATTCTGGGTGATATTGAGTAGCAATATAGTATGGATGATTCTTTAATTCCAAAATCTCACAACGCTTTCCAGTGTCGTCCTTACCTACAAAGATCAACCCGTTGTTTTCCAATTCATCAACCATCTTTGGATTGATTTCGTAACGGTGACGGTGTCTTTCATGGACTTCGGAGACGTCACCGTATAACTTCTTGATTTGACTCCATTCAGTTTCATTTTGGAAAAATGTTGGTCTCAAACCTAATCTCATTGAGCCCCCCATGGTTTCCTTGTCAATTTCAGGCATGAAAACGACAACGTGATTTTTTTCATCAATGTCTGGATAAAATTCTGCCGAATGACTGTCTTTTCTTCCCAACACACTACGTGTAAATTCAATGGTGGCAATTTGTAAACCCAGGCAAACCCCTAAGAATGGAATGTGATTTTCACGAGCCCATCTAGCAGCCAAAACCATACCTTCAGTACCTCTAACACCAAAACCACCGGGGATTAAGATACCGTCTGCGGTACTGACCATGTTCCATGCTTCATGAAATTTAGTTTTGTTGCTTTCTTGTGCTTCAGGTTCCAAATCAGTAGCTTCCACCCATTTAATGTCTAACTTACGACGACACTTCATGGATGAATGTTCCAATGCTTTTATCACTGATAGATAAGAATCTTTCAAGTTGGTGTATTTCCCAACCAAAGCAATCTTCACGGTTTCCATGGATTCATCGAAGTTACCTGTTGTAGCCTTCCATTTAGACAATAATTCCAGGCCTCTTTGTTTTTCTTCTTCTGTAAGTGATATTTCATCTAACTTTAATCTGGCGTGCAAGTAATCAATCATCTTTTGTTCCAGTAGCAACAATGGGACGTGATAAGTAGAGTTAACATCGTGAACGTTAACCACCTGTTCAGGCCCCACATGACAAAACATGGCAATCTTATCGATTGTTGGTTTATCCAAAGTTTCACTACATCTACAGGCGATCATATCTGGAACCAAACCAAGAGACCTCAAACCTTTGATGGCAGCTTGAGTTGGCTTAGTTTTTTGTTCACCGTGGATGACAGGAACTAGAGAAACGTGTATCAAGGCAAAATTTTCCTTTCCAACTTTAAATTGGAATTGTCTTAGTGCCTCCACAAAAGGAGCACTTTCAATGTCACCAACTGTCCCACCCAATTCAATGATACAAACATCTGGTTCCATACCGGTGTCATCTACAGGAATTTTGGCCACGCGCTCAATCCAATCTTGGATAGCGTTGGTCAAATGAGGGACAATTTGCACGGTTTTGCCTAAATAGTCACCTTTTCTTTCCTTAGCAATAACGTGCGAGTATATTTTACCAGTAGTAATGTTATGGTCTTTAGTCAAGGTAACTCCAAGGTATCTCTCGTAGTTACCCAAGTCCAAATCTGTTTCACCACCGTCGTCAAGCACGAAACATTCACCATGTTCCAAAGGAGACATAGTACCTGCATCAATGTTCATATAAGGGTCAATTTTAATTGACGTAACCTTTAAACCGAGGGTTTTCATTAGCATACCAGTTGAAGATGCAAGAACACCTTTACCGATACCCGAAATGACACCACCTGAAACAACAACGTACTTCATTTTCTGTCTATAAGTTTCTTTTGTTCTATTGACCAATTCACTGAGAAACTGCCTGAAACTTTTTCGACCTTAGAATGGCAGAAAAATGGCAAATACTGTAAAATACTTAACATTTAACTAAATTTTATTCTATGCTTTTCCTCTCGATGAGATGAGCTGTGAAAAATTTTGAAAAAAAAAAAAAAAAATTTGTTATCACCAATAACGAGAAACCTAACTCTAAAACTTAGGGTCAAATAACAGAACCCTAGGCTTTGTATCCAGTTGAATCACTAATTACGAAAGAATGCTGGTGGAAATAATAATATCATATTGGTGCTCAAATAACAAGAAGACTTCTTTGGAAGAAATTATTATCAATTAAAAGTCCTTTTGTAGAGCGTACAAATTGCCGGGAAGTTGATTACCTTTCACCAGAGGTACAGAAGAATAGAATTTTGCAACATGTTCCCCTATTTAACAAGAATGAATTTAGCCATAAAGATGGGAGGGCTAACTTTAAAAGGAAGTTCCCCCAATGCTTTTTTAAATAACACCACTATTGCTAGGAGATTCAAGCATGAATATGCGCCACGTTTCAAAATCGTACAAAAAAAGCAAAAAGGTAGAGTGCCAGTTCGTACAGGTGGTTCAATAAAGGGATCCACTTTGCAATTTGGTAAGTACGGATTACGACTGAAAAGCGAAGGTATTAGGATATCTGCGCAACAGCTGAAGGAAGCAGATAACGCAATTATGAGATATGTCAGGCCTTTAAACAATGGTCATTTGTGGAGGCGTTTGTGTACAAACGTTGCTGTATGTATCAAGGGTAACGAAACAAGAATGGGTAAAGGTAAAGGTGGGTTTGACCACTGGATGGTGAGAGTACCCACAGGGAAGATCCTTTTCGAAATAAATGGTGATGATTTGCATGAAAAAGTCGCACGTGAAGCCTTCAGAAAAGCAGGCACCAAATTACCTGGGGTATATGAATTTGTATCCTTGGATTCTCTGGTTAGAGTTGGATTACATAGTTTCAAAAATCCTAAAGACGACCCAGTGAAGAATTTTTACGATGAAAATGCAAAGAAGCCATCAAAGAAGTATTTGAATATTTTAAAGTCTCAAGAACCACAGTACAAACTCTTCAGAGGACGTTGAACGGATTGAACACACCATGTATACATGTATATAACTATTGAAAAATATCGATATTCACAATCAAGTAATCTAGCCATGGCTATGAGTTTATTAATTCTAGTATGCATTGTATACTCTCTGCGGAAGAATAGGAGTTTTTCCCCGGAGTGAGCGCTGAAGAAACACATGACGACGTGAAAAAACACTTGTTTGATCCAGCTGAGGTATAAACACTGAGAAATATTTGAGGGTCAAAGAAGCACTAGGAACGTTACAGTTGGAATTTGCTAGTCAATCGAGTTTCCAATTTCGCAACCTTTATTATAGTACTATTCTTATAAGCCATGGATCGCAAAAAAACACTTATAAACTCAAGTGTTTCTAATAATAACAGTACCATCAAGGGCCTACAGTTATTCATTGCAGATCTTCGTTCTGCACAACAAGCACAAGAGCAGGAAAAGAGAATACAATCTGAAATTGTCAAAATTAAACAGCATTTCGATGCTGCAAAGAAAAAACAAGGCAATCACGACAGATTAGGTGGCTATCAAAGAAAGAAGTACGTTGCCAAGCTAGCCTATATATATATTACTTCTAATACGACAAAACTAAATGAGATTTTATTCGGGTTGGAGCAAACGGTAGAGCTGTTGAAGTCCAGCATATTTTCTGAAAAATTCATTGGATATATGACCCTTGAGTTGCTTTATGAACGTAGTGAAGTTGTTGCCAAAGTTAACGATGAGGTGAATTATCAACTGATGAAAGATCTCTCTTCTTCCGATGATAATTTCGTAATGTTGGCGCTGAATTTTGTTGGTGTAGTAGGAGAACTTACGAACCGTCTAGCGTACAACGATGATATCACAACAGGAGTATTCAAGATATTAAGATCACCGACCTCCTCCATTTATCTCAAGAAAAAATCAGCATTGTCATTTCTAGCACTATTGAAAAGTAATCATTCTATACTGACCGAAGATTTACAACGTAAGCAACTATGGATACAAAGGATATTAAGCTTATTGGATGATACGGAAAACTATAGGTTAACTTTAGCTACGATTCCGTTAATAGAATTCATTGCAAAATACATTGATCCCAGTTACTGTACGAGACTATTACCACAGCTAACAGAAATTTTGTACAATTGTGTTGTTGTTGGTACTTCAAGATCTAGTGACAATCAGTTTCCGTTAGAATATACGTTCGCGAATATGCCAAATCCTTGGCTTATCACAAAAGTTGTCTCTTTGTTGAGCATATTGATTGCCTCACCAACTGAGAGGGATTCTGGCTCATTATTACAAACCAACAACATAGATAATGAATTACTAAATAAACTTCGAAAGTGTGTTTCCGTTGCCATCGAATTAGGAACCAGACAAGCTCAAGATCCCATGGAACGTATCGTCCAAAACACAGTATTGTTTTCATTGATCAATTTCGCCTCTAAGCTTGATCCGTCGGATGAAGCTATCAGCAATTCTGTGACAGCCTTATGTTCCCTGCTAACATCTAAGGAAATTAATATTCGGTATTTAACGCTAGATTCATTGGTTAAATTATGCTCATCAAGCGGGAAACCTGCAATTGATGCCGTTCGTTACAAGAATTTGGATATGATTTTTCATCTTTTGAACACAGAAAGAGATTCATCTATTGTTAGGAAGGTTGTTGACTTGTTATATACCTTTACTGATGTTGAAAACGTTAAGATTATTGTGGACGGATTACTGCAGTATATTTTATCTCCGAAAAATCTTGCTGAACCGCAAATAAAATCTGATATTGCAGTTAAAATAGCTATTTTGACCGAGAAATATGCCACGGATATCAATTGGTTTGTAATTATTTCGTTGCAGTTGCTATCATTAACTTCAAATACAACTATTAACGATGATGAGATCTGGCAACGACTATGTCAAATTGTAGTGAACAATCCATCTTTACATAGAATAACATGTGAACGGTTGGTGGACTATTTATGTAAAAAGCAAGCATCTGAAGCTATTATTAAAGCTGCGGCTTTTCTACTAGGGGAGTACTCAAGTCTCATAACAGACAGGATTTCAAGCGCAAATTTATTTACTTTGTTTGCCGAGAAATATTTTAGTGCACCAAATGTGGCTAAGGCGATGATATTGACTACGATGATTAAGTTGTACAAGACCTCACCTGAGATCGGCTCCAACGTCATCAAATTTTTCCAATTGGAATTGAACTCTCTTGATATTGAGTTGCAAACAAGATCCTTCGAATATCTCAACATTATTCAACTGGCTAAGGTGAACGGAAATACAGATATTTTGCAGATTTTATTTGAACCAATGCCGCCTTTTAACAGCAAATCTAATCCATTATTGAAGAGATTAGGGTCACTGCCGGCATCAGCGGGTAGCACAACTTTAATAAATACACCATCCGAAGCATCCTCCTCCACGCCTGACTTACTATCAAAAAGAGCAAACTCTTCCAGGTCGATCATGGTTCCCATGCCCCCACCATCTCGTAGGAACACCATTGATGATGCAAATTCCAAAATTAGTTCATCTGAAGACTTTTCAGGAAAGGACTCTTATTATTCAAGGCAGATCCTCGCTCCAAATTGGAGGGAAGGTTTCACAAGAATGATTTCGCATAAGCAGGGTGTGCTTTTCACATCATCTTTGATGAAAGTTTTCTATCGGATAACCACTCCTGATGCACAACAGCCATACGTGTTTCATATATCTCTTGCCTTCATTAACCTGACTGAGTGGGAAATCACGGGATTATCCACACAGATTATCCCTTCAAAAACGCAAGGTAATCCTGAGTATTTAATTCTGAATATTAATACACCTTCTACTGCTACTATTGGGCCCCATAAAAGGGCAGAGCAAAGCTATGAAGTTTCAATAAGAAAACCTTTCGACGTTGAAGATAGTCCAATTTTGGCAATTCATTTCAAATGTGGCGGTAGTACAAACACTATCAATTTGAAAACTGCCATAGGCATGACCACAACACTAATTAGCAGCGATGTCAATCCTAGCATGCATTTGAATTTGGCACAGTTCATCAGCCGTTGGAAGACTTTGAGCGATGCTTTGGGAAAAGAGGGAGAATACCAAAAATCTGGCATAAAGCTCAACAAGGATTTTAGAAAAGTTGAAACAATCAGTTTAGAAGACGGACTTCTACTATTGACGCAAACAGTGAAGAGGTTGGGCTTTGATATAGTCGATCAGACCAGTGTTCGTAGTACATTGTTTGTCTCGGGTATTATTCATACGAAAAGTGAGGGAAACTTCGGTTGTTTAATGAAGATACAATACCAGGTAAATGGATCAGTTAATGTTACCTGTAAAACAACGACGGCCGGTCCCCTGGCGAAGTACATTGTCGAATGTATAAAGAATGTGCTTACGAAGTAAAATTTTCTCAAATTCACTATAATGAAAATCATCCGCATTGTACATATATAAACACACACACACATATATATATATATATATATTTGAGATTCTATTTATTTTCATTTTGTGTTGTAATGCTATAAAAAAAAAGATCTTCGTTTAAAATCTCAGTTCATTCAACCTACTAAATGATTCTAGCTTCATTTTTTGGAGGTCTAGCACCAAAAATGTCGGTACCAATTCTGACTTCTGCTGTTCCTTGCCTTATAGCCTCCCTGAAATCAGCACTCATCCCCATAGACAATTTCAATGATGTACCAAATTTAGCATCAATCTTCTTCTTCCACTCAACCAGCGTAGCAAAGTCTCTGTTTTCTTTGCTATCTTCATGAGAGACGTTCCATGAACCAATAGTCATTAACCCATTCAACTTAATATACTTGCATTCTTCGGATAAGAAGAAGTCGATGACTTCAAATATTTCTGCTTCATTATTCAAGCCCGATTTTTGATCCTCACGGGAGGTATTAATTTGAACATTACACAATATTGGGTTGCAATCTGGTTGAAATTTAGCCCTCGATTCGTTTAATTTTTTGGCTTTCTTCAAGGAGTCGATTGTTTCAACAGAGTATAAATTTGGCACTTTAGCCAAATCTTTACATTTATTCGTTTGCAAACCGCCAATAAAGTGCCACTTGATATCGTCTGGTAGTAATTTTGCCTTTTCGATCAACTCTTGAACATAGTTTTCCCCGAACTCCCTCACACCATGGTCGTAAAGAATTTGTATATCGCTAGCTGGTTTCAATTTCGAAACAACCAATAATAAAATTTTGGAGGCATTTTCATTAACATGAACATTTTTTGCCTCTGCATTCACAACTTCCCTTACAGATTCGTATTGGGCAATTAATTGTGTCTTTCTATCTTCATCATAAGTAATACCTGTGGACATATTGCAATGTGATGCTGGAATCTTAGTCAAAAAGGAAAGAGTGATGCCTATCAGTTTTTTTTTTTTATTATGCATTTAAGAGTAGTCTCTACTTATGAACATTTTCTCTGGCCTCTGATCACGTTACTTTATTACCCGGATACTGATCATGTTATGGTCTTTAATCAATAAGTAAGTCATAGAGCCATTTTCAAGGTCGATAGTTCAGGTGTATAACAATACTTTTTGGTGCTACCTTGAGCTATTCCATTAGTTAAGTTTGAATTAAATATATCAACTAGCAATCAAGTCAACTCTAGCGCGCTTCCACACGTTGTGTAGATAAACTGGCTCTTCACCTTCAACAAGCGTCAACTTCCCGTCTTCAAGATCAGGGCATTGGACAGTAATTTGTGCATAGGATCCCCTGTTACCTGTTGCTCTAATAAATCTTCCGGGATTTATAACAACTACGTTTTGGACGACTCTTGCAAAGTGTTGTAATTCACTAGGTATAATCATTATATCAGGCGAGAACCCACCAACAAACTCTGTTAGTCCCAGATAACTCACGTCTAAATCTGCACCAGATATATGTTCATAAACTTTTTCTTCTTTGCTTTCCATATCATTGGTTTCCTTCTTCGTAGATACGTCTTTTGGTTTTATTCTTGTACGAATACTACCTGGAAATATGGGGTAATACCTGCGCTGTTGTAAAATATGCTCAGAAACACGATCTAATCTGTATCTTGATGAGGTAGTACCGCCTTTTATAACTTCCTTTAGATCTTTGAATGTATCAACGTTTGAGCAACCGAAGTATATCTCATTTATTTGAAAAGATGAAGGATTAGCCATGCATTTGAAGTTCTTTTTAGGCAGCTGTAAAGCCTTTCTAATTAAAGAAGCTTGTGGATATGCGGCGTGATTAGAAATTGCATCTTTTGTGGAGGGTATCAATACGGTTTGGATATGTGGTGATATGGTTTTTAGAATAGGAGTGAATAACTTCAAAAAAAGCTCGTCCAATGTTTTGGGCTGTGTCTTGAACTGGGGAAAATTTGGCAATTTACCACTCGCTATCAGAGGATGGGTGATATCTATAAATGGGCCAAACATTATCAAGACGTGAGGTTTTACCTCATTATTTATACTATCGATAAATTCTTGCAACAATTCGAGGGAGAAGTTATCATTTGCAAAGTATGGGCCACAGGTCACGATAACCTTCAAAGAAGAACCTTCCAAACTTGTTTGAAACTCCTGCAGTTCCTGCGATGTGGACACTGGGGAGTTTGGATAAGGTAGCGGCAAAATAGAGTTAACAGTGAAGTAATCCCCATTAGCATTTTTACCTTTGAATGCCACAATTTGGCCTAAGAAAAACGAAAGCTCGTTGACCTGCGATAGGTCTAACCTTACTCTTCTTCCAACGCCGCCCATTCTTGAGGTCTCTAGGGAAAGCGATTCTGGATTCAAAAACTTGTCGTAGGTCGGCGAATCTGGAACTATCCTTCCAACAGCATAAATTTCGGACTGAGATTGAATCGTTGGATCAGCGAAGTCGTTTGGAGATAACTTATAGTGATTTTGAATAATCTTAGTAAACGATTCAATTTGATCATCGAGGACATCAGACGCTTCCTGTAAGTTTTGCCTCATTGTTCTGAATTTATACTTTTTAGCATCATAGAATGGTTCTACTTTGACCTGGTTATATGATGGTTCTTCAGTCGAAAGAAGGCCTGCATTTGGATTACCAGATGATATTTCAATATTTTCAGGGTTCAAAGAATCCAAAATTTTACCAGCAGGAACATTTTGCCTCGATGTGGTAGGAGTGTTTGTTGTTGGAGTTTGGAATGTCGACGAGCCGGGAGTCTTGGCATCCGAGCTTTTAGCGTGGGACAATGGAGCACTGTCACCCACAGCATCTTCTGCCATGCCTGGAGTAAACTCCAATTTTAAAGAACTATTTCCTTTTTCATTTGTTTCTGCCTCAGAGCCTACATTATATGTTTGCTTGGAATCACTGAGTGAAAAGGGACCATGTAACTTTCTTTTTTTTAAAGTCGGAGTCTTTGGAATACTAAGGCCAAACAAGGGACTTGAATTCAAACTTTTTTTAATCACTGGTTTTTTTGTGGATGTGTTTACCTTAGAGGACGATGAAATTTGGTTAGCACGCTTTTCCATTTGTAATTGTAAAAATTGTTTAAACTCATCTATGTTCTTGGAAGTCAGATCTGTGTGAGTTTGACGCCTTTGATTGGAGAACTGCTCCCATTTAATGTATAGATCCTCGACGGACAATGCATGCAGTTTAGTTAAATTCTCTAATGCAGTGATGATTTCCGGCTTGTCTGCATCAGGCCCAAAATGAGTGATGACATCGATAGATCCGCTCATTTTTTTTTTTTTTCAGTCACTTGCTCCTGCCTAAATTTACCTTCAAGCTTTGTTGAACCAATTGACAATCAATTATCTTGATATTTTTATATGCAAATATATTATGTATATGAAACAAAATGATATATGTGTCTACAAAGAGCTCATATTATTACAGTTTTAGAAAAGAGAAAGAACAAAGAAACTCTGGTGAGACGCGTCACGGTAAAAAAAAATTACGCGTCTACCACGCTATTCTCTATTCGTTTGAGGCGATGAACATGATCATTTTAAAGACATTCTTAGGCAAACAATCGAATAATCGTTCGGTTTCTTGCTCAGTATAATCTGGAGTAGTTTGGAGGACTCTCAAACAACGAGCTAATACCACGGCACTGGTGAAGTTCCACGACGTATTATCAGTCCCCATAATGAAATAGCTCATTGTTTGGATAATCTCTGATATATTAGATTTCTTGAATTGTTGGCAAATGGTAGGAGATTGCAGCATCTTCCATAAGGTCTCAATTAAAAATGTTTCTTTCACACCAGCAGTGTCAGGCTGAATTTCGGTAACCAACATGCTTAGAATTCTTGTTGCCGAATGTTTTTTGAAAAAGTGCGATAACATTAGACTGTCCCTGAATTCTTGCGCTAATTTATAGATTTCGTTTCCATAATCAGAAAATTTATTAAGCATTAAAAGGATCTGTTCCCATACTTCTTCGAAACACATTCTCACCGAAACGCCATCATCGTCGGCATTCTCGCTTAGTGTATTTAGAAACTTTTTCCAAACCAAAAGACAATGAACGAGAATTATGGACTTACTGGATATTTTTGATGGAATTGAAGGCGTGTCATCAGTAGATTTCAAAAGCATAATAGCAACATCCAGTAGTTCATCAAAACCATTTTCATTCGTCAACCAATCGGTCATTTTTTGATTTTGAAAACAAGTAATCAAGGGTTCGATCAGGTAATTTATATGTTTCATAGTGAACGATCCACTTTTTATCCTGTTTATTGCCTTTGACATGTGATTGAAATAGACATCAAAATCCATCAAAGTGTTGCCATTAGAATCAACCATTAAAAGATGACTAATTTCATATACAGTCAAGGAATCCCTTGGGAAATTATCCATGATAGGCAAATGCATCTTCTCTGATTTTTTGTTATTAACTAGTTTCATCTTTTTGGAGTTTATATCTTGTTCAGTTAGTGCTACGTCTCTTTCTCTCTTTACTGTGATCCTTTGCTTTTGACCCATATTCTCGTCCCCGTTTATTTTGATTGGTGACATTGTTTCCAAATCAGGCTTTTCATTCTCATTCCCATTTCCAATAAGTTTTTCTGGCTCATTTATTATCTTTGGAGGATCTGTACTGAATTTTACTGTTGGTTCATTATCGTCCTTCAATTTCCTTTCGGTATTTTCACCACTGTTTTGAAAAATTTCACTTAAATTCAAATCAGATTTTTGAGAATTTTCCATATCTATATCATCTTCCTCCTTTGCTGGGTTTGGCTGGTCCAGTTGATAAACACTTACTATTTTCGTCATTTCTGAAAGCTTTTTATCTTTGTCATTATCATCATGAATAACTACGCTGTCTGTGCTTGATGTTCTTTTTCCAACGTTATTCTTCAACTCTAGTGTTTTATCAGTTTCCAAGTTTTTGAAGGGATTAATCATTGTCATTTCCATGCATTTCTTAACATCATTTTCGTCTACAGCATCGTCGGATTCCTCATCCCCTTCGGATTTTTTATTGTCGATGGGAGTGAAGCTTACAGAACTTTCTCTAGAAATGATGTCTTCTACCTTAAAGTTGGCATCCTTCTTTTCAAGTTCATGACAGATTTTCATCTTGGTAGATACAATGTCAAAATCAGCTAGCAATTTATTAAAACGATTATTATCGAATTTATAAATTTCAAAAATTAGATTGAAATAACATGTGTAGTCAAACTCTTTACCGTAGATTTGAAAGAGTATTATTGATATTTTAGGCATGAGATCGTTCGTTCCTGACCTCAGAGTGTTATCATGTTTTATGTTCAAGTTACGGAAAATCTCTAAAAGTAACTTGAAATTATAATTGAAAAAAGTGGTTTTGTATTTCATATAGTATAGTTTGAAATCAGTCGGACAATTATTGGCATTCAAGAAATTGAATAAATCCGCGATGGTTATAATCAAGTTAGTAAGCTCGTAGGGCTTTTCAGGATTCATTCTATTCTTTAAGATTTCTGCGTAATCAAAACTATTAATAGAATATAGCTCAATGAGGTAATTTAAGGGAACTCCATTTGTAAACTTCTCTATACTCAAAAATGGCTTGAAATCATTTGGTGACTTTATCATAATTTGGCGTAGTTTTTTCATAATCATGGGAAATTCAAATTTTGGGGCTGATGATGACTGTTGCGATGTCAACAGTAACTCCTTTTGTAAATACTGTAAAGCATCTTTGATCTGAGCTGGAAACGAAGCATCATTGAATTTTTTGTAAAGGGTTTCATATTCACCAAGTTTATTACTGCCTTTTAATGAGATTGGAGAAGATGACATCGAAACATCATTTTTATCCATATATTTTTTTATCAAAGGGTTAGAGTAACTATTTGATAACTCATCAGTCAAGTCGATTTGGTTTGACGGAAAGTCATCAAAATTTGTGTAATTTTCAGATACTTTTGTGGCGGCAGTAGAAGAAGGAGGGGCACTAACTTTTCTTTTAGTAACATTATTATTATCTTTGGTGTTGCTGTTTGAAACAGAGTTCATACTGTCATGATGCCTTGCCCTTTTTTCATTTTCTTTACTTGAATATTCACTAGTAGACCTTAAGTTTGTTTTCAGCTTATTTGATAGTTTACTGGCTATGACACTTCCACCAGCTGTGACTGCAGGAGCGTTGAGTAGGGAGGTGGAGGAAGATTGAGTCGGTTGGGCATAACTTGGATAGTTCCTTTTCTGCTCCAGTAAACTGGTTTTTCTTGAAGAATTATTCGAAGAGTGAGAGTACAATCGAGACGTTGCAGAGGAGGCGGAGGCAGTAGAGGACACCCTGGAAACTTGATAGTTTATATTCAAATGAGCAGGGATTGCCAATTCTGTTGCTTTTTTCAACTGTGGAGAAAAGGAAGAACTCAATAATCTTTTGGCATTTGTAGGATAACATTTGTAGAAATACCAAAAAGTTAACCTCATTGCCTCTCTAACGGTTGTCTGTGAATCTGAAATGCCCTTTTTTAGCCATTCTTCGATGTATATGATGTTATTCTCCAACTTTGAGGTTGGCGAAGTTGTATTTGAATTGTTGAGCGAAAGATTGGAGTCGTTGAACTTAATCAGGAAGCTACGCAGCAGTATTGCAGAGCAAAATCTCGGTGTTACGGTTTTCTCATTTATTAATAAAAAAGATAATTGGAATAGTTTATTATGGAAATGATTTATATCAATGATCAAAGTAATTAAACAATGAAATGCAGTTTGTGAAGAGATTTTCTTGGTAGATGATAACAAGTTCTTGAAAATGACAAATATTTGGTCCAATATTGATAGGGGCAACTGATCGTTTAGGATATGGATTAGCCTCTTGAGGAAAAGTAATGCAGTTAATGATAACGTTGTCCTCAACGACGAGGTAGCTCTTGAAATCAACTCAATCAACTGCACCTCCTTTATTACAGTGACAAATTCCTCTGGATTATCTTTGGGAATGTTGCCGGATATAATGTTGTCTAATTCAATTATATTTGATTGCCTTAGCTTCCAATTTTGTTCTGTTTCCTTTACACTTTGGAACGGTGCCAACAAATTCTCCAAGTCTTGTTGTAATTGGTTCAAAGACTCATAGTTTTTTTTCATCGCTGGGTCTTTACTGCTCAAGTTGTTTGATAACTGCGGCAATTTCGCTTCGGCTAATAGTAATTGAAACTCGTACTCTTCGTCAAACAAGGTCGATTTATCTTCTTGTGAACCATGCTGGTCCTGTGACTTTGCTAAACTTATGAATTTTTGCTTGAATTTCTCAACTTCTAAATCGTTAATAAATCCATCTATCAGATCCTGTGAATTTTCGTCATCCATTTTCAAATACTTGTACATTATATCGAAAATAAGCTCTATTATTACATTATTGTTATCATCGTTTGCGTGTTCATTTAGGTTGTTATTTAAAAGGTTGGTGAAAGACAGCATGAAAAACCTCAGTAGTTGCAAATGATTTGAATTATTTTTCTCGTTGATCTGGATCAACTCATCGATGGTCAATAATGTAGATTTTATCCTATTCAGGTAATCTCCGTTTTGGTTTTCACTTGGTCTTCGCAAGAAATTTGCTAGAATAGCTTGGATCTTCGATGGATTAACCAAATAAATGGCTTCAATGGCTTTAATGGAAGCCAGCCAAAATTTCTTCTCATTAGGCAACTCGAAAATTAAGTGGTTTAGTAATTGCTCAACTAGAGTGTCATTGAATTGTACTGGAGACTGCATGGCCACACGTTTGATGAGGTAACAAAGCGAGGAATGTGATAGGAAGATTAACCGCGGGTACGAACGGTAAGCGTAATGGCCGGAGATGAACAGTAACGCAGCGAAATAAGCTTGGATCGACGATTCGTTAACTAGTTCCTTTTTTACATGTCCTTTGAACCGTGTAAGCAGTGCCATTTTTTCCTCGATGGGTACAGACTCGTCCTTGAATACGGTATACAAAGGGAAGGAATCGTCTGGATGTGTATTAGTGTTGCTGTTATTATTGGTCTCATTGTTGAAGGACGACATTATTTCTGAAGAATACAAGGTCTCTCCAAAAACCCTAATAATTACCGCTAAATATGCCTGTCAATCGGATGAAGGGAAGTTTCAACCTCAAATGTAAATAAATAGATGTTTAGCGTTTTAGAATAAATAAGTAAATAATTTGATTTTCTATAAAGATGTTAATGCGCCAATACGCGCCGACGGGGTAACGCATTAAAATAATATGGTATTTTCGTTTCATTACAAAAAAAGCACTATATGTACTAATAATTATGCTACACTTGTGTTTATATTGCCAGCGTCGATGTTGATGACAACGCAGAGTTCATACGGTTTTGGTTTTGGGCTTCACTTGTCTCAGTAGGTTGAGGGTTTGTATGAAGTTTCAGAGGCTCCGTTAGTAAATGACCCATTCTTTCTATCTTGGTCCTTAGGTAACCTTCTATCTCCTTGGAGTCTATGCCTTCACTGGAGTTTGTCCAGTGTATGGGTACCATAGGCACTCGTTCAACGCACTTAAGGTAAGGCGCATGATCTACCTGTTTTATCTTTTCCGGGTTATTTGTCAGCAGCCTGACATTACCAATGCCAAGATCCAGCAAAATAGCCTTACCCAGCGAGAAGTCCCTAGCATCCACGGGATGTTTCAGCATTAAGTTGGCCTGCACTGTGTCAGCACCTAAGTCTTGCAGGTTGTAGGCCTTGAGTTTTTCACCTAACCCGATGCCACGACCCTCTTGTCTTAGATACACGATAACACCATGGCCGTTGCCACCTTTGATGTTGCTTGTGGGTTCGTGGTCGCAAGCGATAAGCCTACCGGCCCTATCGAATTGTTCACCACAATCACAACGGGCGCTCCATGCGTTTTCACCGGTGTAACATTCAGAATGGATCCGTACCAGCGTGTCGTTATGGGCGTCCCATGTAGTGGCTTTGGAAGCTAATAACTCACCTGTACTATCATCAAACTCCAGAGCTAATCCGAGTCTATCGTCTTCGTCTGCCACAGTTCTGCCGGGATACAGTTTGCCAATATAAGCGCCCCTGATCATTCTATCTTGTTGCGTCTCGCACTGTCTTCTACGGAATAGCGAGCGCGACCGTATGTCTTCACCAAACACAATGGCTAGATGTTCCTTGTTGTCCCTGTTGTTACTGTAAAGATGTAAAAAGATATCCGGACCCTGTGTGGTTGGGATACGAGCTCTTGCGACACATTGTACTAGAGGCAAGCCGCCATCGCCGTTCCTGCCATCACCCGTACCACTAACCTCGTATTTGCTGCTATCCTGTTTACTGTTGTCGTAGTTATCTATGGTCATCCTGTAGGTTTGTTGTAGTTTTATGTACGCCACTTTTTGTAATGACTCAATTATTGTCCACGCCAGCACAGCAACTTCTTTATATATACTATAGCGGCGCTGGTGCTCACCCCACAAGAGCGTCCGACTAATTTCTGACAAATCGTAAAAAGAAAAAGAAAAAGTCAAAGGAAAAAGAAAAAGTCTCACCCTACACACCTTGTTTTCAAAAACGGTATAGACCCTACTATTTATGTTTTAGCCCTATGCTAAGTCTAGACATTACCCTATCCCTTTTAACGAAAGCCCTTTTGTTTTTTTTCTGTGTGTCCGGCCGCTCAGCCAAACAACAAACAAGACTATAATCTGGAGCATAAGTACCCGAGCATATATAACTACTTGGCATACGAAGTAAAAGCATATTGCTCCCCACTCCTATCGCGCGTCCCCTGTACAACAAAGCATCAACTGATCGGGTAACTTAGAGACAGCATTAGTATATATACCAGCCATGTCACAGTTCTTCGAAGCTGCTACTCCCGTTGCAATTCCCACAAACAATACCAACGGCGGCTCCAGTGATGCCGGCAGCGCCGCCACTGGCGGCGCCCCCGTTGTTGGCACCACCGCTCAACCCACCATCAATCACAGGCTTTTGCTGTCATTGAAAGAGGCTGCCAAGATCATTGGCACTAAGGGCTCCACCATCTCACGCATAAGAGCTGCAAACTCCGTCAAGATCGGTATTTCTGAAAAGGTGCCCGGTTGCTCTGACAGGATCCTGTCCTGTGCTGGGAACGTAATCAATGTGGCCAATGCCATTGGTGATATTGTTGACGTGCTTAACAAACGGAATCCCGAAAATGAGGACGCAGCTGAGGGCGAAGCGGAAGAGCACTACTACTTCCACTTTTTGAACCATATTTTACCAGCTCCCTCAAAGGACGAGATCAGAGATCTGCAGCAACTGGAGGACATCGGTTATGTGAGGCTCATTGTGGCCAATTCCCATATCTCATCGATTATCGGGAAAGCAGGCGCCACCATCAAGTCCCTGATCAATAAGCACGGCGTTAAGATCGTGGCTTCCAAGGACTTCTTACCTGCTAGCGACGAGAGAATTATCGAGATCCAGGGGTTCCCAGGATCCATCACCAATGTACTTATCGAAATTAGCGAGATCATCTTGAGTGACGTTGACGTCAGATTCAGCACAGAAAGATCTTATTTCCCTCATCTGAAAAAGTCCTCCGGTGAGCCAACTTCCCCTTCTACCTCATCTAACACTAGGATCGAATTGAAGATTCCAGAACTGTATGTAGGCGCCATTATTGGCCGTGGAATGAACAGAATTAAGAATTTGAAAACTTTCACAAAAACCAATATTGTCGTAGAAAGGAAGGATGACGATGATAAAGACGAAAATTTTAGAAAATTCATAATCACAAGTAAATTTCCTAAGAATGTCAAACTTGCTGAGTCCATGCTTTTGAAGAACCTGAATACTGAAATTGAGAAACGTGAAAACTACAAGAGAAAATTGGAAGCTGCCGAAGGAGATGCCACTGTTGTTACTGAACGCTCTGATTCTGCTTCTTTCTTGGAAGAGAAGGAAGAACCTCAAAAGAATCATGATAACAAAGAGGAGCAGTCGTAGTATATACGTGTGCGTGCGCACGTCCCACACAGACAAAACAAACTATCATCTTAACGAATAATGTTGCATCATTACTAGTTTAAACTGTATTTTTATTAAAGGGAAAAAAATGATTCAATATGTATATATTTATTCATGTATATGTATTTTGAATGAAAAAAAAACGTTTTATAAATACTCAATAAAGCCGTTGTATTTTCTTTATTACTATCGAAATTCTTGCTTTAAACATTTCGCGCATCGCCGGCTAGAGGCACAGAGAGGGAAGGGGAAAATAACATGAAAAAATCGTAAGTTTCTAGGCAATGGTATAAACAAATAAACAATAAACATGCAATTACAGCTCTAGAACACATACTATCTTCATGGATGAATGATAAACTCCAAGAAGAGCATAACGAAAAAGACACCACTTCACAAATTAATGATTTCACGCCGCCGCATATGAGTATAGACTTTCATTCAAATAACAATAGCAATATCATCGAGACTATTGGCGTTTCCAAAAGACTAGGAAATTCTGTATTAAGTGAACTGGATTCTAGAGCTAGCTCAAAATTTGAATTTTTAAAAGATCAATCCGAACAACAATACAACGGCGACAAGAACAATGAACCAAAATCGGGCTCGTATAATATTAATGAGTTCTTCCAAGCAAAGCACGACTCTCAATTTGGCCAGATGGAGTCGCTAGACACACATTATACCCTTTTACATACGCCCAAGAGAAAGTCACAACATGCAATCCCACAGGATCGATCGGATTCGATGAAAAGGTCGAGACCGTCCCGCTCAATTCCATACACTACACCAGTGGTAAACGATATCACAAGAAGAATACGAAGATTGAAATTACGGAACTCATTGGTTAATGGTAATGACATAGTGGCTAGAGCGAGATCTATGCAAGCAAATTCTAACGTTAATTCAATAAAGAACACACCATTGTCAAAGCCCAAGCCATTTATGCACAAACCAAACTTTCTAATGCCCACTACGAATTCTTTGAACAAGATCAATTCCGCTCACCGTAATACATCCTCCTCTTCGACAGCTTCATCGATACCAAGATCTAAAGTACACAGATCGACATCAATAAGAGATTTACACGCCAAAACCAAACCGGTAGAACGCACGCCAGTTGCGCAAGGAACAAATTCGCAATTGAAGAATTCAGTTTCCGTTTTTGATAGACTTTACAAGCAAACAACGTTCTCTAGGTCGACGTCTATGAACAACTTATCGTCAGGAACCTCTGCAAAATCCAAGGAACACACAAATGTAAAGACTCGGTTGGTTAAAAGTAAGACAAGTGGTTCATTGTCCAGTAACCTTAAGCAAAGTACTGCCACCGGCACAAAGAGTGATAGACCTATTTGGCGGTGATTAAGTAATAAAAAAATTGCATTTTATAAGAAACATCATGTGATGACATTTAAAAAGCGGGAAAGAATACTACTAATATAAAACTATTTACTGGATATTTAGAATTTTTTTTTTTCTTCTTTATACGTAAAAGTTGTTCAAAAAATTTCATCGTTTTCTTTTTTTATGAATCTTTGATTCTTGTTGAAAAGAATTTCTAAAAAAATAGGAGGATAATAATATTATCAAAACAAATCGTGTCACTCATTAAACACCAAAAATCCAAAGAAGAAAAAAAGGAAAATGTGAGAAAGAATTTAGATTAAGAATCAAGCCAGATTAGACTTATTTGAACTTCTTACCAAACAAGATCATTTGCAGTTGATCGTACATTGAGATAACACCAGCACCTGCGACACCTCTTAAGATGTTAGCACCACAACCCTTGAATAGAGAACCAACACCTTCAGCAGCAACAATCTTCTTCAAACAGTCAAAGGCACCGTCGTACTTAACAGCTTGACCGGAGGTCATCATCATTCTTCTTCTAACGGTATCCAATGGGTAAGAACATGTAGAAGCACCAGTAGTAACAACCCAACCCAACAAGAATGAAGCCAAGAATGAACCTTCCAAAGAACCAGTCAACAATATAGGCTTCAAAGAATCGTACATACCGAAGTATAGACCTCTGTAGACAACAATACCAACGACAGAAGGTAAGAAACCTCTGTAAAGACCAGCAACACCATCAGATTTTAAGGTCTTCTTGTAGACATCGATCAAACCGTTGAATTGACGGGCACCACCCTTTTTAGAGGACTTGGAGTCAGCAGCCAATCTAGTTCTTGCATAATCCAAAGAGTAAACAAATAGTAATGACAAGGCACCAGCAGCACCACCAGATGCCAAGTTACCGGCAAACCATTTGGCGTAACCTTCTTCCTTCTTGAAACCAAACATGGCCTTGATCTTGTCCTTGAAGGCGAAATTCAAAGCTTGAGTGGGGAAATAACGGATAACGTTAGCAGTGTTACCTCTCCAGAATGAGATAACACCTTCCTGTGTAGCGGTTCTCTTGAAACAGTCTACGATACCTGCGTATTTTCTGTCCAAAGTACCTTGTTTTAACATTTCATCTTGGTTTTGGATCAAAAGCTTAACTCTTTCGATGGGAGATGCAGCAGTTTTGGCGATAGCGGCACTGACACCACCCATTAAGAAATCAATCAAAAAGTTAGATTCCTTCTTTGGAGCTGGGGCTGGAGGTAGTGGGGTTTTGACTTGGGCGTTAGAAGACATGGCTATTTGCTTATATGTATGTTAATGTATGATTCTGAAGTATAAAAGAGCACACAAAAAAGAACAACGACAAATATAAATAATATAGAGGGGCTCCTTTGACTTGTAGATGTATTGCAATGTTCCGTATAACTAACAGTGAATATATACTTTTTTGAGTGGGTTGTCGTGAAAAATTAATATTAAAAACTCAAATGGTATTTATATTGTGCGACGACGTGGGCCCGATCGACGGAGACATGTCCCCGATAATCGCACCTCACCCTCTGAGAGTGGGGCCTTCTCATTGGCCCGCGCTCTACACCAATCAGCATAGCGCATTTACCGCCTTTCGCTTGTTCTCCATTGGAAACAGTGCTCGTGCATCGTGATGTTATTTGCTACGTATGGAAAAATCGTGTCTATACTTCTGTATAATATACGTATGGTTATAGTGAACACATATATATAAATACATATATAAGAGGAAGAAAAGGAAATTATTTCGTTATCAGTTGGGCTGCTTTTGTCGTAAGTTTTGTTGTTCTTGAATGACTTTATTAAGCTGTTCGTCATTCTTAAAATCTTGTCGCCAATTGCATATGGGGCAGTGCAACTGTTTTCCCCAGAAGACCGGAACCAACGGTATAAACCAAATAGTGAAAAATTCCTTTCTTTTTATGGGGCCGACACTATAATTGTGACAATTCGGGCAATACAGGTTTTGATGTCCGGGAACGGTATCGTATGAAGAGTCGAAACTCTTCATACCACATACAATAGGTATGAATGACATGGTAATTTTTTCTTTTTGAGGTTGTGTATTAAGTTGCTTATCTGATTTCACTTTATACCAATCTTCCTTGCTGACATTTATTCCCAACTTGTTCTTCAGCCGCTTGTTTTATAACGTACATTATTGTAAAAACGGAGTAGAGAGGGAAAAAGGGAAAGGGATGGACGTGGCTAATGCGCATCTTCGTTTGTGTGTATATCCTTTGATCTTCACTACATAATTGGTTACCCGACAATGCTTTTTTTTTTTCTCAATTTTCATCTCTTTTCTTTTTTCTCATTTCTTATGAAAATCAGTGTGACTAAAATGAGACTTCGTATTTTTTGTAGAGGCGCCATACGCCGGCTCCGCCGTCACCACATTCTCCCCTGCCGGTAAAGACCGGCGCACGCGGAAAAGGCGTACATAGCGTCGGGCGGTAACGGAGTCATTCCATCGCTGATAATTACCCCTTGCAGCAAACCCAGAGCCCTATTACGAATCTAACCCATACACCGCGTTAGAGCACTCGCCGTTTTGCTCCGGGTCGTGCCGTCGTACATGCATACGCGTCCTGCAGGCATACCATAAGCCCACATACAATCACCTGTAGAAAGAAACAAAGCTTGTGTATGTAATCAAAGCAGAAATCTGATGGGTTCGAACGACTTCGTTATAGAAATATTATCTTTGGGTCTCGTCCTGCGTTATTCCTCCTGTCTCCTGCCGCTTTGATAACCTTTTCATTCCTCCCCTTAACTTGTTATTTCGTATTACGATATTGGGTAACTTAGTAGCGTAAATGGTAAAATGTAGGGACTCAATCTCATAGGTGGTTATGTTTTTCGTTCTCATTTTTCAAATCTGTGACTTCACAGACAAAACGCGTAGTGATTTCTTTATCTGAATGAGCCTTCGAAAAAAAACCAACGATTTCTTATGCAGTTAGTCGGCCAGTTGGTTATTGACTATCTGCGCGATTCCCCTTCCTGCATAAAAATAAACACAATCTTAATACGCCATACGTTGACTCCATTTTTTGCTCGTTTCATTATATTATCTTCCCATGCCGCTCCTGCGTGGGATTCCCTTTATTATAACTTTTAAGGTTTCTACCCACATACATGCAATTTTTATCATGTTTTTCTCTTTTTTTTTTTTTTTTTTTTTTTCTCTCTTTGTTGTGTTTTCGAGAAAAAGTTCAATTGTTTAAAAGGAATTAAGCAAATTATATATATGCGACTGTTGGTTTCCAGTTCTAATCCGTACTCTTTTTTTGAATTTGCACTGTTATCTCCTTTTATACTTGCGTGTTAATCTTGTATTAGGCAAAAGCTTAGTCGTAATATATAGAGATTATAAAACCAAAATAAAGCTAATGTGCGCCAATATCCCCGAATTCGACTCTTTTTACGAAAATGAAAATATAAATTACAACTTGGAATCATTCGCACCTTTAAATTGTGATGTTAATTCGCCCTTTCTCCCCATTAATAACAATGACATCAACGTTAATGCTTATGGTGACGAAAATTTAACGTACTCCAACTTTTTATTGTCTTATAACGATAAGCTGGCTACTACAACTGCTAAAAACAATAGCATTAATAATAGTAATAGTAATAATAATAGTAATAATAATAAAAATAATAATAATAATCATAATAATAATAATCTACTCGGTAATGACATCAGTCAGATGGCCTTTTTACTCGATTACCCTTCTACTCTCAACGAACCGCAATTTGCCGTAAATTGTAAAGACATTTACAGAAAGGATATATCAACACCTTCGTCATTAGTTTCGAGTCTGCCATCTGCAAAGTTTTCGTTATCCCTATCGAATTCGCCTTCTCCGCCACCACCATCGTCGTCCTCTTTGAAACATGGGGAAGCAATAATTTCTAATACCAGCGAAAGCAGTGACATATTTGCCGATCCTAATTCATTTGAAAAGGATACTATGCCCCTAACGCAAGAACTGACGCTAGAAAATCTAAATAATCAATTAAACTATCCCGATTTCACGATAAACGCCATCGAGCAGGATCCTGCCCCTTCGTCTTTTTCATCCTCATCTTCGTCTTCGGAGTCAACGGTCTCTTCCAGCAGGAAGAGGAAGCCCTGTCATGATTCCTACACACATTCTTCACGCTCTTCCTCAGAGTCTAAGAAAATTTCCGACTCGAGATTATCCGCCGAAGGTTTAGCCAAAGTGCTTAATTTAGAATCCCCCGAAGAAGCTTTAAAAAGAGAACGCTTTATATTGGGTATTTTCCAGAATGAATTAAATTACCCGCTAGGTTACAAAACGTGGATTAGGGATACTACAAAAGAATATAGGACAAAGTTAATCAATCAACTGCACGAACGAGTAAAGGTAAAGTACCCCGAATACAACCAGTCCATACTGGAAACGATAATTAGACGAGGCACCTACTACATGATGCAGAGTAGGTTAAGAAGAGAGAGGAGAATGAAGCTTAAGGAACGTAAAAGAACAACCTAATTTATTACCCAAAAAAAAAATGCATTATATATTTCATCCATATATAGAACACACTTACTCACATAAAAGACAAATATATAAAAGTGAACCGGTTTTCATATCATCATCCTCTGTTGTCCTTTTCAACTCTTAAATTGTCTAGGAAGAGATAAAGCACGGTAAAGAATAAAAATAACGTCGGAATTTTAGTATGGTACATAATTAAAAATTTTACAACCTAGCTCCTATCAAGTTCTTATTACCTTCATTTTATCAGAATCTAGTGAAAGAAGTTTTTTTCTTAGATTGTTTCATCAGCTTAGCCTTTTTATAAGTGTGATGTCTACCGTCTCTCCAACCAGAGGTGCTGATTTTTTTTCTGGGAGCTTCTTCATTGGATTTTTTCTCGTCGACATCCATGTCAATTCCTTGCTCTTCTTTCTTTTTTAGATCTTCTAATTTTTGCTTTAGTAAGTCTTCCTTTAGTTTATCGGATATTCTTTGTTCACGTGCATCTACTGCTTTTTGGAAAACGCCACGTCTTTTGACAGATTTAGCATTTAGATGACTGCTAGCACGTAATGATTTGGCCATGATTCTTGTTCTAGTAAGTTTTAACTTATTTTATATGCTGAACTCTTGGTTTGTCATCGGTGTCAATATATCAGAATGTTTTACTAATACCTAGTACGAAAATTTTTCGTAGAGCCTCATCGCTCTGTCTCTCGCTATCCAAAAAAAAAAAAAAAAAAAGTGAAACTGGATGAATATTGCGTATAAGGACAGTGTTTTAACACCCAGACATATTTTTCACCAGTACCTCCTGGAAAACGGAAAAAGTTTTTTTGCGAATACTTTCAATTCTTGAGTTGTAAGGCTGCATCCCTCCGTAGAACAAACCAGAGAGCGGAGCTTAGTAATGAGCTTACGGAATGTTCGTCCCACTGGGAGGAAGTGGCAATACCGTCTAACCTCTCGCCTACGTTCTCATCGCTATGGGAATTGGGCAGGCCTGGTGGGACTGGCCCTTCTTTCTACACATTCCACATCGGTAGCTTGTTATACTCCTCGGGAGATTACTGTATCTACATCGGGATACTAATAGTACATTTATACGCTAGTGCTACTTGATAGATCTTTTCACCAAATCGAATAAAAAGTCACCAATAAATTAGAGGAAAATGTATGTTTAACAGTGATACTAAACTTTGAACCTTTCACAAGAGTTATCTTTAAATATGTTATGAATGTCATCCTTTGGAGAGAAATAGATAAGGAAAAAAATTGAGGATACGGCATCCGGTGGTCGCATAGTTGGTAGCAACATCCATAGAAGAACCTCAGATAAATTTCAAGCTTGTACGAATTGCCGCGTTTATTACAAACTATAGAATTATCGCAGCAATGGTACATGTCTGTTCCTGCAAGCGTTAATTCGATTGATAGATAAAGTAATTCATTAACCTTTGTGAATATGCTCTTTACTGTTGGGTTTCAGGATTTTAGAAATGAAGCAACTTTACTAACATCAATTTGCAAATAAATCTGCAAAAACTTTTTCTCACAGGGCTAACTTGCGTACTCAAAAGAGACTTGCCGCTTCTGTTGTCGGTGTTGGTAAGAGAAAGGTTTGGTTAGACCCAAACGAAACTTCTGAAATTGCCCAAGCCAACTCTAGAAATGCCATTAGAAAATTGGTCAAGAACGGAACCATCGTCAAGAAGGCCGTTACTGTCCATTCTAAATCTAGAACTAGAGCCCATGCTCAATCCAAGAGAGAAGGTCGTCACAGTGGTTACGGTAAGAGAAAGGGTACTAGAGAAGCTCGTTTACCATCCCAAGTCGTCTGGATCAGAAGATTACGTGTCTTGAGAAGATTATTGGCCAAGTACCGTGACGCTGGTAAGATTGACAAGCATTTGTACCACGTTTTGTACAAGGAATCCAAGGGTAACGCCTTCAAGCACAAGAGAGCTTTGGTTGAACACATTATTCAAGCTAAGGCTGATGCTCAACGTGAAAAGGCTTTGAACGAAGAAGCTGAAGCTAGAAGATTGAAGAACAGAGCTGCTCGTGACAGAAGAGCTCAAAGAGTTGCTGAAAAGAGAGACGCTTTGCTAAAGGAAGACGCTTAATTGATTACAAATAATTAGCTAAGAAATTACGTACCTTCTCATTGTTCTATATATGTTTTATTTTCTCTAAAATGTACCAAATACAATAATAGTTTCAAAGGAGCAGGGAAAGAAACTAACGTGAAGGAGACTGTTCGTAGAATAAATGAATATTGATTAAAATTTTCTGAAAAAAAGAGTAATGAAGTCTTAGTCATCGCTAATGTACCGTAGGTGAGTTCTGAAAGGAGGCGGGTTCTTGTTTTAACGTAGCTTGTCTAGTCCTTTATGGCATCGTGTAAAATTGGTATATATTCAGAACACCCAGGAGTGAATTGATTTGCTGCTATAGGGGGAAATAAGATGTAACGATATTTTTTGTACTGAATTTCTTTGATGATACTGCCAGGATTGAGAGTTTGGTTGCCACATGTACGCTTAGGACACTCATGACTATCACTCCTTTGTATCGCTTCCATGTCGTATACCCACTGGCCGATTCTCACCCTCTGCATTGTACGATATTACTAGTATTGCTTGTTTCAGAGGATACTAAGGGGCAAGAATTTTCACTAATACACTACCAGTTTATGATAGCTTATCTACATCCTTTTACTGCAAAATTATTCTGGATTTGCAAAAGTTCGGCTTCACTATCAAAGCGAAAGGTGACCTTTTTATCGTACCTTTAAGAAAGATAGGCATAAACAATACTGTGTGGCAGGAAAAGATTTGATGAAGACCAAAAACAGCATCGAAGTGCTTTGCTACGATTTCTTTTTTTACTCTCCGGTTATTTTGAGGTATCTTGTCATTATATCTTTAAATTTATATATTTCTTTTTTCAGCTTTTAAGCGTTCACTGGAATTGCCCATATGTTCACTAAATATAAAACTGATTATTCTCTCCTCTATATTGTCATCTCGGCAGAAAAGCTACTTTTAAATAAGTTTTACACACCAGTTTTCTGCAATGATAAAAATAGCTACTTTGGATAGAGGCTGAGGCCTAACTAGTTGGAAGAAACTACTTAGGGATCCTTTGTACGGGAAACTTTTTTCCGCTGTTGTAATTGTACCATTGTCGTTGTTCATTTTTCAAATCCAGGCAATGAGGAAGTTTTGAACCAAAAAAAATAAAACCGAAAACAGAGCAACTTTAATTATAGTACGGCATATAAGGAAAACAAATCCAGAATTCAATAAAAGAATACAATACTTTCGAACACATATCTCACGCTGATAACACCCTAGCAAGTATGCTTTTCTTCTCCTTTTTCAAGACTTTAGTTGACCAAGAAGTGGTCGTAGAGGTATGTTCATAATGATTTACATCGGAATTCCCTTTGATACAAGAAAACTAACGGGTATCGTACATCAATTTTTGAAAAAAGTCAAGTACTAACGTTTGTTTACCCCTGTTTATCGTGTTTCCACTCAGTTAAAAAACGACATTGAAATAAAAGGTACACTACAATCAGTTGACCAATTTTTGAATCTGAAACTAGACAACATATCATGCACAGATGAAAAAAAATATCCACACTTGGGTTCCGTAAGGAATATTTTTATAAGAGGTTCAACAGTCAGGTACGTTTACTTGAATAAGAACATGGTAGATACGAATTTGCTACAAGACGCTACCAGAAGGGAGGTAATGACTGAAAGAAAATAAGAATTATGCAGTCTATCCTCATGGCATTTTTTCTCATTAGTTTTTTACACGAGTATCATTTTAGGATATTGAGATTATATGTATATGTATATATGTAGGCCATAAGATGATTCAACGGTTTGTATTAATTATCCGGTTCCGAGCTTTAGGAGAAATAACTTGGTGTGATATCTGTCAAGTGGTCATCCAAAATTTTTTTGGCCAGAGCGTAAGCTACGTAGACTGATGAGGAATTCTTTTTTTTTTGCCCCATTTTATCCCAAGAAATTCATTATGAGGTTTTGTTTTGTTTTACTAAATGCGCTTGATGGAAAAGCGAATGTCATGAAATGCAGATCAACACTCCAATAAAAAAGTAAATGTTTTTAAAGAAGTATATCACGCTACAAAAATTCGTAAGCACTATATTTCGAACGTTAACCTAAATCTCTCCCACTAAGAAAATGGATAGAAATGTATATGAAGCCTGCAGCAATATAATTAAGGAATTTGGAACACATGTAGTGAGCGCCGATGAAGTACTCGCAGAAAAGATAGATAATGCTGTTCCTATACCGTTCAAAACAAGGGAGGACATAGATGCCGACGTGGAAAAAGATAGAAACGAAGGAGTTTTCGAAGGTAATATCATTCCTGATATCGACCTACGTGTAGTACACTACTACGCCACGCAGTTGTGTCTAAATAAGTATCCTCATTTGATTAACGCCTTTGATGAGACAAGCCTTATAACATTGGGTTTACTCATCGAAAAGTGGGTAAAAGACTATCTAACCAGCATCCAGACAGAACAGGGAAGGCAAAGTAAGGTAATCGGGAAGGGGCCATGCGAATTCATATCAAAACATATTGATTATAGGCATGCGCCAGGTAATATCTGAATGTAGCAAAAACCTGGCTTTTGCGGCTGGGGAGGATGGAAGGCTTTTGTAGGCTATTATCTACTCGAGGAAGGAACGTTAGAATATCTCCATTTTTCACGCAAAATGTCGTTCTGAGTAAATGCGTGTGCTGAAGCATAACATGAGTTATTCCCTGTATGTATGTACAGTATTTCAATTTCGCAGACCGTGGGCTACATATGTGAGCGATTAGGAAGTAGTGAAGTAATTATGGCAAGTCTAGAGGTCCGGCTGATCCCTTGCGGTGCTGAAGTAACGAAACCGCGCGCATATCTTTTGGAAGGGATTAATTTGCACTGAATTTTTAAACTTAATTAGCGAGGAGAAGTAGATGCATTTCAATTATGCCAAAAGCAGTATTTATTACTTCTTATAGAATATAGTATCACTTACGCTCATTTAGTGTTCCCACTTACGTATTAAATGACGTACTTTTTTTTTGTCCTCTTCTGTAGCTTTTTTTCACTTTGAAAAATTTAGCGCTGAGTTCTTCCAAAGACGTCAAATCACCTACTATAGTTAAAAACATATTACTTATACTAGTTCTAGCACTTCCTTTTATCTACACTGTAATCCGAAGAATACACTATAAGGATGGCTAGAAGAAAGAATTTCAAAAAAGGGAACAAGAAGACTTTTGGTGCTCGTGATGACTCGAGAGCTCAAAAAAACTGGTCTGAACTGGTAAAGGAAAATGAAAAATGGGAAAAATACTATAAGACTTTAGCTCTTTTCCCAGAAGATCAATGGGAAGAATTTAAAAAGACATGTCAAGCTCCACTTCCTCTAACTTTTAGAATTACAGGTTCTAGAAAGCATGCCGGTGAGGTCCTGAATTTGTTTAAAGAAAGACATCTACCAAACTTGACTAATGTTGAGTTTGAAGGTGAGAAGATTAAGGCCCCTGTAGAATTACCTTGGTATCCAGACCATCTTGCTTGGCAATTGGACGTTCCTAAGACGGTTATTAGAAAGAATGAACAATTCGCAAAAACTCAGAGATTTTTAGTTGTTGAAAATGCCGTTGGTAATATCTCAAGACAAGAAGCCGTTTCAATGATTCCTCCAATCGTTCTAGAAGTAAAACCCCATCACACTGTTTTGGATATGTGTGCTGCTCCTGGCTCCAAAACTGCTCAATTAATCGAAGCCTTGCACAAGGATACAGATGAACCATCTGGTTTCGTTGTAGCTAATGATGCCGATGCCAGAAGATCTCATATGTTGGTTCACCAATTGAAGAGATTGAACAGTGCCAACTTGATGGTTGTCAACCATGACGCCCAATTCTTCCCACGTATCAGATTACATGGCAACTCAAATAACAAGAATGATGTTTTAAAATTTGACAGAATCCTGTGTGACGTTCCATGTTCTGGTGATGGTACCATGAGGAAAAATGTTAATGTTTGGAAAGACTGGAACACACAAGCAGGTCTTGGTTTGCATGCTGTTCAGCTGAATATATTAAACAGGGGTTTGCATCTTCTAAAGAACAACGGTAGATTGGTTTACTCAACCTGTTCTTTAAATCCTATTGAAAATGAAGCGGTTGTTGCCGAAGCGTTAAGAAAGTGGGGTGACAAGATTAGATTAGTTAACTGTGATGATAAGCTTCCTGGCCTAATAAGATCCAAGGGTGTATCCAAATGGCCTGTCTATGACAGAAATTTGACTGAGAAAACCAAAGGAGACGAAGGTACACTAGATAGTTTCTTTCCACCATCTGAAGAAGAGGCATCGAAATTCAATTTACAAAATTGTATGAGGGTTTATCCTCACCAACAAAACACAGGCGGATTTTTCATTACTGTTTTCGAAAAAGTCGAAGATAGCACTGAGGCGGCTACAGAGAAACTATCTTCTGAAACCCCAGCTCTAGAGTCTGAAGGACCTCAAACAAAGAAAATAAAGGTAGAAGAAGTCCAAAAGAAAGAAAGACTACCACGTGACGCGAACGAAGAGCCTTTTGTTTTCGTTGATCCACAGCACGAAGCTTTAAAAGTTTGTTGGGATTTCTACGGCATCGATAATATTTTCGACAGAAACACTTGTTTAGTGCGTAACGCCACTGGTGAACCAACAAGAGTAGTTTACACTGTGTGTCCAGCATTGAAGGACGTTATTCAAGCGAATGACGATAGGTTGAAGATTATTTATTCTGGTGTAAAATTGTTTGTCTCTCAAAGAAGTGATATCGAATGTTCATGGAGAATCCAAAGTGAATCATTGCCAATAATGAAACACCATATGAAATCTAATAGAATTGTTGAAGCTAATTTAGAGATGTTAAAACACTTGTTAATCGAATCTTTCCCTAACTTTGACGACATTCGTTCGAAGAACATCGATAATGATTTTGTTGAAAAGATGACAAAATTAAGCTCTGGTTGCGCCTTTATTGATGTGTCAAGAAATGACCCTGCCAAAGAAAACTTATTCTTGCCTGTGTGGAAAGGCAACAAGTGTATCAATTTGATGGTTTGTAAAGAAGATACTCATGAGCTATTATATAGGATCTTTGGTATTGATGCGAATGCCAAGGCTACTCCAAGCGCTGAAGAAAAAGAAAAAGAAACGACTGAATCTTCCGCAGAAACTACTACCGGCACCTCTACTGAAGCTCCTAGCGCTGCTAATTGATAGTTATCGTCTTTCTTATCCCCTCCACTGTAAAGTAAATGTATATTATTAAAAGGCAAAAATAAGAATATAATACTTCAGTAATGAGCCTTTTTTGTTTGGTCTTGTTACTTCTTTTTTACTTCAATTTTTTTTTTTTTTTTTGGATAGTAAATAATGCACTTTTGACTGGATCTTGAGTATTTAGTTGAATTGAAATTAAAGATACAGTGTATAAAAAAATTATACAAAAAATAAAGGAAACTTGTATATTGAAAATAGGATTGCTAATACATGGATTGAGACTGAGAATTTTAGCATCTTCATATCCAGATATTCGTAGGAATAACAAAGTTTTAGTGACCCAAGGTATAAATTGCGAAAGACCTGCGGAGTTGGCGGCGAACACTGACTTTTTGGGCATCAACAAAGGAATCAACTACAACTTTGATAGCTCTATCCAAATCATAAGAAGACACAAATTCAGATAGTCTCATTTTAGCAAAAGATTCTGCAATTCTTAGAATAGATTCTAAATGACGAACAGTGATTGGAAACGAACCTGTAGAAATACTTTCTCTTCTCAAATCCGCATATACCCTGCTAACCTTATCCATATCCATCTGATGCAATTTAGGGTATATTTTTGTCCTCGCATAGTGAATATATTTCATCAATAATTCCTGTGGAATAGGCGAGATCTCTTCCTCCTTCTTCCTTTGTCTTTGAAGTCTTCTTTGCCTTGCATTAAGCTGCTCATTTATTTCATCTTCTCCTTGTTCTATCGCCGATTCGCCATTATTTTTAAGCTCTTCGCCTTCTCGATCTTCATCGTTTTCTGGATGGGATCTTACATGAGAATCGACAACAAATGTAGCCAATCTTTCGTCTGCCTCTTCATCAACAAGGTCTCTGACAACACATAAAATATCAAATCTAGAAAGAATAGGCTCGGTCAAACTGACATTCTGAGCTAAAGGCAAGGTTGAATTATATCTACCACCATTAGGATTTGCCGCAGCAATAATTGAGCAGCGCGCTTGTAATGTAGTAACAATACCGGCCTTGGAAATGGAAATACTTTGCTGTTCCATAGCCTCATGAATAGATGTACGATCCTGATCGTTCATCTTATCGAATTCATCAATTAAACAAACACCCTTATCAGCCAATACTAGCGCCCCCCCTTCTAAGGTCCATTCTTTAGTAATAGGATCTTTCCTGACGGATGCTGTCAGACCGACAGCCGAAGCACCCTGACCAGTTGCAAAGACCGCTCTATGCGCTGTTTTCTCGACGTATTTTAAGATTTGAGATTTGGCAGTACCTGGATCACCTAATAATAACACATTGATATCACCACGAATAGAATGTTTTCCATTGACGTTTTTTGGAACACCCCCAAATAATGAGCACGCGACTGCAGTTTTAATATCTCTATGACCGTAGATAGACGGTGCCATCGATGATATAATTTTATCAATTATACCACGATCCCTAGAAATCTTTCTAAATTCACGCTCTTCTTCTTCAGTCCAACTGAAAACATCCAACCCTTCTTCGCCTTCGTTAGCTGTATTGCCCTCTCTTCTTTTTATAGAATTTGCCTCGATAATTGTTGCAAAAACGGGGAATCCGTTCTTTGCATTCAAGTTACCATCGTAGTTATTTTTGTAGATGCCGGTAACTTCTACCTCCTCACCTGGCTTGGATACATCTACCAAATCCGCCAACAAAATGACTTCTCTATGTCTTGGTAGACGGCCTGGAGGAACGGTTCCGGGAGCTTCCTGGAGCGTAACCCTTTGATAATTTCGGTACACAGTTTTTTCTCCATTGACTCTAAAGGGACCTTTTGATTTGCAGTTTGTACAGAATGAGATTCTAATTTCTTCATTAGAATCTTGAAAAAATGGGCCCAAAATGGAGCCACATTTCAAACAATTGAATTTGACATATTTTAATTGAGGGAAGACTCCTGTTCTTCTTGTCACCACCCCAGTGACGCGTACTAGAGAGGACAAATTAGACTCACGCAATTCACGTAAACTGTATATTGTTGGAAAATCAGAGATTCTTACGTGAATTTCGGAGTGAATACGGGCATAATCTGGGTAATGCAATTCTGTTGCCTCCATAGCCACGAGATCGAATATTTTCAACATTTCTTCTGGACATTTAGCTAAAAATAGTGCCAGGATGGCTTTGGACTCCGCTAAGTGTCTATAATTAACCTCCAAAGATTCAGAATTCATTTCACCTAATGTTCTAATACGTGCACCATATACAGAACGACCCGTTTCATCTGTATATTCCAGCAGGAATGATTTTAACTCTCTGGCAATAGTTCTTGAGACATTAGGTTGTGTTATCCATTCCGAGTAACTGTTAGCCTTAACGTTACTCAGAGATTCTAAAGTAAGTTCTTCTCTTAATGGGTCAATGTCCATGTCACTCAATAGATCGTCATCACTATTCTCTAAGTCCTCATACTGCCTTCTCCTTCTTCGTCTTTGCACAGGAAGGCCCATTTCATCAAGTTGCGCTGCACCTTCTTGTTCTTCGTCCTCGTCATCTATGTAGGCAACATTTCTCAATAGCCTATCTCTTTCATTTAGTTGAGCATCAATGCGGCGACGTTCGCTTAAAGATAGTTCTTGTTGTTCCCTGTCGTCAACTTGATCTGGATCATATCTATCTCTATTATGATCAGCCGCATAATCCTCATACATATTATCGTCCATCAAATCTACTTCGTTCATTTGTTCTTCAACTTCATCAATATCTGGTACATCGTCAACTTCATTATCGTCACCTTCAGGGTTAATCATATCTGGAGAACCAATAGGTGATGAAACTGGGTTCATCCCCCCTCTAAAATGTTGCTGAGGTGAGGATGGCGGTAGCTCATTTTCTGAGTCCGAATCATCTTCCTCACGTCTACGTCTTCTATTATCAGACATCACTTATATTGTAGTTGTGTTATACTTCTTAGAAAAGAGGCAAAGAGGTGTGTGGAGTATTATTAAGTAAACTGTACCAAAATGTGTAGATTATAAGATATTCACCATTTACTTTCTGGTTTCGTTTCTCGAAATTTTTCGTTGTCCTATTTTCTTCGGTAAGTAATTAGATTTCCTAAAAAAGGCATATGATAAATAATATTACACGCGATTCCGCCATCTTGGGTTTCCCACATACATACTTCACGAAGAAAAGAAAGAATTTAATATTGTGTAATAAAATTGATGTTTATGTTTAAATATTTACAGAATGTTTAAACAGGTATTTAATCCATTTAGATGAAAAGTTAGTCCTTTTCCTTTTTAGCATCCAAAATCTCAAATTCAGCCTTCCATACTGAATTACCTTCTTTCGTATTCACATCCTTGAATAATTTTTGGAATATATCATTATACCAATCAGCAGCTAAAGGTTCCAACCCTTCCTTTACATTGTCTGGAAGTTCCTCCCAATCATTTAAGTTATCTTTAGGGAAAATAATAGTCTTGGCACCAGATCTTTTAGCGGCCACAGCTTTTTCTCTCAACCCACCGATACGTAAAACTTTACCGGTAAGTGTCAATTCACCGGTCATCGCAACCGTTGGGTCAATCGACTTATTCAATGCTAGGGAAAGGAAGGAAGTGGCCATAGTGACACCTGCAGATGGACCATCTTTAGGGGTAGCACCTTCAGGACAATGCAAGTGGATAGACGCCTTTTCAAAAAATCTGTTCTCAGGGAATTTTTGTGCTAAATACATCTTGGCGAATGAATAAGCAAGTCTTGATGATTCCTTCATAACATCTCCCAGTTGCCCGGTCCTTTCAAATGTTGGATGCTTGCAGTTGTGTAAAGGTTGTTCAAGGACAGATTCTACATAAAGTGAGCAACCTCCCATATTAGTCCACGCCAACCCCATAACTACCCCTGGTGGAGTTGTTTCGTATAACCGGTCTGTAGTGTAGACTGGAGGCCCAACGTAATCTTTTAGGTTTTTCTGGGATATGGAAACATTGATCTTTTCAGAGGTCTTTAAGGCTTCAATGTCATCGCTTGTCTTTTCCGAATTATTGTCCTTAGTCTTCTCCGATGAGCTTTTGGCGTTATTTTCCGCCTTTTCTTCGGAAGAAACGCTTTCTTTAGGCTTGCTGTCGGCTGATGACGTTGGGGAATCTTCAATACTCAACTTCTTTACCACTTGTAGGGCTGCTTTACGGTATATTTTCTCGATGTGTTTTTTCAAATTCCTTACACCACTTTCTCTACAGTAGTACTTCATTAACGCTGTTATTGCATCTTCTGTCATATCAACATGAGAGTTTTCTAGACCAGCGCTTTTCTTGGCACTTGGAACTAAATACTGCTCGGCAATCTTAACCTTGTCTTCAGCAACATATCCTGTCAACTCAATGACTTCCATACGATCCAGTAAAGGTCTTGGAATAGTTTCCAAAGAGTTAGCAGTGCAAACGAAAAGCACTTTTGATAAGTCAATAGGAATATCCAAGTAGTTATCCAAGAAGCTGTTGTTTTGTTCAGGGTCCAATACTTCTAACAATGCCGCGGACGGATCGCCGTGTATGCCGCCGTGTCCAATCTTATCGATTTCATCTATCAAAATCAAAGGATTTTGAGTTTGGCACTTCTTTAATGCTTGAACTACTCTGCCAGGTAAGGCGCCAATATATGTTCTCCTATGACCTTTTATTTCTGCCACGTCGGTCATACCGCCTACAGAAAATCGGAAGAATTTCCTGTTAAGAGCTCTAGCGATAGATTTACCTATGGACGTTTTACCAACACCTGGGGGTCCTACGAAACATATGATTTTACCATCGACCTTACCCAATAGTTTACCGACGGCAATAAACTCCAAGATACGATCCTTGACATCTACCATACCATAATGATCTTCATCTAAAATTTTCTTTGCTCTCGGAATGGAATACTGTTCTTTGGAATGTTTTCCCCATGGGATCGATGTTAACCAATCCAAATAGTTTCTGATAACGCCAAATTCGGACATAGAAGTCTCCAAGGTACTTAATTTAGTTATCTCATCATCGAAAATTTTTTGAACGCTATCAGGCAATTTTAATGACTTGATTCTTTCTTTATAAGTGTCAATCAATTTGTCACGGCCGTCGTCAATACCTAATTCTCTTTTGATGCCCTTTAATTGTTCCATCAAATAGTATTCTCTTTGTCTCTTTTGAATCTTTGTCTCTACATCTTTGGAGATTTTGTTCTGTAATTCGGCATTCATCAATTCTTTCTTAAGGACTAGTAGCGACTTTTCTAGCCTGTGCTCAATGTTTAAAGATGACAGTATGTCTTGTAATTCGTCTTCTTCGCCGGCAGAAACAGCAGCGGCAAAATCTGCCAATCTAGCTGGTTCCTCAAAAATGTTCGTGGTCGCAGATTGAATTGAAGCAGAAAAAGTTGCAATTTGTTCTCTGAACATCGTGTTCAATTGAGAAATTTCTTTAAATACCTTCAAGATTTCTGATGTTAGCGCATTAATAACGGGTGACTTTCTATCAAACGGTTCATCTTCTAAATTCAACACATTGACAAGGGAAACATTATAATTTTTTAAGAATTCTGTGGGGTTAATGTCCTCACCTTCTTGAATATCGTCTAATTCTTCAGACTCTTCTTCAGTGGCTTCTACTCTCTTATGATTTTGCAATTCTGAGTCTGGTATCCTCTCCACCACAATATCCTCCAACTTAGGCGTAGCAGGGCTGGTGCTTTCTTGGTCTTCTGGGTTGTTAGCGTCTTCAACGACGGTCGTTTCAGTATCCGTGTCCTTTGCTTGTTCTTTTGATTTTTCCTTTTCCTCGTTTGGTGGAAATAATTCATCAATTTTTATTCTCCTGTGAGGATATAAAAGAGCAGTCATTGTTTCAGTGCCCGTCTTTTCGTCTTTACTCGGGAAAGCGCTAGTTATTTGAGCCAGAACACCAACATCGTATACATCATTTTTATCTGTGATTACATCAGTATCTTCTTCCGAGTTCTTCAACATGAAAGCACCAATGTAGGGTTGCTGGCGGTCTAACATTTCCTTGATTGCCTTCATAACTCTTTCGTCCGATATCACAACCGCCTTGTAGAACCCTGGAAATAAGGGCCGTCTGGCTATTGGTAATGCTAGCATTTGCGGGTATACTTCTGGTACATCCTTTGGAGGCTTTTGTTTCGAACTTCCATCTCCAGAATCCGATCGACTGGATGATGACTGTCCACCTCCAGAAGCGGAGCTTCTGGAGTTTTTCGAAGCTTCACCTTCTTGGTCCTTATTAACAATTTCATCATCTCGCGTGGGCTCAACATCATTGTCTGTATCTTTTTCATCAGGTACTATCTTGACATCTTCATCCTTTTTCTGAGATGTACTATCATCTTTCGCCAGAATACTTTTGCCGCTGTTTGTAGCCATGAAATGCCGAGCAAACTGCTCATCAAGTTGTGCAAAGTGTTCCATGTACCTTGGATCCTTCAATTGATGCTGGAACTCTTGCCATGTTGGACTCTTAATAATATGGCTAGGTTTGATATTCTCTACGTCACGCACGGTCAAGGTCGATGCGAACCTTCTTTGAGAAACTGCAGCAGTCTTAGCGATAGATCGGTAATATTGGATAGCTCTTGTGGTCCTCGCCACTGTGCTAAGGGTCTTTGTGGTTCTTGTTCTTAGCATGCTTTATTTGCAAATCTTTTCGTTCAAGCACCTCGAAAACCAAAAGAAAAAACAACTAAACTTTGAAACAGCTGCAAATGCACACTGTATTATCAGGTTTTAGGTGTCCTAGTAACCGTATCAGCTTGTCGTTGCTGCAATACCAATGCCAAAGCATGGCTAAAAGACTTCGTCTGACTTATTTCCTTCCGGTGGCAAACATCATACACCCTTTACAAAGCACCCATACATTACATTGAATACATTACACACTAACAATAAAATATTATCTATATCGTTACATTCATTAATTACACGAGAACCAACGACCAGCAGGAAATAGCCCCGTGCTATTCCATCCTGACAGCTAGCAACTTTTGTGATCTACCACCCGGTTTTGTCTTCTCAAGGCACCTCTTCGTCGTCCTGCTCATACATTAGTTGATTCTTCAGCGCCTGTTGTTGCCTGTATTTAGCCAAGTAGATTTTCAACACCTCTGCATAGTTCTCGAATCCTAAGGCGTGCAATGATATGAGAATGTCTTCCCCGTTTATCGTCTTTCTTTTGTCAGCAGCGCATCGATCGCTGGCCTCGCTAGTCACAAAAGAAATGAGCTCACTGACACACTCCTGCATGCACTCTTTCGCATCTTTCGATACCTTAGCACTCGGTGGGAGAGTATTCTTCATGAGTCGCGCTACATTGTTGATGGGTAGCCATCTGTCCTGCTCTCTTAGCGTGGAAATTTGCTGCAAACTGCCGCTGGAGCTAGCGTTTCCACCGTTCTCCTGAGTATCCTCTGGGCTTGTGCTAACATGTTCGGACTCGTTGGTATTCATATTCTCGAGAGGTTTGTGCCACTTGTGTTACTACCTAGCTTATTCCTGCTCTTGAGTTTGATTGGCGGAAAGCTACTATTCGCAGCTCTTTTTTTACTTAGTCTGAAAGAGCGGACCAAAAAACGCACGTAGCGCGATATTGTCGTGGCATCGAACGTAATATGGTACTTCTATTGTGCTATATTTTGGCAGAAGGTTTGCAGTAATCGCAGCCTGGAGAAGACAATGGGTATTAGTAGCAGTAAAGGGCCACAGATAGGGTGATTTGAAGTTGATTCTGCTTTTGTCAGTGAAGGAAAAGAAAAAATGGCGAAAAAAAACTCACAATTGCCCTCTACTAGCGAGCAGATCTTGGAAAGGTCCACAACAGGAGCTACCTTCCTCATGATGGGCCAACTTTTCACCAAACTGGTAACGTTCATACTAAATAATTTGTTGATCAGGTTTCTGTCGCCCAGAATTTTCGGTATCACGGCCTTTCTAGAATTTATACAGGGCACAGTGTTATTTTTTAGCAGAGATGCGATTCGTCTGTCGACGTTGAGAATCTCAGACTCCGGTAATGGAATAATCGATGATGACGACGAGGAGGAGTACCAGGAAACTCATTACAAGTCTAAAGTTTTGCAAACCGCAGTCAATTTTGCTTACATTCCGTTTTGGATCGGGTTTCCACTGTCCATTGGTCTTATCGCCTGGCAGTACAGAAACATCAACGCGTATTTCATCACTCTTCCATTCTTCAGGTGGTCGATTTTTCTTATCTGGCTGAGTATCATCGTGGAGCTGTTAAGCGAACCATTCTTTATCGTCAACCAGTTTATGTTGAACTATGCCGCAAGGTCAAGATTTGAAAGCATCGCGGTGACTACAGGATGTATTGTCAATTTTATAGTTGTTTATGCCGTTCAGCAATCCCGCTACCCAATGGGGGTTGTCACATCGGACATTGACAAAGAAGGCATCGCCATATTGGCATTTGCCTTGGGCAAGTTAGCACATTCGATCACCCTGCTAGCATGCTACTACTGGGACTATCTCAAGAATTTCAAACCAAAGAAATTGTTCAGTACCAGGCTAACGAAGATAAAAACGCGTGAAAACAACGAATTGAAGAAAGGCTACCCAAAGAGCACATCTTATTTTTTCCAAAACGACATTTTACAGCACTTCAAAAAAGTTTATTTTCAACTATGTTTTAAGCATTTGTTGACAGAGGGTGATAAGTTGATTATCAATTCTTTATGTACTGTGGAAGAACAAGGCATTTACGCTCTATTGTCGAACTATGGATCGCTACTAACAAGATTATTATTTGCGCCGATCGAAGAATCTCTGCGGTTATTTTTGGCCCGTTTATTGTCTTCGCATAACCCTAAAAATTTAAAACTATCTATTGAAGTCCTGGTGAATTTAACAAGGTTTTACATATACTTATCGTTAATGATCATTGTATTTGGGCCTGCCAATTCATCCTTTTTATTGCAGTTCTTGATTGGCTCGAAATGGTCCACTACTTCCGTTCTGGACACTATAAGAGTCTACTGCTTTTACATCCCATTTTTATCGCTTAATGGTATTTTTGAAGCTTTTTTCCAGAGTGTAGCCACTGGTGACCAAATTTTGAAACATTCATATTTTATGATGGCCTTTTCTGGTATTTTCCTGCTCAATTCCTGGCTTCTTATTGAAAAACTCAAACTATCAATCGAAGGTTTGATATTGAGTAACATCATTAACATGGTGTTGAGAATATTGTATTGTGGAGTTTTCTTGAATAAATTTCATAGGGAATTGTTTACAGATTCCTCTTTTTTCTTCAATTTTAAGGATTTCAAAACAGTTATTATTGCTGGCTCAACGATCTGTCTACTTGACTGGTGGTTTATTGGGTACGTTAAAAATTTACAACAATTTGTTGTTAACGTATTATTCGCAATGGGATTGTTAGCGTTAATTTTGGTCAAGGAGCGCCAAACCATACAATCTTTTATTAACAAGAGGGCGGTTTCCAATTCTAAAGATGTATAAACAAAAATTCTTATATAACTCAGGCGACACATAATATGCGCTTAAATAACATATAGTGAGTATATTATCAAAAAGCATTCATTTTTTTTTATTTATTAGTCCTTCAGAAACTTAGTTTGTATGCACTATATGATGTGAAAGTGCTGAAAAATTACCCATAAAAGATAGGCAACCAAGAGAGAAGCTATTTCACCGTAAAGAAAATCCCTTTCCTTGCCAGGACACTATGTCATCAAGCGAAAACATGTTACTGGATGGAAAATCAGAGAACACAATACGATTTTTAACTTTCAATGTCAATGGTATAAGAACCTTTTTTCATTATCAACCATTTTCTCAAATGAATCAATCCCTTAGATCTGTTTTCGACTTTTTTCGAGCAGACATAATAACATTCCAAGAGCTCAAGACGGAAAAATTGTCTATCTCTAAGTGGGGGAGAGTTGATGGTTTTTATTCTTTTATTTCTATCCCTCAAAACAGAAAGGGATATTCTGGCGTTGGCTGCTGGATTAGAATTCCGGAAAAGAACCACCCACTATACCATGCATTACAAGTCGTTAAGGCAGAAGAAGGTATAACGGGTTACTTGACAATAAAAAATGGTAAGCATTCAGCAATCTCCTATAGAAACGACGTAAATCAAGGAATTGGTGGTTACGATTCTTTAGATCCCGATTTAGATGAGAAAAGTGCACTGGAACTAGATTCAGAAGGCAGATGTGTTATGGTTGAACTGGCATGTGGAATAGTTATTATCAGTGTATATTGTCCCGCAAATTCGAACTCATCGGAGGAGGGTGAGCTGTTTAGAATAAGGTTCTTGAAAGTTTTATTAAGAAGAGTTCGGAATTTGGACAAAATTGGGAAGAAGATTGTGCTAATGGGCGACGTAAATGTTTGCCGGGATCTTATAGACAGTGCCGATACATTAGAACAATTCTCAATTCCAATAACAGATCCCATGGGTGGAACAAAGTTAGAAGCACAATATAGGGATAAAGCAATCCAATTTATTATCAATCCGGACACGCCACATCGGAGGATATTTAATCAAATATTGGCTGATTCACTTTTACCAGACGCGAGTAAAAGGGGGATACTGATAGACACTACGAGGCTAATTCAAACAAGAAATCGACTTAAAATGTATACAGTCTGGAATATGTTAAAAAATTTAAGACCTTCGAATTATGGCTCACGGATAGATTTTATCCTAGTGTCCTTAAAGCTTGAACGATGCATAAAAACAGCTGACATTCTTCCGGATATATTGGGCTCTGACCATTGTCCTGTGTATTCTGATTTAGATATAGTGGACGACAGAATTGAACCTGGTACGACACAAGTTGCCATACCAAAATTTGAAGCAAGGTACAAATATAATTTAAGAAACCATGATGTTTTAGAGATGTTTGCCAAAAAGGATACGAATAAAGAATCTAATAAACAGAAATATTGTGTATCAAAAGTCATGAATACCAAAAAAAACAGCAACATCAAAAACAAATCGCTCGACTCATTTTTCCAGAAGGTAAATGGAGAAAAAGATGACAGGATTAAAGAATCCTCTGAAATTCCACAGCAAGCTAAAAAAAGAATCTCCACGCCAAAGTTGAATTTCAAGGATGTCTTCGGAAAGCCTCCCCTGTGCAGGCATGGGGAGGAATCCATGCTGAAAACATCGAAAACTTCGGCCAATCCAGGTAGAAAGTTCTGGATTTGCAAGAGATCTCGGGGTGATTCAAATAATACAGAATCATCATGTGGGTTTTTTCAGTGGGTTTAAATATGAGAACGTCAGCTGATATTTTGGGAGAATAAAACGCTTTCTTCTATGCCCAAGTTTTTTAAAATAATAAACTGATATTCTATATACATGTACAGTCTTGTTCTTCTTCTTCCATTACTTTTTTCAGCCAAAGGCGGTCATCGTCAGTGACCTCCAGAAGTCTCAAACTGGAAGATTCTTGTAGAATTGACACTGTTAATGGTGAACCGACGAGTTCATCAGTAGATATGTATGTACTGATGGACGAAGAAAATGTATCTTTATCCACATGATTTACTCTGATGTAAGCCACCTTATCGTCAACATGCAGGAATGAATATTCTACACCTTCACCGAAAATACCATAACTACGTTTCAATGCGTTATTTAACCATTGCCTCCATGTCATTTGATCAATAGCATGTGCATCGTCCACATCTTGATCGAATGAAGTACTATAAATATTAAGGTACGTTAGTAGCTTATTTCTCTTCGGTAGCTGAGACTCAAAAAGTCAAAAATATACGTACATTGATAACTTGAAATATTGCCATTCTCTAAAAGTCTTTTTCCCCATCACAACTGGCCATTTATCAAACTATTTATCTGCCTTTTCTTATTCTGATTGTCCTATAAAGCTGAACAGTAAAGCTTGTAAAATTACGCGATGACTTATGTATTGAAGTTATGACGTTCTCGATGATCTTCAGTCAAACAACCACTTTTCCGTAACATATGATATATCCCACCGGCTTCCTTGTACGCATTATTACGGTTCTGCTTTGAAGATGGAGATTCAGTACTTGCAGTTTTTTGAATTGCACCAGTACTGATCATGCCAAGTTTCTTTGGCTTATGAAAAAACTTGATATTCTGTCTAGAGGATCTGCTCGTTTTTGTTTATGAAAAGTATATGGAATTATCTACTCTATGTAAAGTAATCTCTCTACTGGTTTTCGTTAGATGGCGCTGTAGAATCAGGCCTGTCGATGTTTTCCTCATTTCCTTCTGGTAATGCATCTGGAACATCGGTGGTCGTAGGTTGATCTGTATATGATGTATGCTCTTCTTCAAGTGTTGGAACATCATCTTCTTCGATTTCAAAATTACTACCCTGATCCATGAAACTGGATAAGTCATTGGCGTCTTCATCGTGGCCAGCAAGCAGGTCATCTGCTTCATCCAAAAATTGATCATGGATCAGGGATGAGTAGCTTGGACCTGTTCTGTTTCCAAACCTTCCTCTAATTTTGGAAATAACATGCGCTATATTAGTTTTTGTGTGCTGTAAAAGAGACCCGATATTTGAGAAAACGTAAAATCCTGATTTCACAATGTTATTGACAACTCTGTCAGTATTATTGTTTTCTATTAAACCATCGTCACCTAGCCTAATTTCTCCAAACCTTGCAAATCCCCCATTTCTTCTGATACCTCTGTCATATACAAACCATGCGGCAAAGAAAATTATTAAAAGAATTGAAATGAAAATAAATGCAAAGGGACCGGCACTTACTGAGTACTTTTCCTTGAATTCTTTTTCTTTTCCTGGGCAAGCATGTGGTGATGAGGGAGCATCCAATTTCAGGCCACCCTCACAGGTTGATAGAGGGATCTTTCTGTAGCCTGACGATTCAAAATATTCGATTAAATCTGGCTCTTTTTTACAAACGTCTGCAGCATTTGCTGGGCTTAGTCCTTTGACTAATTTACAAGTACCATCGTTAGCTTTGTAAAAGTTGTAATCACACTCGAAATCTTGTCTTGTACAAGAACAGTTTTTGATATTTCTTGAAAATTCAGAAAGTGGAATATTCCCAATAAAACAATTTTCATCGGTTTTACGTAAAAACTCGGTTTGGTGACCAAATAGGCAATTGCTTTTGGAACTCAGAGGAGAGTATTTATAATCTGCGCTTTCCTTACCAGTGATGTCGAAATCACATTGTCTTTCGAAGATGTTTCTAAAATCAATCGTGTACGTTCTAAATGAGCTGCCTCCAATATCTGCTGCCTCTCCAAACAGCAAAAATCTCAAAGCAGAATCCCTGGGAACAGTGGTTATATCCTTTACTAAAACCTTATCAGCGCAGAATTTATAATCTTTCCATGTTTTACCAAAATCGGTAGAATAGGAAATAGAATCAGTTTCTGAGTTTTCAGGAACTAAAACTAAAATCCCACCGTGGTCACCGTATTCCCATTGGTGAGGAGTCTTCTTAACTTCAGCCCACGTTTCGCCACCATCGGTGGTGAAGAAGGTGGAACATTCTTTATATGGTAAAAGGTTAGGACCAACGTTGCCAACGCCGAACATCATTCCTAATGCAGAACCGGAAGAATATGTATCTCTAATATCCTTACGTTCAGTATAGCCATGTAAGTGCAATGAACACTCATCCAGTGATTTGGAGCTGCAAGAAAACTTTTTTCCTTCTGAATCCCTCTTCGGAGGTTTCAAAAAGTTCCAATCTGAACCTTCATTAAAGGTGATCTTCGTCTTCAATTGTTTGTCTTCTTTATTCTCGGCGACCTTGTCACTATTTGAAACGATGTTGGTGAGAATAATGCCTTCGAGACCTTGAATTTTTTCAAAGTCAACATAGCCGAATGTGTTTCTATTAACGGCATGCTCCAACGTGACAAAAGAAGTACCATTTGAGTTGGATTTCAAAAGATTGCCAAAATCGCGTCCTGGTACTAAGTTTGTTGCTAAATGTAAGAATATCGATCCTTTCTCAGACTCTAATATAGTGAATGCCTCTTGCTTCCCAACATCTTCATCATATGGGAATTTTGCCTCAGCAAACTCAGTACCATCGATAGTTACGTATGCCCTCAATTCATTGTTCTCATGAGGAACAGCAACGATGATATAGCCACCAGTGGATAAGTAGCCGATAATATTTTCAAAGACGGTATTTTTATCATCCTGGAAAAAATCAGTAGAAGAAACTAAGCTTCTTGTCTGCGAAGACTTTTCCTTCACTTGACACATAACCATATCCTCATTTGACGGATATTTGAAAAGTGAGCCCGCAAACTCACAATGAATTGCATTATCAAGCATTTCCGTAAACGTTTCGCCCCCATCATTGGTCAGGTATGCTACCGCATGACATTCCGGACTTAAGATTGACTCACAATTCTTACCACCATAATAGATAAATGTATCCTGTGCCTTAGCGTTAAAGTCTAATGGCATACCTAACTGCCTAGCCTCGGGCAATTTAGCAGTCATAAAAGAGTATCCCCTATCATGGGTCGAGAAAATGCTACCTTTGGAACCAAACAGATAAGCTGAAGAATTGTAGTATGGATTAAACACAACTTCAATAATTGTTTCACCATTACTGTCGAACCTTCTTATTGTTTGTCCACCATCATGAGATATATAAGCTTCTCCTCTTGAATTGATCATGAGGAGGGATTCGTCGGTGACTGTGTCAAAGTATTGATAGAATTGAATCTTGAAATCAAATTTGTTTTCTGTAACCACTATTTCTTTATCATTCGTTCCCTTCTTTGGAACTCCCTCACACGAAATATCCACTGATTTGACTGTCATTGGTTTTTTACATTTATCACCTTTAACTAGTTGCAATGGTTTTACAGGCACAGTTTTTTTCTTTGTCTTATCACATACGTCAGAGAGAACGATTAGGTTGTAGTCTGGTACGCATTTCCCGGTCGCGTCCCTAACAAATTCAAACGCGCATTCGTAATCAGCCTCGGTACACTTGTCACAAGCAGTCTCAAATAATTGTAAGTCTTCAAAAACTTTCTTCACCAAGCACTGAGCGTCCTGTTTTCTTCTTCTGATCTTGTACTTGACTCCATTCACACACTTCCCCTCAGCTAAATTCCAATCCTCGAAATCATTTTCTTCGCATGTCTTATCATTAAAGGCTGTTGAAAAATCAATTGCATAGATGAAATTCGTTGTACCATCCATATGCGCCAAAGTAAACCCATTTAGAATAAATTTAGCTCCAGATCCGTCGGGCGTTGTATTCATTACTTCATTTGGGTAGATAGTAGTTTCTAGCTGATATTCGGTCCAAGTTTTACCTTGGTCTAAAGAGTAATAAAATTCGGATTGAGGATCGTCGTCTTCATCCGCATTATACGGTATAGCCACAATAACATTTCCGTAATCACCAACAGCGTATAAACAAGGAAAATCAAAGGCGAGTTTCCATGTTAAGCCACCATCCCTAGAAATAAAGGTTCTTTGATCTCCCCAGTCGAAGACACTACCATCGCCAACAATACCTGTTGTCATTAGAATTCCGGCGGTTGGAGTGGAACCCTCCCGTGTGTAAAACATATTTTGAAGCGAACAATTTTCAAAATCGGTAATATCACAGTCGAATGAGTCTGCGTTATCTGGATCAACAACTTTTAACACTGTCCATGTGAGGCCATTATCAACAGATATTTTGGTTACCCCTTTATTCTTTACTCCTTTGGCTTTTCCTTTACGGTTACGACGCCTAGATAGAGGGTAAAGTGAGGCAATCATCGTTCCTTTCAAGTAAGTAGGTTGATAAAGATTAATATAACCAAACACCTCATTTGCGGTCCATGGGATGGGGGAAAATTTTAACCCTTGTGAGTCGGAAATTAAAATTTCAGACACGATGCCCTTATCCTCCTCTTGATCACTTCTTTCCCTACTCATGGGCAAGATAATTCTTCCCATAGCGTCCTCATATATTTCTCCTTGCATAGAATGCCTTAACTGAGTAGGCATGTAAGCCATTTTAAAGTTTGACAGATCATTTGATACCCACACATCCATGGAAGACATATCATTATATCTGTCGCCCTGGGTTATGACAACCATGTGAGATTTCAATATCCTGTAACCATTGACGACCTTATCTTTAAATTGGTCAAATTCTTTTAGTGATTTACCCCAGTCCGTAGTTAGGACCAATTTACTTTCGGTGTAAGGAGAACTAAACTCATCCATAATAAGCTGCATATTTTGAAAAAGACAGATTATTGAGGTATCACTACTTTCAAGGTCAGAATCTTTGCCGGTCTTGGCAAAGCCACAATCAGAAATGCTGATAGCACTATTTTCGTTCCTTTCTAGAGAAGACTTGATCTCAGAAAAGGATTTTCCACCATCATTACTTGCAAAAACCTTGTCTGTGCAATGTGTAATATTAAATATTACAGGTGCTCCCTCTTCGTCCCCCGAATTCTCTTCATTGTCGACTTCTGTTTTCTCACAATAGTTGCACTTTGCAAGAAAATAGTTCTTATTCAAGGGATGGGTTTCTATATAGCATCCACGAGATGAAATATTTTTTTCGGAGTCAGGTAGAGTTATACGCTCCCATGACTTACCTTGATCATTGGTTATGTAAAGGCGCGACTCATACATTGACGTTGCCACGGCTCTGTCATGTCTATTGAAGGGGTCGATGTATATCCAAGTGATTTCGTCTTCAATGCCTTCGACTTTTTCCCATGTTTCACCATCGTCAAAGCTTATAGTAACGGAAGCGTCTTGTTTTCTAATTAAAGTGTTGGAATCATCAAAGCTTAATATTTCAAATGAATCTTGCGCGATAGTCTTTGTCACTTTGGGGGTGAATTCTTCCGCATTAATTAAAGGAATGAGAAGTAAGGCCCAAAGAGAATAGACAAAATGAAGTAATATCATAACGTGTGATGACTATTGGACACTTCAGGGCTTTTCCAGATATACAGAGCTTTATAATACAATCTAAGGGCAAAATAAAAAAGGAAAAAGAGTACGGTAGTTGAGAAAAAACCGGAAAGGAATTGCTTTAAAGATCTTAGTAGAATGAAATAGTACCACCTACTCGTCTCCTTTTTTTTGCTTCTTGAGAGGTTCTTTTGAGCTGTTGCATCATGCTGTTATTTAGAGGTTATTTTTTGACCTTGGTTTTTCCTTCTTTTCGCCGTACTCAGCCCGAGAAAAAAGCAGCGACTGCACTAAACTAGAGGAAAGAAGGCTTAAAACATCACGCGATCCATATAAAGACCCGAGTAGTTGGAGAGATTGACTACTTGACGTTCAAAAGAACATACATAAGGATAAATTCGTTCGGACTTTTTAACTTACACACATCTTTTGGTGTTCATTCAAGGGACGGTAGTGCTTGTAGTCCGCACAGGCGGATACTTTTTAGTTTGGGAGGAGTTAACTGGAGAGGGCAGTTTACTTTCACATACTTTTTTATCTTTCTGAAGTAAAATGTGGTGTACCTACAAGCAATGCATAAGCTCTTGAGTTTTAGATCTGTTTCACCCTGGAACTCAAAATTCTTTTACTCGAAATTTTTACTTTTTTTTTTTGTTTCTGCATTCTCTCAGATTTTAGATGCGGTTTTTTACACGGCATTGAAACAATTGCAGAAAAGCAACATACTAATATATCATAACTTTTTACTCTTGCCTCTCAGAAACTATATATACGTTGTAATCATTTTCTTTCTTTTAATAGCTAGTTCGTTTGAACTACAAGGAAATAAGGCAGAGAAAAAGAAAGGAAAATAATATGCCAAAGAGAATTGTATACAATATATCCAGTGACTTCCAGTTGAAGTCGTTACTGGGAGAGGGTGCATACGGTGTGGTATGTTCTGCAACGCATAAGCCCACGGGAGAAATCGTGGCAATAAAAAAGATCGAACCATTTGATAAGCCTTTGTTCGCATTACGTACGCTGCGTGAAATAAAGATCCTGAAGCACTTCAAGCACGAAAATATCATAACAATCTTCAACATTCAACGCCCTGACTCGTTCGAAAACTTCAATGAGGTCTACATAATTCAAGAGCTAATGCAGACAGATTTACACCGTGTAATCTCCACCCAGATGCTGAGTGACGATCATATACAATATTTTATATACCAAACCTTGAGAGCAGTGAAAGTGCTGCATGGTTCGAACGTCATCCATCGTGATTTAAAGCCCTCCAACCTTCTCATAAACTCCAACTGTGACTTGAAAGTATGTGATTTCGGTTTAGCAAGAATCATTGACGAGTCAGCCGCGGACAATTCAGAGCCCACAGGTCAGCAAAGCGGCATGACCGAGTATGTGGCCACACGTTGGTACAGGGCGCCAGAGGTGATGTTAACCTCTGCCAAATACTCAAGGGCCATGGACGTGTGGTCCTGCGGATGTATTCTCGCTGAACTTTTCTTAAGACGGCCAATCTTCCCTGGCAGAGATTATCGCCATCAACTACTACTGATATTCGGTATCATCGGTACACCTCACTCAGATAATGATTTGCGGTGTATAGAGTCACCCAGGGCTAGAGAGTACATAAAGTCGCTTCCCATGTACCCTGCCGCGCCACTGGAGAAGATGTTCCCTCGAGTCAACCCGAAAGGCATAGATCTTTTACAGCGTATGCTTGTTTTTGACCCTGCGAAGAGGATTACTGCTAAGGAGGCACTGGAGCATCCGTATTTGCAGACATACCACGATCCAAATGACGAACCTGAAGGCGAACCCATCCCACCCAGCTTCTTCGAGTTTGATCACCACAAGGAGGCACTAACGACGAAAGACCTCAAGAAACTCATTTGGAACGAAATATTTAGTTAGCCATCATTATCATTAAAATATCAACCCGAAGAACAATAATGTATACATATACATATACGTACACATATACATATGTACATATGACATACGTATTAGCCGCTGAGGACGCGGACGTATAAAAGGACAATACTTATATGGAGCTAAGGGGAGCAGTCACGCAACTCCGTGATCGCGCGCCACGGGCCGTCGGCGGCTGTTAATTGAAGAAAAAAAAAAATGAAGAACCACAAGGGGTGATCCATATAGGTGACTAGCATCATCCCCTGCGACGCGCGGCCCGCCGGGCCAAAGGCGGGCAATGCGCGCTGCTGATTGGCCTCGAGGACAACGCCCTCAACCACATCCGCAACAGCCAATCTCATCGGAGCGTCAAACTACCAAAGTAGTGATTGTATGGATGACCACTGTATTGTGGACGGTAAGCGCTTGCTGGAGCAAATGTGTAATCAAGTTGCTGTGTATATATAGACGTTAGATGTGTTCTACCCCTTCTTTTGTCTTGTGCCCACCGGGCTTACATTAGCACACAAAGCAGCAAGAGACCGTCTCACTAGACAATAGCGGCAAAACAAACAACACATTTCTTTTTTTCTTTTTCACATATTGCACTAAAATGACAATTTCTAATTTGTTAAAGCAGAGAGTTAGGTATGCTCCCTATCTGAAAAAAGTTAAGGAAGCTCACGAGCTTATTCCATTGTTCAAGAATGGTCAGTATCTTGGGTGGTCCGGTTTTACAGGAGTGGGTACTCCCAAGGCAGTGCCGGAGGCACTGATAGATCACGTGGAGAAGAACAATTTACAAGGGAAGTTGAGATTCAACCTTTTTGTTGGAGCTTCTGCTGGTCCAGAGGAAAACCGTTGGGCTGAACACGACATGATCATTAAGAGAGCCCCTCATCAAGTAGGGAAACCCATTGCAAAGGCAATTAACCAGGGTAGAATTGAGTTCTTTGATAAACATCTGTCCATGTTCCCTCAGGATCTGACATACGGGTTCTACACCAGGGAAAGAAAAGACAACAAAATCCTTGATTATACTATAATCGAGGCAACGGCCATTAAAGAGGACGGGTCTATCGTCCCAGGTCCCTCTGTCGGTGGTTCTCCAGAATTCATTACAGTCAGTGATAAAGTGATTATTGAGGTTAACACGGCTACGCCTTCGTTCGAGGGTATTCACGATATAGACATGCCCGTGAACCCACCTTTCAGGAAACCATACCCATATCTGAAAGTGGACGACAAGTGTGGTGTTGACTCCATCCCGGTTGATCCTGAAAAGGTTGTTGCGATTGTGGAGTCCACCATGAGGGACCAGGTCCCACCAAATACGCCCTCTGACGACATGTCCAGGGCTATTGCAGGTCATTTGGTCGAGTTTTTCAGAAACGAGGTAAAACATGGTAGGCTACCTGAAAACCTGCTGCCTTTACAAAGTGGTATAGGTAACATTGCTAACGCTGTCATTGAAGGGCTTGCTGGCGCCCAATTCAAGCATTTGACTGTATGGACGGAAGTGCTGCAGGACTCGTTCTTGGATCTTTTCGAGAACGGATCTTTGGACTACGCCACTGCTACTTCCGTGAGATTGACTGAAAAGGGTTTCGACAGAGCCTTTGCAAACTGGGAAAATTTCAAACACAGATTGTGTTTGAGGTCTCAAGTAGTGTCGAACAATCCGGAAATGATCCGTAGATTGGGTGTCATCGCCATGAATACCCCAGTAGAAGTTGACATTTACGCGCACGCCAATTCTACAAATGTGAATGGTTCCCGTATGTTGAACGGGTTGGGTGGATCTGCTGATTTCTTGAGAAATGCAAAGTTGTCCATCATGCATGCCCCCTCTGCAAGACCAACTAAAGTAGACCCTACCGGTATCTCTACCATTGTTCCTATGGCCTCTCATGTAGATCAAACTGAGCATGACCTGGACATCTTGGTCACTGACCAAGGTTTGGCGGATCTAAGAGGTCTATCGCCTAAGGAAAGAGCCCGTGAAATCATCAACAAGTGTGCTCATCCCGATTATCAAGCTTTGTTGACCGATTACTTGGACAGAGCAGAGCATTACGCTAAAAAGCACAATTGCTTGCATGAACCACACATGCTAAAGAATGCTTTCAAGTTCCACACCAACTTAGCTGAAAAGGGTACAATGAAGGTCGACAGCTGGGAACCAGTTGACTAGTGTTTGTGCGCAAACCAAGAGATGAGTATTTAACAAAAAAAAGAAAGGAAATGATATGATTATGATTTTATGTTTATAAAGCTTTTATCCAATGCGTTGTTTTTTCTTGCATATTTATACTTTTTGCGCTCATGGAGGGAGTTAATCAATACGCATGACGTCTAGTTAATTCACAGGTAGTACTGTATATTTATATGTTTACACAATAATTATGTATTAAGTAGTGATTAGTAAAAAAAACTAAGAGGTTGAAAGTCTTCAACCCTTATATTAATTTCAACGAATTTCGCTGATGACGTCAGGGTAGTTCTCTTGCTTAGGTCAATGTAAAAATGCCAGGGTAATACAAAACCAAGCTCTGAACCGCCCAACTTATCTGTAATGATGCATGTATACCTTACAATGATTTTTTTTCTCCTATTATGGAATTAATATTGGAATCAATGTTTGTGGACAGCCTTCTCCGCAATTTAGCTTCAAGCTAATAAGTGGTTATTGTTTGCACGCGCTTGAAGGCAAGGATCATCGCTTTTTTCTTCTCACCATTGAATTTAAGGGACGCCGATTAGCATAATACACTTATCAACAACAACCGGATGTGTGTTATCTATCAGTGGTGGAAGGATTGGTAAGCAATTTGGTTTGATCCAGAGGACTAAGAAAAAAAAACGGCTCATCAAAGAAATTAGTTCAATTGAGTGGTTTAATAGACAGAGTTTGGAAAGATAACAGAAGTAGAAAAAGTAAAAATCTACACATGACACTCAACACATGTGGACAGCAAGAGGGCAGATAGATAAGTCGACACTGCAAATTGTTGTGTATGTAATAGCCCTGGGTGCAGGTTGGCCAAAACTGTTCAACAGCTCGCCCATTTAAAGGTTCAACAGGCCGCCAGAAATGTTCAACAGATTGTGCCGCTATGATACATAACTTATATATAGCAGCGTGTATAATATTAGGACCATAATAAAATGGATGGCATGAAAATAACGACAACAATCTCAACAGCAAACAAATTCACAATACAGTCATGGGCAGCATAAACTTCATATTTGCTTTACATCTTTTAGTTGTTTTATTTTTCATCATCGCCATCCCTAGCTACGCCATGTATCCATTTTTACCATTTATCCTTACATCGCTCGTATTTGCTCGTTCTGATAACTCTAATAATCGTTATTGACAAGTTGGTTCAAGGTCAAAAATTTTGTTATTACAATCACTGAGCAATACGCTGTTTTTCCATAGTATGGAGGCTTTTTTTTTTCTGTGAATGTACGTATATTTTACTGTATACTTCATTAATATTTGGGAAATAGACATATTTTGAGATTATTTTTTAGATCCTGTTTACGTAAAAGACAATAATATAGGTGTGTAAATTATACCCTAAGTTCTTCTCAAGGATGTAAGACTTCCACAAGAGAACCGGCAATTTTATATGATAATACTATTTTTTCTTTGGCTTTACATGTAGTCGTTTATTATCCTATTGAATCAGCAATTATCACATCTCAGCTTTCATTACTTTTGATGACTGTTTCTCAACTCCATGTCATTCTTACACTGTGTATGATACTAATCGATAGATGATCGTTGATTATTCCTTCAACAGATTCTGTCTAAAAAATGGTAAAACTGTTGCTACTAATCAATATCATATAACTGATCCTTATTCAACAATATCTACAACGAAAAAGGAGATTAAAAAAATGCATGCTAAGTAAATGAAGATTTTCATCTGTCCCTGATGTTTTCCTTCTTCAACCACGTTAACCAGTAATCAAGGTCTCTTGGCCCAGTTGGTTAAGGCACCGTGCTAATAACGCGGGGATCAGCGGTTCGATCCCGCTAGAGACCATTTTTTGCAATTCAAATAAGGTCGTTTACTTTTATATAAAATAAAAAGAATTGCGCAAGCCCGGAATCGAACCGGGGGCCCAACGATGGCAACGTTGGATTTTACCACTAAACCACTTGCGCTTAATTATTACTTTTTGTAAAGTCTCAAAATGAGATACGTCAGTATGACAATACGTCATCCTAAACGTTCATAAAACACATATGAAACAACCTTATAACAAAACGAACAACATGAGACAAAACCCGTCCTTCCCTAGCTGAACTACCCAAAAGTATAAATGCCTGAACAATTAGTTTAGATCCGAGATTCCGCGCTTCCACCACTTAGTATGATTCATATTTTATATAATATATAAGATAAGTGGGTGTGGGTGTGGTGTGACATTCCGTGAATTAATCTGATACACCGTTTTGACAACTGGTTACTTCCCTAAGACTGTTCATATTAGGATTGTCAAGACACTCCGGTATTACTCGAGCCCGTAATACAACACTTTTTTTGGTAAGTAGTTTATAATAACATCCGTTGAAGGGTAACAAATGCCACAAAATATCAATGGCTACTTAAAAGGGTAATTGCAAACCATTGGAATGAAATCCTAATATTATCTTCTTACATCGCACGTGATAATAAACTAGTAACACGAATACAACTAAACAGATGATATTATAGACTTTCATTCCAACACATCTGTTGACTAGTAAGATGGATATTAGTCAATAGATGATGTTTCTTATTCCAAACTATCATGGGTTTGTAAGAAAATTTATTTTGAGGGGAATTGATTACATTTCCTTTTTTTTTCCATGTACTTTGAAGTTTTTTCTTGTTTAACAATAAGCTTGCCTAATCATTAAATTAGTGCATAAAAAAAAGGTAAGCCGAGATTAAATAAGTAAACAAAGACATACTAAAAAAAATCATTCTGGTACATACAGCATTCTAGTTGATGTTAGATTAGCGGTGGAACATTCCATATTTAATCTTGTATCATTATTAAAATAAGGATAAGTCTGAGAAGTCCATTCAACCGGGACTTAATCGCCACTTTAATTAAATCTATGCAGGATTACCCTTGTGTAGGCCACATAAAATTTACTGGAGATTTTTGTCCGGAAAGTTATTGAAAGCTTTTAAGTATACTTAAATGATTTCTCTTTCCATTTCTACGTTGCCCTTTTATCAACCTTATTGTGGCATCGATCCTTGTACGGCTATTTATTCCATTATTTGATGAAAATTGAATCCCGTCTCTCCGGTCGTATTATTTTCTTCACCTTTTACTGCCGTATACAAATATTCCCTCTCGACGTGTACCATCATTTTGATCCGTGACATAGTAGGAATAGATGGATTATGGTCGATTGAGCTTCCAATACTTTGCGTATTGAGCAAGCTATGCAAATTAAAATATCTATAAACTGATAGGAAATGTATATACTGAAGAAAATGTTTATTACTTGTTACATTGTTTTGATTACCTGTGCACGCATTATACCTTATCCAAACCCCCGGATCCTTTTCTTCTTCTTTTTGGCTTTTTGAGAATTACGCGGTTGTGAATCGTTCACAAACGATATCTGCGAGGAAGGGGGCTGCATTAGAGTAAATGCTGGTGTCATTGAATCTGGCAGGACACTTAAGTTTTGAGTGGATTGTGATAACGGAGTAGCTTTTTGTGATTGTGTCTTTAATATTCTTTTCCTCCTTGCCAGTCCGCTACTTTGTGATGATTTGATCGTTGGAATTTGAGATTGCGAATTTAAATTAAATGGAGGCCTGCCATTAAAGGGTGCTGAAAATTGACTATCAAAATTAAATTCATCCGATTCATCTTCTTCATTGATATCATCCATATCCCAAGAGGAGATAATATCCTGGTAAGGACCACTTAGTGATCGTGAAATTTCGTTTTGAATCGGTTCAAAAAGTGATGGTTTTTCAAGTCTTGCTAAACTCCAGATAATGTCTTTGACTATCTCCTTTGTCAGCAGTTCCGCTTGCGGGGATACCAAAACCCAACATTGCAATAATTTGTTGTAAAAGATATCCAAGCCCGGAACGTCTTCATGTAAAAACAAATGTAGCAATTTCTCAAAACCAATAAATGTCACATCCTGATCCTGATAGTACTGGAAAAACTGATCTAGTAATGAAGAAAATTCAGGTATACTCGCGAAGGAATCTGAATTCTCCACAAGGTTTTTCAATTTTGAATGGCTCAAAGACCCACTAAGGATGCTTTCATCTTTCGTCTTCTGCCAAGATTCAAGCAATTCGTTTGTAGCTATAGATAAGCGATATCCCAAATCTTGGAGATATTTATCTTCGTCGTGACTGTTTTCATGCTCAATTAAATTTTGGACTCGAGATATGCGCTCTCTTTCCTTCAACTTGATTTGAGAAACCAGTGCACCGATACTCTCCTTTTCACGTTCATCAGTGTTATTGAAAAGTGACGCCCATTCGGGATGGTCGACAATGATGGGGGTTTCTTGTTTGTTCGGTTCGGAGTTTTGAGTGTTTGATAAAGCATAGTAATAAACCTCGGATGAGTTCCTTAGTTTGACTAAAAAATCTACAACTAACTCAAAATTTTCATCTGCATCCTCCTCTCTCCGAGATTCATCGTCTATATGATCCAGTGTTAAGATTGTCTCTATACCGGTGGGGGTCCCACCCGGAATTTCAAGAACTGTTGAGCATCCTAAGGATTGAAACAAGTTTGCTTTCCTATGGGAAAATACATGCATATAGATGCGTTTATGCCGCATCGAATATACAAAGGCCACCAGAAGAATATGGTCAGGCTTTTTAACCTTTTGTACAGTGATTCTGAGCGTAGTATCATCTGGATCCAGATCGTGTTTCCAAGATATTCTTCTCACTGGATCATTTGATTCTGATGCCCCTACGATAATTATTTCCCTTGAAGTGAGTAAAATACCATTTTTATCGTCTATCCTCTTATAATCACGTATGTTTGACCATGCTTTCGCTTGTACTACTTCCGTTTGCCAATTGTTCATAAAGTCGATCTCAATCATTTTGGACCTATCAAAGACCAGTATTTTTTGGAAGTGTGAAAACCATTCTATTCTTTTCCATGACGATAATTCTTCTGGATCAAAAATCGTACCGTGGAGGTTATCTATTAACTGTAGTTTCCTTTTGTTATTATTATTGAAATTCTTTGGTATCCTCCCGATACTCCAGTTACCTTTTATATCAATGATTGCGAATTGTTGTAAGTCCCAAGGATTGAATGCAAAATCTACCACCTGAAGGTCGTCTATTTCAACAAAATACAGTGGTTCTGAACTACTAACCATGACATCACATGATCTTGAGTGGACACTTTCAATTCTAAAGATTTGGAAAGAATTTTCGGTGATTATGCCCATCAGGTTTGATCTCCGCCCGATGGACTCAGAGGCCCCCGGTATCTTAATACTCTTGATAGGTGAATGCAATTCGATACTCGTTACATTGTTATGTTGGTTTAAATGCAATGTATTTTGTCGTGTCAGAACTGCTATATTTAGGACTGAGCCTGTTTTACCCGAGGCATATGCTATGATTTCGGTTCCGTCTCTATAATTTCTTAAATCTGATGCTGTCTGAATATATTGAGAGTCCAGTCGATTAGCCACAGTAGGATCCCAAAAGAAGGCGTCTTGCATCGGCCTCGAAGAGTTAGTACTTTCTTGTAATGTATCATCTAAGTTGCGCAGCAAATCTGAAGGAATGTAATCTTGAAATGAAACTGGCGTATCGCAGTTCACACCAAACATAGAATCATTACCAACGTCAACTTTCTTAAAAAAATGGACATCTTTCGGTACCACGGGTATCACTGGATTGACCACTATAGATGTATCCCCCTGATTGTCCGTATCTTCATCAATATCACTAGTTATGAGATCATCGTCGGCATCTGATTCTTGCAAAACCTTGTCGTCGGAAATATATCTTATGGCAGTATCACAAAGCAGACTTTTGACCACTATATGAAGGTCTAGTGCATCCTCGGCCAATGTATCATCCACTGGTCTTAGCCATTGTGGCTTTTCTTGCTTCTTTGTAGTGTAATTTTCTTGCGGACAGTAAAGACTGGCGCCTTGTACACCAACACCCAATTGCGAGCCTAACACATCTGAGCTTGGAATTTGTCCCTCACTCATGCTCAGCCCATAGAACGCCTTCTCTCTTTACTTTAACTTGCCACATCAATATCATTACCAAACTAATATGAAAGCTCATCTCAGTTTCTTAATCGAGAGAATAAAAATTATCGTATGCCCACAGGGTAACTCATATTTATATCAAATGGAAGAAGCGTCCATTAAGAAAAAAGCAAAAAAAGCTGTACCTGCTATTATGGAGAGGAGTAAGCGCTTTTCTCATTAACGTAAAAAGAGAGGTAAGAAAAAAAACGAAGGGGACCTAGGCACCTCATAGTGAGAAGATTGAAAACGGCGTATCAAACAAATGGTTAAAATGAGAAGAATAACACCTACACGCCTCCTATTCACATGCAGATTTATTTCAAACAATGCTTCTCCACCAGTGCAGCCCTTGAATGTGCTTTTCTTTGGTAGCGACACTTTCAGTAATTTCTCATTGCAAGCACTCAATGAGTTGCGTCAAAATAATGGAAGCAGTGGTATAGTGGACAATATTCAAGTAGTAACTAGGTCGCCGAAGTGGTGCGGTAGACAGAAGTCTATTTTGAAATACCCGCCGATCTTCGATATGGCAGAGAAGCTTCAATTGCCACGCCCAATTACATGCGACACCAAGCAGGAAATGTTGGCGCTAAGCAAACTGACACCCAGTCGCCAAGAAAATCCGGAGAACGACGGCTCCGGTGCTCCGTTCAACGCGATCATTGCGGTTTCTTTTGGGAAGCTCATTCCGGGTGACTTGATCCGCGCGGTGCCATTGGCGCTAAACGTCCATCCTTCGCTACTTCCCAGACATAAAGGCAGTGCACCTATCCAGCGAGCTCTGCTGGAGGGTGACACTTACACCGGTGTAACTATACAGACACTGCATCCGGATCGGTTTGACCATGGTGCAATTGTAGCGCAGACGGAGCCACTGGCGATCGCAACAATGCTGTCAAAAGGGAGAGTCAATGATTCGACGGCAGATTTCAATTCTGAGGGCCTTCCTCGGAGGACTGCCATACTGATGGACCAGTTGGGCGCCCTTGGCGCCCAACTTTTGGGCCAAACGCTTCGTGAGAGGTTATATCTACCACAGAACCGTGTGCAAGCGCCAACAGCTTACAAACCCAGTTACGCCCACCGTATAACAACAGAAGATAAACGCATTCATTGGGCGCGCGATTCTGCCGCCGAACTACTTAACAAACTCGAAACGCTCGGTCCTCTGCACGCGTTCAAAGAAGCGACAGCGGCAAGAAAGGACGCTCAAAATTCAGTATTAAAACGAATATTGTTTCATGAGTGTAAAGTGATGAGAGACGCACGTCTAGATAATGGCAGTAAACCGGGCATGTTCAAATATGATGATATTAAAGATTGTATTTTGGTCACCTGTCGCGGCAACTTACTACTATGTGTGAGCCGCCTCCAGTTCGAAGGTTTCGCCGTAGAACGTGCTGGCCAGTTCATGGCGCGCCTGCGGAAAAGATGCGGCGCCCTGAGTGAAAAGTTAGTTTTCCTGTAACCCGGCTCTACATTCCTCTTTTAGTATTCTTCTTCTCCCTTCTTTCAATCCCTCATCCATCGGTCTCTCAACAACTATGGCTGCCAAGCCCTACGCGCTATGAAGAAAAAGAAAAGTAGGCCCGCCTTCTTTCCCAGTTGCAGTTTATTTATGATTCGGAAAGATTGATGTTAGTAATGGCTTGTAGTTCATAACAGAGTGAATTAAGTGTAGGAAGCCCGGAATTAAATATATAGTAAAAAGAGCACAGGGGCGTTTACATCGGGGTAAAAAAAAATGCCTGCACCAAAACTCACGGAGAAATCTGCCTCTTCCAAGAGCACACAGAAAACTACGAATTACAGTTCCATCGAGGCCAAAAGCGTCAAGACGTCGGCTGATCAGGCATACATCTACCAAGAGCCTAGCGCTACCAAGAAGATACTTTACTCCATCGCCACATGGCTGTTGTACAACATCTTCCACTGCTTCTTTAGAGAAATCAGAGGCCGGGGCAGTTTCAAGGTACCGCAACAGGGACCCGTGATCTTTGTTGCGGCTCCGCATGCTAACCAGTTCGTCGACCCTGTAATCCTTATGGGCGAGGTGAAGAAATCTGTCAACAGACGTGTGTCCTTCTTGATTGCGGAGAGCTCATTAAAGCAACCCGCCATAGGGTTTTTGGCTAGTTTCTTCATGGCCATAGGCGTGGTAAGGCCGCAGGATAATTTGAAACCGGCAGAAGGTACTATCCGCGTAGATCCAACAGACTACAAGAGAGTTATCGGCCACGACACGCATTTCTTGACTGATTGTATGCCAAAGGGTCTCATCGGGTTACCCAAATCAATGGGATTTGGAGAAATCCAGTCCATAGAAAGTGACACGAGTTTGACCCTAAGAAAAGAGTTCAAAATGGCCAAACCAGAGATTAAAACCGCCTTACTCACCGGCACTACTTATAAATATGCCGCCAAAGTCGACCAATCTTGCGTTTACCATAGAGTTTTTGAGCATTTGGCCCATAACAACTGCATTGGGATCTTTCCTGAAGGTGGGTCCCACGACAGAACAAACTTGTTGCCCCTGAAAGCAGGTGTGGCGATTATGGCTCTTGGTTGCATGGATAAGCATCCTGACGTCAATGTTAAGATTGTTCCCTGTGGTATGAATTATTTCCATCCACATAAGTTCAGGTCGAGAGCGGTTGTTGAATTTGGTGACCCCATTGAAATACCGAAGGAACTAGTCGCCAAGTACCACAACCCGGAAACGAACAGAGATGCAGTGAAAGAGTTATTAGATACCATATCGAAGGGTTTACAATCCGTTACCGTTACATGTTCTGATTATGAAACTTTGATGGTGGTTCAAACGATAAGAAGACTATATATGACACAATTTAGCACCAAGTTACCGTTGCCCTTGATTGTGGAAATGAACAGAAGAATGGTCAAAGGTTACGAATTCTATAGAAACGATCCTAAAATAGCGGACTTGACCAAAGATATAATGGCATATAATGCCGCCTTGAGACACTATAATCTTCCTGATCACCTTGTGGAGGAGGCAAAGGTAAATTTCGCAAAAAACCTCGGACTTGTTTTTTTTAGATCCATCGGGCTCTGCATCCTCTTTTCGTTAGCCATGCCAGGTATCATTATGTTCTCACCTGTCTTCATTCTAGCCAAGAGAATTTCTCAAGAAAAGGCCCGTACCGCTTTGTCCAAGTCTACAGTTAAAATAAAGGCTAATGATGTCATTGCCACGTGGAAAATCTTGATTGGGATGGGATTTGCGCCCTTGCTTTACATCTTTTGGTCCGTTTTAATCACTTATTACCTCAGACATAAACCATGGAATAAAATATATGTTTTTTCCGGGTCTTACATCTCGTGTGTTATAGTCACATATTCAGCCTTAATCGTGGGTGATATTGGTATGGATGGTTTCAAATCTTTGAGACCACTGGTTTTATCTCTTACATCTCCAAAGGGCTTGCAAAAGCTACAAAAGGATCGTAGAAATCTGGCAGAAAGAATAATCGAAGTTGTAAATAACTTTGGAAGCGAATTATTCCCCGATTTCGATAGTGCCGCCCTCCGTGAAGAATTCGACGTCATCGATGAAGAGGAAGAAGATCGAAAAACCTCAGAATTGAATCGGAGGAAAATGCTAAGAAAACAGAAAATAAAAAGACAAGAAAAAGATTCGTCATCACCTATCATCAGCCAACGTGACAACCACGATGCCTATGAACACCATAACCAAGATTCCGATGGCGTCTCATTGGTCAATAGTGACAATTCCCTCTCTAACATTCCATTATTCTCTTCTACTTTTCATCGTAAGTCAGAGTCTTCCTTAGCTTCGACATCCGTTGCACCTTCTTCTTCCTCCGAATTTGAGGTAGAAAACGAAATCTTGGAGGAAAAAAATGGATTAGCAAGTAAAATCGCACAGGCCGTCTTAAACAAGAGAATTGGTGAAAATACTGCCAGGGAAGAGGAAGAGGAAGAAGAAGAGGAAGAAGAAGAAGAAGGGAAAGAAGGAGATGCGTAGATGCCATTTACTGACGATGAAGATACTAGAAACTAAATCTTTCGCCGTTCTATTTATGTAATAAACCCATTATCGCTCATTGGGAGTTGTAAATATTAATGCTCAATGTTTATGTATATCCCTCGCACAGGGGCTTTTTATTTCTTGAGGGGGGGGGACTAATTGTATAATTGTATGTTTTATAAAAAAGTATATTGCTCTTTTACGACTTTTGGTCTGGTCCCCTATGCTACTAATAACATTTTATTCTCTTCAAACTTGAACGTTCAACCTGCTTTGCCGAGACGGCGATTAGTATCCTACCCAACTGAACCTTTTCTTTTTGTTTCGCTTTTTGTTATACAATGCAATTTCGTCTCGCTGTAGTCTTTGGGTATGTCCTGTCAAATTCGTCACTACATTTTCAAAAGTTGTCTTATCCTTTAGGAGGTCTCGCTGTTGTTTCTTCAATGATCTTGATTTACCAACCAAAAAGTCAATGGATTGACACAATGTATCGTGGTATTGGCGTAAAGATTCTTCATCCATACTAGTAAAATCTGCCATAAGCAATCGCGGTATATGCTGCTCTTGCTCACGCTCCTCTTCCTTTTGAAGAGATTTTAAAGTCATTGGTGGTGTATAGTCAATTTTGAAATTATCCCTCAGGAAGAGACCAGTAGCCGTTTGCTCATTTTTCTCCACTGCATCGCATATCCTTTTGAACAACTCATCATTCAACGGTTCTTCCTCCCTCTTCGTACCAACACCCTCAGAGCCATTATTATCCGATAATCTCAAAATGTGGAGCAAGTTTCTGCGTATATGAGATTTATTCCATATGAATGGCTGTAACACAGGATCTAATTGTACGAGTTGTTCATAAATGACATGGGGTCGTTCATCTTCAATAAGTTTACTCAGCTTGAAACAGTCATTCTTTATGGTTTCTTCTTCCAGGTCAAATTCTCCCTTTGGTAGTATCTTATTCAAGCAGTTATCTACTACAGATTCGGAAGACGTCGTTAAAGTAGAATTCTGGTTATAGAGGTCATTTTCAACTGAGGCATCTGAAAAATTCCCAAAATCATCACTAGAATCACTTTCTGCATCTAATGCATTTGTGACAGGTTCTATCTGATCTCTATCGCTCATTTGCTTGCTTTGAAAGAGGTGCCTTTTTCTATCTTGCTACACCTTAAATTCTCGTTTGTGATACGCCTAACGTTTTTTTTTTTTTCAGTTTTGATAGCAATTCGCGAAACTTTTTGTAACATCTTCTCTTCTCGAAAAGCGAAAATAGTAAACAATAACTTAAAGCGTATTGGTATTAATATATTTAGTTGTAGTAAAATCATTTCACCAAACACACATATATGCGCTATTTGTATTGAGAGAATGAATTTTGATGCGGTAGCAGATCAGCAGATGACTGACAGAAGGTATTTTGCTCTCGAAGTAGCAGAAAGCGATGATGCCGACAGCTCATTAAATTCTTCATCCATGGGAAGCCCCGCAGTGGATGTAGGAAGAAAAGTTTACAAAATCACTTCGCACAAGGGTTCAGCAGAAGATGAGAGTCAATCCTTTTTTACTTCTTCAGATTCTCCAACATCCAAAACAAGGCCTGTAGGTAAAACCATCGAAAACGATGATTACTATGGTAAAAGATCTTCTACAGGTTCATCGCTCAAACAACTCTTCAATAAAATTAATATTAATGATACCGCTCACTCTTCAAACAAAGAAAATGTATCTCAGTCGGCGCTATCGGAAAACAAGCTGCTCTCTCCATCTAAAAGGTTGTCGAAGCAAGGTCTTACAAAGGTGACTAACTCCAAGTTTCGTACACCCTTGAGACCTATTTCAAACCAATCGACTTTATCAAGGGATGAGCCTGTTAAAGATTTTAGATCACTTAAGTTTCGGAGCGGTAGTGATTTCAAATGCTGGGGTGACGAGAAGACAAGTTCTCATGTTCATTCATCCAGTGTGAACTCAGTTAATTCCTTTACTTCTACCACCTCTTCTTCAAAGTGGAAGTTCTGGAAAAATGATAACCTATTGTCGAGGTCGCTATCTTCCAGATCTGTGAATGACCAAGATCCGAACTTTGTTCAGCCAAAATCAACCAATTCGTTACAAAAGAAGTCTTCAATTTCAAGTTTTCACAATTCTATTTTTGGTGGTGGCAAACACACAGAGAAGAAGAGGAATTCTGGATTTATTATGCCCGATCATCAGAGCACGAAGGAGCTAAACCACAAACATTCATCATCGAACCTTTCCTTTAGAAGTTTGAAGCATAAAACATCACATTCTTCACTAAATAAGCTCAAAGTAAGGCGTAAAGGAAATACACAAGAACTGAATCATCCGATCAAAAAAACTTGTCAAATATCATTGCCTGTTCCAGATCAAGTCTCAAAGGACAAGATTCAACTGAAATTGAAAAATTCAACATCATTGGCATCCTTATCTTCAGAAGTCACTCCCATAAACACTTTGGACTACAATGATTCAATTTTGCAACAAATATTACAACTTTGTGATGTAAAGTATATATTACATGATCTACGTGAAGCTCAGTCATTAGGCTTGTTTACGTTGAATACTAGATCAGTTCAGCTGTCTCATAACTTTTGGCAAACTTATCATAGCGATATGCAAACTTCGCTCATTTGCAAGAAAGTATGTCTAGGGGCTCTAAGTGATTTGACTACTTCAAACTTGATATCCTTACATGAGTTGAAATCATTACGGTTAATACAAGGAACTGGCGGTGTCGCCAATTTACTGCAAGCTTATGTTGTGCCCTCAAATCAATGTGAAAATGACCAAAACTTGATACTGTACTTATTTTTCAAATACCAGGGAACTCCTCTATCAAGGTGCTCTAACATTGATTACTCTCAAGCATTGTCTATTTTCTGGCAGTGTAGCAGTATTTTATATGTTGCTGAATCCAAATTTCAGCTCGAACACAGGAATCTAACTTTGGACCATATTTTGATAGACTCTAAAGGGAATGTTACTTTAATTGATATGAAGTGCTGTCGTTTCTTGAATATAGATAACAATAAAGCTTCCTATACAAGATTAGACCATCATTATTTCTTTGAAGGCCGGGGGACTCTTCAATTCGAGATATATGAACTGATGAGAAGAATGCTGCCTCAGCCAATATCCTGGGCTACATTTGAACCAAGAACAAACCTATTATGGTTATATCACCTAAGTAGCAGCCTGCTAAAAATGGCCAAAAAAGCCGTAGTCAGCGGCGCTTTGAACCGGGAAGAAAATATCTTAATCGAGTTGACGCACTTACTCGATCCTGCTCGAAAACATTCCAAAACAATTTTCAAAAAGGAACTTGTTATAAGAACTTGCGGTGATTTGTTATCTTTGAAGGGAGAAATAATGCAGTAAAGACATCGTAGTAATAAGGTACAAGCTTTTGTATCCTTCTTAATGATTTGTAAGCAAAAAAAAATTACGTACATCAATTTGTAATGGAAAGGAAATAAATAGTATAATATGAACACTCTTTCTGAGAACAGTTATCTTTAGCTTGCCCTACAAACTGAAAGCACATTTTTAAAATGTTTTACAGATGAAAATGAACCCTTGTACTGTTATCCTCTGTAAGTCGTTATTTTTCTTTTGCCTTTTTCAGGTTGACTGCTACTGTAATCGTAAGAATATTCAAAATCAATCATCTCGCATCGCAACAAAAATAAAACGAAGTTACTGGTTTAGGTGGCAGAAACATATAATATTGGCGAACATTCATAAAATAATTAAGGCTTACCAACGAAGCATAATAAAATTGCCAGTAACCAAAGGTCTCTGATAACATGAAAGTGGTAAAGTTTCCATGGTTGGCTCACCGTGAAGAATCGCGAAAATATGAAATATACACAGTCGATGTTAGCCACGATGGGAAAAGGTTGGCCACGGGCGGCCTAGATGGCAAGATTAGGATATGGTCCATAGATTCCATTTTGCGTTGCATGGAACTAGAATCTCTAACTCCTGAGATACCTCTTCCGCAAGACTTGCAGATGCCGTTATGTAGCATGAGTAGGCATACCGGCTCGATAACATGTGTCAAATTCTCACCGGATGGAAAGTACCTTGCAAGTGGATCCGATGATCGAATTTTACTGATATGGGCTCTTGACGAGGAGCAAAGCTCACAACCCGCCTTCGGTTCTGAGCATGAGAGAGAGCATTGGACAGTTCGTAAAAGATTGGTTGCACACGATAACGACATACAAGACATTTGCTGGGCGCCAGACTCCAGCATACTAGTGACAGTTGGTTTAGATAGATCTGTCATAGTCTGGAACGGTTCTACATTTGAAAAACTGAAGAGATTTGACGTACATCAATCACTTGTTAAGGGCGTTGTTTTTGATCCCGCTAATAAGTATTTTGCGACTACATCTGATGATAGAACCATGAAGATATTTAGATATCACAAGACGGGGGATATTTCTTTTACAATAGAGCATATAATCACCGAGCCATTCAAAGAATCACCCTTGACTACTTATTTTAGAAGGCCATCGTGGTCTCCCGATGGGCAGCATATTGCAGTTCCGAACGCCACTAATGGGCCCGTAAGTTCTGTGGCAATTGTAAATAGAGGAACTTGGGATACAAATGTTAGTTTAATTGGTCATGATGCACCTACAGAAGTCGCAAGGTTTAATCCTAGATTGTTTGAGAGAAATGCGGGTGTCAAGCAAAAAAAAGACGATGACCCAGAAAATGCTCTAGTAGGGCAAAACGATGATAAAGTTCACCATTTTGATAAAAACATCGACTCTGTTGTGGCAACAGCTGGGCAAGATAAATCCTTAGCGGTCTGGAGTACAAGTAGACCAAGGCCAATATTAGTTGCTTTCGATATCGCAAATAAATCAATTACTGATATGTCTTGGAATCCAGACGGCTCTTTATTATTTGTTGCGTCATTAGACTCTTCAATCACCTTGTTTAAATTCGAAAATAATGAACTAGGCAAGCCAATTCCTTTGGAAAAAAATATGGAGCAGTTATATAGGTACGGTGTTGACAAGGACTCATTAGATTTCCCTGAAAGTATCAACCAACTGTTACTCGAAGATCAGACAAAATCATTTAAGCATACAAAAATTTCAACATCGAAACCAGGTGAAAACCACCCAACACTTGCAACAAATTCAGCTTCAAATCAAAAAGATAACAATGATGCTTCTGTCTCTAGAAGTGAACATATAAATATCTTGATTCCAAAGAGGAAAAAGGATGCTATACTGAATAAAGCCGTAACTCTTAAAAGCGGTAAAAAGCGTGTGGCACCGACATTGATATCGACTTCATCATCTTCTCCCTTTTCTAATGGAATCAAAAAGCCTACATTGGATAGTAAAAGGATTGAAAATAATGTAAAATCATCCACCAAGACCATTAGTAAAAATACATTGCTAAATGTGCCAGAAGGCGTTGAAAAGAAAATTAGTATCTCATCGTTCCCATTGCCAAGATTGGGCATACATTCTTTGATTATGGGTACAAAAGAAAGGAGTGCATGGAAAATCTCAAATTCAGAGCTGGAGAATGATGATGCAGATAATGCGGGTGGTAAGGGTTCAGATGGTACGAGCAACAGTATTGACGACATTGCAGTTCTCTCAGAGGAAGAAAATGACTTTCATAGGATGACTTTGAACGCCAAGCTAACCCAGGAGAAGATCTGGAGCGAAGAGCCGACAACACGATGCCTTCTGCAGTCTGATGTCATACCAGACACAGATGTTGTCGTTCTTGAGGGGGGTAGTTTAGACGATATAGCCGTTTTAGAAATAAGAAACGGTGTTGAGAGATCAATACAATTTGATTCTGAAGCACTTTTAGATAATCCTACCAGAATCTTAGGCTATCAAGGAGGTAAAAGAACCATCGAGACCTTTATTCCAGAAGTTATCATTTGTGCAATAGGATCAAAAGATTGTAAGTGCTGGTGCCTAGCTTCAGCTAATGGCTCTATTTACATACTTTCATACAATGGACAGCAGAGAATCCCAAAAATTTGCCTAGGACATAAAGTTATTAAAATGGTAACATCAAGCAAATACCTCCTTGTTCTAACTGAAAGAGGTTTATTTTTTGCATGGGACTTGCTGGATTTAAAATTAGTACTGCGAAATGTACCTATATTACCAATTTTGAACGGTCAGCCAATTCATGGAAACAAGGTAAGAATCAACAAGGTTATTAAATGCTTTCGTTTGGATGGTTCTAGTTGTGATTTGCTTTTAGAGGTTGGCGATCCTAAAAATGTGTATAAATGGACTAAGGATCTGGGTTGTTGGTCGTTATATAAATAATAAGCTTATACCCCTTCCTTTGGACAAGTTTTTTCCCTCATAATTACGTCTATATTTTATAAATATCATTGTAGTATTCGCATTGTTTAAGTGGTTACCATTTGAAACGACTCATACAGACAAGCGGTTACAGATGAAGCTTTCTGAAGGCACAGATCAGAAGTATTTTAATGTCAGTTGTCTATTAGTGGAACCAAAGTGACTACACACCTCCTCTTGTCTGGAAGAAATAAATTCTTAGGGTCGACTCCACCATTTCAACTTTAGTATAATATGACAATAAAACATTATTGGGACTGAGAACGATTATATTAAAATTATTAAAATACATACATAACTACTTATAAAAAAAAAAAAGAGAAATTTGCCATTTTCACGAGTATAAGCACAGATTGTACGAAACTATTTCATATAGCTTGTTTTAGTTATTATCCTATAAAATCTTAAAATACATTAATCTAGAACCCAAACGGATTTGATGCAGTAGCATTGAATATGTTGGCTTGCCTTGATTGTTGAGGTCCATTACCAAACCCAAATCCAGTAGGTTGGTTCTGTAATGCTTGTTGTTGTGGTTGTTGCATAGCACCCCCAGTGTTAAAAGTGTTCATCATCTGTGGTTGTTGCATAATTCCACCGGTGTTGAATGTGTTCATCATCTGTGGTTGTTGCATAGCACCACCAGTATTGAAAGTAGTCATCATTTGGGGCTGTTGCATAACACCACCAGTATTGAAGGTATTCATCGTTTGTGGTTGCTGTTGTTGAAGAACGCCCCCTGTACTTAAAGTATTCATGGCTCCACCAGTGAACTGGTTCTGGTTTAATGGCGCAATACCTCCGGTTTTTTGTAAAGTCAAACCGAATTGGGATTGCGGCCGGAATCCGCCAGTGTTTTGAGCTTGAGAGCTGAACGAAGTCTGGGGAATCATGGCGCCTCCAGTATTAAATGTATTCAAAGCACCACCAGTTCTCTGCAAAGGCATCATTGCTCCCCCTGTAACTTGTGGTAAAGCATTGAAGGACGTTTGAGGCATCATTGCTCCTCCAGTAATTTGTGGTACAGCATTGAAGGATGTTTGAGGCATCATGGCACTCCCTGTATTTTGAGGTTGGGTCATCATTGCACCACCTGTTAATTGCTGTGAAACGCCAAATGATGTTTGTGGAATCATAGTGCCGCCTGTTCTTTGTACAGTTGGCATTGAGACACCAGTATTAGCTGAAATTAATCCATTAGCAGTTTTTTGGACAGGTAATATTGAACCTGTTGGAAGTTGTTGTTGCCCCTGGACATTGAATGAAGTTTGCGGGAATTGCGCACCTCCTGTGGTGGCAATTGGTATTAGGCCACCTCCAGTTTTTTGCAGACGTAAGACGGTAGCTGCTGCGCCGAACGTAGTTTGTGGCATCATTGCGCCGCCAGTGTTAGAGATAGGAATTAACCCATTTCCAGTCTTTTGAACAGGTAGGATACCACCAGTAACTTGCGATTGCATACCAAAAGTTGTTTGTGGTACAACGAAGCCGCCGGTTCTTTGCATAGGCAGCATAGCGCCCCCAGTAATCATTGGCATCATCACAAAGCCAGTAGATAAGGGTAAGATATTGTTGCCACCGGTTTTGAATGGATCCAATGGAGCGGGAGCAGATGAAACCGGAGCAGATGAAACCGGAGCAGCAGGAACAGTGGTGCCGCCAGTTTTCACGGGTTCCAAATCTTTTAGGTTTGGTTCAGGTGTCGAGGCAGCTGCCTTTTTAGGTTCTAAAGGTTGCAAGTCTAATAAATCCTGCATGGAACCAGTAAATTCTGATTTCTTAGAGAGTAAATTAGATTCAGACTTAGAAGCCGGTTTAACAGTCCAAGCATCATCTGTCTCAGCTGATGTGGAAGGAGCTGTTTGAGCAGGACTTGTTGTTTGTGGCAACAATTGCTGAGGCAGTGAGGTTTCCGGACTTGTAGCAACGTTCAATGAACCATCAGGTTGTGAAAACATATTTCCAGTGGCATTTGTACGAATTGATGCAATATTTTCTCTTCCAAATTTCTTGTCAAGATGTTTCATTACTCTAACAATATCACCTTCGCGCAGACCCAAGGTTCTTAACATTGAGTTATTGATGTCAGGCATCATGTCTTCAGTAAGCTGTTCTCTATCAAAATTTATTGTATATCTTTGACAATTGCTTACATCAACGCCGCAATTCAAGAAAAATTCGAACCAATCATATTTGTTACTGGAGTTGTTGTTATTGCTGCTTTCGACTGGTGGTACGGACGTCGTATTTGGAACGGAGGTAGTAGAGGTTGGTCTTGGTGGTTTTATTGGAGGCAATTCCTTTTCTTGCAACCTTGATCTTTCTTCATCTAGGAGTTCTCTGGCTTTTTTCAATTCGTATAATTCACGCTCTTTCAATCTCCTATCGCGTTCTTTTTCCTCCTGCTCCTTCAATCTCCTTCTTCTTTCTCTTTCAGAGTCTCTTGAATCAGTGCCACGGGAACTAGACCCATCATTCGCCTTAAATTTCTCTAAGGAAAACCCAGTAATTTTTTCCACATACGCTAAATCTTCATTGGATAGTTTATCAGCGGCGACAGCAATCTTGACACCATTAGCCTTGTGCAAATGGATTTTTCCCTTAGCACATCCAATGAATTCTGCATCCACTTTGAAAGTACCACTTCTATCAACCCATAGACGCGATTTTTTTGGATTAGGGAAATCTTTGGTCGCCGAAGAGTTTTTTTTGTGAGAGGACAATGAACTTTTTCTTGACCTTTTACCGGCAGCACTACCTACAACATCGTTTTGTAGTTCATCATCTTTCCAACTGGCATTGGCATTGGATTTAGATCTTGATCTAGATCTCGACCTAGATGGAGATTTGGTGAAGTTTTTCTTGATAGACTTGATGATACCGCTTGCTGTAGATTCAGTATGTTTTTTGTCACGAACAGGCTCAATAAACTGTGCAGGAACGAGACCGCTTTTCCCTGAATCAACCAATTGGCACATCCACCAGTCCTTAGATTTTTTATCATCTAAAATGTAGACTTTATCGCCTGATTTTATGGTTAATTCGTCCTGTGATTCAGCCATGAAGTCATATTGAACAATACCTCTCTTTTTGGATTTGGAAGCCATTTCGACTTCTCTCAACCCAGGATCACGGGAAGCACCTTTATATTCACCAATAATGTTCATGATCTCTTCACATGTGGTGGTATTACCAGTGTGTAATTCAAGGCTTCTATATGGATCAACAAATTCCAAGAACATGTGTTTCTTTTCGTTATCATAAGAGACCAATTTATCAATTGACCACTCATGAGGAGTCCCCTTTTGGGGTATGAAGTTTATCTTGTTGTTACCGATTGATAGCTTGGCCTTCTTCTTTTTCCTTCCCTCGATTTCGGTAACGTTCCAAGAGTGATACTCTGTATTGTATTCGTGATTTCCAACGTTGTTGCTGTTGCTGTTGTAATAGTAATCATCCTCTTCATCGTCATTATCGTTATCGCTGTATGATAGTCTTGTACGAGATCGAACAGCCGCAGCGGTGGCATCAGTAGTTTCGGTAGTAGCCGTTGGTCTTGCAGGCATGGCAGGAGGAGGGCCCTCTTCATCCTCATCTGGAGCTTGGTCTTCTTTACTTTGCATCATACGAGCTCTATCATTGTGTTGAGGAGGTGGTAAAAAGTTGGTGGGTAGTACGGCAGCAGAAGCAGGAGCGGCTGCAGGAGTAGCTGCAGGAGCTTCAGCGGCAGCGGCAGCCTGTTCCTGCTTAGAAGTGGACCCATTCTCTGGTTCGACGTAATTGCCTGGAATGAAGCCGAATTCATTGGAAACGGTAGACTTAACCAACAGCCAATCAGCATCTTTATCATCGAATACATCAAAAACGTCATTTTCATGAAACGTCAATTCTTCATCAGCATTTTGCACCTGTTCATAATCATAAATGGCTCTTACCTTCTTCAAAACAGGAGCTTCTTCAATGTAAGTGGAGGGCACTAGACCCACCGGTTCTTCGCTATCGGAACCAATGACTCTTTTCTTTACTGTCCACCAATCGTCAATGTCTGACTTCTGTAAGAGGTACAACAGATCGTCTTCTTGGATGGCCAGTTCTTCTGGTGTCTGCGGCTCATAGGCATAGACGGCCCTATAGATGCCCAGAAACACAGTCATACTCTAGCTCTTTTGTATATAACACACTCTGTCGCCTTGGCTATGTTACACTATCCCTTCTTTTAGGATTGCAATAGATATACATAGTATATATGCGCTAAATATTCGTTCTGTTTTCGTCTGATGTATCTCGATTTCGCATGAGTGGAAGGAGGCCCCTTTTAGGAATCGTATCGTCACTTTCTACGAAGCAACATTCTACCTCTATCAATTACATGGTTTAATCTACGCAGGCATGTTCTCTAAGTTGAGACCGCCTATGGGGACCTATAAATCGTGATTGACACCGTTTGCATATTATCACTTTTCTTTTCCTTTTAGCCTCGCTATTCCTGGGGCTCTCTATGTGTGATTGGAAGGGTAGAGACAATTGTCCTGCGCCGGCAAGAAAAACATCGTGTGTCTCTAGAGCAGCTTTGCATTCTAACGTGCGGTGGAAATGGTGCGAAAAGTCGACACTTGACAGGGCTTCCAACTGCTGGCGTGGCACATAACTGCCCAGCAGTGAATGGCCTACTTCATACTCCACCTGTGCCGCATCGGCGAGCGACACTTTACCGCCTAGGTAACCATGTACAGCTACTCTTTTGGGCTTGGATACCTTCGCTTTACTATTCTCACTGCCCTCTATGCCCTTGTCGGTAGCATCAGATTGTTGCGTAAGCTGTTGAAGCTCAGTCGCACTGAACACTACCTGGGATGATTTTTCCAGCGCTGAAAGCCCTGCGAGTACGTCATAGTACCCCATATTACTTCCACTCATTCTCAGCTATTCCTTGTTAACACCGTGCTCTGCTGCTTTCAGGTAAAGCCATTATTTCCACGACAACTGCATTTCACTTTTCATTTTCTTCCAGAACAACAGGCGCTGCCCTTGTTTCCGCGGAGCTGCCTCCTCTGCCGCTCGGACTTTCCGCGGAATAATAAATGAACTATCACAGTGAGTCTTAGAATGCAAATATGTAGATACTGTTATAGAATCTCATTAATGTAATTATGTATTTCCTGTGTTTGTGTCTTCAGGAGCCTTCCAAAGCAACCATAGGTCTTAGGCGACAACTGCATCAGCAGTTTTATTAATTTTTTCTTATTGCGTGACCGCAATGAAAGTGAAGAAATCAACTAGATCAAAAGTTTCGACAGCATGTGTCAATTGCAGAAAAAGGAAAATCAAATGCACAGGTAAATATCCATGTACCAACTGCATTTCTTACGATTGTACGTGTGTATTCCTAAAAAAACATTTACCGCAGAAGGAGGATAGTTCCCGGTCTTTGCCTACTACAGCTGTTGCTCCACCCTCTTCCCATGCCAATGTAGAGGCTTCAGCAGATGTACAGCATCTGGACACTGCGATTAAGCTAGATAATCAATATTACTTCAAACTGATGAACGACCTGATACAGACTCCAGTCTCTCCGAGTGCGACGCATGCTCCTGATACTTCCAATAATCCTACTAATGATAATAATATTCTCTTTAAAGATGATTCCAAATATCAAAATCAACTGGTTACGTATCAAAATATTCTGACAAATTTGTACGCTCTGCCGCCTTGTGATGACACTCAGCTCTTGATTGATAAAACGAAGTCGCAGTTGAATAACCTGATTAACAGTTGGAATCCCGAAATAAACTACCCCAAGCTTTCCAGTTTCTCTCCTCGCCCACAGAGATCGATAGAAACGTATCTTTTAACCAACAAGTATAGAAATAAAATACACATGACGAGGTTCTCCTTTTGGACAGACCAAATGGTTAAATCACAAAGTCCAGATTCATTTCTAGCCACCACTCCACTAGTAGATGAAGTATTTGGTCTTTTCTCTCCAATACAGGCTTTTTCACTAAGAGGTATAGGATATTTAATTAAAAAAAATATCGAAAACACGGGTTCATCGATGTTAATAGATACAAAGGAAACTATTTATCTAATATTAAGATTGTTTGATTTGTGTTATGAACATTTGATCCAAGGTTGCATCTCTATTTCTAATCCATTAGAGAACTATCTTCAAAAAATAAAGCAAACTCCTACTACGACGGCATCTGCTAGTTTGCCTACTTCCCCAGCACCTTTATCTAACGATTTAGTCATTTCTGTTATTCATCAACTACCTCAGCCATTTATACAATCGATCACCGGGTTTACGACTACTCAATTGATAGAAAATTTACATGATTCATTTTCGATGTTTCGAATAGTTACTCAAATGTATGCTCAACATAGGAAGCGCTTTGCGGAATTTTTAAACCAAGCTTTTTCCTTGCCCCATCAAGAAAAGAGTGTTTTATTCTCATCATTCTGCTCATCAGAATATCTTCTATCTACTCTTTGTTACGCATACTACAATGTTACCCTATATCACATGTTGGACATAAACACTTTAGATTACCTAGAGATTTTAGTGTCATTGCTAGAAATCCAAAATGAAATTGATGAGCGTTTTGGATTTGAAAAAATGCTAGAAGTTGCGGTTACATGCTCCACTAAGATGGGATTGTCTCGTTGGGAGTATTATGTTGGAATAGACGAAAATACTGCCGAACGGAGAAGAAAAATATGGTGGAAAATATACAGTCTGGAAAAGCGTTTTTTAACTGATCTTGGTGATTTATCCTTAATAAATGAACATCAAATGAATTGTCTCTTGCCGAAGGATTTCAGGGACATGGGATTCATTAACCATAAAGAATTTTTAACGAAAATTGGTACGTCCTCTTTATCACCGTCATCGCCCAAGCTAAAAAACTTGTCATTGTCCAGGCTTATTGAATATGGTGAGTTAGCGATAGCCCAAATTGTTGGAGATTTTTTTTCAGAGACTCTTTATAATGAGAAATTCACGTCTTTAGAAGTATCCGTTAAACCCACAATTATCAGACAAAAGTTATTGGAGAAAGTTTTTGAGGACATTGAATCTTTTAGGTTAAAATTGGCCAAAATAAAGCTTCACACCTCAAGAGTTTTTCAAGTAGCTCACTGCAAATATCCAGAATATCCAAAAAACGATCTAATTGAAGCAGCTAAATTTGTAAGTTATCATAAAAATACATGGTTCTCCATCTTGGGTGCTGTTAACAATCTTATTGCTAGGCTATCTGAAGATCCAGAGGTGATAACTGAGCAAAGCATGAAGTATGCGAATGAAATGTTTCAAGAATGGAGGGAAATTAATCAATTCTTAATACAGGTTGATACTGATTTTATTGTTTGGGCATGTTTGGACTTTTATGAACTGATATTTTTCGTGATGGCTTCAAAATTTTATGTGGAAGACCCGCACATCACTTTAGAGGATGTTATCAACACTTTGAAAGTTTTTAAGAGAATAACTAACATTATTTCTTTTTTTAATAATAATTTGGACGAGAAGGATTATGATTGTCAAACTTTCAGGGAGTTTTCGAGAAGTTCGAGTTTGGTTGCCATATCCATAAGAATCATATTTTTAAAATACTGCTATGCCGAACAAATTGATAGAGCCGAATTCATCGAACGTTTGAAAGAAGTTGAACCGGGTCTAAGTGACCTTTTGCGTGAGTTTTTTGATACCCGCTCTTTTATTTACAGGTACATGTTGAAATCCGTTGAAAAATCAGGCTTTCATTTAATAATTAGAAAAATGTTAGAAAGCGACTATAAATTTTTGTATAGAGACAAATTGGCCACTGGTAATATTCCAGATCAAGGAAATTCAAGCCAAATTTCTCAGTTGTATGACAGTACTGCTCCTTCATACAACAATGCTTCTACCTCAGCAGCAAATTCACCGTTGAAGTTATCGTCTTTGTTGAACTCTGGAGAGGAATCGTACACTCAAGACGCATCAGAAAATGTTCCATGTAGTCTGCGGCATCAAGATCGATCGTTACAACAGACAAAAAGACAACATTCTGCGCCTAGCCAAATAAGCGCTAATGAGAATAATATATACAACTTGGGTACTTTAGAGGAGTTTGTTAGCAGTGGTGACCTGACTGATTTATATCATACTCTGTGGAATGACAATACTTCATATCCCTTCTTATGAAAGCACAAAGAAAATAGGGAAGCCGAGCATAACCATAGTAAATGGGACACGTATAACTCAAGAATTTAATTGACCCCCTACTCATACTGAGGAATGTGGCGTCCTCGTCATTATATGTTCGTAAGCTAATTGGGCGAAACTTTAGTCTGTCCTTTCTGTTCGGTCTTCACATAAGATCAACGATTTCTTCATTAATTTTGGGCGCGCTGTTCAAAAAGGTCCTGGAATGCAGCTGTTCAGTAGATATTATATGTAATTATAGCCTCAACAATTTTTCTTGGATCGATTGGATGAGCTATTCACCCATAGAGGCTGGATTTTCCTTAGTTTGAGAATCTGCGACTCCTTCGCGTCTGACATCGGTCACTACGCTTTTTCTATTCTGCTGCTGTTGCGTTACTTTGATAAATTCATTTCTTTGTAATACAGAAGAATTTCTGGTAAGTTTTTGGCCTGTCGTGTTCATAAGGGAAAGACATTGCGCATATAGGAAAATGTTAGAATTTTAACATCGATAAAATGATATTGTGTAGAAACACCGATTCCCTTTTGTAGATTTCTATATCTTTGGGTATGACTTCTAGTATTATCTGTATATCTAATATTATAGTCTCTAACAACAGTGGAATCCCAACAATTATGACAAAATTCATCAGAATTCCCAGTTTCATACATGTTTGATATTTATAGATAATTCATAATGACGGTTTATTTATTCTGGTAAGTTATGATATCATGTAAAACGAGGCAACTTGGCCGAGTGGTTAAGGCGAAAGATTAGAAATCTTTTGGGCTTTGCCCGCGCAGGTTCGAGTCCTGCAGTTGTCGTTATTTTTTTGGACAGTAATAAGAGTACGTAAAGTCAATGGAATATGTGGTAAAAGCATCACGTTTATGTTTTATTAAAAGATTGGCATAGAACTTGGCCTTCTTCGTAACGACTTATCACCCGTTAAAAGTATGCTATATGAGTTGTATCGGCTGCAGTGTATTTCTTCCTAGCTCATTTAAAGCTAATGAAATGTACCTCTCGCTTCATTTTCTAAGGTAGTGTTTTGATGGCGTATGTATGTAATGTCACCCGGACTTTTGTAAAGAAAAAATTTTGAGTTTATGTCTTTCCGAAAATTTTTACCGATGAGCATTGAAAAGTTGCATTATTAAATTTGGTAGCGTAAAAACCACCGATTAAACAGGTAGTGTAGGTTGTAAATTAAAGATCATATTCTTTCCTGTTTACATCCAGTTTTACGTTGTTGGCCGTATTGGTATATTTCTAGTATCAGTTACACATATTTCATTGAAAGTATGGCTAAACAAAGACAAACTACTAAATCGTCTAAGCGATATAGATATTCTTCCTTCAAGGCTAGGATTGACGATTTGAAGATTGAACCGGCTAGAAATTTGGAAAAAAGGGTACATGATTATGTCGAGTCGTCGCATTTTCTCGCTTCCTTTGATCAGTGGAAAGAAATTAATTTAAGTGCCAAATTTACGGAGTTTGCAGCGGAAATTGAGCATGATGTTCAAACATTACCCCAAATACTATACCATGATAAAAAGATTTTTAATTCTTTGGTTTCATTCATTAACTTTCACGATGAGTTTTCTTTGCAACCGCTTCTGGACCTCTTGGCTCAATTTTGTCATGATTTAGGTCCAGATTTTCTTAAATTTTATGAAGAAGCTATCAAAACTTTAATAAATCTGTTAGACGCTGCTATAGAATTTGAGTCATCTAATGTTTTTGAGTGGGGTTTCAACTGTTTGGCTTACATTTTCAAGTATCTCTCGAAATTTTTGGTTAAAAAACTGGTACTCACATGTGATCTTTTAATTCCACTATTGTCTCATTCTAAGGAATATCTTTCAAGATTTTCAGCAGAAGCATTATCTTTTTTAGTAAGAAAGTGTCCTGTTCCTAACTTGCGCGAGTTTGTTAGATCAGTTTTTGAAAAGTTAGAGGGAGATGATGAGCAAACTAACCTCTACGAAGGGCTTCTGATATTATTCACAGAATCCATGACGTCAACGCAAGAAACTCTGCATTCGAAAGCTAAAGCTATCATGAGCGTTCTTTTGCATGAAGCTTTGACCAAATCATCCCCGGAAAGATCTGTTTCATTGCTCTCAGATATTTGGATGAACATTAGTAAGTACGCCTCAATCGAAAGTTTACTTCCAGTCTATGAAGTTATGTATCAGGATTTTAACGATTCTTTCGATGCCACCAATATCGATAGAATATTAGAAGTATTGACAACAATTGTCTTCTCGGAAAGTGGTAGAAAAATTCCTGATTGGAATAAAATTATTATCCTAATTGAAAGAATAATGAGTCAAAGTGAAAATTGTGCTTCGCTTTCACAGGATAAAGTGGCTTTCCTATTTGCTTTATTTATTCGTAACAGTGACGTGAAAACTTTAACATTATTCCACCAAAAACTTTTTAACTACGCTTTAACAAATATATCTGACTGTTTCCTTGAATTCTTTCAATTTGCTTTAAGGCTAAGCTATGAAAGAGTATTTTCATTCAATGGATTAAAATTCCTACAGTTATTTTTAAAGAAAAATTGGCAATCACAAGGAAAAAAAATTGCACTTTTTTTTCTAGAAGTAGATGATAAGCCTGAACTGCAGAAAGTACGGGAAGTAAATTTCCCAGAAGAATTTATTTTATCTATCAGAGATTTTTTTGTCACAGCAGAAATTAATGATTCGAATGACCTTTTCGAAATATATTGGCGAGCTATAATTTTTAAATATTCGAAATTACAGAATACAGAAATTATTATCCCATTGCTTGAACGTATCTTTTCAACTTTTGCATCACCAGATAATTTTACGAAAGATATGGTCGGTACACTCTTAAAAATATATCGTAAAGAAGACGACGCTTCAGGGAATAATCTATTAAAGACTATTCTGGATAATTACGAAAACTATAAAGAAAGTTTAAACTTTTTAAGAGGATGGAACAAGTTAGTGAGTAATCTTCATCCTTCAGAAAGCTTAAAAGGACTAATGTCACACTATCCAAGTCTACTCCTTAGCTTGACAGATAATTTTATGTTGCCTGATGGGAAGATTCGTTATGAAACTTTAGAATTAATGAAGACATTAATGATTTTGCAGGGTATGCAAGTACCTGACCTCCTTTCTTCATGTATGGTTATCGAGGAAATACCTCTTACACTACAAAATGCCAGAGATTTAACCATTAGAATCAAGAATGTTGGTGCCGAATTCGGAAAAACCAAAACAGACAAGCTAGTATCCTCTTTCTTTCTCAAATACTTATTTGGCCTTCTTACCGTTAGATTCTCTCCAGTTTGGACTGGTGTTTTTGACACTCTTCCTAATGTTTACACAAAAGATGAAGCCCTCGTTTGGAAACTTGTGCTATCATTCATTAAACTTCCTGATGAAAATCAAAATTTGGACTACTACCAGCCTCTTCTTGAAGATGGTGCAAACAAAGTTCTGTGGGATTCGAGTGTAGTGAGGTTAAGGGACACTATTGATACGTTCTCACATATTTGGTCAAAGTATTCTACTCAAAATACGAGCATTATATCTACTACTATTGAAAGAAGGGGGAACACCACCTACCCAATTTTAATTAGAAATCAGGCTCTAAAAGTTATGCTATCGATTCCTCAAGTTGCTGAAAATCACTTCGTCGACATCGCACCTTTTGTTTTTAATGACTTCAAGACTTACAAAGATGAAGAGGATATGGAAAATGAACGTGTTATTACTGGTTCATGGACAGAAGTTGATAGAAACGTGTTTTTAAAGACTTTAAGCAAGTTCAAAAATATAAAGAATGTTTATAGTGCAACAGAATTGCACGATCATCTGATGGTACTGTTGGGTAGCCGTAATACAGACGTTCAGAAGCTTGCGTTGGACGCACTTTTTGCATACAAAAATCCAACGTTGAATAAATATAGAGATAATTTGAAAAATCTACTAGATGACACCTTATTCAAGGACGAGATTACGACTTTTTTAACCGAAAATGGGTCGCAGTCTATCAAGGCTGAGGACGAAAAGGTAGTCATGCCTTATGTCCTTAGAATTTTCTTCGGTCGAGCACAAGTCCCCCCAACTAGTGGACAGAAAAGAAGCCGCAAAATAGCTGTCATTTCAGTTTTGCCAAATTTTAAGAAGCCATATATTAATGATTTTTTGAGTTTGGCTAGTGAAAGGCTGGATTATAATTATTTTTTTGGGAACGGCCATCAAATAAATAGCTCAAAGGCTACCTTGAAAACTATCAGACGGATGACTGGTTTCGTTAACATTGTAAATTCTACTCTGTCTGTATTAAGAACAAATTTTCCTTTGCATACTAATTCAGTGCTGCAGCCGTTGATCTATTCAATTGCTATGGCATACTATGTCTTAGATACTGAGAGCACAGAGGAGGTACATTTAAGAAAGATGGCAAGTAATTTAAGGCAACAAGGTCTAAAATGTTTAAGTAGTGTCTTTGAATTTGTTGGAAATGCATTTGATTGGTCTACTTCTATGGAAGATATTTACGCCGTTGTAGTTAAGCCTCGTATTTCACATTTTTCGGATGAAAACTTACAACAACCCTCCTCTTTACTAAGACTTTTCCTTTATTGGGCACACAATCCATCTCTGTACCAGTTTTTGTATTACGATGAATTTGCAACTGCCACTGCATTGATGGACACCATATCAAACCAACACGTTAAGGAAGCTGTTATTGGCCCAATAATTGAAGCGGCGGACTCAATTATTAGAAATCCAGTAAATGATGATCACTACGTAGATTTGGTGACTCTCATCTGCACATCATGTCTGAAAATACTTCCTTCGCTATATGTCAAACTTTCTGACTCAAACTCGATTTCCACATTTTTGAATTTGCTAGTTAGTATCACTGAGATGGGATTTATTCAAGATGATCATGTTAGAAGTCGTTTAATTAGTTCATTAATATCAATATTAAAAGGAAAGCTAAAAAAACTGCAGGAAAATGATACCCAAAAAATTTTGAAAATATTAAAGCTGATAGTTTTCAACTACAATTGTTCTTGGAGTGATATTGAAGAACTATACACTACCATATCTTCTTTGTTCAAAACATTTGACGAGCGAAACCTCAGGGTTTCCTTGACAGAGCTCTTCATAGAACTCGGTAGAAAAGTTCCTGAATTAGAAAGTATTTCGAAATTGGTTGCGGACTTGAATTCATACTCCTCATCACGTATGCATGAATATGATTTTCCTAGAATTTTATCAGCTTTCAAGGGGTTAATTGAAGATGGTTATAAGTCCTACAGTGAGTTAGAGTGGTTACCTCTGTTGTTCACCTTTTTACATTTTATCAATGATAAGGAAGAACTTGCGTTAAGAACAAACGCATCCCACGCTATAATGAAGTTTATTGACTTCATTAACGAAAAGCCTAATCTTAATGAAGCTTCAAAATCGATTTCTATGCTGAAGGATATACTTTTACCCAGTATAAGGATTGGCCTCAGAGACTCCCTAGAAGAGGTACAAAGTGAGTATGTATCAGTGCTATCATATATGGTAAAAAACACGAAATATTTCACCGACTTCGAAGATATGGCCATTTTACTGTACAATGGTGATGAAGAAGCAGATTTTTTTACAAACGTTAATCATATTCAGCTTCATCGTCGTCAGAGAGCCATTAAAAGACTAGGTGAACATGCTCATCAACTCAAAGATAACAGTATATCCCATTATTTAATTCCAATGATCGAACATTATGTCTTTTCGGATGATGAAAGATACAGAAATATTGGAAATGAGACCCAAATAGCCATCGGAGGGTTGGCGCAGCACATGAGTTGGAATCAATACAAAGCTCTTCTTAGAAGGTACATTTCTATGTTGAAAACCAAGCCTAACCAAATGAAGCAAGCCGTACAATTAATTGTTCAACTTTCTGTTCCACTTAGAGAAACTCTTCGTATCGTAAGAGATGGGGCTGAGTCGAAACTTACTTTGAGCAAATTTCCTTCCAACTTAGATGAACCCAGTAATTTTATTAAGCAAGAATTGTATCCGACTCTTTCGAAAATTCTTGGCACTAGAGATGACGAAACTATAATTGAAAGAATGCCTATTGCGGAGGCATTAGTTATTATTGTTTTAGGGCTCACAAATGATGATATTACTAATTTCCTCCCTAGTATTCTAACAAATATTTGCCAAGTTTTGAGAAGTAAATCCGAAGAATTAAGAGATGCAGTAAGAGTAACCTTGGGTAAAATTAGTATTATCTTGGGCGCTGAGTATCTTGTCTTTGTGATAAAGGAATTAATGGCTACATTAAAACGTGGTTCTCAAATTCATGTGTTAAGTTACACTGTCCACTACATATTAAAGAGTATGCACGGAGTCTTAAAACACTCCGATTTGGATACCTCGTCCAGTATGATTGTTAAGATTATAATGGAAAATATCTTTGGGTTCGCTGGTGAAGAAAAAGACTCTGAGAATTATCATACAAAAGTGAAAGAAATTAAGAGTAATAAAAGCTATGATGCTGGTGAAATTCTCGCCTCAAACATCAGCCTGACAGAATTTGGAACATTACTCTCTCCTGTGAAGGCTTTGTTGATGGTCAGAATTAATCTAAGAAATCAAAACAAACTGAGTGAATTATTGAGACGATATTTGTTGGGTTTAAATCATAATAGTGACTCTGAGTCAGAAAGTATCCTCAAGTTCTGCCATCAGCTTTTCCAGGAATCAGAAATGAGTAATTCCCCTCAAATACCAAAGAAAAAAGTGAAAGACCAAGTAGATGAAAAAGAAGACTTTTTCTTGGTAAATTTGGAGTCGAAATCTTATACCATCAACTCAAACAGTTTGCTTTTGAACAGCACTTTACAAAAATTTGCTTTAGACTTACTTAGGAACGTAATAACGAGACACCGCTCCTTTTTAACTGTCTCGCACCTAGAGGGTTTTATTCCATTTTTGAGAGATTCGTTACTTTCGGAAAATGAAGGTGTGGTAATTAGTACTTTACGTATCCTGATTACATTAATTAGGTTAGATTTTTCCGATGAATCTAGTGAAATCTTCAAAAACTGTGCGAGGAAGGTACTAAATATTATCAAGGTTTCTCCTTCAACTTCAAGCGAATTATGCCAAATGGGTTTAAAGTTTCTTTCTGCCTTTATACGTCACACAGATTCAACATTAAAGGATACTGCTTTGAGTTATGTTCTAGGGAGGGTCTTACCAGATTTAAATGAACCAAGCAGACAAGGCCTTGCTTTTAATTTCCTAAAAGCACTTGTTTCAAAACATATCATGCTTCCAGAACTCTATGACATTGCGGATACTACTAGGGAAATCATGGTCACAAACCACTCAAAAGAAATTAGGGATGTATCCAGGAGCGTTTACTACCAATTTTTAATGGAATATGACCAAAGTAAGGGTCGTTTAGAAAAGCAGTTCAAATTTATGGTCGACAATTTACAGTATCCTACCGAGTCCGGCCGTCAGTCCGTAATGGAATTGATCAATTTGATTATTACAAAGGCTAATCCTGCTTTACTATCCAAATTATCATCTTCCTTCTTTCTGGCGCTAGTTAATGTTTCTTTTAATGATGATGCGCCAAGATGCCGTGAGATGGCTTCAGTATTGATTTCCACCATGCTTCCAAAGCTTGAAAATAAGGACCTTGAAATTGTTGAAAAATATATAGCCGCTTGGCTAAAACAGGTTGATAATGCATCCTTTTTAAATCTTGGGTTGAGAACTTATAAGGTCTACTTGAAAAGTATTGGGTTTGAACATACTATTGAGCTAGACGAGCTTGCCATCAAGCGTATAAGGTACATTTTGAGCGATACGTCGGTAGGATCAGAACATCAGTGGGATTTGGTATACTCAGCTTTAAATACGTTCTCATCTTATATGGAAGCAACAGAGAGCGTTTATAAACATGGTTTCAAAGACATATGGGATGGTATCATCACATGTCTCTTGTATCCGCACTCATGGGTCCGTCAATCGGCAGCAAATCTTGTTCATCAACTCATAGCCAATAAGGATAAGCTGGAGATATCATTAACCAATCTGGAAATTCAAACCATTGCAACAAGAATTCTTCACCAATTAGGTGCGCCTTCTATTCCGGAGAATCTTGCGAACGTCTCAATAAAAACATTAGTTAATATCAGTATCCTATGGAAGGAGCAACGCACGCCGTTCATAATGGATGTATCAAAACAAACCGGAGAGGAACTAAAATATACTACCGCCATTGATTATATGGTAACTCGAATTGGTGGTATTATCAGGTCAGATGAACATCGTATGGATTCTTTTATGTCGAAGAAGGCGTGTATTCAGTTATTGGCCTTATTAGTTCAAGTTCTGGACGAAGACGAAGTAATTGCAGAAGGGGAAAAGATATTATTGCCGCTATATGGTTATTTAGAAACATATTACTCAAGAGCAGTTGATGAAGAACAGGAAGAACTACGGACTCTTTCAAACGAATGTTTAAAAATACTGGAAGACAAATTGCAAGTATCCGATTTTACAAAAATATACACTGCTGTCAAACAGACCGTATTAGAAAGAAGAAAGGAAAGGAGATCTAAAAGGGCAATTCTGGCTGTTAACGCTCCACAAATTTCTGCTGATAAAAAGTTGAGAAAGCATGCGAGATCGAGGGAAAAGAGAAAGCATGAAAAGGATGAAAATGGGTATTATCAAAGACGTAACAAAAGAAAGAGAGTCTAGCTGTAATATATCTTTATAACATGTATACTAATGAATAAAAAATCCAAGTTATAACGTCAAAGCTGTAGTACGTTAGCATTTCCGTAAGTAAAACCGTAAACTTGATACGTTTTTTATTTTCTTTATTAATAGTAATACTATACACTGTCTTTAATAAAACGACGCTATTTATAAAACTGTTAGATAAAAGACATACCAGTCTTCCTCATATGACCTACTTTAAAACCCCAAATGACAAGAATGTTTGATTTGCTTTGTTTCTTTTCAACTCAGTTCTTACAGTTCTTGAGAAGCTTTGGCAGTCTTGGCAGACTTCTTTGGCAACAAGTTTTGGTGAATGTTTGGCAAAACACCACCTTGGGCGATGGTAACATTACCCAATAGCTTGTTCAATTCATCATCATTTCTGATGGCCAATTGTAAATGTCTTGGAATAATTCTGGTTTTTTTGTTATCTCTAGCAGCATTACCAGCCAATTCTAAAATTTCAGCAGCCAAATATTCTAAGACAGCAGTCAGATAGACTGGAGCACCAGAACCAATTCTCTGGGCGTAGTTACCTCTTCTTAGCAATCTGTGCACTCTACCAACTGGGAATGTTAAACCAGCTTTAGCAGATCTAGATTGAGAAGCTTTAGCAGCTGAACCAGCTTTACCACCTTTACCACCGGACATTATATATTAAATTTGCTCTTGTTCTGTACTTTCCTAATTCTTATGTAAAAGGCAAGAATTTATGATACTATTTAATAACAAAAAACTACCTAAGAAAAGCATCATGCAGTCGAAATTGAAATCGAAAAGTAAAACTTTAACGGAACATGTTTGAAATTCTAAGAAAGCATACATCTTCATCCCTTATATATAGAGTTATGTTTGATATTAGTAGTCATGTTGTAATCTCTGGCCTAAGTATACGTAACGAAAATGGTAGCACGTCGCGTTTATGGCCCCCAGGTTAATGTGTTCTCTGAAATTCGCATCACTTTGAGAAATAATGGGAACACCTTACGCGTGAGCTGTGCCCACCGCTTCGCTTAATAAAGCGGTGTTCTCAAAATTTCTCCCCGTTTTCAGGATCACGAGCGCCATCTAGTTCTGGTAAAATCGCGCTTACAAGAACAAAGAAAAGAAACAACGCGTAATGCAACAGTGAGACACTTGCCGTCATATATAAGGTTTTGGATCAGTAACTGTTATTTGAGCATAACACAGGTTTTTAAATATATTATTATATATCATGGTATATGTGTAAAATTTTTTTACTGACTAATTTTGTTTATTTATTTAGCTTTTTAAAAATTTTACTTTCTTGTTAAATTTTTCTGATTGCTCTATACTCAAACCAACAACAACTTACTCTACAAATAATGTCCTCTGCCGCCGAAAAGAAACCAGCTTCCAAAGCTCCAGCTGAAAAGAAGCCAGCTGCCAAGAAAACATCAACCTCCGTCGATGGTAAGAAGAGATCTAAGGTTAGAAAGGAGACCTATTCCTCTTATATCTACAAAGTTTTGAAGCAAACTCACCCAGACACTGGTATTTCCCAGAAGTCTATGTCTATTTTGAACTCTTTCGTTAACGATATCTTTGAAAGAATTGCTACTGAAGCTTCTAAATTGGCCGCTTATAACAAGAAATCCACTATTTCTGCTAGAGAAATCCAAACAGCCGTTAGATTGATCTTACCTGGTGAATTGGCTAAACATGCCGTCTCCGAAGGTACTAGGGCTGTTACCAAATACTCCTCCTCTACTCAAGCCTAAGTCACTCACTAGGTATTGTGATTTAGTCATGTTTTCTTTTTATTAGTGGCATTTTTTATATATTGTAACATTAGGGTTCTGTTACTTGTCCAGATATGATTGGAAGGGTCTAGTCTATCAGCCTCCGAAGGGAGTTGTATAAATGTATATATATAACTTTATAAACAAAAAAAATTGGGAAAGATATTTTGCAAACAGTTATTATTAAATTGTTTCTTAAACTCTCCTTAAAGATATACCCTATTTAGGTTCACTACACGAGCGTTCATTGAGAAATTTTTTTTAAAACAACATCGATCTTATCTTGAGCAGTTTGGTGCTTATCAGTTCTAGTCCCAACACGAATATCAGTGTGTACTCTAACATATCCTTTCTCATGACCGTATTCATGGATTTCGCCAATCAAACCCATCACATCATCCCAAGGCCCTTCAATTGTTGTTCCTGCACTGTGTAAAGTGCTCTTTAATGGGCTTTCTCTGATTTTTTTTTCAATGAGTGCAACAAAATCAGAAATACTAGCAGAGTCGGTGCCAATAGGGACCATACACACGTCCGCTAAACAAAAGATCTTGGGCATTTTCTAAACTTGTAGTTTATGTGCTTTATAGTTAATGATCACGACGGCAATGACAAAAACTGAATATCTTGATTTCTCCTTTTGACGATGTCAGTGAATCCCGGTTAATGATATTCTGTTTTTCACGGGGTGGAAAAGAGGGGAGCTTGAATCATACTAAAAAAGGAATGTCAAAGAGCTATATAATTTGAACAAAAAGTAAAAGAAACGAAAGGTTTTATTAAAGGGTTTGGAGCTGTTTTCGGACTGAAAGCCAGTAACGAGCTTGTGTAGGAGTTTGTCTGAAAACCATCTTCATTTCAAATAAGAGAGCGAGTAATTTTTAAATAATTTCTTTTCTGAACTACTTAAATCGCTATGTACCTTGCGAAAATTATTCTTTAATAGTTTAACTAAAAGTAAAAAGTTAGAAATCATAAATAAAAAATCAAAGAGACAAATCTCGTTGCAAAAGCTTGAAAAATAGTGCTTTACCAACAGGTTGGCAAACCAGAATGCTAACATAACTTAAAATCCCATTTCCCAAGAGGATCAATCAATCATATTTACCTTGATAGTATAGGATACAAGTGTCTGTGCAGGCCTCCGATAACATGTAAAGTAATAAAAGTACGAGTACTTGCTTTCAGCAGAAAATGAAAAAGAGAACGTTCAAACAGACTGAAAATACAGCTATTCAACTGGCACCTACTAATTTCAATAATAATAAATTAATCTTAAGTAAATTGATCCTACATAAATCATGTGACTTATTTAATTAATTATTATTAAATAAAAAAGATTTTCTATTTAAATTTATTAATTAATTTTTTTTCTTAACTAACTATTTTATGTTTTTGTTTTCCGAAAAAGAAAAATATTTCAACAAGAAGTATCAAGATATTTCTTGCAAAAAATTGTTCACCGAGAATTGACAAAAAAAACCTTACGTCGGTGACGACGATATACAGATCCTATATTCTTCATGTATGTAATAGATTCCCATGCCTTCTTCGCATTTAAGACACTAATAGAAATGAAAGCTTTCTATTAGTCATTCTTCCTATGCACTAGACCACGCAAAGGTGAACCGGCTTGGTACGAGAATTCTATCACACGGTAATGATAGTGTTCCCGATGTCAAGCAGTCTTATACAGTACTCCCTAAGAGCTTAAGAATAAGCAAGAAGATCTGGCAAGCTACAAGGTACTCATAACGATCTTCAAAGTGTAAGTTATGATCTTATGAAAATCAGACTTTTTTGTCTCAACAAACTCCTAGTTTGAAGATATTACTGAAATGCCCTTCAAACACTTTTACTTGAAAATCATCGATTACTATTCTAACCTTCACAAATGAGCCTTTACACAACTTGATTAATAATAATATTTGACCTTACTCTAAATCGTCTCAAATATTACTGAGGCACAATCTCATGGTTATTGATAGAAAGAAGAATATAACATATATCTTATTACATATGTTCGTCAATATTAAAGGTAATACAATTTTTTCTCAGAGGGTTTCAAACTATTGAAAAATGGCAATGGTGGACTACAAGCAGCGAGAGCCCTTCTTGCATGATTATTCATATATTTCAATCCGAGCAAATAACTTGTGTTCACCCAACCAAAGCCTTCTGTAGCGACGCCCTTAAAATCAGCACCTTGATTACCATATTCCGCATCAACGCGATGCGGATCAGTCCCTCTTGTCACATCATATTTTTCTACCACCATTCCGTTATAATCAACAAATGATTTTGTAATCATGTACAGCCACCTATAAGCCAATCTTGTAGCTACTTGTTGATAACCATATGCAGATAAACCTTTCCAGGCTAATATTTGGTGCGGCGCCCAACCAAAAGGATAATCCCATTGCCTGATCGGTCTATCAATAGAAATAGGACCTCTTGATTTTTCTGTGCATGCAACTAGTCCGCCGAGCATTTCTAACTGAGGAAGAGCTTTTTCTACTGTGATTATTGCTTGCTCTTCAGTTGCAAGACCAGCCCACAAACTCCAAAAAGTCGTTGCAGACTCATAAGACGTTCTGCATTTCAGTTTCGTGTTATAATCGAAGAAAAACCCTGAATCTTCGTCCCACATATACTTATTAATCCTTGTTTTCCTCAGTTCAGCTAGCTTCTCCCAGTGTTCAGAATCGGTTACCGTCCCATCATTCTCATCTTTATATTCATTACCAAAATACTCCTTAATGACGAAAGCAATATCTTTCTCATATTTATAGAGCAAGGAGTTTAGATCAATTGTCGCTAAATATGCACATACACCTTCAAACCTATAAGTCGTGTCATGTCCTGACTCTCTCACGGCACGATCATGTAAAAAAAATGCATCCAGTTTGGGTTCTTTAATCATGCCTTCGTTATAAAGGTACCTAAGCTTTTCCAAAGTAACATTGTACTTTTCAGCATACGGTAATAATATAGTATCAAAATGATCTGGTTCAGTTTCCGGAGGGATACCAATACCATCAGGATGATAACAAGACAGCCCTGTCAGAGAATCTAACCTAGGGCTCGACATCCACACCTCTTTATATTCTTTAATAGCAGCTCTGAACGCGCGTTTTAAAAACTGAATAGCGTTTGGATTATTCTTACCTCCTATCTTTTCAAATACGAGCAGAGCCATATCGGTTAGGAATGGTGGCTGAGATCTGCAAAGATAATAACTCCTATTAGCATTCAAAATTTTACTATAGTGATCAATTTCGAATATAAAATGCTCCACCATACCTCTTGCAACATCAACCTTATTACTTTCTATGAGTCCCAGTGCCATTAAATATGAATCCCAGCCATACAATTCATTGAATCTACCGCCAGGTACCGCATAAGGATAACCAACTAGGGACCTTTCACCAGTAGATGGATTAACGTGTTCTTCCATAGCCAGGGCTAACAAACCCGGTGTATCATTTAATGATTTAACATACTCTGCTGTAATATCTTTTGGTAAGTACTCCACTTCAAGTTTTAAGGACGGGTTCATTTGAGATGCCTGAATGTAAAATTCGTACTGCTCTGGGCAGTTATATGGAACATAAATTCTTGGATTTTTAGCGCTTGGCGTATCTATTTTTGAGTCTCTAGCAATTTCTGCAATATTATAAAGATCAACTCTTCTCGTTAAACTCGTCCAAAATTGAGTCGTTATCAATCTTGATAATCTATCAACAGGGTTTTCATTTATACGCGCCTCATCCAAAAATATTTGGTGTCGTCCGAAACTTTTTGCAATGGTTAGTTCCTGCAACAAGTTAGAAAGCATATATGTTCCCCTAACATTTACATGTTTGAAACCGTTGGAATTGGCCGTCCCGACTTTAATAACTTTGGGCCCAGTGTCTTCTATGGTAATTTGATGATTCTTGTCTGTGTCCTCACTAGCGAGCAGCTCATCTAAAGCGAGATCCACATTATCAATATAAAATCTACGGTTACCTTGGCTGCTGAGGAAGCTGTCGTCTTCAGAACCCCTCCTTTTTAGGGTATAATCCTTCATTCCGTTTTTGAAGTCAGAAACTTTATTGAAAACACTCATAGTTCTGGTTCTATTTAGTCTATGAATTTTTGACTGTTTTCTTGGATCTGTTATTGGTCCATAATAGACCTCTGCGTTGGAAAACGGGTCAAAATACTCATGCATAGAGGACAACCGCCGGTGGTGTCTTCTACCACCTTGTTGCCCCTCTTCTTTCAACGGCCGCTGCTCTGAACTACTTGAAAGTGGCTTTATGTTATCTTCACCATCATTACCTTCGGATGGAGGATTTATTTCCGTTACTTTTGGTAAAAAATCTACCATTATTTGAGTATATGCAGGTCTCCTTATATACCAAATGTCTGATCCGAACCTGCGTCAAATATATTTGCAAAGGAAAAATATAAATAAATAAATAAAATTGAGAAATAAAGAATATTAGTTTTAATGGAAAACAGTTCCCACAAGCGCTATAACATATGAAATATACATTAGTCGAATATTAACTTTGGGAGGTAATTATAATTCCTATCCGCTTTATATAATTTAGTGGAACTGGCACGCCGCTCGGAAAAATTGGACTTCAAATTACCCCGCGCGGAGATTTGCATTATAAACTCTATAAAGATGCGTGAATTTCTACTCATTTATTACTAATTATTTGAATGTTCTTTTGCGAACTCATTTATCTTGCTCATTACTCTATAAATATCTATGCCATGTGGTAGGAAAAAAATGCAGACCTTTCTTAATTCAACTTTTTTTCTTTCAAATCGATGGGGTCCCCATTGGTTTCCTCGTCATAATCACCTTCCTCTAATCTGTACTCTTTGTTTAAAAAGGATTTGTGAAACGAAAATTTTAATAAAATCCATGCCATCCGTATAGGTCCAAACTCTGGCCATAAACAATCCAGCAATTCGATGCGTACGCCCTTACTCGATGCCTGCCATATCAAAAAGTCACTTAATCTGGAAACGCCACTTGTCCTAATCAATAAATCTAAAGGGGGTACCCCCGCCGTGTAGAGATGCGATTCTAACGTGCTTTCGCCTATAGCGGCGCCCTTCTTATGTTGGACAATTGTTTCTTTCATGGCATGCAAGATTTCTTCCCTGCCTGTATATGGAAAGCAGATATTTAACGTGGCCCTTTTGTTGTTCTTTGTAGTTTCCACAGCAACCCGAACATCTTCTAATAGAGACTTATCCAACAAAGAGAGATCGCCGATAATTTTAATGCGTACCCCATACTTACAGGCCAGCTCTCCACGTTCTGTGATTTGTCGTATCCTTTCGCGCGCTAAAGTCATCAGTGATTCAACTTCCCGTGAGCTCCTCTTGAAATTTTCAATTGAAAAGGCAAACACGGTAGCCGTATCGACTCCTGCTTCATAACACAGTTCTAAGATTCTACTCATACTAACAAATCCTGCCTCGTGGCCCTCCTTTACGTCCATCTCTTTCTTTCTAGCAAATCTCCTGTTCCCATCCATGATGAACCCAACATGTCTAGGTACACAGTTAGATGCACGCAATGTGCGCGAAAAGATGTTTTTTGTCCACTTTAACACAAATGAATGACCAGGTATACCACTATCCGTTTCCATACCGTCTTTTACCTGTGTTTACCCTATTTTTACTGCTTAAGTTCTATTGAAACCTGTCATTATTACGAAAATTTTTTTTTTTTCATTCTAAGCATTTTGTTGGCATCTTCGGAAAAAGCCCGAGCGAGGGTAACAGGGTTAGGGGATTAGAAGATTAAAGTAAGACACATTATAATGTATAGAGATTTTCTACAACACAAGAAGTGTGCCATTCAGTCCGAATTGAGTACAGTGGGACGATGTTTCAAAGGTCTGGCGCTGCTCATCACATCAAATTGATTTCATCTCGAAGATGCCGCTTTAAATCCTCCTTTGCAGTTGCTTTAAACGCTGCCAGTAAGTTGGTAACTCCCAAGATTCTTTGGAATAATCCCATATCATTAGTCTCGAAGGAGATGAACACATTGGCCAAAAATATAGTTGCCCTCATCGGGTCTGGCCATCCGGTGCTAAACAAGGTTACTAGTTACTATTTTGAAACAGAAGGCAAAAAAGTACGTCCCTTGTTAGTGTTGTTGTTGTCAAGAGCACTTTCTGAAATTCCCATGACAGAAAGAAATCACTTGAAAATTGACAAGTCGGATGTTCCTGAGGACCCAATTTACTCTAAACCTAGTCAAAATCAACTATTTCAACGTCCTGCAAGTAGCATATCCCCACTACATATTCTTCACGGTATTAAACCACTAAATCCCTTGACAAAAGGTCCTGAGCCTTTGCCAGAAGAAACTTTTGACAAACAAAGAGGGATTTTACCCAAACAGAGAAGATTAGCAGAGATTGTAGAGATGATACACACTGCGTCTTTACTTCATGATGACGTTATTGATCATTCTGATACAAGAAGAGGAAGGCCAAGCGGAAATACTGCCTTTACCAACAAGATGGCCGTTTTGGCGGGTGATTTTCTCTTAGGAAGAGCAACAGTGTCAATTTCAAGATTACACAACCCCGAAGTCGTAGAACTAATGTCTAATAGTATTGCGAATCTTGTCGAAGGTGAGTTCATGCAACTGAAAAATACTTCCATTGACGCGGACATCGATACCATCGAAAATGGCCATAAGCTACTTCCGGTTCCTTCTAAAAAGCTTGAAGTTAAAGAGCACGACTTTCGTGTTCCAAGCCGCCAACAGGGGCTGCAATTATCTCATGATCAGATTATAGAAACTGCATTTGAATACTACATACACAAGACTTATCTGAAGACTGCTGCTTTGATATCAAAATCTTGCAGATGTGCTGCTATATTATCTGGGGCATCACCTGCCGTTATTGACGAATGCTATGATTTCGGTAGAAATCTAGGTATATGTTTCCAACTCGTAGATGATATGCTTGATTTTACTGTGTCTGGAAAAGATTTAGGGAAGCCATCCGGCGCGGATCTAAAATTAGGTATTGCTACTGCTCCAGTCTTGTTTGCATGGAAAGAAGACCCGTCTTTAGGTCCACTAATTTCACGCAATTTTTCAGAGAGGGGTGATGTTGAAAAAACTATTGATTCTGTGAGACTCCATAATGGTATAGCGAAGACGAAAATACTAGCGGAGGAATATAGGGACAAGGCATTACAAAATCTACGGGATTCTCTTCCTGAATCTGATGCTCGTTCTGCCCTAGAGTTTTTAACTAATAGTATACTGACAAGAAGAAAGTAAACCTTGAAATTTCAAATAAAGGGTGAAGAATAAAGAGAAAATGAAGAAGGTCATAGTGTCGCATTATTCTATATTCTATATGTAAATAGTTTTTATATGTTTTTAGTAAAAGAAGAAATATACAAGCATTAAGGATCAGGCTGGTGGTAAAAAAGCTGCAAATAGGATAGTCTGTAAAGGTATCCAGAATGCCAACCAGTATATGTAAAACTTGACTATCTTATCGTCACCTTTCGGATTTTCCATTTTTTTTGGATCAGAAGTTTTAACCAATCTATCAGCCAAATACCAAAGGTGCAAGGGTAAAAAGGAGGCTATACGATTCAGAATTTGGACATGGGCAAAAAAGCATACTATGACGACCAGTGCTCTGGTGATCCATACGAGAGCCTTCAAGTTATAGGAGGGATAAATTTTGCTGAAATATATGGAGGAATAGATTAAAATAATAATATTTGGGACAGCAAACAAAAAGTTTGGGATGTTGTTTGGGGTCCAGTATTTCAATAACCCAACTCCCCAATAATGACTCTGAATGTAGGAATATAGAGAAGTTTTCGTGATAAAAATGCTTGAAAACAATTGAGATTTACACCATTCACCCCTTTGAGGACAAAATGTCTTATATGGTAGGTAATATTGTTGATATAGTAGAGCAGAAAACATTAATGATCCTGATAATAGTGGGAAACATATTGCTTTTACAAACTTCCTGTTCTTTGTTAGTTCAATAAGGTCAAAAATAAAGTAAATCCCTAACAAAACACAGTTTGAACGATTCAAGGATGCTAAGGTAAAGCAAGTCATGCTGATAAAGGAGTAAGGAAACCAATATCTCCACGGAATATCGAATTGACCCAATACGGGCACGGAAATGGAGCATTCACGACTCCAAATACCAACAAATGCAAAAAAAAAAGATAATGGTTCAGAATATATGCTTGTTAAAAATCCAGCGGCACTCGTTAAGAAAAACAACAGAGATGTTTTTTTAGCGATAGTTCTAGCAAACTGTGATTGCCTTATATTTTGGCTGAAAATTTTTTTTGTTAGAAAATATAAAACAATACCTGATAAGTAAAATAAAACATTTTCTATTGCAACTCCAACCCTTAAGGCATGGTAGATGCTATCGTTATTACTTTTAATAAACAGCCTAACGAAAAAAGTCCACAACTGAGAAAACGCGTATTCATGCTCAAATTGAGGTTTTCCGTTTTTGGAAGTTATGTTCTTGATAAAAAAAACACTGTCCCATGATAGTAGCTTATTCCAAAAATACTTGTTCCAATAACTGTTGATTTCAGAGGGAGAAGAACATAATTCGTTTAATAAAAGTGATGTTGATGTATCAAACTGCCTAATTGGAGTCAAAAAAACCAGTAAATACTGTATTGAACGGAATAATACAAAATAAAGTGTCAACCCCACAATCATATTTTAATTTAGTCTTATTCCGCCTCCTCTCTCGAAGCCTCTCTTTTATGTCTTTTTTCGATGATGAGGCTTACTTTTTCTTTCAACTAAGCCTTGAAAAAAAAAAAAGTTTGATTTAAAAGGGATTTTCTATTTTAAGTATTTAAATGACCGACAGGAAGCTCATGCAGAAAAGGCACCTGTAATAGCTTATTGATCATTCCAATAAATAGAAAAGTATAACTCGAATTAAGAATAAGGAATGGGACTTATTTCATACGAAAATGAGGCGATAAACGAGGTGAAAAAGGCAGATAACCATCACGTTAGCAAATTTGTGACTAGTTACTATGGGCCATCATCGTCGTCATGGCAGTCAGGAAGATGGATTTTGTTTGTGCTGTTTGTTGCCGCAATAATCCTTATAATACTGTTCACTTTTGTAGCGAACAGAAGGAGACGAAGGATGGGGCGTGCTCCCATTAGAGGTACGGCATGGTTGACACCGCCTTCATACAGACAGTCTCAACAACAATATACTGGGACCGTTCAGCAACGGACAGATGATTATGTTCCTGAGTATACAGAAACAGCGAACGAACATGATCTTGGATACTATGACCAGCGGGGCGAGTTTCACCCCAACGATAAGGCTGCATACGTGGCCCCCCCGCCATTGGTACAAGAATGTTCATCAGAATCTGTTAATTCTTTAGAAAGACCTCCCGCTGCTGTAGTTCACCAAGCTAACTCTTTAGATACGGATTACGGTTTAACAAGGCCTAGCAATGGGCGCGTTCCAGCTGTAAGTGATACGGTGGAGCAATTGGAAAGGCTTCCGGGCGGGACTACAACGCAGGAAATTAACCCACCGGAGAGGGCAAAGGTAAATGCAAGGTCATGAACTGAATCTTTTTTTCCGGCTGTCCTCCTACCGTTGAGTTACAATATTTTGCCAGAAATATTTACATTTTTTTACCCAATCTCTATAATAATTATTTTAATTCCTAATCCGCTTCAGGCCCGCGGTCGTTGAAGTGCTATAGTTTATATTCAGTACATTGTCTTTAATCTCTCAGTATTATTTTATCAATAGTAAATACTTCAAGTCCATCGCACGGCGTGGTGGTGATAAAGGGAAAATGCGCGCGGGATTAGCAAAGGCGGCCAATAGATTAAGGGTGACAAGATAGCACCACATCACATCACATCACCATCAGTAATGGAGAGGAAATAGGGTATAAATACTCGTCAGAGATCAATAGATATTATTTCGCAACGTCCTTTATTGTTCTGTTCTATTTGATCAATTAAGTTAGAAAACCAGCTACATTAAAAGCAAATTTTACAAACTACTATTTCAACATGACTTTGAGTAAGTATTCTAAACCAACTTTAAACGACCCTAATTTATTCAGAGAATCTGGTTATATTGACGGAAAATGGGTTAAGGGCACTGACGAAGTTTTTGAGGTGGTAGACCCTGCTTCCGGCGAAATCATAGCAAGAGTTCCCGAACAACCAGTCTCCGTGGTTGAGGAAGCGATTGATGTTGCCTATGAAACTTTCAAGACGTACAAGAATACAACGCCAAGAGAGAGGGCAAAGTGGCTCAGAAACATGTATAACTTAATGCTTGAAAATTTGGATGATCTGGCAACCATCATTACTTTAGAAAATGGTAAAGCTCTAGGGGAAGCTAAAGGAGAAATCAAATACGCGGCTTCGTATTTTGAGTGGTACGCCGAGGAAGCACCCCGTTTATATGGTGCTACTATTCAACCCTTGAACCCTCACAACAGAGTATTCACAATTAGGCAACCTGTTGGTGTATGCGGTATAATTTGTCCATGGAATTTTCCGAGCGCCATGATCACAAGAAAGGCTGCCGCTGCTTTAGCTGTGGGCTGCACAGTAGTCATCAAGCCAGACTCTCAAACGCCGCTATCTGCTTTAGCTATGGCATATTTGGCTGAAAAGGCAGGCTTTCCCAAGGGTTCGTTTAATGTTATTCTTTCACATGCCAACACACCAAAGCTTGGTAAAACATTATGTGAATCACCAAAAGTCAAGAAAGTTACTTTTACTGGTTCTACAAACGTCGGTAAAATCTTAATGAAACAATCTTCTTCTACTTTGAAGAAGCTGTCTTTTGAGCTGGGTGGTAATGCCCCTTTCATAGTCTTTGAGGATGCCGATTTGGATCAAGCCTTGGAACAAGCCATGGCTTGTAAATTTAGGGGTTTGGGTCAAACATGTGTGTGCGCAAATAGACTTTACGTTCACTCATCCATAATTGATAAATTTGCGAAATTACTCGCGGAGAGGGTCAAAAAATTCGTAATTGGTCATGGTTTGGACCCAAAAACTACACATGGTTGTGTCATTAACTCCAGCGCTATTGAAAAAGTTGAAAGACATAAACAGGATGCCATTGATAAGGGAGCAAAAGTTGTGCTTGAAGGTGGACGTTTAACTGAGTTAGGTCCTAACTTTTATGCTCCAGTTATTTTGTCACACGTTCCCTCAACAGCTATTGTTTCCAAGGAGGAGACTTTTGGTCCATTGTGTCCAATCTTTTCTTTTGATACTATGGAAGAAGTTGTCGGATATGCTAATGATACTGAGTTTGGTTTAGCAGCATATGTCTTTTCTAAAAATGTCAACACTTTATACACTGTGTCTGAAGCTTTGGAAACTGGTATGGTTTCATGTAATACAGGTGTTTTTTCGGATTGTTCTATACCATTTGGTGGTGTTAAAGAGTCAGGATTTGGAAGAGAAGGTTCGCTATATGGTATTGAAGATTACACTGTTTTGAAGACCATCACAATTGGGAATTTGCCAAACAGCATTTAAAGCAATAGTAATCGTGGACGATACTTAGAATTGAATATGATTCTTTGTAATTATTGTATATATCTATTGCATGTATAAATACTCTACTCCTCGTATATAGAAAGTTAAGTAAATTTTTTGAAAGAAAAGAGTTCATATATTTACGGAGTTTTGAAATTTTTCACAAGGGGAATAAGTGATACCATTCATAAAATATCATATCTATCTATCTATCTATTTTTGTGGGATATATGGTACGAAAATAAATGCCTTTCCTTTAAGCCTTTCTGTAAGCTTTTATGTATACAACGTTTCTTTATCTTTATTTCGGACCTTGTTTCATGTACTTTTCCTTATAAATCCAATCTGAACCTAATAGATTTGCACCTTTTTTATCGGCTATCCTAAACCATGCAGCAGCTCTGGCGAGATCCTTTTTCTTTACGTTTGAAGTTTTGGACCAAATTGTCCCGCTTAAGCACATTGAGTCTACATGGCCTAATAGAGCAGCTTTTTCCAAAAATTTCAAACCTTTTCGCTCGTCGGGATGATCCATCCCAAGACCCTTTAAATATGCCATACCACATTCATACAAGGCAGGTGCTGTTGGTTCAGGCGCTATATCAGGGATATCGTCCATTGAAGCAAAATTTAACGGATTTATATCTAAATCAAGAACCTCAGCAGCAAAGGATTTGATATCAGTGGCAGCCATTAAATATCCTAATGATAATTTCAAGTTCTTGTCCACTCCGCAGCCATGTCGCAGGGCTAGTCCATATAACAGAAACGCAGTTTTGTTTCCGCACGCGCAGGCTTTTTTCAGTCGTTGTGCAGATTCTTCAAGTTTGCCTTGATGACGCATAGTAATTGCCTGTCCGATGTGTGAAGATTCATCATTATCATAAGGTTCTGGCTGAAATTTAAGCTTCCCGCACTTGCTTGTTGCGTTCGATCCTTCTTTTTTATGACTGAAGGAATCCATGCATTGCGTCGAATTATTGGGCAACATACCATCTAAAGAAAGTGTTCTTCTTCTAACTTTCGGGCGGTAGGGCTTATTTGATTGTTCTGTTAGTGCACTTAATTCACCTATTTTTGAATCTTTTTCCGTTGTATGGAAATCCGAGAAAGTTCTCAAATGAGTCCTATTTGGACGTGCTTTACTGTTCTTTTTTTTATCCGTGGATGACTGAGGTGTTGATGCTGTTTTAAAATGGAAAACTGGGTTTGGAGGAAAAATATACCTAGCTAAATGTGGACTGGAATTATTAATGGTACTTGAAGTAGATGGAAGTTGAATATTCTCCCCAGAGAAGTCCAATGAATTGGTGGCAGACCGGATAGGGCTTGATCCTTCAGACTCAAGGTCTTTCTTATTTTTTGCTCTTGTCCTAGGAGATTTAAAAAGTTTTTTTAGCGAATTTAGTGACGTTTTTTTTTTATGAGCTTTATATGGTGGCGTTGGAGGTAATGAAATATCGTTTGTCATGGTATTTGTTTTCGTTATCGTCGAGGTAGAGGAATTAGACCGTTTAGGAGATGGTTTGATGGGTGTTGTATCACTCTTAGTTAACTTGAGTTTGGAGAATGAGGATGATTCACTTTCAAAAGAAGACTGAGTTTTCGGCTTTGATAGTTGTCCAACTTCAGAAAAGGAGGTGTTGGTGCTTGTTGAACTTCCGTTCCGATAAAGACAATTACTCTTTTGCGTGGTTGTGAACTCATTGGGGCAACTCTGCTTCTCGGATATTCTGTCAGTTTTTATAGATGTATTAATATTATTACTAGTAGTTCTGTTATTCTTACTATTAGCATTATTGTCAACGCTAATATTATTGTCTGATATCAGCGTAGGATAAAGATGGTGCAGTCTAGTATTTTCAATCCTATATTTCTCGAAGTTGAAAGGATTAGGGCTATTTGTGCTTCTATTGCCATTTTCAAGGTTTGGGTACTTATAATCTTTCTCATTTCTATTCATTTGGGGTTTCATGCAACTAAAAGTCTCAGAGTCATAATCTTCTTCGACGATATAAGAGTATCTCGACTTCACGGGCAAATGCCTTTCCACTTTACCGGAAGAGTATTTGCCTCTCAAAGTGGAATCCTTTTCTTTTAAATTGTCTATGATAAGAGAACGATCTCTAGCTTGTATATATGTTGGAGAGGGATTAGTTCTATACCTTAATGAAGGGAATTCCGACGCAGGCATACATAATGTTGGACCACTTGTTTGTGACAGTTGCGAATTTCTCGACGCGTTTTCTTCTTCTAATAAAGCTTCTTGCAGAATCAGTTCATCTTCCAAGCTGAGGTCTAATTTGTCAAGAAGTCTTTCCGTGGTTTGAATAGATTCGAATGAAATGCTACTTTTATTTGAATGAGCATAGCTAAATTGTGAATCCATTGATGACTCGAAGCTATTATTGGGTGGTGGGCTTTGTGAAACCTCTGAAGAGTTAGCTTTTCTTTCTTGATCGTCGCTTCCTATTCGATCAGCCCAAGAAGTGTTTTTTATATTTTGATTCATTACTTTTCGTGTGACGTAAAAGTCCGTTTGTTTTTCTAGATTTTCTGTTTTTTCTCGAGGCTCCTACAAGTTCCACCTATATTTAGCAGTGAGGAACAGAATGTGCTATCGCAAAGATCAATGGCAACAGAAAAAAAGAGTTGCTAAAGAAGAACTATTTTTGAATGTCCGTGGTAATACAATGGAAGACTACTAGAACACGATGGCAGATAAGGTGATTTGATAATCAAATTCAACGACGGTTGCACCGTTGTTCTTTCTGCCGCTCTTCGTCCGGAGCCTTCTGTGATAATTGTTTTAACGCGCAGAAACACACGCAGGCTGCGTAAAGGAATGGTGGGGCTCGAAGAAGTGACAGTGGGTGTCCACGGAATGTTCTGAGCGCAGGGATCCGGTGTTGCCATCGCACACGATATGAGACGCGTTCATTTTTTCCAGCAGTCACCTAAAAGTTCAAGAAACGCTATGTTGTAATGCAGCTGTATTGTACACTGGCTGGTATTGCCGTTCTGATCTATGACTTACTTGTTAAAGGTAATAGCTGTCTTAGATCGGCTTGCTTCTTCTGACTTCCTTCTTTTTTTTTTTTTTTTCGAAGTGAGGCATGCTGCAGTTTTGTGCAGCTTCTCTTGCATCACTTCCTGTATTATTTACGTTGTTTACATTATCAGGTATTTTGTATTATTTTTTGCGCAACAGCAAGCAAACGCAATAGCGATAAATGCCATAATATAATCAAAATTTAGCAAGGATACATAGCAGCAAACCCGAACTTTTAGGCCTTTCATAGATGAAGAAAATTTCTACAATTCTTTTGGTTCTTTGGCTCTTCAAATATGAATTTATTAAGAGGAAATCCTGAAGCGTCAGAACATCGCAAACTTTTTATTCGCAAGAGGATTTATCCTCTGATTAGTTATATATGAATATGTGTTCCTTCTGCATGATTTTGATATCAATAGTATGCATTTTTTTTCGATTCGTCGTAGAAACATAACTACTCTCATGACTAAATGACTTTTTTTGGTTTTGACAGTGGAACAGCCAAGTTTTTATGTAGAAATATATTATCTGTTAACTGGAAATGATGTCTTAGGCCCATAAAATGTGCTAGAACGTATGGCTAATCCTTTTGCTCTGTATTGAATTGAGTATTTTGCTTAATTTCTATTTGATGATTGAACTTCTTACGTGTATAAATGGTTGCATATTTCTTTAGTAAGTACTATTTTCAAATATGAGTGAAGGATATTGTGGCTCAAGTAATTCCTCTTTCTTTTTTCATCCGTATGGTAAGCAAAGGGTCACAAAGTAACCGATAGTGTGTAGACCTTAGATCTTCCTTCAAAGATTTCAAGTCTGCGATAAATAAACATGAGAATACTTGCAACAACAACTTTTATAAACAATGAAGTTCATTATGAACAGTATTTATTTCACTGCTAAACTTTACGTAAACTTATGTGGAACATCTTTGTCGACAGATGGACGATAAGTAAAATTGTGTTATTATAATTCAAATTTTCATGGTAAGAACATCGGCTTCTACTCCTCGGTGTATGAAGATCTTGCACGTAATGACGGCCCATACTTATAAAGTATAAACGGGATAATAGCTAGACCTAAAGTTAGGAACCCCACTAAGGACGAACCCCATGCCACGGGATAGTTCTTAGTAGCTAAATTTTCATACATTGCTCTACCAAACAACGGAAAAGCACAGGCAAACGAAGCCCGACAAAAACCATTGCCTGCAAAAACGGATGCAACATACGTTGGGTAGCATGTAGCCAAATATGCAAAAGTTGCTTGGAAAATGTTAAAGACAGCTAAAACAAAAAAAACTTCCGAGATAACTGGCAAAATCCAATGCACTCGAGCAGTCCAACCAAATAAGAACAAAGACAGAGGCAGGCACCAGCAGACACACATTGCCACGATTAAAAAAGCTTCCGGGGTGAATGTGCCGTTTCTAAAACGTGGTACAATAATCCTCATGTTTAAAATACCGAATAAGCCATAAGCAAGTACGCACCCTACGCAAAACCCCATATAGGCCAAGCCAACTTCAACTAAGTTGAAGTGGTATATACCTACAAATACAATAGGGAATGCTTCAAAGAATAAGTAGAAACAACCATAAGCAACAGCGATATAGAGATCAAAAGCCAAAATTGCAGGCTCTTTGATAATCATTTTGAAAGGCCTATACAAAGTATTGATCAAAAAAGTTCTTGCATCAACTTCTCTATCGAGTTTATCCTGTTCAGTATAGTACCTGTCATCACCAGTTTCTTTTCTCAATTTCAAAGCACGGCGGTACAAAATATTATGGTGTTGTGTTTCAGGGAAGAAAAATGCCAACAAGATAAAAGTGGCAGCACTTAACCACATTAATAACCAAAATATGAATCGCCAATTTTTAGCATCGACCATAGCAGCGCCTAGTAAGGGAGCCAAGACTGGCGCAGCAACAGCACCGGCTGACCACATACCTAAAACGAGAGGAACCATTTCTGGTGAAATGATATCAGCCACTGTACCGCCACCAGTGGCCAACGATGGGCTGCACAGTATGCCACTGATGAAACGCATGACGATTAAACCGCCGATGTTATGCACAGTAGCACAACCAACTTGAAAGATCATGAAAAAAAATAAAGTCACCATGTACAGATTTAGACGGCCATAACGTGCAGTTTCTGATAGCGGTGAAAAAATGATGGGACCTAGACCATAACCAAGAACATATAAAGAAAGATTTAATGTTGCCACTACATGACCAACGTGGAACTCTTCTTGAATATATTCCTGGCCAGGTGTGTAAATGGAGGATCCCATGTACGTGACGCAAGTAAGTAACATTATTTGGAATACTACCAATGATTTTTTCAGTAGGGGCCAGTTTTGTGGGTTCTCAGGATCACTGGGGCCGTTCCAATCCACCCTGAAAGGATCATTTTTTTCGATCTGTGAACCACTAGAGTCTGAATCGGTAGAGGATTCAGAGCATGATCTATTAGGACCGCATTCTATATCATAGTCGGGTTTACATTCTTTTTTATCGGTATTCTCGGGTTTTCTTGTTTCATCTTCACGGGCACTCCGTAAAGTTTCTAAGTTGGACACTATACCCAAATATTCTAAAAGGTCAACAACGATAGTGTGTCTGTACGTTGAAGTGTATACCATAGTGGAGATTGTCGTTCAACGGATACTCTTTTATAATAGCTTCACCATAATGACAAAGACGGCATAAGGATGTAGATATTTTAGCCTCGTAAAGAGCTGTTTAAATGCAATTCTCGTCTTCTTTCCTGTTCCCCTTTTATCTGACTAATTATCCCGCCTATTAGTCAGATGATTGATACCAATTTTACTCAAATGTGTATTATCATGTCCCTTTTCGCACTGTTATCGCTCCTTACCTAAGCAAATATCCTTTTTTTTTTCTTTGCATTTGTCTTCTTTCATTTTAAATCTTCATAATCTTCCGGAAAAACTAGTGATGCGAAATATTGTAGAGAAAAAGCGCAGGGCATTCCTATACTTAGTAATCACCATCATAACGTATTTTAAAATGAAGAAGCGAACCTCAAAGAATTTTCTATACAGAAGAGACCTTTCCGCGCATATACGCGGTAGCGTGTGTCAGCATCAGAGGTTTAGCATAATATATTGCAGAAAATGTGCTAGTAATATTGTTCTCTCTGTTGTCAATGGGCTTACAATTGCCGGCCATCAGTATATGGAGTATCAATGTTCCTTTTGATCGCCAACAAATACTACCTTTTATCCTGCTCTTCCTGCTCTCAGGTATTAATGCCGAATTGTTTCATCTTGTCTGTGTAGAAGACCACACACGAAAATCCTGTGATTTTACATTTTACCTATCATTAATCGAATGTATATCTATTTAATCTGCTTTTCTTGTCTAATAAATATATATGTAAAGTACGCTTTTTGTTGAAATTTTTTAAACCTTTGTTTATTTTTTTTTCTTCATTCCGTAACTCTTCTACCTTCTTTATTTACTTTCTAAAATCCAAATACAAAACATAAAAATAAATAAACACAGAGTAAATTCCCAAATTATTCCATCATTAAAAGATACGAGGCGCGTGTAAGTTACAGACAAGCGATCCCTATTCCATGCAAGTTCGGTAAGTAGCAGAAATAATCAAACTGTTTAAACCCAATTAAAATTAAATTAAATACCCTTTATATGTTTATAATTGTACATATTTCTCCTAAACCCGCTATAATACACTCATATTTGTAGAAGAAAAACCGGGCAGTTGAATACGAATCCCAAATATTTGCTTGTTGTTACCGTTTTCTTAGAATTAGCTAAATTAACCACCGAAACCGTATAAGGTTCTACCTTGTCTCTTCAAAGCATAAACAACATCCAAAGAAGTAACAGTCTTTCTCTTGGCGTGTTCAGTGTAAGTAACAGAGTCCCTGATGACGGATTCCAAGAAGGATTTCAAGACGGCTCTGACTTCTTCGTAGATCAAACCAGAAATACGCTTGACACCACCTCTTCTAGCTAATCTTCTGATAGCTGGCTTAGTAATACCTTGGATGTTATCTCTTAGAATCTTTCTGTGACGCTTGGCACCACCTTTACCTAGACCTTTACCACCTTTACCTCTACCGGACATATTATACTATATTATATTTGTTGCTTGTTTTTGTTTGTTGCTTTAGTACTATAGAATATAATAATGCGACGGAAACCATCATATAGAAAAAATATCTCGGTATTTATAGGAAAAAGAATTAGACCTTTTCCACAACCAATTTACCCATCAAATTGGTCTTTACCCAATGAATGGGGAAGGGGGGGGTGGCAATTTACCACCGTATTCGCGGGCATTTGCTAAAGTAAACAACTTCGGTTTTTACCACTAACCATTATGGGGAGAAGCGCTCGGAACAGTTTTACTATGTGAAGATGCGAAGTTTTCAGAACGCGGTTTCCAAATTCGGCGGGGAGATACAAAAAAGATTTTTGCTCTCGTTCTCACATTTTCGCATTGTCCCATACATTATCGTTCTCACAATTTCTCACATTTCCTTGCTCTGCACCTTTGCGATCCTGGCCGTAATATCTCTCCTTGACTTTTAGCGTGGAAGATAACGAAATGCCCGGGCGATTTTTCTTTTTGGTACCCTCCACGGCTCCTTGTTGAAATACATATATAAAAGACTGTGTATTCTTCGGGATACATCTCTTTCCTCAACATTTTATATTCTTTCTTTCTAGTTAATAAGAAAAACATCTAACATAAATATATAAACGCAAACAATGGCCAGAACAAAGCAAACAGCAAGAAAGTCCACTGGTGGTAAGGCCCCAAGAAAGCAATTAGCTTCTAAGGCTGCCAGAAAATCCGCCCCATCTACCGGTGGTGTTAAGAAGCCTCACAGATATAAGCCAGGTACTGTTGCTTTGAGAGAAATCAGAAGATTCCAAAAATCTACTGAACTGTTGATCAGAAAGTTGCCTTTCCAAAGATTGGTCAGAGAAATCGCTCAAGATTTCAAGACCGACTTGAGATTTCAATCTTCTGCCATCGGTGCCTTGCAAGAATCTGTCGAAGCCTACTTAGTCTCTTTATTTGAAGATACCAACTTGGCTGCCATTCACGCCAAGCGTGTCACTATCCAAAAGAAGGATATCAAGTTGGCTAGAAGATTAAGAGGTGAAAGATCATAGTTTGTTGATTGTCATCAGTTTTAGTAAAAAACGAACAAAAACACAATAAAATATAAATCAATATATTTAGGTTTACTGGGTTCTTTAACAGTTGTATAATAGTTATTTTTTATTACAAAAATATAGGTTTTAATAAAAAAAAATAGGGTTCTATTTGTTTTACATTTATTGATTTGTTTTTCCCGGCGATACCCTCGAATAAAGCCAGGCCTTGTAGGAGGCAAGATTTATGGCTTTCCATGTGGTTAAAGAAAAATTGCAGCAGGAAGATATTCATTCATGAGTCAGTTATATAATCGATATATAGCTACATATTAAACAACTTGAAGCCGCATACGTGGTAGGTGTCTCATTTTCAATTCAAAATATTTTAAACAGAACCGGAGATGAAGAACCACTTGTCAATAGACTTGTCAATTGGAGCATCTGCCTTTGGAGAAGCTGGTGGGATGGCATCAGAGGCAGCCTTGGAGTAGGTTGGGGTGTCAGGCAAAGTAACATTGGTCAAATCAATACCCTTGCTGTCAGAAGACTTACCAGCAATTAATTGTTTCCAGGAGTCATGTGTTTCCTTGATGATATCCAAAGCGTACTTCTTGTTCTTAGCTTCACCGGAGAAGGCAAATTGGTTTTCTGGCTTACCATCTGGGATTTTGTAAATTCTGAACCATTCGTTAGTAGCCCTCAATAGACCTGGGAAGTATTTCTCAACATCCTCAATGTCGTTCAATTTTGGGGCTAATGGATCGTTAATATCAATGGCAATAACTTTCCAATCGGTCTCACCTTCATCCAATAAAGCCATGATACCTAGAGCCTTAACTTGCTTGACTTGACCAGTGTAAGCAATAGTTTCACCAATTTCCAACACATCAATTGGATCGTTGTCACCAACTGCCTTAGTTTCTGGGTGGCTTACGTTTGGGTCTTCCCAAGTTTGTGGGAAAGCACCATAGTTGTGAATGTAACCATGGTGAGGGAAACAGTTTCTAACAAATCTCAACTTGCCCTTCTTGGTGTCTTGGATGATTGGGTTCAAAGTTTCTTCCTTGGTGATTTCTAACTTGGCGTTGGTCCAACGTGGAATTTCAACAACCATGTTGAAAATGTTGTTTTCCTTGTCAGCGTACAAGGGAATGTCGTGGAAGGCAGAAACTGGCTTACCATCCTTCTCGATATAAACTTTGTATTCCAAGGTGTTCTTGGCACCAATTTGTCTGGTAGTGTAGGTCATTAGTAAATTGCGCGGCGGGATATCCTGTTCTATAGACCTAAGGGACAACAAATCAAAATAGATGATTAAGAAAGTAAGTATTCAAAAACAAGTTGTAAATGAACTAACCTTCCTAACTTCGACGCGACCTTAAAACGTCGAAAAAAAACGAGAAAAAGTCATCATGAGACTATCGTACCTAATGACTGTGGCTTCTCCCAACAACCTTAGCGTCTGCGATGACGATATTTTGCAGGACAGTCAAATCCGTTTGAATAGTGCGCCACACAGGGATAATAATAGCACATTGGCATCTCCTTCTGTGAATGAAACACTTCTACCTGGGCTTCAAAGTCCCCCAACCTTTTAGTTACATAAAATTCGGCGGCTAAATCATGATATTATATTGATGGGTAATGTAGCGTTCAGTAAAACGGTTCCTATGTATTACTATAACGTGGGTGGGGAAGACCACATTCTTAGAGAAGAGTAATCATTTTAGCAGATTATTTTTACCTTTTTCAACTCATGAACTCATGTTCAAAGGTACAATATATTACCCTTTCTTCAAAGTATCCGAATGATTTGAACCGCACTCTGAGGGAGCCATCAAATTCTATTGAGCGACTTCGAATCGAACAATCCAATTAAATCAGCCTTTAGCGCCATATTTCTCCTTGTATCCATTGTTTACTTCTCCCTTGTATTTTGTATATGAGAATTATGGGAATAAGATAATTGTTGGGATTCCATTGTTTTCAAAGGCTGTAATATTAGGTACACAGATTATACTAGAAGTTCTTTTCGAGGATATAGGAATCCACAAAAGGAAATCGATAGTTATACATAATAATATTATTGTATCTTACTTCCTTTTATATGTTGTCACTCATTATCATGTCGTGCATTCCATTAGATTGGATGACTGTTTCTCAATCTTTGTGCCATCCTCTTACACCGCATGTGATATAATAGTAACATGAGTGCTGCGAAATAGATGATATTAGAATATCATTTCAACAAAGTTCCATATATATCCATATATATATTTCACGAGGATAATGAGTTAAAATACTATGTAAAGGTATTGTGGTTCATTTTTCTTTTATCAATTTTTATCCAAGTTTTTCTGATCTATAACATGTCCAATACACTTTTTCGAACTATAACCGCCAACAAATTTATCTTATAGACGAGGAACACTTTTATGATATCGATGTTCTACACCTACTGCCGATAACACCGTGTTTTCACTATTATAGCATATACCATTTCTGTAACCAATGTGTTGTTGTAATTCTCCGCAAGGCATATCCCAGATATTCTTATATGGCCCATTTCCACTTCGTTGAAGCCTCACATCAAAAGAGCAATCTTGAGATAATTTCAAAACCACACACATCGCTGCAGTTTCATAATATCTGTCATCACTGATGCAATAATTAAGTGCCGAAATTACATCATTATTAACAGCTGTTTTATTATTATAAACAAGACAAGCTGAATTTGATGCAAATATATATTCCCATTCAGTGCCGTTTCTTTCGAATTTATAGAAATTACTTCTTTGTAGGTAATTGTTCTGGCTTACTTTGAGCTTGTTCATGTTAAAGTAATTCACAGTTAACAACAGTTGATAAAAAATATTCTGTATACACGTCCCCACTCTGTGATAAAGCTTCCTGTTTGCTTGTAAATTAAGTGAATTTTCAAGGGCATTATCAAAGGCCTTAGTAATAATGGTAATAATATATGGATACGAAGAATTTTTCGTATAATCGCATGCATTATTACTTAACATATTTTCAGTTGAATAATTCATTGAAAGAGCGTCTGACTCACAAAATGGCGCAGATTTTGCCAAAGTATTATTAATTTGTACACTATTATGAAAGAGAGTTACCCCTTCAATACCCTTTTGCGTACTATTTTCAAGACATGCATAGCTGCCCAACAGAAATGCACCTAGGATACATATCCTGAATAAGGGATATATCATTATGAGGTTAAGTGGCCTAAAAACGCAATTAATACGGATCCTTGTACTATTAAGTCTTTTCTATCTCTGAAAATTAACTTAAGAAGCGAGGCTATCTAGATTAGTGTTGATGTATATGTGTATGCTGTCCTGGTGTAGCTGTGGTTTTTATAGATTATCTCAGATTTGTGATACTCTGTAAGTGGCGGCCTCATTTTGTCTCTCCTTGAATACGAAAATTTGTGGACTAAAGATTTATTCTCATCAACAAATCAAGTAACAATCATTCGTGTTGGAATAAAAATCAAATACCGTCTATCATCTAACACCGTATATGATAATATATTGATAGTATAACTATTGGTTGATAGACGATAGTTGATTTTTATTCCAACACTAGGAAACCACAATCCAAGATGAGATAAATATAGAGGAAAATACAAGTTTGAGTTTAGATCTGAAGCTACCTTAACATTTGGATAAGCAAATTCGCTACGTGACTCTCACATCAAAAACTGCTTCTATGGCCAAGTTGGTAAGGCGCCACACTAGTAATGTGGAGATCATCGGTTCAAATCCGATTGGAAGCATTTTTTTGAATACTGAAAAATTAAGCTAATCACCAAACTCATGTAATATATATGCTTGACTATACAAATTACAGGCTTCTTCTCATATTTTTCTGCTCTAGGTTAACCTACTTTAAACAGTCCAAAAGGCTTATGTTGTCCACATGAAATGCCTAAAACAGATGGCCAATACTTAATTTTTTTCCTTACTACATTTAAATCTGTATACTACCTAAATATCCTCTTTCGCTACTGTGGGAGAAGAAGAAGAATAACTCTCAGTTTATAATCTGATCTAGGCACTCTCAGATTGCGAATTAGCTTTTACAGTAAACGCCCCATCGCTCCATTTTTTGAAAGAATCTAGAAGTTCATCATTTTTATGTAACTCTGCTATCTCAGTATAACCACCTCTGGAAGTACCACCGATGATAACGTTTGGGACTGTTCTCCTACCAGTGACTTTTTCAATCTGGTCTTGTAGTTCTTTTGTGTGTTCGTGCCTATCCAATTCTACAACGTGGTAAGATGGAGAAAACGTGTACGAATTAGTCAACAAAGCTTTCAGTTTTTTGCTATATGGGCAGCCAGTCTTGCTAAATACAATCATGGGTGACTGTTCCATTATTTTGTTGTATTCTGCAGCGGCATCAAATTCAGCGTCCCCACTATTTTTATCAACTTCTTCGGCTTCCTTATCTTGTGTATTTACTGTATCATGGACAGATTGGTGAGTGCCAGGTGCATTTCCTGAATTGTCAAACGTCACCAATGAATCAGGATGGTGAGTAGTAATACTTTCGTTGACGCTAGCATTCGAATTCCTTAACACAAAAAACACAACAATGAGCAGTAAATTAGTTATTACCAAGACTCTCACGTTTCTTTTGTTTATAACAATAGCCATCTCTAATTTTCTTCAGTTGTTTTGCGTTTAATTTGAAAATTTTGCTTCTTTCCAATATATAGGTTTTTTCTTTTATTTGATTCGAGCTTTTTCACTGAGGGGATATGTACACATTGGCAAATATCCTGCCGAAAGTACTTCTTTATTTTTTTTTCAAAACGCAGTCCCACTTACTGGTATGACGTAGTCACGATTCTCAAATACACCCGGGACTGCATATTTATACATCTGTAGTAAAGTCATTTTATATGGATTGTGGAGGAAAAAATTTACATAACTGGAAGATAAATAAACATAACTATGTAAGGAATAGTAATAAGAATGTAGAAAACGCCAATGGAAGTTGTCCAAACTATAGTCCGACCCGTTGCATATTATTTACCGGCAATCGCCTTATCATGAGTAGATTCTAAAAATGCTAATCTATCGGTGATGTAACCACACACTCTTTTCCATTCCGTTTTATCCTGCCCTAAAAGGTCATCGAGATATTTGAAAGGATTCTTATTAACACAAACATATTCGTTTAAAACCTTGAAATTCTCTAGTTCAATATCGTAATTTTTTACCTTTTTTAAGGCCGTATATGAACGAGCAGGTTTACCATTCGTAGTCAAAAAATTGCTTTTAGATAAATCGTATGGGTCAAACTTTGGGAAGTTTGAATGGATGAACATAACATCTACATGATTCTTGGCATTTAAGTCCTCGTTGTCGAAAAATTCTTCGGTGTATTTTTCGAGGGAATAGTTTTTGTCAAACTTGATTGCATCAGCTGATTTAGTGCCACCGTATTTGTTGCCAATGCTCTCCATAGCATTTAAGTAACGGCCATAATCCTGCACAAAGTCGTGTTGTAACATTGCTACACCATGAAACCCGTCTTCATCATGGTAGCCTTCAACGCCTGTCCTTGTTCTAACTTGGTAAAATGATAGACCATAAAAGTTTGCAGCGGCAATGAAAGTTTCCTTATCACCTTCACCAGCAGCTTTTTGAGAAAATATTGGGTAGTACCACGTTGGTCCATTGACGTTGTAGAATAAAGATAGAAGAGCCGTAGCCAAATGCTTCGTTTTGTTTATCATCAGTTGGCCGGATTCCGTAGACACGTCGGGTATTGTTCCGTCTAGGTCACTTAGCGGGACGTCACTCAAATCCTTCAAATCCTTTGTGTAAACAGCAGGTGGGGTGATATCGTCTCGAGAATTGCGAACTCTCTTTTTCTTGTCCACAGCAATACCTGCAATGTCGTAATACAATGGGTGAGTTGTACGCCTCCAGAAATCGGGCCACATGACCAAGCCCGTAGACACATATGGTTCTTCATTGAATATGTTGTCTAGGGGTTTGATGGGGAAGTTGTCAGCATCCAGTAAGAGCAGGTTTTCAAAACTAGAAGCGATAAGGGCCAATGATTTAAACTGGTATCCTTTGAAAACAAATTTTTCAATCGTCTCTCGTGGTAGAATATCTGAAACGTAAATACACTTGGAGTTATACTTAGGCAGAATCTTGTTACAAAACTCAGTTTCACCTTCATCACCAGGAGGGATCAGGACTTCCACAGGTAACGTGGTCCCCATATTCCTTAAAGTCTTAATGATCAAAAATGCCATAAGGGAGAACTTCCCGCCACCCACTGTGGCTATACCGGACCCTTTGTACGTACCCTTTGGCGAGACGAGAGTCGCTATATGCTCTACGTAGTCCTTATGGCTTTTGGTCAGACTTGCTACTTCATCCGGAGATAGTTCCAAACACTTGGACAGCTCCTTAGCAGACAACTTGTAAAGATCTTTGTAGTGGTCGGGACGGTCTCCAATGTCACCCTTTAATAAGCATGCCTCGTTATACTGCTTTGCAGTACTCCCCTTGGGCGAATCAACCATTAGAAAGTTGAAAACGTTGTTGTAGAAGCTTTTCAACTTTTCATTGCCTGCCTCATCATTGTCCCTCAATGGGGTTGAATCGTCAGCGCTGGCGGCGTCTGAGGAAGATGAATACTTATTGGAGTAACTCTGGACATATCTGTCTAAGTACTCCTTGTACTCCTTGACCGACGTGTTCTCATCCATGTATTTGTTTGTAATGACGAACAGCCCGCACAATATCAAAACTATGAACGTCAGCTTGAACAGCTTTGAAAACCTTTTGGTAAGCAGCATACTGAAAATATAATTTTACTGACCTACCTACACTGATTTGTCTCGAAGTAGATATGATACCTTGAGCAGCACGAGGATATTAAAAAGTAGGGCAATTCTGCTTTTAACGTATAAGCAACACCAAGTACACGTAATTTATTTTGATGATTTTTCTATATTTTTTTTTTCTTCATTGTTATTTTTTCACTATCTTTTTCATCCCTCCGCAAAAGGACGCGATCCTTTTTTAGCACGTGAACGGTAATAACGGGTCCTGGACGATGTATTAGAGTCACCTAATCACCAAGCGAGCCAATGGCGACTCACTTGACTTGCATGTTTGCATAACCTATTTAGCGAACCCTCCAACTTCTGAGCGCACCAGCTTAACTTGTGCGCTAAGCTGCCTTGCCCGACATAGTGCCATCGCTCATTCCACCTCACACCTGATTAACTAAAAGTTTTAAAACTACGGGACTGCGAAAAAGTAGAGCTACGTTACTGCAGACCTACAATAATTGCACACATCGGCCTGATAACGAATGCTTCTAAAATTCTACTGTGCTACTATCGGCTGGTCGCGCCCGACGGGTTCGCTCAGCCGCTCTGCGCCCTCTTACTCTTCAGCCATTCTGCTGCGGCCGAAGCTATAAAAGTATGTCAATTTGGCTTTTTCCAAAATCCCCCTCTGGCTCTTTCTCTTCTCAAGACAAGCATTGAAGAGACTCACTAGTAAGCTTAAGATAGTCCTACACACAACCACCATGTCTGCTAACGATTACTACGGCGGAACCGCCGGCGAGAAGAGCCAATATTCCCGTCCCTCCAACCCGCCACCTTCATCCGCTCATCAGAACAAAACTCAGGAGCGTGGATACCCACCCCAACAACAGCAGCAGTACTACCAGCAGCAGCAGCAGCATCCCGGATACTATAACCAACAAGGATACAATCAGCAAGGGTACAATCAGCAAGGGTACAATCAGCAGGGCTACAATCAGCAGGGATATAACCAGCAGGGATATAACCAACAAGGCCATCAACAACCAGTCTACGTCCAACAACAACCACCCCAGAGGGGTAACGAAGGTTGTCTGGCTGCATGTCTGGCTGCATTATGTATATGCTGCACCATGGATATGCTATTCTAAGAGAACCCGCAAAAGTATTCAAGAATGAAAAAAAAAAAAAGAATAATCTCCCCTTCTGTTCTTTGCAGTTGCCTTTCTTCCCCTCAGTGTTATTTTTTTTCACAAGGAGATAAAAAAAAAAACTTTAACATGTCACTTTAAGCATGTATGTAATACGTCTATTAATTATATGTAACTTTTATAACTATTTTCATTTCTATGTGATCCATTTGCAGTTATGCACCTTTTTTTTTTTTCCGAATTGTGCTATGTATATATCACTAGTAATAATGTACCAAACTATACAAACACGTAGGATACAGTAAAAAAAATTTTAGCTGGTGAACTGTTGTAAGAAGGAGATTTCATCGGGCGTGAAATTTATTGCAGAAATTTGGGCAGAATGGTTCATCAAAAAGGTGTAGATCTCTTGCGCAAAAACATTCGCCTCTACATTGCTTGAAAGGCCCGTAACAATTTTATGAATGGTATCATTACTCATTGTGACCTCCGTGCTGGTCAAATTGATAATTTTCAGGAAACCCATGTACGCGCTACTCTTTTCCTCTACATCGTCCAATGCGTTAACGGACAAACACCATTTATTCCAGTTGGAATCATTGGCAAATGCGCCAGAACTGAAAACTTCAGGGTGTGTTAGCCCCATTTTTCCGATGGTCACAGACAAGTTCTCCATCACAGAGCTGTCTACGATTTGTGTGTTGGTGGTAAATAAATCTAGAATGATTCTAGACATATCAATGATATAAGTATTCAAATCGATACGTTCGCTTATCAAACCAAGCGCCCATATCGCATTTATCACAGCAGGAGTACCATCACTATCGTCGTTATGCATTATTTCCGTACCAATCAACTTCAAGAAATCCTCCAAATTACCAATTACCAGTTCCGAATTGAAAAAATATACAATATCTCCCAACAGGGCAAAGCAGCTTTGTCTTACTTCATGGACAGGGTCCTGCAAACATTCTAGCATGATTTTCAATATCGTTAAATCCTTCGTCCCTTGAGGGAACAATAGATCCTGCGAGTGAGCGCCAAGACCTTGTACCAATCCATCAATCAAATCTAATGAGGTGATGATGAAGTCCTTCTCAGGCACTACTATTGTCGGGTCTTGATGTGATTTGGCTTCCAATTCGACACAATGACATAGAATTCTAAAGGCTCTGTTGTACACTTCTGGTGCCATAGGCATGAATCTTTCCCCCAGTGATGATGCCACGCAGGAAAGACATTCTAAAAGTGGCCACAGCTCCTTGTCACTGTCTGACAGCAAAGCCCATTTTTCAATTAAGGGCGGCAAAATTATTTGCATCGCTGTCTCGTCTAATGCACATTTTTCAGCAAACCTGCCGATGGCATCATATAATATAATTAAATTCTTTTTCTTGTAATATTTCAAACATTTATCAAAACTCGTCAATAATTGACTATAAAATAAAGTTTCAACCAATTCGGAGTCGGCGTTTTCAATAAATACTGCTACACTACTAATAGCCGCCTCTTGAACATCCTTTTTCTTGTCCATTAATGTGTTTATTATAGGTTCTAAGACTGGAATTAAAAACTCAGTATGGTCTTGTAATATCCATGGTGAAAACCTACTTAATGTCCAACATGTCATTTTCCTCACTGGTGCCCACTTATCGTTCAATTGTTCCACTAAAAATGGTATTAGTGCTGGTAAGCCATCATTAAAATACTTCATTCCACCTTCTGCCATGGCCCCCAGTGCTAATATAGTAGCTTCTCTAATAAACCACCTATCAGAACCCAAATGTTCTCTTAAAAATGGGAACGCTATATCCATCACTTGATGAGGTAAAATATTCGTCATTACATCTAGCGTTGCCGCGGAACATTTTCTCAAATTCCATTGCGTATCAACATCGCCATCTTCATCATCATCATCATCATCTTCGTTGTCATCTGCATCCTCTCCATTTCCTGCCTCTTTCTTTTTCACAATACGGGGTGCAATGGGCTTGATGTCCTCATCTTTATCCTCCAAGAATGCATCATCATCATTAGAAGCTTCCAGGAGAACGATGGATTCTTCGTTATAGACCATTTTCGATAATAATATTGGCACGATATCCTTAACATATGGTTGTAAGATATGTTCAGGAATATTTGGGCTCGTTGCAAAGGCGTGCAAAAACTCGCAGGCTTCAATAGCCACTTTTTCCTCATTTACAGTGGTGATCAAATGCAACATGAATTGTACAATACCATCTAAATGGGAAACCAGCTTATCTGGTCTGAATTCCAATAAGAAACTAAAACTAATGCAAATCTGTGCCCTAACTAGGTCGTTTTCGTCGTTTTGTGCCAACTGAAAAATAATTTCTAAGAATTTATCTAATCTCACAATAAAACTTTGTGTTTGTAGCGGGATCACTGTATTTATACATTTCACCGATTCTGAGCGAATCACAGGTGAGAAATTTGGATTCGAAATAAACCTAAAAAAACTATCCAATAAGGCTTCCATAGGCTTCGTATTTCCCGACCATTCCAATTGGAAAAATTGAGCGCTGTCTTCCATGATCTTAGATAAAGCCTTAATACTTGGCTCATTTCCATTTGAGGTTAGCTCTAGCAACTGGTAAAGCATTTGAAGACCAGTTGGATCATCTCTATGCTGCCTATAGTAAGTGGAAAATAAAGTAGTAATAACGATACCTGTCACGTTCGAAACGAGATTATTGTTCGAATTATAAAGGCCATGTATAATGTTTGATTTGACGTATCCTAAGTCGTGGCTATTGCTCTTAATTAAATTGTTTCCCCCTAGCATTGAATTTTTCAACAGCATACCGGCGGTAGCTCTATTGTTCTGAAGATCCTGTAGGGAGTAGTGTTGCTTCAATACATCATCAGATTCGCCTTCAATTAAAATATAACACAAATAATTGAGAAATTCAGGTTGCAGCTGGAAGTTCTCCATAGCTTCCATTGCGTTATTACGAATCTCTGGATTTGGTGACATACAGTTCTGTAAAAGAGTTGCTAGTTGCAACACATAGTCTTCGGCGGGCTTCCATGTCGATGCCATCTTTATTCACTTAACTACTGCTAACAATTCTGAAAACCAAAGACTGCGGAATATTCTGATATGTATTATTACTATTCACTGCTCTTCTGCATAATTAATACTGAAAAGTTTTTCATACTTTTAAACATAACCTTTTTTTAAGCAAAACTCTATAACCCGGATCAGAAAACTACGAAAAGAGGGTAATAACATAGGTGCAGGATTTCCATCGATAACGACACCGACAATGAGCCTTGCTGCAACATCCAATTAGGACTAATAACTATCGTAGGAATTTCTACGTAATAAACTTCAACAGAGCCTAAAATTTGAAAATAAATAATCTAGAGGGGAAACTTAAAGAAATTCTATTCTTGTCAATAAAGTGGAAATGTGTCAGATGTCACAGTTTCTTTATTTGTGACACATATTTTCAACATAAATTCAGGCATTAGTGCTTTTATAAGCATAAGAAGTTGTGGCGATATGAATATTCCAGATTTTACTTACAAGCTGCATTGTATTCCTAAAATTCTTTTTTCTTTTTTTTTTTTTTATGGAAAGGACCACTCTTACATAACTAGAATAGCATTAAGAATCAGATTTACAGATAATGATGTCATTATTAAATATATATATATATATATTGTCACTCCGTTCAAGTCGACAACCAATAAAAAATTTAAAAGAAACCAGGCAGTTAATAGAAAAAATATGATATGAATGAATATTCCACTTTCTTTTTACAGTCTTTGTAGATAATGAATCTGACCATCTAAATTTCTTAGTTTTTCAGCAGCTTGTTCCGAAGTTAAATCTCTTTGAGGCTCACCTAACAATTCAAAACCAACCAAGAATTTCCGAACAGTAGCTGATCTCAGTAAAGGTGGGTAGAAATGCATGTGAAACCAACTATTACTCAATTCATCACCAGTCGCATTCAAAGGAGCCTGATGGATACCCATTGAGTATGGGAAACTCGTTTCAAATAAATTATCATACTTAATAGTTAGTTGCTTTAAAATCGAGGCGAGGTCCTCCTTCACCATTTGGTTAAATTGGCTAATTGAGGCAAGCTTCTTCTTTGAAATGACCAAGGTCTCAAATGGCCAGATGGCCCAGTATGGAACAACAACAATAAAGGATTCATTCTCCACTACGACTCTTGACTTCTCTCTTGATTCTAATTTGACGTAATCGGCAAACAAATCAGTATTGTGTTCACGTTTATATTTATCAAAAGATTTCAATTCTTGCGAAACTTCACTAGGGATGGATTCTAAGCACCAAGCTTGGCCATGTGGATGTAAGTTGGAACAACCCATGGCTGTACCTTTGTTTTCAAATATTTGGACATATTTGAAAGGCTTATGATTTTCTCTTGCTTCTCTGGAGAGATCGTCAGTCAATGCTTGCCAAGAATTAACAATATGAACCAGATCTGATTGTTTCATTTGTGGAATGGTTAGATTATGATTGGGGCTAAAACATATGACGAAACAATTGCCTCTCACAGATTGCACTTTAAGCAGCCTATTTTTAAGATTATCCTCATTGGAATCATTCTGTGGTAAAATAGGTTGATCGAGCCTAACGGCAGCATAATCATTGGGGAAAATATACGTTGATTCATATCTTGGGTTTAGGTTACCAGTAGCTCTTTTGTTACCAGGACATAGATAGCATTTTGGATCATACAATGGAGCTGTGGGCTTGTAAGCAGCCTCCTGTTGACCTAACCAAGGTCTTTTAGCTCTGTGTGGAGAAACTAAGATCCATGAATCGGTTAGTGGATTGTAACGTCTATGGGAATGGCTAGAAAAATCAAATTCTTCAGCAGTCATTTTTGAGGGAATATTCAACTGTTTTTTTTTATCATGTTGATGCTCTGCATAATAATGCCCATAAATATTTCCGACCTGCTTTTATATCTTTGCTAGCCAAACTAACTGAACATAGCTACACATTATTTTCAGCTTGGCTATTTTGTGAACACTGTATAGCCAGTCCTTCGGATCACGGTCAACAGTTGTCCGAGCGCTTTTTGGACCCTTTCCCTTATTTTTGGGTTAAGGAAAATGACAGAAAATATATCTAATGAGCCTTCGCTCAACAGTGCTCCGAAGTATAGCTTTCCAAAAGGAGAGGCAAAGCAATTTAAGAATGTATGAACAAAATAAAGGGGAAAAATTACCCCCTCTACTTTACCAAACGAATACTACCAATAATATTTACAACTTTTCCTTATGATTTTTTCACTGAAGCGCTTCGCAATAGTTGTGAGTGATATCAAAAGTAACGAAATGAACTCCGCGGCTCGTGCTATATTCTTGTTGCTACCGTCCATATCTTTCCATAGATTTTCAATTTTTGATGTCTCCATGGTGGTACAGAGAACTTGTAAACAATTCGGTCCCTACATGTGAGGAAATTCGCTGTGACACTTTTATCACTGAACTCCAAATTTAAAAAATAGCATAAAATTCGTTATACAGCAAATCTATGTGTTGCAATTAAGAACTAAAAGATATAGAGTGCATATTTTCAAGAAGGATAGTAAGCTGGCAAATCAGGAAAATCTGTAGACAATCTTGGACCCGTAAGTTTCACCGTTTTTCAAGGTTACACAATCTTTCCAGTTCTCTTGATTGATAGCATCAATGTATCTACCAGGCTCAATTGCAAAACCTTGTCTTGCTTCGTAACCAGCAGACAAGAAATCACCGGTATAAAATTGATAAGTTGGCTCTGTACTTAAAACTTCTAATGTAATATTGGAATCGGGATGAAAAGCCTTGACAATAAGCGTCAATTCATTGTTTAGAGTATTGATTTGACTTGGCTTAGCATTTTCATCCACCACAAAACAACAATCAAACTGGGGATTTTTGGGGCCTAAGACCGTTGGCTTTGTAGAGTTAAAGGTAGCAATTTCTCTATCGACGATATTACCCGTAGGAATCATGTTTTTGTCGACATCAACAGATTTTTTTGAACGCACCATAATCTCCGTACCCTCAATAGTGTCTCCATATGGCTTGTTCAGATTGAAATAACTATGATTTGTTAAATTTATTGGCGTCGCTTCACCAGCAGTCAATTTACCTTTATATACCATTTCCAAACTTTTTTGGGCAACGTTCACAGTATACTGTATGGTTACCAATAGATCACCTGGAAATTCGGTGTCCTTCTCATTATCTATCAGCATGTACTCGGCGGTAAAAACATCCTTTGAAGGATTTTGAATGATGGGTCCCAAAAATCTTTTTCTGTGGAAAGAACCGATACTACTATGATTCGCATTAACGCCGTTATTAACGGTTAACTGATAGTCTTTGTTGCATAAACTAAACTTACCCTTCGAAATACGATTAGCATACCTGCCGATCGTGGCGCCTATATAAGCACTATCAGGATTCAAATACCCTTCCTCATTTTCATAGCCAAGAACAACTGATTGTCCGTTCACTTTCAGGTCAACAATGCTGGCGCCCAAATTGGCAAACGTGGCTTGAAATCTGGTGCCGGCACCAATAGTCACAAATCTTGCGTCATAACGCATATCTTCAGCGGAAAATCTGGCCTCGACACCCCTTAACTGGTAACCAAAAGGATTCTCAGTAGTCCATTTCCATAAATCCTTGCAGGAGTCTTCAACCTGCAACTCGGTCTGCCATTTCAGTTCGCGTTTGGCCCTATCTGGTTTAGCCGTCAAGTTCAAAACATCACCTGCTCTTCTGCCCGTAACTTTGTATGGAAGATCAATACCAGAAGCTTTGCAGAATGCATGATAAACTTCAAAAACTGTAGAACCTTTACCGGAACCCAAGTTCCACTCACGACACAAACCTTCATTTTCATTGTAGGCCTCTAGGTATTGCAGGGCTGCAATATGACCTTTTGCTAGATCAACTACGTGGATATAATCCCTGATCGGGGTACCATCTCTGGAATCATAATCGTCTCCGAAGATGTAAAGCTTCTCGCGCCTACCAACAGCTACTTGAGCCATATATGGCAACAAATTGTTTGGTATACCTAGCGGATCTTCTCCGATTAATCCAGAGGGATGTGCGCCAATTGGGTTAAAATAACGCAAGATAGCAAACTTCCAACTTTTTTTGTCGCTATTGTAAAGATCATTCAAGATATTCTCAATGGCGTATTTCGTATGACCATACGGATTAGTAGGCCCTAAGGGACATTCTTCTGGGATAGGAATCATGTTTGGGAATCTCGTAGCATCACCATAGACAGTAGCAGAAGATGAAAAAACAAATTTGGAAACGTTGTATTGTTGCATTAACTCTAATAAAACGACAGTTCCCAAAATGTTATTGTGATAGTATCTCAGCGGGATTTGTGTAGATTCACCTACAGCCTTTAAACCAGCAAAGTGAATTACCGAATCAATTTTATATTCTTTGAAAACCTTTTCCAGACCTTTTCGGTCACACAAATCAACCTCATAGAAGGGAATGTGATGCTTGGTCAAGACCTCTAACCTGGCTACAGAATCATAAGTTGAATTCGACAGGTTATCAGCAACAACACAGTCATATCCATTCTCAATTAGCTCTACCACAGTGTGTGAACCAATGTATCCAGCACCACCTGTAACCAAAACAATTTTAGAAGTACTTTCACTTTGTAACTGAGCTGTCATTTATATTGAATTTTCAAAAATTCTTACTTTTTTTTTGGATGGACGCAAAGAAGTTTAATAATCATATTACATGGCATTACCACCATATACATATCCATATCTAATCTTACTTATATGTTGTGGAAATGTAAAGAGCCCCATTATCTTAGCCTAAAAAAACCTTCTCTTTGGAACTTTCAGTAATACGCTTAACTGCTCATTGCTATATTGAAGTACGGATTAGAAGCCGCCGAGCGGGCGACAGCCCTCCGACGGAAGACTCTCCTCCGTGCGTCCTCGTCTTCACCGGTCGCGTTCCTGAAACGCAGATGTGCCTCGCGCCGCACTGCTCCGAACAATAAAGATTCTACAATACTAGCTTTTATGGTTATGAAGAGGAAAAATTGGCAGTAACCTGGCCCCACAAACCTTCAAATTAACGAATCAAATTAACAACCATAGGATGATAATGCGATTAGTTTTTTAGCCTTATTTCTGGGGTAATTAATCAGCGAAGCGATGATTTTTGATCTATTAACAGATATATAAATGGAAAAGCTGCATAACCACTTTAACTAATACTTTCAACATTTTCAGTTTGTATTACTTCTTATTCAAATGTCATAAAAGTATCAACAAAAAATTGTTAATATACCTCTATACTTTAACGTCAAGGAGAAAAAACTATAATGACTAAATCTCATTCAGAAGAAGTGATTGTACCTGAGTTCAATTCTAGCGCAAAGGAATTACCAAGACCATTGGCCGAAAAGTGCCCGAGCATAATTAAGAAATTTATAAGCGCTTATGATGCTAAACCGGATTTTGTTGCTAGATCGCCTGGTAGAGTCAATCTAATTGGTGAACATATTGATTATTGTGACTTCTCGGTTTTACCTTTAGCTATTGATTTTGATATGCTTTGCGCCGTCAAAGTTTTGAACGAGAAAAATCCATCCATTACCTTAATAAATGCTGATCCCAAATTTGCTCAAAGGAAGTTCGATTTGCCGTTGGACGGTTCTTATGTCACAATTGATCCTTCTGTGTCGGACTGGTCTAATTACTTTAAATGTGGTCTCCATGTTGCTCACTCTTTTCTAAAGAAACTTGCACCGGAAAGGTTTGCCAGTGCTCCTCTGGCCGGGCTGCAAGTCTTCTGTGAGGGTGATGTACCAACTGGCAGTGGATTGTCTTCTTCGGCCGCATTCATTTGTGCCGTTGCTTTAGCTGTTGTTAAAGCGAATATGGGCCCTGGTTATCATATGTCCAAGCAAAATTTAATGCGTATTACGGTCGTTGCAGAACATTATGTTGGTGTTAACAATGGCGGTATGGATCAGGCTGCCTCTGTTTGCGGTGAGGAAGATCATGCTCTATACGTTGAGTTCAAACCGCAGTTGAAGGCTACTCCGTTTAAATTTCCGCAATTAAAAAACCATGAAATTAGCTTTGTTATTGCGAACACCCTTGTTGTATCTAACAAGTTTGAAACCGCCCCAACCAACTATAATTTAAGAGTGGTAGAAGTCACTACAGCTGCAAATGTTTTAGCTGCCACGTACGGTGTTGTTTTACTTTCTGGAAAAGAAGGATCGAGCACGAATAAAGGTAATCTAAGAGATTTCATGAACGTTTATTATGCCAGATATCACAACATTTCCACACCCTGGAACGGCGATATTGAATCCGGCATCGAACGGTTAACAAAGATGCTAGTACTAGTTGAAGAGTCTCTCGCCAATAAGAAACAGGGCTTTAGTGTTGACGATGTCGCACAATCCTTGAATTGTTCTCGCGAAGAATTCACAAGAGACTACTTAACAACATCTCCAGTGAGATTTCAAGTCTTAAAGCTATATCAGAGGGCTAAGCATGTGTATTCTGAATCTTTAAGAGTCTTGAAGGCTGTGAAATTAATGACTACAGCGAGCTTTACTGCCGACGAAGACTTTTTCAAGCAATTTGGTGCCTTGATGAACGAGTCTCAAGCTTCTTGCGATAAACTTTACGAATGTTCTTGTCCAGAGATTGACAAAATTTGTTCCATTGCTTTGTCAAATGGATCATATGGTTCCCGTTTGACCGGAGCTGGCTGGGGTGGTTGTACTGTTCACTTGGTTCCAGGGGGCCCAAATGGCAACATAGAAAAGGTAAAAGAAGCCCTTGCCAATGAGTTCTACAAGGTCAAGTACCCTAAGATCACTGATGCTGAGCTAGAAAATGCTATCATCGTCTCTAAACCAGCATTGGGCAGCTGTCTATATGAATTATAAGTATACTTCTTTTTTTTACTTTGTTCAGAACAACTTCTCATTTTTTTCTACTCATAACTTTAGCATCACAAAATACGCAATAATAACGAGTAGTAACACTTTTATAGTTCATACATGCTTCAACTACTTAATAAATGATTGTATGATAATGTTTTCAATGTAAGAGATTTCGATTATCCACAAACTTTAAAACACAGGGACAAAATTCTTGATATGCTTTCAACCGCTGCGTTTTGGATACCTATTCTTGACATGATATGACTACCATTTTGTTATTGTACGTGGGGCAGTTGACGTCTTATCATATGTCAAAGTCATTTGCGAAGTTCTTGGCAAGTTGCCAACTGACGAGATGCAGTAAAAAGAGATTGCCGTCTTGAAACTTTTTGTCCTTTTTTTTTTCCGGGGACTCTACGAGAACCCTTTGTCCTACTGATTAATTTTGTACTGAATTTGGACAATTCAGATTTTAGTAGACAAGCGCGAGGAGGAAAAGAAATGACAGAAAAATTCCGATGGACAAGAAGATAGGAAAAAAAAAAAGCTTTCACCGATTTCCTAGACCGGAAAAAAGTCGTATGACATCAGAATGAAAAATTTTCAAGTTAGACAAGGACAAAATCAGGACAAATTGTAAAGATATAATAAACTATTTGATTCAGCGCCAATTTGCCCTTTTCCATTTTCCATTAAATCTCTGTTCTCTCTTACTTATATGATGATTAGGTATCATCTGTATAAAACTCCTTTCTTAATTTCACTCTAAAGCATACCCCATAGAGAAGATCTTTCGGTTCGAAGACATTCCTACGCATAATAAGAATAGGAGGGAATAATGCCAGACAATCTATCATTACATTTAAGCGGCTCTTCAAAAAGATTGAACTCTCGCCAACTTATGGAATCTTCCAATGAGACCTTTGCGCCAAATAATGTGGATTTGGAAAAAGAGTATAAGTCATCTCAGAGTAATATAACTACCGAAGTTTATGAGGCATCGAGCTTTGAAGAAAAAGTAAGCTCAGAAAAACCTCAATACAGCTCATTCTGGAAGAAAATCTATTATGAATATGTGGTCGTTGACAAATCAATCTTGGGTGTTTCTATTCTGGATTCATTTATGTACAACCAGGACTTGAAGCCCGTCGAAAAAGAAAGGCGGGTTTGGTCCTGGTACAATTATTGTTACTTCTGGCTTGCTGAATGTTTCAATATCAACACTTGGCAAATTGCAGCTACAGGTCTACAACTGGGTCTAAATTGGTGGCAGTGTTGGATAACAATTTGGATTGGGTACGGTTTCGTTGGTGCTTTTGTTGTTTTGGCCTCTAGAGTTGGATCTGCTTATCATTTGTCATTCCCTATATCATCTAGAGCATCATTCGGTATTTTCTTCTCTTTATGGCCCGTTATTAACAGAGTCGTCATGGCCATCGTTTGGTATAGTGTCCAAGCTTATATTGCGGCAACTCCCGTATCATTAATGCTGAAATCTATCTTTGGAAAAGATTTACAAGACAAAATCCCAGATCACTTTGGATCACCGAATGCTACTACTTACGAGTTCATGTGTTTTTTTATCTTTTGGGCTGCCAGTCTTCCATTTTTACTGGTTCCACCTCACAAAATTAGACACCTGTTTACTGTTAAAGCCGTCTTGGTTCCGTTTGCTTCTTTTGGTTTCTTAATTTGGGCTATCAGAAGAGCTCACGGGCGTATTGCCTTAGGATCTTTAACCGATGTACAACCTCATGGCTCTGCCTTTTCGTGGGCTTTTCTAAGATCACTAATGGGTTGTATGGCTAATTTCTCCACAATGGTAATCAACGCTCCAGATTTCTCTAGATTTTCAAAAAACCCTAACTCCGCTTTATGGTCCCAATTAGTGTGCATTCCATTTTTGTTTTCCATCACTTGTTTAATTGGAATTCTAGTCACCGCAGCTGGTTATGAAATATACGGTATTAATTACTGGTCGCCACTCGATGTGCTAGAAAAATTTTTACAGACTACTTATAATAAGGGCACAAGAGCTGGTGTTTTCTTAATCTCTTTTGTTTTCGCCGTAGCTCAGTTAGGTACTAATATTTCTGCAAACTCATTATCGTGTGGAACTGATATGTCCGCTATTTTCCCCAAGTTTATCAATATCAAGCGTGGTTCATTATTTTGTGCAGCCATGGCGCTGTGTATTTGTCCATGGAATTTAATGGCAACATCAAGTAAATTTACAATGGCTTTGTCCGCATATGCTATCTTTTTGTCCAGTATTGCCGGTGTTGTCTGCTCAGATTACTTTGTTGTTAGAAGAGGATATATCAAGCTAACACACATATATTCCCATCAAAAGGGCTCTTTTTATATGTACGGAAACAGGTTTGGTATCAATTGGAGAGCTTTGGCTGCATATCTATGTGGGGTGGCTCCTTGCTTGCCCGGTTTCATCGCGGAGGTGGGCGCTCCCGCTATAAAGGTTTCTGATGGAGCTATGAAACTATATTACCTAAGTTACTGGGTAGGATATGGCTTGAGTTTTTCTTCTTATACTGCTCTGTGTTACTTCTTCCCTGTACCTGGGTGCCCTGTTAACAACATTATAAAGGACAAGGGCTGGTTCCAAAGATGGGCCAATGTCGATGATTTTGAAGAAGAGTGGAAAGACACAATTGAGAGGGATGACCTGGTAGATGACAATATTAGTGTCTACGAACACGAACACGAAAAGACTTTCATTTAAGCTCTCCATATCTACATCACTTTCTGCATTAATCTGAAATATTTTTCAAATTTTCATGTGTAATGATATTAATCCTTATCTATACTACTTACTTCTATTTACGTTCTCTTTAGCATTTACTTTGTGCATTTGGCCTTCAATGAGCATTAATTTCACTGGTTTTAATATATTCACTCACTTTCATTCGATTTTTTGTTTGCTTTATGGCTTAGCGTTCTTTCCTCTCTCCTTTCTCTTTTTACACACGAGAAAAAATGGATAATTGTTGTATTATGCCATATGCATAACTTTACGATTCGTTATGCTATGCGAACTTGAAGCCCAGATTTCTACACGAAAAGTTTGAGTTTATTAGTATCTTCTCCAAGATAAATATAGCATCAAGTTACAGGTATGTCGAACATCACTTATGTCAAAGGTAACATCTTAAAACCAAAGTCATATGCTAGGATCCTCATCCATTCTTGCAACTGCAATGGCTCGTGGGGTGGTGGGATCGCTTATCAACTTGCTTTGCGCTACCCAAAAGCAGAGAAAGATTACGTTGAAGTATGCGAAAAGTATGGTTCTAATTTACTAGGCAAATGCATATTACTTCCCAGTTACGAAAACTCAGATCTGCTGATTTGTTGCTTGTTTACATCATCATTTGGAGGTTCAAGTCATGGAGAAAAGCAAAGTATTTTGAATTATACAAAACTTGCTTTAGATAAATTGAAGACCTTTAGAGAAGCAAAAGACAAAACTCGAACAAGTGAAGATTCAATCGGTGACTATTTAAACGGCCACATCAAATACCCAATAGGGGAATATAAATTGGAAATGCCACAGATAAATAGTGGCATATTCGGAGTCCCTTGGAAAGAGACAGAACGCGTGTTAGAAGAATTTAGTGGCGACATGAGTTTTACAGTATATCAGCTGTAATTGCCTTAGCCACGTAATATGTGCCTTTAAAGATAGAGAAATATTTATTTATTAAGTTTTAGTTCTAAGGTGTGTTAAAATACCTCTCAAATAAATAAGTTACACACAACCATATATCAACTTGTAAGTATCACAGTAAAAATATTTTCATACTGTCTATGCAACGAAGGAGTCACTTTCCTCCTTCCGATTGAGAATATCTTCCCTTTCAAATTCCCTCCATGTCCTCATTTTAATCTTTGAGTGATCAAATTCACCTTCATTCTCGTCTTGTGCCTTTTTATTACCTCCCGCAATAGTTCTCGTATCACCCCATGAGAAGTCATCAAATTTCCAGTACGCATATGAAGGTAGTACGAAATTCCAAATAGGCAAAGCACAAATATATACGCACATCCACCATAGGTACGACCATCTCGTAGCAGTTATAACAACAATTAAGCCGGGCAGACCAAGAATAATTGCCAGTAAAACTAAAGTGATTACGGGTGTAGGTTTTGATACAATGGCAAAAATAATGACATAAATAGTAAAGCAAATGGCTAACGGCAGTACCATAGTACCAATCAATTCAATACCAATCACAAATTGCATGGAAAAACAGAAAGTGCCACATAAGTCTCTGATTAGAACTAATTCAAAAAGGTTATGTACCGTAGAATTAATCCATCTTCGACGCTGGGAAAGTAAGACTTTGAATTTATCAGGGGCAATAGTTTTACAAGCAGCTTTTGGAACAAATACTTGCTTTCTCTTAGGGAAAGTCTTTAACATTAATGAAGATAAAAATCTATCTTCACCAAGTAATAATAAGTTCTTCTTATGCAAAGTGTTTGTAACATTATCCGAATATCTTTCAACAATATCTGGATTTGCCAATACAGGTACCCAATAACCATCTGAACCTTTAGGAGATTTTATACGATACATTGAGAAACATCCCGGCAAACAAGTTACCGAACCGAAGACAGATTCAAAAGCTTTAGCCTGATGATGCGAAATATAGTACTCAAACACTTGAATTGCAGTTACCCAAGATTGTGCCTTATTAGCGATCTTGGTCTCACCACAAAGACCCATAATCAAAGGATCTTTAACCATTTCAGCGACCATATGAGTTAAAGCATCGGGAAAGACTTTAGTATCAGCATCAACCATAAGTACCGTTTCGTAGAAGTCTGCCATTAGCCCCGTAATCTGCCAAATATTTTTTAAAAGCTGAAATTCCAATTGAGTCATTCTTTCATCAAATGTTATTTTTTCTAAAAAGGACATCAGAATAATTTGAGAATCACGCTTACCTCTGTTACCGGGTTTGGCGGCCCCCTGCTCTGCAGGAGTACCGCACTTCACAATTGTAATGATTGGGACACGTTGTTGATTTTCTGGTGGAATTGTAGAATCGTCATATTTGTAAAAACCCGCATATATCTTGGCCATATTGTGTCTTTTAGAGCCTGATGCCACTGCCACATAGGAGTAAGGTTTAACTTCATCAGGTGGGGTGACAAAGTCGTCCATCATTCCTAACGCTATCTCTGGAGTAGTCTTATCGTTGCCCGAGCCCTTAATTAAACCATCACAAACAACCATCAGTAGTTTATGGGAATTTGGATAATCTGTGGTAGAAAGAGAGTCTAAAGTGGTTCTTAAACCCTCTTCATCCTCAGAATAACAAGTAACAAAACAGATAGTATGAATCAATGGGAACCCGTATGGCATAAAATCCAGTGGTGGTTGTTGAACGATATCGGGATGTATAATCGTCGAATCAAGACTCTGAATCAGCGATGATCCTGGTACAGGAGAGGAAGTCGCTTTATTCCAAAACATCGAGGATGTAGGCAACAAAGTAGATGGATTACGGGAATGTACAGCTTTGTTTTCATTCGAGAGTTTCCAAGCATTTTGAGTGGTCATTGTTGTCATTCCTCTGTATGAACCAGAAGATTGTAGTGAACTGCTCATGGAGGTGTCTAGATCTATCACAGATTCGTTAAATTGAAACATTTTGGAGCTGTGTTTTTTCAGCAAGTCAAAGGTTGAAGCACGCTTGTGTCCCAACGACTTTTTTGAGTATTTCTTTGGCCTCAAATGAGGATCTACTTCCTTTAGAGGAGCTTTTGTTTGAATATTATTAGACCAATCCTCGATATCGTTTGTGTGTTTATCCATTGTTTTATTGTCCACGATATATGCACCTTGTTTCCTAGCTACAGTCCAACGGAAGTAGCAGGCAATTATGAATTTAATTATCACCACTGAAAGAATAAATACCAGAGAAACATACAAAACGACATCAGAGGCAATACAACCGACGGTTTTGGAGTCTACTTCACCAACTTTAATAATTTCGCTCAAACATCTCGCAATTTTTCTTTCATGCCCATTTGACAAAACCAACGAAAGATCATAACCTTGTAAATTTGAAGTCTTCAAGTCATCGAATACAACGGGATAGTCAACGTCATCCTTTTCCAACCAATCAAGAAGATCTAAATCCAAAACGTCGCCATTATAAACAATCAAGTTTCTAGAAGAGTTCTTTATACCATCCCAAGTGAAGTAAACATCAGCTTTCGACTTTAAACCGTAAAATGCGTCCCTATCTTCTTTAGACGTATGACAGTTCCATCCTGCGTAATTTTCAACTGTGAAGTTTGGCTTCGAAGAGCCATCTTGATTCTTTAACTTACAAGGAAAATACCATGCTAAATTATTATCATCGTCATGGGGAATGGAAGAATTACTCTTTGGAGTTATAAGGTTATGACAGTTACCATTCACATTTTGAAACAAGAACGAAGCATCTTTACCAGCATCTGACCAGGGCCCATAAAGGGTGTCTGAATCTACTTCAACGTCTTGTATACCGGAACGCGAGGAAGTATCCAATTCATAAGCCTTACCGTTAATTACGACAAATTCTGTTGATACTTCGTTGTTTTTCAAACGTAGTTTCGAACTACTACAAACGGTTTTAGTGAAACCAAAAGTCAGGAAAGCCACAATCGCACCAATGTACAAGATGACAGAAATTAAAGCAACCTTTTCTCTCCACGCCATTTGTCTTTCCTTCTTTGGCATCCCGCAGAAAGCAAGAATTGGAGCAGGTGCCCAAAACGTAATGAAATAACAGTACATCTGCCAAAATGACAATGTATCATTCGTTTCCTTTCTTAATGGTTTGATAGACTTATTTATGGGCTGCATGGAGCTTTCTTCGAAATTGTCCACATCACCATCTTTATCAAATTCGTCTTCCGCAACACCTTCATCACTTATTTTAACGGAAGCCTTCTTGTCAGTAGTATTCATATCTTGTAAAAGATAGCTATCCGTTTCGCGGCCACTAAATTTGCTTCTCACTGAGCCTTTGGAGCGCAGGGAGCCACTCCGACGAGTTGCATTTGGGTTTACACCGGTACTTGATGGTAAAACATCCAGGTGATTCATCTGCTCCTGCGTTTTCTGCGCATAATAAAAATGTGGATTATCAGGATTGTTCAGTCGGCTTCTTTCGGGCCGCACTAAAGAGCCTTGTCTATGAGGTGCTCCTGAGCCGACACTGTGTCTTGACCTAAGTAGAGACTCTTCATCTTGATTAAGGTTCAGATAGTAGTCATCAGGATCATCTCCATTCAAGCCGGTCATTCTAATTTCTTTCCTGCGGATAGTCTAAACAGGACCTTTGAAGAAAATGGGACCTACACCAAAAATACTCGAGAACTTTGCAAATCGGTAAACGTTTATAACCGTCTACCAATGTGATTCTTCTAGCAGGATTTACTACAAGTCGAAATGTTGGTACTGAATGTAAATCTGAAACACAGGAAAGAATATTTTTGATTTCTATTTTTATGCTCTTATTTTCATTTTTGATTTTTTTTTTCGAGGTCTGCGCCAGCGCCAATAACGCGTTTTATCCAAATAGGCAGCCAAAGAGGGTCACCTATGCAGGTGCTGAATGCAATACAACTGCGGGCTAACTGTCCATCGACGCTATTGAATATGCTTCAAGAAATATCCAGTCTCATGCACATGTCAAATATGTGGGTGAGGGCGCAAATACAACGCACGATTATATATACATTTGTGGCTACGTAGTACGTGCGGAGATAGGCAGGTATTTGTTCAAGGATGTAAATAAGAACTACAATGCTTAGTTCTCGAATCCTAGAATGTGAGTAAATCTCACAAGCACCGCTTCTATAAATTTGTCTAGGGTAATTTGTAATCTTTTCCCATGCGGATTCTCTTAAATACGGTACAGCCGTCGCTGCTGCGGTGTGATTCTGGTTTCATAGATCTGGAAAAAGAAAGCGAGACACAATACAAGAGCTTTGTGACACAGCGTACGGAGAGAATAAGATAAAGAACAGTTCCTGGCGTTTTTAATTGAACTTTTGTACTCGTCTCTTTATTCTCACGAATTTTTTTACCGCCGTTTTCATTTCCATTGCAAAGGAGGGAAAATATAAATGTTTTTATAGAGGCAGTATATCTTTAATTTCATAGCATATGCAGTTTAGAAAAAAGACGTAAATTCGTTGCCCTAGTCACGCTGGTTACATAAATTGGTCGTTGAATTGACTTTTAAGACATCCAGTTGGTGTGTTTGCTCCAAATAGTGCTGACGCATCTTGCCAATTCTCGTCAATTTAGCACGGAATGCTTGTTACTTATTCGATAACGCTTTTACCTTGATTGCATGTAGTCACTATCCTCAAACCTTTTCTAAGGTTGCCCTATTGGCGACAGAAAAGCAGGACGAGAAATCTAAATAACCAACGTGTGGTTTATTAACTATGACGGTTGGTTTGCTTGCCGCCCCAAGTTATAGAAGACTGCCCTTCATCCCGGGGTAGCTATCATAGAATCTGTCGATAGTTACAATTTTGGGTGGGGTGTTTTCAAAAATGGACGGATATGCCGGTCTTTGAAACTTCGATGATGTAGCCTATTGTTTTAATTTTCTGCTTGATCCTTTCGCTCTTTTTAGGGATAAAAAAGAAAACCTAACAAAGTATGAATTTCGAGAAGTCCCATCGATAGTAGTCAAACAATTGCTAAAGAGGGCTACGGATCGTCTACAATACCTTCGTAAAACAGCAGCTTACAGGATCTTTTATAATATCACCATAGAAAGGGGAATTTGGGAAGCGAGAGTAAAATGTTGAATAGTTCAAGAAAATATGCTTGTCGTTCCCTATTCAGACAAGCGAACGTCTCAATAAAAGGACTCTTTTATAATGGAGGCGCATATCGAAGAGGGTTTTCAACGGGATGTTGTTTGAGGAGTGATAACAAGGAAAGCCCAAGTGCAAGACAACCACTAGATAGGCTACAACTAGGTGATGAAATCAATGAACCAGAGCCTATTAGAACCAGGTTTTTTCAATTTTCCAGATGGAAGGCCACCATTGCTCTATTGTTGCTAAGTGGTGGGACGTATGCCTATTTATCAAGAAAAAGACGCTTGCTAGAAACTGAAAAGGAAGCAGATGCTAACAGAGCTTACGGTTCAGTAGCACTTGGCGGTCCTTTCAATTTAACAGATTTTAATGGTAAGCCTTTCACTGAGGAGAATTTGAAGGGTAAGTTTTCCATTTTATACTTTGGATTCAGTCATTGCCCCGACATTTGTCCAGAAGAGCTTGACAGATTAACGTATTGGATTTCTGAATTAGATGATAAAGACCATATAAAGATACAGCCATTGTTTATCTCATGTGATCCTGCAAGAGATACACCGGATGTCTTGAAAGAGTACTTAAGCGATTTTCACCCAGCTATCATTGGTTTAACCGGTACGTACGACCAAGTGAAAAGCGTATGCAAAAAATACAAGGTATATTTTTCAACTCCACGTGATGTCAAGCCCAACCAGGATTACTTAGTGGACCATTCGATATTTTTCTATTTGATCGACCCTGAAGGACAGTTTATCGATGCGTTGGGAAGAAACTACGATGAGCAATCTGGTCTCGAAAAGATTCGTGAACAAATTCAGGCGTATGTGCCAAAGGAAGAACGGGAGCGTAGGTCAAAAAAATGGTACTCTTTTATCTTCAATTGAGCAAAAAAAAAAAGAAAAAGACACAGCTAGGATACCGAACTTATGGGTCGTTCAATTTAACAGTTACATTGTAAATAGAAAAAAATAGTAAAAAAAATGAAAGTCAAATGATTATGCTTGTCAGTTCAAATTATTAATTGGGCTTAAGGGCGTAAACATGCGGGAATAATAAACATACATACACACATACATAAAATCCGATGCCATCCACTCGCGAGATTGCTTTTTTCCTTTCGTTTCTCTTTCAAGAAAATCATGTTGAAAATTTTTATGATGATATATAGTAGGGAACTAAACCAAATAAAGAAAAGTCAACTTTAGTGCACGAAATCAATTCTTACCAGCACCAGCTCTGAAGTAAATGATATCACCGTCTTCAACGACATAGTCTTTACCCTTTTGCATCAACTTACCAGCGGCCTTGATGGCAGAATCGTCCTTATATTCGAAGACATCTTCACATTTCATAACTTGAGCCAAAATAAAGGTATTCATTAAATCGTTATGAATAACACCAGCAGCTTGTGGAGCTTTAGTACCTCTTCTGATGGTCCATTCACGAACTTCATCTGGACCGCAGGTGAAAAAGGAAATCAAATCTAACTTTTGTCTCATGGTAGTGATAATCTTTGGCAAGGCAGATATTGTCTGCAGTTTCTTCAATTCTTCTTCAGCATCTTCTGGGGACATATGAGATAGTCTTTCTTCTAGAGAAACACTGAATGGAATGATCAAGTCACCTGGAGAGTACTTGTCTACCCATTCCTTGATTCTTAGCAGATGCTTGTTTTTCTTTCTGATGTAATCTCTTTCAGATAAATTAATCAAATAGATACATGGCTTAGCAGTCAACAAGAACATGGAGTTGATAATTTCAACTTCTTTTGAAGTCCAGGAGTGATTAGCAACTCTTTGACCACTCTCTAGCAATTTAATGATTTTCGTAATCAAATCCATTTCTTCCTTCTTTTGTTTGACTTCCAAAGATTGACCACCTCTTTTGGCAATCTTTTCAGCACCTTCCAAAGCCTTTTGTGCGAATTCAATATCTTTCAATCTTAGTTCTTGGTTAATAATTTCTAAATCACGAACTGGATCAACGTCACCCTCAACGTGGATAATTTCAGCATCATCGAAACAACGAACGACTTGGTAGATAGAATCGACTGATCTGATGTGAGACAAGAAAGCATTACCCAAACCTTCACCAGCAGAGGCACCCTTAGTCAAACCAGCAATATCGTAAACGGTCAAATGAGCTGGAACTTCCGAAGCTGTCTTCTTGTAGATTTCACACAACTTATCAAATCTTGGAGATGGGACAATAACACGGGCTTCTTCTGGATCAATGGTAGCGAATGGATAGTTAGCTGGGTTACCCAATGGACATCTAGTGATGGCTTGGAAAAAGGTAGACTTACCAACATTGGCCAAACCGACAATACCGGCTTTCAAGTTATTACCTGGACGACCCAATAAGACCTTTTTTTCTTCGACTTGCTTCTTTGGAGGCATGTTTTACAGTGCTATTTATTTGATTGTTTTTACGGATACTAGAAGTAACACAAAAAGCTAAAAAAGGCAAAATGCAATAAAAAATTAGTACTAATTATCAACTGAATACACTACTAAATACGATTTCTCGCAACGAAAGGTATGAGAGAGAAGACGTAAGTTGACTTTCACTGCATCCTTCCTTTTGGGTCATAAAATCGCTGGGATGGCCCTTGAAAAAATTTTTTCAGTGAAAAAAAAAAGAATTTTCGAGAAAAAAAAAAATTAGGAATTGTGCGTGGTCATTCAATACGGAGAATTAAGTAACACGCAACAACTGCATTCTGCCTTAGTTGTCTCAAGGCAAATTGGCACCAACAATATGAACTTGTTGTAAAGCTCAACTCCAAAGAAGGGAAACTACTCAGATTTGTTTTCTTCAGTTTAACAGGCGTATCTTCTGCAAATCTACTACGTTTCCTACCGAAGACTTCGCTCTACGAGAATTCTTAGGTTTCTACGAGTTACGCGCCCTTCTTCGAACGCCATTCTCAGGAAAAATTGCATTTACGTAATCTTTTGTTCTAATTGATATAATGGCTATTTATACGTAATATCATGCTTAAGAACCAAGAAAGCCAATAATGGCATTCGGAGGAAGCAATCAGTGAGGAAAATTGTTGATTAAGCTAGATATTTCTATATCTAGTAGATCTTGTCAAGTTGAAGTAGCGAATAGGACTCCTGTATTGCTATTGTGATGTTTTTTTATTGTACAGTAGTTGTATAACTTATCGTTGGTATTAACTACCGTTTGTTTATACATCATGCTCATTATCTCGTCCTGACTAATGTGAAAGGATCGATATATACATTGAAGGGTCGACGTCCCCTTTTATTAGCTCCTACAAAGATAGCACTGGCATATATTTTTTAATGTCTTGGTATATATTATATAGCAACTATACTCGATGTCATAAAGAGGAATATTATCTTTGGTGGTTGTCTAACTCTGAGCAATGCTAAGGCCCTTACCATTCTAAAACAACCATTTTTTTCTTCCCCTTCCCAGTTATACCTTTTTTGACTAGTTCTAGTAACTGTTCGTCAGTAGTAGTGTTAGTATTCCAGGTAAGAGTTTCAATTTCATCTCTTGGTGAAATAATGTGACCATAATTATACATTTTGATAAAATCACTGATGGTGTCAATCTTGCTTTGGGGGTTTTTTTTGTTCTTTTCAGTCACCCAGTATCCTTTGGATGTCAAGCCTTTGAAAATGTGTAGAGATGTTGGTAAAGTTACAGGTTGTTTTGACATTCCTCCATAAGTGAGCATCAAAGCATTATTTTCCAACTTACGTGCTATTGATGCACTGGATTTACCTCCAACAGAATTCAAGGCAAGCCTCACCCTTGCATTTTCACCCAAAATCTTGGACAATACTTCTTTGGCAAAAGTCTTGTCGTTGTTTTGCGATTCGGAAATAACCTTCGTAGCACCATACTTATCCTCCAAAACTTTTGCTACCTCATCAAAATTATCACGGTCACGTATAACACTTAATGTTTTGATCCCTTTAGCTTTTGCTACTTGCGTAACTATTTTTGATACACTAGATGTACCGGCATTTTGGATAATCCATTCATTACCGTTACTGTTCCAGTCGATATAGTCTGATACTAATTGGAAACCGGTACAACCATTAACAGATACAGTTGCCGCAGAAAACAGATCCAAATCATTTACCTTGATTAAATCAGAACTACTAGAGAAAACTCTATAATTGGACCAAGTCCCTTGATTTGCCTGCAATGGGATAACTCGGTCACCCAATTTCAAATCTCCCTTGGAACTTCCCGAAGGTAAAGAAACAACTTCAAAGACACCCTCATTACCGGCGATAGCGGCTGGCTCATCTGTGGAGTAATCGTATGTCTTTTCTGGACGAGACGGGTATACTCCTTGCAACTGATTGATATCCGAAGGGTTTATGGGAAAGGCCAAAGTTTTTAACACAATTGATTGAGATAAGTCTTGTTTAGGCGTATAATTTTTCACTGACAAAACCTTGGTACAATCCTCAACTTCATGAGTTGAATAGATGAGCGATTTGAAGTGCTTGGGAATCTGATGAGCTGAGGACGACATGTAACGTTTGAATGTGGGAAGCATCTTGTTATATCAAATGTAATTGGCAGATTATGAACCTTCTTAAATGACAATGTACGTTTGTAATCTCCAATTTCTTTAGCCATGGAAACAACCCCTGGGTACACCACTCGTGCGTCCCTTGGAGGAGAACCACTCTTTTAAGGTAAAAAAAAAAGCACCGGCGGGGTCCAATAATGATAATAATACCATAAATAAGGAAGATGGTATCACCGATTGGTCCAGAAGTATTATCCATACAGTTGTTTTTAATATTATTACATACATTATATATTAAAAATGTGTTTCGTAACCCTAAAGCAAAACAAAGTATATACAGTGACACAGATCCTTTAAACATCAAAAAAACAAAAAAAAGTAAGTCAGTGCAGATCCGAGCCTTCTCTCTTAATCTATCTAACTTTTAATTCAAAAGTACTTCTCCAAATAGCTACCACTTGCTTTATAACTAAATCCCTTGAACATATCCGGGGACTTGCTCACCGAATTGATATTAATCGGCTTGCTATCCGTATAGGTTTCCTCATATGACATAGAAGTAAATTCTGTGTCAAAATTTTCCGCTAGTTCCAAATCCGTAATAACTGGAACAATTGGGCCTAGAGTGGTTTTTTGCAATTGTCCAGATTCTAATAACTTCCAGTCTATTTTTCTAAAGATAAAATGTTCAGTGAAAAGACTAGTTCTTGCAGCCCCTGATTTCTTCTTCTTAGACTTAGTAGGCTTATTATTAGCCCCGGTTTTGGCCCAGTATTTGTCAACATTCCACCTTTTGGCAGTTTCCTTCTTCAACAGCGCGTTTAATATATCTTTCATTCCCTCGCTCAGATAAAATGGAATTTTGGGGCCTTGCTTGTTTTGTTGAATCTTATTAATGATCACCTTATGATTGCTACCAGTATATGGAGGCTTACCTACTAACATGTCATACAACAGACATCCCAAAGAATACCAATCACAATTCTGACTGTAAGCTTTACCTAATAATATTTCAGGCGCACAGTATTCAGGCGTACCGATAATCGAGTATAGGGCATTGACGTTCTCTGGATCCTCCTCATCAACCGCGGAATCATTAGCACTTTTTTTACTCAGACCAAAATCTGTCAATACTAAATGTCCACGTTGATTCAATAAACAGTTTTCAGGTTTTAAATCTCTATAGACAACACCTTTCGTATGCAAAAATCTCAAGGCACAGCTGATTTCTGCCGCGTAAAACGAAACTGTCGTCTCATCTAGGGTCCCGTGTTCCTTCAAGTGGTAAAATAGTTCACCGCCAGGGATATATTGTAGCAGTAAATATAACTTTGAGTTATCGTGAAAAGAATAAAATAACTTGACAATGTTTGGATGTTCTATTTCAGATAGAATAGACCGTTCGGCAAATGTTCTCTCAAGCCTCTTTGATAATCCATCGTCATTATCGTTGTTATTACCATCATTTTTATCTTCGTCTTCTCTCTTGGAATCTGTGGCTGTTTGAGAAATTAAAATTTCTGCTTTCCGTAATTGCTTCATAGCATACAGCTTGGATGTATTGACGTCCTTAACAAGAAGAACTTTACCGTAGGCACCTTGGCCTAGGACTCTCACGGGCTTAAAATCGTGCAGGTTCCTTGATAATTCATTTTCTCCAATATTAGAGGAAATAATGTCCTGAGGTGTTATGGATAGTCTATTCGTATTAGTTGGCATTGCGTCCGAACCTGTAATAGAAAATCTTCTCGTATTTGGTGGAGTGAGAATAGGGAATTTGGAATAAGCTGAGGACCTTCTTCTCATCCTATGTGCAGGACTCATGCCATTTAGCGGAATCGCATTTGAATGAACCGAGAGGTGATTTATACTCTCCTCATATGTGATGGAGCTGCCTTGTTCATGATTGATATCATCGTATATTGCCGAGGAATAATCTACTTTAATGTCATTCTTTTTATCATCTAGTGACACACGATGAAGTTCTTCATCTAGTGAGAAAATCATCCTAATTACTGCCAACAGTATGCTCAGCTAGATTGGTTGATGAAAAATCTTATCATAGGGCACCTTCCAGATAAAAGATATACTTACTATTAGTCAGTACGTCCTTTTTTCATTTGTTTATAATTTTTTTTTTTTTTTTTTTTTTTCCTCTCAATATTTTAGAAGTAACATGACAGAGCAACACGTTTATTTTCCTACATATAGTCATAAGTATAAAAACGAGCGAGAAATTTTGTTAAAGAATTGATATCATATTTTATAATTTACATAAACTAAATAGGGAAAGAGTAGTATAGCGTGCATAAGTTTGAAAAAAAAAAACTATTCATACACTCATATATACTTTTATATGGTCTTTTTTATATTCAAGAGTGATTGGTCAATGATTTCTTGGTCACATTAAAGATGTCAGCCAACTTTTCAAAATTCTTCGCTGATATTATACCTTTTTTAGATAGGAATCTAATCAAGATATCAATCAATTCTATAATCTGCTTGTCGTTCAGGTTCATTAAAATAGTGGATAAAACTGTATCTACTGTTATTCTGTGTTCGCTGATGAATGTTTCATAGTACAAATTGGCAAAAGAACCCATTATGAATTGGCAATCAACCCTGTCTGTGATACCACCATGGCCTGGGATGGAGTGGCCAAAGTCTTTAACTTTAAAAGTTCTCTTTAGACCAGATGCGAAAAAGCCTCCAAATGGCGCAAATAATGATGCAAAGGTAGCTAAGTTTAAAGCATGGAAATAAATTGGTTTTACTGTAATTGAATTGATTTGAACTTTATCGAAAAAGATGGGTGGAAGTCTGTAAACTTGTGGAAGGAAAACTGGGTTTAGTTCACATGTCAAATTAGAAAAAAAATTGGTATGGAGATCTTCAACAGGGCACGTCAAGTAAGTATAAGGGCTCAGAATCCTTGTTAATATAATACTAGCTAGAGCAGTGAAAAACCAGGCACCAAGGAAACCTTCTAAAGTTTTCTTGGGCGAGATTTCTATTAGTTTAGTCTTACCGAATGTAATGCCGCACAGGTAGGCGAAGATATCATTAACAATTACCAACCCGCATGGTAATAAGAACCAGAATAGCCCATTGAGCACGTTTTTGATGATCAAATGAGCCTGAAATACTACCAGAAGAAGAACCATATGAGTAACGCACAATGATCCGAACTGGAATTTCAAAAATCCCTTTCTTAAACTACAAACGAACAAAACAAATCCCATAAGATAGAGACAATAGCAGATAAACTTATGATTTGTTACGATAAAGTTCAATACAGGATACTCGTAAAAAGTAGCTTGGAAAAACTTGAAGAGTGATTTCCCATCTAAGTAATAGATAGTGGTGAAGAGAAGGTACCAGTTCAACGTCTTTGTCAATGGCAAATTCTTTTCGCGACCAGATGCACTTGTTACGGCAATACACTCTTTAAAAGTAGCAATTTGGCAGCCCAAAATCAGCACTATACACCATGCATGACCCGATGCTAAGGTGATGAAGAAACCACTGATCATAACAAACGTCCAAACTGTTCTAATGAAAAAGTTGTATTTCCTGCTTTCCTTTGTAGCAGCAGTGCTTTCCTTGGTCACCGGCGTGACGGATTCGCTGGCGTCCTTGTGGAGTTCTTCTTGCAATTTATCAATCGCCTTTGAGGTGGCGTCAGTAACCGACTCCACAATCTCCTTGCTCGTACCATGTGGTTTCATCTCAGGGTTGTCAGACATTTTAGGTATATGGAAGTGGAACAGTTAAGTATGACAGGTTCGCTGTTTGGGAAGATACTTGGCAAGAAGTGCGTCTTCACAATCTGGCTTACACTAAATAACAATATTGATGAATGCTCCCCCATGCTGTTTACAGTTCTCGATTGTTACACTTTTCACATGTCATCCCATCTGAAAAATTTTCAAGAAGGGTATCCGTTGATAATGACTGTCAAATACATAGCGATATAGTACCAATATACAGTGCCTGAAAACGCCTGGAATAAGCCAAAGCGATCAAGGTGGAGCTCCTGCAGATTGGTTTAGAAAGTAGTGTATTGATAGTTATTTACATGGGCGTTTGTTTATGATTCTTTGTGCCTAATATATCCACGTTCTCCGTTGAATTCTGAGATGTATTGCATCAAAATAGCGAAAAACGAGCAATAAATATCAGAAAATCAAATGAAGTATACTCGATGAAGGCAGCTGAGATGAGGTGGCAGATACAATAAGAAAGATTTGTTGCCATATATAATAGCAATTAAAAAATAAATTTGAAAGAGTGAGATGTCCGTAACTTTTAAGGACGATGTTCATCGGATTCTGAAGTTTGTTGCTAATTGCAATGGCAGGTTTGAAGATTCCAAATGTGATATAAGAGAATCGCCTCTCGGTGGATTGGGTGTCTTTGCAAAGACTGATATTGCAGAAGGTGAGTCAATATTGACGTTGAACAAATCCTCGATTTTTTCTGCATCTAACAGCTCCATTGCCAATTTGTTATGTGACAGTAGCATCGATGGAATGTTAGCTCTAAACATCGCATTCATTTACGAAACTACAGTTTTCAGAAATTCTAGTCATTGGTACCCATTTCTGCGAACTATCCGAATTCGTGATGACGAAGGGCACTTAAACCTGCCGCCAAGCTTTTGGCATGCGGATGCTAAGCGACTTTTAAAAGGAACCAGTTTCGATACCTTATTCGATTCGTTGACACCAGAAGAAGAAATCATGGAAGGATTTGAAATTGCTGTGGATTTGGCACACAAATGGAACGACGAGTTTGGGTTGGAAATTCCAAAAGGCTTCCTAGACGTTAGTGAGGAGAATCATGAAGAAGATTACAATTTGAAATTAGAAAAGTTTATATCGGTGGCATATACTTTATCATCAAGAGGATTTGAAATTGACGCGTACCATGAGACAGCTTTGGTGCCCATCGCAGACCTGTTCAATCACCATGTTTCCGACCCGGATTTAAAATTTGTATCGCTATATGATGTGTGCGATAAATGTGGTGAACCAGGCATGTGTAAACATCTCATAGCAGAGGAATACTTGGAAGCAGAAAATCTAGACAAAAATATGCCCAAAGTCGCAAGTATGGAGACTCGTGTCATCGATGAAGACTTAATCAAAAGTTTAGAAAATGATTTAGAGAAAGAACACTCTAATGTTACGGCAAACACCGAGGATGATGATGGCGGTATTGAAAACCCTGACGAATGTGTCGATTTAGTGTTAAAGAATGACGTCGCACAAGGCCAAGAAATATTTAATTCCTATGGTGAGCTCTCAAACGTCTTTTTGTTGGCCAGATATGGTTTCACCGTACCTGAGAATCAGTATGATATTGTTCATTTAGGACCTGATTTTATGAAGATCTTAAAGAAAGAAGAAAAATATCAAGAAAAAGTCAAGTGGTGGAGCCAAGTCGGTCATGGCTTGTTTTCAGCATGGTATGCTCAAATGCGCCAAGAAGATGAAGAAGACGAAGACGGTCAAGCAAAATCAGATAATCTGTCTGACGATATAGAGAGCGAAGTGGAGGAAGAGAGCGAAGAGGAAGAGGAAGAGGGTGATGATAGCTTGGAATCATGGCTTTCCCAGCTTTACATAGACTCAAGTGGCGAGCCTTCACCCTCAACGTGGGCCTTAGCTAACCTTTTGACTTTAACGGCCGTTCAATGGGAATCATTGTTTTCCAAAAAGGCCACTCCTCACATCAGTGATTCTATAGTTAACGAAGAAAAGCTGCCCTTCCTGGCCAAAAAAGACAATCCCCATTCCAAGAAACTGCTTTCCAAATTACTTAAGGAAAAGCAACTACCTTGCATAAAAGGCGACAACTCGTCAAAGATAACAAGTGCTACTAAAAGCATGCTCCAAAATGCTCGAACACTTGTACAATCGGAGCATAATATCTTAGATAGATGTCTCAAGAGACTATCCTAAATAATATTGAATATGCACTTTTACTATATTAATATCACGTCACACGACGCACAGTGAGAAGTGAAAAATTTTTTTTCAATCTGAAAAAAAAAAAAAAAAAAAATTTATATAAACGAATGGTATCTCCATCACATTTCTTTTAGCCTCGCAACTTGTACTTTTCATCACTTTTCTTGTAATTTAGCAATATCCCAAGAACAATCATCGAAATGTCCCGTCCACAAGTTACTGTTCACTCTTTGACTGGTGAAGCTACTGCCAAT